>Ga0209643_1000115_pt1 | contig 190034 bp, 172 predicted proteins | sample AutmiccBRH37_all_FD_187383 | JGI IMG/M metagenome (GOLD analysis project Ga0209643, IMG submission 187383) | Deep subsurface microbial communities from Mt. Terri, Switzerland - Autotrophic microbial communities BRH/37_all (SPAdes) (version 2) | ecosystem: Environmental > Aquatic > Deep... | reverse complement strand
CATAGGCCCGGAATTCGCCAAAATACTTGGTGATCGCCGCCGTCAACGTCGTCTTGCCGTGGTCAACGTGACCAATCGTGCCGATGTTCACATGCGGCTTGTTACGTGCAAACTTTTCCTTTGCCATATCTCAGGACGCCTTGTCAGTTGGGGGGCCGCCATGGCCCGAGGGTTACATCGCGCGCCGTTTATTGGGTTGCGCCGGGAAAATCAAGCCTTACTCTCTGCGCTGGAGTTACTCAGCAGGGGGCGATGCGACCGCGGGCTCCTCGTTCACCTCAGCGGCGGCGCTGGCTAGTTCAGCGGCGCTTGGGACTGCCGCTTGGTTTGGTACGGGCGCGCTCGCTGCGAGCGGTGTTGGCACCTCTGCGAGCCGCGCCTCGGGGCGCGGTTTGTCATTGGCAGGCACGCCATCATCCTCGAACCAGCCAAATTCGTTGTTTTGCTGAACCAGCCAGTTCTGGATCTGCTTGGCCGCGTTGCGGCTCAGGTTCTCAAGCTGCTTTTCCTTGCTCTGGGTCAGGCCAGATCCAAGAAAGGTATTGCCCGAAAAGCTCTCGACCACCGTCACCAGATGCGGCTTGGCATTGAGCTTGGCGCCCTTTGCGTCATCCCATGCGGTGACATTCAGGATCAGCGCCGATTTTGGCGAGGCCACCAGCGGCACGCCCGGAATGGCCAGCACATAGCCTTCGACACTCACCCCAAGATGATAGAGCTTGGTGCCTTCATAGCGCCCGAACCGATCCGTCATCGCCAAGGTCATCGCCGCGATCCATTCCTCCTTGGAGGCCTCGCGTGAGGCCGGACCCTTGGTCAGGTTCGGGGCCACCACGACATTATGCCCAAGGTGAAAGTTGCCCAAATAGGCCGGAGCCTCGTCAAGATCATTGGCATTGGTACACGCCGCCATCAGAGCAAGACCAAAGAGCGCGAGGAAACGGATCATCAAAAACTTCCCGAAACGTGACAGTTCGGGCAGGGATAGCCCAGCCACCGCCCTTGCGCAATCATTTGCCCGACGCCATCCCACGCCCTATGTCTGGTGTGACCCGCAAGAGGTGCCCCATGCCGCCGATGTCCAAAACGAACCATCCCCGAACACCCGTGCATGTGCCTCTGGTGACTGAACCGATGGGGGTCTTGGCCAGCTTGCGCGCGGCGCGGCGCAACATCCTGTCGATCATCCCGGAAATTGCCACCCGGCAGCCCATGGTCTCGGGGCGCACGGGCAAACGCTGGCATATGGTGATGGATCCCGGTGCAATCCGGCGAATGCTCTTGGAAAGTCTAGACAATTACCCCAAGTCCATCGTCACCAAGAACCTCTTGCGTCCCGCGATCGGCGACTCTCTCTTTATCGCCGAGGGTGCGCATTGGCGCTGGCAAAGGCGCACGGCGGCCCCGGTCTTTTCGCATCGCAATGTGATGAACCTCGCCCCGATCATGACCGGCGCTGCCGACCGGAGCGCCGAGCGAATCGCGGCTGCAGGTCCACGCGCTGTGGATATGGCCGCCGAGATGGTGCGCACCACGTTTGAGGTCATCGCCGATGTGACCTTTTCAGACGACGGCATGTTTGACGTCGATGCCGTGCACCGCGGGATTGACGCCTATATTTCCGAGGCGGGCAAGATCTCACTCTTTGATATTCTTGGATTTCCTGACTGGGTCCCGCGTCCAGGCCGGTTGATGTCAGGCGGCTCTGTAGCCGAGATGAAGCGCGTGGCGGATCAGGCGGTCGAGGCGCGACGTTCGCGGGGCGCACAGGGCGTGCCCGACCTGCTCGATCTTTTGCTGGAGGGCGAAGACCCGGAAACCAAACGGCGCATGAACACGGCGGAATTGCGCGATAACCTGCTGACCTTTATCGTGGCAGGGCACGAGACGACGGCGCTGACATTGGGATGGTCGCTCTATCTATGCGCCTTTGATCAAACCGTTCAGGACCGCGCCCGCGCCGAGGCGCAAGCCGTGCTACAGGGGCGCGCCGCGACAGGCGAGGACGTGGCCCGCCTGCCCTATATCCGTCAGATCATCGACGAGGCGTTACGGCTTTATCCGCCTGCGGGCATCATCTCTCGGACCGCGCAGGTTGCCGATACGCTCTGCGGGCGCGATATTCGTGCGGGGGATACGGTGATCATCCCGATCTATGCGCTGCACCGCAATCACCTCTTGTGGCCAGAACCGGATGCCTTCGATCCTGACCGCTTTGCCGACCGCAAGAGCCTTGAGCGCTATGCCTATCTGCCCTTTGGTGACGGGCCGCGCATCTGCATCGGCGCGAGTTTTGCACTGCAGGAGGCGGTGATCATCCTTGCAACGCTGCTCTCGCGATTCAGATTCACGCCCGTACCGGGCCGGGAGCCGGAGCCGGTGATGATCCTAACCCTGCGGCCACAGGGCGGGGTCTGGTTGATGGCGGATCCCGTTCACGAGATCGGCCAAAAACCCGCAACCGTTTGAATCAGGCTGGCATTCTCTCTTCGACAATCCCCGCCCACCAGCTACAGCCCGCCGGAATGGTCTCGTCGTTGAAATTATAATCCGGGCTGTGAACCATCGCCGTATCGCCATTGCCCACAAGGATATAGGCCCCCGGTCGCTCTTCGAGCATGAAGGCGAAATCCTCGCCGCCCATGATCAAGGGGGCTTCGTCGCAGCCGCCGCTGACCTTGGCCGCGACGCTTGCCGCGAACTCGGTCTGTTCCTCATGGTTGATCATCACCGGGTAACCTCGATGGTAACTCACCTCGGCACGACCGCCGAAACCCGCCGTCACATGCTCACAGAGCGCACGAATACGGGCCTCTGCCAGATCGCGCATCTGCGTACTCATTGTACGAACTGTACCTCGAAGATGTACACCTTGCGGAATGACATTGAACGCGTTGGACGAGGTCTGAAAGGACGTGACCGAGACCACCACCTGATCCACCGGATCGGCGTTACGGCTGGCAATGGTTTGCAGCATTGTGACCAGATGGGCCGCCATGACGGTCGTGTCCACGGTCTCATGCGGCTTGGCGGCGTGTCCGCCCTTGCCGGTGAGCGCGATGTCGAATTGATCGGTCGCGGCAAAAAATGCGCCGGGGCGAATGGCAAAACTGCCCACCGGGCGGCCCGGCCAGTTGTGCATGCCATAGACTTCCTGAATGCCGAAGCGGTCCATCATCCCGTCCTCGCACATCTCGCGGCCCCCGGCCCCACCTTCCTCGGCGGGCTGAAAGATCACCACGGCAGTGCCATCGAAATTGCGGGTCTCCGCCAGATATTGCGCGGCCCCAAGCAGCATGGCGGTATGCCCGTCATGGCCACAGGCATGCATCGCACCGGGGGTCTTGGAGGCGTAGTCAACACCGGTCGCCTCATGGATCGGCAGAGCATCCATGTCTGCGCGCAGGCCGACCACCCGCCCTGAGGCCGTGCTGCGGCCCTTGATCACCCCCACAACGCCGGTGCGCCCGATCCCAGTGACCACCTGATCGCAGCCAAAGGCCTTGAGCTTTTCCGCGACAAGCGCGCTGGTACGATGCGTCTCGTAGAGGATTTCGGGATGGGCGTGGATGTCGCGGCGCCAGTCCGTGATATCATTGTGCAATTCAGCAAAGCGGTTCTTGACGGGCATCGGTCTCACTCCTCTTGGCAATTCGGCCTGTTCGCAAATTCGGGATTTGCTCCACCGTGGCGCAAAGCCAGTGCGACCACAAGGGGCACGGTCACAGCGACGCATTTGCCATATACAAGAGCGCATGTCTGAGGTATGCGTCGCGGCTTGACGCGCAAGCCGCACCCCTTTTCGGAACCGACCTCCCCCATGATCCTGCCTGCCCTCTCCAATGCTCTTGCCGCGCGCGGCTATGAAACCCTGACGCCTGTGCAAGAGGCGGTGACGGACCCCGCGCTCTCTGGGTCTGACCTTTTGGTGTCGGCCCAGACCGGATCAGGCAAGACCGTGGGTTTTGGTCTGGCGATAGCGCCGACCTTGCTCGATGGTGCCGAGCGTTTGCCACCTGCTGCGGCACCGCTTGCGCTGATCGTGGCGCCCACGCGCGAACTGGCGTTGCAGGTGATGCGCGAGCTGAGCTGGCTCTATGCCGAGGCGGGCGCACGGTTGGTGTCTTGTGTGGGGGGCATGGATGCCCGCGACGAGCGGCGCGCGCTCGAACGTGGCGCGCATATCGTCGTCGGCACGCCCGGACGGCTGTGTGACCATATCAACCGTGGCGCGCTCGACATGACCAGCCTGCGCGCCATCGTGCTCGACGAGGCCGACGAAATGCTCGATCTCGGCTTTCGCGAAGATCTCGAATTCATGCTCGCCGCCGCCCCGGCAGAGCGTCGCACGCTGATGTTCTCGGCCACCGTGCCGCCGATGATCGCCAAGCTGGCGGAAAAATTCCAGCGCGATGCGCACCGCGTGACCACCCTGACCGGGGCCAAGCAACATGCCGATATCTCCTATCAGGCGCTGACCGTGGTGCCGCATGACGCCGAGGGTGCGGTGATCAACCTCCTGCGGTATCACGATGCGCAGAACGCCATCGTCTTTGCCAATACCCGCGCGATGGTGGCCCGGCTGACCGCGCGTCTGGCCAATCGCGGCTTTGCTGTCGTGTCGCTCTCGGGGGAACTCAGCCAAGCCGAGCGCACCCATGCCCTGCAAGCGATGCGCGACGGGCGGGCACGGGTCTGCGTGGCCACCGATGTGGCGGCGCGCGGCATCGACCTGCCCAATCTCGATCTTGTGGTGCATGCCGAACTGCCCACCAATTCCGAAGGCCTCTTGCATCGTTCTGGCCGCACGGGTCGTGCCGGGCGCAAGGGCATCTCTGCCCTGATCGTCCCGGTCAAATCCGCGAACAAGGCCGAGCGCCTGCTGAAATTCGCCAAGATCACCGCCGAATGGACCACGCCCCCGACACCCGACGATATCGAGGCCAAGGATCGCGAGCGGCTCCTGTCCGATCCGGTCTGGTCCGAAACCCCCTCTGAGACCGAGGCCGCCTTTGCCGCCGAATTGCTGGCGCTGCACAGCCCCGAGGTGATCGCCGCCGCCTATCTCCGGCTCTATAAATCGCGCTGGTCCGCGCCCGAGGAACTGAGTGCGCCCGGCAGCCCCGCGCCCGCCCGCGAGCGCGCCGCCTTTGGCCCGAGCCGCTGGTTTGCGCTCTCGGTCGGCAACAATGACCGGGCCGAAGCGCGGTGGTTGCTGCCGCTCTTGTGCCGCGCTGGCAATATGGACAAATCCGCGATTGGGGCCATTCGCGTGCAGGCCTCCGAGACCTTTGTCGAACTGGCCGAGGCCGCTGTTCCGGGCTTTCTCGCCGCACTTGGCGAGGGCGGGCAGTTGGATGAGGGTATTATCGCCCGTCAGTTGGACAGCGCCCCCGATCTCGGCTCTGCCCCGCGCGCCCCGCGGGAGGACCGTCCCGAGCGGGCGCCCCGTGCCCCGCGTGAGGATCGGCCAGAGCGCGCGCCGCGCGAACAGCAGGCGTCCCGCGAGCATCATGCCCCCCGCGACAGCGCCCCGCGCCCTAAACCACGCGCCAAACCGCTTGCTGATGCGCCGCGTTCCGCACCCAGATCGCATCCGAAACCGGCCGGTGCCGCCACCGATGCGATGACCCGCGCGGTCGAGGACGGCTCTGTCACCGCCTATCGCAAACCCCGGACGGAGTCGGGCGATGCGCCGCGACCGGCCAAAAAGCCGTGGTCAAGCGACAAACCCGCTGGAAAGCCTGCCAGCAAGCCTTTTGGCAAGCCTGCAGGAGATCGCAAACCGGGCAAACCCTTTGGCAAGCCCGAGGGGCGGCCCTATGCCAAGTCGGACAGCAAACCCGGTGCGAAACCCGGTGCGAAACCCTATGGCAAACCGGGGGCCAAACCCGGCGACAAGCCGTTTGACAAGCCTCGCGCACGTCCGGCCCCCCGCGATGCCGAGCCTGCCGCCCCCAAGCCCAATATGGCGGCCGACACCTCCAAGCGCTTTGTGCCGCCCGGAACACCCGGTAAGCCCGGCAAACCCGGCGCTGGCAAATCCGGTGCGGGCAAGCCCAAGGGTAAAGGTGCCCCGCCCAAGGCCCGCGCAGGCTTTGGCGGCAGCACACCGCCCAAGCGCGGCAAGCCGTAAACTCTCAAATCGCGTTATCAGAAACATCAGGCCGGGAAAGTCCCGACCTGAGTGCTATTGGGGTCTGCGCCTTGGCTCACGCTTCGGGCAAGAGGGTCTCTGGCATGTTCTGATAGCAGACCGGACGCAGGAAGCGGCGGATTGAGAGGGTGCCCACAGAGGTCGCGCCGAAATTGGTCGAGGCGGGGTATGGCCCGCCATGGACCATCGCATCGCAGACCTCGACCCCCGTGGGAAAGCCGTTGGCCAGCACCCGGCCCGCCTTGCGTTCCAGCATCGGCAAGAGGCGGCGCGCCAGCGCGGTGTCGCCTGCGTCCATGTGAAGCGTCGCGGTCAATTGGCCTTTGAGGCTCTGCGCGACCGCCATCATTTCCTCTGCATCCTGCGCCACCACGATCAGGCCAAGGGGGCCAAAGACCTCTTCGCTCAGCGCATGATTGCCCAGCCAGTCGCGCGCGGCGACCTTGAACAAGACGGGTTTCGCCTCCCGCTGATCACACATCGAGGTCAAGAGATCCTGCACCCCCGCTTGCTTTGCCATCCGCGCCGCGCCTGCCGCATAGGCCGATGCAATGCCCGTCGTCAGCATGACCTGCGCGCCGGTCGCGCTCAGCGCCGCGCGGGTGGCCTCGGCAAAGCCCTCCGCCTCTGGCCCCTTGATCACCACGGCGATACCGGGTTTGGTGCAAAACTGGCCTGCGCCCATGGTCAGTGACCCGGCCCAGCCGGTTGCCAACTCCCCCCCGCGCGCCGCCATCGCTTCTGGCAGCAGGAACATCGGATTGACGCTGCCCAATTCGCCAAAGAACGGGATCGGATCGGGGCGTGCCGCGCAGAGGTCAAAGAGCGCCCGCCCGCCGGTCAGCGAGCCGGTAAAGCCCACCGCGCGGATCAACGGATGCTGCACGAGGGCCTCGCCCACGCGCCGGGTGCCGCCCTGCACGAGGCTGAAGACGCCGCTTGGCATGGCGCATTTCAGGGTCGCCGCATGGATCGCCTCGGCCACAACCTCGGAGGTGCCGGGATGCGCACCGTGACCCTTGACCACAACGGGACAGCCCGCCGCGAGCGCCGCCGCCGTGTCGCCGCCGGCTGTCGAGAAGGCGAGCGGGAAGTTTGACGCACCGAAGACCGCCACCGGCCCGATGGGCCGCTGCATCATCCGCAGATCGGGGCGCGGCAGGGGTTTGCGCTCGGGCAAGGCGGCATCGTGGCGGTGGTCGAGGTAATCGCCCGTCAGGATATGCTCCGCGAAAAGCCGCAACTGTCCGGTGGTGCGACCCCGCTCTCCCTCCAGCCGTGCTGCGGGCAGGCCAGTTTCCTGAGTGCCGATCTCGGTGATCTGCGTCCCCCGCGCCTCGATCTCGTCGGCGATGGCCTGCAGAAACGCGGCGCGCGCGGCCCGGCTGGTGGCGCCATAGGTCCAGAACGCCGCTTCCGCCGCCACGCAGGCGCGGTCCACCAACTCTGGTGTTCCGACCGAAAACGCCTGCCCCACGCCCTCCGCCGGATCAGAGAGGAATGTCTCCTCCGTGCCGGTCCACTCTCCTGCAATCAAATGCCTGCCGTGCGGTGTGAAACTCATGGGTAGCGTCCTTTCGGTCTTGGGAAGCCAGTCATTGCGCAGAACAACGCTTCCAACAACGTTTTTCACGGCTTACCGATTTTTTTCCCTACATGCCAGTATTTTTCTTATAGGAAAATTATTGCAAAAAAGAACCAAAGGCCTCATGCTGAAAATAGAATCAACAGAGAGGTCACCACCAATGAAAAAAATGACACTGATCGCCGCCCTGCTGGGGATGACCAGCATTGCTGGCACCGCTCAGGCGGATAAACTCGATGACATCATTTCCTCGGGCACCTTGCGCTGCGCAGTCGTGCTCGATTTCCCACCGATGGGCATGCGCGACGAAAGCAATGTGCCAATCGGGTTTGACGTCGATTATTGCAACGATCTGGCTGCGGCGCTTGGCGTCGAAGCCGAGATTGTCGAAACCCCGTTTCCAGAGCGTATTCCGGCGCTGATGTCAGGCCGCGTCGATGTCGGCGTCGCCTCGACCTCGGACACGCTGGAGCGGGCCAAGACGGTTGGCTTCTCGGTGCCCTACTTTGCCTTTGAAATGGCCGTAACCGCCAACAACGCGACCGGCATTTCTTCTTATGAGGGTATGAAAGGGTTTACCGTCGGCGCCGTTGCAGGCACCTATGAGGCCATCGCGCTTGAGGCGCAGGTCAAGGAATGGGGCGAGGGCGAATTCCGCCCCTATCAGACCCAGGCCGATGTTTTCCTGGCGCTCAGCCAAGGTCAGCTTGACGCCACTGTCTCGACCTCGACCGTGGCACAAGCCAATGTGCAATCGGGCAATTTCGGGGATATTTCGGTGGTCGGCTTTGCCCCCTTCGACACGGATTATGTGGCGCTCTTTGCCAAGCGGGATGAGTATGGTTTCCTCAACTATCTCGACCTGTTCGTGAACCAGCAGGTCCGCACCGGTCGCTACGACGAGCTATATGAAAAATGGGTCGGCGGTGAGGTTCCGCAACTGATGGTGCCAAACGTCTATCGCTGATAGCTTCTGAACCGATTGGCGGCGCGGATCACCCGCGCCGCCTTTTTGCTATTTTCCAAGGGGCGCATCACCCAGATGTTTGATTACACCTTCCAATGGAAACAGGCGCTGAACCGGCTTCCGCAGATGCTGGATGGTGCCATGGTCACGATGGAAATCGCGATCCTGTCGATGGGGCTGGGCATTCTGCTCGCCATTCTTCTGACGGTGATGCGTCTGTCCGGCTCGCGCCCGCTGATGGCCTTTGCGACCACTTGGGTCGAGATTGCCCGCAATACGCCAGCCCTCTTTCAGATCTATATGGCGCATTTTGGCGTTGCGAGTTTTGGCATCCATTTCAGCCCCTTCGTGTCGCTGTTGATCGGCATCACCTTCAACAACGCGGGCTATCTCACCGAGAATTTTCGCGGCGCGCTCAAGGCCATTCCCGACACGCAGGGGCGTGCGGGCCGGTCGCTTGGTTTGACGCAATTGCAGGCGTTTCGTCATATCATCATGCCTCAGATGTTGCGCATTTCATTCCTGCCGATGACCAATCAGATGGTCTGGGCCATCCTGATGACCTCTCTCGGTGTGACGGTCGGCATGAACAGTGACCTTTACGGGGTCACGCAGGATCTCAATGCGCTGACCTTCCGCACCTTTGAGCTATTCGCGCTGGCCGGGGTGATCTTTTACCTGATCACCAAGGCCATCACCTTTGGCGGCCGCCTGATCGCTGCCCGCCTGTTCCGGTATTGAGGGGGAAACGCATGTTTGACACCGCCCTCTCCGCCAATGATCTGGTCTTTCTCGCCAAGGGCGCGGGGATCACGATCCTAGTCACCGCCATTTCCGTGGTCATCGGCACCCTGCTTGGCATCCTCTTTGGGGTGATCCGGGTGCAGCTTGGTCCGGTGCTGGCCGCGCCGCTGACCTTCTTTCTCGACATCTTCCGCTCGGTGCCGCTGCTTATTCAGCTTGTCTTGGGCAATGCTTTCGTTGGCATGGTGCTGCAACTCCAGATTTCCGGGTTTACCGTGGCCTGCATCGTGCTGTCGCTCTACACCTCGGCCTATTGTGCCGAGATTGTGCGCGGCGGCATTGACGCTGTGCCCGAGATCACCCGCCGCGCGGCACGGTCGCTTGGCCTGACATGGGGTCAGGACATGCGCTATATCGTCCTGCCGCTGGCCACGCGCGTGGCGCTGCCGTCTTGGATCGGTCTGGCGCTTGGGGTGATGAAGGACTCGGCGCTGGTCTATGTGGTGCAGGTCACGGAACTCTTGAAATCCACCCAGATCCTCATCACGCGCCTGCAAGAGCCGCTGTTCCTGTTGCTCATCTGTGGTGCCTTCTACTTCATCATCAGTTTCCCGCTTGCCCGTTTCGGCGGCTATCTCGAAAAAAGGTGGTCCAATGATTGAGATCCAGAATGTCCGTAAATCCTTTGGCGATCTGGAGGTTCTCAAGGGGATCGACCTGACGGTGCAGCGCGGCGAGGTGGTGACCGTGATCGGCGGCTCGGGGTCGGGCAAATCGACGCTGCTGACCTGCATCAACGGGTTGGAGCCGATTGACTCTGGCCGGATCACCATCGACGGCACCGAGGTACATGCCAAATCAACCAATCTCAACAAGCTGCGCCGCAAGGTCGGGATCGTGTTTCAGCAATGGAACGCCTTTCCGCATCTGACCGTGATGGAGAATGTCACATTGGCGCCGCGCAAGGTGCTGGGCATGGCCAAGGCTGAGGCCGAGGCGATTGCCGAAAAGCAACTGCGCCATGTCGGTCTGGGGGACAAGCTGACCACCTATCCCTCGCGCCTCTCAGGCGGGCAACAACAGCGCATGGCGATTGCCCGCGCGCTGGCGATGTCGCCGGATTACATGCTCTTTGACGAGGTGACATCGGCGCTCGATCCGCAGCTTGTGGGCGAGGTTCTGGAAACCCTCAAGATGCTGGCCGAAGAAGGCATGACCATGATCTGCGTGACGCATGAGATGGGCTTTGCCCGCGATGTGTCCAAGCGGGTGGCGTTCTTTCATCAAGGCATCATGGCCGAGATCGGCGCGCCCGATCAGCTCTTTGGTGACCCGCAACATCCCGAGACGCAGAAGTTTCTGGCCAACGTGCGCTGATGTTGAGGTGAGTGTGGCCTTTTCTGCCGCTAGTCCCGAGTGATGGGCCGCGCGGCGCCCGTCCGCCGGGTGGGCGCTGCCACCGCACCGGCTGGCACTTAATCCCAGCCAAACACTTCCGCGTTATCAATATGTTAAACCATCGCAAAAGCGCCCGCCCGTGGGGGCGGACCATGCCAGAGGCATGCCTTCGGCACGACCGCTGCGCGGCGGCGCTACGCGCCTTTGTTCCGCGCATTGGGGATTGCCTCTCAAGACCACGTTCAATCCGCAGAGCCCGGCCCGAACGCCCACTCAATCACCCCGCGACCGCCGCCAGCCCTTCGGCCTCGAACCGTGCCAGTTGCGTCAGTTCCGCCTCGCTCAGCACGATACCGTCGCGCAAGGACACATCGCGCGCCGCAAACCGCCGCTCCGACGGCAACCGCGCGCCCTGCGCACCAATAGCGCTCAAAAGGCGCTCTCCCTCGGCAATCGGATCGCGCCCGCTGCGGGCGGCAAAACTGGCCGGATCGAGCGCCAGAATCAGCGCGCCGTGACGCGGTAAGAGATTGGTGCCGCCGGAGAACTCCAGAGCTTCCTTGCTCATGAACTCGCCCAGCATCGCGCCGGCCAGCAATTCGACCATGGTCGAAATCGCCGATCCCTTGTGCCCGCCAAAGGGCAGCATCGCGCCCGCCAACGCCGCCTCGGGGTCGGTGGTGGGATTGCCGTCCCGGTCCATCGCCCAGCCTTCGGGGATGGGCGTACCGGCGCGGCGGCGCAATTCGATCTCGCCGCGTGCGGCGACGCTGGTGGCGAAATCGAACACATAGGGATTGGGACCGGGGCGCGGCCAGCCAAAGGCAATCGGATTGGTGCCCAAGAGCGGCTCTTTGCCACCTGTGGGCGCCACTGAGGAATAGCTGGGGCACATCGATAAGGACGCAAGGCCACGCGCGGCCAAAGCCTCGACATCGTGCCAGAGCGCCGAGAAATGCAGGCAATCTCGGATCACCAGCGCCGCAAGGCCGATGTCGCGCGCACGCGCGGCCAGCGCATCGACAGCCGCGTCAAAGGCCGGGTTGGAAAACCCGCCGCCCGCGTCTACCTCAATTACCGCCCGGCCTGTGTCCTGCAGCACCGGCGCCGCATCCGGCACCACCTTGCCTGCCGCAATCACCCGCAGGCAGCCTTCAATCCGGTAGATGCCGTGCGATTTGCAATGATCCCGCTCGCCAGCGACGATCACCCGCGCCACCGCTGCCGCACTCTCGGGGCGTACGCCGCAGGTCTCGAAAATCGACGTCACCCGCGCCAAGAGGTCGTCAACGGAAATCACGTTCGGCTTGGTCATGCGGGCTTTTTCCTTTTACCTTTGGGGCTTATTTGTCGACGTCGGTATAGGTGCAGGCCCAGAACACCTTGGTTTCGGTATCATCAAGGGCGCGTAACCCGTGTTTGAGGGTGCTGTCGAAATAGGCGCAATCGCCGGGCTCCATGATCACCGGTTCGTAATGCTCGACCGTCAACTCGACCCGACCCGAAAGCACATAGAGCGTTTCCTCGCCGTCATGCGATTCCAACTCGTCGCGTGTGAGCGGCGCGCGTTTCTCGACCAGCGTCACCAGCGGAATGATCTTTTTCTCGGCCAGCGCGTTGCACAGCACTTCGTATTCGAAATTCTTGGCGCGCACCTTGCGCCCCTGCCCTGCCCGCGTCACCGTCATGCGCGTGGTTTGTGTGGCATCGTGGTCGGCGGAAAAGAGCCGCTCCATGCCGATATCATAGGCGCGGGCGATCTTGATCAGGTTCTCATAGCTGGGCGAAACGCGCCCGTTCTCGATCTTGTGGATGGTCGACAGCGCAAGCCCGGTGCGCTGCGCCGCCACTTCGAGCGTATAACCGCAGGCCTGCCGCACCGACTTCATCCGCGCCCCAAGATCGGCACGCAACTGATGGCGCTCGACGTCCCAATCATCCGCCGCGCTCTCGACTGAGGTTTTTTCTGTTTCGGCCATAATTTTTCTTTTCTTACCAGTCGTGATTGTTTAAGCATATATTTACGTTGGGCACAACAGTAGCAATGCAGAGTGCGCAGGGGGAGACCGAATATCGGATTTTTCGAAATCCCCGCCCGACCGCTCGCAATACAGACTTCAACAAAGGGTGATCTCATGCCGGACCTGATCGTTGCCGCCGAGGTGCAAGGCCCGATCCTGCTCTGCGACGAGGGGCTGAGCGTCTGGGGCGGTGTTGATCCCCTGAGCGGGCGGATCATCGACGCGCATCATCCGCAACAGGGGCAATCGCTGGCCGGGCACATTGTGATGATGCCGACAAGTCGCGGCTCTTGCACCGGCAGCGGCGTGCTTTTGGGGTTGGCCTTTGCCGGAACCGCGCCCAAGGCGCTGGTGTTCCGCGAGGGCGAGGATATTCTCACCTTGGGCGCGCTTGTGGCCACGCGGCTTTTTGAGCGGCCGATCGCTGTCTTGCGCCTCTCTGCCGCCGAATATGACCGGCTGGCGCAGCAATCCCATGCCACGATCACCGCCACCCATCTGCGCGCGGGCGATCTGGAGGTGCCGCTGACCTCTTTGGCCTCCGACGGTCTGACCCTCTCGGACAGCGACCGCGCCTTTCTGGCCGGGGACCATGGCAAGGCGGCGCAATTGGCGATGGAGATCATCACCACGCTCGCCGCCGCCCAAGGCGCGCCAAGCCTCACCGATGTGACCCGCGTGCATATCGACGGCTGCATCTATGCCAGCCCCGCCTTTCTGACCTTTGCCCGCGCCATGGCGGACAAGGGCGGGCGGGTGCGGGTGCCCACGACGATGAATGCCATATCGGTCGATCACGCCAATTGGCGCGCGCAGGGCGTGGCCGAGGATTTCGGTCTGCCCGCCAGCCAACTGGCCGATGCCTATGTCGAAATGGGCGCGCGCCCCAGCTTTACCTGTGCGCCCTACCTGCTCGACGACAAGCCGGTCGCTGGCGAGGATATCGCCTGGGCCGAGAGCAATGCCGTGATCTATGCCAACACGGTTCTGGGCGCGCGCACCGTCAAGCATGCCGATTTCATGGACCTCTGCATTGCCCTCACCGGACGCGCCGCGCGCGCGGGCGTCTATCTCGATCAGAACCGCGCGCCGCGCCGGATCATCGACATTGACGTGCCAGAGGGTATCGACGATGCCTTTTGGCCGATGCTGGGCTGGATCGTTGGTCAGGTTGCCCCCGACCGTATCCCGCTCTTGCGCGGGCTGGAGGGATTGCACCCCTCGGACGATGATCTCAAGGCGCTCTGCGCGGCCTATGGCACCACCTCCGCCTCACCGATGATGCATATCAAGGGGATCACGCCCGAGGCGGATATGCCCCCCACGCCCGATGCCGATCACGCCCGCATCACGGCTGCGGATTTTGCGCAGGCTTGGCAGGGGTTCAATCAGGGGGCTGATAAGGTTGATCTGGTGGCCCTTGGCAGCCCGCATTTTTCCGCCGCGGAATGTGCGGCCTTTGCGGATTTGATGGAGGGGCGGCAGGTCAATCCCGCCGTAGCCACGATCATCACCCTTGGGCGCGGCACACTGGCGGCGATCACCGCGAATGGCGTCAAGGCGCGGCTTGAGGCTGCTGGTGTGACCATCGTGCCCGATATCTGCTGGTGCTCGATTTCAGAGCCGGTGTTTCCCCCCTCGGCAGAGGTTCTGATGACCAACTCCGGCAAATATGCGCATTATGCGCCGGGTCTCAGCAATCGCGCCGTGCGGTTTGGCTCGCTCGAACAATGTGCCATGACCGCGCAATCTGGTATGGCCCCCACAACCCCACCGCCGTGGATCGCCGCGGCCCCGGCCCTTGTGGGCCACTGACCGCCGCCACAGGCACACCGCCCATCCAAAGGAGTTTCCCATGAAGAAAGACGTCTTTCACGGCACCATCCCCGCCCTGCTGACCCCCTGCACCCCGGATCGCAAACCTGATTTCGACGCGCTGGTGCGCAAGGGGCAGGAAATGATCGCGGCGGGCATGTCGGGCGTGGTCTATTGCGGGTCCTGCGGTGACTGGCCGCTCTTGACCGATGACGAGCGGATGGAGGGTGTCGCGCGCCTGACCAAGGCGGGCGTGCCCGTTGTCGTGGGCACGGGGGCCATCAACACGAAATCCGCCGTGGCCCATGCCGCGCATGCGCAAAAGGTGGGTGCGGCGGGCCTCATGGTGATCCCGCGCGTCCTGTCACGTGGCCTCTCGGTCGCGGCGCAGCGCAACCATTTCAAGGCTATTCTGGACGCTGCCCCGGATGTACCCGCGATCATCTACAACAGCCCCTATTACGGCTATGCCACCAAGGCCGATCTCTTCTTTGCCCTGCGCGCCGAACACAAAAACCTGATCGGGTTCAAGGAATTCGGTGGCAAGGATGACCTCAGCTATGCCGCCGAGCACATCACCTCGCAGGATGACGACGTCATCCTGATGGTGGGCGTCGATACCGAGGTCTACCACGGCTTTGTCAAATGCGGGGCGGTGGGGGCCATTACCGGAATCGGCACGATGTTCCCCAAAGAGGCGCTCTTGCAAGTGGCCCTGTCGCGGCGCGCAGCGACGGGCTGCCCCGAGGCGGATATGCGGGCACGCGAATTGGCCGAGGCATTTTCCGTGATTGCCAAGTTCGACGAGGGTGTCGATCTCGTGCTCTATTTCAAGCATCTCATGGTGCTGAAGGGCGAAGAGGAATACCGCCTCAACATCAATGAAACGGATGCGCTTTCGCCCTCTCAGGCGCGGTTCTGCGAGGCGCAGTTCCATCAGTTCAACGCATGGTTCGCCAATTGGGTCAAACACGGCGGGGTGATCGCTGAATGCATGTGACCGACAGCCACACCGGCGGCGAGCCGACGCGCGTGATCCTTGACGGCGGGCCGGACCTTGGGTCCGGGTCCCTGTCCGAGCGCGCCCGGCTGCTGGCCTCGAAGCATCGCGATTTTTACCAATCGGTCAGCCTCGAGCCGCGTGGTCAGGTGGCGATGGTCTGTGCCCTTATGGTGCCGCCGACCGATCCGACCTGCGTCACCGGCGTGATCTATTTCGACGCCGAGGCGGTCTTGGGCATGTGTGGCCATGGCACCATTGGCCTTGTCGTCACGCTCGCGCATATGGGCCGGATCAAACCCGGCACCCACCGGATCGAGACGCCTGTTGGTGTGGTCACCGTCGATCTGATTGACGCCAACACCGTTACCGTCACCAATATCGAGAGCTACCGCACGCATACCGGCGTCACGGTCGAGATTGAAGGTATCGGCGCTGTCACCGGCGACGTGGCCTATGGCGGCAATCTCTTTTTCCTTGTCGATCCCAGCCCCGTTCCGGTGCATTCCGGCAATATCCGGGCCCTGACCGATACCACCATCGCTGTGCGCGAGGCCGTGCAGGCGCAGGGGATCGAGGTGGATCACGTGATCTTTTACGGTCCCTCCGACGATCCGGCGGCACACAGCCGCAACTTTGTCCTTTGTCCCGACAATGCCTATGACCGCTCGCCCTGCGGCACGGGATGTTCGGCGCGTCTCGCCTGTCTCGCGGCTGAGGGGCGTTTGGCCGCAGGCGAAGAGATCATGCAGGAAAGCGTGATCGGCAGCACGTACCGGCTGTCCTATACGACCGGGCCGACCGGCGGCGTCATCCCCTCGATCACCGGGCGGGCCTATGTGATGGCCGAAAGCACATTGCTTTTTGATCCCAACGATCCGTTTCGCAACGGTATCCGTCTCTAACCCTTATAACAAAGGTGCCGCATGGCCCGCTCAGACATCATCGTCATCGGTGCCGGCATCATCGGCGTGACCAGCGCCCTCGCCCTGCAACGGGATGGCCATACCGTACGTATTCTGGACCGCAAGGGTGTCGCCTCTGAGACCTCACGCGGCAATGCCGGGGCCTTTGCCTATACCGATATCGAGCCGCTGGCGACCCCCGGCATCCTGCGCAAGGCGCCGAAATGGCTGCTCGATCCGCTGGGACCGCTGTCGATTCCACCCGCTTATGCGCTGCCGCTTATGCCGTGGATGCTGCGCTTTTGGCGCGCCAGTTGGCAGGACCGGTATGCGGCGGCGGTCACAGCCCAAGCCAGCCTGATGCATCAGTCCCGCGCCGCACTTGAGCGGCTGATCGCGGATGTTTCCGGCGAGCCGCTGATGCGCCGCGAGGGGCAATTGCAGGTCTATGAGGGTGAGGCTTCCTATCGCGCCAGCCTGCCCGCATGGGACTTGCGCCGCCAGCACGGCGTGCGCTTTGATCTCCTTGAAAGCCCCGCCGCGATTGCCGAAGTGCAACCGGGGCTCAATCCGCGCTTTACCCATGCCGGCTATACCCCTGACTGGATGAACACCGTCGATCCAGCCCGCTGGACCGAACATCTGGCGCAGCAGTTCGTCGCCGCAGGCGGCGTTATCGAAATCGCGGATATCCGCGCGCTGCGGCAGGTGGGTGACGGCGTCGAGATTGAGACCGCAACCGGCACGACACGCGCCGATCAAGTTGTTCTGGCGGCGGGCGCATGGTCGCATCATCTCGCGCGCACGCTGGGCGACGCCATCCCGCTCGAAACCGAACGCGGCTATAATACCACATTCCCCACCGCCAGCTTCGATCTGCACACCCATCTGACCTTTGCCGATCACGGCTTTGTCATATCCAAGATAGGCGACGGCTTGCGGGTTGGCGGCGCGGTGGAACTGGGCGGGCTGCGCCTTGCGCCCAATTACAAACGTGCGGAAATTCTGGTGCGCAAGGCCCGCGATTTCCTGCCCGGATTTGATCCGCAGGGCGGCACGCAATGGATGGGGTTCCGCCCCTCGCTGCCCGACAGCCTGCCGATCATCTCCCGCGCGCCGCGCGCCGACCGGGTGATCTATGCCTTTGGTCACGGGCATCTGGGACTGACGCAATCGGCAGGCACGGCAGAACTTGTGGCGGCCCTCGCCGCGCGACGTGATCCGGCGATATCCCTGACGCCGTTTGACGCGGGGCGGTTTTAGGGAGAGATTTGGCCTGAAGGTGACATTGGACCTCAGCGATGAGCCGCGCGGTCGCTGGGCCGGGGATGAGCGATGCAACGGCGGCAACTGCCACTTAATGCAAGCAAAGTCCGTATGACGTCAAAGAGATGAACTACATCTCAAAATCGCTAGGCCGTCACGCCGAAGGCGTGCCGAGAAAAAGCGGCGCACCTTCGGTGCGACGGACGGCCCAGCGATCGCGCGGCGCCCTTCGGGCTTGATTCCGCGCGTAAGCGCTTTAGTCCAACGTCCCCTTCAGACCAACCCCAGCCCCCCCTCACCCAATCCTCGGCCATGTATCCGACAACCGATATCCCCCCGGCCAGGGATCGCTCGGGTCGAGCATGTGCTGCGCGGTGCCGGTGATCCACGCCCGCCCGTTGATCTCAGGGCGGATCGCCTCCAGCCCGGCAACCCGGACCCGACCCAGAATGCGCCCATGAAACTCTGACCCGATGATCGACACGCCGGTAAAGCGATCCTCCTCGTCCATCTCGCCCCGCGCCGCCAAAATAGCCATGCGCGCCGAGACCGCCGTGCCGGTGGGGGACCGGTCGAGCTTGCCGGGTTGGATCGCCACCACGGATTGCGCGCGCAAGGCGTTGCCCTCGCGCGTGATCGGCCCGGCAAAGAGGCAAAAGGAATGATGCGCCCAATCGGGTTTTTCGGGGTGCTCGAACCGGAACTGCGCGTTGGCGGCATTGGTGATGCGAATGCCAAGCTCTGCGATCTGGCGCGCGTTATCCTCGACCAGGTCGACGCCAAGCGCCACCGGATCGACTACCACGAAGCTATCCCCGCCAAAGGCCGTATCCACCATGATCCGCCCCACACCCGGCACATCGAGCGGCACGCCCAGACGGCTGGCAAAGGACGGCAGGTTCTCCACGTAAATCCGCTCGGCCTTGCCATTGGCGCAGTCCGCGCGCACCCGGACAAGACCACCCGGCGCTTCAAGAACCATATGGGTCACCGGCTCTTGCATGGGCAGGATGCCACTATCCAGCAACACGGTCGCCACACAGATCGAGTTTGAACCCGACATCGGCGGCGTATCCTCGGGTTCCATGATGATCCAGGCGGCCTGTGCGTCGGGGTGCTTGGGTGGCACCAACAGATTGACATGCCGGAACACCCCGCCGCGCGGTTCGTTCAGCATGAAATTTCGCAGGGTCTGATCCTCAGCGATCCATTTGCGCTGCTCCCAGATCGTGTCGCCGGGGGGCGGCGTCACGCCGCCGACGATGACATCGCCCACCTCGCCCTCGGCATGGCAGGAAACGACGTGAATGATCTTGGTGCTGCGCATGATGTGCCCTCGTGCCGCTCTGCTGTTCCGTGGTCCCGCCTGTCACCCAAGGACCGTGCCCGGATGGTATGACGGAGCTTTGCCCTCGGGGTCAATGGTCACCGGACCACCGCCCGGCATCAGCACAGCATGCCCGCTCAGGCCGCCTTCCCGTCTGCCAGGCAGGTCGTGCGCAGGCCCAGCATCTGCCGCGCCTCGGCACATGTGGCCACGGGGCGCGCATGACGCGCGCAGATCTCGACCACCCGCCGCACCAATGCGGCATTCGAGGGCGCAAGCGTATCGCGATCCAGTCGCACGTTATCCTCAAGCCCGGTGCGGGCATGCCCGCCGGCCGCGACGGCCCATTCATTGAGCGTGATCTGATGCCGCCCGATCCCCGCCGCGCACCATGGCGCATCCGCACCGAACAGGCGTTTGACCGTGTGGATGTAATAGTCGAACACATCGCGGTCGACCGGCATGGCGTTCTTGACGCCCATCACGAACTGCACATAGGGCGTGCCAAGAAGGTGTCCTTGATCGGCCATGTCCTTGGCCTTGAGGATGTGGCTCAGGTCGAACGCCTCGATCTCGGGCTTGACCTCATGGGCGCGCATTTCCGCGGCCAGCCAATCGACCAGATTGGGCGGGTTCTCATAGACCCGAGTGGGAAAGTTGTTGGACCCGACCGAAAGCGAGGCCATATCGGGGCGCAAGGAAAGCATCGCCCCCCGCGTTTCCCCCGCGCCCGACCGACCACCTGTCGAGAACTGAAGGATCATGCCGGGGCAATGCGTCTCCAACCCTTCCTTGAGGCGGGCGAACTTTTCCGGATCGGACGAGGGCGATCCATCGGCGTTGCGCACATGCGCATGCACGATACTCGCCCCGGCCTCAAACGCCGCATGGGTCGATTCGATCTGTTCGGCCACAGTGATCGGCACCGCCGGATTGTCGGATTTCTGCGGCAGGCTGCCGGTGATCGCCACACAGATGATGCAGGGTTTGGTCATGTCGGTCGCTCCTGTCAGGCCGCTTGCACTGCCACGCGCGGCATCCGCGCGAGGGCATCAAGGAAAAACGGGCGGAACCCTTGCGGATGTTCGCTCATCGGGAAATGGCCCAACTCGTCCATCACCGAAACCGTCGCACCGGGGATTGCCGCCGCCGTGCGTTTGGCATCCTCGGGGGTGCAGGTCAGGTCATAGGCTCCGACCAGCAGATGCACCGGGGTTTTGCCGGTGTCGATCTGCCCCAAGCGCCCGATCAGGCTATCGTCGCGGGTGTAAAAACTCAGATCGCCGCGAAAGACGCCCGGACCAGACTGCATGAACATCCAGAGCGTATTCCAGCGTTCGGCATTCGGGGCATAGGGCGAAATATTGGCCGAGACGAGGGCGGCGCCCATCTCGCCGCCATGGGCATCGGGGCGGTGAAACCAGTCGATATCATACCACGCGGGCTGAAAATCCGAGGCCTCGATGGCGATAAATCCGCTGAAACGCTCGGGATGCAGCGCCGCCAGTTGCAGCGCGATACGCCCGCCCATGGAACAGCCCGCCAGAATGGGGCGTTCCAGCCCAAGACCCGCGACCACCGCCAGCACGGTTTCTATATAAGCCTCGGTCGTCAGCAGATATTCCTGCGTTTCAAACCCCTCGGGCGGCAGGGATTTCCCGTGCCACGGCATGTCAAAGGCAATCAGGCGATGGCCCGCCGTCACCTCGGCGTCGTTCATCAAATGCCGCCATTGCCGGGTATCGGCCCCGGCGGTGTGCAGGCACAGAACGGCGCGCCCCTGCCCCGCCTCCTCGAAATAGATCCGGCGCAGGGTGCCACCGATCTCGATGGTCAGGTAACGGCCTGTGATTGGCTCAATGCTCATGCTGCACCCTCCTCGGTGTGGCGGGCCAGCGCCATGACCTCCTTGAAGAACCGCAGGTTCTTGACCAGACACAGGATGTCGCCGTCAATCCGCCCGCGCCCAATCTTGGCCAGCCCGAAAATATCGTGAAATCCCGGCGCAGGACGCGCCTGCCAGAATTGCTCCAGCGCCTCGGCATCGGTGCGCAACGCAAATCGCCACGGCGTCTTGCGGCTTGGCCCGGCCTCGACCGAAACAATCCGCCCCTTTTCGAAGGTCAGATAGATCTCCTCGCCCTCGACCTCGATCAGCACTGTCTCGGAAAAGAGCCGCCCAAGACGCAAGAGATGCGGCTGATCCTCAAGCCATGCCTGAATATCCTGAAACCTGTCGATCACCTCTGCGCCTCCCTCTCTATGCTGCGGATGTGCTAGAAGTGGCATCTAAGGGGGCGTTTGATCCATGCCGGAGCGGGTATCACGCGATACCGCCTGCGGCATTGGTTTGACGCCCGCCATGACCGACAACAAGGACCACAGGGCGTGCCCCGGCCAGCCCCCGGATATCAGAAACCCACCCGTTTGGAGGAGAACCCATGGGAATCGTCAATCTTGAGAATATCACCGATGTGGTGATCGCGAGCCTCGGCAAGCACGGTGACATCACCGACCGCCAGCGCGAGATCATGACCGCATTCATTCGCCACCTGCACGCCTTCTGCAAGGATGTGAACCTGCAACATGGCGAGTTCCTTGACGGCTGCGAATTCCTCAAGCGCGCGGGGCAAACGTGCGACGAGAACCGGCAGGAATTCATCCTTCTGGGCGACATCATCGGTGTCGAGGTGCTGGTGGACATGCTGTCGAACCCGATTGACGGTCCCGAGAGCGAGTCGACCGTGCTTGGTCCCTTCTACCGCGAGAACCCTCCTGTGCTGCCCAAGGGCGCCTCGACCATCCAGAAACATTACGACAACGAGGAAACCGCCTATTACGAAGGCTACATCCGCGATGCGGCGGGCAAGGGCATCGCCGGTGTCACGCTCGATGTCTGGGAAGATGCGCCCAATGGCATCTACGAAAACCTCGACCCGGATCAACCCGAATACAACCTGCGCGGCCGCTTTGAGACCGATGCGAATGGTCATTACGCCTTTGTCGCCGTGCGTCCGGTCCCCTATCCGATCCCCGATACGGAAACGGCGGGCGAGCTCTTGCGCTACATGGGCCATCACCCCTACCGCCCCGGCCATATGCATTTCATCATCTCAAAAGACGGCTACCGCCAGTTGATCAGCCAGATCTACGATGGCGACAGCAAATGGCTCGATGATGACAGTGTCTTTGCGGTCAAGGACAGCCTGATCGGCACATTCAAACCGGCCCCCAAAGAGCTTGGCACCGACCTGCATTTCGAGTTCGATTTCGTGCTCAAGGCGGACGCTGCGGCTCAGGCCGTAGCCGCCGAATAAACCGACCTCCGTCCCTGCAACCTCAGGGGCTCCGTCACGCGGCCAGCCTTTTGCATTTCGTGTTGCAACTCATGGCCGAGATGCCTGCGGGTATAATGCAATGTCCAACAAAGTCTCCCGAAGAAATCTTCGGGAGACTTCTGCGCTGGAGGTCGGCAGAGCGGGACAAAGCACCATGTCGCTGCGTTTGCGCCAATTGCTTCTTTCGGTAGTAGGCTAAAGACATGCTCCACCGTACTTGGGAGTCAGATTGCTGACAGACCCACCTTCCGCCTGCCAATGAATCCGCCATCTGAGGGTACAAGGGAACTTGCTCTTTTCGAAAATCGCATACTCGGCTTCTTCATGGATGGTGAAGCCTTGATCGCTCAGACGAACGACGAGCTCCTCCACCGTAAGAGGCGATTGGAATGCTGCTAAAACTCGGCGAGCAAACTCTGCATCTGCCTCGGCAAAATCACTCGGAAGTCCTCGTGCTATTTCAGGTGGCCGTGGAAACGGTGGAAAGAGGAGCAAGTAGCCGCCTAGCGCGATCAGTGTTAGTAGGCCGAAACTCCAAAACAGTACTTTCCTCACCATCCCGAACCACCTCCCGGCTGCATGACGTTGATAGCGGACACTCAGGGGCGATGCAGCATTTGTCAAATTGGGCTCGCAACGGACATTGCACTAAGAGCCCTCCGCGCTCATCTGCACCACAAAATGCAAAGTGCTAGGTCACGCGGGGGCTTTTTTTATGGCTGCAACAGGCTAGGCTAGGCGCGGGGCTGGAGGGTGCCATGAATTTCAGACAACTGACCTATTTCATCGCCGTGGCGGAGGAATTGCATTTTGGTCGCGCCGCAGAGCGGCTCGACATGGCGCAACCGCCGCTCAGTCGCCAGATCAAGCAGATCGAAGAAGAACTGGAAGCGATCCTGTTCAACCGAGGTCGCAGCGCCATCAACCTGACACAGGCGGGTGAGCGATTGCTGGAGCGGGGGCGGTCGATTCTGGCGCAATTGGAAGACACCAAGCTCGAGGTGCGTCGTCTGGGTCAGGGGGCCGAAGGGCGGCTGCGCATCGGCTTTGTCGGCTCGGCGACCTTTGGCATCCTGCCCAATATCATCAAATCATTCCGCGCCAATTATCCCGAGGTCAATCTGAGCCTCAATCCCATGAACAACGCACAGCTGCACCGCGCTCTGGTGTCGCGTGAACTCGACGTGGCCTTTGCCCGCCCCGCGCTGAGCGATCAGGAGTTCGTCACACGGGAACTGATGGAGGAAAAGCTGATCCTGGCCCTGCCCGACACGGTCGATACCGGCGGGCGCACCGTGGCCAAGCTGGAGCGGTTGGAGACGCACAACCTCGTGCTTTATCCCGAGTATCCGCGGCCCAGCTTTGCCGATTTCGTGCTCAAGGCGATCGAGGGGGCGGGGTTCAGGGCCCCTCTGCGCATCTGGTGTATGGATCTTCAGACAGCCCTCAGCCTCGTCGCGATTGGCGAGGGCGTGTGTATCGTGCCAGAGTCGGTCTCGACCGCCCCGCGCAAGGGGATGAAGTTTCTCAGGATCGAGCCAGAGATTGCCCGCACCAGCCTGTCAGTCAATCACCGGCTGGACGAACAGGGCGTGCATGTCCACAATTTCGTGCAACTCGCCCAAAAGGTCGCGCGCAAGCAGTTCTGAGCCGGGGCATTGGGCGAAAGAGACGCTCGCATGTCACGCGCGCCTCTCTTAGCACCTTGCCCCTGTCAAACCCCGAGCCAGCGATGCTGCGCCTCCGCATCTGCGCGGATCTCCTCTGCCGTGCCGGTCCAGACCACTTGGCCCTTGCTGACCACCACCACATCGTCGGCAAGCGAGGTTGCAAAACCGAAATTCTGCTCGACCAGCACCATCGACAGCCCCTCGCGCTTGAGCTCCATCAGCTTGTCATGGATCAGCTTGACGATGATCGGGGCCAGCCCCTCGGTTGGCTCATCAAGGATCAGAAGGCGCGGGTTCATCAAGAGCGCTCGGGCAATCGCCAGCATCTGTTGCTCGCCCCCCGAAAGCTGCGTGCCGCCATTGTCCAACCGCTCGCCAAGACGCGGGAACAGCTCCAGCACCCGGTCCATTGTCCACGGCCCGTCAAACCGTTTTGACGCGATTTCAAGGTTCTCACGCACCGTCAGAGAGGGGAAAATATCCCGCGTTTCCGGCACATAGGCGATGCCGGCCTTGGCGATGTCATAGGGCCGCTTGGGCATGGCGCTGCCCTCAAAGGTGATCTGCCCGTCGCGTAGCGGCAAGAGGCCCATCACCGTCTTGAGCGTGGTGGATTTGCCCGCGCCATTGCGGCCCAGAATGGCCAGAACCCGGCCCGCCTCGGCGCGCAGACCCATGCCGTAGAGGACTTGGGTTTCACCGTAGCCAGAATTGACCGCACTCAGTTCAAGCATCTTCCCAACTCCCCAGATAGATTTCCTTGAGCAGCGTTGAGCCGCGCGCGGCCTCGGGCAGCCCGTCAAACACCACCTCGCCATAGTTCAGCACGGTGATCGTATCGGCCACGTCAAAGGCGAGGTCCATGTCATGCTCGATAATCAACAGCGTGAGATCACGCGGCAGATTGTTCAGCAGGTCATGAAACCCCTTGGCCATCTCGGGTCCAACGCCACTCGTCGGTTCGTCCATCAAGAGAACGAGGGGCCGCGTGGCGAGCGCCACGCCCACCTCCAACTGCCGCCGCACGCCATAGCTGACCTCGGACACCCGCGCATGCAGATAGGGCATGAGATTGACCTGATTGGCCACCTCCGCCACGATCTCGCGCACCTCGGGGCGCGCCAGACTGTCTCGGCGCAATGTGGTGGCATGACCTGTGTGGATCGCCGCCGCCAGTCCCAGATTTTCCTCGACAGTCAGCCCGTCAAAGAGCGTGTTCTTTTGATAGCTGCGCGACAGGCCCTGCCGAGCGCGCCGCGCCACCGGCAGGGCGGTCACATTCTCACCCGCCAGATGCACCGATCCGCTATCGGGGGTCAGTTCTCCGACCAGCAGGTTAAACAGCGTCGTCTTGCCCGCACCATTTGGTCCAAGGATCACCCGTCGCTCGCCCCGCTCCAGCCTGAGCGAGACCCCGCGCGTGACATGCACCGCGCCAAAGCTCTTGTCGAGATTGCGTGTCTCAAGCATCGGTCTTGACCTCCCTCGGGTCTATATCGCGCACCGCATCCGCCGCGCGCCGTTCAATCCGCGCGCCAAACCGCGCCTCGATCCAGCCAAAGATGCCATTGGCGCGGCTCATCACCACGGCGATCAGAAGAATACCGACCACAAGATGCCAATAGCTTGTGAGCGCGCCGACCTCATGCTTGAGCAGCACAAAGACCGCAGCTCCGAGCAAGGGGCCAACCAATGTGCCAAGCCCGCCCAGGATCACAACCACCAGCGCTTCGCCCGAAACTGTCCAAGACAGAAGGCCGGGCGAGACAAACATCACGTGCTGTGCGGCCATCACGCCCGCCAAGCCGGAAATCAGGCCAGAGAGGCCAAAGACATCCGCCTTGACCCGCCAGACCGTGAGGCCCAGCGCGCGCATCCGCTGTTCATTATGCCTGACACCCGAGAGCGACCGGCCCAGCCCAGAGCGCAGAATGAGCACTGCAACCCCATAGATGGCCGCCAGAACCCCCAGCGAGAACAACGCAAAGCTGCGCCCGTCGTTGAGATCGAGCCCGATCAATGAAAGGTCGAGCCGCGCAATCCCGCCCAGACCGTCATCGCCACCAAAGAGCGGCGCTTCGAACACATAGGAATAGCCCATCTGCCCAAAGGCCAGCGTCGCCATGATGAAATAGATGCCGTGGCTGCGCGCACAGATGGCACCGATGACCCAAGCGATGGCCCCGGTTATCACCACCGCGCCGCCCATAGCGGCCACCGGCGTCAACCCAACTTTGGTGGACAGGAGCGCATAGCCATAGGCCCCGACGCCCAACAGCGCGCCGTGGCAGAGCGAGACCATGCCGCCAAAGCCCGCGACCATGTCGAGCGCGATCACCAGCATGGCAAGGATGACAATCTCGGTCAGGATATCCAGCCCGAAATAGTCCGCCGTAAAGGCCTGAAAGAGCGCCGCCGAGGCCAAGAGCACGAGCGCACCATATCGGAGAGGTGTATGTCGAAACATCGCCTTATCCTTTCGCCGGAAAGAGGCCCACGGGCCGGATCACCAGCACCGCCGCCAAGAGCGCGTAAATCAGAACCGAGGCCAGTTGCGGTGCCAGCACCGCGCCAAAGGTCTGCACGAAACCAAAGATGAGCGAGCCCGCGATGGCCCCCTTGAGCGAGCCTAGCCCCCCGATCACGATCACGATCAGCGTCGGGATCAGGATTTGCAGGCCCATATCGGGTGTGACAGACAAGAGTGGTGCCGCGACCGCGCCCGCCAACCCCGCCAAGGCGCAGCCCACACAAAAGACGATGAAAAAGAGCCGCTCGACATTGATGCCCAGACAGGCTGCCATCGCGTCATTGTCCACGCCCGCGCGGATCATCGCGCCAATTTGCGTGCGGCTGAGGACAAAGGCCAATGCGCCAAAGATTGCCAGTCCCAGAGCGATGATGAACAGCCTGTAGGCGGGATATTCGACGCCCAAGAGCGCTACACGGCCAGCAAGGAGGTCCGGCACTTCAAGCCCGAGCGCCAGATCGCCCCAGACGATCCGGGTGATGTCCAACAGCGCAAAGATCAGCCCGAATGTGACCAGAACCTGTGCCATCGGCCCCGATTTGCGCATCCGCTGGATGAGGCCGGAATAGAGCAACACGCCCACCCCCGCGACCGCCACCGGGGCCAGAAAGAACCCTGCCCAATAACCGCCGACCGCCGCCGCCGAGGCCGCGAAATAGGCCCCGAGCGCATAAAGCGCGCCATGGGCCAGGTTGACGAAATGCATCAGGCCAAAGATCACGGTCAGGCCGATAGACAAGAGAAACAGCAGCATGGACAGTTGCAGCGCGTTGAGTGCCTGTAGCGTCCAGAAACCAAGATCGAGTGACATTGCGGAACCTCCTCCCGAAAAGGCCCGGCCAAGGATATGGCCGGGCCGCGTGTCTTAGTTGCTGACGGGGGCCGCCATCTCGCAGCCATTGACCGGATCGGCCTCGGCGGGCAATTGCGCCAACACCTTTTGGGTCAGACCGTCGGTGCCTGCGATGGTTTCGTAGACATAGATCGGCTGCACGATGTTATTGGTCGCGGGATCGATCGACAGCGCGCCGCGCGGGCCGTCAAAGCTGACCTGCCGCAACGCATTGGCGAGGCTCTCGCGGTCCGTGGCACCCGCCTTGACCGCTTCGATCAATGCGCGGCCGGCGTCATAGCCATGCACGGCGAATTCCGACGGCACCCGGCCAGTCTTGGCCTTGAACGCCTCGACGAACTGCGCGTTTGCAGGGTTGTCGAGCGTGGGCACATAATGCAGCGCGGTGATCACGCCTTCAGCTGCCGGACCCTCGGCATTGACATAGAGCGACGAGGTGAGGAAGCCCGAGCCATAGAGCGGCAAATCGGCTTTGAGGCCAAAGCTATCGTATTGCTTGACAAAGGAAATCGCCTCGCCACCCGCATAGAAGACGAACACGGCCTCGGCGCCGCTCGACTTGGCTTGCGCCATATAGGGGCCGAAATCCTGCGTTTTCTGGAACGGGGTGAACTCCTGCCCGACGATCTCGCCGCCTGCGGCGGTAAAGGTCTGAACAAAGCCGTCGATCATCTGCCGTCCGGCGGCATAATCGGGCGCCAGCGTATAGACCTTGCGGATGCCTTGATCATGCATCCACTTACCCATCGGGCGGTTGACCTGCCCGTTGGAAAAGGACATGCGCGTGATATAGGGCGAGCAGGCCTCGCCGGTGGCTTCGTCATTGCCGGCGTTGGCCACGATCAGCGGCACGCCCGCGCCATGCACCATGTCGCGCACAGCGCCCAGCACGCCAGAGCTGACGATGCCCGAAATCACATCGACCTTGTCCTGAAGGATCAGCTTCTTGGCCTTGGCCAAGGCCACCGGCGGCTTCACTTCGGTATCTTCGCGGACGATCTCGAAGGTTGCCGGGGTCTCAGACCCGAACTGCTCGAGGGCTGTGGTAAACCCGGCTTCGATGTCATTGCCCAGCGCCGCATAGACGCCGGAAAACGGCAAGAGCAGGCCGACTTTGATGTCTTGGGCTGTTGCGGGCATAGCAAAGCCAGTGGCAAGCCCGAGGGCCGCCAGAAATGCGCGTTTCATAAGGTAGTTCCTCCAGTTGGTGTTGAGACCCCTCCTCAGGGTCTATCCAAGATCGCCCCCGCCCACCGGCACCGTGACGCCGGTGATGTAAGAGGCCTCATCCGACGCCAGAAACAGGATTGGCCCTGCCTGTTCGTCGAGTGTTCCGTAGCGTTTCATCAGGCTGGACTGGATCGTCTGATCGACGATGGTCTGATACCAGTCTTCGCGCTGTTCTTCGGCGGCATTGGGGTTGCGCGGCACCACGCGCGGCGGGGCCTCTGTGCCCCCCGGCGCGGTGGCGACCACGCGAATGCCGCGTTCCCCCACTTCCCAGGCAAGGCTGGCGGTGATCGCATTCACCCCACCCTTGGCCGCCGCATAAGGCACGCGGTTGAGGCCGCGCGTGGCGATGGACGAGACATTGACGATCACGCCAGATCCCTGCGGCAACATCCGCTCGATCGCCGCCCGGCAGCAATAGAGCGTCGGGAAGAGAGAGCGCCGCACCTCGGCGTCGATCTCATGCGGGGCATAATGCTCATACGGCTTGGCCCAGATCGTGCCACCTACGTTGTTGATCAGGATGTCGATCCGACCCCAGATCTCGACCGCCGCCGCGATGGCCGCCTCGCAGCCCTCCCACGTCTCAAGATCGACATTCAGCGCCTGCGCCTCGCCACCCGCCGCGCGGATTGCCGTGACGACGGCGTCGCGATGCTCGGAGCGGTCCACCACCAGCACCTTCGCGCCTTCGGCGGCGGCGCGTTCGGCCACCCGGCGGCCAATCCCCTGCGCCGCGCCGGTGACGACCATCACCCTATCTGCAAAACGCGGTGTCATGCGGCGGCGGCCTCTGTCTCGGTCGGGTTGAACTTTTCAAAGTGGAACGCGGCGGGCGTCACACCCAGCTGCGCGAAATGCCCGCGCACCGCATCCACCATCGGCGGCGGACCGCAGAGATAGACATCGCAATAGCCGCCGTTCAGATCCTCAGCCGTCACATGGTCCGTTACAAATCCCTTGCGATCATGCGCCTCGTTTTGATCGGCCAGAACCGTGATGACGGTCACATTGCCAATTGCTTCGGCCAAAGCCATCACCCGGTCGAGTTCAACCAGATCGGCGGCACGGGTTACAGCGTAGTAGAGCGTGATCGGCTGCTCCGATCCCTGCACCGCCACCTGTTCCAGCATCGACAGGAACGGCGCAAGGCCGGTGCCGCCCGCGAGCCACAGTTGCGGGCGCTCGACGGGGCGCAGATAGAACGCCCCCATCGGCCCGGTCAGTGTCACGGCATCGCCGGATACTGCGCGCTCGCCCAGATAGCGGCTCATCACCCCGCCCGGAATATTGCGAATGAGAAAAGTCGCCTCATCGGACCCCGGTGCAGAGGAAAACGAATAAGAGCGGTGCGCCTCTGTGCCGGGCACGCTCACATTGACATATTGACCGGGCAGGAACCCCATCGGCTTGGTCAGTTTCACCCGCAGACCAAAGGACGTCTCGGACAAACGGTCCACGCCCAATACTTCGGCCGTCACCGCCTCGGGTGCCGTCTTGCACACGGCAGAGGACGCAGGCACCCGGATCACGCAATCGCTCTGCGGCATCATCTGACAGGTCAGCACATAGCCTTCGGTCGCCTCATCCTCGGTCATCGCCTCGTCGAGATAGAATTCCAGCTCATACGCGCCCTTTTCAGCAAAGCATTTGCAGGTGCCGCAGACCCCGTCGCGGCAATCCATCGGGATGTTGATCTTTTGCCGAAACGCGGCTTCGGTGACTTTCTCGTCATCGTCGCACTGGATGATGCGGGTCACGCCATCCTCGAAATTCAGGGCGATATTATAGCTGGTCATGGCGGGCTCCTCCCCTCTCGTGGCGCGCCCCCATCGGGCACGCGCCGGTCTTGGCTTTAGATGTGATAAACGTCGATCACATGGTGGATCTGGTCGTTCTTGAGCACGACCTTCTTGTCTGTGATCAGCGGCTTCGCCCCCGTGGTATCCATCGTGTAATAGGACGTGCCCCAGTGCTGATCGGTCTTGCCATAGCGATAGGTCAGCGTGTGCCAGTTAAAGCGCAGCGTGATCGTGTCTGCGTCCCGGCTCAGCACCTCGATATTGGCGAGATTGTGATTGGTGCGCGGCTCTGGCAGCGACGTGGCCGAAGACCGGTCGGTCTGAATACGGAACACGCGATCCTCGATCCCGGAACGATCGGGATAATAGATCAGCGACATCTCGTTTTGCGGGTCCTCGGTCAGTTGATCCTCATCATCCCAGGCAGGCATCCAGAACGGGCAATCGGCGTGATAGAACGTCAGCCAAGTGTCCCAGTCGCGATCATCAAGCGCGCGCGCCTCGGCATAGAGAAAGGCTTGGATTTCCTCATAGGTCATGGTGGCCTCGGTGCTCTGGCGGTCTAGCGTTGCGGTGGTCATAGTCATCTCTCCTCACTCTGCCGCGACTTGCGCGTCGGATGCACTGGCGCGTTCCTTGGCAATGGCCTGCGCCATGCGCTCGGACCACTGCTTGTGCTGGATGACGAACAGTCCTTCATCCTCGGTGCGCGCCCCCGACAGGATCGGATTCACGCCCAGCGCCTTGGCATCCTCATCCGGGCCATGGATCCACTGGGTCGCGCCGCGGCAAATGTCATTCCACTTGGCATGCGCAGCCCCGGCATAGCCGCGCTGCGTGGCGCGGAATTCTTCGGTATCGTCGGGCGTGGCCATGCCGGAGGCGTTAAAGAAATCCTCATACTGGCGAATACGGCGCGACCGGGCCTCTTGGCTTTCGCCCTTGGGGGCGATGCAATAGATCGTGACTTCGGTCTTATCCACGCTCACCGGGCGGAACACCCGAATCTGGCTGCTGAACTGGTCCATCAGAAACACATTGGGATAGAGGCAGAGATTGCGCAGCACGCCCACCATCCACTCGGCCTTGGTCACCCCATATTTCTCGGTCCATTCGGCAAGGCGCGGATAGTTGGGGCGATTGGTTGAGTCCGCCCATGTGGTCCACAGCAGCAGGTGACCATTCACATAGGAATGAAATCCGCCCTTCTGCTTGGCCCATTTGCTGGCATCGGTCGCCTTGATCTTGTCTTCCTTGCCATCCACCGTGCGATGCGAGGTGGTGGCCACATAGTTCCAATGCACCGCCGAGACGTGATAGCCATCGGCGCCATTCTCGGCCTGCAATTTCCAGTTGCCGTCGAACGTATAGGTGGACGAGCCGCGCAGCACCTCGAGCCCCTCATCCGATTGATCGACGATCATGTCGATCATCTTGCGCGCCTCGCCCAGATACTCCTCCAGCGGGGCCACATCGGCATTGAGCGAGCCAAAGAGGAAACCACGATAATTCTCGAACCGCGCCACTTTGGTCAGATCATGGCTGCCGTCGGTGTTGAACTGCTCGGGGTATCCCGCGCCATTCGGGTCCTTGACCTTCAAGAGCTTGCCGGTGTTGGAAAAGGTCCAGCCGTGGAACGGACAGGTAAAGGTCTTTTGGTTGCGCCGCTTGAACCGGCAGAGCTGCGCGCCGCGATGCGAGCAGGCATTGACCAGCGCATTGAGCTGCCCATCCTTGTCGCGGGTGATCACGACCGGCGTGCGCCCCATGGTCAGGGTGAAATAATCGCCGGGATTGGGGATCTGGCTCTCATGCGCCATATAGATCCAGTTGCCCTCAAAAACATGCTTGATCTCAAGCTCGAACAGTTCCTCATCGGTGAACATGTCACGACGGGCGCGGAAAATCCCCGCCTCGGCATCCTCCTGCACGATACCGTCGAGACGACCTTCCAGTTCGTCGAGATTGGATTGGGTAAACATCGTCGTTCCTCCTCCGGAATTATCTTGATCTTGGGCCGGTCACTCTCCGGCTACGGTTTTCAGGCTCCGCGCGCGGTCGCGGCGGAAAAAGTCGATCTTGTCGGGGTCGAGCGTCACACCGATGCCTGTGCCCTGCGGCACCTCAACAGCGAAATCGCGATAGACGATCGGGGTGGCCAGAATATCCTCGGTCAAGAGCAACGGGCCGAACAGCTCGGACCCCCAACGCAAGTCCTCAACTCCCGCAAAGAGTTGCAGCGCCGCCGCCGTGCCAAGCCCCGTTTCCAGCATCGTCCCGGCATAGAGCCCAAGCCCCGCCGCTTGCCCGATGGCCACCACCTCGGACGCGCGCTTGAGCCCGCCCGACTGCGCCACCTTGACGGCGAACACATCCGCGGCATCCTTGGCCACGATGCTCACCGCATCCTCGGGGCCATTCAGCGCCTCATCGGCCATCACGGCAATCTCATGGTCCCGCGTCAACTCGCGCAGCGCATTGAGATAGCGCGCGCGCACCGGCTGTTCGACCAACTCGCAGCCGACATCCTGCAACCCCTTGAGACCCCAGCGCGCATCCTGCAACGACCACGCCTGATTGACATCGACGCGGATGCTCGCGGCATCGCCCACGGCGGCCTTGATCCGCGCCACATGCGCCACATCCTCAGCAACCGCACGTTTGCCGATCTTGAGCTTGAAGATATTGTGGCGGCGCGTGGCGATCATCTCTTGCGCCTCGGCAATGTCAGTGTCGGAATTGCCCGATGCCAGCGTCCAGGCCACCGGCAAACGGTCATGCACCGCACCGCCGAACAGCTGTGCCACCGGCACGCCCAAGCGCCGCGCCAACCCGTCCCAGAGCGCGATTTCAATCGCCGCCTTGGCGATCCGGTTGCCCTTGACCAGATGGTCGATCAAGTGCAGCGCCCCGTTCACATCATCCGCCGCACGGCCCAGAAGAGCCGGCGCGATATAGGTGTCGATGGCGGATTGAATGCTCTCGGGGCTTTCCGGCCCATAGGTCAGCCCGCCAATGGTTGTGCCTTCGCCGATCCCCTCAGAGCCATCGGAGAACCGCACCCGCACGAGGACGGCGGTCTGCACCCGCATCGTCGCCATCGACAGGACATGGCCCCGGATGGTCGGAATATCGAGGATCATGGTTTCGATCTGGTCGATCTTGGTCACGGCGTTCACCACATGTCAGTATTGCGTTGAGGTGCAAATTGCCTGTGACGCGGCGCTAAGTCGATGATGCTGCGGGTCTTGGGTGATACCCGGACCGAAGAGTTGCCCGGCCCTGCCACAGCGCCATATCCCGGGGTAAAGCGTTTCGGTTTTCCGTTGAAACACCGAAACACTTTGCCTGTTTAATTTGGCGCAATTTCGAACCAAGAAAGTCTATCAACTTTCTTTGAAATTGCTTTAGAACAACAAAAGGCGCACCACGGGGGTGCGCCTTCTTTGATCGTCACGGTGGTGTACCTGTCTCGGCGCTCACGCCATCCCGAGCGCTTCCTTGTACATCTCGAGCACCGCTTCTTCCTCGGCGATATCGTCCTTGTCGCGTTTGCGAAGGGCGATCACCTTACGCATGACCTTGGTGTCATAGCCGCGGCCCTTGGCCTCGGCCATCACTTCCTTTTGCTGGTCGGCGATGTCTTTCTTCTCGGCTTCGAGCCGCTCAAACCGCTCGATGAACTGGCGCAACTCATCGGCGGTGACGCGGTAGCTGCTGTCGGAATTCATATCGTCCATGGCCTGATCTCCGGTCGGTTGGGGTTTCTGACTAGCGCCGCGTCGGATGCGGTGCAAGGGCCATCTGCCGCACGGCTTGCAATGCTCGAAAAATTGCTCTAGCGCCGGGGCGGTGATGCAAAGAGGAGCAGACTATGGAGATCATGATCTGGGTGGGGGCTGCTCTGTCACTTGCCGGTCTGGCGACGCTCATCTGGTGTATCCTCAAGGTCTGGAAGGCCCGCAAGGCCGGTCTGTCCGACGCAGACCTGCGTGCCGCCGTGCAAAAGGTGGTGCCACTGAACACCGGCGCACTTTTCTTGTCCGTGATCGGCCTGATGATGGTCGTCGTCGGCATTCTGCTGGGCTGACCGCCCTATGTGCTGGCCCGCCTGCCAAAAAATCCGTCACCGTTCTTGACCATATCAAGCAGCATCGGCTGCACTTGCCAAAGCGGCGACTGCATCGGGGCAAGCGCCTTGATGTCCCGCAAAATCGCCAACATCCCCCGCTGATCCGCCGCACAGAGCGGCCCGCCGCGCGCCCGGTCATAGCCGTAACCCCGCACCATCAGCACATCGAGATCCGAGGCCCGTTGCACCGCACCGCGCGCCAATAGCTGCATCGCCGCCCCCACCAGCGCCGCATGCAGCGCATGCCGTGGCGGAACGACGCCCAACACCTCACCCGGATCAAGCCCCGGCCCGGCCATGCCCTTGGGCGGGCGTGGTCCTTCGCTCGGATGGTCATAGAATCCGCGCCCGACCGTTCGGCCCACCGCCCCCTTGGCAAGCCGCTCGGCCAAGGGATCATCCGCGCCGGGCGCGGGGCACTCCAGCCAGTCAGCCACCACACGCAGCCGCGCCGCCACCACCGGCAAGCCCTCGACATCCATCATCAGGAACGGCCCCGCCCGAAACCCGAGCCGCTGCGCCGCCTGATCCACCCGCAGGGGCGTCATCCCACGGCGCACCATCTCCAGCCCGGCCAGACAGAGCGCGCCCATCATCACATGGCCCAGCCCCGGACCAGCGGCAGGCTGCGCCGCGCGCACCGCCGTCACGCCCAGCCCGGACCAGAGCCGCGCAAGGCTCGCGACATCACCGGGATCGGCGGCCTCAGAAACCGCGAGTTCGGCCAGCCGCAAACTCTGCGACGGACGGTAGAGCCGCAGCCCCAACTGCGCCCCCGCCAGCCCGCGCCCCGTATCGAGTGGCACCGCCAGCGCCGCACCCTCCACCTCCTCGCCACGCGCATCGAGCACCAGATCGGCAGGCTCGGTGCCGACCTGAAGCCGCGCCTGCCGCACCGCAGAGGTGGCGGCGTCAATCTTGCCCTGCGTCACCAACGCAGTGAGGGCGCGCGCCACCCCGTCAGGCAGGTCCGGCGCATCGCTCTGAACCTCCTTGCCACCCTCCAGCAGCAACAGCGCGACATCGCCAAGACCCGCCCCAAAGAGGCTGATCCGACCCATGTCGCGGGCCGCCCCCTGCGCCAGTTCCGGCATGCCCGCCGCCCGCCGCTCGGCGGCATAGATATGCCGCTGAGCCTGTGCTTCGGGGCTGCGCAACCGATCCTCGAACAGCGCGGACTCAAAGTCCACTCCCTGCGCAAAGGGCAAGAGCTGCGCGGCCTCAACGGCGCGCAGAATATCCGACGCAGCCCCGGCCTGCCCCTTCAGCCGCTCGGCCACGACTGTGATGGCACGCTGAAATCCGGCCGGATCAGACAGGCCACGCGTGGCCTCGCAACTGCGCGGCCACTGCCCCTCATCGGCCAGCCTGCGCGCAAGCTCAATGGCGGCGGGCACCGGATTCTCGGGCGTGATCTGGGAAAAGAGCCGCCGCAACCGCGGATCAGAGGCCCGCACGGTCTGTCCCCCCAGCATCACTTCCAACGCGATCTGCGCGCCCAAAAGGCGCGGCAACCGTTGGGTCACACCGCCGCCCGGCACCATGCCAAGCGTGATCTCCGGCGAGGCCAATCGCGCCTCGGACTGTGCCACGCGCGCATGTGCCGCCAGCGCCAGCGCCAGACCGGCCCCGAACGTGGTGCCATGCAGGGCGGCAATCACCGGCTTGGGATAGTCCTCAATCAGACTGGAGAGCGTATCAATCCACGGCTCCGCCAAAGGGCCATCGTATTCCGTCAGGTCCACGCCCGAGGAAAACCCCGTCCCGGCCCCGGCCAGAACAACGGCGCGCACATCCTGAGCCACCGCAGCGGCCTCCAGAGCGCGCCGCAAATCTGCGCGCAGCTCGGCAGCCAAGGCATTGGCCACAGGCCGATCGAGCAGCAGCACCGCCACCCCGTCGCGCAACTCTTGACGTATTTGCCCTGTCACACCGCCCCCGCCGATCAAACGCACCTGCACACTAGTTCTAAGGGGAAAATCCCCATGCGCAAGCGTCTGACGGAAGAAGCGGCAGGATCAGACCGGCATGTTCTCGAATTGTGCCTCAATAGCCTCGCAGAGCAAGACCTCATGCAGGCTCTTGGTCTGGTCGGGAACCGCCAGCCCCTCGGCGCGCAGCCGCTCGATCATGCGGCGCAACTGCGGCTCCAGTCTGTGGCGGCTTTCGACATCCGCCTGCCCAATTTGATGCTGTAGGCGATCAAGCTCAGTGCAAGTATTGGTCATGGTCGTCCTCCCTGGTGGCAATTGCAACTCTAACGTGTTTTTTTCCTTGAGGCTACAACATAGGCCGAGCCCGTAACAGATGCGTGACCGATCTCAGGATAGCTGCGCAGCACAGCTCCGACAAAGCGGGGTTTCCGGTAGAATATCCAGCCGGTCGGCGGAAATTGGCTCTTCGCATTTGGCACAGATGCCATATGCCCCCTTGCGGATGCGGTCGAGCGCAGCACGGATTCGCACCACCTCTTCCTGTCCATGCTGACCCAGATGCTCGAGAACCTCGTCACCTTCGCGCTCGATCGCGGCGTCGTCCCAATCCTTGGATCTTGTTGAATCCAATTCACCTTCAATCGCGTGCAGGCGTTTATCCAATTCACCCAGACGCGCCATCAGCGCCGACCGATACTTTTCTGTCTCCAGCATGAGAACCCTCCCTGATTATCCTCAGTCTATCAAACCGGCGCGCTTCGGTCATTGATGCAAGTCAACCGAGGCAGGTGGATCGGCACCAAAGCGCCGGTTCACACCGGCTCCCGGCTCTGACCGGCATCGGACAGAGACACGAGATCGCGCCCCGTGCGCGGCGGCGATGCGCTTGCGGCACTGGCAACCGGCACCTGCGTCGCGGTCTCATCCTCTGGGTCGGGCCGGTCGGGCAGCGGCGCAGCCCCGCCCGCGATCAGGCGCAGCGCGCGCCAGCCGTTCATCTGTCCCAACTGTGCGATGGCCACAATATGCCCCTTGGTGCCCACCAACTGTGTCTCACCCAGTGCCTCTCGCGGGATCGGCACCAAATCGCCGGGCTTGAACGCCCAGACATCGCGCAACGGCAGCCGCAACCGGCCCATCACCGCATCAAGCACCACCGGCGCAGTACGCACCACCTGGTCCAGAGGCGCCGAGCCGTCCCCCAATGCGCCCGCCCCGGGCGCTGCGCGGACGGGCAGTGGCACCACCGGCAACAGCAGGTCGAGACGCCCTGTCTTGGCCCCCGGCCCCAAATCGACCGTCAGCCGCAGCAAGTCGTAATCTGGGGCCAGAAGCACAAGCGACAGCGCGCGCATATCCTCGACCAAGTCGCCAAAGCTGAAGCCGCGCGCCAGATAGCCTTCGACCTCGGCTGTCATCTGGCTGTCAAACTCGGCCATCACCGCATCAATCAGCGGCGCGACCATCGCCGCATCGGTGCGTGTGGCGGCACGCGGCCGCGCCACGGCGGGGCGCACGGCCCCCGTGGTTTGCACCTCGATTAACCCCGCCAGAAACTGCGGATCAAGGCAGAGCGCCCCCCGCGCGCCCGCCGCGCCATCAAGATGCACCAAGAGTCCCTCATCGCTCAGACGATGGGCAACCTCAGCCAAGGGCAAACGCATCTGCTCGACCGTCGCGACCGTGATGCCAAGGCCAAAGAGCGAATCCGCCACCCGTGCCAGTGCCAGCCGCAACGCCTTGGCCGGGGACATTTGACGGCTGTCAAACCCGCCCCGTGCCGCCTGTGCCATGCGTTGAATGACCGAACCGTGATCCTGCGATCCCATAGCCAGCGCCATTGCCCCCTTCTGAAGCTCATGGGACAACCCTAGGCAGGCTTGGTTACGATTTCCTTTAGGCAGGGCCGAAAACCGCGCGCCGCTACTGCGCCGCCATGCGCGCCATCAGTGGCAAGGTCACGCGAAATGCCGCGCCCTTCTGTCCCGGCAGATAGCTGACCGCGCCCTCCAACCGGGCCATGATCTCGCGGCAAATCGCAAGGCCAAGGCCCGCCCCCCCCGCCTTGTGCTGCCCAATGCGCGAGAATTTCTCAAAGATAACAGCCTGTTGTGCAGGTGCGATGCCCGATCCATTGTCGGTAAAATCAATCACCAACTGCCCGTCCACCACGGCTGTGCGGATGGTCAGCACCGGCGGCTGCCCGTCACAATATTTGCGTGCATTGGCGATGAGATTGATGAATACCTGCGCCAATCGGTCAAGGTCGGTGGTCAATTCCACAGCCTCGGCCCCACGGTCGCGCACCACCCGGAGCGTGCCGCCCTGCACCCCCGCCGCGCGTTCCGCCCGGTCGAGGAGATCCGCCAGCGATCCCGTCTGCACATGCAGCACGACCTGACCATTCTCCAGCACGCTGAGATCCAGGAGGTCATCCAAAAGCCGTGTCAGGCGCACCGCCTCGTCATGAATCACCGAGGCATATTTGTTCTGCTCCTCTGGTGTCAGATCCCCGGTGTCGCGCAGGATTTCCGAGAACGCCCGGATCGACGTCATCGGCGTGCGCAGCTCATGGCTGATCTGGCTCAGGAACCCGTCCTTTTGCACCGAAAGCTGTGTCAGCTTTTCATTGGCCTGCCGGAGCTGCCGTGCGGTGCGGGCCAGTTCCTGCGATTTCGCCTCAAGCTGGCTGGAATATTCCATGATCTGCGCGGTCTCATCCGCCACCGCCATCAGATCCTCGACCGAGACCGCCGCGCCGCCGACGATCTGGCTGATCATCGCATGGGCCGTCGCGGCCCCGACCGACCCCGACAATTCCCGCTCCAACTCTTGCAGGAACGTCGGGCTGGGTTCGGGCAGATACCCCGCCAACCCTTGCCTCTTGGCGGCCTCGGCAAAGAGCGCCTGCGCCTCGGTCGCCCCCATGATCCGCTGCGCCATGATCAACAGATCCTCGCTCTGCGCCATGCCGCCGGTCCAGCCGCCGGGCGTGCCGGAATGATCGAACACATTAACGAATTGCGCGCCCTGCAACCGCTCGACCGGCTGCGGAAAGCTGAGCAGCGAGCCAAGGACAAAGGCGGCGGTGTTGAGCAGCATCGACCACAGCACCGCATGCACCACAGGGTCCATCCCCTCGGCCCCAAAGAGCGCGCGGGGCCGCAGCCACTGCAGGCCAAAGAGCCCCTCGTCAAACACCACCTGCGGCAGCACAACCGAGGGTCCAAAGCTGGGCAGGAAGAGGCAATAGATCCACACCGTCGCCCCGACACAGAGCCCCGCCAAGGCCCCCGTGCGCGTAGCTCCGCGCCAGAACAGCCCGCCCATCAAGGCCGGCATGAACTGCGCCACACCTGCAAAGGCGATCAGGCCAATCGCCGCCAGCGCAGTCCCCCCTCCCGACAGGCGGAAATACATATAGCCCAAAAGCACGACCCCGGCGATGCTGAGCCGCCGCGCAAGCAGCGCCACATGCCGCACATCCCCCGACACCATCGCCGCACTTCCCGAAAAATGCAGCCAAAGCGGCATCACCACATGGTTCGACACCATGGTCGAGAGCGCGATAGCGGCGACGATGACCATCGAGGTGGCGCTGGAGAATCCGCCCAGAAACGACAGAATCGCCAACCCGTCGCGCCCATCCATCAAGGGCAGCGTCAAAACGAAGAGGTCCGGATTGGCCCCTGCCGGCATCACCTCCAGCCCCACCGCCGCGATGGGGACGACAAAGAGGCTCATCAACATCAGATAGGTCGGAAACGCCCAGGCCGCCGTGCGCAGATGGTCCTCGTCCTCATTCTCGACCACCATCACCTGAAACATACGCGGCAGGCACAAAAACGCCGCCGCCGACAGCATCGTAAGACCAACCCAGCGACTGCCTGACACCTCAAAGCGTGCAATGGCCGAGGCGTCGATCCGGTCGAGCGTCGCCGCCACCCCGCCCGATAGGCCCCAGACCACGAAAATCCCGACCGCCAAGAGCGCACAGAGCTTGACCACCGCTTCGAGCGCGATGGCCATGACCACGCCGTGATGGCGCTCGTTCGCATCCAGATTGCGCGTGCCGAAAAGAATGGTAAAGAGCGCCAGCCCCCCCGCCACCCAAAGTGCCGTGGATTGCATATCCGGCAGGGTCGTGGCCGTGGGATCGGTCTCGGCAAAGGCGGCAAAGGACAGCGTCACCGATTGCAATTGCAGCGCGATATAGGGCGTCGTGCCGATCACCGCCAACACCGTCACGATCACGGCCAGCAGGTTGGATTTGCCATAGCGCGAGGAAATCAGATCGGCGATCGAGGTGATCCGCTGACTGCGCCCCACCCGCACCATCTTGCGCAGGGTCCACCACCAGCCGATCATGATCAACGTCGGCCCCAGATAGATCGTGACGAATTCCAGCCCCGACCGCGCGGCAAAACCGACCGCGCCGTAGAATGTCCAGGCCGTGCAATAGATCGACAGCGACAGCGTATAGACATAGGGCGAGCGCAGCCAGCTTCCGCGCCCGCGCAGCGCCGCACGATCCGCCGCAAAGGCCACGGCAAAGAGAAACACCACATAAAGCACGCAAACAAGGATGAGGGCGTTGAGGATCGTCATCTAGCGCTCCTGCGATCCTTTCGGGTCATCCTCAGTATCAGTCGGGCGCAGCCGCGTCGAGATCACGCCCGAGATCACCGCCAGCACGATCCAGAGACCAAAGATATAGAACATCGCATCCGTGGTGCGCACCTCCCTCGTCTCCCACAAGAGCGGCAGCGAGAACAACACCGCCCCGGCAATCGGCAGCATCCGCGCCGCATCCGACAAACGCCGCAGCCGATAGGTGCGCCGCGCCAGAAACAACGGGCTGCGTTCGGGACTCATGGCACCACCAGCGCCCGTACCGCCGCCAGAACATCGGCGTTGGAAAACGGCTTGGTCATGTATTGGCTGGCTCCGGCACGCTCTGCCATCTCGCGATCCTTGGTCTGGCCACGTGCCGTCAGCATCAGGACCGGCGTGCGGCCATAGACGGCATCGGCGCGGATTTCCTGAAGGATGTCAAAGCCGCTCTTGCCGGGCAGCATCACATCCAGAATGATCAGATCCGGCGCGCGGGCGCGCACCGCTTCCATCGCATCATGGCCATTCGCGTGGGTCTTTACCTCCCAGCCATCCCGCGACAGGATAAAGCTGACAGCCTCGATGATGTTCGGTTCATCCTCGATCACCAGAACCCTCTTACTCATGCAACTGGCCTCCCCTCCGTTGCGCGCGCAGGCGCTGCCGCACGTCTGTCTGTCTGTCGGTCCATCCCGTCACAATCCTTTCGCGACAATCGACGGCTCACGCCGCGCCGCACAGTCGGGCACCGGACAGATCCGACAACTCACCCCCATCTGACGCAACCCGCCCCCCGCCTCGCCCGGATCGGGCACAAGCAGCATCAGCGCCTGCATCAGCGGCGGTCGATCAAAACCCGCAGCCACAGCCTGCGCGGCCACGGCAAAGGCCTCGACCACCTCGGCCCCGCGCCCCGCCTGCCGCAACCGCATCCGAATGGGCACCTGCGGCTGGCTCAGCACCTGATAGAGCGGCCAGAGCGTGCAGGCCCCCGCCATACGCGGCATGGCAAATCCGCCAATCGGCTTGCGAAATGTCAAGGTGCCCGACGCATCGCAAATCACCAGGCCGACCGGCCCCACCTCTGCCTCCGGCAGGCTCGCCAGACGCCGGAACACCCGCGCCATATCCGCCCCCGTCGCCTCTGCCAATCGGTCGGGCCTCAGCCCCAGCATCCCCACCCGCGCCAGAAACGCCCTGAGCGGCAAGGCCTGCGCATCCTCCATATACCGCAAAAGCGCGTCGCGCGTCAGGCTCTGCGCCGGACTCGACATGCCCTGCGCCGCGGCCGCCTCGATCAACCGCGCCACATCGCGCGGCCCCGCCATCTCGCGCTCCAATTCCGCCAGATGATAGCCGCGCGCGGCCAGAAAGGCATGCATTTCGTCCTGTGGCGACGTCAGTTCCGCCTCGGTATTGGGGGCCGCCTCCAGATACCGCACCAAGGCCTGCGCGCCTTCGGTCAACCGCGCGCTGTCCTCGTTGATGTTGCGATGAAACCGCGCCTGCCATTCCGGCTCGATCGCCTCGGTTTCGACCAGAATCGAAGACGTCGCCCGAATCGCCGTCACCGCCGAAATCACCTCATGCAGCGAATCCGACAGAAACGGGTCATGCGCCAGCCGGTCGGTCAATGTCTCGATGGTGCGCTCCAACGCCTGATTGCGGCGACGCAGCTCGTTCAACAGCCCCGCCCAACCGGGATAGCGCCCGGCGAATTCCTCGATCCGGTCCAGTTCAGGCCCATCCGTATCCGGCTTGCCCGCCGCCTCGCGCAGACCGGAAATCAACGTCACCTCAGCCCCTTGGGTCAATTGCGACGGCTCAACCTTGAGCGCCTCCGCAAGCTTGAGCAGGGTCTTGCCCCCGATCCGGCGGTGATTGTGCTCGATCAGGTTGAGATAGGAGGGCGAAATCCCGGCCTGCTGCGCCAAATCCGATTGCCGGATACCGTTCAACACCCGCCTCTCGCGAATTCTGGTGCCGATCATGAGCCGGTCCGGCATCTGGCGAGTCCTTGTCCCGGAGGGCTATCTGTGGGCAATCTGTGAGTGCGAGAATTTTTTTACAACAAGCGCACAAGACTTGTCTATAAGTTTACAGCCTGTTTATTCCACGAAAATAACACGGCGCGCAATATTCTTACGTCGATATCCGAGGTCACGTTTTCGTACAAGCCTGCGACCCTGCCCCAATGGCCCTCAGCACCCGAGAGGCCGCGCAGACCCCTGCCCGGTTTTTACGCATCCGCGTCGCAAAGAGGCGCGACAGTCGCTTTTGATCTCCCCAGCCTGAGACGACCCTAGGACACTGCGGCGCGCGCGCCAAACTGATAGAAATGGACCCCCATGGCCACGCTTTCGGCACATCCCACCCCCGCGCCGTCGCGCGCGCTGCAGGGGATACTCTGCGTCGAGATCGCCATGCTGCTCTTTGTCGGGCAGGATGCCATGATGAAAACGCTGCTGACCCTCTATCCGGTCTGGTTGCTGATTTTCGTGCGCTCCATCGTGACCCTCTTGGTGATGACGCCGCTCATCTTGATTCTCGGGGCCCCGCACCGCCTGCTGACGCCGCTCTGGCCGCTGCATCTCTTGCGCGCCTTCCTCTTCGCCACAGGCTTTTCCATGTTCTACGCGGCCTTCCCGTTCATGGGACTGGCCGAGGTCAGCACAATCTTCTTCTCCGCGCCGCTGATCACCGCACTCTTCGCCTCGGTCTTCTTGCGTGAAACCATCGGACCGCATCGCTGCGCGGCCCTCGTCGTGGGCTTTATCGGCGTGCTGATCGCCATGAACCCGGCGGGCGAGAATTTCTCTTGGGTGGCGATCCTGCCCTTGCTCTGCGCTGTGACCTACGCCATCTCGCAGATCATCGCCCGTCAGATCGGCGACCGCGAGAGCACATTGACCGTGGGTCTCTATACCCTGACCTTCGCCGGGCTGCTGATCCTGCCGATGGGCTGGCTGGTCAATCAGGTGATCGAGATCACCCCGGCCACCCACCACCTGCGCTGGGAATTACCACCCGAGGCCTTTGGCGACCTGCCACGCCTTGCCCTTTTAGGGGTCATCGGCATGGCAGCCTATTCGCTGGTCTCGCGGGCATACCAGATCGCCAACGCAAGCCTCGTGGCCCCCTTTGACTATACCTACCTGCCCTTTGCCGCGATCCTTGCCTACGTGCTCTGGGACGAAGTTCCGGCGCTGAATGTCCTTGCCGGTATGACGCTGATCATTGCCTCTGGCCTCTATCTCGGCTGGCGCGAATTGCGCGCGGCGCGCCATAGCGACGAGGTGCCTGTCACCGCCGAGGCGATCTTTGCCCCCGGCAGTCCCCTGCCGCCGCAAATCCCCGACGAAGAAAGCGCCAAATGACCACCGTCCTGACCCGGTCCGAGCGGGACCTGCGCGGCTATGCCCTTGTGTTTCTCGCCGGTCTGGTCTGGTCCACCGTGGGCCTTGGCATCCGCCTGATCGACGAGGCGCAGGTCTGGCAGATTCTGTTCTACCGCTCTGTCTCGATGACGCTGTTGCTCTATGGGGTGATCCGCCTGCGCACCGGACAAGATCCGCTGCGCCTTGCGTGGCGCATGGGTTGGCCCGGGGTGATTGGCGGGCTGTCACTGGTTGCGGCCTACACAGGCGCGATCTTTGCCATCCAGACCACATCCGTCGCCAATGCAATGATGCTTTTCGCCTGCTCTCCGCTCTTGGCCGCTGTCCTTGGCCGTGTGATCCTTGGCGAATATGTGCGGCCCCAGACATGGGTCGCCATTCTCGTTGCGGGCTGTGGCATCGCGGTGATGGTCTGGGACAAGTTCGGCGGGGCCGCCCTCTTGGGCAATCTCGCCGCCATCGGCTCTGCGGTGGGGTTTGCGACCTTCACCATCACCCTCCGCTGGGGCAAGGCAACAGAGATGATGCCCGCCGTCTTTCTGTCGGGTGTCTTTGGCATGGTGCTGATGGCGATCATCTGCCTCTGGCTTGGCCTGTCGCTCGGGATCACCCCCGGCGACATGGGGATTTCGCTCGGAATGGGCGTGTTTCAGGTGGGTTTGGGGCTGATCCTCTATACCATCGGCTCCAAGACCGTGCCGGCCGCCGAACTGACGCTTCTGTCCTTGGCCGAAGTGGTGCTGGGCCCGGTCTGGGTCTGGCTTGTGCTCGGCGAGACGGCCACCCCGAATACCCTGATCGGCGGCACGATCCTTTTGACTGCGATTGCGGGCAACGCCCTCTCGGGCGCGCGGCGCAGACCCCCGCCACCGATGCTGTGATCGAATATCCGCCGCTCCTCCGGTTTCCCGGATGGAACAAATCCCCCGACCCTGCGTTGAATCCTGTGTTCAAACCAAATCAAAAGGGGATTACCATGAACCGCAGTCTCATTCTCGCCAGCGTCACCAGCCTCGCCCTTGCAGGCTGCATGCAGGGCGTCAGCGACCGGGAACTGGTCGGCGGCGCAGCCGGTGCAGCCGGTGGTGCCTTGCTCGCCTCCGCCTTTGACGCCGATTCCGGCTGGACCGTCGTTTCGGCACTGGCAGGGGCTGCCGCAGGCACGCTTGTGGCCCGCAACACCGCCAAGAACCAATGCGCCTACTCGAATGGCGACGGCACCTATCGCACCGTGCCCTGCTGATGCGAAAAGTGGAGGGTCTTGGCCTTTAGGTGACGTCGGCCCCAAGCGGCGCTTAAGCGCGGACTCAAGCCCGAAGGGCGCCGCGCAATCGCTGGGCCGACGTCCCCGTCAGGCCAAACCCTGCCCCTCACCCTCTCCCGCGATAGGGTGGCACACCTTGATCAGGAATCCAGAGCCCCTCGGGCATCACCCCGGTCTGCCAGAAGACATCAATCGGAATGCCGCCACGCGGATACCAATAGCCGCCAATCCGCAGCCACTGCGGCTCCAGAAACGCCACCAAGCGCCGCGCAATCGAAATCGTGCAATCCTCATGGAATGCCCCATGATTGCGGAAACTGGTGAGATAGAGCTTGAGCGACTTGCTCTCGACCAGCCATTTGCCCGGCACATAATCAATCACCAGATGCGCGAAATCAGGCTGGCCGGTCATCGGACAGAGCGAGGTGAACTCGGGCGCAGTAAACCGCACGTTATACTGCACATCCGCCTGCGGATTGGCCACCCGCTCCAACAGCGCCTCTTCGGGGGTCTGCGGTATCTGTGCGGCACCACCCAACTGCTTGAGATCCTTGTAGATATTCTCGCTCATCGCTCTCTCCTTCACACGCCCCGCTTGTTGCCCCAGAGCATCACATGCAGTTGCGGCAAAACCTTTGCGTCAAACCATCCGTCGCCCGTCACCCGGTCCACCAACCAACGCATCCGGTCGTCAATGCCCGCCTGATCGACGGTCGCGGCATCGTCCTCGGGCGGTGGCGGCGTGTGATTACCCGGTTGCAGATAGAGCGGCAGATGCGGATAACGCCCCGCCACCTGCCGCGCCCATTGGTAATCCACCTCGTCAAACACGACGATCTTGAGCACGCTTGCCGCGCCCTTGGCCGCCGCAACACATTCCTCGAACAGCGCCCAATCCACCACCATGCTAGATGACGGCGGCTTGGGGCTGAGCACCAGCATATCAAGCGCCGCAAACCAGTCGCGCGCCACGGACCCCTGCGTTTCCATCGCGAACCGATAGCCCTGCGCATGGCCCAGGTCGATCAACGCCCCCAGCGGTTGAATCGCCGGATTGCCCCCCGACAGCGTCACCATGATAGCCCGCCCGCCCGAGAGGCGCACCACCTCGGCCATCACGGCCTCAGCGCTCATCGGCACCCAAGTCTCGCGATAGGCCGATTCGACCGCATGCAGGCTGTCGCACCAGCTACAGCGATAGTCACAGCCCCCCGTGCGCACGAATACCGTCGGCTGACCGATCAGCGCGCCCTCGCCCTGTATCGTCGGCCCAAAGATTTCCGATACCCGGATCGCGTCGCTCACGGACGAAACTCCGCCCAGGTCTTCGGCGTTTCGCTGACCTTGACCGCCGTCACCTCCGGCCAGCGCGCATGGCACCAGTCGTAAAAATGCTTGGCCATCCGCTCTGCAGTCACACAATCGTCCCCCAGCACATCGTTCAGATGCCGGTGATCCAGCGTGTCATCAATATACCGCTTCAGATCGCCCAGATCGAGGTAATCGCGCACGAACCCATGCGCGTTCAACTCGGCGGCGGTCAGTTCCACCACCACTATGTAATTATGCCCGTGCAGCCGCGCGCATTGATGCGTCTCAGGCAGGCCAAACAGCTGATGCGACGCGGAAAAATGGAATTCCTTGGTGATCCGGTACATCACGCCCCCCGTCCGGCCAGAGCCGCCAGCCAGAAATCGCGGTCCTCATAGTCGGTCGGATCAACCACCCCCGCCAGATGAAACGCCTCGCGCCGCTCCACACAGGTGCCGCAGCGCCCGCAATGCCGCGCACCGCCCTTGTAGCAGGACCATGTCTCGGCAAAAGGCGTGCCATGCTTTGCCCCATCGGTGACGATATCGCCCTTGGACCCCTGCAAATAGGGGGTATAGAGCCTGACCTCGGCATAGCCCTCCAGCGCCGCATCCTGCATTGCCTGAAACGCGTTGATGAAACCGGGGCGGCAGTCAGGGTAGATGAAATGATCCCCGCCATGCACCGCCGTGGCCACCGCATCGGCCTTTTCCGCCGCTGCCATGCCAAAGGCGATGGCCAGCATGATCGCATTGCGATTGGGCACGATGGTGATTTTCATGGTTTCTTCGGCGTAATGCCCATCCGGCACCGCCACATCATCGGTCAGCGCCGATCCCGACAGGGCCGCGCCAATCTGGCGAATATCCACCACCTTATGCGGCACGCCCAGACGGCGCGCGCAAGCAGCGGCGTACTCCACCTCTTTCACATGGCGTTGCCCGTAATCAAAGCTCAAAAGCCCCGCCAATTCATGCTCAGCGGCCACCTTATGGGCGAGCGATACGGAATCGAGCCCGCCCGAGCAGATAACAATCGTCCTCATCTTTCATCCTTGTTTTTTAAAGCGGGTAGGCTGCGACCGCTCGACCCCGCGCATCTAGCGCCTTTGATCGGCGAAAACAAGGTGGGGTTACTCGGCGAAACGCCCCCGCAACTCGGTTTTGAGCACCTTGCCGTAATTGTTCTTGGGCAGTTCGGCCACCGCTATATAGCGCTTGGGCCGCTTGAACCGCGCGATCTGGTTCAGACAATGCGCGTCAAGCGCCGCCTCATCGAGCTCGCCGTCACAAACCACGAAGGCCACCACAATCTCACCCCATTCGGCATCCATCTGCCCCACAACCGCCACCTCAATCACCGATGGATGGGTCAAGAGCACCTCTTCCACCTCGCGCGGATAGATATTACTGCCGCCCGAGATGATCATGTCCTTGGACCGATCCTGCAAGGTCACATAGCCATCGCCGTCCATCCGCCCCAGATCCCCGGTCCAGAGCCAGCCACCCCTGAGCGCCTTTTCACTGGCCGCGACATTCTGCCAATACCCCGGCATCACCGCATCGCCGCGCACGAGGATTTCACCGACCTCGCCCGGCGGCACCTCGGCCCCTGTCTCATCGGCAATCCGCACCTCCCCCACCGATTGCGCCCGACCGACAGAGGCCAGCCGTTCGCGCCAACGCGGATGGCTGCGGTCCGCCACATCGACGCGGGACAGCGCCGTAATCGCCATCGGGCATTCCCCCTGCCCGTAGATTTGCAGAAAAACCGGGCCAAAGACCTCAACCGCCTCGAGAATATCCGCCAGATACATCGGCCCCCCGGCATAAACCACGCTGCGCAGCCCCGCGACCGTCTCGCCGCTCACACGCGCCCGCGCCGTCAGCCGCTTGACCATCGTCGGAGCCGCAAACATATGCACCCGGTCATGATGCCGCGCGAGATCGAAAATCTCGGCCTCGTCAAACCCGCCCGACGCAGGGCAGACATGCCGCGCCCCGCGCAGCACATGCACCATCGCATAGAGCCCCGCACCATGGCTCATCGGCGCGGCATAAAGCGTGGCATCCGCGCCCGTCACCTCATCCACATCCGCCAGATAGCTCAGCGACATCGCCACCAGCATCCTATGCGTGATCCGAACCCCCTTGGGCCGCCCGGTGGTGCCGGAGGTGTAAAACAGCCACGCCAGATCCTCCGGCGCACGGGTCTCCACCTCGGCCACGGCCTCGCCCCGCGCCACCGCCTGCGCCGCAACGCCCTCTGCGGCCAAAGCCTCGCGCCGCGCCGCATCCGCCAGAACCACAGCTGCGCCCGCGTCCGCAATGATCCACGCCGCCTCTGCCCCGTGCAGCTTGGCGTTGATCGGCACAGCGGCCGCCCCGGCATACCAGATGCCATAGAGCGCCAGCAGATACTCGGGCGCATTGCCCATGAAAATCGCCACCCGGTCGCCGGCAACCACGCCTTGCGCCATCAACCCGCCCGCCACCTCGCGCGCCGCGCGGTCAAACCCCGCATAATCCGCGACCACGTCGACACCCTGAAACAGCGCCTCGCGCGCGGGCCACGCACGCGCCGCCCGCTCCAGCCAAATCCCGATATTCATCGCCCAATCCTCCCCGTCGCCACCAAACCACCGACAAAGCCCCGGCACAATTCCGTAGAAACACGCAAAGCCCTTGGCGCGCCGCCTCCCGCGCGCCATAAACGGGCCATGGAGACCGCCATGGAGATCAAGGAACTCGCCTTTGACCACGCCCCCGTGGGCCTCGCGCTGCTGGAACACCGCATCATCCGGCAGTGCAATCAAAAATTTGCCGTGATCTTTGGCGACGCCCCTGCCGATTACACCAACATCCCCCTCGCCCGCTATTACCCCTCGATTGAGGATTATCGCCGCATCGGGGCGGATGCGCTCTCGATCATGCGCAAGACCGGGCGCTATTCCGACGAGCGGGTGATGAAACGGCGCGATGGCACGCTCTTCTGGTGCCGGGTGCGCGGCCAATCCCTCACCCCCGAGGCCCCGTTTCAGCGCGGCATCTGGTCGTTTTCCGATCTCTCTAACGAACGCCCCATGGTGCAACTCACCCAACGCGAACGCGAAGTGGCGATTCTCACCTGTCGTGGCCTCACCTCCAAGGAAATCGGTCTGGATCTCGGCCTCAGCTACCGCACGATCGAGGTCTACCGCGCCCGCCTGCTTGAGAAATTTCAGGCCCGCAACCTTGCGGAACTCGTGGCCAAACTTTCGGGCATGCCGCTCTGAATACGCGCGCCTCTCGCAAAATTGCCCTCCCACCCCCAGATTATTGGGCAATGGCCGCTTTTCTCAGCCTCCGCCTTGCCCTATAAGCGGCCAAAACAAAATGCCATGAGCCCCGGACGGGACATCATCGCGCTGTGGTCGAGGAAGATATGTCGAACAAATCCCATGAATCGGACGTGGCCTTTATCAAGGCGTTAGCGGAACTCTTGAACGAGAACGATCTGACCGAACTGTCGGTCAAACGTGAATACGGCGACTCGGACACGCTCAACGTGCGCGTCAGTCGCCGGGGCGAGACTGTCACCACCCATTACACTCCCCCCGCAGCACCCGCCCAGATACACGCCCCCTCCGCCGCCTCGGCCCCGGTCGCCGCAGCGCCCACCGAAGACCCCGCAAGCCATCCCGGCGCCGTGACCTCGCCCATGGTCGGCACCGTCTATATGCAGGCCGAACCGGGCTCGCCCGCCTTTGTCAGCGTCGGCGCGCAGGTGGCCGAGGGCGACACTTTGCTGATCATCGAGGCGATGAAGACGATGAACCATATTCCCGCCCCGCGGGGCGGCACCGTCAAACGCATCCTGATCGAGGATGGCGCGGCGGTCGAATATGGTGCGCCCCTGATGATCATCGAATAAGGCCCGCTGCACATGTTCGAGAAAATCCTGATCGCCAACCGGGGCGAGATCGCCCTCCGCGTGATCCGCGCCGCCCGTGAAATGGGGATCAAGACCGTCGCCGTGCATTCCACCGCCGACGCCGACGCCATGCATGTGCGCATGGCCGACGAATCCGTCTGCATCGGCCCGCCTTCCTCCTCCGAGAGCTACCTGTCGATCCCCTCGATCATCGCCGCCTGTGAAGTCACGGGCGCGCAGGCCATTCATCCGGGCTATGGCTTTCTGTCGGAGAACGCCAATTTCGTGCAGATCGTCGAGGATCACGGCCTGACCTTCATCGGCCCGTCTGCCGAACATATCCGCATCATGGGCGACAAGATCACCGCCAAGGACACGATGAAGGCGCTTGGCGTGCCCTGCGTTCCCGGCTCAGAGGGCGGCGTCGCCACTCTCAAGCAAGCGCAGGCGCTCTGCGCTGACATCGGCTTTCCAATCATCGTCAAGGCCACCGCAGGCGGCGGCGGGCGCGGCATGAAGGTGGCGCAGAACGCCGCCGAGTTGGAAAAGGCCTTCCTGACCGCCCGCTCCGAGGCCAAGGCGGCCTTTGGCAATGACGAGGTCTATATCGAGAAATACCTCACCACGCCGCGTCACATCGAAATTCAAGTGTTCGGCGATGGCAAGGGCGGTGCGGTGCATCTGGGAGAGCGGGACTGCTCACTCCAGCGCCGCCACCAAAAGGTGCTGGAAGAGGCCCCCGGCCCCTGCATCACCGCCGAGGAACGCGCCCGTATCGGCAAAATCTGTGCCGATGCCTGCGCGAATATCCAGTATCGCGGCGCGGGCACCATCGAGTTTCTCTATGAAAAGGGTGATTTCTTCTTCATCGAGATGAACACACGGTTGCAGGTCGAGCATCCCGTGACCGAGGCGATCTTTGGCGTCGATCTTGTGCAGGAACAGATCCGCGTCGCCGAAGGCCTGCCGATGTCCTTTACGCAGGACGATCTGATCATCAACGGCCACGCCATAGAGGTCCGCATCAACGCCGAGAAGCTGCCTGATTTCGCGCCGCGCCCCGGTCGGATCACCCAGTTTCACGCCCCCGGCGGGCTGGGCGTGCGGATGGATTCGGCGCTCTATGATGGCTATAAGATCCCGCCCTATTACGACAGCCTGATTGCCAAGCTGATCGTGCATGGCAAGGACCGTCACAGCGCCCTCCAGCGTCTGGCCCGCGCCCTTGGCGAATTGATCGTCGACGGTGTCGACACCACCGTGCCGCTCTTTCACGCGCTCTTGCAGGAAGAGGACATCCAGTCCGGAAATTACAACATCCACTGGCTGGAACACTGGCTGGAAACGCATCTGCGCGACTGAGGTCACGTGCAACGACCGTCCGGACGGACGCGAATGGCGTGAAGGGGACGTTGGACCTTTGCTATGAGCCGCGCAGCACCCGTCCGCCGGGTGGGCGCTACGACCTCATCGGCTGGCACTTTATCCCCGCCAAATACTTATGCGTTTTCAATATGTTGAGCCGTTGCAAAAGCGCCCGCCCGAGGGGGCGGACGGGCGCTGCGCGGCGGCGCGTGCCGCGCTTTGGCGCGTGGGACCAACGCCCCCTTCAGGCCAAAACCGCTCCTAACTCTTCCCCGAAATCACCCGAGCCGCCGCCGCCAGCCCGCCCTCACCATACGGAATATCGAGCGCCATCAGCCCGGCCTCAATCGCAGCAAGCGCCCCCAGAACCATATGCGCATTGACATGCCCCATATGGCCGATGCGGAAGAACCCATGCCACGCCGGATCACCCGGCTCTGCCATGCCAAGCCCGATCCCCAGCGTCACACCTGCATGATCCTGCACCCAGGACCGCAGGCGCGAGCCATGCGGCGCCCCGATCCGCAACGCGGTCACGGCCCGGCTGCGCAACGCGGGATCACCGATGTTCAATTCCAGCGGCCCCACCTGCCCCCAGGTCTCGCACGCGGCCCAGATCGCGCGCGCCAGTCGGTCATGCCGCGCCCAGACCACCTCGATGCCGCCCTCCGCCGCGATCAAATCGAGTGCCGCGCGCAACCCGTAAAGGTGATGCGTCGGCGCGGTGCCGCCAAAGTATTGATAAAACATCTGCGGATCGGCCCGATGGGTCCAATCCCAGTAGCGACTGACCAGAGGCATCTTCTTGCGCGCCTCCGCCGCCTTGTCCGAGAAGAACACAAACGCCAGACCGGGCGGCACCATCAGCCCCTTTTGGCTGCCCGCCACCATCACATCGACGCCCCAAGCGTCCATCTCGAACCGGTCACAGGCCAGCGAGGCGATGCAATCGGCCATCAAGAGCGCCGGATGCCCGGCCGCATCCAGTGCTGCCCGCACCCCAGCAATGTCATTGAGGACCGAGGTGGACGTATCGACATGGGTGGCCAGAACCGCCTTGATCGCGTGCGCCCGATCCGCGCGCAGCACCTCTTCCAGACGGTTGAGATCAATCGGCGACCGCTTGCCGAAATCCAGCATCTCGACGGTGATCCCCTGCCCCTGCGCGACCTCGGCCCAACCATGCCCAAACCGCCCCGTGGCCGGCACCAGCACCCGGTCGCCGGGTTGAAGGGTATTAGCCAGCGCCGCCTCCCACGCACCATGCCCGTTCGAAATATAGATCGTCGCATGTTGGCGCGTCCGCGCCACGGCGCGCAGATCGGGAATCAGCCCCGCCGTCATCTCGATCAGGTCGCCCTCATAGATATTCGGGGCGGCGCGGTGCATGGCACGCAGCACCTCTTCCGGCATGACCGAGGGGCCGGGAATGGCCAGATAGGCGCGACCGTGGGCGAGGCTCATGTGGGGGGATCTCCTGCTGCTTCGCGGCGCACCTTACGCCCTTGGCAAGCGGCGTCAATCATAGCCGCGCTCTCTTGCGTATGTCCGAGATCGTCGGTGCCAGGTCGCGTTGAAACAAGCGAATTCAAAATTCTCTTGTCCGGCATTCTCTAAAAATTCCGTGCCCCTCTAGCCCTTGCGCCGATAGGCCTCAGCCAGCCGCACAGGGTCCGCCCCGCAGAGATAACGGATCAGCGTCCAGAGGTTGCGTGCCCCCCGCCGCAGCCACCCCTCGCGCCGATACCGCGCCGCAGAGGTGGTGACCGCCAGCGGCAAGAGCGCAATGCCGCCCTTGAGCGCGCGCGCCATAGCGACATCCTCCATCAGCGGAATATCGGCAAATCCGCCCACCGCCTCATACTCCTTGCGCGGGATCAAGAGCGCCTGATCACCATAGGGCAACCCCAGCACCCGACTGCGCAGATTGGCCCAGCCCGCCACCATCCCGGGCATCACCCCGGTCGCATCAAACGACAGCCGAAAGGCGGCAGGCCCACCCAACGCCATTTGCGCACTGACCGCGCCGGCCCATCCAACAGGCAAAACCGTGTCGGCATGCAGAAACAGCAACCAGTCCCCGCCCGCCACCTGCGCCCCCCGCCGCAATTGCCCGCCACGGGTCGCCGCCCCCTGAACGATCACCGCCCCCGCCGCATCGGCAATCTGCACCGTGGCATCGCCCGACCCGCCATCGGTCACAACCAATTCACGGATCACACCTGCCTCTAGCCCCTCCATCAACGCGGCAAGACAGACAGGCAGACTCGCCCCTGCATTTCGTGTCGGAATCACCACCGAGAGTGCTGCGCGCATGACGACCCCTGTTGTGTCTGCTTTCGTGACCTATATTACGGGCGAACAACACGGGGGAAGAGGCATGACGCGCCGCATTCTGCAGATCACCGGCAAAGATGCCCTGCATTTCCTGCAAGGCTTGGTGACAAACGACCTGAACAAACTCGATCAGGGGCTGGTCTATGCGGCCATCCTGACGCCGCAGGGCAAATATCTGGCCGATTTCCTGCTGTCGCGCCACGGCGATGCCATCCGGCTCGACGTCGACGACAGCCTTGCGCCAATGCTCCTGCAACGTCTGACCCTGTACAAACTGCGCGCCGACGTGACCCTCACCCAGACCGACCTCAAGGTTCTGCGTGGCACCGGCCCGGCCCCTGAGGGCGCATTCACAGACCCGCGTCATCCGGACTTGGGTTGGCGGCTCTATGGCGATGAGGACGGCGACGACGGCAGCGATTTCGAGCGGATTCGCGTGGCCCATTGCATCCCCGAAACCGGTATCGAACTGACCCCTGACACCTTTATCCTAGAGGCCGGGTTCGAGCGCCTCAATGGCGTGGATTTCCGCAAAGGCTGTTACGTCGGCCAAGAGGTAACGGCCCGCATGAAACACAAAACCGAGTTGCGCAAAGGTCTGACCATGGTCGCCGTCCATGGCACAGCCCCCATCGGCAGCGAAATCCGGACCCCCGAGGGCAAACCCGCAGGCACGCTCTACACCCAATCCGGCGGGCGCGGCATCGCCTATCTCCGCCACGACCGCGCAGCGGCCGGCATGATCGCAGGCGAGGCGCGGGTCGATCCATTGTCCCTCACCACGCCCTGAACCGGGCATGCCTGCAAAACCCAGCGGCAAACGTCAGCCGCACAATGCGAAAAAACAGGGAAATGGTGGGTGATAAGGGATTTGTACAATCTCAGGGTGTAAAATCTCCTTAAATCCTTGATTTTACTGGACTCTAACGTCAGAAAGTACCATAGAAATAGGGTGAAAAGTACCATAGGATTCGCCCAATGCCCCCCAAGAATCGCGCCATCCCTCTGCCCCGTTACATGTCCCCCGTGCGCCGCCGTGAACACGTGGCGTACAAATACCAACGCGACGTGCCGAAAGCGCTTCACACCCTTCTGGGGCGCAAACGGTGGGACCTGTCGCTAGGGGGTGACCTGACAAAAGCAACCGCCCGCTGCGCCGCATACACCGCCGAACATGACCGGATCATAGCCCTCTTGGCGAACCCTGACTCCCGCTCTGAGGTGGTACGTCTTGGCGTGGAATCCATCACCGCTGCAAAGCTGCGCGACGATATTGAAGAGACCCCAGACGCCCTTGCGCTGACGTGGCGCGACACAGAAGAGCATATGAAAGGCGCGGCAAACCTGCGCCGATATGAGTATGAGTCCTTGGCCGGTTTCGCGTGGCAGGCTTTTGGCGACCGGTCCCATATTGACCTGATCAAAGAACCGTCGCCCGTCTTGCAAGAGGTCCTGAAGTTGACCGCCGCGCAGCCCCCGTCAGGGGGTGTTGAAAGGGCGCTCTATGATGCCATGCGCACCGCGCTAAACGCGCGCCTTACCGAACTGTCGGGACAGTCAAAACAGAATGACGAATATCGCTTGTCAGCACTGCGCGAAAAATACTTCAAGTTGAACAACTGTTCCGACGCCACGAAGCGTAGTTACCGGGGCAAGATTGACAGGCTGACAAGCTTTGCCGGTGACCTTCCATTGACCATGATCACCCCCGAAAAACTGCGCCTTTATCGCGACTACCTTCTAGAAGAGGGTCTTAAAGCGGACTCGGTGGCGCAGTATTTTGCACCCCCGAAAGCGGTCATGCGGTGGGCACTGTCCGAAGAGCTTGTCCCCGGTTTTGATGCTCTGCCTATTGATAAGGTGAAGATGCCCCGAAACGACACACCTATTGAAGAGGCGCGGTGGCAACGCTTCGACGATGACGAGATTAAGAAGGTCTGGGCAATCGTTCAAAAAGCATGGGGACCAGACTCCCGTTATGATGCAGACCGGCAAGAGGCCTTCAAATGGGCGTTTCGTGTTGCGCTCTATACGGCTGCGCGTCCCGTCGAGATTTTCCGATTGAAGGCCGAAAACGTGACGCCCAATTTTATCAGCCTCACAGAAACAAAGACGCGGATCAGCCGCAAACTACCTCTGTCAAAACATATCGCCGGATTTTACGATTTCATGCACTTGAAGGGCTGGAATCTGACCGGCAAGCCCGAGTCCGTAGCGGGCACTATGTCGGACTCTTTTACCAAAGCTATCAGGGCGGCGGGCTTCAATAATGACAGACACGTTCTGTACAGCGCCAAAGATACGCTTGTTGACCGCCTGCAGCGCGCTGGGCGGTCGGATGACGTGATCCGGGGGATCACAGGGCACGTGTCCGGACAAGGGCACCTTCGAAACTACAAAACCCGTTTGAACGATACGCCGGAAGGGCTGGCCATGCTGCGCGAGGCTCTGGACGCGGTCGAATACTGGTAGGACGCCTTTTAGTTCGGAACACATTGGCCCGCGTTAGCGGGCCTTTTTCTTGCCCTAAAGCGCACCCCCACAAGAAAATAGGTCCGATTCGGACCTTGACCCGAATCGCCGCTGAAATTTGACGGCTGCAATATTTTGAGTAAGTGTGCAAGCAGAAAAATAGCAATGTAACAAAAATTATCAAATGAGAGGTGAGCACTTGTTTACCACCATCGACCGATACGCAAACGCCGTCCGTGTCTCAGAGGCGACCGCCTGTCGACGCCTAAAGGGAATCCCTTTTCGCGTCCCTACGCGGGGGCGCGGAATCCAGTGGTATCCCCTCGGCGCAGCCGTCCAGACCCTTCGCGAAAAGGAAATGGGCGCGATTGAAGGACTCACCCGAACCGCGCGCGATTTGGACGCCGGGGACCTGTATATTGAGGCACCTGCGATCAGCATAGCGGAGTCCTTTATCGGTTGGACCACGGGCGCGGCGCGCGACCGCCTGCGCGCCGCGCAGAATGGCTTTGTGGTGGCGGTCTCGAACAGCCGCATATGTTCGCCTGCTATCGTGCGCAACCTTGACCCTTTGAGGACTCTGTTTGTGCTGAATCCGGACGTTACGCGCTGGATTCTTCTGGGGGGCACACCACCAAATGTGGACGCGCTCGCCCCTTCCTTCGCCGTGGTCAACAACGGGCCAGCCCTCGCTGAATATCACGCAAATCTGGAGCTTGTCGCATGAATGATCACGCCAATTTTATCAACATCGTCAACGGTTCTGAGGCCGTCCGCGAACGCTGGGCTGCAATCACCGAAAAGGCAATTTCAGACGCCCGAGATCACGGAGTCACTATTGAACCGAACGACGTCCTTAGCCTTCGCGAGGCGCGGCTGGCCGCTATGGGTGCGCCACTGGACGAAGCCGCCTATCGGGACGAACTCTTGAATCTTCCTGCCCTATCGAAGGTGGCTCAGAAAAAGGCCATTTCAGAGGGCGACGAAGAGGCCCGCGCCGCCGCCCTTGCGGACCTGAATCGAGGTCGCGAAAAGGAACATTATATGCACCACACGGCGCACGCCGCGCGGCGTCTGTCTGAGGCCCGCGCAATGGGAATTGCGACGCCACCCCCTGCACATGACACCATTTCTCGCGACGAAAAGTTGCGTCTAATCAGTGAGGTAGACGACGCGGCGACGCGACTCTCGCTCGCCCGAAAGTGGGGGCTGGTATGAACGTCGCGGATATTATCCAAACCATCCGCCGGGATCACGGCGGTTCATTCTGGGCCGTCTTTCATGTGGCCGGAAATGGGCACAAGTTCCTGCCCACTGGCCAAATCATTTCAGCCGCCGAATATGCGGCGGTTTGCGCCGCCTTTGCGCCAGAGCGCGAGCGCGCACCCGCGCCCCTTACCGCAGCGGATCGAAAGCGAAACACACTTCGCGCCCGTGCCGTTGAATCACATGAAGGAGGCCGCCGCTATGGGCGAAATTGACGCGGGCGCAAGCGTCCTTGACGAGCCAAGATTCGGCTATGCGGCTGGCATAGATACGTCTGGCGATTACATGCACCTATCCAAGATCGAACGTCGCAAAGCGAAGGCGAGAGAGCGAGAGCGCCGTGAAAAGTGGCGTGTTGCTGAGGCCGTCCGGGCGACGTGGTCCGACGCCGATTTTATCGCCGAAGAGGAACGGCTGCGCGCCCAGATCGAACAACTTTTGGAGTCACGGGATGCAGCGTAGTTTTGACGCCGCCCGCTTCCTCGTCGCCCGTGATAGATATTGGCGCAGGGTCGCGCTTTGGAATGCGGCACGGCTGGCATGTGGCGAAGGCCAATTCCGCGCCGCATGGCCGCAAATCGCTGAGGCGGTCACAGCACAACTTGAAAGAGAATTCGGGGCATAGGGCTTTGCCCTGCACCTGAAAACGAACAGGTCCGGCATCGTGAAACACAGGGCGGTTTGTCGTAGAGGTGCCCGCCGGACCTGACCATCCACATCTACGGTGGACCCCACATTTACACCAAATGGAGAAGAAATTGAGTAAACATCCCAATGGGCGCTTGCCCACCAAAAATGTGGGCTTGCCCGCGGATATCCCCCGGACAGCCGAAAGCGAAAGATTGTTGCGCGCAGAAATCGCGCTGTTGATGCGCAACATCGCCACCCGGACAGAGCGCTATCGGCGCGAGGGTTTCAAGATGCCTTTTGACCGGTTCGCCACCCTCTGTGATGACGACGCCCAACTTGCGCGGCGGGTTCTACTCGCCTCAGGGTGGTGCCCCGATGACGATGGCAACTGGATAATCGGGCAGGGCCTGCGCGACATCGACCGGGCGCTTTCTTGGGACCTTCTAGGGGCCACAATCGAATCGATTCTCGACGATTATCGACCCATTGATGACGATCATTCGCGCCCAATCGAGCAGGCCGCATAAGTCAAAACAGACTGTTTCCAATCTGGCGACAATGTGTGACCCCACCGTCATGACACAATATATGGTATGAGTGAAAGTGGGAATTGAGCTTCAAGCTATACGCTGAGATGGTCTTTTGCGCTTGAAGCTGAAAACCTACTTTCACCATTTATATCAGGAAGTTGTGCTATTTCCCATGGCCCCTTGCCAGACGTGGAATCGCCAAATATGTCTGAGGGCACCAGCAAAAGGAGACCACTAAATGTTGATAACAAGACAGGAAGAAATTGAAGGGCAAATAATCCGCCTTACCGACCAAATGGCGAATCTGGCGCTGCACCCGCTAACGGGGCCAAGGGCCACCGAACTGCGCCACCTTGCCCGCCGCGTCAAAGAGTTGGCGGGTTTCGCCGAAAATGACGGGCAGGCGAGTGATGGCCTGCCCAGCCCCCAGCCCGGTCCGGGCAGTTAGGGGGCCTGCCAACTAAATGGCCCCGCCCGCGTTAGCGGGCACGCCAGAGCGTCGAAAAGGAGTCGACCATGAAATAACTTACGCAGGAGAAAATTATGCATATCAATCGACCGTCGAAGCCACCCTATGCGCTAGGGGTGACTGCATGAGCTTCGATAATGAAGAAGTGATCGAGGATGACGGCACGCCGCTGCCGTCGCTTGGACGGGTGCGCATGTCACCGGGGGCGGCAAAGCTTCGTGAGAAGCTGAGCGGCGCAGACATAAAAAAGGTGCGCACTGCCAAGCCTATGGACCCCGAAGAGGCGGCGGAAAAGTTGACCCGCCGCGACGAAAAGGGGCGTCTGCGGATCGTAGCCTTGCAGGATAATCAGCTTGTTGTGTTGTTCGCCCAACTACACGCGTTCGGCGCAAGCGACATAGAAAAGGGGCGCATTAAGCGGATACTCAAGGAAAACTGGCCCGAGTATCATTCCAATTTTCTGGAATCGGCCCGAAACCTTGCGGAATCCGAATTGGCGGCGGCACGCCGTTCCAAAAGCATGAAGAACGAAGAGTCCAACGTTATCGACCTGAATGGATTCGACGAACTTTGTACATATGGGCGCAAGCACCTTGAACAGGGAAGCGGGGGGACTCGGCCACCTCTTTTTACGCACGGGTCTGAGGTGGTGAGGGTCCGCGAGACGGGCGACGTCCTTATCGAGATATTGAATCAAAAAACGTTCAATCATGCCCTGAATACGCTGGCCCCCTATCGAAAGACGCGCGGCGATAGCGACCATATCAGCGCCGCCGCACCACGGGATGTAGCGGAACACTTGTTTTCGGACCCCGCTTTGCCGTTGCCGAACCTTGAAAAGATCATCACCGTTCCGACATTCACGTCGGATGGTGATTTGATCCAGACTCCGGGATACCACAAGACGTCCGGACTTCTGTATATGCCCGCCGCTGGTCTCGTCGTGCCGTCTGTTGACAAGGTGGACAGGGCGGCGGCGGTAAGTGCGGCGGCGTATCTGGTGGACTTGGTCGCGGACTTCCCTTTTGATGGCTGTACGCGTGCGCAGAACGTCGCCAATCCGGGCGCATCGCTGACGAACTTTATTGGTATGATGATCACCCCTTTTGTGGCCCCGATTATCAATGACGTGGTGCCAGCGCACCTTCTGACAAAACCCGCCCCCGGTACCGGGGCATCACTTCTGGCAGAGACGTGCCAACTTGTAATCGACGGCAAGACCGATCTGCGCCCGCCCCTTTCGCGAAACGAGGATGAGCGCCGTAAGGCCCTGTTCACGGCCCTGCAGAATCCGAAGAACTTCCTTGTCTATGACAATGTGGATGGTCAGATGGACTCGCCCACGATTGCGTCCTTCCTGACGTCTCGCGAGTGGACTGACCGCGTTTTGGGGCGGACAGGGGAACGCACGGTGCGCAACGGTTCGGTGACGGTGTGGACGGGGATCAATCCCGGCTTCTCGCCGGAATTGCAGCGCCGCATAAGCCTCATTAAGCTTGATGCGAAGATGGCAAATCCCGGCGAGCGTGACCCGTCCACCTTCAATGTGAAGGGCGACCTAAAAACCCATATTCGCCTGCACCGTGGCGAAATCATCGCGGCCTGTCTTACGCTGGTGAAGTTCTGGATTCAGGACGGTAAGAAGAAGGCCACGGGACTCCCTCTGGCCTCATTTGAACGGTGGTATTGGACCGTGGGCGGAATCCTTGAAGCGGCTGGACTCGACCAGTTCCAAAAGAACCGCGAGGATTTGGAAACCGTGACCGGTGGCGATGGTAACCCGATGCAGACGCTTGTGGCCGCGTGGTACAGCGCGGCCCGCGACCGGGCGCACCCCATGGACATGGAAGCCACTGCGTCCGGTGATGGTGGACTCTTGGCTCTGGTGCAGGACCGTGAAATCAGCTTGCCGCTGCGTCTCAAGCGTGACGCGATCAGCGATTACGATTATTCGTCGAAGAGCTTCGGAACATATCTGGCGCAGGCCAAGGATAGCACTTTCAACGTCGAATATGGGGGCCGTGAAATTGCCGTCTCTTTGACTTTTGTGAAGCGGACGAACGGCGGCGCGCTCTGGAGTCTGGTGGAGCGGGAACCGGTTGAAACGCCTAACGGCGTCAAGCCCCGCCCCGTTCTGGAACCACACCTGCAGGCCGTCGCCACTGCCGAAGAGGTTCAATCGTTTCGGTGTTTGCGTCCTCAGCACAGGAGCGCGCTCATTGCGAAGCTGGAAAAGCGGGCGGCGGCTTAGAAGGCCCCATATCAGCGCAGTTTACGGGGTCGCGGCATGCTGCGACCCCCTTTCGTTTGGCGAGGGGTGCCCGCATGGGCGTGACTTTGCGTGACTTTGGAATCGAAATACACGCCTAAAACACGCCGTTAAGTAATTGAAAAATAATTATAAAACTTTGATTCGTGCTTTAGTGACTTTGAAAAGGGTACCTGAATCTATAGAAAAATGACCCCCACCCTTGCAGGGGGCGTGTCGTGAGGGGGGGGGGGGTCATTTTATACAGCGCCGGGATACCGGAATCAAAGTCACTAAAGCACGAATTCGTATAAAGGATTGCAAATAAAAGACAAATATCGGTGTATTTGGCGTGTTTTAGGCGTGTATTTGATTTTGAAAAGCACGCAAAGTCACGAATTCATGTTCAAAATTACGGTTTCGCGGCCTTTTGGCCCGTGCCCGCGTTAGCGGGAGGATAGGTATGTGATATTAGGGCCGCGTTAGCTGCCTTTATCGTCTGCGGAATGTTGGTGTAGCCATTAGTTTCTAAGCCAACTTGAAAGTTCGGAAGCCGTGTTCCGTTTCTTGTCTAGAACCATCCAAACCTTATCGTCATGCCCCTCCAAATCACCATAGACAATGCGATCATACAGCCCCAAGTATTCCCAAGAAATCCAAGCTGTGTCTGTTGATTGCTCGACTACGGGAAATAGCGCAATCTTGTTGTTATTCTTAAAACCGTCTGCGAGTCCTAGTTCCCATGGGACCCACTTACTTTCCTTGCTGTTCTCGCTTGCAAGTAGCACGAAGCGGCTGGATTGGCTCACCCTTTGCCGAAGGGTCTGGGCAGTTTCTTTGTTGGTATATGGAGGCAAGGTCGGGTCCTTCTTGTCGATGTAAACGCTTGCACCATGAGACTCCAGAACACGCACCACCCCCGCTAGTGCGTCTTCGTCCTTGCTTGAATGAGAGAGAAATGTTGCGCCGTGAGGGGACCTTTCCTCCACTCGTTTCATGAGCGCTTCGCGGTCCTGCAGTCGCATGTTCGTTGCAAAGCGCCGAAAGTCAGCTCTGGTAAAATAGTCTATCACTACAATTCGCCTTTAGCCTCGAACCAATTCGTTCATTTTTTTCCTGTAGCTGATTAGCCGCTTATTCACGGCAAGTATGTCTTCCACCAATTCGGCATATGCTGGAAATTGCTTCTGCAGCTCCTGAGGTTCTGCATCCGACTTACTGTCCATTTGGCGTTCATACCAGTGACGGAAGCGTGCCTGCCACTTCGTCAGGTGTGGCCTCAGACCTTCGTTAAGGACCTCGACAGACAGGTCAATGATCTTACTGGTACTATTTCCGCGTACCTTGGAAACTGGAATGTCCTTAATCAATTCGCGAGTGACCGCGAAGAATGCGTACCAAGAATCATAAATTTCCGCGATTACATCATCTTCTGGATCAATCGGGAGACCAATCTTGCGTGTGCTTAGCTCGACCCAGATACTGTAAGCAATTTGTCGGTCCGTGTCGTTGGGCCGGAAGGACACTTTATGATCACCTAATCCCAGTTCCGCACTATCAATCTCGAAGTCTGACAACTTCCAGCCGTAGTACCATCGCAGGCCAAGCCACCCCAAGGCAGCAATCACGATAAGGATGATCACTGGCAATGGTGCGATGTGCAGGCTTACGCTCCAATCATCTGCGAGAATGATCGAAATCAGGTCCTCTGTAGCGCCCCTTTCTGCTTCTTCTTGCTGCTCCATTTAGCACTGCCTGTTGTAAGACATGCGGTCGCGCGGATTATTGATCAGATGGGCATGTGTTACACGCCGTTGGAAGGCACTTTCAATACCTTCAACAAGGTCCGCTGTCGTAGCAGGGTAATCCATATGTCTTGCGTAACAATCCACCGTAGGCCAGTTATAGGAAAGGTTTTTTTCAAACCTTGGCGGGAAGGTATGGAAAGACGGTAACTTGACCCCGAGCAAGCCATTTGGCGTGGTATTCTCGCCTCGTCGTAATGAAGATTGAATTTCCCAGTCCACGTAACGCCGCGCCCATGTGCATCTTCCCATAAGGACAATGGTCACAGTTGAGTCGGCTAAGAAGCGCCTTCGGATTTGGCTCATTACATAGTCCGTATTAGTACTATTTATCACGTCACCAGGCATTTCTTCTCCCAAACCCCGCGCAATAAACGTGTCACGCTCATGGTCAAAGTCGCGAACAAATTTGTTCACCGCGTCCTGATCCACGTGGTGATATGAAATAAAGCATTTGCGGCGAACCGTAGGCATTTACTAATCCTTCAATAGTTGCGCCATCTTCCTACGCTCAACTATAATGTCATACCGTCTCCTAGATATTATGTCTATCTCGCGTCAGGTGACACATATTGCTCACGCATTTGAGCCGTGTCAGTCGCCATGCGTGCTGCGAAGCGCAACATCTCAAAAGATGTATACCATAGTATACAATGGTATACCGAGCCGCTATAAACGCACTGTTTCCAAAATAAGCTATTGATTTGACTCGCTTTTTGTGCCGTTCCCCTGCTATAAATCATTTAAAGAATCGCAACGAACGTAGGATGGATTTAAAATGACCAAAAATGACTGCATCGAAGGACCCTTTATCGCCTATTACCGCGTGTCCACATCCGGGCAGGAAAAGAGCGGAAATGGCCTTGCGGCGCAGCGCCGGGACATAGACCTCTTCCTGTCCGCTTACGCGTGTCAGGGGGCGTCTGTAGTCGCTGAATATACGGACGTAGCTAGCGGTAAGTATGACGATCCGCGACGCCGTCCGGCGCTCTCTGAGGCTCTTGCACATTGCCGTAAAACTGGGGCCATTTTGCTGGTATCAAAGCTCGACCGACTGTCTAGAAAGGTCCTACATATTGCCCAGCTTCTGGACGATAAAACCGTTAAATTTAAGGTAGTTAGCATGCCTCATGCGGACAACTTCCAGCTACATTTGTATGCCTCTCTTGCCGAACAAGAGCGCGAGTTTATTAGCCTCAGAACCAAGGCCGCGCTGGCCTCTGTGAAGGCCAAGGGAAAGGCCCTCGGGGGTGACCGTGGCGGGGCCGCTAACGCGGCCCTTGCCAATCGCCGTATCGCCGATCATCACGCCCAGAACATCGCCCAGATAGCCCAGCCCATGCGACAAAACAAAGCGACATATCAACAGATCGCAGACGCCCTGACCCGCGCAAATGTCGCGACTCCGCGCGGTAAACGGGTCTGGCACCCTCAGACCGTAAAGAACGCTCTGGCACGTATAGAGGCCCAGAGCGCGCCCACGCCAGACCATTGAAACCACTGGGAAAATGGGTGGAGAACAGCCTGATATTGCCCCCGGAATGGTCAGGGACCTTCGGAATCGGCATGCAGGACATAATCGGGCCGGGATACTAGGTGTGGTGGCTGGTGCCCGCGTAGCGGGCTATGCCAATACCCACCAAAACACCATTTTATATAATGAAATCAATTACTTATAGGGGACCCAGACGGGGGTATCCCCCTACCCCAAAAGGGCGCGCAGGTGCTACAGACACCTATGCAACTTTGTTGTTGCTATGTAGTTGCGATATCACCAGATTCCGCCCGTTTTAGTTGCATTACACAGTCTTACGCCGGGTGTAAGATTCAAACCAAAGGGACCCGCCGCTAGAGCGAAGACCCCTGTTTCGATTCACATATGGCCCCAAAAATTTTCAATTTTTTGACCAAATATAGTTGCATGTTCTGAGGCCCTTTAGGCCCCTAGGCCTGCCCAACCGTTCCCTCTTTGTTCTTTGGTCAATCGCCCGACCCGTGGTAAAATGGGCGTGCTCTGGTCAAGCACGCGCGAACTTCTCCACGCGCAGGCGTAGCGCATCCAGCGCGCGCAGGGGACGGTGTTCTGTCTCGCCGTCCCCCCTCTTTTTCAGACCCAACAGACAGATCATATCAGACCAAAATAGGCAGAATCCAGAATGGCAGAGACCCACGAACTACGTCTAAAGATTGACGCATCCGCCGCTAGACGCGGCTCAACAGAATTTAAGGCGGCAATCGAGTCCGTACGTAAGGCCGTCCGGGACCTAGAGCGCGACAGTGCCGGTGCCTTCACCAATCTGCGCCGCGTCGACACATCCGGCATGCAGGCCGTCACACGCGAGACGCAGAACGCAGCCCGCGCACAATCCACCCTGACCACCGCCGCAAATCAGACCGCCGAAAACATACGCAAGCTTGCCCTCACCAGCGCTAACGCGCTCCGCGTCTCGACCGACCAAGCCTCTCGCCTGCGTGATCGACTCCTATCCGTAGGGGACACCGCCGGACTCGCCCAACTAGAGGCTGGGCTAAATCGCCTGCGCACCAGCTTGGTAAATGCCACCAGCGGCCTAGACGTCAGAGAGGCCCGCGCGGGATACGCAGACCTCGCATCCGAACTGAATCGGACCGCACGTGAATCCGAGCGCCTGCGCGCCGAAACGATTCAAGTTGCGAACGCCCAAGAACAGGCCACCAGAGAGGCCGAACAGCGAACCGCCGCCCTAAATAGGCTGCGCGCCGCCCATGATCCGCTGTTCGCCAATTCGCAGCGATATGAAACCGCCCTGCGCGAAATTCAAACGCTCGAAAGCGCCGGTGCTCTATCAGCCGGACGCGCTGCACTGGCCCGCGAACAGGCCAGCCAATCGCTACTCGCCGCCAGTTCGGCGAATACAGCCTATGCCCGCACCGCCCAGACGTCGAACTTTCACACCGCCAATATGGCGGCGCAGTTTAACGATATTGGCGTCATGCTGGCCTCGGGACAATCGCCCCTGATTTTGGCCGTCCAGCAAGGCACGCAGATTTCGCAGGTCCTGAATCAAATGGGGAGTCGGGCCTCTATTCTGTCCACCCTGAGGGCGGGTTTCGCGTCTATGGTTTCGCCCGTTTCACTTCTGACCATCGGTGTAATCGCAGGCGGTGCCGCCCTGATTCAATGGGCGGCGGGTGCCCTTGGCGCGTCCGAAGAGACGCAATCTTTTTCGGACGCCCTGTCCGCCGCTGACTCCGCTATTAGCACCCTGCGCAGCGCTACAGACGCCCTTGCGGGTGGCAATCTTGAACGCCTGCGCGAACAATATGGGGCCGTGAACAGTGAGCTAGACGCCCATCTTGAACGATTGCGCAAGGTCGCAGAACTTGAGGCGGGACTCGCCAATTCGGCCCTAATCGACTCGATCCGGGGCGAACTGACCAGCGACGGCAACATATTCACAAACGATGTGGACGCGGTCCGTCGCGCATTTGAAACGACGAACGACCAAGCGCGGACCCTCTTGTCCTTGATGCAGGACGTCAAGAGCGCTCGCACGTTTCAAGAGCAAGCGGACGCGGTCACACGTCTAAGACAGGCCGTCGAATCCACCACCGGCGGACTCGACAAGGCCGAAGGGTCTGCAGCCGGTGTATTGACGCAGCTTGTTCGGTCTGAGGATGCAGCCCTTCGACTCCTTGCGGCGCAGAATGGCACGACCAGTGCGACGGACAACGCCGCCGCCGCCGCCAGTTCTCTTGCTGGTCAGGTCGGGACCGCCGCCAATGAAGCCGCCCGTCTTTTGGCAAATCTGGGGTCTGCCCCCGCCGCCCTGTCCGCCATTGGTAAGAGTGTGCAAGAACAGATTGGCGAGATTCAGGCCCAAAACAAGAGTCTGAATCTTCAAATTTCGCAGGGGCTTAACGCAGCGACGGCAAACCGCCGGGTGCAGTTGGACCAAGTAATCAGCGATGCAATCAAGCGCGGCGAACCGCTGGGCGCTGACCAGATCGCCCCGCGCCTTGAAGAGATTGCAGCCCTAGAAAAGGCCGCAAAGACGCAAGAGTCTTTGCGCAAGACATTGGCAGAGGCAAATCGCCCCGTTTCCACTGGCGGCGGTGGTGGTCGCGGCGGGTCCCGAACAACCGCCCTTACAGAAGAACAGAAAGCAATTGAGCAAACGACGCAGACCATGCGGGAACGGTTGACCAGCCTGCAAGCTGAAAATGTCGCCATTGGTCTGGTCACATCTGGCCAGTTTGAAACGTCCGAAGCGGCGCGGTTGATGGCGCAGGCCATGATGGAAGGCGGCGGCGCGGTGGACGCCCAAACGGAAGCGATGATCCGTCAAATCGACGTCGCCCAGAAGTTGAACAATGAACTGCAGAACGCCGCGAGTCAGGGGGCCAAGGCATGGCTCGACGCCGTGCCGTCCTACGCTAAGGCGGGCAGGATCATCGAAGAGGAGGTGCTTGATTCCATTTCCGCCGAAATCGCAAATTTGGCAAAGACCGGGGAACTAAATTTCGCCCGCCTTGCGGACTCAATTTTGAACACAATGATTGATTTGGCGGCGCAGCTTGCAACAAAGGAACTTGCTGGGCTGTTCGGCATAGGCGGCGGTGGTGGCGAAGGGTCTTTCCTATCGGGTCTTTTCGGCGGTGGGGGCGACGGCGGCGGCTTTCTTGCAGGCCTATTTGGGGCGGGGTCAGAGGGTGGCTATTCGGGCAACCTACCGGGGCGCGCGGTCGCGCCGATTTCAGCATTCCGACATGCGCCGCACTTTTCAGAAGGAACGGCGAACACCAGCGGAATCCCGGCCATTCTTCACGATAACGAAGCGGTCATACCTCTATCCAAGGGGCGCAAGGTCCCTGTTGAAGTAACCGGCGGCGCAAATGGCGGCGCAGCGCAGATGCTACAGTATTCGCCCACCTATAATATCACCACACCCGACGCCGATAGTTTCCGAAGATCGCAAAACCAAACTGCGGCGGATGGTCTGTCCGCAGCCCAACGCGCCCTGCGCAGGAACGGGTGAGATCATGAGCCGACTCGGAATCCACGCCGCCAAAATCGAAGCAATCCGCGAACAGCGCGGGCTAACGCCCGCCGGTTTCAGGACGGACGGAACGGACCCCGAAGCAACATCAAAGGAAGCGATGTTGCAGGACCTGTATCACCGGGCAGACGCGCGCCTTCCTGCAGGACTAGGTTACACCACGCCCCCTGAGCCTGCGTCCGACCCCGAAGAATAGGCCCGCGTTAGGGGGGGCAAAGTACCATAGAAATTAGGGGGAAAGTACCATAGAAACCGACCCCGAATTTCCCTTAAGTTCCTGTTTTTATTGGATTTTTGTAGTGGTGGGTGATAAGGGATTTGAACCCCTGACATCTTCGATGTGAACGAAGCGCTCTACCACTGAGCTAATCACCCGCCGTGGGGGCTTTTAGCGTCACTCTTCGCCCTGTGCAACCTCATCTTTCATGTCATCGTCACTGTCCTGATCATCGGTCCCGGCATCCGATCCGGACCCCGCTTTCGGCTGCCTGATCTTGGCCACGATGATCCGCGCATTCGCGACATCACGGACCCGGTTGATCTTGATCTTGCCCATTGGCGGCAGGTTCAATTCGCGCCCCTCGGCCAACGCCTCGCCCAGCACTTCAAGAACCGCCTCAACGACGGGCTTGGCGTATTTCTTCTTGATATCGCCCTTGCCCAGAACCTTGTCGATCAGTTCCTGCTTTTTCAACTCCGGCCCGGCATCTGCCGGGATCGTGTCCGTCACGGTCAGGGCGATGACATTATCCGCCGCACTGTTCTGGGGCGCGATGACCGCCGCACTCTCGACCACGGGGACGGGTTCTTTGACCACGCTGGGTTTGCGCGCCGTCTTGGGCTTGGCCGCGCTCGTTCTGGTCGTGCTTTTGGTCGATGTCTTGCGCGGGCTCGTTGATTTGGCCTTGGTCGTCATGATGCGCCTCAATTGTTTCGCTGCTGGAAACACGCTAGCGCGCAGCACGACATAACGCCAGACAGAGTTGCGCCGTCACAGGAATAGGCGCTCAACTATCCATCTTGAGCGCGGAAATGAACGCCTCTTGCGGGATGTCCACCTTGCCGAACTGGCGCATCCTCTTCTTGCCGGCCTTCTGCTTTTCCAACAGCTTCTTCTTGCGCGTGGCATCCCCGCCATAACACTTGGCCGTCACATCCTTGCGCATGGCCGAGAGCGTTTCGCGCGCGATGACCTTGCCGCCAATCGCCGCTTGAATCGGGATCTTGAACATATGGCGCGGGATCAGATCCTTGAGCTTTTCCACCATGGCGCGGCCACGCATTTCCGCGCGGTCTCGGTGCACCATCATCGACAGCGCATCAACCGGCTCATCGTTCACAAGGATCGACATTTTCACAAGACTATCCTCGCGGTAGCCCTGCAGCTGATAATCAAACGAAGCATAGCCCTTGGTGACCGATTTCAGCCGGTCATAGAAATCGAACACCACCTCATTGAGCGGCAGATCATAGACCACCATCGCCCGATTGCCGGCATAGGTCAGGTCCATCTGGATGCCGCGCCGATCCTGACAGAGCTTGAGCACATCGCCGAGATACTCATCCGGCACCAGAATGGTCGCCTTGATCCGAGGTTCCTCGATATGGCTCACATAGGTCAGATCCGGCATGTCGGCGGGGTTGTGCAGATCGGCGCGCGTGCCGTCCTTCATAAAGAGGTGATAGATCACCGACGGGGCGGTGGTGATCAGGTCGATATCGTATTCGCGCTCAATCCGGTCGCGGATCACCTCAAGGTGCAAGAGACCCAAGAACCCACAGCGAAAGCCAAAGCCGAGCGCCGCCGAGGTTTCCATCTCATAGCTGAAAGAGGCGTCATTCAGCGCCAGCTTCTCGATCGCGTTGCGCAGATCCTCAAACTCGTTCGAATCCACCGGGAAGAGGCCACAGAACACCACCGGCACCGAGGGTTTGAACCCCGGCAACGCCTTGGCGCAGGGGCGTTTTTCGTGGGTGATGGTATCGCCCACCTTGGTGTCGCGCACCTGCTTGATCGAGGCGGTGATAAACCCGATCTCGCCGGGCCCAAGGCTCTCGACCTTTTCCATCTGCGGCCGGAATACGCCGATCCGCTCGACGTTATAGGTGGCCTCGGTCTGCATCATATGGATACGGTCGCCCTTTTTCATGCGTCCGTCCATGATCCGCACCAGAACGACCACGCCCAGATAGGCGTCATACCAGCTATCCACCAGCATCGCCTTGAGCGGCGCAGCCTCGTCGCCCTTGGGCGCGGGCAGATGCTTGACGATGGCCTCCAGCGTCTCGGCAATGCCGACGCCGGTCTTGGCCGACACACGGATTGCACCGGAGGCGTCAATCCCGATCACATCCTCGATCTGTTCGGCCACCCGGTCGCATTCAGAGGCGGGCAAATCAATCTTGTTCAGGATCGGCACGATCTCATGGCCCGCATCAATCGCCTGATAGACATTGGCCAGCGTCTGCGCCTCGACGCCCTGCGTGCTGTCCACCACCAAGAGACTGCCTTCGACCGCGCGCATGCTGCGGCTGACCTCATAGGCAAAGTCGACATGGCCCGGCGTGTCGATCAGGTTGAGCACATAGGTCTCGCCGTCCTGCGCCTTGTAATCAATGCGCACGGTGTTGGCCTTGATGGTGATCCCGCGCTCGCGCTCGATATCCATGGCATCGAGCATCTGCTCTTTCATGTCACGGTCCTGAACCGTCCCGGTCGACTGAATCAACCGGTCGGCAAGCGTGGATTTCCCGTGGTCGATATGGGCCACGATCGAAAAATTGCGGATGTGAGCAAGGTCTGTCATAGCCTTGGCATATGTATGGGAATAGGCGTTTGGTCAAGGTGGGATGATGCGCGCCCACCGGCGCAGGGGCCCACCCGCGCCCGATCAAACACAGTCCGGGCTTTTGTCCCGCCCCATAGGGGTCTAAGGGGGATCAACGCCCCTTTTTTTACCGGAGTTTCCTGTTATGTCCTGCGCCCTCTGTGCCACCGATGCCCCCCTCACCCCCTATCCCGTGACGGGCGGCCCCGACGGGGCAAGCGTCAGCCTCTGTGCCACCTGCGCCGATCAGATCGCGGGCACCCCAGACCCGGAGCATTGGCGCTGTCTGGCCTCAACCATGTGGTCCGAGGATACCCCGACGCAAGTTCTGGCCGCGCGCATGCTCACTCGCCTCAGCGACCATGACTGGGCGCGCGATCTCAGCGATCAGCTCTGGCTCGATGATGACACCCGCGCATGGGCCGACAATATCCCCCGCGACAGCGGTCACCGCGACAGCAACGGCGTGCCCTTGGCCCAAGGCGATACCGTGGTCCTGATCAAGGATCTGCCGGTCAAGGGTGCCAATTTCACCGCCAAACGCGGCACTGCGGTGCGTGGCATCGCGCTGGTCCACGACAACCCCGCCCATATTGAAGGCCGGGTCGAGGGCCAGCGCATCGTCATCCTGACCGAGTTCGTCAAGAAACGCTGAACCCTAGCCCCGGAACACCGGCGCACGCCCGGCCAGATTGGCGGAAATCTGCTCCATCTGGTCCGGCTTGCCGATCAGCGCGGCCTGCTCACGACTTTCCGCCATCAGAACGGCCGCCTCATCGGCGCCGCTTTCGGCCAGACCAATCAGGCGCTTGGCGGCCCGTATCGCCGCCGGGCTCTTGCCCGCAATCTCGGACGCCAAATCGCGCGCCATGGCCAGCGGATCATCGGCCAGTTCCGTCACCAACCCCCAATCCCGCGCCTGCACGGCTGAGACGGGCCGCGCCGTATAGGTCATGCGCCGGATCACGTCCGACCGGGTCAATTTCGGCAAGAGCGCCATGCCGCCCATGTCCGGGATCAACCCCCATTTCATCTCCATGATCGCCAGTTCCGTATCCGGGGCCGCAATCCGCACATCCGCCCCCAGCGCAAGCTGGAATCCCGCGCCGTAAACCGCGCCATGCAGCGCCGCGATGACCGGCACCGGCAGATCCCGCCAGACCATCACCACCGCCTGAAAGAGATTGCCGGTGCCATGCGTGCGCGGCAGACACAGCGCCTCGGGATCACCTGCCGCCAATTGCGCAAAGCTCATCACATCGAGACCTGCGCAAAACGCGCGGCCCTCGCCCGACAGCACCACAGCGCGGATATCCGCATCACTCAGCGCCTGCCCCGTCGAAACAAGCGCCTCTGCCATCTCTGGATCGACCGCATTGCGCTTGTCCGGACGGCTCAGCGTGACATGTGCGATATGATCCTTGATCTCGGTCGTGACTCGGGCCATGGCCAATCCTCCCTTTTGCACCATGAAACACCACAGCCCTGCCGCAGACCAGCACAACGTCGCGGCACACCCTTGCAAGGCTCTGCCGCATCCCGTTAACTGCGCCCCATGACATATCCGCGCTATACCCCGCTGATCCAAAGCCTGCCCGCCGCTGTCCCCTTCGTTGGGCCGGAAGAGCAGGAACGCCAACGCGGCGCGCCCTTTGCAGCACGCCTCGGGGCCAATGAAAACCTCTTTGGCCCGTCCCCCAAGGCGCTTGCCGCACTCCGCGCCGAGGCTGAAAATGTCTGGAAATACGGCGACCCCACCAGTCATGACTTGCGCGCGGCGCTTGCCGACCACATGCGCGTGGCGCCAGAGAATGTGCTGGTGGGCGAAGGCATCGACGGCCTTTTGGGCAATCTTGTGCGGCTCGTGGTTGGCCCCGGTGATGCGGTCGTCACGTCGGACGGGGCCTATCCCACCTTCAACTACCATGTGACGGGATTTGGTGGCACGCTGCACAAGGTGCCGTACCGCGATGATCGCGAAGACCTGCCCGCCCTCATCGCCCGCGCGCATGAGCTCGGCGCAAAACTGATCTACTTCGCCAATCCCGACAATCCGATGGGCACATGGGTGCCGGGCGCGGATATTGTGACCGCCCTCGACACCCTACCCGACGGCTGCCTTCTCTGCCTTGACGAGGCCTATGTCGAGTTTGCGCCCGAGGGAACGGCGGCAGAGATTGCCGCCGATGATCCCCGCGTCATCCGCATGCGTACCTTTTCCAAGGCTTACGGCATGGCCGGGGCCCGCATCGGCTATGCGGTGGGGGCCACAGCCCTGATCAAGAGCTTCGACAAGATCCGCAACCATTTCGGCATGAACCGCATGGCGCAAGCCGGGGCACTCGCCGCGCTCCGCGATACCGATTGGCTGGCACATGTGCAGGCCGAGGCGCGCCGCTCCCGCGACAGCATCGCGCGAATCGCCAAAGAGAACGGGCTGAGCGCGCTGCCCTCGGCCACCAATTTCGTCACCGTCGATTGTGGCCGCGACGGCGACTTTGCCCGGCGCGTTCTGGCAGGGCTGGTGGCACGCGGCGTCTTCGTCCGCATGCCCTTTGTCGCGCCACAGGATCGCTGCATCCGCATCAGTTGCGGTCGGACAGAGGAGATGGAGACCTTAGCCAGAACCTTGCCCGAGGCTCTGACCGAGGCAGATCATGCGCCCGACTCCGTCCAAAATTGACCTCGCCGCCCGTGGGACATCGTAAAGGCTGCGACGGCACCCGGTGAACGTACGTTCACACCGCACAAACGTACGGCTCAGTCCTCCGCCTGCGCCGCCGCGATCAAGTCGCGCACCTGCGGCCCCAACCCTTCGACAATCCGTGCAACACCTTCTGCATTGGGATGAATGCCATCCGCCTGAAACAACTTTTGCAGCGTAGACGGATCACCTTCACCCAGCCCCGCAAAGAAATCAGGCATGAAGAGCGTGTCATAAACCTCTGACAAATCAGGGTAAATTGCATCAAATGCCATCTTGTAATCTGCCCCGTAATTGCCCGGCGCTCTCAGGCCAACCAACAAGACCTCGACCCCTTGCGCGTCTGCCACGCGCAGAATTTCCTCTATATTCCGGCGACTTACCGCCGGATCAATGCCCCGCAACAGATCATTGCCGCCCAGTGCCACAATCATCGCATCCACCTCAGGCGTCAGGCTCCACTCCACCCGCGCAGCCCCGCCCGCCGTGGTGTCACCGGACACGCCCGCATTGATTAACTCCGCCTCAACCCCTTGATTATCCAACCACTTCCGCATCTGCGGCACCAGCCCATCCTGCTCTGGCAGGCCATATCCTTGGGTCAAACTGTCCCCCAATGCCAGAACCGTGACCGGTTCTGCGGCCATCGCGGGGCTGACAAGGCAGAGAAACGCCGCTACCACCTTGGCAAAGGGCCGCAGCACCCCATATGACAGAAAACCTTTGTAAATCAGGCGCAAACGCATGAGTTCTCCTCTTCTGTCCCTCACCGACGTCACATTGTCGCTCGAGGGAAACGCCGGTCTTGTGCGAATACTCCACGGGATTACCCTGGATGTCCACAAGGCCGAGACATTGGGTCTGATTGGACCCTCCGGTTCCGGCAAATCCTCGCTCTTAATGCTCATGGGCGGCCTGGAACGCGCCACCGCCGGTCAAGTCATGGCAATGGGAAATGACCTCTCATTAATGAACGAAGACCAGTTGGCCCGCCTGCGGCGCGAGAATTTTGGTGTTGTTTTTCAATCGTTTCACCTTATTCCAACTATGACAGCATTGGAAAATGTGGCCACTCCGCTTGAACTCGCAGGCGTCGCAAACGCCTATGAGCGCGCCCAAGAGGAACTCCTCGCTGTGGGTCTCGCATCCCGGTCAGGTCACTACCCATCGCAGCTCTCGGGCGGCGAACAACAGCGCGTGGCCCTCGCCCGCGCCGCAGCCACGCGCCCGGCGATCATCCTTGCGGATGAACCCACCGGCAATCTCGACAGCTCCACAGGCGCTTCGATCATCGAACTACTCTTCGACCTGCGCGACCGCCACGGCGCAACCTTGGTGCTCGTGACCCATGACCCAGAGCTTGCCCGTCGCTGCGACCGCGTTGTCAGCCTGCGCGACGGCCGCGTCGAGGTCGCAGCATGAGTCTGCGCATAGCGGCCCGCCTTGCCCGCCGCGAGTTGCGCGGTGGCCTGCGTGGGTTCCGCATCTTTCTGGCCTGTGTGATCCTCGGCGTAGCCGCCATCGCCGCCGTCGGAACCCTGCGCGAAAGCATCCGCGCCGGTATGGTCGAACAGGGTGCCGCAATCCTTGGCGGCGACGCCGAACTTGAGCTGACCTATCGCTTTGCCACTGAGGCCGAGTATAACTGGATGGCGCTAAATGCCGATGCGGTCTCGGAAATTGCTGATTTTCGCTCTATGGCGATTGCCCCTGACGGACGTCGCGAACTGACGCAACTGAAGGCTGTCGATCACTCTTACCCTCTGGTTGGCAACGTCGTTCTCTCACCCGACATGCCACTGGATGTGGCGTTTGGCGGTGCCGGCGGCCTGCCCGGCGCGGTGATGCAGCCAATTCTGGCGGCGCGGTTGGGCATTACAGTGGGTGACACATTTCGCTTGGGCGAACGTGAGTTTCGCCTGATGGCCGAACTGGTGAAAGAGCCGGATCAAACCCGCGCAGGCTTTGGCCTCGGCCCACGCACCATCGTCAGCCGCGCCAATCTGGACGGCTCCGGATTACTTAGCCCCGGCTCACTATTTACCACGAAATACCGCCTTCTCCTGCCCGAGGGCGCAGACCTCGCCGCGCTGGAAACCCGCAGTCTCCAAGAGCTGGATGGCTCCGGCTTTCGCTGGTCCGACGCCCGCAACGCCAGCCCCCGCGTGGCTGAATTCGTCACCCGCCTGGGGGCGTTTCTGGTTCTGGTGGGCCTCTCGGGGCTTGCGGTGGGCGGCGTCGGCATCTCGGCGGCTTTGCGGTCCTATCTTGCGGGCAAGGTACAAGTCATCGCGACATTGCGCACGCTGGGGGCCGATCAACGCACGATTTTTCTGACGTATTTCATACAGGTAGGCGTTCTATCCCTGATTGGCATCATCGGCGGCCTCATTCTCGGGGTGGGCGTGCCGGTGCTGCTCGGACCCGTTATCGCGGCGCGATTGCCCGTCCCGGCGATTTTTGCCCCCTATGCCGCTCCGATGGCCGAGGCGGCGCTCTACAGCGTGCTGAGTGTGCTTATTTTTACGCTCTGGCCCCTCGCCCGCGCCCGAGAGGTCCGCGCCGCGGCCCTTTACCGCGAAGCGGCAGGTGCCGCCCGCCGCTGGCCCGGCTGGCCGTGGATTGCGACAAGCCTCGGTCTTATTGCAGCCCTGCTCGTCGCCGCTATCATCTTCTCGGGCAATCTGCGCCTCACACTTTGGACCGCAGGCGGCATCGGCAGTGCGCTCTTGGTCCTGTCTCTGGCCGCTATGCTGGTCCAGAAACTGGCCCGCACTCTGCGACCTCGCCTGCGCGGGCGCCCCGCTTTTGGCTGGGCCTTGGGTGCCATCGGCGGGCCGGGCACCACCGCCGGATCGGTCATGCTCTCGCTCGGTCTTGGCCTCGCCGTTCTGGCTGCAGTCGGCCAGATCGATGGCAACCTGCGCCGCGCCATCGCCGCCGACCTGCCTGAACGCGCGCCCTCTTTCTTCTTTGTCGATCTGCAAAAGGACCAGATGGAGTGGTTCCTCGAGCGGCTAGAGACCGACCCCGCTGTCAGCCGCATCGACAATGCGCCCATGCTGCGCGGCATCATCAGCCGCATCAATGACCGCCCTGCGACCGAAGTCGCACCCGGACATTGGGTGGTCGAAGGCGACCGCGCCGTCAGCTACGCCGACGCCCTGCCCGCCCGGACGGAACTTACCGCCGGCACTTGGTGGGGCGAGGGTTACACCGGGTCGCCGCAACTCAGCTTTGCCGCCGAAGAGGCCATGGAAATGGGCATCGGCATCGGCGATGAAATCACCATCAACATTCTCGGCCGCGACATCACAGCGCCCATCACATCGCTGCGCGAGGTGGATTTCTCCAGCGTCGGCATGGGCTTTGTCCTTTTGATGAACGAGGCTGCTGTGGCCGGTGCTCCGCATACGTTCATCGCCACAGTCTATGCCGACGATCAGACGTCCGAGGAAACGATTCTGCGCGATGTGACCGACCGCTATCCCAATGTCACCGCCATCAACGTCCGCGATGCGCTGACCCAAGTGACAGATCTCTTGGCGGGCCTCGCCTCGGCCACGTCATGGGGCGCGTCGGTGACTCTGCTCACCGGCTTTCTCGTGCTCATCGGCGCGGCGGCGGCGGATCAGCGCGCCCGTACCTATGAAGCGGCGATTCTCAAGACCCTCGGCGCCACGCGCGCCCGAATTCTCTCCAGCCTTATCCTGCGTGCCCTCATTCTCGGGGGGGCGGCGGGACTGGTGGCGCTAGGGGCCGGCATCGGCGGTGGTTGGGCGGTCAGCCATTTCGTGATGGACACGCCGTTTACGGTAATATGGTCCTCTGCCTTAGCGATTATTCTGGGTGGGATGTTGGTGACGCTGCTCGCCGGTCTGGTCTTTGCCCTGGGACCATTGCGTGCCCGTCCTGCACGGACCTTACGCGCGCGTGAATGAATGACCTCACGCACGCGCGCATGACGCCTGCGACCCGGCTTTTTCTTGGCTGAAATACTCTGGGGGTCCGGGGGTGAAACCTCTGATCTTTTTGACCATTCCCGCGTTGATTTCGACTCCCAAGGCTGGCACTCCACCTGCGCACCGACAGGAGATGCCATGATCGATTCGCTGCCCATCCCGCTTTCGCCCCCCTTCACCCCGGCGCAGCAGACCATGCTGATCAACCTCGTGCGTCGCGCCGCGCGCGCCGAGATCATGCCGCGCTTTCGTACTGTGACCCGAGCCGATGCCAGCACCAAATCCGGTCCGCATGATCTGGTGACAGAGGCCGATCACCAGACCGAGGCGATGCTGGCCCGTGGGCTTCAAAGGATGTTCCCGCATGCCCTGATCGTGGGCGAAGAAGCGGTGGCGGCCAAGCCCGCCCTACGCGATGATGTCTCCGAAGCGGAACTGGCAATTATCATCGACCCTGTGGATGGCACTTGGAATTTCGTGCATGGCCTGCCGCTCTTTGGGGTGATCATCGCAGTCACCCGCTTTGGGCGCCCGGTAATGGGGTTGCTCTATGACCCCATCTCGGACGACTGGATTATCGCCGACGAAACGTCGCCGGCGCGTCTTGAGGCCGCACTCGGGGTCGCGCACCCGGCGCGCGTCTCGCGCGGTGGCGAATTGGCGGACCTGCAAGGTTACATGCACTACTACCTGATGTCGCAATCGCGCCAAGAGCAACTGGCACCATTGCTGCCCGCAGTTGCACGTTGCATAGCCCTGCGCTGTTCGTGCCATGAATACCGGCTCTTGGCTCAGGGCGCGGTGGATTTCGTTATGTCGGATGTTCTGAACCCGTGGGATCATGCAGCGGGCGTCCTTGTCTGCCAACAGGCAGGCGGCGTTGCGCGCATGCTCGATGGGCGCGACTATTCAACGGCGATCACCAAAGGCGTATTGCTCAGCGCCGCCGATCAGGCGACATGGACACGGCTCCGTGATCACTTTGCCTGTCTTTTGGACTGATAAAGCCACAAATAGACTTTTCATTTGCCTTTAAAACGCCTTGCCTGCATGACTTAGTAGTGGCTACGGCCCGTTTTTAACCTCATCGGATTTCAGGTATGACATCGACCCGGCGCATGACGGATCAAATCGACGTTGTAACTCTGTCCGACGCGGACAGGGATGCGGCAATTGACAGACTCTATGACGTAGCGCTCGACCCCGCGCGCTACGAGGCGCTGCTTGACCACTGGGAGAGCGCGATAGGTCCGCTGCGCGCGCGCGTCGACCTGAGCATGCCTCACCTGTTGGATGACCCGCAGATTGCAGAACATTTCCGCCGGGCCACCGAATTCCTTGATCGCTTAGCCCCCGAGGAAACAGACAATCTCGGGCTGGATGGCATGCTGGTCCCATTCGACCGGGTGCCTGCCTTGCTGTTGGACCGTTGCCGCCACATCCGCGCGGCCAATCTCGCCGCGCGTCAGGCAATGGCTCTGCCTGCAAAGGCAGAATTGCACGATCTGCCGATCCATCAGGCTGATATGGACGCACTGAGATGCGCGCTCGATATCCTCTTTGACAACCGGGAAAAGGACACCGCTGTTCTTCGGGTGCGTGCGGCGCAGGCAGATCACCTGATCGTTTTCCGCCTGCAGCGTTGCATCGCGGCGGATGGCACGGTCCTCGTCCTCGCAGCGTCAAACGCCGTGAGCATGCCGCCGGGGTTCTGTGAGATTCTCATTCAAGCCTTTGATTTGACCCAGACCGAGGCCGATATTCTGTGCCATCTCGTCGATTGCCGGAGTGTCAGTGAGATCGCCGCAGAGCGGGGACGCTCGGTTGACACGGTGCGCGCTCAGATCAAATCACTGCTCGCCAAGACCGAGACCCATTCCCAATTGGAACTGGTACGTCTCGCTCTGTCGTTGATCGACATGACCGCCATGACCGTGCGCGCCGCCCCCGCTCCGCATGAGGTCAGCAAAGGCTATGCGACACTGGCGGAACGTGATTTCAAATCGTTGGTGACGCCGGACGGACGGCGGGTGGACTATCTGATCCTTGGCGCGCCACGCGGCCGCCCCGTACTCTATCTTCCGCTTGATTTCGGGTTGGTGCGCTGGCCCGCCTCGGCTGAGGCTTGCGCTGCATTGCGCGGCTTAAAGGTGATCGTGCCCCTACGTCCCGGCTATGGCCTGTCAGATATGGTGGACCGAAGCACAGATTATGACACAGCCCTTCTCGATGACACGATGCGGGTATTACGCGCCGAAGGCGTTGGACATTGTCCGATCCTATGCCTCAGCGGAGATGCCTATTATGCGGTCAAGTTGGCCCGTGCAAATCCCTTTGCCTTCAGCGGAATCATCGCGTGCTCCGGCATGTTGCCCCTCACCCGGCGCGAACAGTTCGAGCGTATGCACAAATGGCACCGTTTCATCATGGCCGGAGCCAAATACACGCCGCATCTGTTGCCCTTCATGGTCAAAGCTGGATTTCTTTTGGCCCGAAAGATCGGAAAGCGGACGTTCCTGCACGCCGTCTACGGAAATTCCGCGGCCGATGTCGCCACGATCGAAGATCCAGAAGCCTTTGAGGCGCTCGCCACCGGCTCCGAAGTCGCTCTTTCTGAGCACCACTCTGCGCATGAAGCGTTTTCGCGACAGCTTATTTCCGGCCAGCTTGAAGATTGGAGCGCCGATGTCGAGGCCCTTCGGGGCAAGCTCCCCATTGTCTTCATAAACGGTACGCAAGACCCGCAGGTGCCGCTTGCCACCATTGAGGAATTCCGCCGCGACTATGGTTGGATCGAGTTTCACCTGATCGAAGACGCCGGGCAACTGGCTTTTTTCCGGCATTGGCGCGTGGTTCTCGAGCGTTTGATGCCAATGCTCGCGGATTAATGACGGCCTTACCCAATTTGGGGGATGACAGACTCATATTACTCACACTAGCGTGAATTTACGTGATCAGAGCGGACCGTGTGAGTGATGGCGCACCCGTTCCTATCGCATATCCGGCTCAAGTTTTTGGGTCGGACACTTTTTAAGGTAGATTTTTCAGCATAACGAAAGGCGGCCCCCAAAGGCCGCCTTTTTTCGTTTCTTACAGGTGATTGAGCGGATCATTCCGCAGCATCGGCATAATCCTCGAGTGGCGGGCAGGTGCAGACCAGATGCCGGTCGCCGTAAACATTGTCCACCCGGTTGACCGGCGGCCAGTATTTGTCCACCCGAAAGGCACCCGGCGGGAAACAGCCCTGTTCGCGGCTATAGGGGCGATCCCAATCCTTGACGAGATCCTCCATCGTATGCGGCGCGTTCTTGAGCGGATTGTTCTCCGCATCAATCCGACGCTCTTCAATGTCGCGGATCTCTTCGCGGATGGCCAGCATCGCGTCGCAGAACCGATCCAGCTCGGCCTTGGTCTCAGACTCGGTCGGTTCCACCATCAGCGTGCCGGCCACCGGCCAGCTCATCGTCGGCGCATGGAACCCGCAGTCGATCAACCGCTTGGCGATATCGTCCACCGTCACGCCCGCGCTCTCGGCAAAGGGGCGCACGTCAAGGATGCACTCATGCGCCACCCGGCCACCCCGGCCCTTGTAAAGCACCGGAAAGGCCCCCTCCAGCCGCTTGGCGATGTAATTGGCGTTGAGAATCGCCACCCGCGTCGCCTGCGTCAGCCCCGCACCGCCCATCATCAGGCAATAGGCCCATGAAATCGGCAAGAGCGAGGGTGAGCCAAAGGGCGCGGCACTGACCGGCCCCTCGGACCCGCCGGTTTCGGGATGTCCCGGCAGATGCGGCACCAGATGCGCCTTGACCCCAATCGGCCCCATGCCGGGACCACCGCCGCCATGCGGGATGCAGAAGGTCTTGTGCAGATTAAGGTGGCTCACATCGCCCCCCAGATCACCAGGGCGGCTCAGCCCGACCATGGCGTTCATATTGGCCCCGTCGATATAGACCTGCCCACCATGGCTATGGGTGACCTCGCAAACCTCGCGCACGGTCTCCTCGAACACGCCATGGGTTGACGGATAGGTAATCATGCAACCCGCAAGGTTCTCGGAATGCTTCTCTGCCTTGGCGCGGAAATCCTCCACGTCGATGTCGCCATTCTCGGCGGACTTGACCACGACAACATCCCAGCCCACCATCTGCGCGCTCGCAGGGTTGGTGCCATGGGCGCTGACCGGGATCAGACAGACGCGGCGATGTCCCTGCCCCTGCGCCCGGTGATAGGCGGAAATGGTCAAGAGCCCTGCATATTCCCCCTGCGCGCCGGAATTCGGCTGCATGGAAATGGCGGCATAGCCGGTGATGTCACAGAGCTTGGCGCTCAGGTCGTCGATCATCTCCTTATAGCCAAGCGCCTGATCGGCAGGCACAAACGGATGCAAGAGCGAGAATTCCCGCCAACTGACCGGCATCATCTCGGCGGCGGAGTTGAGCTTCATCGTGCAGGACCCGAGCGGGATCATCGCGCGGTCAAGCGCCAAATCACGATCCGCCAACCGCCGCATGTAGCGCATCATTTCCGTCTCGGCGCGGTTCATGTGGAAAATCGGGTGAGTCAGGTAATCGCTCTCGCGCTGCAACGCATCGGGGATGCGGTATTCGGGCGTGAAATCGGCATCCTCCATGATGATGCCAAAGGCGCGCCAGACCGCCTCGATGGTGGCGGTGCGGCTGCGCTCATCCAGCGTGATGCCGATCTTGGTCTCACCGACGCGGCGCAGGTTGATCCCCTCGCGCACAGCCGATTGCAACACACCACGCTGCAAGAGGCCCACATCAACCGTGACCGTGTCAAAGAAATCGCCCGGCTCCACATGGAATCCCGCCGCCTCCAGACCCTTGGCCAGACGCACCGTCTTGCGGTGGATGCGCTGCGCAATGGCCCGCAGCCCCTTGGGGCCATGAAAAACGGCATACATCGACGCCATGACCGCCAAGAGCGCCTGCGCCGTGCAGACGTTCGACGTGGCCTTTTCGCGGCGGATATGCTGCTCGCGGGTTTGCAGGCTCAGGCGATAGGCGCGGTTGCCGTGGCTGTCGATCGACACGCCGACAATCCGCCCCGGCATGGCGCGTTTATAGGCATCCTTGGTCGCCATATAGGCGGCATGCGGCCCACCATAGCCCACCGGCACGCCAAAGCGCTGTGTCGAGCCCACGGCGATATCCGCCCCCATGGCACCCGGTTCCTTGAGCAGCGTCAGGGCCAGCGGATCGGCAATCACAATGCCAAGCGCGCCATTCTCATGCAGCGCTGCGATCACAGGGGTGAAATCGCGCAATGTGCCATAGGTGCCTGGATACTGGAAAATCGCGGCAAAGACCTTCTCCGCCTCCAGAACATCCGGGCTGCCGACGATCACTTCGATACCCAGAGGCGCAGCGCGGGTCTGGATCACGGCGATGTTTTGCGGGTGGCAGTTCTCATCGACAAAGAATACTTTTGCCTTGGATTTGGCCACGCGCTGCGCCATGGTCATCGCCTCGGCCGCCGCCGTTGCCTCATCCAAGAGCGACGCATTGGCAATCTCAAGGCCCGTCAGATCGCTGACCATGGTCTGGAAATTCAACAGCGCCTCAAGCCGCCCTTGGCTGATCTCGGGCTGATAGGGCGTATAGGCCGTATACCACGCCGGGTTCTCAAAGATGTTCCGCTGGATCGCGGGCGGCGTCACCGTACCATGATAGCCCTGCCCAATCAGCGAGGTCAGAACCTTGTTCTTGGACGCGGTCTGCCACATGTGGAATTGCAATTCCTGCTCGGACTTCGGCTTGCCGAAATCGAGCGGTTTGTCCTGACGGATGGATTTCGGCACCGTTTCATCAATCAACGCCTCGAGAGATGCGACGCCCAGAACCTTGAACATCTCGGTCATTTCCTCGGGCGAGGGGCCGATATGGCGGCGATTTGCAAAGTCATAGGGCAGATAATCGGTCGCTTTGAACGACATGGGTTTGTCCTCATCAGATCGCGCGGGCGGCATAGCGCAAACCCGCTGCTTCTCTTTGGCAAAAATACTCCCGCCGGAGGCCCGAAACTCTTTTGGGGCCGTCCGCACCTCCGGCGGGCGGGTTCAGGCGATATGGGCCCGATAGGCGGCCTCATCCATATACTCGTCCATCTGGCTGGGATCGGCGGGTTTGATCTTGAAAAACCAGGCATCGCCCATTGGATCCTCATTCACCTTGCCCGGATCATCCAGCAAGGCCTCGTTGACCTCGACGATCTCACCGTCGATGGGGGCAAGAATATCCGAGGCCGCCTTGACGCTTTCGATCACCACAACGCCATCATCCTTGACCACCTCCCGGCCCACCTCGGGCAGGTCGACAAAGACCACATCGCCGAGTTGCTCACTGGCATGCTCGGTGATGCCCACGACCACGACGTCATCCTCGACGCGCAGCCATTCATGTTCTTCAGTAAATTTCATCGCTTTCCGGCTCCCTGTTGCTCAGCGTTTGAAAGTGGCGGGGGTAAAGGGCAGTCTGGCCACCCGAACGGCCATGCGCTTGCCGCGCACCTCACCGTACAATTCTGTTCCCTCGACAGCAAAGTCTTGCGGCACATATCCCATCGACATCGGTGCCTCGATAGTTGGCCCAAACGCACCCGAGGTGACATGGCCAATGGGCTCGCCTCCATCTGCGGACGCAAAGAGCACCGTGCCCTCACGCATCGGCGCACGCCCTTCCGGCCGAAGCCCGACGCGGGCGCGGGATGCGCCCTCATGCAGTTCGTTCAGGACACGCTCGGCACCGGGAAATCCACCCGCACGCGCGCCACCCGAGCGGCGGACCTTCTGAATTGCCCAACTCAGGCTTGCTTCAACCGGCGTCGTGCCAGTGTCTATGTCATGGCCATAAAGGCACAATCCCGCCTCGAGCCGCAGGCTGTCGCGCGCGCCCAATCCAATTGGCTCGACATCCTCATGCGCCAAGAGCGCGCGCGCGAGCGGTTCTGCCTGCGTCTCGGGCATCGAAATCTCATAACCATCCTCGCCCGTGTACCCCGAGCGCGAAATCCACAGCTCACCGAACTCTGAGCCGAAAATTCCGACATCCATGAACCTCATCGCGGCCACATCCGGCACCAATGCCACCAACACTGCCTCAGCGGCGGGACCTTGTAAGGCCAGCAGCGCGCGGTCAGAGACTTCCGTGACCTCAACCCCTGTCAGACCTGTGCGCATATGCGCGATATCGGCGGCCTTGCACGCGGCGTTGACCACGACGAACATATGGTCGCCCCGGTTGGCCAGCATCAGATCATCCAGAATGCCGCCCGTTTCATTGGTGAACATGCCATAGCGTTGCCGCATCACGCCAAGACCCAACAGGTCGACGGGCACCAACCGCTCCATTGCCTGCGCGACGGCGGCATATCCACCCGGCGCGCGCAGGATCACCTGACCCATGTGGCTCACGTCAAACAGCCCCGCCTTGGCGCGGCAATGAAGATGTTCCTTCATGACACCAAGCGGATATTGCACAGGCATCTCATACCCCGCGAAGGGCACCATCTTGGCGCCCAATTCGCGGTGCAACGCATTCAGTGGTGTCATGTGCAAATCAGACATCCGCATCCTTCCCTTTACCTTTGGGTCCGGATCATCTGTTGATCAGTCCGGCACCGCCAAAGCGCAAAACCCATCACAGGTCGCGCCACGATGCCCCCTCTGTCCTTTCGCCTGAGATCGCTATCCCGTCGGCGCCCCGCACAAGATCGGGGTCTCTCCAGAGTTCCGTGATCGGGCAGGTCCTTGCGCCTGAGAGTTTCCGGGGCGGTTGCTCCTTCGGCACTGGCATGTGCCAGTTCTCCCTATCCGATCTGCGGTGGACGCTAGTATACAGCGCGCACCAGTTCAAGCCTGTTTGAGACAGGGGGCCGCTGAAAATATCGTGAAGAGCGCCTGATTATCGCAGACGAGCGCATCCAGCGTCACCTCGTCAAGATGGGCATAGAACGCCTCGACCGCATCGACCAATGCCACGCGAAGGCGGCAGGCCTCTGTCAAGGGACAGGTGTTGTCCACATCGGCAAAGCATTCCGCCACTGGCGTGTTCTGCTCCAACTGGCGAAATACATCGCCCACAGTGATCTCTGTCATCGGACGCCCGAGGCGCACGCCGCCCGTGCGCCCACGCTGGGTATAGAGGAAACCCAACTGTGACAGTCGATTGATGATCTGCGCCAAATGGCTCTCAGATGTGTTGCAGCGCTCGGCAATCTCGGCTTTGGTGACGAGACGGTCATTGTTCGAGGCGCAAAACATCAACAGCCGAATGGCGATATTGGTCCGTTTGGTGATCCGCATGATTGGCCCTGACCTCTGATTGACTGCGGCAAGCCTTGCGTCGAAACGGGCATGTGACCATGATTCAGATCAAAACCGGGACAGAAACCTTGATTGGAAACTCATATTTCTTTGGATACGGCAGCCTCGTGAACCGCGCGAGCCACGCCTTTGCAAGTGCAATTCCCGCGCAACTGACAGGATGGCGGCGGGTTTGGCGACACACGAACCTGCGGCCTGTGGCCTATCTGACGGTTGTGCCCGAGCCGGAGGCGGAAATTGACGGGCTCATCGCCCCCGTGCCCGAGGCCGACTGGCCCGCGCTTGATCTCCGCGAGGCGGCTTATGTCCGCGCGACGGCAACACATCAGGTGCGCCACACCCTTCCTCATACCCCGAACATCGCTGTCTACACGATCCCGGATGGGTATCACGGTGCGCCAACGCAGGCGCATCCAATTTTGCTCAGCTATCTCGACGTTGTCGTCCAAGGCTATTTCCACGAGTTTGGCGTAGCGGGCGTGCAGCGTTTCTTTGACACCACTCTCGGCTGGGACGCGCCCGTTCTGGACGATCGAGCAAAACCGCTCTATCCCCGTCACCAAAACCTCAGCACGTTTGAGCGCACTCAGACGGACGATCACCTGGACCGGTTGGGCGTCTCTCTCATAGACCATTCCGATTGACAAAGGGCCGCGCGTGAAAATTCAGATCCTTTCAACCACGGCCCTCTATCTCCTGCGCTTCAGCCGCAAACTCTGGCTCAGGGTCGCGCTCTTTGCCCTATTGGCGGTGCTGGCCTCTGCGGCTGCCATTTTGCTCAACCAGCACATCCCCAACACTCTGAAGGAACGCTTCACGCCAGATGCCGTGATGCCGATCCTGACAATTCTAGCCTCTAGCATGCTGGCGGTGAGCACCTTCTCTCTCAATGTCATGGTGACGGCACATAATGCCGCCGCCGGACAAACCACGCCGAGGGTTCACCGAATTCTATTGGCAGACACAACCACCCACACGGTTCTGGCGACTTTCATCGGCGCCTTTGTCTATGCGTTGAGCGCCATCATCCTCTTCAAGTCGGGCTTTTATCCCGAAGGGGCCAGCGTGTTGGTGCTGGGCTTTACCGTGGTGGTGGTGGTGCTGGTGGTTCTGGCGCTTTTGCGGTGGATCAACCGATTGAGCGATCTGGGCAGCATGGACGCGACGCTTCATTCCATCGAGCAAGAGGCGCATCACTGCCTGGTCCGCGCTCGTAATCTTCCCGCCCTTGGGGCAAGGTGCCTGACCGCGTCCACTGTCTTGCCTACCGACGCGCGGCCTCTCAAAGCCCCGGCCACCGGGTATCTGCAATTGATCGACATGCATGCCATCAGCGAAAGGCTGAAAACGGATCAGACCCGCGTCTACATCTATGTTCGACCCGGCGACTATTTGATCAAAGGTCAGACCATCGGCCATGCCACAGGTCTGCATGAGGACGACGCAAACACCATCTGCCAGAGCCTGACGATCGCCGCAAACCGCAGCTTTGAACAGGATGCGGCTTATGGGCTTCTGGTTCTCTCCGAAACCGCGTCACGGGCGCTCTCACCGGGGATCAATGATCCAGGCACCGCAATCGCCGTTGTTTGCCGTCAGGAGAAACTCTTGCTCGATTGGGCCAATGCCACACCCAACGAAACCAGCCCGCGCTTTCCGCGCCTCTTTATGCCTGATATCTCGCGCGCGGCGATGATTGAGAACGCGTTTCTGGGGGTGGCCCGCGATGGGGCCGGTCAGATCGAGGTGGCGCTGCGCCTGCAAGACGCGCTTGCGCGCCTTGCCGCCACACCTGACCGTGATTTGGCCGAGGCAGCACGAAACATGGCGCAGCACGCATTGGAACATGCTGAATTAGCGCTGCCCCTCGAGCGTGACAAGTCGCGGTTACGCGCTGCGGTTCTCAGCCCTTCGTCTTGATCGCCTGCAAGAGCGGCAGCACCTGCGCCATTTCCGGCCCATGCGCCTGCCCCGTCAGGGCCATGCGCAGCGGCATAAAGAGGCTTTTGCCCTTGCGACCCGTGGCCTCTTTGACCGTCGCGGTCCATTTACCCCAAGTTTCGGTGTCATAGGGACCTTCGGGCAAGAGCGCGAGCGCTTGCGCGATGAACGCTCGATCCTCGTCCTCGATGACCGGATCTGCCCCGTCACGGAAGAGCACCCACCACCCCTCAAGATCCTTGAGCGTGGTGATATTCTCGCGCGTGACCTCCCAGAATTGCGGGGCCAGTGCGTCGGGCACGCCAATTTCCGCAATCTTGCCCGCCACCGCCTCGAACGGCAGCGCCGCCAGATGACGCGCGGTAAGCGGAAATAGGTCAGTCTCGTCGAACTTGGTCGGCGCAGAGCCAAACCGCTCGATATCAAAGCCCTCGATCAACTCTGCCATCTCACTGCGCAATTCCACCGGATCGGCGGAACCAAGACGCGCCATCAGGCTGAGCAGCGCCATCGGCTCTACCCCCTGCGCCCGCAGATCGCGCAGCGATAGCGCGCCCAGACGTTTGGACAGCGCCTCACCCTGCGGACCCGTCAAGAGCGAGTGATGCGCGAAGTGCGGCGGGGTCGCGCCCAAGGCCTCGATGATCTGAATTTGCGTGGCGGTGTTGGTCACATGATCAGAGCCGCGCACGATATGCGTGACGCCCATGTCGACATCATCCACCACCGAAGCCAGTGTATAGAGCACCTGACCATCGCCACGAATGAGCACCGGATCACTGACCGAGGCCGCATCAATCGAAATATCGCCCAAGATGCCGTCATGCCATTCGATCCGCTCTTGGATCAACTTGAACCGCCACACACCGGTGCCCCGCTCGGCGCGCAGCTTTTCCTTCTCCGCATCGCTCAAGGCAAGAGCTGCTCGATCATAGACCGGCGGGCGGCCCATGTTGAGCTGCTTCTTGCGCTTGAGGTCAAGTTCCGTCGGTGTCTCGAACGCCTCATAGAACCGCTCCATGCTGCGCAGCTTGTCCGCCGCTTCGGCATAGCGGTCAAGTCGCAGCGATTGCCTCTCGATCCGGTCCCAATGCAGACCCAGCCATTCCAGATCCTGCTTGAGCGCATCGACATAGGCTTCTTTCGAGCGTTCGGCGTCAGTATCGTCGATCCGCAGGATAAACGTGCCCCCCGCGCGCCGGGCAATAAGATAGTTCATCAGCGCGGTGCGCAGATTGCCAACATGGATGTATCCGGTGGGCGACGGGGCGAAACGGGTGGTGATCATGGGCGTCTCCTGACTCTGTCGCGCGATGTGTCACAGCCGTGCCCGATTGTCCAGATTGCGGCGGATCAGCCTTGAGTGGGCCAAACGCGATGTTCATCGTCAATCACCACGGGGTGCACGTGCCTGCGGCCGCCATGGGCGCGCAAATGCGGATGATCGGGCGGCAGATCGGGATGCTCATGCCGGGGCGCGTCCGGCAGGTCGGCAGGCCATAGCCACGCCGCTGCAAGCAGCCCCAAAACCGCCAAACCGGCCAGCAGCAACAGGGCCGTCCCCATCCCAAGCACCTGCCCCAACCAGCCGGCCAATGGGTAGCTCACCAACCAGCAGGCATGGCTGAGCGCGAATTGCGCGGCAAAGATGGCCGGGCGATCCTCGGCATGGGCTGAGCGCCGCAAAAGCCGCCCCGATGGCGTGAGAACGCCAGAGTAAAGAAACCCGATCATGGCCCAAATCAGTAGAAACACGCCCCAGTCCGTTACCCCACCACGCCAAAGCACCGCCCCCATGACTAATGCCACAATAATCAAGCCCCGCGCGGCGACCACCATCAGCCACCGGTCGGTGAAATGACCCAGCAGCCGCGGCAGCATCAACGCGGCACCCATGGACCCCGCCCCAAAGGCGGCCATGGCCAGCGCCAGGTCACTCTCGCTCCCGCCATAACCGCTCCGCACCAGCACCACCGTGTTCACAAGCACGAATGCCCCGACAGAGGCTGCCGCGAAATTGAGCGCCAACAACCCACGCAGCCGGGGTGTGGCCAGGTAAATGCGCAACCCCCGAAAGAGACGCTCGCGAAACGGACGATCGGCCACCGTGCCATGCACCATCGGAACTGGGGTTACAGCCACCAGCAACGCAGATCCCACAAACCCCGCGACCGTGCCCAGAAATAGCCAGTGATAGCTCATCACCATCAGCAAAACGCCCGCAAACGCCGGGCTGACCAGGTTCTCCAGATCATAGGCCATCCGTGACAAAGACAGCGCGCGTGTATAGTCCCGCTCATCCGGGAGCACATCAGGCAGCACCGCCTGATAGGCCGGGGTGAAGGTGGCCGAGGCAGCCTGCAAGATGAAAATCAACGCGTAGATCTGCCACAGATCACTCACAAAAGGCAGGCACAGTCCAACACCCGCACGCAACAGGTCCGCCGCGATCAGAACAGCCTTGCGCGGCAGACGCTGCACCACGGCCTGCGCCACGGGCGACAGTCCCACATAGGCAACCATCTTGATCGTGTACGCCGCGCCCAAAACCAACCCCGCGCGATCCCCCGCCAGATCATAGGCCAAGAGGCCAAGCGCAACGCTGAGCAGGCCCGTACCAATCAACGCCACGACCTGCGCACAGAACAGGTGGGCGTAATCGCGGTTTTGAAAAACGGTGAACATGACCGCAAGCTAGCCTTTGGTGCGGGGCTTTTGAAGTGAGGCTTACAAACCCGCCAACACCTCAACTTTGTGTGAACGTTAATTGCACTACATCAAATTACGCTACTCTCTGTGAGGAACAAAAAACAGGAGGTGTTAATGTCCCACATCACTCTCACCCGCCGCGCCGTTCTGGGCTCGGCTGCCGCCCTCCCGCTGGCCGGTATCGCCGGAACATCCGCGCGCGCAGCAGCGCCGATGCTGGGCGCGGCCACAACCCGCTTCAACCGCGTGACGCTCGGCGAGTTCGAAGTAACCACACTGCTCGCCGCCACCATGCCGCGTCCCGATCCGCATACCATCTTTGGTCTCAATGTGACTGCCGAAGAGTTTGCCGAGGCTTCTGCCGCCCACAATATCCCAACGGATCAGGCGCAGTTCTTCTTTACCCCGACCGTGATCAACACCGGCGCGGAACTGGTGCTGTTTGACACCGGACTCAATCCCGATGCCATCACCGGCGCGCTTGCCGCTGCGGGTTATACCCCTGATCAGGTCGATGTGGTGGTCATCACCCATATGCACGGCGATCACATCGGTGGGCTGACGGGCGAAGGCGGTTCGGTGACGTTCCCCAATGCCCGCTACATGACGGCCAGCACAGAGTTCGACCATTGGGCCGGCGCTTCCAATGAGAATTTCGAGGCCAAGATGCGTCCCTTGGCTGAAAAGACCGAGATGATCGGCGACGGGGCCAGCGTGGCTTCGGGCATCACCGCCATGTCCGCCCCCGGCCATACCCCCGGCCATACCGCTTATATGATCGAGAGCGCAGGCAAATCGCTGGTGATCGCCGCCGATTTTGCCAACCACTACGTCTGGTCGCTTGGGTACCCCGATTGGGAGGTGAAATTCGACATGGACAAGGCGCAGGCCGCCGTCACCCGACGCAAGGTTTTGGACATGCTTGCCACCGACAAGGTGCCGTTCATCGGCTATCACATGCCCTTCCCCGCCGTGGGCTATGTGGAAACGCGCGGCGACGGATTTCAATACGTGCCTTCCAGCTATCAGTTGATGCTCTGATCCGACCGTTGGGGCGGATTTACATTTCCGCCCCAACGCCCCATATCCCGGCTATGCATCACGCTCTGCCCGATCTCACCGCAGTCGAGGATATGGCCCGCACGGCGATGGCCAGCCTCCCTGCTGCCTTCCGCCAAGCAGCGCAGGAGGTGGCTCTGCTTGTTGTGGACTGGCCGCCAGCGCATGTGCTCAAAGAGATGCAGATCGACGACCCTCTCGATCTCACCGGCCTCTACGAAGGCATCCCGCTGACAGAAAAATCCCAATTCGACCAACCACTTGGACCAAACACAATCTGGATTTTCCGAGAGCCGATCCTTGCAGAGTGGCGCGAGCGCGGCGATATTGAGTTGGCCGATCTGGTCACGCATGTGGTGGTGCATGAATTCGCGCACCACTTCGGCTGGTCGGATGAGGATATCGCCACCATCGACCGCTGGTGGGAATGACCGGGCTCAGATCAGCCGGTCCATGATCCGCGCAGCGGTGCTCAGCACTTGGGGCTAGGTGTCGAAAGCGCGGCACCCTCTTTCATATCCCCCGCCTCGGCGTCAGGCTTGGCAAGCGCATGACCAGAGGCCGGACCGCGCAGCGGTTGCACCAGCATCCGGTCGAGCCACAGGTCGCGCCGCGTGCGGAATTGCTCGATCCCGATCTGCATCGCGGCATGACCGCGCGCAGGCTGCGCCACATAGGTGCCCAACAGGCGATCCCACCACGGCAGGTTAAAGCCGTAATTGGAATTGGTCTCGCGCGGATCACTCGAATGATGCACGCGGTGCATATCCGGCGTCACCACAATCAGGCGCAGCCAGCGATCCACAGATTGAGGCACGTTCACATTCCCATGATTGAACAGCGCCGTGCCATTGAGCAGCACCTCAAAAATCAGCACCGCCAACGCTGGCGGACCGAGCGCCGCCACCATTGCCAGCTTGATCGCCATCGACATCACAATCTCGACCGGGTGAAAGCGCAGGCCCGTTGTGGCGTCAAACTCCAGATCGGCATGGTGCATCCGGTGCAGCCGCCACAGCCCCGGCACAGCATGGAACATCACGTGTTGCAGGTAGATCGCGAGATCAAGCAGCAGAACCGAGACAACGATCGCGACCCATTCGGGCACGGCCAAATTGTTGAAGAGGCCCCATCCCCGCTCTGCCCCGATCACCGCCAGACCGACCGCGAGAACCGGAAAAGTCAGCCGCAGAATGACCGTATCCAAGACCACGAGGCCCAGATTGTTGGTCCAACGGATCACGCGCGGGATCTCTTGTCTGCGGCGCGGCGCGGTCAGTTCCCAGATCATCATGACAACCAACAGCGCCAGAAACACCGACAGACGGATCACAGGCTCTGCGCTCAGGATCGTTTCGGACATGGGCGGGCCTTTCAGGCTTGCGCGGTGACGCGGAGTCCTTATGATTCAAGTCATCACTTGAATGATTAGAGAGGCACCGCCGCCATGTCAACAAGCCCGAAACAGGCGCTCTTGCAGGAATATGCCCTCATCGCGCAGGCTCTTGCCGCACCTGCGCGGCTGATGCTCTTGGAACAACTGGCGCAGACCGAGGCTTCGGTCGAGACACTGGCGCACAAGACCGGACTAACGGTGGCCAATACCTCGCAGCACCTGCAACAGCTGCGCCGTGCCGGCCTTGTCACCAGCCGCCGTGCGGGCAAGACGGTGATCTATGCGCTGCGCGACGCGCGCACGATCACGCTCATGGGGTTAATGAGCGAGGTGGCCGAAACCAATCTGGCGCAGGTGACAGTGATTCTGGATGGGCTGTCCGGCGACGCCCCGACACCTGAACCCCTCACCCGCGCCGAGCTTGCCGAACGCTTGACCATCGGTGCCGTCACCCTGCTCGACATTCGGCCCGAAGACGAATTTGCCGCCGGTCATATTCCCGGCGCGCGGCGGGTCAGCCTTGGGGAACTCGAGACATTGATCCCGTCGCTCGATCCAAGCCGCGAAATCATCGCCTATTGCCGTGGGCCCTATTGTCTCTATGCACATCAGGCTGTCAGCCTCTTGCGCCAACGCGGCCTGAACGCCCGCCGTTTGCTCGGTGGCCTGCCCGAGTGGCGCGAAGACGGGCGTGCTGTGCAGCACGGCTCTGCGTGACGGAACACGCCTATGATCCACCGCAATATACGGCATAAACACTTGATATAGGGGGAACTACTCTTGATCAAACTGTCACCCAAGAGGGTGAAATGGTGCGGTCGAGACGCATTGAACTCCTATATCTTGATGTAGCGTACTGTTCCTAAATATAGCTTAATCAGCTACTTAAGCGAATAAACCTGTATCACAGTGTTGCATTTTGTGCCACTGTATCCCACATGTTGAGGTGGGTAGAACAGTGGACAGAATGACCAGAGCCTTGAACAAGCTTTCCGCTTCTTTCGTGCGCACAGCGCCGATCGGTAAGTATTCCGATGGTGGCGGGCTCTGGCTACACCAGCGCAACGATGGCGGTGCGCAATGGTTTCTCAGGATCACAGTGCATGGTAGGCGTCGAGAGATGGGGCTTGGCCCCTTGTCCAGTGTGACGCTCAAGCAGGCAAGGACCGAGGCGGAAAAATGGCGCGCCATCGCCCGTCAGGGGAAAGACCCGATCAAGGAGCGCGAAAAGGAGCGGCGGCAACAGGAACGCAACCTGCACCTTCTCGCTGACGTGGCGCGAGATTGCTTCGAGTCGCGCAAGGCTGAGCTCAGGGGCGAAGGGAAAGCGGGGCGATGGTTTTCGCCTCTTGAACTCCACGTCCTGCCAAAGCTGGGCAAAGTGCCGGTCGCGGAAATTGACCAGATCGACATTCGCAACGCATTGGCCCCGATCTGGCACACCAAAGCTGCGACGGCAAAGAAAGCGATAGAACGCCTGTCTGTCTGCATCCAGCACGGCGCGGCGCTGGGCCTTGATGTGGACATGCAGGCGGTTGCGAAGGCAAGGGCGCTGCTGGGCGCACAGCGCCACAGAGTCGAGCACACAGCCTTTCTACCGTGGCAGGACGTGCCAGCCTTCTACGCATCCTTGCAGCCCGACACAGTGACGAATCTGGCGCTCAAACTCCTGATCCTGACAATCGGAACGCGGTCGCGCCCACTGCGCCACATCCACCTAGACCAGATCGACAGCGATGTGTGGATTGTCCCGGCAGACCAAATGAAGGGACGGCGCGACTCGGGCGATGATTTCCGAGTACCATTGTCGCGACAGGCACTAGACGTGATCGACCGGGTGAAACCCTATGCGCGTGACGGGTTCCTGTTTCCGAACGTGCGTAAGGGTGTGATCTCAGACGCCACCATGTCCCGCCTGATGGAGCGGCGCGGCATGGACGCAAGGCCACACGGCTTCCGGTCCAGTTTCCGGACATGGTGTTCCGAGGCGGCAGATGCCCCTTGGGAGATATCCGAAGTCTGTCTCGCCCACAGCACGGGCGGCAAGGTCGAACGGTCCTACAAGCGGACAGATTTCTTGGAGCAGCGGCGCGATCTGATGCAGCGCTGGGCGGATTTTGTCGACGGTACATCTTGATGGGAGGCCGGAGAGATTTACCAACCAGCAAATCTGCTTGGATAGACCCAATAAGCGATGTTCAATGGGCTCACTGGGAGAGCAAATTTAAAAGGTCATTCTCAGAGGACTTCCGGCATTCAGTTGACTTATGTCTGCTCGATTTTCGTGCCTATAAAGCTGCTCACTACGGGAAAGACAGAGTATCAGCTAGTGAATTGAAGAAACGGATCAAGAGGCTGGATAAGAGGCACTCAGACGGTAAATCACTCGATGATGCGTTTGCTGAAGACCAGATCCTGAAAAATAACTTAGACCATATTGAGACGTCTTTTCCAGAGAAGGTTCAGAACACGCTTAAATTGCTTAACGAGAACTTGGCTGATGTTAGCATGGACGCTCCTAAGCCAGAAGTGATATACACATTTTGCGTATTTGCCTTGTTCGAGAAAAGCGGCGCGACCGTTAGTTTAACATCGGGAAAAATACGCGATTTCATCGAGAAAGATGCTGAGGTAACTCCAACACCTATTGAGGCGTTCATCCTACATTTCATCCTACATGTCGATAAACCTGTGCGCCGACATGTCGATCGAATAAAGAAAATTATACAGCGTTTTCAGTAACTAATAGATTTCTGAAGTTTGTCCCCCTCTACCGAAAGGGAGGCCAACGTCATCATGGCACCACAAGCTCAAGCATGAGGTGCCAACGTGACCCAATATCTGACCAGCAACGAGGTGCAGGACCGCTATAAGATCAGCCGGTCGAGTGTGTATCGTTGGCAGGAAAACCCAGAAATCGGGTTTCCTGCCCCTATGAAGATCGGCGCTCGCATCCTATGGCGCGAGGCCGAACTAGACGCCTTCGATGCGCGCATCGCCACCGCATCTGAGCCACATAACCAACCCGAAACCACTGCATAAAAAAAGCCCGAACCAACCTTTCCGGGGAGAGGTTCGGGCCTTGATGCACCTTTAAGGATAAAGACATGGTAACCGAAAACAAATTCAAATTCTACACGTCAGAACAATTAGCGCAGGAATGGAGCGCAGACGCTTGGAAAGAGCCACCGTCCCTTATGGTCACATTGCCGTTTCCGGGCGGGGTTCTGTTCGGCGCAAAGACCAATAATGACGCCCAGCGCGTCAGTTTCTTCCTGCATCCAGAAGATGCGCAGATGATCGGTGAACGCCTGCTGAACGCAGCGAGGGAGTCCGATCATGGAACTGCCTGAAAGGTATGTGTTATACCGCCGCGAGTGGGACTCTGCCGCTGGAAAGTGGCAGAAAATACCGTGTGGCCATCAAGGCCACAGCATTGACCCACCGAGCCCGGATCAATGGCGCACGTTTGAGGACGCAGCGCGATATGCTACATGGAACGATACTAAACCCAATGCACCTTACGGTGTGGGATGGGTGCTGAATGGCGACGGGTTCTTCCTGCTCGACGTTGATGGCGCGCTTGATTCACAAGGTCAGTGGTCAGCCGAATCACAGGCAATATTCCTGTCATTTGGCGGCGCGCTCGGTGAGGTCTCTACCAGTGGCAAAGGTCTGCACATAATCGGGCGCTGTGACCCGGACTTACCCAAAACGCACAAGAACAAGTGGGATGGCGACAAGGAATTTTACACATCTGGCAGATTCGTTGCCCTGTCCCGCGACGGTCTGAGCGTGATTGGCGGCGGTGAGTATGTGGACAAGGACTGGACCGACCAATTGCGCCGCCTCATACCCGAGCGGCCTTTCCTGGGCGATCTGCCTGACGGACGTGATCCGACCTACACCGGACCCGAGGATGACGACGAACTGATCGGCATGATGCTGCGGACGGCTGGTGCGACATCGGCGTTCGGCGGCGGTGTGACCATCAAGGACTTGTGGGAAGCAAACGCGGAACGGCTCGCCACGAAATACCCTGACCCGGAGCGCCCGTTCGATCATAGTGCTGCTGATGCTGCACTCATGGGCCACCTGGCGTTCTGGACCGGCAAAGATATGCCGCGCATGGATCGCCTGTTTCGCCGATCGGCCCTCATGCGGGACAAATATGAAAAGCGGGCCGATTACCGGCGCGACACGACACAGAACGTGGCGCGCATGTGCAAGCGGGTTTATGATCGCGGGCAAACCGTCACATCGTCAGACAATGAAGAATGGCCAGAACCTGCGCCGCGCTTCTTGCGCACCGAATTACCGCCTGCCCCCGAACTGCCCTTGCGCGATGTGCTGGGAGAACGTCTGGCACAATGGGTGGAGAATGCAGCGGCGTCAAAAAGCGCCCCGCCCGACTACGTGTTCGCGGCGCTGCTGGCCGTGGCGGGTGCGACCATCGGAAACACGCGCTGGGTGACAGTCTGGCAAGGCTGGAACGAACCACCGATCATCTGGACCATGTGCATTGGCGCGCCCAGCTCAGGCAAAAGCCCAGCGATTGATGCGGTGCTGCAACCTTTGCGGAAGGCAGAGCGCCCCTTGCGGGAAACTGCACAAAGGCTGCAAGACGGGTGGAGGCAAGAGTCAGAGTTGGCCAACCTAGCCGATCAGGCATGGAAAGAACAGGTGAAGGCGGCAATCAAAAAGAAGGAACAATGTCCTGAGAGGCCACACGAGGCCAATGCAGGGCCTATGCCACATATCCCCCGGCTTGTGGTGAATGATGGCACTATTGAAAGGCTTGGGGCCATACTGGCGCGCCAACCGCGCGGCACACTACAGATGCGCGATGAACTTGCTGGATGGCTGCAAGGTATGCAGCGTTATTCGGGTGGCGGCAGTGACCGGCCCTTTTGGCTTGAAGCCTTCGGTGGGCGGGGTTTCACGGTCGAGCGGATGGGCCGCGAACCGCTGACGATCGACCGCCTGTCGATAGGGGTGCTGGGCGGCATCCAGCCCGATCGGCTCAAGTCGCTGTTGTTCAATTCTGATGATGACGGGCTCTTGGCGCGATTTGTTCCGATCCATCCGCAACCTGCGCCGCTGCGCCGTCCACAACCGTGGACCGATGACGCCTTAATGGAGAAACTGATTGAGCGTTTGCTTTCGCTCGATCTGGTGGCGGATGAAACAGGCGGAGTGCGGCCGTGGTTCATCTCCTTGAACGAAGAAGCCTGTGATCTGATGGATAAATTCCGGCAGAAAATTCGTGGCTGGGAAGTCGGGTTAGAAGGACTGATGCTATCCTTTATCGGTAAGCTTCCTGGATTGGCGGCGCGTGTGTCTTTGGTTCTTGCGCATCTCGATTGGGCCAGTGAAGGAGAGCAGGAACCGCGTGAAATTACAGCGGCACAGTTCGGCAGGGCCACACGTCTCGTGGAGGCATATCTTCTTCCCATGGCGCGCCGCGCATATGCCGATTCGGCAACGCCAAAAGCCGAGCGCGCGGCACGCAAGCTTGTAGAGGTTATCAAAGAGCACGGCTGGCAATCGTTTACCGCGCGACAGGTCATGCGCCTTGAAATCACAGGGGTCGCCCGCAAGGTGGACTTGGATCCGGCGCTTTCAGCTTTAGAAGACGGAGAGTGCATTCGGCTTACTGAAACAGCCCCAAACCCAAAGGGCGGTAGACCACAAAGGTTGTATGCGGTGAACCCTGCACTGCATCAGCCGGAGTCTTGACATCACACGGCGCGACAAAACCGACAGAACTGACAAAACCTTTACATGATCGGAGTTGTGTCGGTTCTGTCGGTTTTGTCGCGCCGCCCTTTACCCATCTACTTAACCAGCGCTACACAGGAATATATGAAACACAGAGTTGGATATGAGCAACGGGGTTTTTTTGAAGTTGACCTTTATTTCAGCCCACCAACGACAGCTGACAAAATTCTCAAAGTTCGTTCATTTTGGAATCCAAGTGTATCGTACAGTGTTTCATTAAGGGATCAGACGTGTGACTGTCCAGATTTTGAGTTTCGCACAGATCGCGATCGGAACCACATCAGCCGTCTTTGCAAGCACCTGATGGTGAAATTGAATGAGTTCGATGCTTTTGAGAGTTCAAACGAATGGGTCAAGCTGCTCACCGGAATGGGCACAAGGGGACCAATCGCAGCATTCGAGATAAGAACTGAACAGACGAAGCCTGGCTTGATGGCGGTCAACGATAAGGAAGATTGGGTGGATTTTTACGCCAGAACCACAAGAAAGGGAGAAACGTCTAAAAACGCCAGTGGAGCGTTCCACAAATATGGGTGGGCGATATATCAAAAGAGATGGTCACACGGGAACTACCCAAGAGGTGGACCCCATTACCGTAAAATCCTTTTACAAATTGACGCGCTGGATTTTTATGAACAGACAACATCGCCGTCTAGAAAGTGACCGTTAGGTTGCCATCAATGGAAAGGGGATTGCATCCAGCCTGCTGAATCCGCTCCAACCCGAAAGGGTAGCAGGCAACACAGGCTTCATACGATAAATCAGGAGCAGTCTTAATGTGATCTTGGTTCGCGTGACCCAGAGCACGAAGGGGACAGAACCGACAAAAATGAAAGAACCTTGCTCGACCATAGTTTTGTCGGTTTTGTCGGAAGCGCAAACGCAAGATAACCCGAAAAATTCTGTCGCTAGCAAAGTGTTGCAGTCGCGCGTTACCCGCAAGTCAAATTCGGCTCAGGAGGACCCATAAAAAAGTTGCCGCGATTCCCGTCATTCCGGTGACGCCCAAGTGGAAATCATAACCACACGTTAGTTGGCACAAGCCATAATACTAAGCAAGTTAAGATGAATAACGGCGTTCAAATCAAAGAATACCCGTGAATGTATAGAAATGAACATTTCCAGCGTAATTCCCACCGATGAATACATCGTGGCTTACCGTGTTTCCATTCAAATTTCGAACCAGTAAAATTTCCCCATACTTCGATTTAATCGGCCCAAAAGAAATCTTTGATCCTGAACCCGTTCCTGGCGCTTCCTTAACAAATTTCGCCGTTCCGATAAATTCTGAGTTTATAGTCACGTCGAGTCCGAGCAATTTGTTTCCGTCTGGCGCATTTTCTGATATTTCAATCGACGCCGGTCGTCCGTTGATTACGATTGCACCGTTACTAGTTATAGGTTCGCAGCCGAGTAAAAAAATCGCCGTACAAATCGCTAGAAATGTGCTGAAGATGCGTCTTCTTAGCATGCTAAATCCTTGATTGAGCCGTTCTAGAGCACAGTGAGAATGGTCTCACCTTCATCAGCACAGAGTCGCCCAACCGTAGGTTGGAAGCAACCAATAACTTAATACTGACAACAGATCGTTAAGGGTGGTCATTTGGGTGGATGAAACCGCCCCCTGATTTCTCAAGTTATTGAAATCAAAAGATTTTCTTGAGTGAAATGGTGCGGTCGAGAGGACTCGAACCTCCACGGGTGTTACCCCACAGCGACCTCAACGCTGCGCGTCTACCAATTCCGCCACGACCGCACGTGATCAGGTAGGTCCGGGCCGTATATGCAAACTAATCAGGCTTGTGAAGGGGCAAAACACATTGCCCCTCCGGTTTTTCAAACGATGGGCTGCGCGCCTATTCCAGCTTGAATGTCGGCAGGGTTGCAACCGGCTGCACGCTCTCTGATGCGCCCGCCGCTGCGCCCTGTGTTTTGAACGCCGCCTTGCGCAAAAGCCCGGTGCGCTCAGTGTTGCCGGGGGCGAAAACGGGCTCAGCGCCGCGCTCGATCGCCTCAACAGCCCCTTGATACCATGCCAGGGCCAGATCAGGCCGCCGCGTTGTGCCAAAGCCTTCGTTCAGGTGATGTCCCATCAGCTCACCGTAAGGTTCCTCACCCAAGGCTGTGAGCAAAAGGGCAGAGCCAAGCGCCACATTCATGTTGTCGATGCGGTAGCCCACCGAAAGGCAGATTTTCGCCGTTCCCGACAATTGCGCCGGGGATTGCCCCGATTGGAGCACGAAACCGCGCACGTTCTGCACGACCTCTTCGCGTGAATTCAGCGAGAGCGCCGCCACATGATCCCGCATCGCAGGCTCAAAGGCGCGGCACTGTTCTTCGAGTTGTGCCGGTGTCACGCCCTTGAGAGCGGCCGCCATCGTCTCGCCTTCGGCAATCGCATAGGTGCGTGCGAGGCAGAACTGCTCGTTCAACGCAACGCGCGAATCGCCCAGCGACGCCGCAGTTACAAAACCGCCGTTTGAATTGGTGATCAGGCTGACCTGATTGCAATGCGACGCCAGCGATGGCCCCTCGCCACCAGAAGCCATGAGATTGGGCAGAGCCGCGAACCCGACTGCAGCCGGGGCCGTGCTTGCCGCCGGCACCTGCGCCGCCTCTGGAATGGAGGCCATCACCGGCGAAGGGGCAGCAGGCGCAGGCACGGGCGCCGCCGCATAGGTCGGCACGCCGACTGCCTCGTCGCGATATGCATGCAACAATCCGCGCGTCCCCTGTCCGCGTTGCGCGATCAACTGCGCGGTGGCCGCCCCGCTGCTCTGTGCGCGGTAATACGAGCTGATCAAGAACTGACGCTCGTAATCGGCCAGATAGCCGGTCGCCGGATAGCCCATATGCGCCTGAAACTGCGCCGCCGCGTCGCGGGTGTTGCGTCCGCGCACGCCGTCTGGCGACCCTGCCGGAAAGCCAAAGTAATTCAGCGCTGTCTGTTCTTCGCGGACTTGCTGGCGCTCGACCGTGTTGACGGGAGCCTGGTAGACCCGGCGCGTCGTGGTCGTGGTTTGTTGTTTGCGTTCCCGCGCCTTGGCGCTTTCGTTCACGATGATGCCACTGACGGCACCACCAACCAGCCCCCCGACCAGTCCATCCTTGAAATCCGCATGGGCAACGCCCGCAGGCATTGCTACCGATGCCGCCAATGCAGCCATCATAATTCGTTTTGAAAACATCTCTCATCTCCCCTAAGCAGGTGCAAAACTCGATAGGACAATCTACCACAAGTTTTCCCTCACACGTAGACAGAGTCAAACCTTGCCGCTCGAAACCCCCATTGCAATCGACCAAACCGGCGTGGAATGGCACCTCTCCGCCGATCTTGTGCCCTATCCGGTGGCCGTAGCCGCGATGGAGGAGCGCGTTGCGCGAATCGCCGACGGCACCGCAGCCGAGGCAATTTGGCTTCTGGAGCATCCGCCACTTTATACCGCCGGCACCTCGGCCAAACCGGCAGACCTGACCGATCCTGACCGTTTTCCGGTCTATGAGGCCAAACGCGGCGGGCAGTATACCTATCATGGCCCCGGTCAGCGCGTCATCTACATCATGCTCGACGTGGGCAAGCGCGGCCGCGATGTGCGTTGCTTCGTGCGCCAACTGGAAGGCTGGGTCATCGCGACCTTGGCCGAATTCAATGTGATTGGGGAAATACGACCGGGTCGCGTGGGGGTCTGGGTCACCCGACCGGACAAGCCGCTCACAGCCACAGGCCAACCGGCTGAGGACAAGATCGCCGCCATCGGCATCCGCCTGCGCAAATGGATCAGCTTTCACGGTATCTCGATCAACGTCGAACCCGACCTGGAGCATTTCACCGGCATCGTGCCCTGCGGGATCACAGACCACGGCGTGACCTCTCTCGTGGACCTAGGTCTTCCGGTCACCATGGCCGACCTTGATGTGGCTCTGCGACGGCGCTTTTCACAGATATTTGACTGAGGCCGACCAACGCCGCTACCAAAGTTGGAGGTTGCAAGCCGAAGCAGTCGGGCTATGGTTACACCCGGAACGCAACCAAACCCCAATGAGGTAGCTTATGAAGACACTTCTCGCCGCTTCCGCCACGCTCGTGGCGCTCTCCCTGCCCGCCTTCGCCGCAGGCGACGCCGCCAAAGGCGAAAAAGAATTCAATAAATGCAAAGCCTGCCACATGATCGCCTCTGACAGCGAAACCATCGTGAAGGGCGGCAAGACCGGCCCGAACCTCTATGGCGTGATCGGCCGCGCGGCGGGCAGCGTCGAGGACTTCAAGTATTCTGACGGTCTGGCCGCCAAAGGCGCAGACGGGCTCGTTTGGGATGAGGCAGAGCTTGCAGCCTATGTCAAAGACCCGAGTGAATATCTTGGCAGCCGCTCGAAGATGACCTTCAAGCTCGCCAAGGGGGCCGAGGACGTGGCCGCCTATCTCGCGACCTTCGCGCAGTAAGAAACGAAATGCCGCAAGGCGTATAGCCCCGCGCCACCGCGCGGGGCTTTTTCTTGACCTGTCTCAGGTAAACCGCGCCCGCGTCCGGTTGGCCAGCGCCACCAGCGACAGCATCACCGGCACCTCGACCAGCACGCCGACCACTGTGGCCAGCGCCGCGCCGGAATTGAGCCCAAAGAGCGAAATCGCCACGGCCACCGCGAGCTCAAAGAAATTCGACGTCCCGATCAGCGCACAGGGGGCTGCGATCCGGTGCGGCACCTTGAGCAACCAGGCCGCCACATAGGCCAGCACGAAAATCCCGTAGCTTTGCAAGATAATGGGCACCGCGATCAGCCCGATCACCATTGGCCGCTCGACAATGACCCGGCCCTGAAGCCCAAAGAGGATCACCACCGTCGCAATCAACCCGAGGATCGACCACGGCTTGACCTGCGCCTGAAACGCCGCAATCCGCGCCTTAGATCCAAGCCTGCGCCGCGTGAACAACCCCGCCGCCAGCGGCAGCGCCACAAAGAGCAGCACCGACAGAACCAGCGTTTCCCACGGCACGACGATATCCGTGACCCCCAACAGAAACGCCACGAGCGGCGCAAAGGCAAAGACCATCACCACATCGTTGACCGACACCTGCAAGAGCGTATAGCTCTCGTCGCCCTTGGTCAGTTGCGACCAGACAAACACCATCGCCGTGCAGGGGGCAGCGCCCAAAAGGATCAGCCCGGCGATATATTGCTGTGCGTCGGCGGGGGCAATCAGATCGGCGAAGACACCCTCAAAGAACAGCACCGCCAAGGCCGCCATGCTGAAGGGCTTGATCAGCCAATTGACCACCAGCGTAATCGCCAGCCCCCGAGGTTGGCGCGCCACTTGGCCCAGGCTCGTGGGATCGACGCCGACCATCATCGGATAGACCATGGCCCAGATCAACACCGCCACCACCAGATTGACCCGCGCCACCTCTGCCGCCGCAATCGCCGCGATGAGGCTAGGCGCCACAAGCCCAAGGATGACACCCGCCGCCATGGCGAGGGCCACCCAGACCGTCAGATAGCGCTCGAAACCGCTCATGCCTCTGCCTTTTCCTGTAGACCCAGTCGTCCCGCCGCCAGAGCCGACAGCGCGACCATCCCTGTCGCCACCCCCAGCATCAGCGCAAGCCCACCCAGCTGATAGGTCAGCCCCGAGAGCAGCGTGCCCAAGAGCCGCCCAGCGGCATTGGCCATGTAATAGAAACCCACATCCATTGTCACCCGCTCGGCACGGGTAAAGGCAAGGATCAAATAGGAATGCAGCGCCGAATTGACCGCAAAAATTGCGCCAAAGACCAGCAACCCCGCCACCAGCGCCACCGTGAGCCACGTCTGCGCCCCCCCTGCCATCAGCGCCAGCGCGGTCAGCACCGCAGGCACCGCGCAGAGGGCAAGCGCCCAGCTCCGCGCCGCCGCGATCAGGGCCGCCTCAGGTCGCGATTTGGCGCGCAATATCTTGGGGGCCGAGGCCTGCACCGCGCCATAGAGGATGATCCAGCCCGCCATGAAGCTGCCGATCAGAAAGAACGCCGCGCGGTTGCCCGCCTCGGACCCGTCCGACAAGACGCCGTAGAAATAGATCGGAATGCCCACCACGAACCACACATCTCGTGCGCCAAAAAGGAACACGCGCGCCGCGCTCAGCCAGTTCACATTGGCCGATTTCGAAAAGACTTCCGAGAATTTCGCGCCCTTGCGCCCGCGTGGCAGGCCCGGTGGCATGGCAAGGACCACGGCAATCAGGATCACCGCAAGCGCCGCCGCCATGGCCCAGACCGCGCCCACGAACCCGATCCCCGCCAAGAGCGCCGCCCCCACCAGAAACCCAACCCCCTTGACCGCGTTCTTTGACCCTGTGAGCACCGCCACCCAGCGAAAGAGGCCGCCGTCCTCCTTGGGCGCCAACAGCTTGACCGCGGATTTCGACGACATCTTGGCCAAATCCTTGGCCACGCCCGAAGCGCCTTGCACAGCCATCACGAAGGCCACCGAGACCGGCAGGCTCCACAGTGGATCAAGTTGCGCCAGCGCGATGAGCGCCAGCACTTGCAGGCCAAGCCCCGCATAAAGCGTCGCCGTCAGCCCGAACCGCGCCGCGATCCAGCCCGCCGAGAGGTTCGTCACCATCCCCGCTACCTCATACAAAACAAAGAGATAGGCCAATTGCACCGGGCTGAACCCCAGCGTGTGAAAATGCAAGAGCACCAGCATCCGGAGCGCGCCATCGCTGAGCATAAAGGCCCAATAGGCCGCCGTGACAGCGATATAGGCGCTGAGGCCTTCGGGGCGTGTGGTCACAGGCTGTCCCCGACCATGCAGGCCACATCGACCAAGCGATGCGCATAGCCCATCTCGTTGTCATACCAGACATAAACCTTTACCTGCGTGCCATTCACCACCATGGTCGAGGGCGCATCGACGATGCCAGAGCGGGTGTCATTGGTGTAATCGGCGCTAACCAGGGGACGGGTTTCATAGCCCAGAATTCCCGCAAGCGCCCCATCGGCTGCGGATTTGAACAGCGCGTTCACCTCCTCGACGCTGGTTTCTCGATCCATCTCGAACACGCAATCGGTGATCGACGCATTCAGCAGCGGCACGCGCACGGCGTGGCCGTTCAATCGGCCTTTCAACTCGGGGTAAATCAGTGTGATCGCCGTGGCACTGCCCGTGGTGGTGGGGATCAGAGAATTGAGCGCCGAGCGCGCGCGGCGCAGGTCCTTGGCAGGGCGATCCACGATGGTCTGAGTGTTGGTCACGTCATGGATCGTGGTGATCGAGCCATGTTTGATGCCAATGCTCTCATGCAACACCTTGACCACCGGGGCGAGGCAATTCGTCGTGCAGCTTGCCGCCGTCACGATGCGGTGCCGTGCAGGCTCATAAATCTCGTGATTGACGCCGTAAACAATATTGGCCGCATCGCCATCCTTGACCGGGGCGGACACGACGACCTTCTTGACGCCCGCCGCAAAGTAAGGCGCGATCTTGGCCTCGGTCTTGAAAACACCGGTGCAGTCGATCACAACATCAACGCCTGCCAAGGGCAGGTCGCCGAGGTCGCGCGCGCCGACAAAAGGCAGGCGCGTGCCGTCGATGATCACCGCATCATCGTCATGGTCAAAAGCGGCGTCCCAGCGCCCATGCACCGTATCGAATTCGAGCAGATGGGCGTGCATGGCGGCATCGCCCACCGCGTCGTTGATCCAGGCTATGTTGGCCCCCCGCGCGATCAGCGGCTTGAGGATCAGCTTGCCGATCCGCCCAAGACCGTTGATGGCATAGACCGTCATGCGCCCTGCCCCGCGCCCTGCCGCGCGATGTCATCAACCGCCGCTTGCAGGCTGACACGATCCAATGTGTCGATGGGCAGCGCCGCAAAGGCGGTGATCCGGTTGCGGAGCGCGCCGTAAGCCTGTTGAAACGCAAGGCTTTTCTGTGCCTCCGTGCCTTCGACCTTGACCGGATCGGGCATGCCCCAATGGGCGCTGACCGGCTGACCTTCCCAAGCCGGGCACTCCTCGTTGGCGGCCGTGTCGCAGACGGTAAAAACAAAGTCGAGCGCCGGCGCATCGGGGGCTGTGAACTCTGACACGTTCTTGGCGCGCAGCGGGCTCACATCATGGCCCTTGGCGCGCAAGACCTCCAGAGCGAAGGGATTGAGCTCGGAATAGGGCCGCGTTCCGGCGGAATGGACGGTGAACCGATCCCCGGCCATGTCACGCAGGATGGTTTCGGCAAAGATCGAGCGGGCAGAATTGCCAACGCAGATGAAGAGCACGGTGTATTTGCGATGGGCCATATCGGGGCCTCCTCTGAGGGTGGGAAAGGGCGCGCAGATATCCGGGCGCCCGCGACAACAATCGTTGAGCAGGTAGTCAAAGGTGCGTCGCACCTCTGTCATGGCGATGGAATATCGCAGCGATGTGCCGGACCGCTCTTGCACCACCAACCCGGCCTGCATCAAGGCCGCGAGATAGGCGGAGAGGGTCGAGGGCTTGAGGCCCAGCACCGTGGCCAATTCGCCCGCCGGGACACGGTCCGGATAGCGGCGCATGAGCAGCCTGAAGATGGCCAGCCGCTGCGGATGACCCAAGGTTGCAAGACGGGCGGGGGCAATTGTTTCCATAATTCATGGATATCGGAAATAATGGAAAATTCAAGTGAAGGTTTTGTGACGGTGCAGGGCGACGACCCCCGTAGGGTGCGCATTCATTGCGCACCGATGCGCGGACGGTTGAGGTGATTTGGTGGATTGGTGCGCAATAAATGCGCACCCTACGAGTCGTCACCGTTTAACAGAGCGTTTCATTTCCATCTTACTTGCAGTTGCGAGAACCCATTTTTCAAAGGTATTTTCACTGTAGCCCGACTTGCCAATATTTACGCATTTACACACAAGCTGACTATTTTCGAGCGAATAGCCGAGACCAGCAGTAATCTGGTCTAGAGACGGCTCCCATGGGCGAGATTTGAGCCGAGCATACCCCGTTTCCGGAGCATAATCTTCCTGCTCTTCTGAAAAGTGCAATCCGCTTATTATGCAAGTTCCGTCGTTCTGAATCCAGAGTCCGACGAACTCCTCCTCAGATATTATTTGGATATTCTTAATGATTGCCCTTCGGCGGGCTGCCCGATACGCCTCTTTTGCGTATCGTGGCAAGTCATTGAATTTCAAAGATTTCCTACCTCACGAACTTCTTATGCTTCACCCGCTTCGGCTCCAGCGCATCCGGGCCCAACCGCCGTTTCTTGTCCTCTTCATAGGCTGAGAAATCGCCTTCGAACCATTCCACATGCGCATCCCCCTCAAAGGCGAGGATATGCGTGCAGATGCGGTCTAGGAAAAACCGATCGTGCGAAATCACCACGGCACAACCCGCGAAATCCATCAGCGCATCTTCGAGCGCGCGCAGGGTTTCCACGTCGAGGTCGTTGGTCGGTTCGTCAAGAAGCAGCACGTTGCCACCCTCTTTCAAAAGCCGCGCCATATGCACCCGGTTCCGCTCGCCCCCGGACAGAAGCGAGACCTTTTTCTGCTGATCGCCGCCCTTGAAATTGAACGCCCCGCAATAGGCGCGGGAATTCATCTGGGCGTCGCCCAACACGATCACTTCGGCCCCGCCCGAGATCGCTTCCCAGACGTTATCCTCGGGCTTGAGATCATCGCGCGACTGATCGACATAGGACAACTGCACCGTGTCGCCCAGCTCGATGGTGCCTGAGTCTGGCTGTTCTTGGCCCGTGAGCATCTTGAAGAGCGTGGATTTTCCCGCCCCGTTTGGACCGATCACGCCAACGATGCCGCCGGGCGGCAGGGAGAAGGTGAGATCTTCGATCAAGAGCTTGTCGCCCATGTGCTTTTTCAGCCCCTCGACCTCAATCACCTTGTTGCCCAGACGCTGACCGTTGGGGATGACGATCTGCGCGCGGCTGATACGCTCGCGCTCGGATTGACCGGCAAGGTCGTTATAGGCGTTGATCCGGGCCTTTTGCTTGGCCTGTCGGGCCTTGGCACCTTGGCGCATCCATTCCAATTCGCGTTCCAGCGTCTTTTGCTTGGATTTGTCCTCGCGCGCCTCTTGCATCAGGCGCTTGGCCTTTTGTTCGAGCCATGCCGAATAATTGCCTTCATAGGGGAGACCCCGGCCCCGGTCCAATTCCAGAATCCAGCTGGTGATCTCGTCGAGGAAATAGCGGTCGTGTGTGACGATCAGGATCGTGCCCTTATAGGCGACCAGATGTTGTTGCAGCCAGGCAATCGTTTCCGCGTCGAGGTGGTTGGTCGGCTCGTCAAGCAGCAGCATCTCGGGCGCTTCGAGCAGCAGTTGGCACAGGGCCACCCGGCGACGCTCGCCCCCCGAGAGGGTCGAGACGGCGGCGTCATCGGGCGGGCAGCGCAGCGCCTCCATAGAGATATCGACCTGGCTGTCGAGATCCCAGAGGTTCTGGCTGTCGATCTCGTCCTGCAACTGCGCCATCTCATCGGCGGTCTCGTCGCTGTAGTTCATCGCCAGTTCGTTAAAGCGGTCGAGCTTGGCCTTTTTCGCGGCAACGCCCAGCATCACATTGCCGCGCACATCGAGGCTCTCGTCGAGATGCGGTTCCTGCGGGAGGTATCCCACTCGCGCACCCTCGGCGACCCAGGCCTCGCCGGTGAAATCCTTGTCCATCCCGGCCATGATCCGCATCAGGGTGGATTTCCCCGAGCCGTTCACGCCCACGACGCCGATTTTCACCCCGGGCAAAAAGTTGAGGTGAATGTTCTCAAAGCATTTCTTGCCGCCGGGATAGGCCTTGGAGACGCCCTGCATGTGATAGACATATTGATAGGCTGCCATGATGTGCCGCTCCGTTCCGCTTGGTGACTGATAATTCAGCCCGCGTGATACCCGTATGGGCGTGCGGGGGCAATGGCCTGCGCGCCCCTCACCCCGCGAGATCATGGCCAAGGCCGGGTGGCACCTTTTGTTTTCGCTTTACACCGCCCGCGCCTCTGGCAATGAAAGGGCAATGACATATGCCCTGCCCCATGCCCGCCCCGGTCAGGTGATCGGCCTTTTGGGCGGATCGTTCGATCCGCCGCACGCAGGTCATCTGCATATCAGCCGCGAGGCGCTGAAACGCTTTGGACTGGACCGGCTCTGGTGGCTGGTGAGCCCTGGCAATCCGCTCAAGACCGCCGGCCCGGCCCCGCTTGACCAGCGCATGGCGGCCGCCCGCGCGCTGGTGGATCATCCGCGCATCGCGATCACGGATATCGAGGCGCGGACCGGCACCCGCCATACCGCCGCCACCCTGCGGGTGCTGCGCGCGCTCTGCCCCGGTGTTCGGTTTGTCTGGCTGATGGGGGCGGATAATCTGGCGCAGTTTCACCTCTGGCATGATTGGCGCGAGATCCTGGACACGGTGCCGGTGGGCGTGCTGGCGCGTCCCGGTCAACGCATATCGGCGCGGCTCTCTCCGGCGGCGCGCATCTATGCCCGCGCCCGCATCCCGGCCCGCGACAGTCAGGCCCTCGGCCATGCCAATGCCCCGGCCTGGTGCTTTCTCAACGTGCCGATGATGGATATCTCATCCACCCGGTTGCGGGCAGGCGGCGCATGGGTCGGCCCGTTGCAAACCTGACCCTCTGCGTCACAAATCCCGATTGCACCCGCACGCCACCTGCGATTTACTCTGCGCCATGACTCAGAGGCTTTCCCGTCGTTTCTTTCTTGGCACCGCGCTTGCGGCGCTCTCCACCGGCAGTGCCCTGGCGGGCGCGCCAGCGGTCTCGTTGCGCCCCGTGGCCCGTCCCGGCACCGGCCCGCGCACGACGGCGCAAACCGCCGCCAAAGGGGCGACACGCAGCGCCCCCTCTGCCGAAGCGCTGATCTCTGAGGCCAACCTCTCGGGACGCGTCGGCTATGCCGTGGCCGATGCCCGCACCGGCCAAGTGCTTGAGGCGAGCGAGGGCACGACTGGCCTGCCCCCGGCCAGCGTGACCAAGGCGGTCACGGCGCTCTACGCGCTCGACGCGCTCGGTCCCGATCACCGATTTGCCACGCGGATCATCGCCACCGGACCAATCTCGGGCGGGGTGCTGAACGGCGATCTGATTCTCGCCGGGGGCGGCGATCCGACCTTGGACACCGATGCCTTGGCCAGCCTCGCATCCAGCCTCGCCAAAACCGGCCTGCGCGAGATCCGCGGTCAGTTCCGGGTCTGGGGTGGGGCAGTGCCTTTTCTGCGCGCCATCGACGACAGCCAACCCGAGCACGCGGGCTACAACCCCGCTCTCTCGGGACTCAATCTCAATTTCAACCGCGTGCATTTCGAATGGAAACGCGCGGGCGGCAAATATGCCATCACCATGGATGCCCGTTCGAACCGCTACCGCCCGGATGTGACCATGGCCCGCATGCGCATCGCAGAGCGCAACACGCCGGTCTACACCTACAAGGACGCGGGGGCATATGACGATTGGACCGTGGCGCTCGGGGCCCTTGGCACCGGGGGCGCGCGCTGGCTGCCGGTGCGCAAGCCCGAGCTTTACGCAGGCGAGGTCTTTGCCACCTTCGCCCGCTCGCATGGGATCAAGACTGGCGCGCCAAAGCCCATCGCCAGCCTGCCCGGCGGAACCGCACTTGTTACGCATGCCAGCGCGCCCTTGTCCACCATCCTGCGCGACATGCTGAAATTCTCCACCAATCTCACCGCAGAAATGGTCGGGCTTGCCGCCTCTGCCAAACGGCGCGGCGCGGTGGTGGGTCTCGGGCAATCGGCCCGCGACATGAACGCCTGGGCCGCCAGCGCGCTCGGCATGTCCGGTGCGGCGCTCAAGGATCACTCAGGCCTCAGCGACCAGTCCCGCCTCTCGGCGGCGGCGCTCGCGCAGGCTTTGGCACGCGCGCATCGCGCGGGGTTGCTGCGGCCGTTGCTGCGTCAGGTCGATCTGCGCGACGCCCAAGGCCGCCCCAACAGCAAGCACCCGCTCAAAGTGGCGGCCAAGACCGGCACGCTGCATTTCGTGAGCGCGCTCGCAGGCTATGTCACGACGCCCGGCGGCGCGGACCTGGCCTTTGCCATCTTGACCGCCAGCGACAGTCTGCGCGCTCGGATCGACCCCTCACAGGATGACAGCCCCCCCGGCGCACGCGGCTGGAACGCGCGGTCCAAACGGCTGCAACAGGCGCTCATCGAACGGTGGGGCGCAGTCTATGGTGGTTGATCCACCGCCTTTTCAGTGTTCCAAAAATACTCAAATTTCGACAGGCGCGACAGGGCTCAGAGCTTCGAGGAAATGACACCCGTATTGAACCCGCCCATCCGCAGCTCGCCAAAGAGCCGCTGATATTCGATCTTGGGGCAGCGGTTCATCACCACATCGACGCCGCCCGCCCGCGCCATGGCCGCCGCTTCGGCATTCTCGACGCCAATCTGCATCCAGACTGTGCGCAACCCCGGCAGGACCTCGAGCGCCTCTTCGACAATCGGTCCCACATGTTCAGAGCGGCGGAAAATGTCGATCATATCGACCGTGCCCGCAATATCGCGCAATCCTGCGACGACGGTCTGACCGAACAGCACTTCGCCGGCATGGCCCGGATTGACCGGCACCACCTCGTATTTCTTGAGGCTGAGATACCGCGCCACATAGTAACTTGGGCGCACCGGGTTCATCGACACGCCGATCACGGCCACCCGCCGGGTGCGGGTCAGGATCTCGCGCAGGTGGGAATCGCTGTACTGCTCGCTCATGGCGGCACTCAAACACGGATCGCGCGCAGAAAAAAGCGCCCAAGTAAAAACTTGGGCGCCAGTCGCGGAACGAGGGACAGTGATAGGAAACACCGATGTTCCGTATCGGTGCCTCTGGGACTGATATGGGTCCGATTCTCAGAATAAAAAGAGTTTGTAATATACCTGTGACTGCGGTGTGATTTCAGGCCAGACTCCGCGTATCAGTCCAGGATATCCTCGATGCCGTCCCAAATCTCTTCCAGCATGCGCCGTCCGAACCCCTTGCGCGGCTTGACTTTGCGGGGCGGGGTCGGGCTGTGTCTCGTCGGGCTGTGTCTCTCTGGCCCATAGTCCTGTCGGGGCAAGGTCATGGGGCGCGCCTTGGGGCGCACGGCCTCGCTGTCGCGCCGGGGCATCGCCTTCATTTCATGCAGCGGCGCCCCACAATTGGCACAGGTCAATTCGTGCCGCCCCCGGTCCAGCACCAGCACGGTGCGCGCCCCACAATATGAACATGTTGCGATCTTGTGTCCCATGCGCCCCATATCGGTCAGATGGTCAGGCTTGCCAAGCCCCCGGGGGCAAAATGCCTCGGGCGAAAACGCCAGTGCGCGCCTTAATAGTTCTGCGCCTTGCGGATTTTCGTCATCCGCCCCTCTTCGGCAATCGCCCCGCCCAGCGTGGTGACGCCCTTGGCCTGCAAGAGCCCCAGCATGCGCACAAAAACCTCCGCCGTGGCGACCGTATCGCCCATAGCGGTATGCCGCGCCTCAGGCGGGATGGTGATCCCGAACCGGTCGCAGAGCGCATCGAGCGTGTGCTGCCCGCTGTGATCAAAGAGCCCCGCCGACATCAACACGGTGCACAGCACCGGATTGTCGAACCGCCGCCCGATCACCTTTTCCTTGAGCCGCAGAAACGCCAGATCAAACGGCGCGTTATGCGCGACCAGCACCGCCCCCTGACAGAAATCGTGAAACCGCCGCCCGGCCTCGACAATACCGGGGGCACCCTGAACCATCTCGTCGCTGATATGATGCACTCGGGTCGAGGCCGGCGGAATCGCGCGGCCCGGATTGACCAGCATGTCGAAACACTCGCCGCGCAGAATACGCCCGTTGACGATGCGCAGCCCCGCAATCTGCACGATCTCATCACCGCCACGCGGCGAGAGGCCCGTGGTCTCGGTGTCGAATACGACGAAACTCAGATCCGACAGGGGACGGTTGGCCAATTCGCCGCCCGCAACCTCGGGCAGATTGAAATCATAGAACTCGGGCCGCGCATCGCCGGGCGCAAGCGGCGGCGCGGCTGTGGCCAAGGGCAGCACGATGCGATGCTCCCCAACCCCCGCCTCAGCCCAGAGATCGGTTTGATGCGCGCTCAGCGCGTCGCGCGCGGAATAATCCCCATAGGCCGTGGATAACGGCTCCTTGAGCCAGCCGGTCAATTGCCCATCCGTCACCGCCTCGCCCTGCCACCTCAGAATCAGCCGCGTCTCGGCCCCCTCCGGCTCGGCGCTCAGGCTGAATCCGTCGCGGGTGCCCTCCTCCGCCAGATGGCCAAGCAGTCCGCCCAAGAGCGTGGTTACGGCAAAGCCATCACAACTCAGCATCGCCTCGCTGCGCGACACGTTCAGCGGCACCCGCGCCTGAACGCTCAGCCCGTCGAACACATGCGCTGCGGCAACCGGCGACATCGGCCAACGTCGGGATTTGACACCGGCATGCTGCACCCCCATGTCGCGCACGCAATCAAAGAGCCGCGCCACCTCTTCTTCGATCCCCTTGCGGAATGTCGCGCGGGTCTCGGGCGGCAAATCATCAGCCGATTGCAGAACATCGAGCAACGCGCCGATGGTGGCCGCCGGACGGCGCACGCCCTCCAAGAGCGTGTTGAACAGGTGATCCTGCTGCGCATGCGCGCTCAGATCCTCGGTTGCATCACGGAAAATCAGCACATGCCCCGAAAGTTCCTCATCCGACAGGATCGGGCTCACGCGCCCCAGAAGGAACCGCTTGCCATCGGCCGAGGCCGCGAGAAAGGTCTCGGCCCCGATATGCCCGCGCACCCGCGCGTCCTGCATCCGCGACAGCGCATCCATGACCGGCTCGGGGCGCAGAACATTCGACAGCGGCCGATCAAGGCCAATATCGCCCAACAACTCCTGCGCCATGCGGTTGTAGAGCATCACACGGTTGTCGGGCGTGGCCACCACCGCCCCCTCACCCAGATCCCGAAACAGCGCCTCAAACAGCGCCTTCTCGCGGGCAATCCGTGCGGTTTCCCGCTCGACCGCGCGGGTCCGTGCGGCGCGCGCTTCCGAAAGTGCAGCGTTGATCGCATTGGCGGCAGGGGCGAGCGTGCTCAGATGCTTGGCTTGCGCCTCATTGATCTGCAAATCCACATCGGCGCGGGCGCGCGTCGTCAGATCAGAGGCGAGGGCGAGGATCGGCTTGGCCACGTTCTCATCAAACAAGAGACCGATCCACGCCGCCAGCCCCAGCACGCCCAAGACCGCGATCATCCCGGCCATGGCATAGCCATCCATCGGGCCACCCGCACGCGCATAGCCGAACCAGAGCGCACACAGAATGATCAGCGCGCCGCCGAGCCCCAATACCGCAAAGAAAAGCGCAAACCGCAGCCGCAGCCCAAGCCGCGCCGTGAGGCGCTCAATCATGCGCGACCTCGGCCAGAAGCGCGCCGATTTGCGCGGTCAGGTCAGCGGTGGCAAAGGGCTTGGTCATAAAGGCATCCGCCCCCACCGCCAGCCCCTTGCGTCGCTCCACTTCGCCACCCCCAGCGGTCATCATCAGCACCTTGATCCCTTTGAGGCCGGCATCACTGCGGATCATCTGGCAAATTTCATAGCCCGACCGCTCGGGCAACATGACATCCAGCACCACCAGATCGGGACGGTCCTCGGCCAGCGCCGCCAGCGCTGCATTCCCCGAGGCCACCCGCCGCAACCGATAGCCGGCGCGTCCGATCAGATGCTCAAGCGCCAGCGCAATGTTGTCTTCATCCTCCACAAGCAGAATAGTTTTCTCGGACATGACGGGCCTCCTCTCCCGGTTACGTCTGACTTTAGGTCTGGCACAGCGCCTTGATCACGGGATCCTCTGCCCCCACGGTGATCCACTCGGCCTGCGACGGATCGGTCAGCGCCGCTTCGCTCACATCGGCGCGCGCGGCATTGGCGCAATCCACCAGTTGCGGACGTTTGACCGGCACAGCCCAGCGTCCAAAGAGATAGATGTCGGCCAAGAGAATCGACGGTGCGGTGGGATTGGTCTGCACCCCGGCCCGGTCGAGCACCATCATCCGCGTCACCTGCGGCACCACATAGGTCCAGGGCTTCCAGAATCTGGCTTCTTTGACCTCGCTCACCACCTCGACGCTCTCAGGCAACGTGCTCAACGTGCGATTGGCCCAGGTGTATTCCGACCAGACCGCATAGATCAGCATCGCGATCCCCGCCAGAATCGGCGCGGCATAGCGCGGCAAACGACCCCGGCTCAGATGCCCCAGGACAAGCGCCAGACCGGCGGCGCCGATACCCACGGCGAATGTGGCGATCAATTCAAAAAACATAAGTTATCCCAGTGCTCCTCTGGATTGTGCGATCGCGGATTGCATGGTTTTGACCACCATGAAGGCATCGCGCAGATGGTTGCGCTCCAGATCCGAAAGCTCGGCTGGAGCCATGAAATTGTCAGGTTTGCGCCCGGCGCGGATCTGGTGCGCCTGATGTCGCAGCCGGGTTTCGGCGATGAGATCATAGGCATCCAGAAGGTCGCGCGCGCCGCTCTCCGAAATGGCGCCCACCCCACGCGCGCCGGTGAGCCGCTCGCGGGTGCCTGCCACTTCGAGCGATCCCAAAAGCGCGTAAATCCGTCCCAGATCGACCACCGGCACCACCCCCGACAGTTTGAGATCAATCCGGTTCTTGTGCTCGCCCGACCGAATGAGGGCAAAGCCCCGAAAGAGGCCCAAGGGCACCGTATGCTTGAGCGAATTTGAGACCATATGCGCCACGAAAATCGAGTTCTTGCGCGCCTGTGCCAGAACCTCGGCCTGAAGATCCTCAAAGAGGGCGTTCTCGCCCGCGATGGCGCGCAGATCGAACATGACCGAGGCCAACATCTGCGCCTCATTGTCCGGCTGCGCGATCCAGCCCGCGAAATAGTTGCGCCAGACGCGGCGCGGCTGCCGCCAGCGCGGGTTGGTCGCCATCATGTCGCCCGGACAATAAAAGAACCCACAGGTGTTCAGCCCGTCGCTGACATATTTCGCAAGCGCCGCGAAATAGGCGTCATGCTCGGGCTGGAACCTGTCGTCGAGAATGAGACAATTGTCTTGATCGCTCACGCCGGTCTGTTCACGCCGGCCCTGTGATCCGCAAGCGGCCCAGAGATAGGGCACCGGGGCGGGGCCAAGCTGCATCTCGGCCAGCCGGAGCAATCGCCGGGTGATGGCATCGGTGATATCGGTGATCCGTCGGGTGATCGACTGTGGCCGCACCCCGGCCTGCACCAGTTGCACCAAGAGCATCGGCACCCGTTCCATCACATGCGCCATATCCTCGGGCGCATCGGCGCTGGCAATATCGGCGACCATATGGCTCGCCGTGGCGGCCTGTTGGCGGAACAAATCGGTCTTGCCGATCATCCCCAGCACGCGTCCGCCCTGCGCCACCGGCAGGTGATTGATCTTGAGATCCGACAGGAGCATCAGCGCATCAAGCCCCAGCCGTCCCGGCTCGATCGTCACCGGGTCCGGTGTCATCACCTGCGCCACGCGGATGTCACCGCCCAGCCCTTCGGCCAAAACCTTGTTGGAGAGATCGCGCACCGTGATGATGCCCGCCAGACGCGCCCCCTCCATCACGACCACCGAGGAAATCACATGATCCCGCATCAACCGGGCCACATCCTTGATGGTGGCATCCGGGCTACAGGTGATCGGTGTGGCTGTCATCAGATCTGACACCTGAAGCGCCGTCAGGCCGGTGGCATAGGGCCCGTCATCCCCCGAGGTCGAAGGCCGCGCGCGCGCGAACCATCGGGCAATCTCGTCAGAGCGCTCGATCAGATCGAGAAACACCTCGGTCGGAATGACAATCAGTTCCGAGACCTCGGAGGCGCGCGCCGTCAGCATCGCAGTGCCATCGCGCAAGAGGCCGCGCTCGCCCATGATGTCGCCCGGCCCACGGTGTGACACCAGATCCGCATGACCTGTCTCGATGTCCAACCCACCGGATTCCACCACATAAAGCCCCGCCAGAGGCGCGCCCTTTTCAAAGAGCAGCCCCCCAGCCTCTAGCCCGACCCGCGCCAGCTTGGGCGCGAGTTCGGCGCGCAGGACATGCGGCAGCCCATCAAAGGGCGCGTGGCGTGTCAGGCTGTCAATGGGGTCGGGTTTGACGTCGCTCATCGGGCGCGGCTCTCCTCAGGGACTGGCGGGAAAATGACCTAAAAGCGCCCGGTTCCCGGAAATATCGGCAGGCGTCAGAGGAAACAGGGGCGGCACACGCCGCCCCTGTCCAAGTTTGTCTTAGTGGTTCACAGCCGTGCCGGCACCGCGCGGAACACGCACGCTTTCGACCAGATCCTGGATCTCCTGCGGCGGCTCTGCCGTCATGCTGGCGACGACAAAGGCGACGCCAAAGTTCAAGAGCGCACCAATCGGGCCGAAGTGGGTCGGCGGAATACCGAACAGGTATTGATCCGCGGTCAGCATGTTCGTCTCCGGGATAAAGAACCAGCCCAGGTAGAGGAACAGGTAGAGCGTGGTCGAGAGCAGACCGGCCAACATGCCAGCAGTCGCACCCGCAGAGTTCATCCGCTTGGAGAAGATGCCCATCATCAGCGTCGGGAAGAGCGACGCCGCCGCCAGACCAAAGGCCAAGGCCACAACCTGCGCGGCAAAGCCCGGAGGGTTGAGACCGAGATAGGTCGCCACAACGATCGCCACAGCCATCGAGATACGGGCAGCCAAAAGCTCGCCTTTTTCAGAGATGCCCGGATTGATCGTCGACTTGATCAGGTCGTGGCTGACAGCCGAAGAGATTGCCAGCAAGAGACCCGCAGCGGTCGAGAGGGCCGCAGCAATACCACCTGCCGCGATCAGGGCAATCACCCAACCCGGCAGACCAGCGATTTCGGGGTTGGCAAGCACGAGGATGTCACGGTTGAATGTCACAAGCTCGTTGCCCTGCCAGCCACGCTCAGCCGCCAGTGCAGTCATCGATTCGGCTTTGTCGTTGTAGTACTGGATCTTGCCGTCGCCGTTCTTGTCTTCCACGGCCAAGAGACCGGTGGTCGACCAGGTGCGGAACCAATCGGGCAGATCGTCAACAGCCACAGCTTCGCCTTGCACACCCTGCGGCCACATGGTGGTCATGATGTTCAGACGCGCCATGGCACCCACTGCCGGAGCGGTGAGATACAGCAGCGCGATAAAGACCAGCGCCCAACCTGCGGACCAACGCGCATCAGCCACGCGCGGCACGGTGAAGAAGCGGATGATCACATGCGGCAAACCGGCAGTACCGATCATCAGCGACAGGGTGAACAGCGCCATCAGCCAAGGGCTCGACCCCGAGGTATACTGGTTGAAGCCCAGATCGTTCAGCAGACCGTCCAGCGTCACCAGCAGATACTGACCCGATGCGGTGTGCTCGGCGAACAGACCCAACTGCGGCAGAACATGGCCGGTCAGTTGCAGCGAGATGAAGATCGCCGGAATGGTGTAGGCGATGATCAGAACGCAATACTGTGCCACCTGCGTGTAGGTAATGCCCTTCATGCCGCCCAGAACCGCGTAAACAAACACCACGGCCGACGCGATCAGAAGGCCGGTCGTGTTGTCCACTTCGAGGAAACGCGAAAAGGCCACACCAGCACCCGCCATCTGACCGATCACATAGGTCACCGACATGGTGATCAGCGCGATAACGGCCACAACGCGGGCCTTGTTGCTGTAGAATCGGTCGCCCACGAACTCGGGAACCGTATATTTGCCGAACTTGCGCAGATAGGGCGCAAGCAGCATGGCCATGAGAACATAACCACCCGTCCAGCCCATCAGGAAGGTCGAGTTGTTGTAGCCCACAAAGGCGATGAGACCCGCCATCGAGATGAACGAGGCCGCCGACATCCAGTCCGCTGCCGTTGCCATCCCGTTGATGACCGGATTCACGCCGCGTCCCGCTGCGTAGAATTCAGCCGTAGATCCCGCCTTGGCCCAGATCGCGATACCGAAGTAAAGCACGAAGCTGAGACCAACGACGATGATATTGAGTGTAGTCTGATCCATTGTCCCTCCCCCTATTTATTCTTCACCGACGCCATGTTCGGCATCGAGTTTGTTCATTCGCCAGGCGTAGAAGAAGATCAGAATCAGAAAGACGATGATCGACCCTTGCTGCGCGAACCAGAACCCAAGATCGGTGCCGCCAATGGCGATACCCGACAGCATGGGGCGCAGCAGAATGCCAAAGCCGAATGAGGCCATGAACCAGACCACAAGGCTCCATTTGATGAGGCGCAAATTCGCCTTCCAGTAGGCGTTTGCTCTTTCTTTATCGGACAAAGCGTGCCCTCCCTTTATAAACGGCTTCCTCCAGACCGCGCCGGGACCATCCCGGCACGGGCACTCCTTTACGCGACCGCCTTTGCGACGATGGCGTTCAGCTCTCTTGCGACGGCCTCGATCTCGGCCATCGCATCGACGCGGGCCAGAACACCGCGCGATTCGTAATAGGAAATCAGCGGTGCTGTCTGCGCATGATAGGCGCGCAACCGCTGTTCCACCGTTTCCGCATTGTCGTCGGCACGCCGCTTCATTTCGGTGCCGCCGCATTTGTCACAGATGCCGAGCCTGCTCGGCACCTTGAAGCTGTCGTGATAGCCCTCACCACAGCCGCCGCATGTGTAGCGGCCCGAAATCCGCGTCACCATTGCCGCATCATCCACCTCGAGGCTGATCGCCGCGCGGATGCCTTGCCCGATCTCGGCCAGCAATCCATCCAACGCCTCGGCCTGCACCGTGGTGCGCGGAAACCCGTCGAGGATCACACCCCCGGCACAATCCGGCTCTGACAGACGGTCGCGCAGGATCGCGATGACAATCGCGTCCGACACCAGATCGCCCGCCTCCATCACCGCCTTGGCTTGGCGTCCCGCCTCAGTGCCCGCCGCCACAGCCGCGCGCAACAGATCGCCGGTCGAGAGCTGCACCAGCCCGAATTGCTCTTCGAGCATCCGCGCCTGCGTGCCCTTGCCCGCGCCCGGCGGTCCAAGCAGGACCAGATTTGCTCCCGCTCGGGGTGTGTCGCTTCCATCCATCACGATCATCCCCCTCAAGCTTTGGTGCGATTGGCAATCAACTCGTCCACGACCGACGGATCGGCCAGCGTCGAGGTATCGCCAAGGCTGTCAAAATCGTTCTCGGCAATCTTGCGCAGGATACGGCGCATGATCTTGCCCGAGCGGGTTTTCGGCAGGCCCGGCGCCCATTGGATCACATCCGGCTTGGCTATCGGCCCGATCTCCTGACGGACCCAGTTGCCCAGTTCCGTGCGCAGCGCATCGGTCGGCTCCACCCCATCCATCAGCGTGACATAGCAATAGATGCCCTGCCCCTTGATGTCATGCGGATAGCCGACAACCGCGGCCTCGCTGACGGTGGCATGCGCGACCAGCGCCGATTCCACCTCGGCGGTGCCCATCCGGTGGCCAGAGACGTTGATCACATCATCGACGCGGCCCGTGATCCAGTAATCGCCATCCGCATCGCGGCGGCATCCGTCACCCGAGAAATAATAGCCTTTGAACATCTCGAAATAGGTCGAGACAAACCGGCTGTGATCGCCCCAGACGGTGCGCATCTGCCCCGGCCAGCTGTCCTTGAGCGCCAGAACGCCGGTGGTTTCGCCCTCCAGCTCGTTGCCCTGATCATCCAGCACGACCGGCTGCACGCCAAAGAACGGCTTGGTGGCCGAACCGGGCTTGGGCGTGTCGATCACACCGGGCAGCGGCGTGATCAGGATGCCGCCGGTTTCGGTCTGCCACCATGTATCGACGATGGGGCAGGTCCCCTTGCCGACATTCTCATTGTACCAGTTCCAGGCCTCGGGATTGATCGGCTCGCCGACCGAGCCAAGGATACGCAGGCTCGACAGATCGCTGCCCTCGACCGGCCCGGTGCCCTTGCCCATCAAGGCACGAATGGCGGTGGGGGCGGTGTAGAACTGCGTGACCTTGTGGCGCTCGCAGACCTGCCAGAAGCGGCCCGCATCCGGCCAGGTCGGCACGCCTTCGAACATCAGCGTCGTGGCGCCATTGGCCAGCGGGCCATACACGATATAGCTGTGCCCGGTGACCCAGCCCACATCGGCGGTGCACCAGTAAATATCACCCTCGTGATAGTCGAAGATGTATTCATGCGTCATCGACGCATAGGCCAGATAGCCGCCGGTGGTATGCACCACGCCCTTGGGCATGCCGGTGGAGCCAGACGTGTAGAGGATGAACAGCGTATCCTCGGCGTTCATCTCTTCGGGCGGGCAATCGGCGCTGACTTTCTCGGCCTCTTCATGCCACCAGAAATCCAGATCACGCCGCCATGCCACCTGATCGCCGGTGCGCTGCACCACAAGACATTTCACATCCGACGTATCGTGCAACAGCGCCTGATTGACGTTGTCCTTGAGCTTGGTCTTGCGGCCGCCGCGCGGCGCGTGATCGGCGGTGATCACCACCTTGGCATCACAGCCATTGATCCGCGCACCCAGCGCATCGGGGCTGAAACCCGCAAAGACGATCGAATGAATGGCACCAATCCGCGCGCAGGCCAGCATCGCATAGGCGGCCTCGGGGATCATCGGCATGTAGATCACAACCCGGTCGCCCTTGCCCACGCCCATGGATTTCAGCACATTGGCCATCTTGCAGGTCTGCGTGTGCAATTCCGTGTAGGTGATGTGCTGCGGTTCGTCGGTGGGATCATCCGGCTCCCAGATGATCGCGGTCTGATTGCCGCGAGTCGCCAGATGCCGGTCGATGCAGTTGGCAGCCACATTCAGCGTGCCATCTTCAAACCATTTGATCGAGACATTGTCATAGTCGAACGAGGTGTTCTTGACCTTGGTGTAAGGCTTGATCCAATCCAGCCGCTTGCCGTGCTCCCCCCAGAATGCCTCCGGGTCCGTGATTGAGGCGGCATACATCCGCTCATAGGTCTCGGAATCGATGTGAAATCCGGGTCCTGTTGCTGCTGCACCAGTCTTTGTCTCGGTCATGACTTGAAATCCTCCATCCCAACGGCCACCTGACATCCAGATCAGGTCACGCCGCATTCTTTGGCATACCCTAACGGAAAATGCGCAGAAATTAACAGAATCCTGACAAACACCCATAAGATCAGTGAATTTCTTGCATTCACTGGCTATATTTTTTGTAAAAAAATTTTCAACTGATGTTTTGCTGGCGTTTGCCAAGGTCTCAAACGACGCAATCGCCTAAAATTGCGACACCGCCTCGCAGGAACCTTGTCCCAGCGTGCCCGCTGCGGCACTATGACCCGACCAAATGGCCGGTGACGTGACGTCACGAATCACCTCAGCGATTCGCCCCGGTCTGCCCCGCGACGGGATAGCCGACCCCCCAGACCACCGGCGCCTCGCGCGCCAGCGCCCGCCCCTCGATCCGGTCCAGACGCGCCAGTGCCGCGGCCTCGCATCCCCCCGCCGCGCGCAACGCCCGTGACCAGACGACCCGCACCGACCGCGCCGACCATGGCAACGCCGCCTGCGCCAGCCAGCGCCGTGCCGGTCCCGGCAGATGATCATAGTCCGTCAGCCCTTCGGCGGGACGGCGGCGCGCGGCGGGGCTGCGCAGGTTACGCGCCACCCTGTCCCGCCTCCAGCACGTCGAGCACCAGCAAGAGCCGGGTCTCCCCCGGCCCGACAATCGGCGGCGAGCGATGCACCAAAGCGCTCATCTCGTCACCGGGCCAGAGCGCGCCGCGAAAGATCCCCGCATCCCCGGTCGCCATGCGGAGTACCGACAGCGGATCACCCCGCCCATGCACCAGCCCGTATTCGGTGCCGCTCCCGCGATAGCTGCACAAAAGCCGCGCTGGCACATGATCCAGATGGAACTTGCGGCAGGCAGCGTCGCGCACGACATCCAGCCTCAGATGCAGCGCGCTGCGCCGCATGACCTGCGCAAAGAGGGCCGATAACGCGCCAATGTCACCACACAGCATATCCCTCTCCGGCCCCGCCGACAGGCCCGCCGCCGCGCAGGCCGCCTGCGCCACCTCGCGGGCGCGCGCGGCGATGCAATAGCATCGCGTCTGCGGCAGGCTCTCCGGGGCCAGCCCGTCAATCCAGTCCGCAAATCCCGGATCACGCGGGCGCTGCCAGATCGCCGCCGCCTGTCCCGGCGCCGTCACATGATGCAGGATCGCAGGCCTGTCCCCCCGCGCCACTCCGCTGGCCAGCGTCATACCATGATCGCGCATCGCTCAGGCCGCCTCTGCCCGCCGCCACGCCGGAAAGGGATCGGGCAGATCGCGAAACGCCAGCGGATCGAATGCCGTCTCGCTCCCCACCAGCCCCGCATCAAGCGCCGCCGTGATCGCCGCCCGGTCCATGCCCGCGCCGATAAAAACCAGTTCCTGCCGACGATCGCCGAACGGCTCCGCCCAATGGCGTTTGACATAGTCGCGCGCCTGCGGATGACTGGGCCAGCGCGCCTCCGGCACCGAAGCCCACCATGTCCCCAACGGCCCGACCTTGCTCAGCGCCCCCGCAAGGCTGAATTCCGCCACCCATTCGGGCCGCGTCGCCAGCCAGAAATGCCCCTTGGCCCGGATCACACCGGGCAGAGGCCCATTCAGCACCGCATGCACCTTGGCCGGATCAAACGGCCTGCGCGCGCGATAGACAAAGGAACTGACGCCGTATTCCTCGGTCTCCGGCACATGATCGGCAAACCCGTAGAGTTCCTTGGCCCAGAGCGGATGCTCATGCGCGGTCTCGAAATCAAACAGCCCGGTGTCAAAGATCCGCATCGGATCGACCTGCGCATAATCCGTCTCGATCACCTGCGCATCCGGGTTGAGCGCGGCAATCACGCTGCCCGCGGCGTCCCGCCGGGTCGGCCCGGCATCGCTCACCTTGTTGAGCACGATCACATCGGCAAACTCGATCTGATCGACCAGCAAATCCACCAGCGTCCGGTCATCGCCCTGCCCGGCAACCTCACCCCGGTCCGACAGGAAATCATGGCTCGCATAATTCTCCAGCAGGTTGACGGCATCCACCACCGTGACCATCGTATCCAGCCGCGCGACATCCGACAGACTCGCCCCGCCCTCGTCGCGAAACTCAAAGGTCGTCGCCACCGGCAAAGGCTCTGACACGCCGGTCGATTCGATCAACAGATAGTCAAACCGCCCCTCTCCGGCCAACCTGCGCACCTCCTGCAAGAGATCGTCGCGCAGGGTGCAGCAGATGCAGCCATTCGACATCTCGACCAGCGTCTCATCGGTGTGGCTCAGATCCGCGCCACCTTCGCGCACCAGATCGGCATCAATATTCACTTCGGACATATCATTGACGATGACGGCCACCCGGCGGCCCTCGCGGTTGTTCAGCACGGCATTCAACAGCGTGGTCTTGCCCGCGCCGAGAAAGCCCGAGAGCACGGTCACAGGCAGGCGGGTATCGGTGGGGTGCATTTTGGCCTCCATGGTTTAATATGTTATATCATTACATCTACTGTTGACCCGCATGCAACCCGCTTTGGGGCTTGAACCCCGCGAAAAAGAGAACAAATGTGGACATCGAGCCAGAGGAACCGCCCATGCCCTATGCCCATTCCGACAAAACACCCTCGGTGCTGACCCATCCCGCGCCGGATGTGAAAAGCCGTGAGAAACTTGAAGGCGGCAGGCGGTTCACCCTCGCCACCACATTCGAGCCCGCAGGCGATCAGCCCACCGCCATTGCCGAACTGTCGCAAGGCATCACGGAAGGCGAGCGCAATCAGGTGCTCTTGGGTGCGACCGGCACCGGCAAGACCTTTACAATGGCCAAGATCATCGAGGCGACGCAGCGCCCCGCCATCATCCTTGCCCCCAATAAAACGCTGGCAGCGCAGCTTTACGGGGAATTCAAAGGATTTTTCCCCGAAAACGCGGTCGAATACTTCGTCAGCTACTATGACTACTATCAGCCCGAGGCCTATGTCGCCCGCTCCGACACCTATATCGAGAAGGAATCCCAGATCAACGAACAGATCGACCGGATGCGCCACTCGGCCACCCGCGCGCTTCTGGAACGGGACGACGTGATCATCGTGGCCTCTGTCTCGTGCATCTACGGGATCGGCTCGGTCGAGACCTATGGCGCGATGACCCAGGATCTCAAACTCGGCGAGAGCTATGACCAGCGCGCCATCATGGCCGATCTGGTGGCCCAGCAATACAAGCGCAACGATCACGCCTTCCAGAGAGGCAGCTTCCGGGTGCGCGGCGACAGCGTCGAAATCTTTCCCGCCCACCTCGAGGACCGCGCCTGGCGGCTGTCGTTCTTTGGCGAAGAGTTGGAGGCGATCACCGAATTCGACCCCCTCACCGGCGAGAAAACCGACACATTCGAGAAAATCCGCATCTACGCCAATTCGCATTACGTGACGCCCAAGCCCACGATGCAGCAGGCGATTATCGGCATCAAACGCGAATTGCGCCAACGGCTTGACCAGTTGGTGAACGACGGCAAGCTGCTGGAAGCGCAGCGGCTGGAACAACGGACCAACTTTGATCTCGAAATGCTCGAGGCCACCGGCGTCTGCAACGGCATCGAGAATTACTCCCGCTACCTCACCGGTCGCGCCCCCGGAGAGCCGCCCCCCACCCTCTTCGAATTCATCCCCGACAACGCCATCGTCTTTGCCGATGAATCCCACGTCTCGGTGCCCCAGATCGGCGGCATGTATAAAGGCGACTACCGGCGCAAGTTCACCCTCGCCGAACACGGCTTTCGCCTGCCCTCCTGCATGGACAACCGCCCTCTGAAGTTCGAGGAATGGGACGCCATGCGCCCGCAATCGGTCTTTGTCTCGGCCACTCCCGCCAAATGGGAGATCGAGCAGACCGGCGGCGTCTTTACCGAACAGGTGATCCGCCCCACCGGTCTCTTGGATCCGCAGGTCGAAATCCGACCCGTCGACATGCAGGTCGATGACCTGCTGGATGAGGTGCGCCGCGTTGCCGCCGATGGCTACCGCAGTCTCGTCACCACCCTGACCAAACGGATGGCCGAGGATCTGACCGAATACATGCACGAACAGGGCATCCGCGTGCGCTACATGCACAGCGACATCGACACGATCGAGCGCATCGAAATCCTGCGTGACCTGCGCCTTGGCGCCTTTGACGTGCTCATCGGCATCAACCTCTTGCGCGAGGGGTTGGACATTCCCGAATGTGGGCTGGTGGCCATTCTTGATGCCGACAAGGAAGGCTTCCTGCGCTCGGAAACCTCACTGATCCAGACCATCGGCCGCGCCGCCCGCAACGCCGAAGGCCGCGTGATCATGTATGCCGACCGCATCACCGGCTCGATGGAGCGGGCCTTGGGGGAAACCAACCGCCGCCGCGACAAGCAGATCGCCTATAATCAGGCACACGGCATCACCCCCGCGACGATCAAGAAGAATGTCGATGATATCCTGCAAGGGCTCTACAAGGGTGACGTCGACATGGCCCGCGTGACGGCCAAGGTGGACAAACCCCTCGCCGGGGCCAATCTCCAAGCGGTTCTGGACGGGTTGCGCCGCGACATGCGCAAGGCCGCCGAGAATCTGGAGTTCGAAGAGGCCGCCCGCCTGCGCGATGAGGTGAAGCGGCTGGAGGCGGTGGACCTGCTCATCTCCGACGACCCCTTGGCGCGGCAATCCGCAGTCGAAGCCGCGAGCGCCGAGGCCGTCAAAGGGCGCGGCCGCTCGACGGCGGGCAGGCCGGGACAAAGAGGCGGGAATGTGAAGCGAAAGGGACGGTAGGGTGCGCATTCATAGCGCACCAACCGACCTCACCCCCCGCCAAACCGGTGCGCCATAAATGCGCACCCTACGCCCCTGAACCACCCGCTCTCACCACCGTAGGGTGCGCATTCATCGCGCACCACCCGACCTCGCCCCCAACAAACCGCTGATCCGCTCGCATCTGCTCTTGCCTTCCAGCAGGGGGATGCTCGTATCTCACCCTCAGACACAACAACCGAGGATACGCCCATGCGTCTTGCCGCCCTGACCGCCGCTCTTATGGCCCTTGCCCTCTCGCCCGCCCTCGCCGACAGCCACGACCACAGCGGCCATACGATGCAGATGACCCACGACCTGCCCGCCTCGACGCAGGCCTATATGGAGGCGAACGCCGCCATGCATGGCGCGATGGATCTGGACTATACCGGCGACGCCGATGTCGATTTTCTGCGCGGCATGATCCCGCACCATGAGGGTGCCGTCGCCATGGCACGGATCGCCCTTGAACATGGCCAAGACCCAGAGGTCCGCAAACTGGCCGAAGCGGTGATTGCCGCGCAAGAGGCCGAAATCATCTGGATGCGCGAGCGCCTCACCCGAATGGGATACTGATCCCAGCCTATGAGAAAGAGGGCCAACCGGCCCTCTTTGCCGTAACCACGCTCTTGTGTCCCGAAACCGGGTACGGTTTGTACGCCCTGTACACAGCTCAGAGCTGCTCCATCACCGCATCCGAGGCCTCGAAATTGGTGGTGACGCGCTGCACGTCGTCATCATCCTCAAGCGCCTCGATCAGCTTCATCAGCTTTTGCATGCTCTCAAGGTCCATTTCGGTCGTGGTGGTCGGTTTCCACACCAGCTTGGTCGAGTTGCTCTCGCCCAAGGCCTCCTCCAGCGCCGAGGCGGCCTCACTCAGATCCGTGTCAGCACACCAGATAGTGTGGCCATCATCGCCCGACTCCACATCTTCTGCCCCTGCCTCAAGCGCGGCCATCATCACCGTATCCGCATCACCGACACTGGCGGGATAGGTAACCTCGCCCTTGCGCTCGAACATGAACGCAACGCTACCGGTCTCACCCAGATTGCCGCCGTTCTTGGTAAAGGTCGAGCGCACGTTGGACGCGGTGCGATTGCGGTTGTCGGTCATCGCCTCGACAATGATCGCCACCCCATTGGGGCCGTACCCTTCATAGCGGATTTCTTCATAATCCTCTGCATCGCCGCCCATCGCCTTTTTGATGGCGCGCTCGATATTGTCCTTGGGCATGGATTGCGCCTTGGCTTCCTTGATTGCCAGACGCAGACGCGGGTTCTTGTCCGGGTCCGGATCACCCATCTTGGCCGCGACCGTTATCTCTTTGGAAAACTTGGAAAATAACTTCGCCCGCACGGCATCCTGCCGTCCCTTGCGGTGTTGAATATTCGCCCATTTGGAATGGCCGGCCATGATGCCTTCTCCTGCATATCCGGGAATTTGACGCCTTTTATACGCTTGGCGCGCACAGGGCAACGCCCTGCCCCATCTCATCGCAGTTTGATTTACGTCAAGTTAAGTTGACACTTAGAAGTGTACATTAAATCATCAAACAGGGAGCCATATTATGCGCATCGTCTTGATCCACCCCAATTATCACTCTGGAGGGGCCGAGATTGCCGGAAGTTGGCCCCCCGCTTGGGTCGCCTATCTGGCGGGGCACCTGCGGAACGTGGGCTATACCGACGTCACCTTTATCGACGCCATGACCAACCATCTTGACGATGATAGCCTGCGCGACCGACTGCGCGACCTGAACCCCGATGTTGTGGGTGTCACCGCCATTACCCCATCGATCTATGTTGCTGAAAACATTCTCAAACTTGCGCAAGAGGTGGTGCCCGGTGCGCTCCGGGTGCTGGGCGGTGTGCACGCGACCTTCATGTACAAACAAGTCCTCTCCGAGGCGCCTTGGGTGGATGTCATCGTGCGCGGCGAGGGCGAGGAGATTTTCCTCAATCTGATCCGGGCTGCGGACAGTGGGAAATGGCTTGAAACACGTAAATCTATCAAGGGCTTGGCCTATTTCGACGGCGATACCATTACCGCCACCCCCGCCGCGCCAACGGTCAAGGATCTCGATGCGATCGACCCCGACTGGTCGCTTCTGGAATGGGAAAAGTACATCTACGTACCGCTCGGCAAACGGGTCGCCATCCCCAACATGGCGCGCGGCTGCCCGTTTACCTGTTCCTTTTGCAGCCAATGGAAATTCTGGCGCGATTACCGCGTGCGTGATCCAAAAAAAGTGGTGGATGAGATCGAGAATCTCGTCAACAACCACGGCGTCGGATTCTTCATCCTCACGGATGAGGAACCCACTATAAACAAAAAGAAATTCGTCCAGTTCTGCGAGGAACTGATCGCCCGCGACCTGCCGCGCCGGGTGCAATGGGGCATCAACACCCGCGTCACCGACATCTACCGCGACCGCGACCTCTTGAAATTTTACCGCAAGGCCGGTCTGGTGCATGTCTCCTTGGGCACCGAGGCGGCGGCGCAACTGAAACTCGATCAGTTCAACAAGGAAACCACCGTCGCCCAGAACAAGAAGGCGATTCAGCTTCTGCGCGAGGCGGATATCTTTACCGAGGCGCAGTTCATCGTGGGGCTCGACAACGAAACCCCCGAGACGCTTGAGGAAACCTTTCAGATGGCCTGGGACTGGCAACCAGATCTGGCCAATTGGGCGATGTATACGCCCTGGCCCTTTACGCCGCTCTTTCAAGACCTCCGCGATCAGGTCGAAGTCTTTGATTTCTCAAAATATAACTTTGTCACACCGATCATGAAACCCGCCGCCATGACGCGCGGCGAGCTGCTGGACGGGGTGATGAAGAACTACCGCCGCTTCTATATGCGCAAGGCGCTCTTTCACTATCCCTGGCGCGGCACCGGCTATCGGCGACGCTATCTGCTGGGCTGTCTCAAGGCGTTTCTCAAGGCCGGCTTTGCCCGCACCTTCTACGATCTGGGCAAGGCCGGGTATTGGGGGCCACAGACCAAGAACAAGGTGCATTTCGACTTTGACGAAACCCGCACTATCGCCGAGGCACAGATGGAGGATTGGGAGGCCAGCGCCGACCGTGCCGCCCGCGCGGCAGAGCGCCGTGAAGCGGTGCGCGCCCAGATGAAAGACCGCGCCATAGACCGCAACGAGGGCTTCAAGATGCCCAATGGCGCCGATGTCCGCGCCTGCGGCGGCAGCACGCAGCAGATGGATGCCTGACGGCAGTCATATGACCGCCCGCATCGGCCCCAATGCGGTGCTGCAACTGGCCCCCGCGATGGACCGTATCGCGGGTGAGGGCGCGCGCCGCGCGCTCTTTGCCCCCCTGGGATTTGACCCCCTGCCCGACCCGACGGCGATGATCGACGAGGCCCGCGTCGCGGCGCTGCACAGCGCGCTGCGACGGTATCACCCTGAAAACGCGCGCGAAATCGCCATTGCCGCAGGTCAGGGCACCGGAGATTATATCCTCGCCCACCGCATCCCGCACGCCGCGCAAACCCTGCTGCGTGCCCTGCCTGCGCGTGTCGCGGCGCCGATCCTGACCCGTGCCATTCTCGCCCATGGCTGGACCTTCTGCGGCACCGGCACACTGTCTGCAAGATCCGGCCCACCGGTGGTCTTTACCCTCGCCGACAACCCGATCATTCGCGGCGACCACGCCCCGGCCCCGCTCTGCGATTGGCACGCCGCCGTCTTCGAGCGGCTCTTTGCCGGGCTGGTTCATCCACGCGCCCATGCGATCGAATCCGCCTGCTGTGCCACCGGCGCGCCCGCCTGCCGTTTCGAGATCGACTGGCGCTGATGCACCGACGTTGATCTGGAGAGGAAGGGAACCATGCGCGCGGCGCTGCGTTATTCCATCACGCGTCAACCAAAGATGGAGAAACCGATGAACTGGGATATTATCAAAGGCAAATGGAAACAAGCCTCAGGTGCAGCCAAGTCCAAATGGGGCGAACTCACCGACGACGACCTGCAACAGATTGCCGGTGAGCGCGAGCAACTGGTCGGCAAGATTCAGGAAAAATACGGCATATCCAAGGACCAAGCCGAAAAAGAGGTGGATGACTGGTCGAGAAGCGTCTGACGCCTTCAGCATGTTACACTACCCAAAAGCGGTCGACATCGAGTCGGCCGCTTTTGTACTGTCTGGCGGACCGGAGCCTGCGTTCAAAGGAGTTGGTCGTCCTGCGCTCTCTGAGCAACTCACCGATTTACGGCAACGCGCCCCACGATGCGTCAGATGCGCGACAGTCTCCAGGTTGGAAAGAGCTTGGCTTGATTGAAATAGGCACAGGTGTCTTGGCCGGAGAAAAGGCCGTCGTGCTCAACAAGAACTGTCTGCCAGCCCCGCGCCGTTGCGCCCAGAATATCCGTGTGAAGCGTATCTCCGCACATGACTATCCGACCCGGTGAAATACCGGGCAATGAGGCTTCGATCATCTCGTAGACTGCGGGAAATGGCTTGCCGACAAACCGGATGTCGGGGATGCCGCGATCTGCGAGCCGATGACCAAAATAACCCGGCTCGAGAGAGAACCCGTGTTCGCGCGGGGCAACAAGATCTGCATTGGCGATGATCAGGGGTCTTGGCCGCTTGAGCAGCGACGCCTCCAAAAGCGCCTGTCGTTCCAGTGACCAGACCTCGGTCGATAGAAACAGGAATCCCTCGGCCTGATCATAGCTCGCAGGATCATCGACAAGGCGACGTGTGGGGACCGCGATGTCTGACAGATTGTCCTGTGGTGCGGCGATACATCCCCAGACTCTGCTGTCCAGATGTGCCAGCGTCGCGTCGCGGCTGGTGATGATCTCGTGATCCCTGACCCCCATGCCGAGGGTCCGAAATTTGGACACGGCCCCTGCATGGGTGTAACTGGCCGCGTTCGAGAGAATGCGGATCTGACAGCCGATGTCGCGCAATTCTCTCAGCCGTTGCGCGGCACCGGGAATGGCGGCCTCACCGATATTCAGCACACCATAGGCGTCAAAGACAAAGGCATCCGCATGTGCAGCAATGTCATGCAGTGAGCTGATTTCCGATGTTCCGTCTCGAGATCTGGCCAAAGGCAGGCGATGGCGCACAGCCTCGTAGCGGTCGAATATGGTCGCGACAGTATCCATCAGCTTGGCTGGTTCCCTGATTAGGTCGAACTGCGGGTGCCGCAGAACTGGAGATTACATCCAGCTTGGGGAAAACTTACAGTGCAGATAGAAAATTGAAAGTCCAAAACAACAAAACGACATTTCATACGGCTGTCACAATCGTAGGATAACGCTTTATTAGCTTGAACCCGGAGAAATACGCCAGTTTTCAGAATTGAGCGGATCTTGCTACCGCAAAACTGTACGCAAACTGCGCAAATAAATGTTGCTTTGTTGTATTTCGTGACCAACAATCGGGCAAAACCATGGAAACTGATATGGCGTCCAAGAAAAGCAGGCGACACGATCTGATCCAGCAGGTCGTTCAGGAACAGGGAGGAGTGAGCGTAGGCGCGCTCGCCGAGATGTTCGGCGTGTCGATGCAGACGATTCGCCGCGACCTCGATATCCTGTGCGATGGCGACACGCTGCAACGCTCACATGGACGCATCGAACTGGCGGAAGGACGGCGTAACACGCCGTTTGACCAACGCGCCGGCACAAATCTTGTGGGCAAGCGCGCCATTGCCAATGCTGCGGCGGCGCTGATCCCGAACGGGGCCACTGTCTTTATCTCCATCGGGTCCACCGTGCTCAGCGTGGCGCGGGCGCTGCATCGCAAGAAGGAACTGACCATCGTCACCAATAATCTCAGCGCGGCGATGGCGCTCAGCGAAGAGATTTCCAATCGCATCATCCTGCCGGGTGGGGAGCTTCGCCTGCCGGACCGCGATTTCGTGGGCGAGGAGGTGGTCGAGTTTTTTGACCGTTACCGCGCCGAATTCGCCCTCTTTGGAACGGCTGGTATCGGCTCGGAGGGCGAGTTGCTGGAGTTTCATCAGGCCGAGGTGCGCGCAACTCATCGTATGTGGCATCACGCGCGGAAATCCATTCTGGTCATAGACCACAGCAAGTTCGGGCGTCTGGCCCCCGCCGTTGGCGGCAAGATCACCCAGATTGACCACATCATCTGCGACCGCCCGCCCGCAGCGCCCTTTGACCGACTCGTCGAGCAGCTTGGGGACCGGATTACCTTTGCAGAGGATGCCGAATGATGTCGGATGCATTCGTCGAGGTTCAGAATGTCGCCAAGCGCTGGAATGGGCAGCTTGGGGTCGCGGACGTTTCCCTGTCGATCCCGCGCGGGTCCTTTGTGGCGCTGCTCGGCCCGTCCGGTTGCGGAAAATCGACCACGCTGCGGCTTCTCTCGGGATTGGAATTGCCAGATGAAGGGCGGATCATCATTGACGGCAAGGACGTGACCACGGCGGCACCCTCCGAGCGCAATCTGTCGATGGTGTTTCAGTCCTATGCGCTCTTTCCACATCTCAGCGTGGCGGAAAATGTGGTGTTCGGCCTCAAGGTGCGCCGGGTGCCCGCCGCCGAGCGGCGCGCGAAGCTGGCGCGCGCGCTCGAAATCACCGGGCTCTTGGGCTATGAGGCGCGCAAGCCGGGCGCGTTGTCAGGGGGGCAACGGCAGCGCGTGGCCCTCGCCCGCGCCATCGTGGCAAATCAGCCGCTTTGCTTGATGGATGAGCCGCTGTCGAACCTTGATGCCAAGCTGCGCGCGTCTGTGCGCAAGGATATCAAGAAGCTGCAACTCGATCTTGGGATCACCGTCGTCTACGTGACCCATGATCAAACCGAAGCCATGAGCATGGCCGATATCGTCGTGTTGATGAAGGACGGGCGCATCCAGCAGACCGGCGCGCCCGAGGATCTGTACTACCGCGCCGCCAATACCTTTGTCGCCGAATTCGTGGGCGCGCCGCCGATGGCGCTGATTGACGGCGCAGCGCTGCCCGGTTTCGAGCAGGCGACCAAGATCGGCCTGCGCGCAGAGAGCCTGCGTTTGGCTGCGCCGGGCAAGGGGCGTCTGACGTGCCGCGTTTCCGAATGTGAATTCTTGGGGTCCGAGACCTTCGTGGGGCTGACCCATCCCGGTGCGAATGGGTTGGTGATCGCAATGCCGGGATTGCGGAACATTCCGGCCGGAGACACGCTCGACATAGATTTCGCCGATGATGACCTGCATTTCTTTGACGTAGAGGGAAACAGGCTTCGGCATCCGAATGGCGTGACGGTGTGACGTCACGTTGGAAAGACCGTCTTTAATTCTTGGGAGAAAATCATGAATACTATCAGAAAGATCACTCTGGCAACCGCTTTGGCGACGCTGACCGCCGCGCCGGTGGCCGCGCAAACCGAGTTGACGATGTATTACCCGATTGCGGTGGGCGGTGCGCTGACCGAGGTTGTTGATGGCATCGCCGCCAAATTCGAAGAGGCCAACCCAGACATCAAGGTCAATGCGATCTATTCGGGCAATTACGATGACACGCGCGTGCGCGCGCTTTCGGCCCTTGCCTCGGGAGAGCCTGCGCAATTGGCGGTGATGTTTTCCATCGACGCCTATGACCTGATCGAGCAGGAAAAGATTGTGGCCTTCGAGGATATCGAAGGCGTGGACCAAGGCTGGCTCGACAGCTTCTATCCCGCGCTGATGGCCAATGGCCGGATCGAGGGCAAGACGTGGGGCATCCCGTTCCAACGCTCGACCATCGTGGCCTATTACAACAAGGACATGTTCCGCGCCGCGGGCCTTGATCCTGAGGCCCCACCGGCGAGCTGGGACGAGATGGTCAGCATGGGCAAAGCCCTGACCAAGGATGGCACCTACGGGCTGATGATCCCCTCGACCGGCTATCCCTATTGGATGTTTCAGGCGCTCGCCATCCAGAACGGCAAGGAGCTGATGTCCGGCGACGGGCTCGAAACCTATTTCGACGATCCGGCCGTCGTCGAGACACTGGAATTCTGGAAATCGCTCTCGACCGAGCATGGCATCATGCCCGAAGGCACGGTTGAATGGGGCACGCTGCGTCAGGCCTTTCTCGAAGGGCAGACCGCGATGATGTGGCATTCCACCGGCAACCTGACGGCGGTCAAGAACGAAGCCAAATTTGATTTCGGGGTGTCGGTGCTTCCGGCGAATGAGCGGCCCGGTTCGCCCACCGGCGGGGGCAATTTCTATGTCTTCGAGGACACCACAGACGAAGAGCGCGCCGCAGCCCTCAAGCTGATCGCGTTCATGACAGCGCCCGAACAGGCCGCCGAATGGTCGATCGCGACCGGCTATATGGGCGTGTCGCCTGCGTCCTATGAAACGGACGCGCTCAAGGCCTATACCGCAGAGTTCCCGCCCGCACTGGTGGCGCGCAACCAGCTTGAAAACGCCGTTGCCGAATTCTCGACCTTCGAAACAGCGCGCGTGCGCGATGGGCTCAACAACGCCATTCAGGCGGCCTTGACGGGCAGCAAATCGCCCGCCGATGCACTGGCCGAGGCGCAGGACGCCGCCGAGCGGCTATTAAAAGACTACCGCTGATCCGTCGACCGCTCCGGCGGTTCGCCGGCGTCGGGCATCCGCCCGGCGCCGGCATATGACAAGGTAAAAGGCCGAACATGGCAAGTCACGTGAACACCGAACGCCGCAGACAGGCGATATACGGATGGCTCATGCTGTCGCCTGCCGCGATCCTGCTCGCGACATTTGCCTTTTATCCGTCCTTGGCGACGCTCTGGACCAGCATTTTCAGCCGGGACACGCGGCGCAAGCCCAGTGAATTCGTGGGCACAGAGAATTACACCGACCTCTTCGCCGATCCAACCTTTTGGAAGGTGGTGACGAACAACCTGATCTATGCGGGTGCTACGATTCCCATTTCCATCGCGATTGCCCTTGGCATGGCGCTTTGGGCCAATTCCAAGATCCCCGCACGCGGCTTTGTGCGCACCGCCTATTTCACGCCCACCGTGCTGCCGATGATCGCCGCCGCAAATCTGTGGCTGTTCTTCTACACGCCGGGATTGGGTGTTCTGGATCAGATCGGCGCGCTCTTTGGTCTGCCGTCTGTCAATTGGCTGGGCCAGCCGGAAACCGCACTTTGGGCGGTGATCATCGTGACGATCTGGAAAGAGGCGGGGTTTTTCATGATCTTCTATCTCGCCGCCCTTCAGACCATTCCCGAAGACCTCAAAGAGGCCGCCGATATCGAGGGGGCGAGCCGCTTTACCTACACGCGGCGGATCGTGCTACCGCTCCTGATGCCGACCACGCTCTTCATCATGGTCAACGCCCTGATCAACTCGGTCAAGCTGATCGACCACCTCTTTATTCTGACCAAGGGCGGCCCGAACGACGCCTCAAAACTGATCCTCTATTACATCTGGGAAATGGCATTCGCCTTTTTCGATGCACCGCAGGCAGCGGCGATGACAATCCTTGTGCTGTTGGTGCTTGGCCTCGTGGCGGGGATCAAGTTCACCATTCTCGATAAACGGACCCATTACCAATGAGCGGCCTGTCCCGACATCTCGAGACCTTTGGCGCGCTGCTTCTGGCCGTAATCTGGATCTCGCCGCTGGTATTCGCCTTCTGGGCCGCGTTTCACACGACCTCGGACGCGGTGAATTTCAACGTCGCCGCCCCATGGACGATGGACAATTTCCGCACCGCTTGGGCCGGTGCGCCGTGGCTCAAGTATTTCCTCAACACGTTCCTTCTGGTGACGGTCATCCTGATCGGACAGTTCTTTGTCACGACGCTGGCCGGGTTCGCCTTTGCTCAGGTGCGGTTTCCGGGGCGCGATGTCGTGTTCATTCTGGTGTTGATGCAGCTTTTCATTCTGCCCGAAGTGCTGATCGTCGAGAATTACGTGATGATCTCGCGCCTTGGTCTCTTCGATACGATCCTCGGGGTGGGCATGCCCTATATGGCGTCTGCCTTTGGCATTTTCCTGATGCGTCAGGCCTTCAAGGGCGTGCCGATTGAATTGCACGATGCGGCCCGTGTCGAGGGCTGCGGCTGGTTCGGCATCCTTTGGCGGGTCTATGTGCCCCTCGCGCGGCCCACCTATCTCGCCTATGCGTTGGTGTCGGTCTCGACCCATTGGAACAACTTTCTCTGGCCGCTCATTGTCACCAACTCACCCGACACAAGGCCCCTGACCGTGGGGCTGTCGATCTTTGGTGCGCCCGAGAATGGCGTGAACATCAGCGTGATCTCGGCGGCAACACTCATGTCCGTGGCCCCCTTGTTGGTCGCCTTCCTCGTCTTTCAACGACAGTTTGTGCAGGCATTTCTGCGCACTGGGATCAAATAGAGCATGGCGCGTTTTCTCCACCTGTCGGATCTTCATGTTGTCCCCGAGGGTCAGTTGGTCTCCAGTCAGCTCGACACAGCCCGCCTGTTGCGCCTGGCCATAGACACGCTCACCACACGGCTTGATGCGATTGGGCCAGTTGATGCGGTTCTTGTGACCGGGGATATCAGCGATGATGGCAGCACCGAGAGCTACGAGATTGCGCGCCGGGACTTAATGCGACTGGGACACAGGCTGCTTGTGGTGCCGGGCAATCACGATGGTCGAGAGACATTCAGAGCCGCGTTTTCCGACCTGCCCGAGATGCGGCCAACCGGCCTGATCGACTGGATCGCCGATATCGGGGACACGCGCGTCATCGGCCTTGATACGCTGATCGAAGGCAAGGGCGGCGGCGTTTTGCGCGACGAAAGCCTCGCGCTCTTGTCCGAGGCTCTGTCCACGGCAGGAGGCAGACAGACACTGGTTGCGCTGCATCATCCACCGCTGCAGACCGGACTCCGGTTCATGGATGCTATCGGTCTTGAAAATCCCAACGCTCTAAGGATTGTTCTGGATCAGCATGATGCGCCGGTCCGGGTGCTCGCGGGTCATGTGCACGGCGTCTATCATGGGCTTCTGGGACGACATCCGGTTGTGACGGCCCCGTCCTGCTGTAGTGCATTCGCTCTGGACCTGCGCGAGGATGCGCCGGTTGGGTTCATGACAGGTCCGACGGGATGCGCGCTGATCGACACGGGTGCCGGTGGGGTTTGGACCGAATTGCCGTTGCGCCATGGCGAGGGCCCGTTTCGGTTCTGAGATGGCGCGGTCGCAGACCGGCATCGGCTCTATCGATGCGGCCGACACCTCAAGCGGATATGTAACGTCCCCCTGAACGAAGACGTGGCAAGAGAGGTTTCCGGGCGGCGTGCGCAAATCAAAGGATAAGAGCTTTCCGGTCGTTCAACGAAAACCGGAAAGCTCAAAGAGGGTTGCCGAACGATCAGAACAAGAAATCTGCGGCGTCGATTTGGTCCGCATCAAGGCCTGCAAGCAGGATGCTGCCCCCGGTGCCAGTGATCACAGCCCCCTCGCCGGTGTCCGTAATTGTGAGATCCGAGAAACTCAGCCCCCCCTCGAAGACCAGCAGATCAACCCCGTCCTGAAAGTCGCTCACTGTATCGGCACCATCAGAACTGGCAAAGACAAACACATCCGCGCCAAATCCTCCGGTCAGCACATCGTTGCCCTCACCGCCGCGCAACGTGTCCGCTCCGGCTCCACCGTCCAGGGTATCGTTGGCCCCGCCCCCAAACAGGAGGTCATCACCAAGACCGCCCTGAAGCAGGTCAGCACCCAGTCCTCCGTCAATACTGTCGTCGCCTGCCCCACCGTCGATGTCGTCCCGGCCTGCGCCACCGTTGAGTGCGTCTTGTCCGTCTCCACCCAGAATCGTGTCATGGCCGATGCCGCCGTTGACGCTATCGTCACCACCGCCAGCGGCAATCACGTCGTCCCCAGAGCCGGCATGTATCGAATCCACTCCAACTCCGCCGCCAATCGTGTCGTTACCGCTGGCACCAAAGATTGTATCGGCCCCGGCTCCGCCTGCGATCCAATCGTCACCCGCCCCGCCCTTCAAAAGATCGTCGCCTTGTCCGCCAGCCACGCCGTCATTGCCGTCACCGCCGTAGAGACTGTCGTTGCCCGAGCCTCCCCGGAGAACATCGTCCCCCTCACCGCCACCGATCACATCGTTCCCGGTGTCCGCCGTTAGGACATCGTCACCGCTGCCCCCAGCAAGGAAATCATCATCCAGTCCGCCGCCAAGCGTATCGTTCCCGGTCCCGCCATTGAGCGTGTCCGATCCAGACCCACCACCGAGACTGTCATTACCGTCCTCGCCCAGCACCATATCATTGCCTGAGCCGCCGCCCAGCGTGTCATCCCCGTTGCCACCGAACATGGTATCGTCACCGGCGAGACCGTTGAAAATATCTGCTCCAACGCCCCCGACGATCGAGTCAGGACCCGGTGTAGCGATGGGTTGCGAGGTGTCGTTCTCCTCGACATCGGTGATGGTCAACAACAGCCCCACCGTATCTTCTACACCTGTTCCGAGTGTGGGGTCGTTCACCGTAACACTGACCTGCAACTCTGCATCACTCTCGAAATCCAGCGCTGCACCAGCCGCCAGAAAGAGCTCTGCACCTTCGATTTCAAACAGCGCCGCATCTGCGCCCAAGAGGCCCAAAACCGCCTCGCCAAGGCTATCATCGGTCACGATGATATCGGCCACCTTGATCCGATTGGATGTGTCGGCATCTTCCGGCAGGCTCATCAACACGTTGTTGAGCGCAACCGTCGGCGCATCGTTGACCGCCGTCACTGTCAGGCTGGCCGTGACCGCCTCGGTGGTCGCGGTGCCGTCAGTCACCGTGTAGGTGAATTCCGCCGCCCCGTTGAAATCCGCATCGGGCGTGAAGGTGACCGTGCCGTCGCCGTTGAGCACTGCCGTGCCGCCGGTGCCCGAGGTCACGCTGGCGATGCTCAGGGTGTCGCCGTCGACATCGCTGTCATTGCCAAGCAGATCCGCCGCCGCATAGGTGATCGCAGTATCCTCGGCCGTCGCGGTCAGCGTCTCGCCACTGGCAACCGGCGCATCGTTGACCGCCGTCACGTTGAGGCTGGCCGTGACCGCCCCGGTGGTCGCGGTGCCGTCGGTCACCGTGTAGGTGAACTCCGCCGCGCCGTTGAAATCCGCATCGGGCGTGAAGGTGACCGTGCCGTCGCCGTTGAGCACAGCCGTGCCACCGGTGCCCGAGGCCACGCTGGCGATGCTCAGCGTATCAACGTCGACATCGCTGTCATTGCCAAGCAGATCCGCCGCCGCATAGGTGATCGCGGTATCCTCTGCCGTTGCGGTCAGCACTTCGCCTGCCACCACCGGCGCATCGTTGACCGCCGTCACTGTCAGGCTGGCCGTGACCGCCTCGGTGGTCGCGGTGCCGTCAGTCACTGTGTAGGTGAACTCCGCCGCGCCGTTGAAATCCGCATCGGGCGTGAAGGTGACCGTGCCGTCGCCGTTGAGCACAGCCGTGCCGCCAGTGCCCGAGGTCACGCTGGCGATGCTCAGCGTATCAACGTCGACATCGCTGTCATTGCCAAGCAGGTCCGCCGCCGCATAGGTGATCGCAGTATCTTCGTTGGTGGCGGTCAGCGTCTCGCCGGTTGCCACCGGCGCGTCGTTGAGGCCGTTGAGTGTGATGGTGACTGTGGCGGTGTCGGTGCCATTGAGCGTATAGGTAAAGCTGTCCGTGCCCTGCGGAGTGGCACCGCCAGCCCCGCTCAAGGCTTCGAATGCACCGTTCGGATCATAAGAGAACGTGCCGTCGTCATTGACAAGCAAAAGAGCACCAGACGCAAGGGTCACCTGCGTTCCGACATCCGCAGCCTCTCCGTTGACCGCAGTAATGAGCAGTGAATCGTTTCCATCGACATCCGCCGTTGTGGGATTGGCATCGAACAGGCTGAGCCCGGCCCCGATTGCCGTCGCTTCGTCGGTCGTGAATGCGTCATCGGCTGCATCGGACAAGGTAAACTCGACCGCACCGGCCTCTAGCCCGCTACCGAGCAGCCGCACACCGCCATCAGCAGCAATCGAAAGGGTCTCGGCTCGATCCCCGTCGGCATCGGCATCCGCCGTATCAAGCGGCAGATAGGCGACATCGCCAGCATTGATCAGCACCGAGCCAATCTGCGGCGCAAGGGTTTGGACCGGACCGCCATTGTCGGCCAACGCCCCAAGACCGAGATCGGCAACATTCGTCAGGTTGCCCGCACCATTGGTAATACTCGGAGCGTCCTTGAAAACGCTGTTATAGGCAGAGGCCAGAGAGCCGCCAACAATTCCATCAACCGCCGAATTGTAGATGTTGACTGTACCGGCGGCGAACACCGCCGTATCACCCTGCAGGGTACTGTTCGTAATCGACAACTGACCGGCGATGGCCCCGACACCGTTCAAGCCAACACCGCCGGTTTCGGTGTTCCCGGTCACCGTGACATTGAACAGGGTTCCGATACCATCGGCACCCGAAACTTCAAGGGCAGTGACGTATTGCGACGCGTTGCCAGTGAAGGTCGAATTGACGACGTTGGCGGTGCCGTAAATCGTCATGCCACCCGCGGCAAGGTATGATGCCGAGTCGCGGACCGTGGAATTCACCAAGGTCATGCTTGTGTCCGCGCCCGAAAATATGGCACCGCCGCGGTCTTCAGCCGTGAAGCCGTTGGTGATGTCGAGGCTTCGCAATTCCGCGCTGTTGCCCGCCCCAGAGATCATAAAGACCCGGCTGGCATCGTTGCCGCTGATCGTAATGTCGGCGGCCAGATCCCCGTCAATATCCCCATTGATTATGACACCATCGGCGTCGGTCAACTCGAGGACGCCTTGCGTCAAGACAAGCGTGCCCCCAGCCAGCGACGCGTCGAATGTGACGGTGTTTTCTCCCGCCAGACTGTCGGCAAAGGCGATGGCTTCGCGCAGCGAGATAACACCGTCGAACTCGTCAACGACATCGTCGAGCGTGGTGACAACCAACTTGGACAGATCCGGTGTAAGTTCAAACGCGCCAAGATCGCGCGCGCTGCCGTTGGTGTTCACAAAATTCGAATCGTCAAAGGCTTCAATGCCGCGCGCGTCCGTTGTCGGCGCACCCGCAGTCGCTTGGTCAATTGCGGGGTTGGTCGGATCATCGAGAAGAGCGACCGTTTCAAGACCGCCGCCATTGTCCGCGAGCAGACCGCCGCCCGTGACAGGGTCAACGGCAGCAAAGATCTCCGCAGATGAAAAGCCGCTGACGATAGAGTTGACGGTGTTGGTGGTTGCTCCGGCCTCGGTGACAATGTCACCGCCGCTGTTGCCGATCACGATCGAATCCGTGATCGTGAGAGTCCCGTCATAATTTTGGATCCCGCCTCCGGTCGTGGCCGAGTTTCCAGTAATCGTGACATTCGTCAGCGTTGAGGGGCCATAGCTGTACATCCCACCGCCGCCAGCATTGCTGGTATTGCCACTGATCGTGACATTGGTAAGCGTTGCCTCGCCGATGCTCGTCAATCCACCTGCGGAAAATCTGGTGCTGTTGGAAACGTTATTGGAAATTGTGGCATTCGAGAGAATGATGGTCCCAAAGCTGAAAATACCGCCGCCATATTCCGCAAAATTGTCACTGATCGTCCCGTTCCGAAAGTCGAACGTGCCGCTCGACACATAAACAGCGCCCCCGGCGTTGTCTGGACCACTGGTGCCCGGCGGGTTCCCGTTCACCAGGTTAACGCCGTTGATGATGGCCGTGCTGTCATCCTGCCAGAAAATGCGGCTCTGATTGTTCCCATCGAGCGTCACATCCGCTGTGCCATCCCCATCAACGTCCCCGTCGATTGTCACATCTGATGTCAGAACCAGATGCGTTCCAGCGAGCGTGATCGTTCCGCCGGTCTCAAACGCGTCCCCCGTTTCGGATGCGAAAACAATGGTATCTGCGCCGGGATTTGCCCCTTCGTCATTGGCAAGAGCCAAAGCTTCGCGCAGGGATAGCCCGGTGCCACCAGGTGTACCAACGCTCGCACCGACGTCATTTTCGTCCTCAAGAGTCGTGACTGTAAAGGTGGCCATGGGTAATTCTCTTTCTTAATTTTAGGCAACGCGCGCGCGAGCGCGTGTCGGGTATTGCGATTGGGATGTGATGCACAAAAAAGCAGAACTCGAGAGACTGTCACTAAAATAAAGAGACAAAGTCTCTACTCAATCTGATGTCAGAAAGCTGCGGCGCGGTTGCGCCGTCACCTTTGCAGGACCGGTATGAAGCGTGGCAAAGCCGAGTGCAATAGGATATCCATATCTCGATCCAAACCAAAATCTCGCTAAACCTACATCATTAAAATGGATGCGCAATACTATCTAAAGTGAGTATCCTGAGCATTCGTATTGGATATAAACCGATCAGAAACTGAGGCGCGCATAGTCCAATGCTTGCGCTTTTCCGAACGGGATGTGGCGGGTAAACCTTACTGTCTTAATCTTCCGCGACGGAGTTTTGCCACGTGACCGCAGACCGCGTGCCGCGCCTATCGTGACGCCTGCCAGACGGCGTGCCGCTCCGCCCTCAGAGTGGCCAGAGGAGCGGGATCAAGGCGCTCGCTAAAAGCCCGACACTCAGGTTGAGCGGAATGCCCACCCGCAGGAAATCCGTGAATTTATAGCCGCCGGGGCCGTACACAAGCGTATTGGTCTGATAGCCGATCGGCGTGGCAAAACTGGCGCTCGCCGCCACCATCACCGCCACCACGAGGGGGCGCGCATCGACCCCCATTGCATCCGCCAGCCCGATGGCAATCGGCGTGACCACCACCGCCACGGCATTGTTGCTGATGAGTTCCGTCAGAAACGAGGTCATGAGATACATCGCCCAGACCACAAAGAACCCCGGCAGCACCGACAACGTGGGCGCAATCCCCCCAACCAGCAATTCCACCGCACCCGAGGCTTGCAAGGCTGCGCCAATCGCCAGCATGGCAAAGATCAGCGCCAATAATTGACCGTCGATAAAGGAAAACGCCTCGTCGGCATCAATGCAGCGCGCCAAGAGCACGAGCGCCACCGCGATCACCGCAAGCGCCAGAATGGGCGCCACGCCCAGCGCAGCCAGCACCACGATGCCCCCCAGCGCCAGCACTGCCAGCGGCGCGTGACCACGCCGGAACGCCCGCGCCGACGGGTGCGAGACATCGACCATCTCCATCTCGCGCGAGAGGCGCTGAATATCCTCAGGCGCGCCCTCCAGCAGCAGCGTATCGCCCACCCGCACCACCAGTTCATCCAGTTGCCGCCCGATGTTCTGATTGCGGCGATGCACCGCCAGCGGATAGACACCAAAGCGTCGCCGTAACCGCAACGCGCCCAAGGACCGCCCGACCATCTTGCAGCCCGGCGTGATCAGCACCTCGACCGTCGTCGTTTCGACCGCCGAGACCTGATCGACCCGCTTCAGGCTCTTGTTGCGCTGCAGGCTCAAAAGCTCGGTCATCTGCGTGCGCAGCACCACCCGGTCGCCCACCTGCAAAGTCACCCCCACCAGATTGCGACGCAGCGATTGATCGCCCCGAATCACGTCAATGAGCCGCACACCATCGCGCTTAAAGAGCTGCACCCCGGTGACTTCACGGCCAATCAGGTTGCTTTCGGGCGGGATCACCGCTTCGGTAAAAAATTTCATCTTGGAGCGGTCCGACAAGAGATCGGCCATGCTGTCACGCGCAGGCAAGAGAAACGGACCGAAAAAGCGCAGATAGATCGCCCCCCAGAGCACCAGCACGATACCGAGCGGCGTCACCTCAAAAATCGTGAATGGGGCCATGCCCGCCGCACGGGCCACACCATCGACCAAGAGGTTGGTCGAGGTGCCGATCAGCGTCGTGGTGCCCCCAAGGATCGCGGCATAGCTCAGCGGAATTAGCAACTTGGAAGCAGGCATCTTGAGACTGCGCGCCAATTGGACAAAGACCGGGATCATCACCACAACCACCGGCGTGTTGTTCATAAAGGCCGAGCCGACGACAACCGCCAGCAAAAGCATCCCGATGGCCAGACGCGGGCTATCCTTGGCCTGCCGTTCTGCCAGCGACGTAAAGGCATCCAGCGCGCCAGTGCGCACCAACGCCCCCATGACGATGAACATCGCTGCAATCGTCCAGGGCGCAGGGTTTGAGAAGACATCAAGCGCCGTGCCATAGGGCAGGACACCCAGCGCCAAAAGCACCGCCACCCCAGCGATGGCCACAACTTCGGTTGGATAGACCTCGCGGACAAAGAGCACGAACATCGCCAGTACGACGACCAGCGTCAACACCGCCTGTCCGGTCTGGGAGACGCCTAAAATCTCAATCACTTACTATGCCCTCTTCTGGTCCCGCACCAGTTTCCACGATCCCGAATGACGCGGCAAGCGTGATCTGTCAGGCACGCGCAAGAGAGGAACAACAGGATCGGTAGCTGTGGTCGTTTGCCTGCATTTGTTGCGCATGCCGCCCGATCAGGGGCCCGCCTGTTCCAACCGCCCGCCTTGGCGCACCATTTCGATCCGCGTGGCATGCCCAGTGGCATCATCGGTTTCGATATAGACGCCCGACACCGTCACGGCCCCCAATGCGGGGGTAAAGCGCTCTTTGGTCATGCCGGTGACAAAGCGGCGCATCGGTTCGGCCTTGTCCATGCCGATCACGCTCAGGTAATCGCCGCACATGCCCGCATCACCCTGAAACGCGGTGCCGCCGGGCAGGATCTGCGCATCCGCCGTGGGAATATGCGTGTGCGTGCCCACCACAAGGCTCGCGCGCCCATCGCAGAAATGGCCCATCGCCATTTTCTCGGATGTCGCCTCGCAATGCATGTCGACAATCGCGGCCTGCACGGCACCGCCCAAAGGGTGCATGCGCAGGATCGGATCAATCGCCGAAAACGGATCGTCATAGGCCCGACGCATAAAGACATTTCCCAACACCTGCGCCACCAGCACCTTGCGCCCGCGCCCGTCGGTGAAAACGCGGTGTCCCCGCCCCGGTGCCGCTTTGGCATAGTTGAGCGGGCGGATGATCCCGCCTTCACGCTCTGCCGCCTGCATCATGTCCTTTTGGTCAAACGCATGATCGCCCAGCGTCACGCAATCCGCGCCCGCCGCGAAAATATCCTTGGCATGCGCCGCCGTCAGCCCCATGCCGCCCGAGGCATTCTCACCATTGACGACCACGAAATCGAGTTTCCACGCTGCGCGCAGCTTGGGCAGTCGATCCGCCACCGCTGCACGCCCCGCGCGCCCCATTACATCACCGAGAAACAGTATTTTCATGGAAATCGGTGTTAGGCCGCTGCCACGCCAAGGGCAAGAGCCAATGCGCGGCCTCACCTGCCGCGATAGGTCGCACAGCCAAACGGCGAGAGCAACAGCGGCACATGGTAATGCGACGCCTCGGTCACCCGGACAGGCGATCACCCTGCATCGCGGCACTTGGCACGGAGTGCTGACGCCGCTCTCTGACCCCGGTCTCTTTGCCGTTCTGGATCGGATCCGACCGGGCGCAAATCTCGAAGAATACTGGTTCGACGCGCCCTATACCGTGTCCGCGTGATCAGCCGCCGCATATCTCCTGCAGGCGCAGCCAATCGGCATCGCTGAGCAGAGGCGGCGGTGGCGCGGTGCCGGCATAGGGGTCCGCCTCGATCAATTCGACTGTGGACTCCCCTGTGATATCAACCGCATAGGCATAGGGCCGTGCGCGCACTTGCCAGTGGGCAAACCCGGCCAGCATCGCCTCTGTTGCGACCGGCTCGGGCGGTTCGGTCATCAACCGCTCGGCATGCGCGCGCAACAGATCATCGGGCAACACGCCCGTCGCCAAGAGCCGCAGCGACGCCGACAGTCCGCCCTCCTCAAGGATCTTTGCCAGTGGATCATGCGCCTCGGCGCGCAGATGGGCGGCGATGATATGGCCCGCGACCACATCCGGCTCAGTATGGTCCTCAACCAGATTGGCATTGATCAGGACCACACCCCCCGGCACCCGCAACGCCCCCTCGATGCCGCCGCGCACCATCAAGAACCGCGCCTCACCGCGTCGGGGCGGCAACCGCCGCGCCAGTTGCGCCAAGGCGGCCTCCCCACCCGGACCATCGCAGACCGGGCCCGTCACCCGTTGCAGATGCCCCAGCAGCGCCTGACCGATTTCAACCCGCTTGACCATCGGCACCACGCCCAACGCATGGTCCCGCGCCGCACCGGGCAACCAAAACAGCACGAGCGCCGCCACCGCCGCAAGGCTCGTCAGCACGCCGACAAACCGCAACCGTCCCGGCCGTGGCCGCTGACGCTCCACGACGCCGCGCAGCTTTTCGATGGCCGCGATCATCTCGTCTTCATTCTCGGCCAGCTCCAGTGTCTCACCGGGGTCGCCATCGGGATGATAAATCGCGGGCCGATGCCCCGGATTGGCGCGCGCAACCGCCGCAATCGACCAATGTGCCTGCACCCGGTCGCGCATATCGGTGATGGTCAGCGTCGCCTCGCCGACTGACACGACCACATCGACCCGCTGCGCTGTCGGCTCTGCCCGCCACAGGCCCGCCGCCTCAAGCCGCTGATATTTGGTCAGTGCCGTCTTTTTCATGGTCCGGGGGCTGCCTGCCTCTATTTTCGGCACGCTAGCACGTCGGAGCCAAGGCGGGCAATCGCAAGAGTGCGGCGTCAATACTCCTGATTGAGCGCGTCAGCAGCGGGAATTTCCCGTTCCCTCCGGGCGATATACTCCAACAGCGCCTCATTCACACCGGGATCAAGCCGCGGCTCGACATAGCCCTCCAACATCCGCCGCGCATGGATCAGCGCCCGCTCTGTCGTGTCCTTGGACCCATCCGCCACCCATTGCTCGATCGAGTTGTTGTCAAAGAGGTCCGGCATAAAGAACGCCGTCTGGAAGTTCTCCTGCGTATGCGGATGTCCCAGATAATGCCCCCCCGGTCCGACATCGGGGATTGCGGCCAGCGCCGCGTCGAAATCGCCCCATTGCGGCCCCTCGGCCATGCGATACGCCATGGCGCATTGTTCGGCATCGACCACGAATTTCGCCACCGAACAATGCATCCCCGCCTCATTCCAGCCCGCCGAATGCCAGATGTAATTCGCCCCGGCATGGATCACCGCCGAGAGGGTCGTGGCCGATTCATAGCCCGCCTGCGCGTCTAGCGTCTTGGCCCCGCCCAACGTGTTAGACGTGCGCCACGGGACGCCGTAGAACCGCGCCATCTGACCGATCATGAAATTCATCAGACTGATCTCTGGCGTCCCCGCCATCGGCGCGCCGGATTTCATCGACACCGTGGACAGGTAATGCCCATAGATCGCGGGACAGCCCCGGCGGATGATCTGCGTATAGGCCAGCGCACTCAGCGCCTCGGCATTGAGCTGCGCCACGGTGGCGGGCACGCTCGCGGGCGTATTCGCCCCGCCAAGGACAAAGGGCGAGCAGAGCACCGGCTGGTTGCGGCGGCAAAAAGCCCGCATCGCCCCCAACATGGTTTCGTCCCACACCAGCGGCGAATTGCCGTTGCAATTGCCCGTCGTCACCGGGTTCTGCTCCATGAACTCCGCCCCAAACAGGATGGCGCACATCTCCATCACATCTTCGGCGTTCTTGGGGCTGGTGGTCATGCCCATAAAGGTCTTGTCCGAGTATTTCATCGACGAATAGGTGATGCGCAAATGCCGCTGGCTGATCGGGTGATCATAGGGCTCCACGATATGGTGCGCGCTCGAATGCAGCGCGGGCATCATGTGGCTCAGCTTGTGAAACATCGCCAGATCCGCCAGCATCGGGTTGCGGCGCACATCGTCAAGATCACGCAAGTAGGGCGCCCCCGTCATCGGCACAAAGATCGAATGCGGCCCGCCAAGGCGCACGTTCTTGCCCGGATCACGGGCGTGATAGGTGAAATCCGACGGGATCGTGGCAATCAGGTCGCGGATCAGGCCGCGGTCGGGATAGACCATCTCGCCCACCACCTTGGCCCCAACCCTGCGCCAATCCTCCAGCGCGATGGGATCGCGGAACTGCACCCCGACGTTCTCGAGAATATCCATCGAGGCGGCGTCGATCCGTTCAACCTGCGATCCGTCCATCACCTCACAGACGGGGATAGTCCGGGTCAGGCCGGGCAGCATCTCGACCTTGGGGGCGCTGCGAATGGCGCGCCGGGCACTGCGTCCACCGATGCGCATACGGGGGGCTGTTTCTAGGGTCATCTGCGATCTCCTTTGAGAGAGATCGTCGGTCATCCACAGCCGCGCGGCCTGCAGTTTTGCGAAACCCTTTTGCAGAAAGCGACATAAACCTTATATCGCAGTAGAGAGCTTGACCCCCGGCGCATGATAGAGCTGCAGCAATCCGATGACTTGCGCCTGCCTCCAACTTTGGCGCGTGACCAAAAGTGCCGCCCCTCCCACCGGCATCTGCAACGCATCGGCGACCGCCTTTGGGGCATCTATCGCCTCAATCTCGATCGTGGCCCGCGTCAAAGGGGCATTATGCAATAGCCATTCATCGACCGGGGTCCGTTCCAAGACCTCCGCCTCCAGCCCCGGCATCGCCGCTGGCACAAGCCAGCGATGCTCCAACTGGTGCGGCACGCCATCGGCAAGATAGAGCGCCGCGACGAACATAACCGCACCCGCTGGGCCCAATCCCAAACGCGCACTTACCACCCTCGGCGGCATCCCGATGTGACACGTCAACAACCGGTAGCTCGCGACTTTACCACTCTTGCGGATCGCATCGGCGATGATCGGCACCTCCAACGGGGCCTTGCGCACCGGATTGGCGGAAACGGTCGTTCCCCCCTTGCGTCGCCGCTCCAGAAATCCCGCCGTCGCCAGGTCGCGCAGCGCCCGCCCCACGGTGGAACGGGTGCAGCCATACTGCGTCGCAAGTTCCACCTCGCGCGGGATGCTGTCGCCGGGTTTCCAGACGCCCGTCTGAATCCGCGCCAAAAGATCGCGGCGAATATCCGTCCATTCCAGCCGGGAACCAGGTCCGCTCACATCAGCGCCTGCAATTGCTGCTGGACAGCGCGGAACCGTGCAACAATCGCGTCGCGGTTGACATGCGCCCCCTCTCGGACAACATGCCGTCCCGCCGCCCAGACCTCGCGGATGGCGCGGTGATCGCCGGCAAAAATCAGCGTATCAAGCGTCATATCGCCCACGCGCCCCGCCAGATCGGGCTGCTGCCCATCCAGCGCCACCAAATCCGCCCAAAGCCCCGGCGCAATCGCACCGCTTGCGCGCCCGGCCGCCTGCGCGCCCCCGGTCGCGGCCCCCTCCCACAGCACACGACCCGTCGACTGTGCCTGTGTGGCCAGAACCGCGCGCCCACGGTCGCGCAGACGCTGCGAATACTCAAACCCCCGCAATTCCTCGACCAGCGAAATGCGGATATTGGAATCGCTTCCCACACCGAATCGTCCGCCCTGCGCCAGATACCGCGCCCCGTCGAAAATCCCATCGCCCAGACTGGCCTCGGTGATCGGGCAGAGACCCGCCACAGCCCCGGTCTGCGCTAATCCCGTCGTTTCCTCCGGGGTCATCTGCGTGCAATGGATCAGACACCACCGCTCGGACACCGGCGCGTTTTCCAAAAGCCACGTCACCGGGCGTGCGCCCAGCGCCGCCTCAACCTCGACCACCTCTTCGTCCTGCTCGGCCAGATGCATATGGATCACCCGGTCGCCCGCCAATTCTGCGCAAAACGCCAGATCCTCGGGCTGCACCGCGCGCAGGGAATGGGGCGCAACGCCAATACCGCTATCGGCGCTGAGGCCCGCCACCGCCTTGACCGAGGCGTCAAAGAGCGCGGCGAATCGGTCCGGATCATTGCCGAACCGCCGCTGTCCCGGCGCCAGCGCGCGCCGGTCAAGCCCGCCATAGCGATAGAGCACCGGCAACAGCGTAAGACCGATGCCGGTCTCTTCCGCCGCCGCACAATGCCCCTGCGCCATTTCCGCCAGATCGTCATAGGGCGTGCCATCCGGCTGATGGTGCAGGTAATGAAACTCTGCAATGGCGGCATATCCCGCCTCGAGCATTTCCATCTGCACCATCGCGGCAATCGCGCGCGCATGCTCGGGTGTCAGGTGCTCCAGAAACCGGAACATCAACCGCCGCCACGTCCAGAACGTGTCGCGCGGATCAGGCCCGCGCGCCTCTGTCATCCCCGCCATGGCGCGTTGAAACGCATGCGAATGCAGATTGACCGGCGCAGGCAAGAGCGTATCCACCTGCTGCCCCTGCGGCGCGGCATCGGGTGTGACAGAGGCGATCCGCCCCTCCGCATCCAGCCTGAGACATACGTTCTTCGCCCATCCGTCGGGCAAGAGCGCCTGCCGCGCCCAAATGATCCGCTCCATCGCTATCTTCGCCTTGACTCTGTTAATATGCTTAATCATATTTTTGGCACGGGTAGCTCAAAAAGGAAAGAACCAAGTGCAGGACAGCGTCACGAGCACAGCAGAGACCAGCATTGTCTCGGTCCAGTCGGGCGACAGCCCGCTCGTGCTGGCGATTCCGCATGCGGGCACCGACCTGCCCCCAGAAATTTCGGCGCAGCTCAACGAGACCGGGCGCGGCCTCAGCGATACGGATTGGCATATCGACCGGCTCTATGCTGACCTCGTGCCGGGGGCGAGCGTGGTCTCGGCCCGTTTTCATCGCTATGTCATCGACGCCAACCGCGACCCCTCGGGTGCCAGCCTCTATCCCGGTCAGAACACCACAACGCTGGTGCCGCTCACGGATTTCGACGGCACGCCCCTCTGGACCACGCCCCCGACCGAGGCCGACACCGCCCAGCGCCTCGCGCAGTTTCACGCGCCCTATCACGCCGCCCTCAGCGCCGAGATTGCGCGCATCCATGCGCTATATGGATTTGTCTTTATCTATGATTGCCACTCGATAAGATCGGAAATTCCCTTTCTTTTCGACGGACGCTTGCCGGATTTCAACATCGGCACCAATAACGGGACAACCTGCGCACCGGCCCTCGCCGCTCTGGCAGAGCGCCACTGCACCGCCGCCTCCGGCTACACGACCATCACCAACGGACGGTTCCGCGGCGGCTGGACCACGCGGCATTATGGCCGCCCCGAGGCTGGATTTCACGCCATCCAGATGGAACTGGCGCAAGCCACCTACATGCACGAAGCGCCCCCTTGGGCCTATGACCCGGACCGCGCCACGCGGCTGCGCGCCGTGCTGGGACCGATGCTGCGCGACATCGCAGCGCTCGATCCCACCGATACGACCCTCACGACCGATTAACCAACAAGGAGCGATCCGAATGAAACTCACCAAATCCCTCTGCGCCCTCGCGCTGTCGGCTGTGGCCCTCGCGGCCCCGGCCACGGCACAGGACCGCGTCTTTGTCGGCATCGCCACAGGCGGCACCGGCGGCACCTATTATCCGCTGGGCGGCATGCTGGCACAGCTGATCTCGAACACCGCCGAACTCGAAGGCCGCCGCATCTCAGCCACCGCCGAAACCGGCAATGCCTCGGTCGCCAACGCGGGTCTCTTGGCCAAATCCGAGATCGAGACCGCCTTTGTCGCCGCCGACATCCTCGACGCCGCCTACAAGGGCACCAACCAGTTCGAAGGCAATGGCGCCGACAATCTGCGCGCCCTCGGCTCGCTCTATCCCGAAACCGTGCAGCTTGTGGCCCGCAAAGAGGCCAATATCGCGAGCTTTGCCGATCTGGCGGGCAAATCCGTGTCCTCCGGCTCACCCGGCTCTGGCCAGTGGCAGCTCTTGGGCGATCTGCTCGCCGCGCATGACATGACGCGCGAGTCGGTGTCCGAGGATTTCTCGTCCTTTGCCCAGTCGGCGGACAAGATCAAGGACGGCAATCTCGACGCCTCGCTGATCACCGCAGGCACGCCCACCTCGTCGATCACCGAACTGGCCAACGGCCATGACATCACCGTCGTGCCGCTGACCGGCCCGTCGATTGCCAAACTGCAAGAGGTGCAACCCTACTACGCCAGCGCGATCCTGCCCGCAGGCTCGTATCGCGGCATTGACGCGGATGTCGAAACCCTCGCCGTGCGCGCGATCTGGGCCACCCATGCCGATCTCGACGAGGATATCGCCTATGCGATGGTCAAGGCGCTCTATGAGAACACCGAGACACTGGCGCAGGTGCATGTGATGGGCGGGCAAATCTCGCTGGAAACGGCGCTGGAATCGATCTCGATCCCGCTGCATCCGGGTGCAGAACGTTACTACCGCGAACAAGGCCTGATCAAGTGACACGGACCGGCTGGCGCGGACTGACCGCGCTGGCAGCGGTCATATTATGTGCGGGGGGCTCGCAAGCCCCCCGCGCCTGTTCCAACGGAATGCTCGCGGTGGTCGGGGTGCGCGATGGCCAAACCCGGATCGACCTGCCCGCGCAGGCCTTTACCCTCAAATGGCGGCATTCCGTCAGCCTGACCCCGGTCGAGGCGGATTACATCATAACTCCGGATGGCGGGATCGTGCAGACCGAGGAACGCTTTGTCGCGCATGGCCCCGGTATGGCCTATGACGGCAAAGGCTGGGTTCAGCGGGACGGGGCCATGGTCCTGCCGCTGGACCGCCCGGTGCCCCGGCTGATCCTGCGCACCGCGCCCGAACACGAAAACCGCCTGATTGTGGGCGACCAAATGATTGACCTGACCCGGTGGCCCGCCACCCCGCTCGAAATCCTGTCGCCCGACTGCAAGGAAGACTGACCATGACACACCCCGCACCCGACACCGGCCTCTCCAAAGCAGAGATGGAGGCGCTGGTTCGCAAATATGACAACGAGACCAATTTTCGCAATCTCGGCGGGATCACCGGACAGGTGGTGGCGCTCGCCTGCATCGTGCTCAGCCTGTTCCATATCTACACCTCGGGCTTTGGCCTTCTGAACGAGGTGATGCACCGCTCGGTGCACATGAGCTTTATCATGCCGCTGGTGTTCCTGCTCTTCCCGCGCATGCGCCCCGAGCGGCCGCTGCGCGCCTGGGGCTTCGGGCTGGCCTTTGCGGCGTTCTACGTCTTTCTCGGACTGCAACTCGCCAATGCGCTGTCAGACCAGATTCCGGGTGCCGCCCGCTGGGGTCTGATCGGTCTCAGCCTCTTGCTTGGCCTCACAGCCCTGCCCATCGACGGGCTGGGCGGACATGGCGACCGGCCTTCCATCGTGGACTGGCCGCTCGCCATCATCGGCTGCGCCTCCTCGCTCTATCTGATCGTCTTTTTCGACACGATCTTCATTCAGAACGTCGGCTTTCCACAGCCGCTCGATTACATCCTCGGGCTGTTCGCCATCATCATCGTGCTCGAGGCCGCGCGCCGCACCATGGGCGAAGTGCTGCCCGTGATCGGCACGCTGGCGCTGCTCTACGCGGTGTTTGGCCCCTACCTGCCGGGGGATCTGGCGCATCGCGGCTACAACATCATCCGTCTGGTCAATCACCTCTATCTCGGCACCGAAGGCATCTACGGCATCGCCATCGGCGTGGTTGCGACCTTTGTCTTTCACTTCGTGCTCTTCGGCGTTCTGGCGCAGAAATCGGGGCTGGGGCAACTCTTCATCGACCTCGCCTCGATCGTCGCCGGGCGCTATTCCGGCGGGCCGGCCAAGGTGGCGGTGGTGTCCTCGGGCTTTTTCGGCATGATCTCCGGCTCGCCCATCGCCAATACCGTGACCACCGGTGCCTTCACCATCCCGATGATGAAATCCAAGGGCTTTTCGCCACAGTTTGCCGCCGCGACCGAGGCCTCAGCCAGTTGCGGCGGACAGGTGACGCCGCCGATCATGGGGGCTGCGGCTTTCGTGATGACGGAAATGCTGGGCGTGCCCTATAACGAACTGATCTTGATTGCCATAATCCCGGCCTGTTTCCACTACCTCTCGACCCTCTTCATGGTGCATCTCGAGGCCAAGCGCCTCAATCTCGAAGGGATTGAGCCGGACAAACTGCCGCAATTTCTCGATGTGCTGGTGCGATCCTGGCACCTTTTCATCCCGCTGGTGACGATGGTCACGCTCCTGTTGATGAAATTCACCCCCTTCCTCGCGGCCTTCTGGGGCATCATCCTGACCATCGGCTGCTCCTTCATCCCACTGATCCTGCAAACCGTGGGCTTGGGGAAACGCATGGATGCCAGCAGCGCGCTGACCCCGCGCAAGCTCAAGGACTCGCTCGAAAGCGGGGCCCAGCAGTCCATCGCCATCACGGCGGCCTGCGCCTGCGTCGGCTTCATTCTCGGCGTGACGACCCTCACCGGCATGGGGTTCAAATTCTCGGGCGCTGTGCTCGATGCGGCGGCATGGATGGGCACGGCCGTGGCGCTGCTCGATCCGCTGGGCTTCTTGTCCGAGAGCGGCACAACCCTGTTTTTCGCCCTGATCTTTGTGGCGATTGCCTGTATCATCATGGGCGCGGGGATCCCCACCACTCCCACCTATATCATCCTCGCGGCGATCGCAGCGCCAGCGCTTCAGGAGTTGGGCGTTCCTCTTCTGGCCACGCATTTCTTTGTCTTCTACTACGGCGTTCTGGCCGACATCACGCCACCTGTGGCATTGGCGGCCTATGCGGGGGCGGGCATCGCCGGGTCGGACCCGATGCGCACAGGCATGACCGCGTTCCGCCTCTCTATGGGCAAGGCGCTGGTTCCAATGATGTTCATCTATGCGCCCTCGCTGCTCTTCATCGACTTCACATGGTGGGATTTCTCCCTCGCGCTGTCTTCTGGCGTGCTCTCGATCATCGCACTCTCTGTAGCCTATATCGGGTTCTTCAAAACCAGCATCGCCCGCTGGCAGAAATGGGTGCTGAGCATTGCCGGGCTGATGCTGGTGGCGCATGACGTGACCGTGATCGCCATTGGCTCGACGATCGTTCTGGGCATCCTCTGGAGCAACGCACAAAAGGCACGACATCTGGCCAGCGCCTGACGCGCGCCCCTGAAACCGATCCGCAGCACGGCCTTGCCTTGGCGGATCGGTTTGCATAGCCTCATCGCAGGCATCCCACGCGAATGCCGGATCAAAAGCGGGGCACTCGCAGAATTGCGCCCTGCCAACACAGGGAGATAGTCATGCAACACCTTGCCAGAGGGGCGCGCAGCCTCTTCGTCGGGGCTGCTCTCGTGGTCGGATTGGCCACGGGCAGCGTCGCGCAGGATCTCAAGTTCTTTACCATCGGCACCGGCGGCACCGCCTATACCTATTACCCGGTGGGCGGTGTCATCGCCAATGCCATCTCCAAACCCCCCGGATCGCGCCCCTGCGAAGAGGGCGGAAGCTGCGGCGTCGAGGGCCTGATCGCCTCTGCCGTGTCATCACGCGGATCGGTGGACAACGTCAACGCAATCATGTCTGGCCTGCGCAACTCCGGCTTTGCCCAGTCGGACGTGGCCTATTGGGCCTATACCGGCACCGGCACGATGGAGGGCCAGCCCCCCGCCGAGAAACTGCGCACCATCGCGGCGCTCTTTGACGAGCATATCCACCTCGTCGCCCTCGCCGACAGCGGCATCGAAAGCGTCAAGGATCTGGCGGGCAAGCGCGTCTCGCTCGACGAACCGGGCTCTGGCACCTATGTCGATGCCGGTCTCATCCTCGAGGCCAATGGCCTCTCGGTCGATGACGTGACCGCCGAGGCGCTCAAGGGCGATGCCGCCTCCGAGGCCCTGCGCAACGGCAAGATCGACGCCTTCTTTGTCGTCGCAGGCTATCCGGCAGGCTCCCTTGTGGAACTGGCCTCTGCGGCTGACATCAAGCTCGTCCCCATCGCAGGCGACGGCGCGGCGGAACTGACCGGCAAATACAACTTCTTCTCGCAAAGCGCGATCCCCGAAGGTGTCTACGAAGGGATCGGGGCCACCGACACCGTCTCGGTCGGCGCCCAGTGGTTCACCTCTGCCGATGAAGACCCGGATCTGATCTATGAAATCACCAAGGCGCTCTGGAATGAAAATTCGCGCATCCTGCTCGACGTCGGCCATGCCAAGGGCACGACGATCACCCTCGACACCGCAATCAGCGGCGTGGGCGTGCCGTTGCACGACGGGGCCGAACGCTTCTACAAAGAGGCCGGACTGATCAAGTGACCCGCCCCGCCTGACATACAATCCCGGTCGCCGCATCTCGGTGGCCGGGCTTTTTGCTTTCCAGAGCAGGACAGACCCCATGGCCGATCCCGAACTCACCGCCGAAGAGCTGCACGAGATCGAACGCAAATACGATCCCGAACTGGCGTTTCGCCCCACCGGACGTAGCATCGCCATTCTGGTCTCGATCTGCCTTGTGGCGATGTCGGCCTATCATTTCTACGCATCGGGCTTTGGCCTTGTGCGCGAATTGCTGCACCGGGGGATTCACCTCTCCTTCGTGCTGGGCCTCGTGTTTCTGCTCTTTTCGTGGCGGCGTAGCACCAGCACCAACCTGCCCCCGGCCACCTGGTATCGGCTGTCGGGCGTGCCGCTCCTCGATCTGATCTTTGCCAGTCTCGCGGTGGCTGCGGCGATGTATCTGCCACTGCTGCCGCCCGCAGCGGTCTCGGTCCGGGTCGGCAACCCCTCCGACCTCGACGTGCTGATGGGCTCGGCGCTCTTTCTGCTGACGCTCGAGGCCACACGCCGATCGGTCGGGCCGACCCTGCCGATCATCGCGCTCATATTCGTGGCCTTCGCCATTTTCGGCCCCTACGCCCCCGGCGCGCTCAAACATGGCGGGGCCAGTTGGGAAGGGTTGATCAATCACCTCTACATGACCAACCAAGGTATCTACGGCATCGCCATCGGCGTCATGGCGCAATATGTGTTCCTCTTCATCCTCTTTGGCGTGCTGGCCACGCGCATCGGCCTTGGCCAGCTTTTCATCGACCTCGCCATGGTCATCGCAGGGCGCTACGCGGGCGGCCCGGCCAAGGTGGCGATCTTTTCCTCGGCCTTCATGGGGACCATCTCGGGCTCCTCCATCGCCAATACCGTGACCACCGGCGCACTCACCATCCCGGCGATGAAGCGCGTGGGCTATCCAGCCCATTTTGCAGGCGCAGTCGAGGCGACCGCGTCAACGGGCGGCCAGATCACCCCACCGATCCTCGGGGCTGCGGCCTTTATCATGGTGGAGTATCTGGAAATCCCGTTGCGCGACATTCTCGCGGCGGCGCTTTTCCCGGCCCTGCTGCACTACTTCGGCATCTTCATCATGGTGCATCTTGAGGCGCGCAAGCTGGGCCTGCGCGGGCTGCGCGCCGATGAACTGCCCAAGGCCGGGCTGGTGCTGCGCCAGCACTGGCTGTCGATCATCCCGCTTGGCATCCTTGTCTACCTCATCCTCAGCGGCAAGACCCCCGATTTCGCCGCGGTCTATGGCATCATCGCCTGCGTCGTGGTGGGCTTTCTCAACCCGGTCAACCGGCTGAAGCTGCGCGATCTGTGGCAGGCACTGGCAGATGGCGCGCGCAACACGCTGGCAGTGGGGGCCGCCGCCGCCACTGTGGGCGTTGTCGTAGGCGTTGTCACCCTGACCGGCGTCGGCTTTCGTCTGGGCTATGTGGTCGTGCAGACCGCGACCGACATGGGCGCGATGCTCAGCGAAATCTGGCTCCTGAGTTACTTCACCCTGCAACAATGGGCGCTTTTCGTTTCGCTGATCCTGATCGCCGTCTCCTGTATCATCATGGGCGCGGGCATCCCCACGACTGCGACCTATATCATCCTCGTCGCCGTCGCAGCGCCCGCCCTTGCCCAATTGCAGGTCGAACCGATCGTCGCGCATTTCTTTGTCTTCTACTACGGCGTTCTGGCCGACATCACGCCACCTGTGGCGCTCGCAGCCTATGCGGCGGCGGGCATCGCCGGGGCCAATCCGTTTCGCACCGGCAACACCGCCTTTCGCCTCGGTATCGCCAAGGCGCTGGTGCCCTTCGTCTTTGTCTATTCCCCGGCCCTCCTATTGGTGACAGACGGATTCACATGGTCCGCCTTTAGCATCACCCTTGCGGGCGCGATGCTGGGGATTGGCGGGCTGGGGGCGGCCTTTTCCGGCTATCTGCTCGCCCCGATGCGCGGATGGGAGCGGTGGGCGGTGGGGCTGACCTCGCTCCTCTTCATCGCGCCCGGGCTGATCACCATGGCGATCGGCCTCTTGCTCTGGTCACCCATCCTCTTCTTGCAATGGCGCAAGGCGCGCCTTGGCGCGGCCCTGCCTCGATGAAGACCCCGCAGAACCCCTATGATGTCGCCGGCTTTCACGCCGAGGCGATAGCCGCCGGGCGGCACCGCGACGTGGTGGGCGGTCGGTGGGACGAAACCGGGCGGGTCCAGATGTCCCTGCTGCGCGATGCGGGCCTCTTGCCGCACCATCACTTGCTGGACATCGGCGCGGGATCATTGCGCCTTGGATGCAAGGCCGTGCCCTATCTCGATCCGGGGCATTACTGGGCCACCGATGCGTCGCGCGCGCTCTTGCTCGCGGGCCATGCCGCAGAACTGACCGACCCCGCGCGCCTCAGCCCCGATCACCTGATCGAGGACGCCCGCTTTGACTATCCCGGCGTGCCGGGGTGCATCACCCACGCCATCGCCTTCGCGGTCTTTCCGCATCTGCCCATGGCGCATCTGCGCCGCGCCCTCACCAACCTGCGCCGTTTTGATCGGCTCGAGGGGTTGTTCTTCACCGTCTTCCTCGCCCCCGACGCCGCACAGGCCGCCACCGCTTATCGCCAGCCCGACGGGGTCGTCACCCACGACATCCGCCCGCCCTATCACCTCTTGCCCGAGGATGTGGACCATATGGCCCGCATGACCGGTTGGCAGGCCGCGCGCAACCCGCTGCGCCTGCCGCGCGGTCAGGTGCTCTACACCGCCCAGCCGATCCGCTGACCCGCCACCCGCCACCCGCGCATTTTCTTGCGGCATAATAATTCTGCATCTGCTAAGGTGCCACAAACCCGCAAGAGGCAAGAATGAGTAGCAAGCCTGAGATGAACGACACGCTGCGCGAACATATCATCGCGCAACCCGATCTTATCCTTGAGGATCAGGATCTTATGCGCGCCTTGATCGCCGCCAACGAGCGGGCGATGGGCGGCAATATCGTCGACCTGCGCGGCATCGCGATGGACCGTCTTGAGGCGCGTCTGGACCGGCTCGAGGACACGCATCGCTCGGTGATCGCCGCCGCCTATGAGAACCTCGCCGGCACCAATCAGGTCCACCGCGCCATCCTGCGGATGCTCGATCCCATCGAGTTTGAGACCTTCCTTCGGGATCTCGGCGGCGAAGTGGCGCATATCCTGCGCGTTGACGCGGTGCGCCTTGTGCTCGAATCGGTGCAAAACGACAATGACCCTGCGGTCCGCCGCTTGGGCGATGTGCTTTCGGTCGCGGAACCCGGTTTCATCAAAACCTACCTCACCGGCAGCCGCAACGTGCCCACCCGCCAAGTCACCCTGCGCCAGATCGACGAGGGCGACATGCGCGTTTATGGTCGCGAAGCGCCTTATCTGCGCTCCGAGGCCTGCCTTCTGCTCGATTTCGGCGCAGACCGCCTGCCCGGCATGCTCGCCATGGGGGCCGAAGACCCACATCAGTTCAGCCCGCAACAGGGCACTGATCTCTTGGCCTTTTTCGCAGGAGTTTTCGAGCGCACCATGCGCCGCTGGCTGTCATGATCTCGCCCGCCGCCCGCGACGCCCTTGCGGCGTGGCTGGCCGCGCAAAAGGCGCTCAAGGGGGCCGCCGCCAATACGATTGACGCCTACGCCCGCGATGTCGGCGACTTCCTGCGTTTCATGACGCAGCATCACGGCGAAACCCAAGGCTTGGGCGCTCTGTCTCGCATCACCACCTCCGACATGCGCGCATGGATGGCCCATACCCGTGGCGGCGATGTCGGACCCCGCTCGCTCGCGCGCAAACTCTCTGCGGTCAAGAGTTTCTACCGCTGGCTGTCCGAGCGCGAGGGGTTTGAACCCACCGCCGTCCTCTCGACCCGCTCGCCGAAGTTTCAGCGCAAACTGCCCCGCCCCCTCTCGCCCGAGGCCGCCTCCGAGATGATCGACAGGCTGGAGGTGCAAAGCCTCACGCCATGGATCGCCGCTCGGGATCAGGCGGTCGTGACCCTCCTCTATGGCTGCGGTCTGCGCATCTCCGAAGCGCTCGGCCTCACCGGGGCCGACCTGCCCATCGGCACCGTGCTGCGCATCCTCGGCAAAGGCGGCAAGGAACGGCTGGTGCCGGTGATCGAGCCTGCCCGCGCGGCGGTGACGCAATATGCCCGCCTCTGCCCCTATGACATCCCGCGCAATGGCCCGCTTTTCCTAGGCGCGCGCGGCGGCGCACTCAGCCCGCGCCTGATCCAGAAGGTGATGGAACAGACCCGAGCCCAGCTTGGCTTGCCCGCCACCGCCACCCCCCATGCCATGCGCCACAGCTTTGCCACGCATCTGCTGAATGCCGGGGGCGATCTGCGCGCGATACAGGAACTCCTGGGCCATGCCTCGCTCTCGACCACCCAGGCCTACACGGGCGTCGACACCGCCCGCCTGATGGAGGTCTACGCCCGCACCCATCCACAGGGACGCGGCTAGGGTGAGGCGATGATGGCTGGCGGGGTTTGGCCTGTTGCTGTCGTTAGCCTCATTCTCCAATGCGCGGAATCAAGGCGCGGAGCGCCGCCGCGCAGCGCCCGTCCGCCCCACCGGGCGGGCGCTTTTGCAACGTCGTAATCCCTTGATAACGCCAAAGTATTGGGCAGGCATATAAGTGCCAGCCGGTGCCGTTACAGCGCCCACCCGGCAGACGGGCGCCGCGCGGCTCCTCACTCGGGGCCAATGTCCGCAACCAGCCCCAAACCAGCCACGACAACTCACCCCGCCTCACGCAATAGTTAAGTTCAATTACAGCGGAATCATGCGAGGCTCCGCGCGGATAACCCGCGTGTCTCGTGAATGAAATGGAGAATTTTAACTATGAAACGCCAGCTTTTCGCCGCAGCGACCCTTATGGCCAGCCTGACACTTGGTCAAACCGCCCATGCCGCCGACTGCCCGGTCGATGTCGAGGATCCTTTTGCCCTCGAGGCCGCCGCCATCGAAGAGATTTACGCCTGCATCAAGGATGACTTGGCCGCAGGCTATGCCAAAGAAGGCAACGCGGTGGCGGCTGCCTATCGCGGTTGGACCGTATCCTCGACCCGTCCCGCCGTTGCGGGGGCTCATGGCAACCGCCTGCTCTATACCTTCGCCAATGACATCGCGGCCGAGCAATATCTGAAATACGCAGACGAGGGCGTCACCATGCCCGTAGGCTCCGTGCTGGCCAAGGAAAGCATCACCATCAGCGCCAAGAAAAAGGCCGCCGTTCCCGGCCCGCTCTTCATCATGACCAAGGGCGAGGCCGGCAGCGTGCCCGAGACCAATGATTGGGTTTATGGCGGCCTTCAGCCGGACGGCAAGCCGATGAAATTCAAGCAGAGCTTCTGCCACGATTGCCACGTCGCATGGGAGGCGCAGGACATGTTGGCCTATCCGCTCGAAGAGGTACGGCTCGCAAACTGAGCAAGGCCTGGAAAAATGCGCCCGGTCCCCGCGTGGGGCCGGGCTTTTTCTTTGCAAATCCGCAATCTCTGCGTCATTAGAACCGCATGACACCTCAGATGCGCGCCCTTCTTGTTCACCTTTTCACAGCCACCGGCGCGGTGTTCGCGATGCTCGCTATGTTGGCGGCCATCGACCTGAAATGGGAACTGATGTTCCTCTGGTTGGTGGTAGCCTTTGCGGTGGACGGCATCGACGGTCCACTGGCGCGCAAATATGACGTTCAGCAAAATGCACCAGAGTTTGACGGTGTCTTGCTTGACCTCATCATCGACTATCTGACCTATGTCTTCATCCCAGCCTTCGCGCTTTTCAAATCCGATCTCCTTCCAGGGTGGACCGGCTGGGTGGCGATCATCGTGATCACCTTTGCCAGTGCGATGTATTTCGCGGACACACGGATGAAGACCAAGGACAATTCCTTTTCCGGCTTCCCCGGTTGCTGGAACATGCTCGTGCTGGTGCTCTTCGCGCTGGAGCCGAATTTCTGGGTCATTCTGGCCCTCGTCGTGGTGCTGGCGGTGGCAATGTTCCTGCCGCTCAAATTCGTGCATCCGGTGCGCACCGAACGCTGGCGCTGGCTGACCCTGCCGATGGCGCTGGCCTGGACGTTCTTCGCGGGCTGGGCGGCATGGGTGCATTTCGATCCGCAAAGCTGGGCGCATTGGGGACTTGTCGTCACCAGCGTCTACCTGCTCTTTGCCGGCATCGCGCAGCAAGTCTTTCCACGCAAAGGCGACCTTGACCGGGTTTGAGCGGTTGATGTTGGGCCAGTTGCAGACGTTGGTCCCAAGCGCCTACGCGCGGAATCAAGCCCGAAGGGCGCCGCGCGATCGCTGGGCCATCCCGCGGCCTAGCGATTCTGAAAAGCCGTGTAACGCTTTGAACTTATACGGGCTTTGCAGGCATAAAGTGGCAGTTGCCGCCGTTGCATCGCTCGTCCCCGGCCCAGCAATCGCGCGGCTCACCCCTTGCGAACAACGCCATCTAAAGCCAAAACCGCCCCCTACATCGTATCCAGACAATGCCGCCGAAACGCCCGCTTGAGCAGATCCAACTCCTCACGCAACAGCGCCATTTCGGCGCGGATGTCATAGCTCAGCACATCCCCCGCCAAGAGCGCAAAACTTTCGAGGACTTCACCGCTCTTCCGGTCGCGGATCACGAATGTCTGAACCCCGTCAGCAATCTTCTCAAGCGGAACCGGCACCCGCACCACCCAGAGCTGCTCGTCCGGCTTGGACGTCACCTCGACGCCCGCCACCGGCTCTTGCTGATGCGTGACCTCGATGTCAGGCGTGAAATCACCCTCGCCTGCCCGCGTCAGCACCCCTTCCCAAACCCCTTCAAAGAGCCGCGTCTTGGTCAGTGTCACCTCGTTCATCGCTGCTTCCCTGTTACAGATCCGCGCGCGGGCGGCGGCTGAAAGTGACATCGCGCAGCACAAGCTGGCTCATCTGTGGATTCTCGAAAATAAGGTCGACCCAGGCCCGCTCCACCCGCTTTTCATTGAGATTGGAATAGGCCAGATCGAACTCGACCATGATTTCCTCGGCATTCAGCGGCAGTTCCCGCACGATCTGTTCGGTATTCGGCCCGTGTTTGATATTCAACCGGGCAAAGATCTCCAGCGGCTTTTCCAGCTCCACAATCGTATCCATCCGCAAGAGATGTCGCTTGGTCAGCCCGTTCACCGCCTGCTGTGGGAAATCCAGCACCACCGACAGAAACGATCCGTCAAAGGCAAACACATCCATCCGCAGACCGTAGGGGGCCAGATCCGCCTCGCGGCTGTTGCGCAACTGCCGCAGACACAGCTCCGATCGCGCGCAATCGTGAAACAACGTCACCTCGCGCCCCAGCATCGACTTGGACCGGACCGAGGCCATGCCCGGCACCGGCAACGGTTCGCGCCACAACTCGGGCCGCCACGCCCAATCCGTGCCATGCGGGCGGGAAAAGGAATTCGAGCCGATCATCGGCAGCGCCAGCCGGTTGTCGGCAATCGAAATCACCTCATTGAGCGAGTAGATAAGTTTGCGCGCACGGGCCCGGGCCCGTCGCAATTCGGCCAACCCCATCATCGGGGCATTGCGCGCCGCCTGCCGCCATTTGCGCAGGCTGTGCCGATGTGTCAACACATCCAGTAATTTCATGCAGAGCGCACCCTTGCCAAACTTCGCACGCGAAACAGTGCCGAATTCTATGTCCCGGATCTTTGCATAGCATTAATTCAAAACAGGAAACAATCCACTCAAAAGGCGAGGGTACTCAGGTCAGGACGCCGCCTTGGGCGCACTCACCTGCTCCGGGCTTGCCCCGCGCAGCGCCTCTCCGAGGTCGCGCAGCATCTCGCGTCCCGCCGGCCCCGTCACGACACTTCCCGCAGGGCCATAGATCGCGAGCCCCACGAGATGCCCGTTGATCACCATACCAGCCCGCCAATGCACCGGGTCGCCCCCCGGCAGGACCTCTTGTCCACCCTGCATCACCTGCACCAGAGAAATCCCGTCGCGATCCTCGGCACGCCGAACCTCAGCCGGGGCCAAGGCCCGCGCCATTGTCTGCGCGTCCGGCTGCTGCACCGGTCCCGTGCGCGGCAAGACAGAGACCGTCATTATCGCAGGTTCGACATAGACGCCCGCCGTTCCGGTCAGGCTCTCGCAACTGGCAATCAAGGCAAAACTACCCGATGCGCCACGTCGCAGGCTGGCCCCGTCCACGCAATAGCCGCGCGGCCCCGTCACCACCACCTCAGCGTCGTAGAACGCCACCTTGCTCAACGCTTGGGATTTACCCGCAGGCACGGCGAGACAGCCCGCAAGGGCCATCATCCCCAGCCCGAGCAAGGTCCGGGCGGCCAGCGCCCGGACCCGGCCCTGCTCAGAGGTCCATATAGACATGCCGCTCGAACGCCGCACCGGGATGGGTCACAGCGCCCTTGTAGGTCTCGCCCACCAATTGCGCATATTTCCACAACGCCCCGCTGGCATAGATCGTCTCGCGCGGACCGGCCCACGCGGCCTTGCGCGCGGCCAGATCCTCGTCACTCAGATCCACCGACAACTCACCCTTGATCGCGTCAATCGTGATCATGTCACCGGTGGCAATCAGGGCAATCGGCCCACCATGCGCCGCCTCGGGGCCGACATGGCCCACGCAGAAGCCACGCGTCGCGCCCGAGAACCGGCCATCGGTGATCAGCGCCACCTTCTTGCCCATGCCCTGACCGCTGAGCGCCGCCGTGGTCGACAGCATTTCACGCATGCCGGGGCCGCCTGCCGGACCCTCGTTGCGGATGACGATCACCTCGCCCTCCTTGTAATTGCGCGCCTTGACCGCCTCGAACGCATCCTCTTCGCACTCAAACACCCGCGCCGGGCCGGTAAAGACCTGATGCTCGGGCGCAATCCCCGCGACCTTCACAATCGCACCCGTCGGGGCCAGATTGCCCTTGAGGCCGACAACGCCGCCGGTCTTGGTGATCGGCGTTTCAATCGGATAGATCACCTTGCCATCGGCCACACGCTCGATCAGATCCAGCTCTTCGCCGATGCTGCGCCCGCTCGCGGTCATGCAATCCTCATGGATCAGCCCCGCCTTGCGCAATTCCTTCATCACCACCGGGATGCCGCCCGCGTCATAAAGGTCTTTGGCCACATAGGCCCCGCCCGGCTTAAGATCGACGAAATAGGGCGTGTCGCGGAAGATGTCGCAGACATCCTCAAGAAAGAAATCAATCCCCGCCTCATGGGCAATGGCGGGCAGGTGCAGACCAGCATTGGTGCTGCCGCCGGTGCAGGCCACGACCCGCGCCGCATTCTGCAAACTCTTGAGCGTCACCACATCGCGCGCCCGGATGTTCTTTTCCAGGAGCTGCATCACCGCCCGGCCAGAGGCCTCGGCATATTGATCACGGCTCTCATAGGGCGCGGGCATGCCCGAGGAATTCATCAGCGCCAGACCGATCGCCTCGGACACACAGGCCATGGTATTGGCAGTAAATTGCCCACCACAGGCTCCCGCCGACGGGCAGGCCACCCGCTCCAGCATATCGAGCGCCTTGTCGGACATCTCGGCGTTCTGATGCCGCCCCACGGCCTCGAACATATCCTGCACGGTCAGATCGCGACTGCGGAAATCCGCCGGGATTTCCTCGACCTGCGGCGCCTTGCCCGGCAGGATCGACCCGCCATAGATGAACACCGACGGCACATTCAGACGCACCATCGCCATCATCATCCCCGGCAGGGATTTGTCACAGCCCGCCAGCCCCACCAGCGCATCATAGCAATGGCCGCGCATGGTCAATTCCACCGTATCGGCAATCGCCTCGCGGCTCGCCAGAGAACTGCGCATGCCCTCATGCCCCATCGCGATGCCGTCCGTCACCGTGATTGTGGTGAACTCGCGCGGGCTGCCATGCGCCTCTTTCACGCCGCCCTTGACGGCCTGCGCCTGACGGTTGAGCGAGATATTGCAGGGGGCCGCCTCGTTCCAGCAGGTCGCCACTCCGACCAAGGGCTGATGGATCTCCGCCTCGGTCATGCCCATGGCATAGTAATAGGACCGATGCGGCGCGCGCTCCGGTCCTTCGGTCACATGGCGGCTGGGCAGTTTGGCTTTGTCGAACTTGGTCATGAGGGGCCTCCCGAAATTTGCTGAAATCGGTCTAGGCCAGCGGCGCGGCGGGGGCAAGCCGATTGCAACGCCTGAGCCCTGCCTATAGCTTGCGCGCATGAGATATGCCGCCCATGAACTCCTCGTTGGTCCCGCCCGCGCGACGTCCCATCCCGCCCGCCTTCTGGCGGGCATCGCCCTCGGCGTGCCGGTGTTTGTGGCGCTCAGCTTTGGCTATGCGTCGCTGCTGCCCCTACTCTTTGGCCCCGAGGCATGGGCCCAGATCGCACCGGGAATTGAAACCGCCTCCAACCCCCAAGGCGTGCTGATCAACCTCTTTGTCTTTGGCCTCCTGATCGTGGCGCTTGGCCTTACCCTGCGCCTCGTTCACCGGCGCGGAATCTGGAGCATCATCGGCCCCCGCACCCTCGCGCTGCATCAATTCAGCCGCGCCATGGGTGTCATGCTGCTCCTCTACGGCGCGCTGCTCTTTCTGCCCATGCCCGAGGGGATGGACCCGGTTGCCAACCTCACGCCGCGTCATTGGCTGATGCTCTTGCCGCTCGCGCTCTTGGGCCTCTTCCTTCAGGTCTTTGCCGAGGAACTGGTGTTTCGCGGCTATCTCCAGACCCAGCTTGCCGCACGCTTCTCCTCGCCCCTGATCTGGATGGTGCTGCCCTCACTCTGCTTTGCCATGCTGCATTTCGATCCCGTCAGCTTTGGTCCCAACGCCTGGATCGTCGTCGCCTGGGCGGCGGCTTTCGGTCTCGCCGCCGCTGACCTCACGGCCCGCTCAGGCACACTCGGCCCAGCCACGGCCCTGCATTTCATCAATAATTTCAGCGCCATCATGATCGCCGCCCCGCGCGGCCAATTCGACGGTCTGGCGCTCTATGCCTATCCCTTCGGCGTGGACAATATCGACGCCCTCTGGGCGATGATGCCGCTCGATCTCCTGATCCTTGTCTGCGGTTGGCTCGCCATCCGCGTCACCCTGCGCCGCTGATTGCATTTCACCCGCGCCCCGCTTATGTCAGGGCGCAACCGCCACCAGAGGGACCGGACCGAATGAACTGGATCACAAACTACGTGCGCCCCCGGATCAACTCGATCTTCTCGCGCCGCGAGATTCCCGAGAACCTCTGGACCAAATGCGACGAGTGCGGCACCATGCTGTTTCACCGCGAACTCTCGGACAATCTCAACGTCTGCACCAATTGCAGCCACCATATGGGCATCACCCCGCGCGCCCGCTTTGCCGCCCTCTTTGACGGCGGCATCTTCTCCGAGGTGGACGTCCCCGCCCCCACCCCCGACCCTTTGCATTTCCGCGACCAAAAGAAATACCCCGACCGCCTGCGCGCCGCCCAGAAACTGACCGGCGAGAAAGAGGCGATGCTGGTCGCCACCGGCGAAATGGGCCGCACGCCCATCGTGGCCGCAGCACAGGATTTCAGCTTCATGGCAGGCTCCATGGGCATGTATGTCGGCAATGCCATCATCGCCGCCGCCGAAACAGCCGTGAAACTCAAACGCCCGCTCATCCTCTTTTCCGCAGCCGGTGGCGCACGCATGCAAGAGGGTATCCTGAGCCTGATGCAAATGCCCCGCACCACCGTCGCGGTGCAGATGCTCAAAGAGGCGAACCTGCCCTATATCGTCGTGCTCACGCATCCCACCACCGGCGGCGTCACCGCCTCCTATGCGATGCTGGGCGATGTCCAGATTGCCGAACCGGGCGCGCTCATCTGCTTTGCCGGTCCGCGCGTCATCGAACAGACCATCCGCGAAAAACTGCCCGAAGGCTTCCAGCGCGCCGAATACCTGCTCGATCACGGCATGCTCGACCGCGTAACGCCCCGCACCCAGATGCGCGACGAGTTGATCACCATCACCCGCATGCTGATGGGCCTGCCCCCCGCGATCAAGGGCGACCTGCCCGCCCCCGCTGCGGCAGAGCCGGTCAAGGCCGAGGCAAAGCCCAAGGACGCCCCCAAGAAATGACCGCCCCCACATCGGACGCCATCCTTGCCCGGATGATGGCGCTACACCCCAAGATCATCGACCTCACGCTCGATCGCGTCTGGCGTTTGCTGGACGCTTTGGGCAATCCCCAGAACGGCTTGCCACCCGTTATCCATATCGCGGGCACCAATGGCAAAGGCAGCACACAGGCGATGATCCGCGCCGGACTTGAGGCGGCGGGCAAGACCGTGCACGCCTATACCTCGCCCCATCTCGCGCGGTTTCACGAACGCATCCGGCTGGCGGGCGATCTGATTTCAGAGGATCACCTGACCGCCATTCTCGATGAATGCTACGCTGCCAATGGCGCAGACCCGATCACCTATTTCGAGATCACCACCTGTGCCGCCCTCCTCGCCATGGCCCGAACCCCGGCCAACTACACCCTGCTCGAGGTCGGTCTTGGCGGGCGGCTCGATGCCACGAATGTGATCGACCAACCGGCGCTCACCATCATCACCCCCATTTCCATCGACCACGAACAATATCTCGGCGACACGCTGGCCAAGATCGCGGGCGAAAAGGCCGGGATCATCAAGCGCCGCGTGCCCTGCGTCGTCGGCCCGCAACCGGACGAGGCTTTGACCGTGATCGAGGCCATCGCCGCCCGCCACGGCGCGCCCCTCTTGGCGCAGGGTCAACACTGGCACGCCTATTCAGAACGTGGTCGCCTGATCTTTCAGGACGAAACCGGCCTCTTGGACCTCCCCCTGCCCAACCTGCCGGGCGCGCATCAGATCGAGAACGCAGGCGCGGCCCTCGCTGCCCTGCGCCACCTGCACATGGGCGATGCCGCCTATGAGGCCGCCGTCACCCACGCCTTCTGGCCCGCGCGCATGCAACGCCTGCACACCGGCCCGCTGATCGAGGCCGCTCCTCATGCCGAGCTTTGGCTCGACGGCGGTCACAACCCCGCCGCGGGCCAAGCGCTCTCGCGGCATCTGTCCACCCTGCCCGCGCGTCCCACGCATCTGATCTGCGGCATGCTGAATACCAAGGACATCGCAGGCTATCTCATGCCCCTCGCCGCCCATGCCGCGTCGCTCACCGCCCTCTCGATCCCCGGCGAGGCCAACACCCTGCCCGCCGAGGTCACAGCCGAGGCTGCCCGCGCGGCGGGCCTGCCCGCACGAACCGCCGAGACTGCGCTCGATGCCGTCACCGCCATCGCCGCCCATAGCCCCGAGGCGCGGATTTTGATCTGCGGTTCGCTCTATCTCGCGGGCGGCATTCTGCGCGAAAACGGCTGAGCCGCCCAAAGCGCAGGACCACACGATCTTTGCGTACAAAACCCGCGTACAATGCGTACAGGGTGTACGCTGTCGCCCTCATGGTCGAATCCCACGAAAAATCTGCGGTTTTTAAGGCTTTTCAAGGCTTTTGCGAATCACCCCATATTGACGGAATTGCGATAACCAGACTATATATTGATCCATAAACTCCGGCATCCGTGCCCGCCGGACCCAAAAATTCAAAGGGGGAAGCGCCGTGTTCAACCACGTCACAGGCCGTCAATCGGCCGAATTTGCCCCGATCACCCTTTCAATCTTCACGACCATGTCATTGATTTATTTGGGGTATTAGAATGTTGCGTGCCACCCTGATCGCGGCAGGATTTTTTGCGATCACCCTTGCGCTGATCCTTGTTCAACCCGGCAAACCGCGCCCATCGGTGGACGCCCTGCCCCTGACCGATACCTATGTCACCCGCGCCGCACCGGACCTCTCAACAGTAAACGCCCCGGCACGTCAGCCCGATCCAGAGGTTACCAACGCGCCCCTTGCCGAGCAGCCAGTCCAACCCACCAAAGAAGCACCGGCTGCCGTCGCCTCCGCACCGGCCGCGACAACGCTTGACTCGATGGTGCTTGGCGCGCTGCAGCAGGGCCAATCCGAGACCTATATCGACGCCCTCGTGAATGACGCTGCCCAGAAGGGCCGTGTCGAGGTGCCACAAGGGCTAGTCACAGCCGAAGGGCGTGTCGATACGGCACTTCTTCTCAGCGCCCTGTCCCAACCGGCCCGCCCCCGCGTGCCCAGCACCTATACCGTCGCCACCGGCGACAGCCTTGCCTCGATCGCCTATCGCTTTTACGGCGACCTCGCAAAACAATCCGATATTTTTGCCGCCAATAGCGACAGCATGCAGCCCACGGACCGGCTCCACGTCGGTCAGGTGCTCAACCTTCCAACGCCCTGATTTTTCAGGGCAAACCCGTTACGATGGCAGGAGTGATTGAGGGGCCGAACCAGCGGCCCCCTTTCATTTTCAATGGCACAAATTATCCACGCCCATCCTTGGGTGAGCCCATCACCACATAGGATGTGATCGCGTTGACCTGCGGCAGCGTGCCGAGAACATCGGTGTGAAACCGCTTGTAGGCCACCAGATCAGGCACTTCGACCCGCAAGAGATACTCCACCGCGCCGGTGATATTGTGGCATTCCACCACCTCCGGCGCGCGGCTCATCGCCTGCTCAAAGGCCACCTGACTGGCCTTGGTGTGGCTGTTCAGCCCGACCGTGATATAGGCCAGAAACCCAATGCCAAGCGCGCCACGATTCAGCACCGCGCGATAGCCCGCAATCACGCCCCGCCGCTCCAGATCCTGTACCCGTCGCAGGCAGGCGGACGGTGACAGGCCCACCCGTTCGGCCAACTCCAGATTGCTGATCCGCCCATCGCGGCTTAACTCTTGCAATATACGTTCACTGATCTTGTCCATGAGCGAATTATATTGCAGAGAATGTGCACAATCACAACAAAACACAATTCCACACCACGAAAAATCGCATAGAATTGTGCCATGACACTCGAATTGCTCACCGCCCTCGCCACGTTTTGCTTTGTCACGGTCATGACTCCGGGACCGAACAACCTCATGCTCATGGCCTCGGGGACGAACTTCGGTTTTGCCCGCTCCATCCCCCATATGCTGGGGATCGGCCTTGGGTTTCCCCTAATGGTAGCATGTGTGGGCCTCGGCGTGATGCAGGTCTTCGACCTATGGCCGCTCAGCTACACCCTGCTCAAGATCGGCTCCGTCGCCTATCTCCTCTATCTCGCGTGGAAAATCGCCCACGCCGCCCCACCCCGCGACGCCGAAACCTCCGGTAAGCCATTGACTTTCCTACAGTCTGCGGCATTCCAATGGGTCAATCCAAAGGCATGGAGCATGGCGCTCTCTGCCATCACCCTCTATGCCACCGGGCGCGATCTGGCCTCGGTCCTCTGGGTCTCTGGCGTATATGTTGTGGTCTCATCCGTCAGCACCACAAGCTGGACCCTGCTCGGCCAACAACTCCGCCGCCTGCTCAAGAACCAAACCCGCCTGCGTGTCTTCAACTGGCTCATGGCTGCCCTCTTGGTCGCGACACTGATCCCTGTGCTATGGCCCGCATGACGCTGACCTTGCTGCATACCGCAGAGGTCCACCGCGCCACTTTTGACGCGCTGCGCGATCGCATCGCACCGGATGTGACGCTTCATCATATCCTGCGCCCGGATTTCCTGAGCCGTGCCCAAGAGGCCATGACAGAGGATTTGATCTCTGAAATCAAAAAAGAAATTCATAAACACCCCACCCCTGTTCTTTGCACCTGCACCACGATCGGTCCCATAGCCGAGTCCGCAGGCGCGCTGCGGATCGACGCACCAATGATGCAGGTGGCGGCGGACTCCGGTGGCCCGGTGCTCATGGTCTATTGCCTCGACAGCACCCGAGCGCCCAGCCTCGCCCTCCTCACCCGCGCCCTGCACTGCACCGCCAATCCGCACCCCATACACGCCCTCCCTCTCTTGTCTCTCTGGCCGCTTTTCGCTGCGGACAACCACGATGATTTCGCCCGCGCCATCGCCAGAGAAACCCGGATCTATATCGCGCAACATCCTGATATCACAGCAATCGTTCTGGCTCAGGTTTCGATGGCTGGGGCGGCCCGGTATCTCACCGACCTCGCACAGCCAGTGCTGACCTCACCAGAGCCGGCCCTACGCGCCGCCCTCGCCCGGTTGTGATTGCAAATCACCCCTCTTCCAGCCATATAACCCCACGGCAACCGTGGAGACATGACAGCAATGACCAACTACCTCGACTTTGAAAAGCCGCTGGCCGAGATTGAAGGCAAGGCCGAGGAACTGCGCGCGCTTGCCCGCGGTAATGCCGAAATGAACGTCGATGCCGAGGCTGCAGCTCTTGATGCCAAGGCCGCCGAGATGCTGCATGACCTCTATAGAACGCTGACCCCGTGGCGGAAATGTCAGGTGGCGCGTCACCCCGACCGCCCGCATTGCCGCGACTATATCGAGGCGTTGTTTTCCGATTATACCCCGCTCGCCGGGGACCGCGTCTTTGGCGAAGATCATGCCGTCATGGGCGGGCTTGCGCGGCTGAAGGACCGCCCCGTGATGGTCATAGGCCATGAAAAAGGCAACGATACCAAGAGCCGGATCGCCCGCAACTTTGGCATGGCCCGTCCCGAGGGGTATCGCAAGGCCGTGCGCCTGATGCAGATGGCCGACCGTTTCGGCCTGCCGGTGATCACGCTGGTGGACACGCCCGGTGCTTATCCGGGCAAGGGCGCCGAAGAGCGGGGGCAAAGCGAGGCGATTGCCCGCTCCACCGAGACCTGTCTTGCCATCGGCGTGCCGCTGGTGTCGGTCATCATCGGCGAAGGCGGATCAGGCGGGGCTGTGGCCTTTGCCTCGGCCAACCGCGTGGCCATGCTGGAGCATTCGGTCTATTCCGTGATCTCACCCGAAGGCTGCGCCTCGATCCTGTGGAAGGATGCCGAAAAGATGCGCGAAGCCGCCGAAGCGCTGCGCCTCACGGCACAGGATCTGACCCGGCTTGGCGTCGCGGACCGCGTCATTGACGAACCCTTGGGAGGGGCGCACCGCGATTCGGCCCGCACCATCGCTGCCGTGGGCAAGACGATTGAGGCAATGCTGTCAGAACTTGCGAAGAAAGATCGCGCCGCCCTTATCAAGGATCGGCGCGAGAAATTTCTGCGGATGGGAACCAAGGGGCTCGCGGCCTGAGCCGCGAGCGCTGATACTTCGCCTCAGGCCGCGTCGCGCCGGTTCGCCTTGAGCCGCGCGTTCACTGTCTCGACGATTCCCGAGAACTCAGCCGACTCGATGCCTTGCTGCTCGGCGATGAGTTTCACCAGCATATCGACCCGCTCGATCCGGTCCGCCCCGCCTTCAATCGCGCGTGCAGCCGAGGACGGTTTGAGCAAGCCATTGGCCGCGTTTGCATATTTGGCAAAAGGCACGGCGTCGTCCGCATCCGCCCCAAGACGGCGCACCACATCATCGACGGTGCTGTAGATCTTCTCGGACAAGGCCACATCGCCATGCACCGCCTCTTTGATCGGGCGCGCACCTTCCGGCAGGACACAGCGGTAATTGCCCGTGAGCAGCATGCTCCACTTGGCAAAGGGCACATAGATCGAGTCGAAGACACGCAGTTTGACCGGTACATCCTTGCCATCGACCGTCACCGCGTCAATCGCGGCCTCAAGGTCACGCAGGATGCGATTATGGGCCTCATCCTCGAAAATCGCGGCCTTGAAATTGGTCGGCAGCCCGACATGCAGCGTATTCGCGCCATCCTCGGCTACGCGGTAGGCCTGCGGATCGGGGCTGCACAGGGTCACGGTGCCGGGCTTGAACGCCGCCCAGGCCCGCGGACAGGTATAGGCCGCCTCAAGTTTCGAGGTATCCAGCCCCGGAACCCGGCGCAAATAGGGCAGCGGCGGCATGTTCATGATCGACAGGCACGGCGTGCCCGCCGCCGCGATCCGACCCAAGAGGTCGACGATATTGTCGGCGCAATATTGCGGCTCTGACATGGCAAGCGCCACCATGTCATACTCGGCGGGGTTCACATCCTCGGGTGTCAGCGCGTTGAGCGTGCCGGGCAGGTCATGCGACCGGAACGAGCGATGCTCTGCTTCGTCACGCAGCTTGATGCGCACGTCGGTGCCCTCGGCATTGATCAGATCGGCGGTGGACTGACGGCAGACCAACGTCACATCCTGCCCGGCCATCAGCAACTTGGTGCCAAGCAGAGAGCCATAAGAGGCCCCGAGGATTACGATACGATAAGCCATGTCCGTCCTTTCGATAGAATCTTGCTACTGTGATTGATCCCTCGACTATATAGAACCCCGCCGATTTCACTACGAAATTAATGTCAATGTGTGTATGGTAAACATTACAAATCTAATTTCTGTAATGTTGTAAGGATTCCCATGGCAAAGACGCTCATTGGCCCCCGGCTCCGTCAGTTGAGACGCGACCGGGGCCAGACTCAGGCCGATATGGCCCGGATGCTGAATGTCAGCCCCTCCTACATCAACCTGCTCGAAAACAATCAGCGCAGCTTGTCGGTGCAGATGCTGATGTCACTGGCGGATGCCTATGCCGTCGATTGGCGCGACCTGACCCGCGACGAGACCGCGCGCCGGGTGGCGGATCTGCGCCTTGCGGTGCGCGACCCGGTCTTTGCCTCAGACCGCCCCGATCTTCAGGAATTGCGCGGCGCGGTGGATCACGCGCCACGCGTCGTCGATCTCTTTCTCGAATTGCACGGCGCATATCGCACTGCACTGGAAAAGATCCTGAGCCTTGCCGGCGACAACGCCGCCGATGAATTGCTGCGCAGCTCGCCCGAGACCGTCATCCACAATTTCTTTCGCGACCACGGCAACCATTTCCCAGAGCTCGAGCACGCCTCAGAAAGCGCACGCGAAGGAGAGTTCACCTCGCCCGAAGACCGCTATTTCGATCTGCGCGAGCGGCTTCGGACGCGGCATGGCATCACCGTGCGAGTCCGGCGGATCGGGGATCTGGGCGATGCGCTGCGGTATTATGACGAGGCCGCCGGCGTGGTGCATCTGTCTCAGGCGCTCGACACCTCCAACCGCGCCTTTCAACTCGCCCATGTTCTCTGCCTCGTGGCCTATCCTGACGTGCTGTCGGGGATCGTCAACCGCAGCGGGCTCGATTCACAGCACGCTCTGGCCCGGCTGCGGGTGGAACTTGCCAATTACTTCGCCGCCGCCTTTCTCATGCCCTATGACGCCTTCCTGCGCGAAGCAGAGGCGGCCGCCTATGACATCGACCGGATCGCTGCGGTGTTCAGCACCTCGTTCGAACAGGTCTGCCAGCGCCTGACCACCTTGCAGCGCGAGGGCGCGCGCGGCGTGCCGTTCTTCTTTTTGCGCATCGACAAGGCCGGGAATGTCACCAAACGTTTCAATTCCACCTCATTTCACCTTGCGGAATATGGCGGCTCCTGTCCGGTCTGGAACATTCACACGGCTTTTTACCAACCCGGCGTGATGATGCCGCAATTCGTCGAAATGCCCGATGGCGCGCGCTATTTCACCGTGAGCCGCACGGTGCATCGCCCGGTTTTCAGTGAGGAAACGCAGGACCGCCGCCTGACTCTTGCCTTGGGTTGCGAGGCGAAATACGCACACCGCTTGCGCTATGCGTCGAGCTACAATTTCGACGACCCCAAGCTTTATGCGCCCATCGGCCTCAACTGTAACCTCTGCCCGCGCCAGGCCTGTTCGCAGCGCGCGCATCAGCCCTTGTTGATGGAACTGCCGATTGACGAGAACCGGCGCGGCAGCACCCGCTATGAAAGCTGAAAGGGGGGCCGATTGGCCCCCCTTCCCGATTTTCTCTCGCTAAGGTCTTATTCCGCCGGTTTGGCCCGCCGCGGACGCAGATACTTGAACGCGGGCATCAGGATCAGGATGATCGCCACGATCATGATCGGTGCCGAAATCGGCCGGTTAAAGAAGATCGCCGGATCGCCCGAGGACAGAAGCAACGATTGGCGCAGCGTCGGTTCGGCAATCGGACCCAGCACGATGGCCAGAACCGCAGGCGCCACCGGATAGTCAAACTTGCGCAGGAAGAACGCGCCAAAGCCAAAGATCAGCAGCAGCCAGATGTCGAACATATCCTGCATCGCCGCATAGCCACCGACAACCGAGAGCACAAAGATCAGCGGTGCCAGCACGGTAAAGGGCATGCGCAGCATCCAGATAAACAGCGGGATGAAGGCAAGGTTCACGATCACGGCAAAGAAGTTGGAGACATAGAACGATCCAATCAGACCCCAGACGAAATCCGACTGTTCCACAAAGAGGCGCGGACCGGGCGTCAGACCCCAGATCACCATACCACCCAGCAGAATGGCGGTGGTGGGAGAGCCGGGAATGCCCAAGGTCAGCATCGGCAGCATGGACCCGGTAGAGGCAGAGTTGTTCGCCGCTTCCGGGGCCGCCACGCCTCCGACATGTCCCTTGCCGAAATCATCGGGACGCTTTGAGATCATCTTGGTCACGCCATAGGACATGAGCGAGGCCGGTGTCGCCCCCGCCGCCGGAAGCACGCCAACGAAGAAGCCAAGGAAAGAGCCGATGGACATGCCTTTCCAACCCTTTGTGAACGTCGTGCCGGAGTCCTCGATGATACCCTTTACCGAAATTTTTGCCTCGGTATTGGTCACTTCGCCCCGTGTCGATTCAATGGTCCAGATCATCTCGCCGATGCCATAGACACCGATGGCGAGAACGAGAAAGCTGATGCCCCCAAGAAATCCGTTCATCTCGAACAGAACCAGTCGCGGTGCGCCGGAAATCTGGTCAAACCCGACCGTGGCCAGAACGAGACCAAAACAGATGGAAAACACCGTCTTGGCTATATCGTCACCGCCAAGGCCCACAAAGGTTGCAAAGGCCAAAAGCATCAGAGCAAAGATCTCAGGCGGACCAAAGCTGAGGGCCACCGTTGCCAAAAGTGGAGCAAAGCCGGTGAAGAGCACGACCGACACCGTTCCCCCGACGAACGAGGCAATCGCTGCCGCCACCAGGGCAAGTCGCGCCTTGCCCTGCAGCGCCAGTGGTCGCCCGTCAAAGGTGGTGGCGACCGCCGTCGATGCCCCGGGAATACCCAAGGTAATCGACGAAATAGCCCCCCCATACATGGCACCATAGTAGATGGCGGCCAAAAAGATGATCGCTGATCCCGGCGGGACAAGGAAGGTGATTGGCAAGAGGATTGCCACACCGTTCACCGATCCCAGACCCGGCATTGCGCCGATAAAGAGCCCGAGAGTCACGCCGACAAAGATGAGCAATAGGTTAAGAGGTTGCACTGCGACAAGTATGCCGTCGCCAAGTAGAGATAGAATTTCCATGGATTGGGTCGCCCTTTTGTCAGCTAGGCCGTGACCGGCTCAGTAGATGATTTCGTAGAGGACATTGAACACCGGCTCGGTGAATCCCATGCCGGTCGGCATCGAGATTTGCATCAGCCCTTCAAAGAAGAAGAACAGCCCAAGCGGGAACAGCAGCACCATCGTAGTGGTCAGGAACCAGCCGTGGCGTCCGAGAACCTTGAGATAGTACAGCATGAAGATGGCCACCGCGCCATACATCGACACGATGTCGATCAGCGCCACAAAGCCAATGATACCACCCCCTACGAGCAACAGCGTCTTGAGCCCATAAGAGTCAAGCACCGGTTCATCCGACTGGGACTGCGGAGACGTGCCCCGCACCCAGTTCAGGGCGATAAAGCCGGTTGAGATCAGCATGCCCAGCGATAGCCAGAATGGCCAGAAGCCGCCCTGTGGTCCGGTCTTGGCAACAAAGCCAATCCCGTTCGCCGATGCCTTGTACATCAGGTAGATGGATAGGAGGGCCAGCACGCCCGCCGTCACTATTTCGCCAACCCGCATGGCTAGCCCTCCTTGTTGTGAGTTAAGTTTTCAGATTACTTCATGCCAGCAAGAAGCTTGGTGTGGTTCTCGACCTGCAACTGCCAGTAGGCGCGCTGCTCTTCCGGGTTCATCCACAGCGGAGACAGCGACTCTGCCTCCAGATAGCCCTGCCATTCTTCAGAGTTGAAGATGTCCTCAAAGAGCTTCTGGTAATAGGCTGCTGCCTCATCCGACATGCCCGGCGCACCAACAACGGCCCGCTGATTGTAATAGCTGAAATCGTGGCCCTTTTCCTTGAGCGTCGGAATGCCCGGATACGCGCTCATCTGCTCGTCAGAGAAGACCAGAAGCGGCCGCACGTCGCCCGACTGGAAGAAGCCACGTGCTTCTGCCGGGTTGTTCACTGTCGCCATGATCTGCTTGCCGGCCAGAGCCGCCGCAACCGCGCCGCCGCCGTCAAATGGGATGTATTTCGACTTCAGGTCGAAGGCGTTGTTCAGGTAGGCAAACACGATGCTGTCTTCCTGACCGGTGCCGGTGCCGCCGGTGGTATACTCACCATCCGCCGCTTTGACCGTCTCGACCCACTGCTCAAAAGTCTCGATTCCGCTGTCTTTCTGAACCCAGAGCGCGAAGGGGTCGACACCCATCATTGCAATCGGGGTAAAGTTCTGGATGTCGATGCCCAGATCGGGCTGACGGATCGGTGTCGAGAAGAACGAGTTGAGCGTCACCAGAATGGTGTGATCCGGATCGCTTGCCGTATTCAGCCAGATCAGCGCTTCTGCACCAGAGCCACCACCCTTGTTGTTGGGGATGAGCGGACGGCTGGTCATGTCCTTTTTCTCAGCCACCGACTGAATAAAGCGTGCGATCTGGTCGGCGCCGCCACCCGGACCCGCCATGATGACAAAGTCGATCGGCTTGCGCGGCTGCCACTCTGCCATTGCCGCCGGAGCAGTCAGCCCCAGCGCGGCGATGCCGAATGCTAAAGTTTTCAGAATATTCATGTCTTCCTCCCATTAATGGCCGCTATCCGGCCAGATGCAGTAAGGTTCTGATGCGCCCTCGGCCCTCCTCGGCCTTGTCTTGGTGCTCACCCAAACCAGTCTTGAGTTTGCTGTCGTCCTCCCGTCCCTGTCCACAAATTTCCGATACTTTTGCTCAACGCCTCAATGCACCATGACCACCGGAATCTTGGCTTCGTCCACAATGGTCGCGGAATTGCCGCCAAGCAGCGACTCCCGCTCGTAACTTTCGTGATAGGCCCCCATGATCAGCATGTTTGCCCCCACTTCGGCGCATTTTTCCAAGAGCGTGCGCCCCACATTGCCGCTGCGCTCGAACGCATGAATTTGCGACGTGATGCCCCGCTGCGCCAGATAATGCCGAAATTCTTCGGGTGTCGCGGTGTGCTCGATTCGCCCTGCCGTCAGGATCGTCACCTGATCCGCACCCTCGATCAGCGGCATCGCCAGCGCCACCGCACGCGATGCCTCGAGCGAGCCATTCCAGCCGATCGCCACATGGCTGCCGATATCGGCCGCAACCTGATCGGTGTCCGGACAGACCAGAACCGGACGTCCCGACGAAAAGAGCGCCGATTTCAACGTGTTGTATCCTAGGTTTTCGTCCTGATTGGGCTTGGCCACGCAGATCAGATCGGCAAGTCGCCCATAGTGACGCACCACCTCCACCTGCTTGCCCTCATATTCCCGGAATGCCGCCGTGGGCTTGCCAACCGCGCGCGGTTCAACACTGATCCCGTGACGCGCGGCATCGGCAACAAACTTGTCGCGCAGATAGTTCTGTTCGTAATCGGCGCGCTTGAGACTCGCCTCTTCCAACTGCTTGCGCAAGAACGACGGGATCACCACGCCATAAGGCATCATATCCTCGGCCTTGGGGTGGCAATGCACCACCCGCACATGCGCATTAAAGCGTTTTGCGAGGGCTGCAGCATGCGCAAACAGGATCGGTCCCCGACCGTCTCCGCGAACCGGCATCATGATGGTGTGAAGTGTGCTCTGGCGCATGATCAATAGAACTCGTTGGGAACGCCTGCGGCGTTGATGGAAAGGAACCGCGCCTGAGGCCCGTGGCCCGAAAGCGGCGCGATCACGAGAGCGCAGCGGATCAGCATGCCGGACCTGCGCCCGATGGGCCGCCCGCGTTCTGGCTCTGCCCTGCTGTATTGGCGTGGTCGTTTCCCAAGCCTGTCATGTTGCGCTCCCTTTGCTATGGTTTCGAGATCAGCTTCCCAGTGTCGCCCCCGGCGCAAGATCAACAGAGGCGGCCCATTCGCTCGCAGGCACTTTTGCCCCACCCTTGGGACGCACCCGCTTGATCAGGATCCGTCCGCCCACACATTGCACTGCCACGCCGGCATCGGACACCTCGCGCACGCGGCCCGAAATACCGTCCCCCGGCACAAGCGCGCAGTCATAGACATCGACCTCGGCCCCGTTCAGCGTGGTCCAAGCCCCCGGCGCCGGATTGGTGCCGCGAATGAGGTCATAGACCTGCTTCACCGGGCGATGCCATTCGATGCGCGAATGGGTGCGCGTGCAGCGCCGCTCATAGGTGGCCTCGTCCTCGTCGGGAACGATGCGCGGTGGATTGCCCTTGCGATAGAGATCACAGACCGTCAGCACGCTCTCCACGGCGCTCGGATAGATCTTCTTGAAATAGAGGTCGATCACCGTGTCATCCGGGCCGATCTCACAGTCCCACTGCAACAGGCTGTCGCCCTCGTCCAAGCCATCCGACGGGTAGAACCACGAATAGCCAGACTTGGTGGACCCCATGATGATCGGCCAGTTGACCGCCGAGGGTCCGCGATGCAGCGGCAACAAGGACGGGTGAAAGCAGATTGAACCATGGGTCGGTGTATCGCGCGCGGCCTCGGGCACGAACACATTGACAAAGGCCATCACCATCAGATCGGCCTGATGCCCCGCCAGAACCTCGAGCGAGGCGGGATCATCGAAATTGGCAGGCTGGTGGACCGGCAGGCCCTTTTCCAGCGCGAGTTCCTTGACCGGATCGACGGGCTTTCCGTCACGATCAGGCTCGCAATAAACCGCAACAACTTCGTCTGTCCCGGTGTCGAGCAGCTTGGCCAGCACATCTTTGCCAAAGGCCTGTTGCCCCATTACTATAAGTCGCATTCGATCCTCCCGTTGTGCGGGTGGCCGGTCTGCGCCGGCCTTGCCGTCACCCATTCATTATTCGGCAGCTTGTTTCGCACTTCCGACGGCACCAGAGTCCATGATCCGGGCCAAGTCTTCGCCATCATATCCCAGCACATCGCGCAGGATCTCTTGGGTGTGTTCCCCCAAAAGCGGCGAGCGCGTCACCTCAACCGAACTGTCCGATAGCTTGATCGGACAACCCACTGTCGTGTAGCGGCCCCGCGTCGGGTGATCGACGTCGACGATGGTCCCGGTCTTGCGCAGGCCTTCGTCTTCCATGATCTCCTTGGTGGACAGGATCGGACCGACCGGAATGTCATGCGGATTACAGATGTCCATCACCTCGAACTTGGTCTTGGTCATGGTCCATTCTTCGATCCGCGCAAAAATCGCGTCGAGCTTGTCCAACCGGTCGGCCGGGGTGCCATAGCCAGGCGCGGTCTTCCAATCCGGCTCGCCAATGACGTCGCACACCTTCTCCCAGACAGCCGCCTGCGTGATGAAATACGTGTAGGCGTTGGGATCGGTCTCCCAGCCCTTGCATTTCAGGATACGGCCGGGCTGACCGCCACCGGAGTCATTGCCCGCGCGCGGCGTCGCATCGCCAAACGGAATGCCTGCGCCATACTGTGAATATTCGGTCAGCGGCCCCACCTGCAAACGCTGCTGATCGCGCAGCTTGACGCGGCAGAGGTTGATCACCCCGTCCTGCATCGGTGCCAATACCTTTTGCCCCCGGCCCGAACGCTCGCGCTGATAGAGCGCGGTCACAATACCCAAAGCCAGATGCAGACCCGTGCCGCTGTCGCCAATCTGCGCGCCCGTCACAAGCGGCGGACCATCAAGGAACCCGGTGGTCGAGGCCGCACCGCCCGCGCATTGCGCGACGTTCTCATAGACCTTGCAATCCTCGTATTTGCCGGGGCCAAACCCCTTGACCGAGGCCATGATGATGCGCGGATTGATTTCCTGAATCCGCTCCCAGCTAAAGCCCATCCGGTCCAGAGCACCGGGCGCGAAATTCTCGACCAGCACGTCGCAGGTCTCAACAAGGCGCGTCAGCACCTCCTTGCCGGCGTCGGTCTTGGGGTTGAGCTCGATCGAGCGCTTGTTGTGGTTGAGCATGGTGAAATAGAGGCTGTCCGCGCCGGGCACGTCCACCAGTTGCTTGCGCGTTGCGTCACCGACACCGGGACGCTCCACCTTGATCACATCTGCACCGAACCACGCCAAGAGTTGCGTGCAGGTCGGTCCCGATTGCACATGGGTGAAGTCGAGGATCTTGACGCCTTCAAGAGCTTTCATAGGGTTCTCCATCTTCTGAGCTGCGTGGGCTGGTCGCCCACGCCCCAGTTTCGTTCTGTGTTCAGTCTTTGCGCGCTTGCGGATAGAGGCGTTGCGCCACCACCGATTGCGGGTTCAGGTTGCCGATATTGCCGCTTTCCTTGCCCGCTGCCGGGTCAATGATCGCGTTGATCAACGTGGGTTTGCCACTGTCGAGCGCCTCATAAACCGCCTTGCGCAGCTCATCCGGCGAGCGGGCGATGACACCCACCCCGCCAAATGCCTCGATCATCATGTCATAGCGCGAGCCTTTGACAAAAACCGTGGTTGCCGGATCGTCACCGCCGCCCCAGTTCTCACCATCGCCGCGATAAATGCCGTCATTGTTGAACACGACCGTGCAAATCGGCAGGTTGTAGCGGCAGACCGTCTCGATCTCCATCCCGCAGAAGCCAAAGGCGCTGTCGCCCTCAACCGCCAGCACCCGCTTGCCGGTCTCGATGGCCGCCGCGATGGCCGAACCCATGCCGATCCCCATCACACCCCAGGTGCCCACGTCGATCCGGTGACGCGGCTTGTGGATGTTGACGATCGAGCGGCACATATCGAGCGTGTTGGCGCCCTCGTTCACGAGGATCGTGTCGGGATTGTCGTTGATCGCATCTTTGATCACCCCGAGCGCGCCGTGATAATCCATCGGATCGTTGTTGTTGCGCAGCCGCGCATCCATCTTTTCCATATTGGCCGTGGCCTTGGAATTCACCGCATCCAGCCACTCTTTCGGCGGGGCGATCCCGGCCCCGTCCATGGCCTTGAGGAGAGCCTCACAGCAAGACCCAACGTCACCCACAATGGGGGCCGCGATCTCGACGTTGGAATCCATCTCCTCGGCCTCGATATCCATCTGGACAAAGCGTTTTGCCCCCGGCTCGCCCCACTGCTTGCCCTTGCCGTGGCTGAGCAACCAGTTGATCCGTGCGCCCATCATGATGACCACATCAGAATCTTTGAGGACCATCGACCGCGCGGCCGCGGCACATTGCGGATGGGTGTCGGGCAACAAACCCTTGGCCATCGACATCGGCAGGAACGGATAGCCGGATTTCTCCACCAATTCGCGGATCAGGTCATCACATTGGTCATAGGCAGCCCCCTTGCCCAGCACGATCAGCGGACGCTTTGCGCCCTTCATGACCTCAATGGCGCGATCAATCGCCGACTGCGCCGGGATCTGACGCTGCGCAGGCTCGATCACCTTGACCAGCGAGCGTGCCCCCTCTGCCGCATCCATCACCTGCCCCAGCATCGCGCCGGGAATATCAAGATAGACGCCACCGGGCCGCCCCGAAATCGCCGAGCGGATGGCCCGCGCCACCGCAATGCCGATATCCTGCGCATAGGTCAGACGGTAGGACGCCTTGCAAAACGGCCGCGCCATGGCCAATTGGTCCATTTCCTCGTAATCGCCCTGGGCAAGGTCCACGATCTCCCGCTCGGACGAGCCGGAAATCAGGATCATCGGCCAGCAATTCGTGGTCGCATTCGCAAGCGCGGTGAGACCATTCATGAAACCGGGGGCCGAAACCGTCATGCACACACCCGGCATCTTGGTCAGAAACCCCGCAACCGAGGCCGCATAACCCGCATGCTGCTCGTGCCGGAACGAAATCACCCGCATGCCTTGGCCCTGCGCATAGCGCCCCAGATCCGTGATCGGAATGCCGGGCACGTTGTAAATCGTCTCGATCCCGTTGAGTTTGAGCGCATCAATCAGAAGGTGAAAACCGTCTGTGAGGCTATTGATATCCACCTCTGACCCCGTGTTGGCCGATGCGTGTGCGCTGGCGAGTGCCATGTAGTTCCTCCCGTTTCAATTCTGCCTCGCCCCGCGATCTCAGCGGTGACAGGCGTGATAGCTAGGCCGTGTTCAAAGCTGCGTTGCGGGTCAGTTCCAGCCTGCCCCATGTTTTGCGAATATGCTGATGCAGTTGCATCGTGTGCTCGCGCACCCGCTCGGCGGCCTCATCGGCATCGCGGCGCTCCAACGCCTCGATGATTTCCGCATGGTCGACGACCGACCGCTTGACGCGATCCCCCTCCCACATCGACCGCAGGCGCACCGCCTGAATATGCAGAAACAATCCCTCCGCCATGCTCTTGAGCAATGCACAATGGGATATCTCCAGAATATGCAGGTGGAACTTCAGGTTATCGTCCGAGTATTCCGCAATCCGCGTCGCTGACAGCTCGTCATTGTATTTCGAGGCGATCTTGCGCAGCATCGCGATTTCTATGTCGGTTGCCGCAGTCGCCGCCAGGCGCGCTGCCATGCTCTCCAAAGCCGCCCAGGCGATGATCATCTCCAGGATCTCTTCCAGGCTCTTGCGCTGGACATAGACCCCCTTGCGCGGAACCACCGTCACCAACCCATCCGCCTCGAGCCGGGCAATCGCATCCCTGAGCGGCGTGCGCGAGATGTTCAACTGCTCGGCCAGCGAGCGTTCATCGAGCCGCAGATCGGCATTCTGATCATAGATGTCCATTTCCAAGATCGCTTCTCGCAGACGGTCGTAGACATGGTCCTTGAGCGTGAATTTTGACGCGATCGGGCGTAGCTTCATCTTATCCCTCCAATGCGCCCGTGCCCTTCGGCGGCCATGCTCACTTCTGTGGTATACCATAGACCAGCATATCAGGTCGGGCAAATCGTTTTTTGAAAATTCGTCGCCGCAGGTGCATCATACGCCTACCAAACCCCTGCCGATAGCGTTGTTTCTCCTGCACAATTCGCACAGCCGGCGGGCGTTAGGCGCAGATCGGAGGGATAGAACCATAAGTAATAATAAGTCATTGTTATAATTTATTTTATTCAAGAAATACACAAGCTACCAGAGAAAATGATCTCCCGCGAATCACATCCATCTTGTTGCGGTGCAGCATTCTCACGCCCCTCCGGAACCTGAGTCGCGCCACTTAATACGCAGCCCTGACTCCGCTCGCGAAAATGCCGGGTTGCTGGGTAAAATCAACTGTGGTATTTGGAATACCACAAGAATGAACACCACATTTAGTGGACCAAAACAGAGGGGCCGACCATGCTTATCCGTGCCGCCGACAGCGCGCTCGTGATCATCGACATGCAAGAGCGGCTCGTTCCTGCGATGCAGGCCCCCGCCCGGACGATTCGCAACGCCCGCACCCTGATGGCCTGCGCTCAGGAACTGGGTGTGCCGGTGATGATGACAGAACAGTATCCCACTGGCTTGGGCAAAACCGTGCCGGACCTGAAACCGGGACCGGGCACCACCGTGCTCAGCAAAATGCATTTCTCTTGCATGGAAGACGCCGATTTCGCGGCGCATTTCCGGGGCTTGGGGCGCAAACAGGCCGTGCTCGCCGGGATGGAGGCACATGTCTGCGTGCTGCAAACCGCCGCCAGCCTGATCGAAGAGGGGTACGAGGTCTTTGTCGTCTCCGACGCCACCGCGTCCCGCACCCTCGAGAGCGAAAAGGCCTGCATCGCCCGGCTCAGCGCTGCGGGCGCGGGGATCGCCACCACGGAAATGGTGGTGTTCGAATGGCTTGGCCGGGCCGGAACCCCGGCTTTCAAGAAACTGTTGCCACTGATCAAATGACGACCCCGGTCGTTTTACCCAAGGGAGGAAGAGCGTGAACATCCACGAATATCAGGCAAAGGCCCTGTTGCGCAGTTACGGCGCACCGGTCAGCGAAGGCCGCGTCGTTTTGCGCGGTGAAGAGGCCAAGACCGCCGCAGGCGCGCTCGATGGCCCCGTATGGGTGGTCAAGGCCCAGATCCACGCCGGTGGGCGCGGCAAGGGCAAATTCAAAGAGGCGGGCGCCGGGGAAAAAGGCGGCGTTCGCATCGCGAAATCGGTCAACGAAGCCGCCGAAGAGGCCAAGCGCATGCTCGGCCGCACGCTCGTCACGCATCAAACGGGTCCGGCGGGCAAGCAGGTTAATCGTATCTATATCGAAGACGGCTCCAGCATCGCACGCGAGCTTTACCTCGCCCTGCTGATCGACCGCCAGACCAGCCGAATCAGCTTTGTCTGCTCGACCGAAGGCGGCATGGACATCGAGGAGGTGGCCGCCGAAACGCCCGAGAAGATCCTCAGTTTCGCCGTCGATCCCGCCACCGGCTATATGCCGTTCCACGGTCGGCGCATCGCCTTTGCCTTGGGATTGACCGGCGGTCAGATCAAACAATGCGTGTCGCTGATGGGCATCCTCTACCGCGCCTTTGTCGAAAAAGACATGGAGATGCTCGAGATCAACCCGCTCATTGTCACCACCAGTGGCGATCTGATGGTCCTCGATGCCAAGCTCGGCTTTGACGGCAACGCAGTCTACCGCCACCCTGACATCGCAGAGCTGCGCGACACCTCGGAAGAAGACCCCAAGGAACTGGAAGCCTCCAAATACGACCTCAACTACATCGCGCTGGATGGCGAGATTGGCTGCATGGTCAATGGCGCGGGTCTGGCGATGGCCACCATGGACATCATCAAGCTCTACGGCGCCGAGCCTGCCAATTTCCTCGACGTGGGCGGCGGGGCGACCAAGGAAAAGGTCACCGAGGCTTTCAAGATCATCACCTCTGACCCGCAGGTCAAAGGCATCCTCGTCAACATCTTCGGCGGCATCATGCGCTGCGATGTGATCGCCGAGGGCGTGGTGGCGGCCGTCAAGGAAGTCGGCCTCAAGGTGCCGCTCGTCGTCCGTCTCGAAG
>Ga0209643_1000111_pt1 | contig 196747 bp, 192 predicted proteins | sample AutmiccBRH37_all_FD_187383 | JGI IMG/M metagenome (GOLD analysis project Ga0209643, IMG submission 187383) | Deep subsurface microbial communities from Mt. Terri, Switzerland - Autotrophic microbial communities BRH/37_all (SPAdes) (version 2) | ecosystem: Environmental > Aquatic > Deep... | reverse complement strand
GGCGGATGGACAGGATACTATGGAAAACCGGGGCCCGTCGTCATGCTACAAGGTTGGCTCGAAATCCAAGCCGCCAAAAAATCACTCCATACCCTCGGCTTCAAACCCAATGTGTGAATCTGGTAGCCCTCTGGGAGAGGGGGGGCCCGCGCCCGAAGGGCGTGGGAGGTGAGGGCTCTCACCCCTCCTTCATGATCCTTGCCTTCTGCCTGTCCCAGTCGCGTTTCGCTTCGACATTGCGTTTGTCGAAGTTCTTGCGGCCGGTGGCGGTGCCGATCAGGAGTTTGGCCATGCCGCGGTCGTTGAAATAGAATTTCAGCGGTACGATGGTGCGTCCTGCCCGTTCGACCTCTTGCGACAGCTTCGCCAGTTCCCGTTTTGACACGAGCAGTTTCCGTTTGCGGCGCGGTTCGTGGTTGAAGCGGTTGGCGCCCTTGTAGGTCTGGATCTCGCAATTGATCAGCCACAGCTCACCGCCCTCGGGACTGACATAGGACTCGGCGATATTGGCCTTGCCTTCGCGCAGGGATTTGACCTCGGAGCCGAGCAGCATGATGCCGGCTTCAAGCGTGTCTTCCACTTCATAGTCGCGGCGTGACCGGCGGTTTTCCGCGATCATCCCGTCAGAGCGGCCTTTGGTTTGTGCGTTCTTAGCCATGGGCTCTATTTAGGCATGAAGCCCGGCCAGCGCCATGGCTGCATCGATCTGTTCACGCGCGGCGGCATCTGGCGGGGTCAGCGGCAGGCGCACGTCAGGCTCGCAGAGGCCGAGGCGGTGGAGGACGTATTTGGCCGGTCCCGGCGAGGGCGCGCAGAACATGGCCTTGTGCAGGGCGATCAGGCGGCGCTCGATGGCGCGGGCGGTGTCGAGGTCGCCGTCATTGAACGCCTTGTGCATCAGCGCGCAGGATTCCGGCATCACGTTCGCGGTGACCGAGATGCAGCCGAGGCCGCCCATGGCGAGGTGGCCAAGGGCAATCGGATCGTCGCCGCAGAGCTGGTAGAATTGTTCCCCTTCCCCGATCAGGGCGGCGTGCTGTGACACACGGCCCAGGTCACCCGAGGCGTCCTTGATGCCGACCACGTTCGGCAGGCGGGCAAGCCGGGCAACCGTCTCGGCGGACATGTCGATCACGGTGCGACCCGGCACGTTGTAAAGAAACACAGGCAGGGCGACGGCATCATTAATCGCCTTGAAATGGGCGTAGAGACCGTCCTGATTTGGCTTGTTGTAGTAAGGGCAGACGACCAGCGCGGCATCAGCGCCAGCGGCTTTGGCGTGCGCGACGAGGTCAATCGCCTCGTCGGTGGCGTTGGAGCCGGCGCCCGCGATGACCGGGACGCGTCCTGCAGCAACTTCTACACAAAGCGTAACAACGTCCTTGTGTTCTTCGGTGCTCAAAGTAGAGGTTTCACCCGTCGTGCCGACCGGCACAAGGGCGGCTGAGCCCCCGGCGATCTGACGTTCGACCAGCGCGGCAAAGGCCTTCCGGTCCACGGCCCCATTCTTGAATGGGGTGACCAGCGCTGGGATTGATCCATGAAACATCGTAATATTGCCGCGATTCAGGTGTTGTTTGGAATGATCCATATATGAATCGCCTCTGCCTTCCCACGCTTTGGCTCAGAAATAAACACCCGGTGACAACTCATATGATCCGACCCGTCGCGCTTTCCCTGTTTGCCGTCCTCGCCGCTTCCGGCGCCGCTGCCGCTGGCATGCCGGAGTCACCGAGCCTGAAGCCGGACCGGCCCTATGCCTCCACGGCGACCGACTCGAAGAACGCCGAGATCCTCCACAAGGCGCTGGCCGCGGCCGAGCGCTATGACTGGAAAGAAGTGGCGAGCCTGCAGCAACAGGCCACAGATCCCGCCGTGCGCGACCTGATCATGTGGACGCGCGCCAGCGAAGGCGTGCCGGGCATGGGCTTCTCGGAGGTCAACGACGCGCTGACCCGCCTGTCCGACTGGCCGAAGACCGGCAATATGCGCGCCCGCGCCGAAGAAATCATCGAACTCTCTTCCCTCTCTGCCACCCAACGGATCGACTGGCTGAAAGCCTCCGGCCCCCGCACCGGCGAGGGCAAGGTCGCGCTGGCCAATGCCCTGCGCGAAGTGGGCAAGATGGACGACGCCATGGAGGTCATCCGTGACGCCTGGCACAGCAATTCCATGGACCGCACGCTGGAGCGTCAGGTTCTGGCCCGGTTCGGCGGCAAGCTGACCCAGGAGGACCACCGCGCCCGCGTCGAGTTCCTGCTCTGGACCAACCAGCGCACAGCTGCCGCGAACCTGAAACAGCTGCTGACGCCGGACTATCGCAAACTGGTCGATGCCCGCATCGCGCTGGCCGGCCGCTCCAGAAATGTCGATGCGCTGGTCAATGCTGTGCCGGAAAACCTGCAGGACAATCCGGGCCTTCTGTATGACCGCGCCCGCTGGCGCCGCGCGCATGGCAACCAGGACGGGGCCATTCCGCTGCTGACGGCGATCAATGGCAAGGACATCCCGGAAGCCGGGCGCACCAAGCTTTGGAAAGAACGCTCCATCGCGCTGCGCAGCGACCTGAAGGACGGCCAGTGGAAGCGCGCCTACCAGCTCGCCTCCCCGCACGGCATGGAAGAAGGCGCCGACTTTGCCGATGCCGAATGGGTGTCCGGCTGGATTGCGCTGCGTATGAACAGCGATCCGGAACGGGCGCTGCAACACTTCGAAACGATGACCGAAGGCGTGTCGACGCCGATCAGCCTGGCGCGCGGTGAGTACTGGACGGGCCGCGCCGAAGCAGCCCTCGGCGAGACAGCGCGGGCGCAGGTCGCCTATCTCGACGCCGCTGCTCACAAATCCACCTATTACGGCCAGCTCGCGGCGGAAGAAGTCGGCGACAAGCAGATCTATTTCGCGCCAGCCTCTCAGCCGACGGATGCAGACATTGCCGCCTTTGAAGGCCGCCCCATGGTCAAGGCCCTGCGCCTTCTGGGCGAGGCCGGCGAAACGCAATTGTTCCGCACCTTCGCCTATCACCTCGACGACCTTCTGGAGTCCGAGGCGGACTATATCCAGCTCTCGCAGCTGGCCGCCGAATACCACGTGCCGGACATTGGCGTGCGGGGCGCAAAAGCCGGTCTCGCCAAGGGCATTATTGCCACCGACGCGGCCTATCCGCTGGTCTCCTATCCGCTGCTGAAAGAGCCGCAGGTGGAACGCTCGCTGATGCTGGCTCTGTCGCGTCAGGAAAGCGAGATGAACCCGAGCGCGGTGTCTTATGTCGGCGCACGCGGCCTGATGCAGTTCATGCCGGCAACCGCGTCGCGCGAAGCGAAGCTCTCCGGCCTGCCCTATCGCCAGTCATGGCTGACGGATGATCCGGGCTACAACATGACGCTCGGCGGTCAGCATCTCGACTATCTGCTGAACCGGTTCAATGGCAGCTATATCATGACGGCGGCGGCCTATAATGCCGGTCCGACGCGGCCCTCACAGTGGATCGCCGACTATGGCGACCCGCGCACCGGCGACGTCGATCCGATCGACTGGGTGGAGTTCATCCCGTTCAGCGAGACGCGCAACTATGTGCAGCGCATCATCGAGAACACGCAGGTCTACCGTTCCCGCATCTCCGGCAAGCCGGAAGAGATCCAGATCCAGGAAGACCTGAAGCGCGGCGAGGAATAAACTTCCTCAGCACACAATGCAATTTGTGTCATCCCGGAAAACCCGCAGGGTTTATCCGGGACATCGTTCGCAGGTCGGCAAAAGGGTCCCGGATATTTGCTGCGCAAATTCCGGGATGACACAAACGGCCGATACCCTACCGCGCCGGAACGTGCGCGGCGATGAGTTGCGGGCCTTCGGCGGCGAAGGCGCGTTCGAGGGCGGCGTCGAATTCTTCCGCCGTCCACGCATCCTGAGCGGGCACACCCTGCGCTTCTGACAGTTTCACCCAATCGATTTCCGGCTGGCCGAGTTCCAGCATGGACTTTGCCGTCGGGCCGGGATTGCCAGCGCCGGTGCGGGCCAGCTCGATGTTCAGGATACGGTAGGAATGGTTGACGAAGACGACCGTGACCACATTGGCTTGTTCACGCGCCATGCTCCACAGGGCCTGATTGGTATACATGCCTGCGCCATCGCCGGTGAGGCAAAGCGTCTTGCGGTCCGGCGCAGCCACAGCGGCGCCGAGCGCGAGCGGCATGCCCATGCCGATGGCGCCGCCGGTCAGCATCATCCAGTCGTGCGGCTGGGCGCGCTGGGTGGTCAGGAAACATGGCAGGCCGTTGGAGACGGCATCATCGGAGACGAACGCGCCTTCCGGAAGATGACGGGAGATCGACATGCCGATCGTCATCGCGTTGAGGTCGCCGGACGGCATGGAGGGCGTTTCCAGCGGGGCGAAGCCTGCGCTGTCTTTCGCGCCGATAGCATCAGCGAGGGCTTCGAGGATGGCGGCGCTGTCGCTTTCCGGGCCGCCGACAATGTAGGGCGTGCAGCCTTCCGGCACGAGCACGGATGGCTTGCCCGGATAGGAGAAGAAGGCGACGGGCACCTGCGTGCCGGCGACCAGCATCAGGTCTGCGCCTTCAAGGTCTGCCACGGCGCCCTCGGCGAAATACTGCATCCGGTCCGGGATGAACACACCGGCGCCGCGGGCCTGACGCGGGAAGAACGTGTCAGTGATGACGCGGATACCCGCCGCTTTCAGGCGCGCGCCCTGGGCGAGGCCTTCTTTCGTCAGCGCCGTGCCATTGATCAGGATGACCGGCTTTTTCGCGTCTTTAAGCTTGCGGGCGGCAGCCTCGATGCGGGCAGCATCCGGCTTGCGCAGCATCGGGCGCGCGCGGCGTTTGCCGGGCTTGCCACCCTCGGTCCAGGCCGTATCGGCGGGCAGCAGAAGGCTGACCGGACCGGATACAGGGCCGAAGCTTGCCTCCCAGGCTTCAGCTGCCAGATCGCCTGCGGAGGCGACCGTGTCGGCAGACTTGATCCAGTTCGAGTTCGGCCCGGCAAGGCCCATGATGTTGGAGGTGAGCGGCGCGTCATAGCGCAGGTGCGGCACGGCATGGTCGCCGATGACATTGATCATCGGGGTCCAGGCACGCTTGGCATTATGGATGTTCGCCCCGCCGTTCAGGTAGCCCGCGCCAAGGTGCAGCAGCGTCATGGCCGGACCGCCGGTGACCCGCGCATGGCCGTCGGCTGCGCCCGTGGCGACGCCTTCGAACAGGCAGAGCACCGAATGGATGCGCGGCTCATGGTCGAGCGCGGTGACGAGGTGCATTTCGGACGTGCCGGGATTGGCGAAGCAGGCGGTGACGCCATGGTCGGCAAGGGTCGAGACGAGCGCTTCAGCGCCGGACATGGTTTGAACCTGTGTATCGGCCATGGTGTTTCCTTTGATCTTGTTTGTTTGAGTATTACAGCAGGTCGAGCTAAAAGTTGATGCGTCTATTCGCGTTCAATCAAAGAACCGCGTTGTTGTCTGGTCAGCATCCAGCAGGTTGTGCAGCCAATATTCAGAAGCACGAGCAACATCAACCCAATCCAAAATCGGGCATCAACTGAACCAGCGGCGACTTCCGAAAACGTCGCGTAACTACACACGGCGCCAGAAGCGAAATTCATGATCACCAAACCCCGAGGGCTTGCAAAGCGACCTGCGATAAAACGCAAGTTTCCTCTCCAAGTGGCACTGAGAAGGAACGCGATTGAAGCGAAGATCATCGGGCCCCAGAATTTATCTGATTGCCCTGCAGGCGCCGACAAAACCAGCACGACCCCCAATACAAGCGCCGATGCTGAGATCACCAGCATCAGAACGTTCATTCCGACCAGAACCATTTTCATGTTTTAATCTCCGAAGTCGCATGTTCTCGCCGCGGACTTGCAGTACATTCTTGTTCTGATCTACATACAGCCCAGTTGATCTGCCTTCTACTTGCCAAGGTCGATCACTTCCGCCGCAGGTGCTGCGGCATAGAGCTTCGCCACGTCGGCCTGGCGCAGGTCCTGCGTGCGGCCCTGGTTGATATAGCCCTTCTCGGTGATCTCCCCGGCATCGGCGCGCGGCGGGATGGGCTGCAGCAGGATGCGGGCGATGCGTCCGGCCGGATTCGGATGGTGGGCGTTGTGAGCCTTGAGGCCCTCGCGCACCTGTTCGATCACTTTCGGATGGCGGGCGAGCTGGTCCATAGGCAGGGCCTCACCCACAAGGCGCTGGCACCAGGCCTCGTTGAGGAAGCCGAGCAGCGTGACATCGCTCTGATTCAGACCGCAGACCACCGCATCGGACAATGCACCGCCCGTCGCGGCGACGGCCTGCACGCGCACCGTACCGGCTGACACCCATGTGCCATTGGAGAGCTTGAACTCCTCCGCCGTGCGGCCATCGAAGGCGAGGCCGCGCTCGGGGTTTTCCGGGTCAACGAACTTCACCGCGTCGCCGAGGCAGTAATAGCCTTCCTCATCGAAGGCTTCAGCGGTCTTGGCGGCGTTGCGGTAATAGCCTGGCGTGACGTTCACGCCTTTGACGCGCAGCTCCATCTTCTCGCCAGCGGGCACCATCTTGAACGTATTGCCCGGCAGCGGCAGGCCGATCAGGCCCATCCGGTCATTTGGCCAGTGGACGTTGGACGCGGTCGGCGCGGTCTCGGTCGCGCCATAGCCAGCCGACAGAGAGATGCGCTCACCCGTTGTGCGCACGGCGACGGCCTGAATGCGCTCGTAAATGTCCTGCCCCATCGAGGCGCCGCCATAGGCCATGCAGACGAGGCGGGAGAAGAACGTGTCGGCGAGGTCCTGATCGTGTTCCAGTTCCGTCGCCAGCGCCGCCCAGGCGGCTGGCACGGTCGTGTGCTGTGTGGTCGGGATTTCCTTCAGGTTGCGGATCATTGCGGGGAAGCGCGCAGGCGTCGGGGCGCCTTCGTCAATGTAAAGCGTGCCGCCCCAGTCCAGCATGTTGTGCAGGATGGAATGGGCGCCGTACGTGTGGCTCCAGGGCAGGAAGTTGCACATCACCTGCGCGCCGCCTGTGATCTCGTCGAGGCGCGGCTCGTCCCAGACAGAGCGGATCATGCGGGCATTGCAGGCGACCATCGAGTGCAGATTGATAACGGCCTTCGGCTCTCCGGTAGAGCCGGACGTCATCATGTAGCTGGCCACGCTGCCTGGCGTCAGACGGTCATAGGCGGCGTCAACCTCGGGGCCGGGCGAGCGACCGAACTGTTCGATGCGGACGGCATCAAAGCCCTCTGGCGCGTCGCCGCCAAAGATCACGACCCGGCCGTCCACGCCGAGCCCATCCAGCGCGCGCTGATAGGCAGCGCCATCCTCGACATAGATGAATTTCGGTTCGATCAGCTGGTCGATATATTTCAGGCGGCCAAGGTCTTCCGACAGGAGGGCGTAGGCGGGCGTCACCGGCACGACCGGGCTGCCGGCCCACATGGCGGCGTACTTGATCAGCGCATTGTCGATCGCATTGGCGGACAGGATCATGGTCGGCGCATCCGGCCCGGCCCCGGCATCGAGGAAGCCCTGCGCGAGGCGCTTCACCGTGGCGAGGCCCTGTGCATAGGTCACTTCGCGCCAGCCTTCGCCGCCATCCTTCGGGCGCTCGGCCAGCCAGATCCGGTCAGGGACTTCGGCGGCCCACTTCACCAGCGGAGCCAGCATGTGGGGCGGGCAGGCCTTCAGCGGCTGGCCGTTTTCAAGATAGATCGTGCCATCTGCGCGGCGGTCCACCGACAGTTTCAGCGGCAGGTAAGGCACTTCGCGGAAGGCAATATGAGCTGTGTCGGCCACCTTGTGGCTCTCCCCTGATTATTGTTTTTCTCCGGCCTAGACCAGGCCGCGTGTCGGAATGTGGATCACATGGCCGCAATGCTTGCAATGCACCGCGTCACGGTCATGCATCATCAGGCCACACTCCTCGCATTCATGCTCGACCTTGTCGTTCGGCTCCAGAATTGCCTTCAGCAACTGCAGGAACAGGGTGAGGCCCAGCGCCATGATGACGATCGAGATGATCCTCCCCAGTTTGCCGATCATCAGCACGTCGCCATAGCCGGTCGTGGTCAGGCTGGTGACGGTGAAATAGAGCGCATCGAGATAGGAGTGGATGCTCGGGTTCATGCCGACCTGCGTGGCATAGACCATCGCCGCCATGATGAAGACGAACACGACCAGGTTCGTCACCTTGTCGATCACCCGCTCATGCCGCTGGAAGAAAGGCGTCAGCACTTTCATCCGCTTCACGAATGTGAAGGCGCGGATCGCCCGGACGGCGCGCAGAATTCGCAGGAACGCAAAGTTCGAAACCAGAAGCGGCGCGAACATGGTCACCACCACGACGAGGTCTGCAATATTCAGCGGCCGGAACACGAAGTTGAAGCGGTGGCGGGCAATGTACAAGCGGGCGAGATAGTCGAACGCAATCACCGCGCCGATCAGATAGTCGATCCAGACATGAGTGTGTCCGCGCAATTCGAACGGCGCCCACAGGAAATAGGCGATGGTCACGAAGTCGAAGACCAGCATGATCCATCGGAAGATGAAGGGCCACTTTCCGTGACCTTCATACAGCCAGAACAGGGCCCGGTTCAGCCCCTTGCGTTCGTGTTTCATCACCCCTGCTCCAACGCGCGGATCGCACGCGTCAGGTTCGCGCGCGCCGCTGCGTCCCAGTCTGCATGGGCGATGTCGGTGAAGTAAAGGCGATCCCGGTCCAGGAAGCCTTTCAGGATGGCGCTGCGCCCGGCCCGGTAGGCGTCTTCAGGGACGAAGGCGTACTCGGCGCGGATCGCCTGCTCGTAGCGGTCGTAGACCTCTTCAGGCGCGCCAAGGATGGACAGGTCCAGATCGAGGAACAGGGCGAGGTCTTCTGCGTCGGCAGTCGGCAGGTCGTCCGGAATCGTATGCGTGGCGGTCGCACGAATGAGGCGGGCAGCGAAGGTCACATCATGAGGGGAAAGAAGACCGGCGGCTTCCTTTTCGAGAAGCCGCGCGCTTTGTTCTTCATTGTCGCTGGCTTGCGGATCATAGATCGCATCGTGCCAGTAGAGCGCCCAGAGCACGGGGCCAGGCCGCTGGAAATAGCGCACCCATTTGCGGTAGTGCGCCAGCAGCGCCTCAACGTGCGCCCATGTATGATAGTGACGCTGCGGCTCGGCGTAGCGTTCCATCAGGCGACTCATGAGGTGCGACGGGATCATGCGTGTCCTGCTCCTAGTCCTAGCGAGAGCGTTGCAATCAACAGGTCCACTTCCGCCTCCGCCTCCGCGCGGGTCTTCGCGGCTTCGAGAATACCATTGACCGCATTCACCAGCATACTGGCAATGACCCCAGCCTGTTTCTGCCTGATGCCGCCGGAAACGAGAATATCTGTCAGCAGCGCCGTGAACCTGTCATTCGCGGACAGGACGCGGCCACCGCACATCCGGTTCTTTTCATCGATTAGCTCCCGCCCGAATGCCCCATCATGCAACAGGTCGTAAACCCAGTCGCACCGCGCATGCATCACTCCACGCAGCCGCACATCCCAAGCCTCCGGCGCGGCGGCTGCTTTCAAAACAGCCCCGGTCGCCCGGCTGTTGATCCGCTCGCTGAGGGCGCGGAAGACGGCTTCCTTGGTGTCGAAGTGATTGTACAGCGCCGTGCGTGATACGCCCGCCGCCTTTGCAATGTCGGACATCGACGTCTTCGCAAAGCCGTGCGTGCGGAACTGCGCCAATGCGCCATCCAGCAACTGATCAGGAGTTTGTGTCATAATTAACTTTACAAAAAGAATCCATTATGTAAACTTTGTTTATGCGAAACATTACACCTCTACGCCTGACATATTTGACGGGACACACTCACCAGCCAATTGAAGCGGTGTTTGCCTTCCTTTCCAACCACGAGAACTACCAGAACTGGTATCCGGGCGTCGACTCAGTGACGTCTCTGGATGAAGCGGCCCATGGCAGCGTCGGCAAAGCCTATCTCGAAACACTGAAAATGCCGGGCGGACGCCTTCAGGATATCCGTATCGTCACCGTTTTCAGCGAGCCGCCGCATCGCTTCATGACGCAAGGTGATTTCGCCCCGCTTCTGCCGCAGATGACGTTTGAACTGAAACCAGCCAGCGACGGAGGGACAGACATGACGTGGATGTTCCATACCCGACATACGTCGCTTGTTCGGCGAATGGTCGCCCGGCTGGTCTTTGGCCCGATCCTGCGGCGGCAGGCAATTCAAGCCATGACCAACCTGACAGGCCTGCTCGACCGGCAACCGGGCTAGGCCTCCACAGGCTCCAGCGTTTCGTTGAAGCGGACGGGCTTGCCGCCGCCTTTTTTCACGATCGCGCCGTCACGCATGACGAAGTCGCCGCGGATGATGGTGGCGACCGGCCAGCCGGTGGCTTCGAAGCCGTCAAACGGGGTCCAGCCGCATTTCGACTTCGACCATTCGCTCGTGATCGTTTCCTTGCGCTTCAGGTCAACCACGGTGAAGTCGGCGTGATAGCCTTCGGCGATGCGGCCCTTGTCGGCCAGGCCGAAGACGCGCTGCGGCCCGGCGCTGGTGAGTTCGACAAAGCGCTGCAGGCTCAGCTTGCCATTGTTCACATGGGTCAGCATGACCGGCACCATGGTCTGCACGCCCGGCATGCCGGACGGGCTGGCGGGATACGGCCGGGCCTTTTCTTCTTTCGTGTGCGGCGCATGGTCTGAGCCCATGACGTCCACGATGCCGGCATTCACCGCGCGCCAGATGGCGTCGACATGGCGCTGCTCGCGGATCGGCGGGTTCATCTGGGCATAGCCCTTCAGGCGCTCATAGGCTTCCGGTGCCACAAGCGTCAGGTGCTGTGGCAGGCACTCGACGCTGGCGACGTCCTTGGCATCGCGCAGCATTTCCATCTCTTCCGCCGTGGTAACGTGGAGGACGTGAATGCGCTTGCCGACCTTGCGGGCCAGACGCAGCAGGCGGCGCGTGGAAGAGATGGCGGCTTCGGCATCGCGCACCACCGGGTGGCTGGTCCAGTCGCCGGTCATAGCAAGGCTGCGGCGTTCCTGAAGGCGGTATTCGTCTTCGGAGTGGAAGGCCGCCCGGCGCTTGATGGCGCGCAGCACGGCTTCGACGCCTTCATCGTCTGCGATCAGAAGGTCGCCCGTGGAGGCGCCCATGAAGACTTTCACGCCGCAACAGCCGAGCATCCGCTCCATTTCGGGCAGGAGGTCGACATTGTCGTGCGTGGCGCCGGCATAGAAGGCGTGGTCGACATCCATGCGGCCCCTGGCACGGTTCAGCTTGTCCTGCAGCATCGCGGGCGTTGTGGTGGGTGGGTTGGTGTTCGGCATCTCGAACACGGCGACGACGCCGCCGAGGGCGGCTGAGCGCGCCTCGGTTTCGAGGTCTGCCTTGTATTCCATGCCCGGCTCACGGAAGTGCACCTGGCTGTCGATGACGCCCGGCAGGATGTGCAGGCCGGTGGCGCCGTAAATCTCGCCCGCCGAAGCATCGGACAGGTCGCCGATGCGGGCGATGCGCTCGCCGCGAATGCCAATATCAGCCTGCATCTCGCCACCGGGAGTGACGATCGTGCCGCCGCGAAGGATCAGGTCATATGTCTCGCTCATAGGCCCTATATGCGCTCACCCGCCGCCTATGTCACCCATGCCGCATGCGTCATGCCTGACGTTGCGTGACGCTTGGCCACCTCCGGCTTTACGCGTACGTTACCCCCGGATCGCGGGACACATCGCGGCAGGAGGAAATGTAATGCCAAGGCTGAAAGAAGCCGGGCGTGACGCGGGGAATGCCTACGCCAACAGGATCTTCGACCTCCTGTTCGGTGACCGGGACCCGCTGACAGAGCCTGGCACCGCGACCGGCACGCCGGGAAACTGGTGGACCGTGTTCAACATCGTCCCCGACGCGTTCAGACATACGACCGAGGGCTTCCAGTTCTATCGCTCGCCCGAGCGCAAGCTGAGCGCGAAACTGCGCGAGTTTGGCCAGATCCGTGCCGGGTATGCCGTTGGCAGCCAGTTCGTGTTTTCCCAGCACTGCAAAGCGGCGCGCGACGCCGGCTTCACCGAGGCGCAGATCGAGGCCATTCCGCACTGGCAGGTGGCCGATTGCTATAGCGAGCTGGAGCGGGCCCTGCTGGCCTATACAGACGCGCTGGTGCTGGAGCGGGGACGCGTGCCGGACGGCGTGTTCGAAGCGATGAAGCGCCACCTCAGCGACGAGGAAATCCTCGAATTCACCTACATCACCTGCACCTACATGATGCACGCCGTGATGAGCCGGGCCCTGCGCCTCGAATATGACGATGTCGATGAGCGCGTGGTCGAAATCCCGGCCCCCGACGTCAGCAATGGCGGCGACAGCGCCGATGTCATGAACATGGTGGACCGTAAGGAGGACTGAACATGGCCTATCACCATCTCGCTCTCGCCGCGAAAGACATGAAGGCGACGCACGATTTCTACGAACGGATCATGGGCTTCGAGCTTGTGAAGGTCGAAGTTGCGCCCATTCCCGGCGGCGGCTGGGGCAAGCATTTCTTCTATCGGATGGACGGCGACGACAGCCGCTTCATCGCCTTCTGGGAGCTGCACGAGACGGCAGGTCAGGACGGCTACAAATACGACCTGAACGAAGCAGGCGGCCTGCCGCCGGGCACCAACCACTATTCCTTCACCGTCGACACGGTGGAAGAACTGGCCGCCTGGAAGGACCGCTGGAACGCGGCCGGGTTGGATGTGCTGGAGATCGACCATAACTGGTGCCACTCGGTCTACACGCGGGATCCGAACGGCAACATGGTCGAGTTCTGCGCCACCACGGGCAGTTTCACCCCGGCGGACCGGGCGCGCGCGCTGGCCGCCCTCGACGAGACCGAGTTCAAGCCGTCCCCGCCACCGGCAAAGTTCCAGCCCTGGCCTGCCCCGGCCAAAGCCGACGCCTGAGCCTCACGCGCCTCGCAGGGGGATGTTAGGGTTTTTCGCCTAATCTGCCCGGATCTGCAGCCAGCACGAGTGCGCGCGTGACCATGACGATCCAAGGCGAGGCGATCAAACGGCTCCGGGAAAGCCCAGGCGCCCGCTATTTCGCGGCCAGTCTGGCGGCGCTCGGCATCGACTATGTCCTGACGCTGGCGCTGTTCCACTTCGCCGGTCTGGACCTCTCCGTCGCGGCGGCCATTGCCTTCTTCACGGTCGGCGCCCTCTTTTACCTCGTTCATGAGTTCTGGACTTTCCGGGAGGACGGCTCGCGCTTTTCGGCAAAGCGCATGGCCGCGAACATGGGCGTCCTCTGCGTCGCGGGCGCTGTACGCGTTGCGATCATTGCGGCGCTGGAACTGGCGCGCAGCCCTGAGGGCCTGTGGGTGAGCGTCTATTTTGCGGCGGGTGTGGCAGGCTCATTCAGCACCAACTACGTGCTCAATCGCTATTTCGTGTTCCGTCGCTGACAAGAGGTGTCAGCAGGGCTGCTTGACCCTGTGGCGGCCCCGTCCCACAAGTCGGCCTCTCCCACCGGATATGAGGCCTCCCACCCATGAAACATGCCATGACACGCCCCGCCTACCAGACCCTGCTGCGTCCCGCGCTGATCGGTCTTGCCGGCGTCGCCGCGCTGACGGCTTCGTCCCATATTTCCGTGCCGATGTACCCCGTGCCGATGACGATGCAGACCCTGGTCGTGCTGATGATCGGGGCCTTGATGGGCCCGCGGGCCGGAGCGATGACCGTGCTCGCCTGGCTCGCTTTGTCGCTGACGGGCGCGCCGGTTCTGGCAGGCGGAAAGCCGGGCCTTGTGGCCCTGGCCGGGCCGACGGCGGGCTATCTGATCAGCTTCCCGCTTGTGGCGTTCGCCGCAGGCTTCCTGCCAAAGGGTGACCGTCTGGCCAGCCATGGCGGGCGTCTCGCCGGCTTCCTCGGCCTGCATGCGGTGATCCTGTTTGCCGGCTGGAGCTGGCTGACGGCACTGATCGGACCGGAGGCTGCGTTCGCCACAGGCGTTGCGCCCTTCGCGATTGGCGCCCTGATCAAGAGCGGCCTCGCGGCAGCCCTGATCGCTGCGTTCCCGCGCAAGGCGGGCTGAGGCAACGGAGCCATCGCCATGCGCTTTCCCCGCCGCACTCTCATTCGCCTCGCCGGACCAGACGCAATCGCCCTGCTGGAGCGGACGGTCACAAACTCGGTCACGGACTGGGCCGAGGGCGCGATGCGCTACGGCGCGCTGCTGACGCCGCAGGGAAAAGTGATCGCAGACTATCTGGCGCAGCGGACCGAAGACGGCGTACTTCTGGACGTGCATGAGGATGCCGCCGAGGACCTGATGAAGCGTCTGAAGATGTTCCGGCTGCGCGCAGCGGTGGACATAAGCGTGGACGATATGCGTGCAGCCGTGATCCTGGGTGACGGCCACGGTGATCCCCGCAGCACCGACCTGCCCGGGCGCGCCTATGTTCCCGTGACCGAAGCGGGCGAGCCCCTGGCCGAGGCCGAATGGTGCGCCAGACGGATCGCCGCGGGCGTGCCCGAATGGGGCGCCGACTATCGCGCGGCGGAGGTATTCCCGACCGACATCAACATGGATCAGATGGGCGGCGTGGATTACAAGAAGGGTTGTTTCGTCGGGCAGGAAGTCGCCAGCCGGATGAAACGGCGCGGCAAGATCCGCAAGCGCACGCTGACGGTGCACGGCGAGGCCCTGGAGGCTGGCGCCGACATTTTCGCGGCGGCCCCGGTTGGCACGATTACCAGCGTGGAAGGCCAGGCCGGGCTCGCGCTGGTCCGCACGGACCGGCTGCAGGCGGCGCTGGACCAGTCCCGCCCCCTGACCTGTAACGACCAGCCCGTCCATTTCGACCTGCCCGGCTGGGCCGACGCCGAAATGCGGGCCCTTGCTGAGGAGGCCTCCGGTGAGTGACACATTTCCCTGCGCCTGGGCGCCGCTGACGGATCAGGTCTACCGCGACTATCACGACCAGGAATGGGGCGTGCCGGAGCGCGATGGCAGGGCCTTGTGGGAAAAGCTGCAGCTGGATGGCATGCAGGCCGGCCTCTCCTGGATCACGATCCTGCGCAAACGCGACTCGATCCGCGAGGAGTTCGACGCGTTCGACGTGGAGAAGCTCGCCCGCTGGACGCCGAAGCGCGTGGAGAAGGCGCTGAAGAATCCCGGCATCATCCGCAGCCCCAAGAAGATCGAAGCCCTGATCGGCAATGCGCAGGCCTACCTCGCCATGGCCGAGGCCGGTGAAGACTTCTCCGCCTATTGCTGGGACTTTGTCGGCGGCAAGCCGATTGTGAACACATGGAAGCACTTCCGGCAGGCACCGACCTCGACAGACTGGTCGGCGGCAATGTCGAAAGACCTGAAGAAGCGCGGCTTCAAATTCGTCGGCCCCACCATCGTCTATGCCTGGGCGCAGGCGGTTGGTATGGTGAATGACCATGACGTAACTTGCCCGCGTCACCATGAAGTGCAGGAGATGTAGCCATGAACAAGATGATTCCGATGCTCGCCCTCGCCTTGCCCCTGCTGGCAGGCTGTGTTTCTACCACTGCCGCCGAAAGCCGCCAGGCCGAGGCCTATGCCCACTGCTCCTACGCGCCAGGGCCGGATGAGCGCGCCAGGTGCATGAAGACCGAGCTGGCCCTGATCGAGGCCCGTGACCGCAAGGAAGCCGATCGCGCCCAGGCGGACCACGAAGCCGCTGAACATCGCCAGGCCGTGCTGGAAGCTTCCGGCATGTCCAGCAATGATGCCAAGCAAACCGTCGATTCCGGCCTGCGGACCCCGGACTGAACCGGCATCTCGACCCGAGCCCAAAGGCGCGCTAGAGAAAAACGGATAAGGATCAGGATCTTGCCGCGTGACTCGTATGCGGCGCGCACCAAGAGGGCCTCATGAAAAACGCCGTCATCTCGTCCACAGGCCTGTGGACGCCGCCGCATTCCATTTCAAACGAAGAACTGGTCGCCAGCTACAATGCCTGGGCTGACAACTGGAACCGCGAGCGCGAGGCGGATATCGCCTCCGGCATCATCGAGCCGAAGACGCACTCTTCCGTCGAGTTCATCGAGAAGGCCTCCGGCATCAAGTCGCGCTATGTGATCAACAAGTCCGGCGTGATCGATCCGGACATCATGGCGCCGCGCATTCCGGAACGCCCGAATGAAGAGATTTCCGTCCTCGCCGAAATGGCCGTGAACGCAGCCCGTCAGGCGCTGGAGCGCGCTGGCCGCAAACCGGAAGATATCGACGCCGTGATCTGCGCCGCCTCCAACATGCAGCGCGCCTATCCGGCCATGGCGATCGAAGTTCAGAAGGCCCTCGGCATCAATGGCTTTGCGTTCGACATGAACGTCGCCTGTTCCTCCGCCACGTTCGGCATTCAGACGGCTGCCGATTTCGTGCGCTCAGGCTCTGCCCGCTCCGTGCTGATGGTGAACCCGGAAGTCTGCTCCGGTCACCTCAACTTCACGGACCGCGACAGCCACTTCATTTTCGGCGATGTCGCCACCGCCGTTCTGGTGGAAGAGGAAAGCATCGCACCGGCTGGCCACTGGAAGATCCTCGGCACCAAGCTGAAGACCGAGTTCTCGAACAATATCCGCAACAATTTCGGCTTCCTGAACCGCGCCGCCCCGGAAGGCATCGGCGCACCGGACAAGCTGTTCGTGCAGGAAGGCCGCAAAGTGTTCAAGGAAGTCGTGCCCATGGTGGCAACGATGATCAACGAGCACCTTGGCGAGCTGAACCTTCAGGGAACGGATCTTCGCCGCCTCTGGCTGCATCAGGCCAATGCGAACATGAACCGGATGATCTCATCGAGGGTTCTGGGCCGCGAGGCCAATTCCGATGAGAGCCCGACGGTGCTGGACACGTATGCCAACACATCTTCCGCCGGATCGATCATCGCCTTCCACAAGCATTCGGAAGACTTCAAGCCCGGTGACAAGGGCCTGATCTGCTCGTTTGGCGCCGGCTATTCGGCCGGGACAGTGTTTGTGGAAAAAGCGGGCTGAGGCGCGAGGGGCGCCCTGAAGCTCAGTCGTACTCGTCGTCGCTGAACAGGTCGCCCCAGAAGACTTCGCGGCTGGACTTGAACGCCTCGGTCACGACGATGATTCCGCCCATGAGGAGGACACAGAAGGCCATAACCTGCCAGGGTGCTGTCTGTGTCATCGCGTCGAGCATCATCACCGCCTTCTTTTGTTTTGCACCACGTCAGGGCAGTGCTTGTTCGGTGAGACGGTTTTCGCCGAAAGCCCTTAACAGCGCATTTGGAAATCAGGGCGAAGACGGGGCGTGTTCGTAACCAGAATGCCCCCCTTTGTTTACCCTTCCTGACACGTTTCGCCACGGGCCTTAACGGCGCGCTGGAAGAGCGTTGAATTTGCGGAGTTTAATAATGAATATTACGCACGCCACGTTTTTCAGGCGCGCGAAACCTATCCACAGTTTCATGTTTGCAGAAGGCGCTAGCGCTTCTGCTGCATCACGATCGTGAAGCTGAGGTCTTCGCGCGTTGCCCTTGGCGGTGCGGACGGGAACGGCACGGCGGAGGTCACCGCGTTCAGGCAGCGCCGGTCGTAAAGCCGGCTGCCGCTGCCCTGCCTTATGCCGACGGACACGACTTCGCCGGAGCGGGAGAGCCGGAACTCGACCTTGCAATCGCGTGCGCCGCGCACGCCCCTGGGCGCATGCTTCGCGAGTTCGATGCGGACCTGCCTTGTGTAGGCATCCATTTCCGCCTTGCCATCGCCAGCGGTGGAGAGCGAGCCCGTGGAAGGCGCAGGCGCTTCTGCCGTGCTGGCGGACGCGGGAGGGGTGGCCTCCTCAATCATCTGGATGGACTCGCTCGCGGTGAGCGGTTCGATGTCTGCGGGGGCGGTGTCGGAGATGGGCGCGGCCTGATCCTCAGTGGCAGGTGCTGGAGGCAGGTCTGCTTCATGATCCGGGATCGGATCATCTGCGACCGGTTCAGGTTCGGGCACGGGTTCCGGCTCTGGCGGGGGCGGCTCAGGAACCGGTTCGGGCTCTGGCTCAGGCGGCTGCGGCGGCGCCTCCACCAGAGTCACGATGAAGGTATCGTCAGAGACCTGCACGCCGCTGCCGCTGGAGGGTCCCATCCAGGCGACAGCCGCGAACAAGCCGGTATGGGCGAGCGCGGCCAGTGCCACGCCCGCCATATATCCGGGAGAGAGGAATCTCCCCAGCACGTCAGAACGCGACGTTGACGCTGAGATTGAACGACCGGCCAGGGCCAGCGACCTGATGGAACGGGTCCACCTTGCCATTGTACTTATAGTCCCCGAAAGCGATGCCGCCGAGGGGCAGGTCATAGTCCTGATCCAGCAGGTTCTCGATACCGGCCGCAAAACGGACGCGGCCAAACTCTCCGCCGGCCCGCAGGTGGACCAGCACATAGCCCGGTGTACGGAGTTCCTGTCGCACGGCGCTGACCGTGTCCTTCTCGTCCACCAGTTCCACTTCCAGAGCCTGCGTCCAGACGCCCTTGCGATTTTCCAGCGAGAACAGGCCTTGCAGCGGGGCGATGTTGTAGAGATTGTCGCCCGTGTCCTTGTTCTCGCCCTTGGTCCAGCTGACCGTGCCGTTGAGGCGCGTGTCGCCCAGTCCGCTCTGCCAGACTGGCAGGCCGCCGCTGGCTTCGAGGCCGTAAAGCTCCGCCTCGTGATTGGCGAATTGCAGCATGGGCGAGCCGTCCTTGAGGCTGCCGATACGATCCGCGTCGATATAGTCCTCCACGCTGGAGGCCCAGCCGGACAGGCGGAGGACGCGGCCATTGGCTTCGCCATCCGACCAGTCGAGCGTGGCGGCCAGGCTGCGGGCAACTTCCGGCTCGAGATTGATGTCCCCGACATAGCCAGCGCCATCGCCGGTCATGTTGGTCATCGAGGCGGACATCGAGCCCCGGCCCCAGGCGTAGCGCTCGTAGAAGTTCGGCGAACGGGATTTCTGGGCCGCGCCGAATTCGACGGCAAGATTGCTGCCCGGATGCCAGGTTGCCTTTGCGGTGACGTCGACATTGTCGTCTTCGCGCGCATGATCGACCGCGTTGAAGGCCGTGGCGGCCATCGCGTCGGGCATGTTCATCATGCCGGTCCAGGAATAAGGCTGCACATCGCCCGTATCCATTTCGACGCGTTCATAGCGCAGGCCGAGCAGGGTCGTCCAGGCGGGCGCCGGACTGGCTTCCCACTCGCCCCAGACACCGGTGCGATTGCGTTCGCCATCATTGATGTTGATATAGTCCAGCGGCGACATCATCATGCTGCCGGGCACGGCGGGCCAGTAATCGTCCATGGAGGCCCGGAACATTTCCGCGCCCACACGCACCTGCCCGACGCCCTCAACCGGTGTGTCGTAGGAGACCTTTGCGGAGACATCTTCGCCCTGCGTGAGCATCGGCATACCGCCTGTCGGCGTGCCGCCTTTGTCAGACAGGAAGTTCATTTCGTGATCGACGCTGCGCCAGGCGGCTTCGGCCATCAGGATGCCGGGGCCGACCGGGCCTTCGCCGTGCAGCTGCACACTCGTGCTGCTATTGTCTGTCAGGTCCATGCGCTGGTTGGCAAAGCCCTCATAGGGCACGCCCTGCTGGCTGATCCGCACCCAGAACAGCGTGTCCGCTGCCGGGCGGGCCGCGAGCAGCAGCGACTGGTCATAGTTCTGGTAGAGCGTGGAGCGGACTTCATCGCCCGACCCGGCCTTGTAATTGTCGGCCTTGTTCCAGCTGGCATCGTAGCGCGCGCTGAATTTCTCGCCTGCGACATTGGCCTGCAGAGACGCGCCGATGCCGTTCGACACGCTGCGATAGCTGGCCCCGACTTCGCCGGAGACTTCCACGCCGCCATCGGAGAATTCCGGCGCGCGGCTCTCAATGGAGATCACGCCAGCGATATTGTCGCCGCCCAGGCTGACCGGGGAGAGGGTTGGCGTGACCACGATGCGTTCAACGCGGGAGGCGTCGATATAAGAGGTCACCGGGTTCATGTGGTTGGGGCAGTAATTGGTCGACTGCTGACCATCGATCATGACGCCAACACGGTCATCGGCGAGGCCGCGCAGGCTGGGCAGAGAGGCAATGCCGCCATTGGTTTGCACCGCAACGCCGGGCGCGCGGGAGATCATCTGCAAGGGATCGGACGAGGCCGCACGGCTCATCGCGGCGGCCTCTCCGGTGACGGTGAAGCTGCCGGGCGTGCTGGGTGTGCCAGCTTCGGTTTCCGGTTCCTGCGCTTCAATAGGCGCAAGTTCCGTCGCGGTCTGCGCCGCTGCCATCTGGGCAAAGCCGGTGGACGCGAGAAGCGTGACGGCCGTGGTGCAAAGGAGTGTGTGTTTCATTGTGTAGGTCTTTTCTTGTTGGGAGGAGTCAGGCGGCAAGCGATTGCCTGGTGCGCCGGGTTCGGAGGGCCACTTCGATGGCATTCGCCAGCGAGATGCGTTCAGGCGGGGACAAGACCGCGCCGATTTCGAGTTTCTTCAGGCCCGCCCGCAGGACGAGGGAATCGCAGGCGCGGCCGGTGTCGTTGACCCGGTCCACGCGCAGCCAGTGCGGGGAGAGTTCGGCCCGCTCGACCGGGCTGGCCGTGTTCCGGCGGGTTTCCACCAGAAGCGCGGTATCGGTCAGGCAGACGCGCTGTTCGTAGAGGCCGAGCTGGCGGGCGTGCCAGAGAATCATGCCCGCCAGGGCCAGAATGGAGAGGACCACCAGAGGCGTGACCAGCCATGCGCCCATCCAGGCGGTGGCCGCACAGATCAGGGCGCCGGGCGGGACGACCGAGCCAGCCAGTGTCCAGGCCACGCGATTGGTGAGCGAGTTGTTGGGCGTGATGCGAACGTCCAGCCAGACGTGGTCGCTTGCATCGCCGGGTGTGAGCGTATTCATCCCGGTGCCCCCGACCTGATGGCGCGGACAAGGGGGAAAACCTCCGGGCCGAGGAAGACGAGAGCGGAGACAATGCCCGCCAGCAGCGCGCCCGACGCGCCTGCGAGGCAAAAGCCAAGCGCAGTGCCCAGCACAAAGTTCACCAGATGCCAGAGGCGCAGCTCAAACCGGGCCGATTGGCCCTGCAGCCCTTTCGAGGCCGCTTTTCTGTTGATGTTCATTGGAAGACGATCCGATTTCAGGCGCGCTGGTCATGGACCAACGCAACAGACACGCCTCACCTGTGGTGTGCGTGTACGAAGAAAATCAGATTGTCAGAGGCGGGCCGCGTGCGGGCGGCGGCGGGGCGGCGAGGCCGCGTCCCGGAACAACCGGGGCATAGGATGGGCGGTAAGGGATTTCCGTCTGCACGGGTGCAGCCGGGTCACCTGCCAGATCCGGCAAGGCGAAGTGCGCCGTCAGGGCAAAAGGACAGGTGCTGTTCTTGCCGGCGTCGGACTGGCCGGACTTGTGCTCGTCTGCATCGACATACTTCCCGGTCTTGAGATCAAGAACGGCAGGCGTGCGGCCGGAGCCATCGCCGTGGCAGATGACGATGTTGACGAACTGGCCCGGTTCTTCCGGCGCAGCGACCATGTAGCCCGCCGGAACGAGCCCGCGCACGACGATTGCCAACAGCGCGAAAGCGCCGAGCAATGACATCAGCCGGAACGTGCAGTGCTATACGCCATGATGGCGGCATGAAAGTCATGGTTGCGTGGAGGTTGCAACTGCGTCATGCGGCCACAGAAATTCAGCGCAGCCTTCCGGGGCCGGCTTTCACGGGGGGGGGGGGGCAAAACCGATTTACGGCTTTCCCCCTTAAACTCTTGCAACCGATGCCGTAAGAAAGGCGTGGATGACCGTTCGCACGAAGAAATCCGTCGAGCCTCCCAGGGTCTGGCAGCGCATGCTGTCCGGACGGCGGCTGGACCTTGCCAATCCTTCCCCCATGGATGTGGAAGTCGAAGACATCGCCCATGGACTGGCCCGCGTGGCGCGCTGGAACGGGCAGACGAAGGGCGAGCACGCCTTCTCCGTCGCTGAGCATTCGGTGGTCGTGGAACGCATCTGCCGCAAGCTCGACCCGTCCATGACCGCGAAACAGAGCCTGATGGCCCTGCTGCATGACAGCCCGGAATATGTGATCGGCGACATGATCTCGCCCTTCAAGGCGCTGCTGGGCGAGGGCTACAAGGCAATCGAGGCGCGGCTGCAGGAAGCCGTCCATATCCGCTTCGGCCTGCCGCCTGTGACACCTGTGCGCCTCAAGAAACAGATCAAACGGGCAGACCTTGTCTGCGCCTGGTTCGAGGCGACTCAGCTGGCCGGGTTCGAGGCGGAGGAGGCGAACCGCTTCTTCGGCAAGCCGCCGGAGACCGTGCGCCTGCGCCTGTCGCCCAAAGCCGTGCCGGACGCGCAGGACGCCTTCCTCGCGCGGTTCCGCCAGATCATGACGGAGATCGGCGCGCCATGATGCGTTCAGCTTCCCCGCTCCTGATCGGCCTGTCGGCTGTGATGGTTGCCATTCAGGATGACATGCCGCTGGTGCTGGTCACCCGTCGCGGCAATGAAGATGCCCTGCCCTTTGGTCCGTTCCATCCGGACCGGCACCGCACGTTCGACCTGTCCCTGCGCGGCTGGGTGCGCGAACAGACCGGCTTCGAGCTTGGCTATGTCGAACAACTCTATACGTTCGGCGACCGGGATCGGGAAACGCCCGAAGCGACGCTGGCCGGAGCCCCTCCGGATTCGCGCGTCATCTCTGTCGGCTATCTGGCGCTGACGCCTGAGGCCCGCCCCGCCGGGGCCGGGTTCGAAGCGCGCTGGCAGAACTGGTATCGCTTCTTTCCGTGGGAAGACCATCGCAATGGCCGCCCGGCCATGATCGATCAGCAGATCGCGCCGCGCCTCTACACATGGGCGGCAGGCAAGGAGATGCGGCTGGAGCGGGCGAAGATCGCCTTCGGTCTGGAGGATGCCCGCTGGGCCGAGGAACGCGTGCTGGACCGCTATGAGCTGCTTTACGAGGCAGGCCTGGCGTCTGAATGTGCGCGCGATGCGAGCCTCGCGGAACCGGATATCAGCCTCGGTGAAGCCATGGCCTCAGACCACCGCCGCATTCTGGCGACCGCGATCTCGCGCCTGCGCGGAAAGATCAAGTATCGCCCGGTCCTGTTCGAGCTGATGCCGGACCGGTTTACCCTGTCGTCGCTGCAGCGCTCGGCAGAGGCGATCCTCGGCCTTGGCCTGCACACGCAGAACTTCCGCCGCGCGCTCGACAAGACCGGCCTCGTCAAAGGCACCGGCGCGATGGAAACCGGCACAGGCGGGCGCCCGGCTGAGCTTTACCGTTTCTGCCGGGAACAGGCGGCCTCGACCGGCGCGCCGGGCCTCTCGACCCCGCGCCGGTCCGCCGACTGACTTATTCCGCTGCTTCGACGCTGGCGTCCTCGGTCTCGAACTCTTCGTCCGTGATGCCTTCCGGCTGGCCAACGGCGATGAAGAGATAGCTCGACGGATCGAGATATTCCTTCGCCACACGGTCGACGTCTTCCAGCGTGACGGCGCGGACCATGTCGTTGCGGCTGTCGAAATAGCCGATGCCGAGCTCGTCCTGACGCACGCCCATCATCTGGCCGGCGATCTTGGCATTGGAGTCAAAGCCGAGCGGGTATGAACCGGTGAGGTAGGCCTTTGCGTCGGCGAGTTCCTCTTCGGTCACACCATTGTCGACGAAGTCCTGCATCTCGATCTTGATGCCCTTGATGAAGTCTCCGGCACTTTCATTCTTGGTCTGGCCGCTGCCGGTCCATGTCTGGATGTGCTCGCCCGCATTGATGCCGGTATAGATGCCATAGGTCAGACCCTGCTCAACACGGAGCGTCTGCATCAGCCGGCTCTCAAAGCCACCGCCGCCATAGGTGTAGTTCAGCACATAGGCCGTGAAGAAGTCCGGATCGTCACGTTTCATGGCCGGCCCGGTGAACTGAACCAGGGTCTGCGGCTGCGGAAGGTCGACCACGATCGGGTCGGCGGGTTCCAGCTCCGGCAGGACGATGTCGGCTGTTTCCGGCAGCTCGGAGGTATCCGGCAGGCCGGCGATCACTTCATCGATCATCGGGGTCAGTTCTTCCGGCGTCACGGCGCCGACGGCGGTGACCAGAAGGCGGTCTTTCACCATCAGCTTGCGCATCTGTTCCTTCGCCAGTTCCGGCGTCAGCGCGGCGACGCTCTCTTCGGTCTTCATCCGGGCATAGGGATGATCGGGATAGAGGGCCTGGCTCTGGGCGCGCCAGGCGAGGAAGCCGGGGTTGGTCTCACGCGTCTTGAGGCCGACCTGCTGTTCGCGGCGGAACCGCTCGAACGGGCCTTCATCGAAGCGCGGATCAGCGAAGGCCGTCGCGATCAGCGACATGGCGTCTTCGTCATTGTCGGTCAGCATGGAGGCGGAGCAGGATGTCCAGTCGCCTGAGACTTCGCAGCCGAAGCTCATGTTCAGCTCTTCCATGCGCGTCTGGAATGCGAGCGAGTCGAGATCACCCGCGCCCTCGTTCATGTTGTAGGCAACCGCATCGCCGAGACCTTCGAGGCCGTCAGGATCGGCTGCTTCGCCGCCTTTCCAGGCCATCTGAAGCGACAGGATCGGGATCGAAGGCTCAGACACCAGCCAGACCGAGGCACCGCCCGGCGTGGTGAATTGCTGGATCTCTGCGAAGTCGCCCGAATGGACAGTAACTTCCAGCGGCGCCGGTTCCGGCGCGGCCACCATTTCGACGACGGTTTCCGGTTCGACCGGCGGCGGATTGAGATTGGCGCAGGCGGTGAGACTGGTCGCGGCGAGGAGGCCGACAGCAAGCGTTGCGTAGTTCATCTCAGTTTTCTCCCTCTTCAGGCAGGAGCCTGGCTTCGATGAAGTGACGGTCCGGTCCGAATATGGTGCGGACGGCGGCGATGGCCTCTTCCGGCGTGATCGAGCGGACATCGTCCGGGTAGGACAGGACGCTTTCAATCGTGCCGCCCATGGCCAGCGTCGAGCCGAAGATGTTCGCCATGGTAGACTGGCTGTCGCGCGAATAGATCGCCGACGCAGCCAGCGAGTTGCGGGCGCGGACAACTTCTGCCTCGGTGAAGCCGGTCTCAAGTGCTTTGGCGACTTCGACCATCATTGCGGCTTCAAGATCGTCCATGCTGACGCCCGGTGCGGGGCTCGCCGACAGGACAGCCGGGCCTTCATCGTGCAGTTCGCTCCACGCGTAGGATGCGGCGCTGATAGCCACCTTCTGCTGCTCGACCAGCGACTGGTAGAGCCGGCTGGTCATGCCGCCGCCGAGAATCTCGAGCCCGACTTCAAGCGCATAGGCTTCGCGCGGGGTGCGGATGTTCGAGACGCCATTGTAATAGCGGCTCCAGACAGGCTGGCGGACCTTGGGATCGGAATAGGTGATTTCGTCGTCTGCGGTCAGCAGCGGCACGTTGGTCCATTTGCGCTGGCCGTGGGCGGTGCCGGTCGGGACGATCTGGCCATAGGTCGCTTCGGCCAGCGTGCGAACCTCCTCCGGGGTCACATCGCCGGCGACGACCAGGATGGCGTTCTCCGGGCTGTAATATTCGTGGTAGAAGTTCAGGCCGTCTTCCGGCGTCAGCGCGGCGACCTCGTCCATATTGCCGATCACGGTGATCTCGTAGGGATGGCCCTTCCAGAGTTCGGACAGGACCTGTTCCTGCAGGATGACGCCGGGATTGTTGTCGATGCGCTGGCGGCGCTCTTCCTTGACCACGTCACGTTCGGAAATGAAGGCGCCTTCCGGATCATCGTCGATGACCAGATTGACCATGCGGTCGGCTTCCAGCTCCATCATCGTGCCGAGCTGTTCCTTGGCCACGCGCTCAAAATAAGCGGTATAGTCCCAACTGGTGAAGGCGTTTGACTGGCCGCCATTGCGCGAGACGATCTGGTCGAACTCGCCGGGCGCCAGCGTGTCTGTCTGCTGGAACATCACGTGTTCGAACAGGTGGGCGATGCCGCTCTTGCCGGGGGCCTCATCGACGGCGCCGACCTTGTACCAGACCATATGGGTCACGACCGGCGCGCGATGGTCGGGGATGACCACGACCTGCATGCCATTGTCGAGATCGAATGTGGTCGGGGCCCAGGAATCTGCCGGAACGGTGGCAGTGTCAGCGAAGGCCGGAAGAGCAAAAACGGCGAGGGCAACAAGCCCCCCGGTGAAATTCCGTTTCATGGCTTGTTCCCTTGCAAGTGTTCGTTTTGTAGTGCGGACGTAAGGGGCTGGATCAGGTGCCCGGAAGTTTCACACGCGGTTTGGCGGAGGTGCTTTCGATCATCACGGGCGCGTCGCCTGTGGCATTGTCCTTGGCGGCCGAAGCGGCATCCTCAGGATTGTCCTTGCGCCAGAACATCACGCGGTCAGCGACGCTCTTCGATTTGCGGATGGTCTTGAACTCTTCGTAGTCCAGTTCCGTCCGGATCATCGGGCTGATCGCGTTTGCGCCTGCTGCCGCGACGAGCGCCTTTTCAGACGCGCTGGCATTGGCACCCAGCGTGGAGCCGAAAGCCGCAGCATTGTCAGCCTGTGCGGCTTCAACTTCGGCAGGAAGCGACTGGCCGGCGCCTGGCGGGCGCAGCGAGTAATCGGGCGGCACATTGAGCGGCGCTTTGGTCACAACGCGGAATTCATCCGGCGTACGCGAACCGCCGGCACCGCTTGAGCAGGCCGTGGTCGCCAGGCATGCGGCGCCAAGGGCCAGAAGGGATAGCTTCGTCTTCATGTGGCGTCCTCGCCTCTATGTTTCAGATGTCTGATCAGGGCTTTTAGCCTGCTTCTTGCCCGACAGTAAGAATTGATCGGCAAACAGCAAGACCGCGCCAACACTGATTGCAGCGTCAGCGACATTGAAGACCCATGGAAAATGCAAGGCACCGGCATTGATGAAGTCGACCACAGCGCCAAAACGCACCCGGTCGACCAGATTGCCGAAGGCCCCGCCGATCACCAATGCCAACGACAGTTTCAGTAACCTGCCCTCTGCCACCAACAGCCAGCGCAGGAAGCCCAGCGCGATGGCCAGCATGATGCCCGCCAGAATCCAGCGTCCGATGCCGTCAGACTGGAACATGCCGTAGCTCATGCCCCGGTTCCACACCATGGACAGGTTGATCGGGCCGGGCAGCTCAATGGCGCCGCACGCATACTTGTCGTGGAAACATTCCATCGCCCGGAAGCGTTCGTTCGACAGGACCATCCATTTGCTCACCTGGTCAGCAATCAGCGTGACCGGGATGATGGCGAGCGGCCAAACCTGAGCGGGTTTCATTTGCATGCGGGGAGATTGCAGGTCAGGCCCGTCAGATCAAGCGATTCCGTGCAGGAAGGCCCCCACCTCTTGCGAAGGTGAAGGCCTTGTAATCCTAGCTGTGGGTCTTGTCCCAGGCTTTCACCGTCAGGGCATCACGGGGCGTGATGTCCGGGAAGGCCGGATCGGCGGTCTCGGGGTCGAAATACTTCCAGCTGCGGCGGCATTTCACGCCGGTCGCTTTTTCCGGATAGACGACCACGCCGACCGTATCGTCGAGCGCGAAACCGCCGCCATTCCCCTCAGACGTGTGCACGAGCGTCGCGCCGGAGGTGATGAACAGATCGGCCGGGTCTTCGCCCTTGAAGGCCTCGACCAGCGCTTCGTCGGCAATGTGGACCAGCGGGGCCGCTTCGAGCGAGGCGCCGATGCGCTTCTCGCGGCGTTCGACTTCCAGCGCGCCGGTGACGACGCGGCGGACCGTGAAGATTTTCGCCCAGCGCGCGGCCAGTTCGTCATCCTTCCAGCCTTCCGGCGTGGCCGGGAAGAGGAGCAGGTGGACCGAATCCGCCTTGTCCTTGAAGGGACTTTCCAGGAAGGCCTCTTCCATCGTGAACGGCATCACCGGGGCAAGCCAGGTGAGCAGGCGTTCCAGCACGGCGGCCATGACGGTGCGCGCCGAGCGGCGGCGGTTGCCGTAATGGGCCGTTGCCGCATCCCAGGCGTCCATCGTGTCGAAACGCGGGTCGCAATAGAGGCTGTCCTTGCGGATGTCGAAATAGACAGCCGACAGGTCCACGCCGCAGAAATTGATCAGCAGGCTCATGACTTTCTTGAAGTCGTAGACCGTGTAGGCGGCCTTCACCTGTGCATCGAGATCGGCGAGGCGGTGCAGCACCCAACGTTCGAGGCCCGGCATGTCGGCGGCGTCCACCGCCTCTTCGCCCGTCCAGCCATCCAGCGCGCCGAGCAGGTAGCGCACCGTGTTGCGCAGCTTGCGATACGACTCGACCGAGCCCTTGATGATCTCGTCAGAGATGCGCAGGTCTTCGGTATAGTCGCCTGAGGCCGTCCAGATACGGAGGATTTCGATACCGTATTGTTTCTGGATTTCGCTCGGCTCGATCGTGTTGCCGATAGATTTCGACATCTTCTTGCCTTCGGCATCGACGATGAAGCCGTGCGTCAGGACCTGTTTGTAGGGCGCCATGCCGCGCGTCGCGCAGCTTTCCAGCAGGGATGACTGGAACCAGCCGCGGTGCTGGTCAGAGCCTTCCATGTAGAGATCGGCCTGCCCGGTTTCGGCGTCGATGATGCCGCGCTCGCGCAGGGCGAAGGCGTGCGTCGTGCCAGAGTCGAACCAGACGTCCAGAACGTCCGTCACCTTGTCCCACTCGGCCACGTCGAGACCGTGCGGTTTGAGGAAGTCTTCCGCAGGCGTATCGAACCAGGCTTCGACGCCGCCCTTGGTGATGGCGGCGCGGATGTCGGCGTTCAGCGCATCGGCTTTTTCTTTCGGCAGCGCAGCGGTGTGCGGCTGGCCGGTCTTGTCGACGAAGATGGTGATCGGCACGCCCCAGTTGCGCTGACGCGAGATCAGCCAGTCCGGCCGGCCCTCGACCATGGAGCGCAGGCGGTTGCGGCCGACAGCCGGGAAGAACTCGGTCTCGTCGATGGCCTTCAGGGCGTTCTCGCGCAGGCTCTTTCCGTTCGGGCCGGGCTTGTCCATCGAGATGAACCATTGCGGCGTCGCACGGCGGATGACCGGCGCTTTCGAACGCCACGAGTGCGCATCGCGGATCGTGGTGATGCTGCGCGCCAGCAGGTTGCCGCTCTCTGCGAGGGCGTTGATGACTTCCTGATTGGCCTTGCCCGGCTCGCCGCGCTTCTTGCCACTGGTACGGATGATGTCCATGCCCGCAAAGCGCGGTACGTCCGGCGTGTAGCACCCATCGGCATCGACGATCTGGCGGATCTCCTGCGTCGTTCGTCCGGACTCGACCCAGACATTGAAGTCATCCTCGCCATGTGCAGGCGCGGTGTGCACGAAGCCCGTACCGGCGTCGTCGGTGACGTGTTCGCCAGCGAGCATGGGGATCTCGTGCTGAAAGAAAGGATCCATTTCGGCGAGCGGGTGAGTCAACTTACTACCCGTAAGATCGACGTCGCCCAGACGATTGTAAGCCGAGACCTTTGCACCATCCATCGTGGCGGCAGCCAGGGCATCTGCGAGGATCAGCCTCTCGCCTGGTTTAGCGTAAGGAGCAAAGCCAAGCTCTTCCTCGCTCATCACACTTTCCACCTCATAGAGGCCATAAGCGATGGAGGGGTTGTAGCTGACTGCCTGGTTGGCGGGGATCGTCCACGGCGTGGTCGTCCAGATCACAACCGAGGCACCTGTGTAGAATGGACGCTGTCCGGGTTCGCCTACCGGGAATTTTCCGCTCCCAATTTTCACCGGAAACTTCACCCAGATTACCGGCACTTTGCGGTCGTGGTATTCCACTTCCGCTTCGGCGAGTGCGGTGCGCTCCACCGGGCTCCACATGATCGGCTTGGCGCCGCGGACCAGCGAGCCGGTCATTGCCATGCGGAGGAATTCGCCGACGATGGAGGCTTCGCTCTCGAACTTCATGGTGAGGTAGGGATTGTCCCACTCGCCCTCGATGCCGAGATTGCGGAATTCCTGCTTCTGGATGTCCACCCATTTGCCGGCATAGGCGCGGCAGGCGGCGCGGAACTCGCCCGGCGGCACGTCGTCCTTGTTCTTGTTATTGGCGCGGAACTCTTCCTCGACCTTCCACTCGATGGGCAGGCCGTGACAGTCCCAGCCCGGCAGGTAGGCGGCATCAAAGCCAGCCATCTGGTGGCTGCGCACGATGATGTCCTTGACGATCTTGTTCATCGCCGTGCCGAGGTGGATGTGGCCGTTGGCGTAGGGCGGGCCGTCGTGGAGAATCCACTGTTTGGCATCGCGCGCTTTGGCATCGGCGCGCAGGCGTTCGTACAGTTTCAGCTCGTCCCAGCGCTTGATCCAGTCAGGCTCACGCTTGGGCAAGCCGCCGCGCATGGGGAATTCCGTCGCGGGCAGGAACAGGGTGTCGCGATAATCTCGGTCAGTCAGGGAATCGGTCATGGATCTTTATTTGAACGGATTTGTGGATGGGGTCAGGTCTCAGACGGCTCAATCCCGGCTTCGCCCGGACCCGTCGAACGGGTCAGCGCGCAGCCGGGCGGCTAATTCGAATGGAGAATATCCGGTCCATTGCCTGCGCATTATCAGGCAGAGGTTAACCTGTCACTAGGGCGATGGCTTACTGCGAGGCCGTCTGGGCCGGCTTAGGCGGGCCATAGGCCAGGCGCTCGGCCACCTTGGAACAGAGCGCGTCGAACACGGCCGCGTTCTCGATCAGGTTCCCCCAGGTGATTCCTCCATCGAGGATCACGTAGCGGGACACATGAACCGTATCGGCGTCAGCCTTGTAGATCGACACAGCGCTGAAGGCGCGGTCAATCTCTGTCACCTGCTGGTAAGACAGGCCAGAGCCAAAGGCCGCCATGAATTCCACGCCCCGGCAGTCGGTGGCCTCTGCGTCGGCGCAGACCGAGTAGATGCCCAGCGTCAGGCCATCGGGCAGGCGCGCAAAGACAAAGGGCGAGCCTGCATCGTTCTTGCCGGCGGCCAGAAAAGTCCCGCCCAGATCGTCAATGACAAGGCGCAGATCGTCCAGCTGGACATTGGTGACCAGAACGTCGGGATCACGATGCGGTGGCAGCACCTCGTCCGGCACTTGGGCCGAAGCGATACTGCCGCCGAACGCGATAAATCCTGCCGCTGCCAAAGCCGTGCGCAAATCCTGCCCCTGCGTATCGCTTGCATCCTGTAGGAGGATTTCTGCACGCTTTACGTGTCAGCAATATGGCAGCGGAGTGGCGCTACTGGTCGTCGTCTCCGCTGTTCAGCCATTCGTAATAGGCGTCCAGGTCGTCGTCGGACACGTCGGTCGGCCAGACCACGTCCGCAACCATCGGGCCAAGCGACAGCGCGTTCTGGAGGTTGACCTTCAGGTTCTCCATGCGCTGGCCACCATCCAGGATGATGTAGCGGGTCACGCCGACCGTTTTCTCTTCCTTGTCCCACCAGGTGGACACAGCTGCGTAGGAAATGTTGGCGTTATTGATCGCTTCGGTCGTGACGTCCTCATCCGAGTCGTAGCGCACCTGCACCATCATGCCGAGGCAGCCGTCGGCATATTCGGTATCGCAAGCAGTTCCGATCATGTGGAAGATCAGGCCTTCCGGCGTCAAAGCCCGAAGCGACACATCCCCCTGACCGCCGACTTCCGTGATTTCATGGCCTTCCGAAACCGCGATCGCCTTGAGGTCCTCAAGGGTGACGCTGCGAACCACACGGTCATTGTCTGCCAGCGACGTGTCGGCGGTGAAATCATCCGCTGAAGCGGTAAACGACATGGTTGCAGCAATCACCGCGACCGCAAGAAAAGCACGCATAGGAAACTTCCTTCTTCTGTCCCCAGATGCGCGCAGCATGACTGGGAGCGGCAGGCAAGAAAAGAGGGCTTCTTACAAATATTACAGGTTTGCGAGCTGCTTCCGGGCCGCGTCAGCGTCTGCGTGCATCGCTTCAACCAGAGCGTCCAGCGACGGAAACTTCAACTCCGGGCGAAGGTAGGAAATCAGCTGAACCTCCAGCCACTTGCCGTAAAGGTCGCCCTCAAAATCGAAAATATGGGTCTCCAGCAGTGGATCGCGGATGCCGGTCGTCGGCGTACGCCCGAAATTGGCCACGCCGTCCAGCCAGTCACCCTGCCCGTCGATCCGCGCGCGCACGACATAGACGCCATGCTTCGGGTGGATCAGCTCGCCAAGGTGCAGATTCGCCGTCGGAAAGCCCAGCGTGCGGCCGTTCTGTTCGCCGCGCTCCACGACGCCGTCAGCGACCCACCAGGTGCCGAGCAATTCGGCCGCCGTTTCAGGCTCGCCCGCATGCAGCGCCTGACGAATGGCCGTGGACGACGCCTTGCCGTCCAGCTCGACCACTTCGTCCACAATGGTGACGCCAAAGCCGAGCGCCCGGCCAAGGCTGGCGAGGCGCTGGGCATGGCCCATCCGGCCCCGGCCAAAGCGGAAATCGAAACCGACCGAGATATGGCTGACTGCCAGACCGTCGACCAGAACGCTGCGCACGAACTCTTCGTCCGTCATCGAGGCCATTGCGCCATTGAAGGGCAGCTCGAACACGGCATCGGCGCCAGCCGCGAGGATCGCATTGTTGCGACGCTCAGGCCGGAAGATGCGGAACGGCGGGTCTGTCGGCCGGAAATAGCCACGCGGCGGCGGCTCGAACGTGGCCACCGTAAAGGCGCCGCCTCCGGCCTGCCGTGCAGCATCCATTACAGCGCGATGGCCGGCGTGCAGCCCGTCAAAATTGCCGAGCGCAACCGAAGTGCCCCGCGCACTGGCGGGCAGGCCCCGATAGTCGGCATAGACCGGCAATCAGGCCTCCCGGCTCGGAGCGACCACTTCAGCATCGCCGGTAATGGCGCGTTTGCCGTCCACGATGCACTCGATTTTCAGGATGACGCGATTGCCGCGATCCTTCTTCTCGGCGATCTCGGCCCGTGCGGTCACGGTATCGCCGATATAGACCGGACGGCGGAAGCGAAGGTTGAGACCGACAAAGATCGATCCCGGCCCTGGCAGGTCATTGCCGAGGATGCCGGAAATATAGCTCGCCGTCAGCGCGCCATGGGCGATGCGCTTTTCGAAAATGGTCGTGGCAGCATATTCATCGGACATGTGCAGCGGATTGTGATCGCCGGACACTTCGGCGAACCGCTGAATGTCTTCTGCGGTGATCGTGTGCACGGTTTCGTGTGCCTGTCCGATCTCAAGTTCCTCGTACTTAAAGCCCATAAATTTCGTCATGCCGGTATCGCTCCGATTGTTCAGCTTGGCTTCGTTACACGGGCAAAAGCGGCCCGTCACCACTTTAAGCCTGTCTTCTCACCACCTCAGGCCGGTCATGGCCCAGGTCGCCTGCTCTCCATATGCCTGAAGCAATTCGACGACTTCGGCCTGGAAATCGTCGCCGTGCTCCTTGAGACCGGTCCCGACATAGAGGCTGTCAAAGCCCTGCAGGCTGGCGCCGCGCACATCCGTGCCGGGGCTGTCGCCGATACAGAGGATACGGCTGCGATCGACCGGCTTGCCGCCCGTCAGGTCGCGCACGCGTTCGATGGCGAGATCATAGATCGGCGGATGCGGCTTGCCGGAATAGATCACGGTGCCGCCGAGGTCTTCGTATACGTCCGCCAGAGCGCCGGCGCACCAGTAAAGCTTGCCGCCAATGCGGACCTGCTTGTCCGGGTTGGCACAGATCATAGGCATGCCGCGCGCAACGCCAGTAGCGAGTTCAGCGCGGTAGTCTTCCGGATTCTCGTTCACATGATCGCGCAGACCGATGCAGAGCAGGATCTCGGCCTTGTCGGGGTCGGTGAAGGTCAGGTCGAGGCCCTGATAGAGGTGGCGGTCATGCTCCCAGCCTTCGTCCGCACCGAGGCGCCAGATGGCCTGGCCCTGACGGCGCGCCAGTTCGGCCCGGGTTGCATCGCCTGACGAGACGCAGTCATCGAAGGCTTCGGCGGGAACGCCAAGTGGCGCGAACAGGCGCGTTACCTGCGCTTTGGGCACGGGTGCATTGGTGATCAGGCAGACATGGCCGCCCTGCTCACGGAACGTCACCAGCGCATCGCACGCCTCGGTGAAAGCGCTGCGGCCATTGTGGATCACGCCCCAGACGTCACACAGGATCGTGTCATACCGGCTGGCGACTGCGGAAAGCCCTTGCGGGAATTGCGGTTTGCTCATGCGCGGCGAGGTAAGCTGCGGCGCCCTTCCGGTCAATCACCGTAACCGCAGGTCTCCGCTGGTAGCGGATTGAGCACCCACTGCACCGCCGTCGGGATCGACACCGGATGCGCAAAATAACACCCTGTCACCCGCGTGCGGTGACCGAGGCCGTCTTCCGTGAGCAGGTCGGGCGCATAGTTGCAGGAGAGGAGGTTTGCCGCGTGCTGGTCCGGCGATCCCAACCGGACGTCCAGCAGCATGTGATTGGACCCGGTCGGGACGGAAATTTCGCTCGCTTCAACCGCGCCAAAGTCGCATGTGCCAAGTGGGGCCCAGGTGCCGTCTGCCTGCCGGATGGAGGGATCATTCTCCGGCGAGAGGGTCAGGTCGAGCCAGACGACGCCCTCATCCATGGCCTGGAGGGCTTCAGGCGCCTCGAACGCCTCACTGCCGGGAAGCTCGGCGACGACCTGCTGGACTTCGGCCGCTGTCGTTCCCAGGGGCCAGACCGCCAGGGCCAGGATGATCATACGCATGCGCCGTCCTCCACTTTTATGGAGATCAGGAAACGATGCGATTGGGGCGAATTGAGGGAGGCGCGGCCTCAGCCGAAATTGGTCAGGCGCTGGACCATTTCGCGCGGCGGGGCGGTTTCTTCCATCAGCGAGGCCTTGATCGGACGCGGCGCGCCGAAGACATGGCCCTGGCCGTAGGGGATTTCGTATTCGAGGATTTCCACAACGCTCGCCTCGTCTTCCATCTTCTCGGCCACCATGGTGATGCCATAGCGCGAGAACACGGCGGAGACTTCTTCGCCATCGACGCGGCGATTGATCGACGACACCGGACGCGGGCCGGCTGGATCGCGCAGCTGGTCGATGATGGCCTGGCCGTTCATCTTGACGAAGCGCACACCGGCAGACTGGAGGCGCGGCAGGTCAAGACCAAGATCGCCCGCATGATCTATGGAGAAGCGGAAGCCAAGTGCCGTCAGCTTGTCCATATTCTCCCGCATGACACGCGAGCGGGTTTCGAACCGGTCAGCCCGGATTTCAAAGATGACAGCGCCGGAGAGGTCCCGGTTTTCCGTCATGAATTCAAGGAACATCGGGAAGAAGGTCGAATCTTCGAGCGAGCTTGCCGCGATGTTGCAGAACACGCCGACGCGGCGATCCCGCTCGGCCAGACGGCGCACGATCTGGACGCAGCGGAACAGGGTGAAATTGTCTATCTGGCCCATCAGGTTTGCGCGGCGGCCGGCATCCAGGAATTCGGCCGGCAGGATCAGCGAGCCATCCGGACGACGCAGACGCGTGAAGCCTTCATAGAAGGCGACGCGGCGCTGGGGCAACGACACGATGGGCTGAAGATGAAGGTCCACCCGGCCATCTTTCAGGGCATCGCGCACGTCGCGCAGAATAGCGTCTTCCTGCGGGGCCACGATCTGGCTGGTCGCGGTTTCGGAGAGCTTGGACTCGAAATTGCGCGAAAGCCGGTCGATCAGGCTCTCCAGCTGCTTCATTTCGGAGACGAGGGCGTCGCGGCGCTCGGTCAGCTCGTGCTTGACGGTTTCCTCGACAACTTCGGTGCGGGCCTCGATCACGTTCATGCGGCGCTCACCCTCGCGGGTTTCCTTTTCGATGGTGCGCATGCGCTCATCGATTTCGCGCTTGGACCTGCCGTTCGACACGAGAACATGAATCTGGCTGAGGATCGCAGTGGTCACAACGCCTGCACCAACCGACAAAGGCAGACCGAGCTCCAGGGTCGACCAGCTTGCATAGCCGGCGCCGGCGCCAATCGCCATGTACAGCAGGAACAACACAAACGTCATTAGCTCAGCACCCGATTCAACCCATCAATCTTAACAAATACGGTCAATTAGTTAACGAATTACATGGATTTGGCCCAATTTGGGGAGTCCGGCAATCCCGCCGCGCATTGTTGCGGGGAGGTCACATGACGCCCCTGGCATCACTTTCAGGACAACCGTAACTGGACACGCCGCCAAGCGCCAGATACCCAAAAGACACAATCCCGAACCACCGGTCCGCGGCCATGTGATTGGCCGGAGCGGGGGCGTCTCGGGGGAGACACGGGGCGCGCAGCAATGTGCGCCCCGGTCCTTTATCTGGCTCCGGATTGCACAGAAATTTTCCGGTAGAGAGACTCAAGGCTCTGCGCTTGCGCCCTCAACAAGATAATGGACCTTGCCGATCCCGATCGGCCAAGCATTTACATCATACGCGTCGCAGGCCAGCGTAAGGGCCTCCTGTTCATTGAACTTCACCGCCAAGTTCATGCCGCAGGGCTGCAACACCGCGCGCTGGCCGCCATAGTCCACCCAATAGCCGGCCCGGCCATCCGCCGACTCGATCTTGGTGACGATGAGGTCTCCGGTATTGAAGACTTCCGTCTTCGCATCGCCTTCTCCCGGCAGGATGCCCAGCAGCGCCGAGCCGAATCCGCCGCGCGGCGGATCCTCCACAAAGGTCTGCGCATCGGAGATTTCAAACGCCTTGTTCAGCGCACTCAGAACCTCGCGCGTCCCGGCTGGCCCGCCAACCTTCAGCGGACCTTCCCGCCCCTCCGTCCAGCCCAGGTTACGCACCTCGTCCAGCCCTTCGAGATTCCGCCCCTGTAGTGAGAACAGCAGAACGGCATCAAGACTTCCCAACGTGCCGGTATCGGTCCAGTTACTCATCCCCGGCGGTGTTCCGAACAGGAGGTGCTTGCCGCCGGCCGCCACAAAGATACAAGGAGCGTCCGGTCGGGACGCCAGGCAGGGTACCAGGGCAAAATCGGCGCTGCGAATGTCTGCCAGCCTTATAGAAGCAGCCCCACCCCGATCAGCCGATCCTCCACAGGCAGCCAAACCGGCCAGCGCCAGCACCGATAGGAAAAAAGGAGTAGAAAGAACCGTGCGCGCCATGCGCTGTGTCCTCCTAGTCAGCCCAGCACCGTGCGTCCCGGCTCTGTCACGATTTGGTTCTCGATGTAACCCAGACCGTCGATCTCGACGCGGACCCGGTCGCCCGCCTTCAGCCATTTCGGCGGCGTGAAACCAGCGCCGACGCCCGCAGGCGTGCCGGTGAAGATCAGATCGCCCGGTTCCAGCGTGAAAGCCGCCGTCAGGTGCGCGATCTGGGCCGGAATATCGTGGATCAGATCGCGGATGTGGCCAGACTGGCGCTGTTCGCCATTCACATAGGAGCGCACTTCGAGCGCGGAGAGGTCATCAATCTCGTCCAGCGAAACGATGGCCGGGCCGATCGGCGCGTGCGTGTCGAAGCCCTTACCCATGATCATGGTCTGGCTGGCGCGCTGCCAGTCACGCACCGAGTAGTCGCAACCAATCGTAACACCTGCAACGATTTCCATGGCGCGCTCGCGCGGCACGTGACGCCCGCGCTTGCCGATCACCACGACCAGCTCGCCTTCATAGTCCAGCTGTTCCGACACTTTCGGCAGGTGCACATCTGCATACGGATCATTGATCGCAGTCGCCTGCTTGTTGAACCATTTCTGGACTTCAGGTTTTTTGGTGTCGACGAAGCTGACACTTTCTGCAGCATGGGCCGCATAGTTCACACCGATGCCGAGAATTTTGTTGGGCCGCTCGACCGGTGACAGAAATTCAACCTCGGAGAGCGGTATCGGTGCCCCGACCTCTGCTGCAGTCAAAGCAGATTCAAACGTATCAGCATCCAAGGGAATGACGTATCCGTCACGCAGTATTGCATATTTTTTGTAAGCCCCATGCTTTACCCGGACCCGTTTCATATCGTTACCCTCTCGTCACACTTCAGCCAGAAAGACACATCATCCGGTTCATGTCGCGTTGTGGCATGGGTTGGCAAGGGCTAGTCAGAAGACAAATACGAGGCTCCAGAATGGACGATGAAATGGAACGCGGCACAGACCTCGGCGTGAGGGCTCAGGAGAGCTCGGTCAGCGCCATTTTTGCCCCCGGCGAACGGCTCTGCATGCCCCCCTACCAGCGCAGTTATTCGTGGGAAGCGCGCGAGGCGAATGAGCTTCTCGGCGACCTCATGGACTCCGTCGAGACCAACACACCGCACTTCGTCGGCGCGATCGTCCTGATCAATGGCGCCGAAAATGGCGTGCTGGAAATCGTCGACGGCCAGCAGCGGCTGACCACGCTGACAATCCTGCTCGCCGTTCTGCGTGACGTGGAAACCGACAAAGCGCGCGCCGCCGCGATCCATGCGCTCATCGCGGATGAGGCACGCCCCATGCTGGGCGAAGGGGCCAACTGGCGCCTCACCCTGAACCATATGGACGGCCCCTTCTTCCGCGACGCGATCCAGACACCGGGCGCCACGCGCAACCTGGACAAGGATCCGGGCGAAAGCGAAAGCCAGCAGCGCATGATCCGCAATGCCGCTGCTTTCATGAACAAAATCAAGGATATGACGGATGATGAGCGGCATGCGCTCACCAACGTCGTCATGAACCGGTGCGCCTTGGTGAGGGTTGTCGTTGGCGAAAAAGAGCAGGGCTTCAAAGTGTTCCGCGTGCTCAATACGCGCGGCAAGGAACCGGACGCGCATGACATCATCAAGACCGAAATCTTCCAGCGCGCCCGCTTCAGCGACAAGGAAGCCAGCAAATATGCCGAGCGCTGGTCAGAGCATGAAGCGACGCTGGGCGGCTCCGCCTTTGACGATCTGCTACGCCAGATCCGCGCAATCTACGACAAGTCGAGCCGCGGCGAACTGATCTCCGCTTTCCCCAAGGCTGTCCTGTCGAAGGTCGAACCGCGCGCGTTCCTAGATGAGGTGTTGCCGCGCTATGTCGAAGCCTATCGCCTGATCACCACCGGCGAAGTGCAGGACGGCGCGATTGCCAAAGTCATCAGCGACAAGCTGAACCAGATGCGCGCCCTCGATCAGAACAGCTGGCGTGCGCCGGTGCTCAAATTCCTGGTCGAGCGCGGCGTCGAAGATCCGATGGCGCCGGAATTCTTCACCCGCCTCGAACGGCTGTCCTTTGTCATCATGCTGCTGGGCAGCGAACGCGACCAGCGCAACCGCCGCTTCAACAAGGTGATGGACGCGATCAACAATGACCGGGCGCTGTTCGCCAAGAATGGCCCGCTCGCCATTGACCGCTCGGAGGCAAAGAAAGTGCGCGAGCGGATGCAGGGAAGGTTTGCAACTTTTGGTCAAAGACGCGCGATGGCGCTCCGAATAAACGCCGCCCTCGAAGGCGGCGTGACGATCCCGCCTGAGTCTGACGCGACTGTGGAACACGTCCTGCCCCGCAACATCCATGAAGAGAGCCATTGGCTGACCGTCTGGCCGGATCCTGCCAAACGCCGCGAACAGTGCGACACGCTCGGCAATTTCGTGCTGCTGACCCACAAGGTGAACCAGAAAGCCGACCGGCAGGACTTTCGTGCCAAGAAAGATGTCTATTTCAATGGCGGCGGCGGCCTGGACTTCGCCCTGACCCGGGACCTGCAGGATCAGGACGCCTGGACGGCTGATGTGGTGCGGAAGCGGACCGAAATGCTGGTCGAGATTCTCTGCCAGGTGTGGGAAATCTAGGCCCGGCAAAGCGGCTCTTTCCTTGGGGCACCCCTAGCGGCGGCGGGCCGGAGCGCCTAGCCTGCGGACAGATAACAAACCGCCTGGGAGCCCCGCCATGAGCCTGTTCGACCTTACCGGCAAAGTCGCCGTCATCACCGGATCCTCGCGCGGGATCGGCAAGGCCATCGCCGAAGCCATGGCCGATGCCGGCGCGAAAGTGACCATCTCGTCCCGCAAGCCCGGCCCGTGCCAGGAAGTGGCTGCCGAGATCAACGCCAAGCACGGCGACGGCACGGCCATCGCGGTGCCGGCCAATATCTCGTCCAAGCAAGAGCTGCAGGCCATGGTCGACGCGACCAACAAGGCGTTCGGCAAGATCGACATCGTCTGCTGCAACGCTGCTGCCAACCCGTATTACGGCCCGATGGAAGGCATTGCCGACGACCAGTTCGAGAAAGTTCTGCAGAACAACATCATCTCGAACCATTGGCTGATCCAGATGTGCGTGCCTCAGATGCGCGAACGCAAGGATGGCGCGATCATCCTCGTCTCGTCCATTGGCGGCCTTCGCGGCTCTCCGATCATCGGGGCCTACAATATCTCCAAGGCGGCCGACTTCCAGCTCGCCCGCAACCTCGCCACCGAATATGGCAAGGACAATATCCGCGTGAACTGTATCGCGCCGGGCCTGATCCGCACCGATTTTGCCCGCGCCCTGTGGGAGAACCCGGACAATCTGAAACGCTCGCTGGCCGGCACGCCGATGGCCCGCATCGGCGAACCGGAAGAGATTGCCGGCGCGGCTGTCTATCTGGCTTCCAAGGCCGGCACCTACATGACGGGCCAGATGATGGTCGTCGATGGCGGGGCAACCTGCTGAGGTTCACATGCACCTGATTGACGATCCGGAAGGCCCGGCCGCCGCACATACCGATTTCGCGACCTTCCGCGAGATCGACATCCGTATCGGCACCGTGCTGGAGGCCGCACCACTGGAAGGCGCGCGCAGCCCTGCCCTGCGGCTGGTCATTGATTTTGGTCCGGGCGTCGGCGTGAAGAAAAGCTCCGCGCAGGTGACCGAGCACTACAGCCCTGAAACGCTGGTCGGCAAACAGGTCGCCGGCGTCGTCAATTTCCCGCCGCGCCAGATCGGCAAGTTCATGTCGGAAGTCCTGACGCTCGGCTTTGCCGATGCAGGCGGCGCCATCGTCATGTTTTCGCCCGACAAGCCGGTGCCAAACGGAGCACGTCTCGCATGAGCCGCACGGAACTCTCTACCCAGCAGAAAGCCTTTTTCGACCGCCTGAAAAAAGGCGAATGGGACTTTCCGCCCGGCATCAAAAACCTCGGCATACGGCCGGACCTCTGGCTGAAAGACGTCAGCTATGGCCACACGCTGTATGAATGGCCGAATGACGGATCACGCGACATTGGCGATCAGCGGGTGTTCGGCGGCTGGGTCGCGGGTCTGTCGGATCACATCGTGTCGATGACCATGGCGAGCGCGCTGGAAGACGGCGAGTGGTTCACCACGATGGAGCTGCAGACCCGCATCCTGCGCCCTGTTCCGCACGGCCTGGTCACGATCGAAGGCCGCCTTGTCAGCCGTGGACGGACGACTGGCCTGGTAGAGGCTGACTGGCGCGACGAAAAGGGCCGCCACCTCGCCCGCATCACCGCGGCGAAAGCAATCCGTGCGATGGAGGAACTGCGGCCTGACGTTGCGAAGCAGCTAGGGTAGGAGCAGGCACGCGTCGCCGTAGGAATAGAACCGGTAGTCATTCGCGATGGCATGAGCATAGGCCGCGCGCATCACGTCTGTGCCCATCAGGGTGCAAACCAGCATGAACAGGCTGGAGCCTGGCAGGTGAAAGTTGGTCATAAGCGCATCCGTCGCGCGCACGGCGTCGCCTGGCTTCAGGAAGATATCTGTCGGCCCAGTGGCGGCGTGGATCATACCGTCCGTATCGACACAGCTTTCCAGCGTCCGCATCGCCGTCGTGCCAACCGGCACGGCGCGGTAACCGGCGGCGCGGGCGGCGTTCAGCCGGGCGGCGGCCTCCGGCGTCACGCGGCGCCATTCCTCATGCAGACGGTTTTCTTCCAGCTGTTTTTCTTCCAACGGCTTGAAAGTGCCGAGGCCGACATGGAGGCGCACGGTCTCGCGCGCCAGCCCAGCTGCCTCGCACTCTGACAGGAGGCGCGGCGTGAAATGCAGGCCCGCTGTGGGCGCTGCGACGGAGGCGGCATCTTCGCCGGCGAATTTCGTCTGATAGGTTTCCCTGTCTTTCGCGTCAGCCGGGCGGCGGCGCGCGATATAGGGCGGCAACGGCATGGCGCCGTGCTGATCCAGCGCGCTGAGCAGCGCATCGCCCTCAAGCGAAAAGCGCAGGCCAATCTCGCCGCCATCATAATGGCCTGTGATCTCTGCCGTGAAGCCGTCGGCGAAGGTGATCGTGTCACCGTCCTTCAGGCGCCGTCCCGGACGGGCGAGCGCGCGCCAGCTGCGGCCATCCACACGCTCTGTCAGGTTCACGTCGCAGGTGACGTCCTGCCCGATCTCGTCGCGGGCCGGGCGCACGCCCTTGAGGGCTGCCGGCAGGACGCGCGTATCGTTGAAGACGAGCACATCGCCCGCAGTCAGATAGCGCGGCAGGTCGCGCACGTTGGCATCCTCCAGCCGGCCATCGCCGTGCACGACCAGAAGACGCGAGGCATCCTGCGGCTCAGCCGGGCGCAGCGCGATCAGGCGCTCGGGCAGATCAAACTGGAATTGCGTCAGGTCCATGGGGCGCCCGTCTCGCAGAAACGGGCGGGCCGCGCAACTCGGCGGCCGCAGGCCCTATTTGTCGACAACCGCCGGAACAGATGGCAACGAACAGACATCGATGTCGTCCTTGTCGGCGATACCGGCGCGGAAGATCGGTCCGTCGGTGCGTTCAACCCAGACGTCCGGACGCTCAGCCGTAGGCAAATCCGCCGCGACCTTGGCCGATTTCAGGATATCCGGATTATCGACATGACCGTCGCGTGCGTCCGGCCCATGCTTGATGGCCATCACGACATCCACACCCGACACGACCCGGCCCCAGGCCGTGTACTTGCGGTCCAGATGCTCGGCCTGCCCCCGCATCAGGAAGAACTGAGAATTGGCCGAATTCGGATCGTCGGTCCGCGCCGTGGACACGATGCCCTTGCAGTGCGGAACGTAGCTCTCGACCATGTTGTCGACCGACATCTCGGCAAAGAAGCTTGCCTGCGTGCCGATGGGAAAGCCGCGGATATAGCCGAAGTGCGCCGTGTCCTCCGGACCGATTGTGGCTTCCAGCGGCATCTCCACCGGATCACGGCGGAAGGTGAATTCGCCTTCGATGTCCGGCAGGCCGGACTCGCGGCCCTTCAGGGCGAAGATGTCGCCACCCTGCGCCATGAACGTGTCCATCACCCGGTGGAAATCGGTGCCGTCATAATCGCCGGAGCGGATTATGGCGGCGAACTGGGCATAGTGTTTCGGCGCGATCTCAGGAAAGGCCTCAATCAGGATCCGGCCTTTGGTCGTGTCGAAGATGAAGAGGTTTTCCGGGTTCACCTGACGCCAGTTGGCCGGGTCAGCCTTGGCATCCGCGACCGTCACTGCCGGTGGGGCGGCAGCTTCGGTCGTGTCTGTGTCTTCTGCGGCCATGGCCGTCAGGGACAGGACCAGGGCAGATGCAGCCATAGCCAGGGGCGCAAATTTCAGAGGGGCCAGCTTCATGATAGGCAACGTCTCCATCCGGCACCGGGACGGCGCCTTTGTGATGAGAGCAATGTCAGCCATCATCCGTGAGGTTTCAACGTTTTGAGACAGTTGATCCGTCGCGGACCGATTACTTCCCGTATTTGGCGAGCAGGGCGCGTTTCACATCCGGGGTGACGAAAGGCGTAATATCGCCGCCGAGGCTGGCGATTTCCTTCACGAGGCGCGAAGCAACGGCCTGGTGGCGGACGTCGGCCATGAGGAACACGGTCTCGATGTCCGGATTGAGCTGTTCGTTCATCGCCGTCATCTGGAACTCGTATTCGAAGTCCTGAACCGCGCGCAGGCCGCGCACGATGAAATGCGCTTCGCACGCCTCGGCGAACTTCATGAGCAGGCCATGCATCGGCATGACCTTGATTTCGGCGAGCCCTGGCCCGTTCATCTTGTCACATTCGGAGCGCACCATTACGACGCGTTCCTGCAATGAAAACAAGGGCTTTTTGGCCTCGTTGATGGCCACACCGATGATCAGCGTGTCCACCAGCTTCCGGGCCCGGCCAATGATGTCGATATGGCCATTGGTGGGAGGATCGAACGTTCCCGGATACAGTCCTACGCGGTGCATACTGGCCCTCCCGGCCCTTTAATCATTACAGAAGCAGCGATTATGCCTCGCCGCTCCCCTCTTCCATAGCGGTTTCAGCGTCTTCCACAAGGCGGGCGACCGAAACAACGCGTTCGCCTTCCGCCGTGCGGAGGACCCAGACACCGCCGGTCGAACGTCCGGCAATGCGGATCTGATCCACCGGAGTCCGGATCAGCTGGCCGGCATCGGTGACCAGCATGACCTGATCGCCATCGTCGACCGGGAAGGATTGGGCCACTTTCTTGACCGGGCCTTTTTTCTTGTCACGGCCCCAGATGTTCTGGGCGACGAGGCCTTTGCCCCCGCGACCGGTGACCCGGTAGTCGAATGCGGACGAGCGCTTGCCCATGCCGTCATCGGCGATGGTGAGGATGAATTCCTCAGCGGCGCCAAGCTCGGCCAGGCGTTCCGGCGAAAGCACGGCTTCGCCGACAGCATCATCTTCATCCTCGTCGACAGAGATTTCCTCTTCCTCGCCCGTGGCCGCCCGGCGCATGGCCGCAGCATGCTTCATGTAGCCGCGCGCCTCTTCCGAGGTGGCGTCGACATGGCGCAGGATGCCCATGGAAATGACTTCATCCTCTTTCGCCAGACGGATGCCGCGCACGCCGGTCGAGTTGCGGCCAGCAAAGACGCGCACATCGGTGACCTGGAAGCGGATACACTGGCCGAGCGCCGTCGTCAGCAGGATGTCGTCCCGATCGGAACACATCTTCACGCTGACAATACTGTCGGAGGCATCGTCTTCCAGCTTCATGGCGATCTTGCCATTGCGGTTGACGCGAATGAATTCCGACAGCTTGTTGCGCCGCACATTCCCCGTCTTCGTGGCGAACATGACGTCCAGCTCGTTGCGGGACTCTTCATCGTCCGGCAGCGGCATGACGCTTTCGATCCGCTCATCAGCCGCCAGCGGGAAGATATTGACCAGCGCCTTGCCGCGCGAGGTCGGCCCGCCGACTGGCAGGCGCCACACTTTTTCCTTGTAGACCATGCCAGCCGACGAGAAGAACAGAACTTCCGTATGCGTCGTGGCGGAGAACAGCTCGACCACGAAATCGTCTTCCTTCATCGACACGCCCGCACGGCCTTTGCCGCCGCGATGCTGTGTGCGATAGGTCGAAAGCGGCGTCCGCTTGACGTAGCCGCCATGCGTGACGGTCACGACCATGTCTTCAACCTCGATGAGGTCTTCGTCTTCCATGTCGATGCCACCGGCCGTGAATTCGGAGCGGCGCGGCACAGCGAACTTGTCTTTCACATCCTTCAGCTCGCCCTTGATTATGTCGCTGATGCGATCACTGGAGCGGAGGATGTCGAGATAGTCGGCGATCTTTTCCGACAGGCCTTTGGCTTCGTTGCCGATCTCGTCACGACCGAGGCCGGTGAGGCGGGACAGTTGAAGCGCGAGGATCGAACGGGCTTGCTCGTCGGACAGGTAGATCGTGTCACCGTCGCCCTTGCGGGTGCGGCGGTCTGCAATCAGGTCCAGCAGCGGCCCCATATCCATGATCGGCCAGGCTTTGGCGAGCAGTTGCTCACGGGCCGTGTTCGGATCTGGCGAGTGCCGGATGATGCGGATGACTTCGTCAATATTGGCGACAGCCATGGCGAGGCCGACGAGAACGTGGGCCCGGTCGCGCGCCTTGTTGAGGTCATGCTTGGTGCGGCGGACAACGACTTGTTTCCGGAAGGCGATGAAGCAATCGAGCACCTTGCGGAGGTTCATCAATTCCGGGCGGCCGCCATTCAGCGCCAGCATGTTGACCGGGAAAGAGTTCTGCATCTGACTGAAGCGATAGAGCTGGTTCAGCACCACGTCGGCGCTGGCATCCTTCTTCACTTCGATCACTACACGGATGCCGTTGCGGTCAGATTCGTCACGCAGATCGGCAATGCCCTCGACGCGCTTCTCGCGCACGAGCTCGGCGATCTTGGTGATCATCGCAGCCTTGTTCACCTGATAGGGAATCTCGGTAACGATGATGGCCTGGCGGCCATTGCGGGCCTCTTCGATGTCCGTCTTCGAACGGATGATGACGCTACCGCGACCGGTCAGGAGGGCCTTGCGGGAGCCAGACATGCCCATGATGAGGCCGCCGGTGGGAAAGTCTGGCCCCGGAACGATTTCGCAAAGCGCTTCATCGTCGACGTCCGGATTATCCATGACTTCGATCGTGGCGTCGATGATCTCGCCCAGATTGTGCGGCGGGATGTTCGTCGCCATGCCGACCGCGATGCCGCCGCCGCCATTGACCAGAAGGTTCGGGAACTGGGCCGGCAGGACGACAGGCTCTTTCTGCGAGCCGTCATACGTGTCCTGGAAGTCGACCGTGTCCTTGTCGATATCGGCCAGCAGGTAGGTCGCCTGCTTGGTCATGCGGCTTTCGGTATAACGCATGGCAGCCGGCGGATCATTGTCGATCGAACCAAAGTTGCCCTGGCCGTCGACCAGCGTCAGGCCCATTGAGAAAGGCTGCGCCATCCGCACCAGCGCGTCATAGATCGCGCTGTCGCCGTGCGGGTGGAAGTTACCCATCACGGCGCCGACGATGTTGGCCGATTTCTTGTAGGGCTTGTCCGGCGTGTTGCCGCCCACGTTCATGGCGTAGAGGATGCGCCGGTGCACCGGTTTCAGACCGTCGCGCACATCTGGCAGCGCCCGGCTGACGATGACGCTCATCGCATAGTCAAGGTAAGAGCTTCTCAGCTCGGATTCGATGGAAATGGCTTCAATTCCATCCGGCAGGCCTGCGCCACCACCACCGTTCTCGGGGGTTTCCGGATCGTCCGGAGGGGTCGTCTGGTCACTCATGAGGAACTCGCGTCTGCTACGGAGGGCACGCGGGAATCGCGCGCCGAAATGCTGTTATTTGTCTAGCATTTCGGGGGCATAGAAACAAACCGGAAAGCCCCGGAAATAGCAGCGATTCCGGGCAAAAAAAACGTTTTTACAACAAGGCTCAGGGTGTCCGGAGCGCGTCACTGCCGGGCAAAGCAAGGCGCGCTTGGGCCGGGCGTTTCGAAATATCGGTTTTGGGCGTCAAAACACACATTTTGAGGGCAAAACAACGGGTTCCGGGACGCCGGCTGCCCGGGCTGATTTTGCCAGCACCGGCCTAGCTACATTCGGGGCGCTGGGCGTAGAGGCCGCCACATCGCGCGCGCCGCCCCCCACGCAAGCGCAGCTCCCTGCCGCCTGGGCAGATGGCTCAACTGCCTGAAGGGAGCCTGATGGGCCAGCGCAACATACGCGGCCCGAAATTCAGGACAAAAACAGCAAAAAGGGTTGTGGAACGCGCTAAGGCGCTCCTGAACCTCGCCTAGAACGGAATCTCGTCGTCGAGATCGTGGCTGGCGAAGCTTTCCTGCGGGCCGCTCATCTGACGTGCGCCGCCCTGGGAATAGCCGCCGAATTCACCGCCGGACGACCGGCTGGCGCCGCCACCTTCGTTGCGGCCATCCAGCATGGTCAGCGTCGAGTTGAAGCCGCGCAGCACGACTTCGGTCGTGTAGCGGTCCTGGCCGTCCTTGTCCTGCCACTTGCGGGTCTCAAGCTGGCCCTCGATATACAGTTTCGAGCCTTTTTTGACGTAGTTCTGAACCACGCGCACAAGGCCTTCGCTGAACACCGCGATGCGGTGCCACTCGGTCTTTTCCTTGCGCTCGCCGGTGCTCTTGTCTTTCCAGGTTTCGGACGTCGCAAGCGAGAAGCTGGCGACCTGGCCGCCATTCTGGAACTGGCGAACCTCAGGATCCTGCCCGACATTCCCGACGAGAATGACCTTGTTTACCGATCCTGCCATGACTTCGCTCCGATCATTCTGCTTCCGAATCAAGCCGAGACCATATCGCCAATCCCGGCGACTGTCGCGGCCCGAGCCTGTGTATCCACAGAGGATCGCTGCGTCAAGGTCTTGTTCCCTGTTTGTTCGATTTACACCCGTCTTTTCCACCTCCCCCTGCCCGACTGCATAAAACTGGCACGCCACTCGCAGAGTTCTTCTTTCGTTCTTGTGGTTATTCTAGACTCGCGCCACACATACGCACTAGCAAAAGATCCATAACTGTTTTGCAGTCGTAACGAGCAAGAAGCCCGAAAGACCTCCTTCATGGCCGAGTCCCCCTTCATCCGCGTTCGCGGCGCCAAGGAACACAACCTCAAGAATATCGACGTCGACATTCCGCGCGGCGAACTCGTCGTGATGACCGGCCTGTCGGGCTCGGGCAAATCCTCGCTGGCGTTCGACACGATCTATGCCGAGGGCCAGCGCCGCTATGTCGAGAGCCTCTCGGCCTATGCCCGCCAGTTCCTCGAACTGATGCAGAAGCCGGATGTCGAAAGCATTGAGGGCCTCTCACCCGCCATTTCGATCGAGCAGAAGACGACGAGCCGCAACCCGCGCTCCACCGTCGGCACGGTGACCGAGATCTATGACTATATGCGCCTGCTCTGGGCGCGCGTTGGCGTGCCCTATTCGCCCGCCACCGGCCTGCCCATCGAGAGCCAGACGATCAGCCAGATGGTGGACCGCACGCTGGAGCTGCCGGAAGGCACACGGCTTTACCTTCTGGCGCCCATCGTCCGTGGCCGGAAAGGGGAGTACCGCAAGGAATTCGCCGAGCTGCTGAAGAATGGCTATCAGCGCGTCAAGGTGGACGGGGAGTTCTACGAACTCGAAAGCCCGCCAAAGCTGGACAAGAAATTCAAGCATGACATCGACGTCGTGGTCGACCGGATCGTGGTGCGCGAAGGCATGGAGCAACGCCTCGCGGAAAGCTTCGAGACCGCGCTCAGCCTCGCCCAGGGCATTGCGCTGGCCGAGTATGCCGACCAGCCGGAAGATGGCGATGCGCCGCGCCGCATCACCTATTCGGCCAATTTTGCCTGTCCGGTGTCTGGCTTCACCATTCCGGAAATCGAGCCGCGCCTGTTCTCGTTCAACAACCCGTTCGGCGCCTGCCCGACCTGTGACGGGCTTGGCGAACAGCTGAAGATGGATGCCGGCCTGGTTGTTCCGGACAAGGATCTCGACCTGCTGAACGGCGCGATTGCGCCCTGGGCGAAGTCGACCTCACCTTACCAGACCCAGACGCTGCAGGCCCTGTCGGCGCACTATCGGTTTGACCTCAAGAAGAAGTGGAACCAGCTGCCGGAAACCGTGCAGGACATGATCCTCTACGGCACCGACGAAGAGGAAATAAACTTCGTCTATGATGACGGCATGCGCCGCTATGAGGTGAAGAAAACGTTCGAAGGCGTCATCCCGAACCTCGAACGCCGCTTCCGCGAGACCGACAGCCAGTGGGTGCGCGAAGAGATCGGCAAGTTCCAGGCCGCTGCGCCCTGCCCGGCCTGCGGTGGCAAACGCCTGAAGCCGGAAGCCCTGGCCGTGAAGATCGGCGGACTGGATATTTCCGACGCCGGACAATTCTCGATCCGCGAAGCCGGTGTGTGGTTTTCCGGCGTGCACAAGACGCTGACCAAGCAGCAGAACCAGATTGCCTCGCGCATCCTGAAAGAGATCAATGACCGCCTGATCTTCCTCAATGATGTCGGCCTCGATTATCTCAGCCTGTCGCGCGCCTCGGGCACGCTGTCGGGCGGGGAAAGCCAGCGCATCCGCCTCGCCAGCCAGATCGGCTCCGGCCTGACGGGCGTGCTTTATGTGCTTGATGAACCGTCTATCGGCCTGCACCAGCGCGACAATGAGCGCCTGCTGGAAACGCTGAAACGCCTGCGCGATCTCGGCAATTCGGTCATCGTGGTCGAGCATGACGAGGACGCGATCCTGACGGCGGACCATGTGATCGACATGGGCCCCCGCGCCGGCGTGCATGGCGGCGAGATCATCGCCGAGGGCACGCCCGCAGACATCCTGAAAGCCAAGAACAGTCTGACTGCGGACTATCTGAATGGCAACCGCGAGATTGCGATCCCGACGCGCCGCCCGGTGGAGAAGGTCAAGCGCAAGATCACGCTGAAAGGCGCGACCGGCAACAACCTCAAGAACGTGTCTGCGACCATTCCGCTGGGCAGCTTCACCTGCGTCACCGGCGTGTCCGGGGGCGGTAAGTCCACGCTGATCATCGAGACGCTGTACAAGGCGCTGGCGCGCAAGCTGAACGGCGCCTCCAGCCCGCCGCTGCCCTATGAAAGCATCCAGGGCCTCGAACATCTCGACAAGGTCATCGACATCGACCAGAGCCCGATCGGGCGCACGCCGCGCTCCAACCCGGCCACCTATACCGGCGCCTTCGGGCCGATCCGCGACTGGTATGCCGGGCTGCCGGAATCCAAGGCGCGCGGCTATGCGCCGGGCCGGTTCAGCTTCAACGTCAAGGGCGGGCGCTGTGAGGCGTGCGAGGGCGACGGCGTCATCAAGATCGAGATGCACTTCCTGCCGGACGTCTACGTCACCTGCGAAACCTGCAAGGGTCAGCGCTACAATCGCGAAACGCTGGAAGTGAAATTCAAAGGCAAATCTATCGCCGACGTGCTGGACATGACGGTGGAAGACGGCGCGAAATTCTTCGCGGCTGTGCCCGCCATCGCCAACAAGCTGGAAACCCTGAACAGGGTGGGCCTTGGCTATGTCAAAGTCGGCCAACAGGCGACGACCTTGTCAGGCGGTGAAGCGCAGCGCGTGAAGCTCGCCAAGGAACTTTCCAAGCGCGCCACGGGCCGTACACTGTATATCCTGGACGAGCCGACCACAGGCCTCCACTTCGATGACGTGAACAAACTGCTGGAAGTGCTGCATGAGCTGGTCGACGGCGGCAACACGGTGCTGGTGATCGAACACAATCTAGACGTGGTGAAAACCGCTGACTGGGTGCTGGACATCGGCCCGGAAGGCGGCGATGGCGGCGGTCAGCTGATCGCAGCCGGCACTCCGGAAGACATTGCCGCCACCAAGGAAAGCTGGACCGGGCGCTTCCTGGCCGAAACCTTCCGCCGGCACGACGAACGCCGGGCCGCCCGCAACAAGCGTGCGAAGACGGCTGCTGTGTCGGAGAAAAAACCGGAACCCAAGACGGCGACCAAAAAGCCCGCCGCGAAAAAAGCACCTGCCCCAAAGGCGGCTGAAAAGAAAGCCCCTGCCAAAAGCAGGAAGTCCAAGGCAACCAGCAGCGCGAAATAGCGCCGCTGGCCAGAGGCGTCCGCGCTACTGGAACTCGCCGGCCACGTCCGCTCCGATCCACTCCGGATCGGTCCGCGCGGCGAGGGCTGCGGGCCCACCGAAGACGTGCATGAGCGAGGACTGGAACAGGAGGAATGCGAGGAGGATCAACGACATCGGGATCAAGAATACCGGCGATGCGATGGCTGCCAGGACTTCTGCCTCCGAACCGCGTCCATCAAGCAGGTCCGGCACCTGAGATGACACGATGCCGAGGCCTAGCGCTGCGGCAACGACGTAGAACACGATCACCGCCACCAGCGCGATCAGCATGAGCACAATCCAGGCGCCGAGGATCGTCCAGCCCTTGCCTTTCGTCACGCGCCAGGAGCTGGAGAAACGGATCTTCTGGTCCCGCACCGTCAGTGCCGTCGCGGCAGACAGCCGGGCGAATATCCACAAAGACAAGACCATCACGGCTGGCACGATGACGATGCCAAGCAAGACGGCAAAAATGGCGCCGTCTGAGCCAAGCGCGAGACCAATTACGACCGGGATGAGAATGGCAATGGCAAACGCGAAATACATGGCGAACAGGAGCGCCATCCAGATCAGCCCAACAACGAAGATACGCCCCTCATCGGCCCCGATGCGCAGGCGAAATCCGTCTCCGCGCATGTAGCGGCGCTGGCTCGCGCCCTCGAACATGACCCAGACGAGTACGGTGAGCGGCAGCATCAGCATGCCCTTCAGCGATGTCGCTGCAGACACCCTGCTGATGTCTTCGGCGTAGGCGTCAAAGTCACCGCCGCTGGCAAACATCTCGATATAGGTCTCGTAGAGTGGCCATTGCAGCCAGACCGAAAAGCCCTGCACCAGGCAGCTGATCAGCGCATATCCCAGCGCGAACTTCCAGATAAAGCCGGCTGGCCCACCCGTTTTGGAAAAATGGGATATGGCATTGCCGAAGTCGAATGAGATCGGGTTCATGGCTCTGTTTCCTATTCGAAGTCTTTGACCCGGAGGGCGTCGTCGATGCTGCCGCGCGGATCGTGCCGGGCGGCAAAGGCGGCGGGGGCATGCACCACATGCATCAAAAGACCCGACAGGGACAAACGCACGAACATATAGACAAGCATTGAGATCATGACCGCGGGTGTGAACAGCGCGCGCAGGTCGGGCATGTCATCCTGCGTGACAATATTCATGTTCATCATGGCTGGCATGAGGATCATTTGCGCAAGGCTCGAAACGAGCCCGATGGCCATACCACCCACAAGGGCGATGATCAGGTAAGCCCCGAGGATGGGCCAGAACCGGTTTCGGGAAACGATCCAGGCATCGCCGAACGCCACCTTCTCCTCTTTCACCGTCATGGCGAAGACAGGCGAAAAGCGGGTCGCCAAAAAAACCAACAAAGGGAACGTCACCAGCATGGCCAGCATGACATAACCAACGCGGCCAAACATGGCCCTGACGAACTGGTCTTCCGTGATCGTGCCGTCATAGAAGTCTGTGACACTGCCGAAGACCGGCCACATGATCAGCAACGGAATGAGGCTGAAGGCCCATTGCGCGGCGTACCAGACGAAGCCGGTTCCCATCATGCGCACTTCATCCGGACCGAAACCGAGGGAGAAGTCCTCGTCGCGGATATAGCGGCGCTGGGTGGCCGTTGTGAACATTGCCCAGACGACCCAGCTGGCCAGCGTGCCTAGCACGATCCACGGCGTGAAGGTTGCTAACGCGCGGGCCATGGCTCCGAAGATCACAGAAGGATCATCCGTTCCGGACGCCTCAAGCTGGGTCATGGTGTCGACAAAGCTGAACATGGCGTCTTTGGCGAAGAAAATGAACAGGCCCGTCAGCGCCGTTCCGACCACGCCAAAGGCCAGCGTGTACTTCCAGATGAATGATCGCGCATGCGCTGCGCGAAAGGGGAACATCAAGGCCCCGTCAAACGTAAAGTTCTTGGCCATTCTGCGTCCCTCTGTTCGTCCCGCTGGGCTGCAGACTAAGCCAGTTTGACGCGCTTAGGCAACGTCTACGGCGGGATGGGTGGCCTCCAGGGCGGCCACGGAGAGGCCATGCCCGGCCAGGATAAATGGCGCCTGCAGGGCGAGCCCCGTCATGCCTGTCACAAACAGCGAAACCTCTCCCTGCCCCATGACCTGAACAAGGCCAAAATTGAGCGCGTAGCCAACAAGGAACGGCAGCACGTGGGTGACAAGGCTCGCCATGCCGAAGCGCAGGACATCACCCTTGGTCCAGCGCCAGGTTCGGAACACCATCACGTGCCCGGTCTTCACGGTTGCCGCGCCAGTCAGCAGCAGGCGCAGGGCCAGGAAGGCCAGCCCGCCAAGGCCCGTCGCGTACACCAAAGCCAGCGCCCAGCCATAGGGCGTCGTCATGATCGCGGAGAGGGCTGGCTGAATCTGCTGGTCTGCGCCTTCGGCTGCCAGATCGACCAGACCGGACAGCTGCAGCATCACCACGCCGAAGACACCGACGAAGAAGAAGATGAAAAAGCTGATGAAGAAGAAGGCCAGATAGATCGCGAGATTCATGTGCATCAGCGCCATGAACGCGCCTTTCGCGCCGGGGATCATCGCCCGGTAGATCATCAGTGAGGCCTGTACGCCTGCCAGGAACAGGAGGACCAGCGCCGCCAGGGTCAGCATCGTGCCGCCTATGCCAGTGCTCAGCGCCCATTTGTAAAACCCGCCCGCCAGCGCCAGCAGGGCCAGCCAGGGCGCTGCAGGGAGGGCCGTCTTCGCCGCCAGCCGCCAGGCCTGAGCGACCAGGTTCGGAACAGAGGGCGATACGGCCGGAAGTGAAGCATTGGAATCCATGCAGAATTCCTTACCGCCCCCGGCCCGCGCCGCAAAGCCCGTCTTGACGGAACCGGCCGGCCTGCGCATGTCCGGGCCATGACACTCAAACCTATTCATATCATCGGCGGCGGCATGGCCGGCTCGGAAGCCACCTGGCAGGCGGCACAGGCCGGCGTGCCCGTCATCCTGCACGAAATGCGCGGCGTGAAGGGCACCGAGGCTCACCAGACCGACAAGCTGGCGGAACTCGTCTGCTCCAACTCGTTCCGCTCGGACGATCACACATCCAACGCCGTCGGCGTGCTGCATGAAGAGATGCGCCGCGCGAATGGCCTGATCATGTCCACCGCCGCAGAGCATCAGGTGCCCGCTGGCAGCGCGCTTGCCGTTGACCGTGAAGGCTTTGCCGAGGCTGTCACCGCCAAGCTGGAAGCGCTGCCGAACGTCACCATCGTGCGCGAGGAAATCACCGGTATCCCGCCGGAAGACTGGGACAGCGTCATCATCGCCACCGGCCCGCTGACTTCGATCCCGCTGGCCAAGGCGATCCACGCCCACACAGGCGAAGACGATCTCGCCTTCTTCGACGCCATCGCGCCGATTGTCTATTTCGACTCGATCGACATGACCAAAGCCTGGCGCCAGAGCCGATATGACAAGCCGGGGCCAGGCGGTGACACGGCGGCCTATGTCAACTGCCCGCTGTCGGAGGAGCAATATAACGCCTTCATCGACGCGCTGATCGCTGGCGAGAAGACTGAATTCCGCGACTGGGAAAAGGACACGCCCTATTTCGAAGGCTGCCTGCCCATCGAAGTCATGGCCGAGCGCGGGCGCGAGACGCTGCGCTTCGGGCCGATGAAGCCGGTTGGCCTGACCAATGCGCACCTGCCGGATGTGAAAGCCTATGCCGTGGTCCAGCTGCGCCAGGACAATGCCCTCGGCACGCTGTGGAACATGGTCGGCTTCCAGACCAAGCTGAAATATGGCGCGCAGACCGACATCTTCCGCATGATCCCGGGCCTCGAAAAGGCCGAGTTCGCGCGCCTTGGTGGTATCCACCGCAATACGTTCCTCAACTCACCGAAACTGCTCGACACCCAGCTGCGCATGAAATCCATGCCACGCCTGCGCTTTGCCGGTCAGGTGACGGGCGTAGAGGGTTATGTCGAAAGCGCCGCCATGGGCCTGCTGGCAGGGCGGTTTGCGGCCGCTGAACGCCTAGGCCGGACGCTGGACGCGCCGCCGCCCACAACCGCGCTCGGCGCGCTGGTGACGCACATCACGGGCGGGCACCTTGAAGGCAAGCAGACCTTCCAGCCGATGAACGTCAATTTCGGCCTGTTCCCGGACATTGCAGACTTTCCGAAGACAGACGAAAACGGCAAACGCCTGCGCGGCAAAGCCAAAGGTCGCTCGAAAAAGGGCGCGCAGGCTGTACGCGCGCTGCAGGACATTGATACCTGGCTGGCAGAGCAGGCGCTCGAAACCGCCTAGACCTGTCCCGTCCGGATCGCTTTCAGGATGCTGAGGCGTTTGCTGACGGCGTTGGGTTCACCGGTCTCGCTATAATGCCTGCGCAGGCGATAATGAGCGACGGCCGGACGGATGGACTTCGGGACAAGCTTTACGTGCGGACCAAAGGCTTTCGTCTCTGACCGGCGCAGCGCCGCGTAGGCGGGGGCGACGTCGCGGATTTCCTCGGCCCAGTCATGATGCGTGGTCAGCACGCTGGCCGCGATCAGGGCCAGCCAGGCTTCCGGGTCTTTGGCGCGATCGTCGGCGATGAAGGAGGCCTCGTAGCCATCGACCAGCCGCTGCAGCGCGCCGGGCTTCAGGCGGCCCGCTGCGGTTTCCTCGGCGATGGCCAGACAGACATCATGCTCACGCGGCGGCTTCCCCTCGTCCAGCTCCGTCAACGCTTCGCGCCACCACTGGAACCGGATCAGGCCCAACGTCTCCTCTGACACAGCCAGACGCACACGGGCGAGTTCGTAGGCCAGCGCATAGAGCGCCGTCAGCGCCCGGCGTTCGGCAGCAGGCGCATAGCGGCTGGAGATCCAGCGGTCTTCATCGACTTTGCGCACACGCTTGTCGATTGCGGCCCACTGTGATTTGGAAAGGGGGTTGGTCTCGTTCGGCATGGAACCCATATGTCGGCTGACGCGCTTCTCTAACAGATACTCACCTGCATGAAAGGATTTCCAGATGCCCTTTACACTTCCCGACCTTCCCTATGGCCGTGACGCGCTCGCCCCCCACATTTCCGAGCAGACCCTGAACTTCCACTATGGCAAGCACCATCAGGCCTATGTCACCAATCTGAACGGCCTGATCGAAGGCACGGACCTGGCTGACAAGTCGCTCGAAGAAATCGTCAAGATCTCTGGCGCCGACAAATCCAAGGCTGGCATCTTCAACAATGCTGCCCAGGTCTGGAACCACACATTCTACTGGCACTCAATGAAACCCGGCGGCGGCGGCAAGCCCCACGGCAAAGTGGCTGAGATGATCGACCGCGACCTCGGCGGCTACGACGAATTCGCCAAGGCCTTCAAGGCCGCTGGCGGCACGCAGTTCGGCTCCGGCTGGGCCTGGCTGGTCCTGAAGGACGGCAAGCTGGCCATCACCAAGACGCCGAACGCCGAAACCCCGCTGACAGACGCCGGCACCACGCCGCTGATGACCATGGATGTCTGGGAGCACGCCTATTATCTCGACTACCAGAACTCCCGTCCGAACTATATGGACACCTTCCTCAACAGCCTCGTGAACTGGGACTTCGTGAACCAAAACCTCGCTGACGCGGGCGCATGATTTTGCTAGGGTCCCCGCGATTCATGTCGTGGGGACCCAAGCATGTTTTGTACCCAATGTGGCCGGAAATTCGAAGATAGTGACAGATTCTGCGGCGGGTGCGGCTCGCCTCGTACTGGCGCCAATACAGCTCCGGACAGCGCACCAGCGCCCAGTCCTGTCCCGCATGAAGACATCGACCCTGCCCTCGACTGGCGCAATTCGATGCGAATCCGCGAAATCGCCAATCATCCCGACGTCCGCGCGCGCGTCGTAAGAGTCACAGGCGCCGTGCCGACGGGCATGACCGCTGACCAGTTTTTCGCCGCCGCCAAGCCCCTGATGGCTGCCGCAGGCGCGGGTGGGGTCCCCTTGAAGGCCCTGGCCGACGTCACTGTTCCACTCTACGCCCGCATGGGCCTGAAGAGCAGCCAGGAGCTGACACAAGGCTTTCGCAACACGTTCGGCGAAACCCTCGCAGCGGCCCTTTGCAGTTTCGCCAGCCGCAGCCAGAAACTGGTCGACATGTCCGAAGCCACCAATGGCTGCGTCATCAATGTGAAGATGCCGTCCAGCATACTGAGCTGGGAAGGCAACATGATCGTTTCCCTGGAACGCCACCCGGATGGCACGATGGTGCGCGCGACGCTCACCATTCCCGGACAGGCTTTCGACTGGGGGCGGTCGAAGCGCGTCCTGCAGGATCTGATGGACGATGTGGCAAAGTACCGGGCACCCTGACTTCAGCCCCTGAACGCAGGCCCTTCACCTGAGGGCCAAAATACACTATGTGCAGCGCACAAGACGCTCCGGGCATGGAAAGCGCCCGGTTCCGTGGACCGCACACAAGGGTGCGCGCAAAGCGGAATGTTGGCGGCCATTCGGGCCGCATCGGGTAACCACTCCATTCCAGGAACCATGAAAATTGACTGAAACGACCACTGAAACGACTTTTGCCGACCTCGGGCTCGGCCCCAATATCCTCAAGGCTGTAACGGAATCGGGCTATACGATCCCGACACCGATCCAGGCCGAGGCCATCCCCCTTGTCATCTCCGGCGGCGACGTCACCGGCATCGCACAGACCGGCACCGGCAAGACGGCGGCTTTCGTGCTGCCGATGATCCATCGCCTGTCACGTGGCCGGGCACGCGCCCGCATGCCGCGCTGCCTGATTCTCTGCCCGACGCGCGAACTCGCTGCGCAAGTCGCCGAGAGCTTCGAAAAGTACGGCAAGTACCTCAAACTCACCATGGCGCTGCTGATCGGCGGCGTGAGCTTCAAGGACCAGGAACAGCTGCTGCAACGCGGCGTCGACGTCCTGATCGCCACACCGGGCCGCCTGCTCGACCAGTTCGAGCGCGGTAAGCTTCTCCTGATGGGTGTCGAATACTTCATCATCGATGAAGCCGACCGGATGCTCGACATGGGCTTCATCCCGGACATCGAGAAGATCTGTTCCAAACTGCCGGTAAAGCGCCAGACGCTTCTGTTCTCGGCAACCTTCCCGACAGACATCCAACGCCTCGCGAAAACGTTCCAGCGCGACCCGGTAAAAATCGAGGTTGCCCGTCCGACGGATGCCGCCACCACAATCACGCAGCACGTCGTCCACCTGCCGACCAATGATGCCAAGGCAAAACGCACAGCGCTGCGCCGGGTGATCGAATCCTGCGACGTGAAAAACGGCATCGTCTTCTGTAACCGCAAGGTCGAAGTCGATATTGTTGCCGCCTCTCTGACCAAGCATGGCCACGACGCTGCGCCGATCCATGGGGACCTGCCGCAGTCTGTCCGCACCGAAACGCTTCAGAAATTCCGCGATGGCGATCTGAAATTGCTCGTGGCGTCCGATGTGGCGGCACGCGGGCTCGACATTCCGGATGTCGGCCACGTGTTCAACTACGGCCCGCCGCCGAAAGACGAAGACTATATCCACCGGATTGGCCGCACCGGCCGCGCCGGACGTACCGGCGAGAGCTACACGCTGGTTTCGCCGGTCGATGAGAAATCGTGGGGCTTTGTCCTCAAGATGCTCAAGAAGGACGTTGAGTCTTACATGCCGGAAGGCCTGCTCGAAGAGCTGAAAGACCTGCCGCCGGAAGAGAAATCCAGCCGTGGCGGACGCCGTGGCAGCAGCAGCCGCGACGGTGGACGCGGCGAGCGCAGCGGTGGCCGTGGTGAGCGGTCTTCCTCGCGCAGCCGTCGCACCCGCGAGAGCGATGATGCACCGAAGGCAGAAGAAGCCGTCACCGCAGAGGTGAAGGAAGAGGTCCGCGAGACGGCAGACGTCCAGACCGAAGCCCCGGCACGCGAAGAGAAAAAGCCAGAACGTGCCAGCAAGCCGAAGCGCGAAAGCGCTGAGCGCAGCGAGCGTCCCGAACGTAGCGAGCGGACCGAACGCAGTGACCGCAACGAGAAGAGCGAAAAGCCTCGCCGGGAACGCAGCGATCGCGGCGGCGACCGCAAGCGCAAGGATGACGACCTGATCCTCGAGCCCGCACCGGAAAAGGTGAAGGGGTTCGGCAACGACATCCCGGCCTTCCTGAAGCGCTAAGGCGCCAAACGAAGAACAGAAAAAAGCCCCTCATCCGATGGATGGGGGGCTTTTCCTATTGGGGGCGCGGGTTCGTTAGCGCTTCATGCGGCCCTGAACCTGCTTGCGATACGTTGCGCCATAAGGCGGGCGCATCATGGCGAGCATTTCGCTGCCGGTTTGTGTGTAGACGGCTTTCTTGTGGCTGAATTCCAGGAAGCCTTCACGGCCATGGTAAGAGCCCATGCCCGAAGGCCCGACACCGCCAAACGGCAGGTCTTCCTGCGCCACGTGGAAGACGACGTCATTTACGGTCACGCCGCCTGACGTCGTATTGTTCAGCACAAGGTCTTTCTCGGCAGCGTCTTCGCCGAAATAGTAGAGCCCCAGCGGACGGTCGTGGGCGTTGATGTAATCCACGGCCTGTTTCGTATCCGAATAGGATTTGATCGGCAGGATTGGCCCGAAGATCTCGTCCTGCATCACACTCAGATCGTCAGACGGATCGACGATGATGTGTGGCGGGATCTTGTGGTGAGGCTGTTGGGCGAAGTTCTCGCCCATCGGGTTGATTTCCACCACCTGGGCGCCCTTCGACTTTGCTTCGTCGATATAGCCCATGATACGGTCATAGTGGCGCTGGTTCACGATGGACGTGTAGTCGTCATTGTCCTTCAGGCCAGTCGGGTACATCGCCTCAACGGCCTTGGTGGCGGCGGCGACGAATTCCGACGTCTTTTCTTTCGGCACGAAGGCATAGTCCGGCGCGAGGCAGATCTGGCCAGCGTTCAGCGTCTTGCCCGCCATGATACGGTTGGCCGCTTTCTGCAGGTCTGCCGACCGGCCGAGCACGACCGGGCTCTTGCCGCCAAGTTCCAGCGTCAGCGGAACGAGATTATCCGCCGCTGCGCGCATCACGTGACGGGCAACCGACGTCGCGCCGGTGAACAGGATGTGGTCGAAGGGAAGTTTGGTGAACTCGGCGCCGACGTCCGGCCCGCCAGTGATCACCGCAACTTCTTCCTCGGAATAGTATTGCGCGATCGCCTTGCGCATCACCTCAGACGTCGCCTCGGTGAATTCGGACGGCTTGATCATGCAGCGATTGCCCGCTGCGAAGACACCGGCAAGCGGCGTGAAGGTCAGGTTCACCGGGAAGTTCCACGGGCTGATCACGCCGATGACGCCTTTCGGCTGGAACTGGATCTCGGCCTTGGAGCCGAGCAGACCGAGTGGGAATTCCGGCTTGCGCTTGTCCGGGCGCATCCATTTGGCAGTATTTTTCTTGGCGTGCTTCAGGGCGCCGATAGAGCCGGCAATATCCGTCAGGGCCGACTGGTCTTTCGAACGGTGGCCGAAATCCTGAGACATGGCGTCGTTCAACTCGTCGCCATAGGTGACCAGGAGATCGATGGACTTGTCGAGCCATTCGATCCGCTTGGCGAGCGTCGGGATCCCGTCGCGGATATGAGCTGCTTTCTGCTTTGCGAGAATGCCGGCCATGCCGGTGGTTGGGGCGCTGTCTAGGGCCATGGATCGGATCTCCCTGCTTGTTGCTGTTTGTGAACAGTGTAGCGCGCGTTCAGGGCTTAACAATGGGAATGATGGCTTGCCGCCGGGTGAGGCGTTCACAAGCGCTGCGCGGCGGCTAGATTGCCCGCCAGATAAACAAACGCACCACAGGGAGGGCGACATGAGCTACGAGCTGATTTCCTACGAATTGAAGGACAAGACGGCCGTCATCGCCTTCAATGATCCGAAGACGATGAACGCCTGCGGTGTCGATACCGCGCAAGAGCTGCTGCACGCCTTGGAAAAGGCCGCCGGTGAGGCGCGTTGCACCGTGATTACGGGCAATGGGCGCGGTTTCTGCTCCGGCGCCAATCTCGGCAAGGTCAGTGGCCCATCGCTCAGCCATCCGGGCTCCAAACCAGATGCCGGCCGGCCGCTGGACACACATTACAACCCACTGATCATCGCCATCCGCGAGCATCCCCACCCGGTCATCACGGCTGTGAACGGCGCAGCGGCGGGCGTTGGGTGTTCGATTGGGTTGATGGGTGACCTGGTGATCGCCGCGAAGGGGGCGTATTTCCTACAGGCTTTCCGCCGAATCGGCCTGGTGCCGGATGGCGGCTCGACCTGGCTTCTGGCGCGCACCATTGGCCGCGTCCGGGCGATGGAAATGGCTCTGTTCGGCGAGAAGCTGCCGGCGGAGAAGGCGCTGGAATGGGGCATGGTCAACAAGGTGGTCGAGGATGACCAGCTGATGGCGACGGCTATGGAATGGGCCGAAACCCTGTCCAACGGGCCGACGGTCGCCCTGGCCGGCACCCGCAAACTGATCTGGGACGCCTGTGAAGCCGACTTCGGCGATGCCCTCCATTCAGAGCGGCTGGCACAGAGGACAGCAGGCCGGACGGCGGACTTTGCCGAAGGCGTGAAGGCCTTCCTGGAGAAGCGCCCGGCGGAATTCCATGGAAAGTAACCTAAGATTTATTACGGTTACCCACGCGCCTTTAAGAATAGAGTAATTCCTAGACGATATTCCCTCCGAAACCGGGAGGTGGGGATGGAATATCGACTTATTCATTTCAACTGTGCGCGCCCACTTGGGGCGTTCAGTCTTGAAAATGAATTCATTCGCGTTTTTGTGAGCATCATGCCGCGCGTTTTCGCGGATGCTGCGACATTTGAAGGCCTGAACTTTCATTGTCATGGCGTGCGCCGCCCTGACGGCATCTGGATGCCGCTGGACGGGATTTTCCCCTATCCCGAAGGCATGACTGCACCGGACGTTTCGACCATGGCGGGCTGGACATCGCTCGACGCGCTCAAGGAATTTTCCTATTCCGGCAAGACCCATCCGCCCAGCATGCGACGTCTGGCAGCGGAAATTGACCGTTCCACTGGCCCCAGCTTTGTGATGTGGTGGGCGCCCCGCCACGAGAAAATCACGCTGGAGGACGGATGGAACAAACTACAGCACCTGCGCCAGTTCGGCTCAACGCCGGAAGCGTTTTCGCTGGACGCGCCGATCGCAAGACCGGTCGCAGCGTGAGCCTGACACGCCGCGGCGCGATCGCGGCCCTGTCCTTTCTGGCCCTTGGCGCCTGCGCCAGTTCGTCAGCCGCGCCGGACACAACCCTCTATCTTGTCCGCCATGCGGAGAAGGAAGCCGGTCCTGACCCGGACCTGACGATTGTTGGCCGGGCGCGCGCGGATATTCTCGCGCAGGAACTGGCTGGTGCGGGCCTCACATCGGTCTGGTCCACAGACACGAAACGCACGGTCGAGACAGCCAAACCGGCCGCCTACCAGGCTGGCCTGCCGGTTCAGATCTATGATCCTGCCCGGCTGGACGCGTTCGCGAAACAGCTGAAGGCACTGCCAGGAAACATCCTGATTGTTGGACATTCCAACACGACCCCGCAGCTGGTCGAGGCGCTTGGCGGCAAGCCCGGCGCGCCGATTGTGGAGGCCACGGAATATGACAGGCTCTATGTCGTAACTGTCACCAGAGGCCGGGTGCGGAGCGAAATGCGCCGATACGGGGAATAAGTATGTATACTATTTTGGCGTGAAATTCCGGCCAAAATCCCGGTTGGATAAGCCCGCCAGAAACCGGGCCACAACACCGTACAAAACACCATATAAACACCGTGTAAGCACCATATAAAACGTGCCCTGACGGCCCCTATTTTGCTTTTTTGGCCTTCGCGGCGCGTGCGACATCGAAAGCCTTGCGGCCCCAGTCGCTGGCAAGGTCCGGCTCGTCCATGGCATCCGGCGGCAGGCTGACATAGCCCATGTCGGTGACCTTGCCATCGCTCGGTCGGGTCCAGAGGAAGGGCTCGCAGCCCTCTGCCTCCAGTGCAGCCCGCAGGGCCGCATCGGTCTTCAGGTAGATCACGTCATCCGAGAGCAAGGCGAACATCAGCCCGTCCCGGAAGACGCCGGCCCCGCCAAACATGCGCCGTACGTTGACGGGGCCCATCGGCGCGAACAGCTCCATGACAAATTCATGGAACGGGTCCGGCGCCTTCGCCATCAGCCGCCTGCCGGGCGGCCGAGGCGATAGACGCCCTTGAAGGCTTCCGGGTCTTCCACCGGCTTGCCCTTGCGATGGATCAGCACCGTGCCGGCCTTGTGCAGGCGGATGGCTTCGGCGCGGACATCCCGAAGGACGCGCTGGAAGTTCTTTTCGCTGACCGCGCGGGCGGCCTCTTCCGGCGCAATCGTCTTGCCCGGACCGACCGCAGCGGTCAGCTCAAGGATCGCCTCACGGGCGGGATTGACGGGTTCGCTCACCAGTCAATCGCCGCGTAAGCGAGTTGCTGGAATTGCTGGCGCATCGGGTAGGTAGAAGACGGCATGAGCTGGGTCATCTGGATGCCGATGATCTCTTCTTCCGGGTCGACCCAGAAGAAAGTAGAGGCAAGACCGCCCCAACTGAACGTGCCTTCGCTGCCCGGCTGCTGGCTGGCGACAGGATCGACCAGCACGGCGCCGCCGAGACCAAAACCCGAACCTTCGGCGAAGACTTCGGTAAAGGCCGACCGGCCCATGCCGCGCGTCGTCTGGCCATCCGGCAGATGGTTCTGACGCATGAATTCCCAGGTCTTGGGGCTGATCAGGCGGGCATCGTCCAGCGTGCCGCCGCGCAGCATGGCAAGGGCAAAGCGGTGATAGTCGCGCATCGTGGAAACGAGGCCGCCGCCGCCATTCAGGAGACGCGGACGCTGCGAATAAAGCTTTGAGGCACTGCCTGCCCCGTCAGCCAGTTTCACTTCGCCGGTGACCGCATTCTTTTCATAGCAGGCCATGAGGCGGGGGAGCTTGTCTTCCGGCACCCAGAAATCGGTGTCGACCATGCCGAGCGGACCCGTGATCCGTTCCCGGAAGAACTGGTCAAGCTCCATGCCCGAGACGATTTCGACAATCGCGCCGAGGACATCAATCGAGTGGCCATACCACCATTCATCCCCCGGCGAGCATTGCAGCGGCAGCGTTGCGAGGCGCTTTGCCATTTCCTGCAGCGTCTCGTCCGGACGGCCGATCTTTTCCTTGCGGTAAATCGAGTCGACCACGCTCTGCATCATGAAGCCATAGGTGAGGCCGGACGTGTGGGTGAACAGGTCCAGCACTTTCATCGGGCGGTCGGGCTTGCGCGTCTTGTAATCGTCCACCGGGCCGCCATCATACACCATGACATCGGCATATTCGGGAATGTAGCGGGCGACATCGTGGTCGAGCCGCAGCTTGCCTTCCTCGAACAGCATCATCGCGGCGAGCGAGGTGATCGGCTTGGTCATGGAATAGATGCGGAAGATCGTGTCCGGGCCGATGGGGGCGCCAGCGCCCAGCTCCATCGTGCCGGAATAGTCTTCCAGCGCGATCTCGCCATTGCGGGACACCAGCGTCGCCATGCAGGGCAGCTTGCCCGTGTCGAGATAATTGGTCTTGAAATAGGCCGGGATCGCCGCAAGGCGCTCCGCATTGAGGCCGACTTCATGCGGGTCTGTGGGGTCGTGTTCGAACATCAGTTTTCCTTTGCCATCGCCGTTTCGTAGCAGTCTTTCATAATGTCGAACATTGCGAGATCCTGAGCGAGTTCATGCTCACCATCAAACGCCGCAATTGCGCCGAACAAATAAGTCAGGTCGACTGCATACTCTCCCTTTGTCCAATCGCCTCGTGGACTGTTCAGAAAAGCTATGGCCAGTCGGCGCGCCTTTGCCAAGGCATCGAAGTAGGCTTGTGCAAGATCATCCGGCAGTTCAGGTCGCCGTGAAGTCTTGGCGCCTTCAATCCATCCGCACAACAGGACAAGCCATATCTGTTCTCCAGACGTACGCCCCTCTGCGATACGCATCAAATGGGGCACGGCGGCATAAGATGCCGTGCCCGGATCGCCTTGATGATAAATCGCCGAAGCGATCTCTTCGAGGACGGAGTCCGGTCCCCACTCGATTACGCCCTCAGCCTCAAGGCGACCCAGTTTTTCCGGAATATCTCCTGCTGCACCATAGACATGCGCAAGTTCCTGCCATCTCGGGGAGTCCAGCGGGAGCATAGATCCCTAAAGCTTCCCTGCCTTGGCGGCCCGTGCGAGTTCGCGGGCGATGATGATTTGCTGGATCTGGCTGGTGCCTTCATACAGGCGGAAGATGCGGACGTCGCGGTAGAAACGCTCAATCCCGTAGTCGGAGACATAGCCCGCGCCGCCAAATACCTGCACCGCGCGATCGGCCACGCGGCCGCACGCCTCTGTGGCGAAAAGTTTCGTGGAGGAGGCGAGCAGGGTGACGTCTTCACCCGCATCGCGGCGGCGGGCGGCGTCCAGGATCATGCATTCGGCCGCATAAGTCTCGGCCTGGCTGTCGGCGATCATGGCCTGGATCATCTGGTGCTCGAAGATTGGCTTGCCGAACTGTTTGCGCTCCAGCGCATAGTGCACCATCTCGCGGATCAGGCGTTTGGAGACGCCGGTGGCCACGGCGGAGATGTGCAGGCGGCCTTTGTCCAGCACGCTCATCGCGACCTTGAAGCCCTCGCCTTCCTTGCCGATCATGTTTGCGGCAGGCACGCGGGCGTTCTCGAAGATCACGTCACAGATATGGGCGCCCTGCTGGCCCATCTTCTTCTCCGGCACGCCGACCGAAACGCCGGGCGTACCGCGCTCAACCACGAAGGCCGAGACACCCTTGGCGCCGGGCGTGTCAGGGTCTGTGCGGGCCATGACGGTGAAGATGTCGGCCTTGTTGGCATTGGTGATGTAGCGCTTGGTGCCGTTGAAGACGTAGTCATCGCCGTCGCGGATGGCCTTGGTCGTCAGGCTGGCCGCGTCAGAACCGGCTTCCGGCTCTGTCAGGGCGAAACTGGCGATCAGGTCGCCCGAGGCGACGCCCGGCAGCCAGCGCTCCTTCTGCGCCTCGGTGCCGAACAGGACCAGCGCCTGCGAGCCGATGCCGATATTGGTGCCAGCCACAGAGCGAAAGGCCGGGGAGGTCTTGCCAAGCTCGAACGCGACGAGGCATTCGGTCTCCATGTCGAGGGCGAGGCCGCCATATTGCTCCGGCACCGCAATGCCGAACAGGCCGAGCGCCTTCATCTCGTCGACGATAGACTGGGGCACTTCGTCATTCTCGGAGACTTCAGCCTCCGCCGGCACGCATTTCTCGGTCACGAAGCGGCGCACCTGCTCGATCAGCGCATCCCGGATCTCGGCATCAAACGGCATCCTCTGCCTCCCTTTTCATCTGTTTCAGCGGACAATCTATTCCGCCACGGCACGCTTGTCGAAGGGTAACGGTGCGGTATCGTGCCCACCAAATACAGGGAGCGCGTATGACCACAACCATCATGGAATCCGGAGAGTTTGCAGGTTGGACCACATGGGCCGACGAACCGTTTGAGCATCAGACCGCCGGGCCGTTCTATTTCCGGGTCGACGAGAAGGGGCCGGTCGCCGCCTTCCGGGTGGCGCGCAAGCATATGAACGCTGGCGGCGTCGCGCATGGTGGCTGCCTGATGACCTTCGCGGACTTCTCCCTCTTCGCCCTCGGACATGAGGCGATGGAAGGCTCCTATGGGGTGACGGTCGCGTTCACAGCGGAATTCATCAGCGGCGCGCTGGAAGGCGAGCGGCTGGAAGCGCGCGGCGACGTGCTGCGCAAAGGCGGCTCGCTCAGCTTCGTGCGCGGCCTCGTCACGGCTGAGGACGGCCGCATCGTCATGAACTTCTCAGGCACAATAAAGAAAAAAAGGAACCAGACATGAGCCAGCCCCCGTATGAAGCGCTGTCGCGCTCGATCAAAGGCAAGACCGCCCTCATCACCGGCGCCGCCAGCGGCATGGGCCGGGCCACCGCCCACCTGTTCGCCCGCGAAGGCGCGAACGTCGCCGTCACCGACCTGAAGCAGGAAAACGTCGATGCCGTGGTGGCAGAGATCAAGGCTGCCGGCATCGACCACGTGCACGGCTGGGCGATGGACGTCTCCGACGCCGAGGCCATCAAGCGCGTGATCGACGAAGCGGCGGCGCATTTCGGCGGACTGGAAATCCTGGTCAACAATGCCGGCTTCGCCATCCCGGCCAATATTGCCGAGGAAAGCTATGAGGACAGCTGGGGGCCGAGCATCAATGTCATGCTGACCTCCCACCAGCGCGCCATCCGCGCCGCGCTGCCCTATATGCGCAAGGCTGGCTATGGCCGGATCGTGAACGTGGCGTCTACGGAAGGTCTTGGCGCCACGCCGGGCAATTCGCCTTATGTCGCTGCCAAGCATGGCGTGATCGGCCTGACGCGCGGCCTGGCTGTGGACCTTGGCCGCGAAGGCATCACGGTGAACTGTATCTGCCCTGGCCCGGTGAAGACCGGCATCACGGCGGGCATTCCCGACGAGCACAAGGAAATCTACGCCAAGCGCCGCGTGCCGCTGCGCCGCTATGGGATTCCGGAAGAGGTGGCGAACATCACCCTCTCCTGCGTCCTGCCCGCCGCAAGCTTCATGACCGGCGTGCACATTCCGGTCGATGGCGGCCTGACGATTAAAAACGCCTAAGGCGCACAGCGCTCAGCGAGAATGGCGGCGGTGCGGGCGACCAGCGCATCTGCCGCCGCCTCATCCATGGGGCCGTAAAGCGCATGACTTCCAAGCGAATGGCCAAGGCCGGGCAGGATGTGGATTTCCACCTGCCCGCCCAGCGCTTCTGCGGCAGCGGGCTGCTGGTATTCATAGCGGACCTGAGAATCCTTTGTGCCGTAATAAAGCAGGAACGGCACATCCCAGGCCGCAAGCTTTTCGGCCACTGGAGTATCGTCCGTATACCAGTTCTGCCACCAGCTATATTCGGCCATGGGTGTGTCGGCATTCGGGAAAGGTGCCTTTGGGTCTATCGCAAGCGCCTGCGTCTTACCGGTTTCGTAGAGGCTGGTCTGGGTCGCGACAAGCTGATCCAGCGCTTCGGGCGTCCATTGGCCTTCCGGATGGAGAAAGGGATCCACTGTTCCGACAAAGGATGATGGTGTTTCCTGCCAGTTGGCGCGTATTTCCGCTTCGGTGACCGTCCCGTCGCCATCGGCATCCATCATCCTCAGGGAAAGGGCATCCCTCCCGGTGGATTGCCATCTGACCGTTGCCATCGGTGCCTGCAGCGGCGCGCCAATCCCGGCTACAAGGTCTGGCGCAGGCGCGCCTGCCGCCGCAAGCCCCGCAATATGCTGCATCCCTTCGGAGTGGCCGAGCAGGGCGATACAGGCCGCCGGTCCGCCGAAATCCTCACGCGCCAGTTCATAGACGGCGCCAAGGTCATCCTGCTGAGTCTCTACCGTGGATGTTCCGGATATGGGTTTGTCCAGCATCTGCCCGTCCGCAGGCTTATAGCGTACACCGCGCCGGTCATACCGGACAACCGCAATCCCCGCCTTTGTGAACCGGCGGGCCAGATCCGCGAACACGGCGTCGCGTTCCGTACCGGAATTGCTGAATTTGACGTCCCGATCAAAAAGCCCCGTACCCGCCGACAGAACGACCACAGGCTCGCGCCCGTCCGCACCAATGGGCGCGTCCACCTGCCCGGTTATCTGCGTGCCGTCCGCCGAGGCCACCGAAAAGGCCCGGCTGTCTGCGCCCACGTCTGACAGAGTGGCCGGGGTTTCCGGCGCCGGGCTGGCCGCAGGCGCCTCAGCCCCTCGCGAGCACCCCGCCAACAGCAGAGCCACGGCAATGCCAAGCAAGCCGAACATCTTTATCCTGGCAACATCGAACGACATTCCCGTTTCTCCACTTTTCGGGGCAACCTTATTCCCCCAAAGCGAGCTTGTCGAAAGATAAGTGAACCAGCTGGTGGCGTTGCCACCCGGGCAAGCATGTCGGGTTCCGTCAAAGGCATGACCCGTCACGCCGCCGCATCACGGCATCGCAGCAAAGGCGGCTTCGAGATCCGCCTCTGTCTCCGTTTTCTGCGCGATGCAGAGATTGATCTGCTCCCGCGTTTGCGTCAGCGCGCGTTCGTGACCTTCGGCGAGGGCGCCATAGTCAGCGAACAGCGTGTTCAGCGCGTCCAGCCCATCCGCATCGCAGAAATATTGCGCCAGGCGCGGCGTGTTGCGCTGCCACTGTGTCGGGATCGCCTTCAGGAAGGCTGGGAAGTTCGCTTGCAAGGCGGCCCACATGTCGGCCTGCGTCTCCGGTGCAGCCATTTGCAATGTCGCCATCGTGTAGGTCTCGCGCGGGCCAAGTTCAGCACTTGCGATCAGCGCGCGCGTACGGGCGGCCTGTTCCGGATCGGTCACGCTCCCGAGCGCCTGCGCCACGGACTGAGCGAAAGCCGGGTCGTCGATCTCGCTATAGGCCTTCAGCACACGGTCATAGGCCGCAGCGCCGCCTTCATCGAGCAGGACGGAAAGGCCGGAGGCATAAAGGTCGCTGGAGAGGTTCGTCTCCGCTTTCGGATTGTTCAGCCATTCGTCCATTTCGCCGCCGATCTGGGCGCGGACATCGTCGCGCTTCAGAACATTGGCTTCGAACTCGACCAGGGTTGCTTCAAGCTCACCGTCTGCCTCGCCAGCCTTCATGCGTGCGCGCAAAAGGTCTGCGGCGGACAGGGCATCGGCCTGCAGGCCTTCGGCGCCATCCGGCAGGCGCTTCATCAGGCTGGCATACTGATCCAGCACGGCAGCGGACACGGCGGCATCCTTGTGCCGCGCACCAGCCACAAGCACCTGGCGCAGAGCGGCCGCATCGAGCTGCCCTGCCGCAAAGGCAGCCTGGGCGCTATCCAGCGCCGTCAGCGCCTCGGTCGCGCTGAGATCTGGCAGCGCCGCGACCAGATTGCTCCAGCCCTCGCCCGCCAGATTGAAACGGTAATAGCCAGTACCATTGGCGTTCGGATGATACATGTCCGGGCAGCTTGCGCCGTCCAGCGGCAACACTTTGCGGCGCGACTGCATCAGGGCGCACGACCGCCCCCTCTTGTCACCTTCGCGCCAGGACACGCAGACCGGGATCACCCAGTGCCGATCCGGATCGGCACTTGAGCCGAGCGGAATGTAACGGCTCTGCTCCAGCACGACCTTGGCGCCGATGTCGGAACATTCCAGCTTTGTCTGCAACAGCGGCAAACCATTCTGCTTCACGAAACTCTTCAGGGCACGGCCAATATCTGGATTGCCGGTAGTCTGACCAATGGTGCGGAAAAAGTCGTCACTATCAGCCGCCTTGTCGGCATAGCGGGCGACATATTCGCCGAGCGCCGGGCGGAACTGTTTCGGCCCGAACCAGGCATCCACCATGCCCAGAACGGCCATGCCTTTCTGGTAGGTGATCGCGTCATAAGCGTTACGGATGTCGGCATTCTCGGTGATCGGCTCGGCCACGGCGCGGGCGCTGGCCAGGCTGTCCAGCTGCATCGCGGTGATCGCGTCGACGACGGCCTGTATCCGGTGCCCGCCATCGGGTTCAAGATAGCTGAGCACCGCAGGCTCAGCCCAGCTGGCCATGCCTTCCTTCAGCCAGAGATCATTCCACCAGGGCGGCGTCACGAGATCGCCGAACCACATGTGCGACAGCTCGTGCGCGTGCACACCCTTCATCGAGCGCAAGAAGGCCGCGCCCGAATTCTCATTCGCGAGGATGCGGCTTTCCCGGTAGGTGATCGCGGCGGCCAGTTCGGTCGCACCGGACGGCCATTGCGGGGCGGCGATGATGTCCAGCTTCTCATAGGGATAGGGCTGTTTCAGCGCCTGCTCGAAGAACTGCACCATGGCCGGTGTGATCGAGAGGATCGCCTCCAGCTCCGGCCCTTTGCCCTTGCGGGCATAGCCGGTCAGCGGGATCGGCCAGTCGCGATACTGGTTCACCGGGATCGTTCCAGCTGAGACCTTGTCGAAATTGCCGACCGCGACGGACAGGAGATAGGTCGACAGCGGGCGCGTGCGCAGGAAGGTCACCTTGTCGAAACCCGGACGCGACGGTACCCGCGACGCAATCGGCGTGTTCCCGATAGCCAGCATGTCTTCCGGTACGGTGAGCGTAATGTCGAACGGCGCCTTGAAGCCCGGCTCGTCAAAGCCCGGCAGGAAGCGCCGCGCCTGGATGCTCTCGGACTTGGCCAGCGCATAGGCCTCGCCCTGTTCTTCCACGCGGAACAGGCCGGCGAGGTTTGCGTCAAAGGCGGCGGTGTAGTCCACAGTCAGCGTGACGCCGCCCGAACGAACTCGGTTCGGAAAAGCGACCCAGACCACGCCGGTTGGATCTATCTGGGTCCAGGTGGCGGGCCGCGTCTCGCCGCCTGCGGTGACCGTGACCGAGGACACGTCAAGATCGGCGCCGTGCATCCAGATGCCCGTGGCCGAGGTTTCCAGGTTCACGTCGATCTGGACATGGCCGCTGAAGCGCGGCGCGCGTGGATCAACCGCCATCTCGACGCGGTAAGCAACCGGCTGGGCGATGCCTGACAGCTTGCCGGTCGGCGCCGCGGTTTCCAGCTGGCTGGCTGGCAGGGTCTGAACCTTGGCCCCGAAGGCGGACGGCTCCGCGCAGGCTGCCAGAATCAGTAACAGAACCGTCGCCAGATACCGCATGAATCGCTTCCTCGTCTTGCTACGCTCCTTGATAGCGCATCGGGGCAGCCATGAAACCCACCCTGTCGAGGATCGCGCTAGCCGGCGAAGCCGCGCGCTTTCATGGCGTCATACCAACGGCCAAGGTTGGCGTGCTCCTTGTGCGGCGCCCATTTCATCACGCGGGCGAAGCCGCACGCGATGAAGAGCGTAATGTCGGCGATGGAGAAGCGGTCTGCGGCGAGGAAGTCGTGGGTTGCGAGATGCGCGTCGAAGCGCTCGGCCATTTTCTTGGCGGCCTTCTCGCCCTTGGCGGCGGCCTCGGCGCTTTGCGGCACTTCCAGCGGCGCCATGGCGGGATGGGAATTCCGGAACCAGGTGGCGAACTGCATGAAGAACATGAGTTCCACCCGGCGGTCCCACATTTCGATGAGGGCTTTCTCTTTCGCGTCCGTGCCCATCAGGTTCGGCTCAGGGAAGATGTTTTCGAAATAGGTGCAGATGGCGCGGCTCTCGGTGATCTTCGTGCCGTCATCGAGGATCAGCGCCGGCACCTGCGCGAAGGGGGAGACTTCGCGGTATTCCGGCGTCTTGTGCTCCTGCTTCATGATCGAGACTTCTTCGAGTTCGACGGCATCCAGCTTGCCCTTGGCGCGCAGGAAGTAGACGACGCGGTCCGGGTTCGGGGCCTGCGGGCTGTGATAGAGCTTCATGGGATTCCTCCTTGAATTTTTTGCTAGAATTTTCTGCTGATGCCGACGGTCGCGTTGACCGGCTCGCCGGGGAAATAGCGGGGATTGCCGAAGGACACATCGGCCCGGTCAGCATAGCGCTCATCTGTCAGGTTACGGATGTTGATCCAGACTTCATGTGTGTCCGACCATGCCCAGGCCGCGCGGGCGCCGAGCAGCGTGTGGCCGGGATAGGCATTCACATTGCCGGGGTCGGTAAAGTATTCGCCGACATGTTCGAGGTTCAGCGACAGGGCCAGCCGGTCGGTCGCCTGCCAGTTCAGCCGCGCATTACCGAGCCATTCCGGCGCCGTGTCGATTTCATTGCCGTCGAGGATTGTGTCGGAGGCGGAGCTGACGACCCGGTCGAACGTGTAGGTCTGGTCCGACCATGACACATTTCCGGACAAAGACAGCGTGTCGGTCAGGTCATAGGCGGCAGAGACTTCGACGCCCTTGTGCTCGGTCGAGCCATTGGTGACGTTAAGGCCAGCGGAATCCCGGAAGAAGAAGTTTTCCTTGTCCATCCAGTAGGCCGCAATGTCATAGACGAGGCGGCCATCGAAGGCCGCGCCACGCGTGCCGATCTCGATACTGTCGAGCGTTTCGGTGTCGATCTGGCCGACCAATTGCAGGTTTTGCAGGCGGTAGATATCCGAGACCTGCGGGGCACGGGCGCCGCGGGCATAGTTGGCGTAGAGATCAACGTCCGGCGTGACGTTCCACACGGCGCCCAGCTTGGGCGTGACGAAGTCATAGGAGTCCGACCGGTCGGCGGGGACGTTGAAGCGGCCATTGATGCCGGTCGGGGCTTGGGTCGTGTAGTCGTAATCATGATGCTCGCCGCGCAGGCCGGCGAGGATGCGGAATGTGCCCGACACGGACCATTCCAGTTCGCTCCACAGCGCCGCGACGGTCGTATCGACGTCATAGTCGTAGTGAACGCCTTGTGGGAAGCGACTGTCACCGGGGAAGAAGCCGAACGCGTCCGGTTGGATCTCGCGGAGATAGCCGGTGGCGACATCCAGGTCTGTGCCGACGCGCCAGGTGACCGTGTCAGATACCGGCTGCTCGTAGCGCGCCATCAGGCCGCCGCCGGTATGGCCGTTCTTCTCCACGCCGCCATTCGGCAGGAAGTGCTGAGAGAAGATCATCGCCTGCGAGTGCGCATAGGGCATCAGGCGCAGCGTGCCGGAAAAGAGGGGGCGTTCCAGAAGCGCGCCGACGCGGACGGACCAGGCATCGCGATAGGCTTCGGGGCTGGGGTTCATCTTTGCGACGTCTTCATCCTTGTAGGCGTCTGCGCCCACAATATAGCCGCCGGATTCCTGGTTGAGGTTCTGGCCTGACAGCCAGACGGTCGCGTCCCACAGGCCCGGATTGAACTTGCCGACAACGGAGAGCTTCTGCTGGTCGACGCCGGTATTGTCGCGCCAGCCATTATCCTTTTGGAGGGAGAGATTGAACAGCCAATGCTCTCCTTCATCCAGTTTCATGTCGGTGCGCCAGCGGCCAAGCGTGCCATAGGAGGCGCGCACTTCGCTGCCGCTGCCCGGCTCCGGCAGGATGACATTGATCAATCCGTGCACGGCATTGGAGCCATATTTCGCACTGCCCGGCCCGCGCACGACTTCGATGGCGTCGGCGATCTCGTGATGCGGCTCGATCAGGGAATTGACGTTGCCGAAGGCAGGCGAGCGGGTGGGGACACCATTCTCGAGGATCAGGAAACTGCCCTGCCCGGCCCCACCGGTCAGCACCGGCGAGCGGATGGCGATCAGGTGCTCCTGCCCGGAATTCATCTGCACATTCACGCCGGGCAGCTGGTTCAGGATTTCGGCGGGGTGGTCGGCAGCGGTGGAGGCAATTTCGGAGGCGTCGACATAGGCCTGGCTGCCGGGGTCGGTGGCCTGACGGTCACCATAGACCCGAACGGCCTCCATCCTGCTCTCATCCCCCAGATCCTCACCGGATGCGGATAGCCCACTAAAAGTCAGGGACACCCCCGCCACGACAAAGAGCGCGGAGAGCCGCGCGGCGGACAAGCGCGGCGCGTGATCTGGAGTGAAACAGTCTTTACGGCTCGGCATGGACGCTCCCTGAACGGCGGAAAGTTAGTGTGTCGTGCCTGCCGCTACGGGACGCAAGGGGCAGTCGGTCACGGCTCCGTGTCAGGTTTTCGTCAGGTTCAACCTAGCCGTTCGCGCCAGCAAACAGCTGGTACGGCAATGCGCCGACGACGGCGGCCGAGAGGCAGGTCGCGAACGTGCCGGCGACCAGCGTGCGCCAGGAGAGCGACAGGAAATCGTCCCGCCGGCTCGGCTCGATGATCGAGAGGCCGCCGATCAGGATGCCCATCGAGCCGAAGTTCGCAAAGCCGCACACCGCGTGGGCGGTAATCATACGGGTGCGCGGGTCCATCGCGTCGGCGGGCACTTCCGCCAGCTGAAGGAAGGCGACGAATTCGGTCAGCACCGTCTTCACGCCCATGAGGGAGCCCGACTTCGCAGCCTCCTCCATCGGCACACCGACCATGTACATCAGCGGCGCAAAGATCCAGCCAAGCACGCGCTCGATGGAGAGCGGCGCACCGCCGACTTCCGGGAACATGCCGAGGCCGGCATTGACCAGCCAGAGCAAGGCAAGCGCCGCGATCAGCATGGTCGCGATGTTGAACACGATTTGCAGGCCGTCTGTGGCGCCGCGCGAGAAGGCGTCCATGGTGGAGGCGTAGTTGAAATCCGGCTCTTTCATCCGCTCGGTGGCGGGCGTGGTTTCCGGGATCATGGTGAGCGCGACGGCAACGGCGGCAGGCGCGGCCATGATGGAGGCGGTCAGCAGCTGGGCCAGCGGGTTCGCCATCTTGCCTTCAAGGAACGAGCCGTACACGACCAGCACAGAGCCCGCGATGGTCGCGAAGCCTGCCGTCATCATGATCAGCAGTTCCGAGCGCGTCATGCCCTTGATGTACGGCCGGATCAGAACCGGGGCCTCTGTCATGCCCATGAAGACGTTGGCAGAGACGGCGAGAGACGTGGCTCCGCCCAGGCCCATGCCGCGGCGAAACACAAAGGCGAAGCCGTTCGTGATCCATTTCAGGATGCCCCAGTGCCACAGCATGGCCGACAGCGCGGCAACCACGATCACAATGGGCAGGATCTGGAAGAAGAAGAGCGGCGGCGGCGTGCCTTCCATCAGCTGGCTGGCCGCCTGATTGTCACCGACATAGCCGAACACGAAGCCGGTGCCTGCGCGGGTCGCGGCCTGCAGGCCGTCGACCACGTCATTGGCCTTGAACAGGATGGAACGGACGAATGGAATGCCGAACAGGATCAGTGCGAACGCGAACTGCATCACCGTAGCACCGATGACGACTTTCCACGGGAACATCTTGCGCTTTTCAGACCAGGCCCAGCAAAGAGCATAGATGAGGACGATGCCAATCAGCGCGCGGGCATTGTCCCAGCCCCACTCGAAACCCATGATAGTCATAAGCGCCCGGTCTCCCTTCCCCGAAGATACAGCCCTATGGATTAAACGCGACATCGCGGCAGGGGAAGCATTCATCTGCGCGTAAGGTGCAACAAGCCCTGCGGGCACAGGAGGCACGGTTGGCACCTGCAAAGAATCCGCCCCTGATTCTGTGGTTTGACGGCGCGCCGGGGGACAGATACGTTTTCGCCTTGATTATCAAGCCTCTGGCCTCCCCTGTCGCGGGAATGCCGTGCAGGATCCCCAGGAGATCAGACCAATATGAAGATGCGCGCCCTTTGTCTGGCCGTGGTTATGGCCTTTGCCTCTGCCCCGGCCCTCGCCGAAACCGCCCCGACTGATGCCCCGAAAGAGGCAGACGCCAAGGCGGTGCCCGCGCCGGTTGTGTTCGAAACCCGCCATTCCGGCACGTTCGGCAAGGAGAAGATCGCCTACACGGTCGAGGCGGGCGAGACCCAGATCACCAATGACAAGGGCGATCCGGCCGCCAGCCTGTTCGCGATCTCCTACATCAAGGAGAATGCCGGGACGCAGCGGCCTGTCACGTTTGTCTTCAATGGCGGGCCTGGGTCTGCCTCTGTCTGGCTGCACATGGGCCTGCTCGGGCCGAAGCGCGTTGTCGTGGCCAGCGATGCAGACGCCGATGATGGCGCCGCGCCCTACACGCTGGTCGACAATCCGGATTCCATTCTCAACCAGACAGACCTGGTCTTCATCGACCCGATCGGCACCGGCTATAGCCGCGCCATCGGCGAAGGCGACGGCAAGGATTACTGGGGCGAGAACGGCGACAAGGCCTCGATTTCGGAATTCATCCGGATCTGGATCTCGAAGCACAAGCGCTGGAATGCGCCGAAATATCTGATCGGGGAAAGCTTCGGCACCACGCGCGCGGCCTATCTGGCAGACGAGCTGACCACCGGCGATGTCGACATCGCGCTGAACGGCATCGTGCTGATCTCGCAAGCGCTGGACTATGAAGGCTCCACCTCGGTCGACGACAATGTCTATTCCTATGTCACCTACCTGCCCTCGATGGCGGCGACGGCGCAGTATCATGGCAAGGCGGGCGTCGGCGTTCCGCAGGCCCAGTTCATGGACGAGGCCCGCGCGTTCGCGCGTGACGAATACGGCCCGGCCCTCTGGAAGGGCGACCGCCTGACCCCGGACGAGCGGACCTATATCCGCGACAAGCTCGCTTACTTCACCGGCCTCGACCCGCGATATATCGAGACCTCAAACCTGCGCATCCTGGTGCCGCGCTTCCAGAAGGAATTGCTGCGCGATCAGGGCGTGGCGCTGGGCCGGCTGGACGGGCGCTATCTCGGCGATGAGGCCGACGACATAGCCGAAGCACCGGAGGACGATGCAGCAAGCTATTTCGTCAGCTCCGCCTATACCGCCCTGCTCAACCAGTATCTGGCCACCGATCTCGGCGTCGAGATGGACCGGCCTTATATGGTCTCCAGTAGTGAGGCCGGTGAGCAATGGAATTTCAGCAACACGCCGGAAGGCGAATACGACGAGCCGCACTATGTGAATGCTGGCCGCCAGCTGAGCCACGCCATGCGGCACAATACGGCGCTGAAAGTCATGGTCGCGAGCGGCTATTACGACCTGATCTGCCCCTTCTTCGACGCGGAGATCACGTTCGGCCGCTATGGCATCCCGCAGGACCGCGTCGCCATGACCTACTACCAGGGCGGCCACATGATGTACCTGAATGACGGCGCCATGGACGCGCTGGTCGCCGACATTCGCACCTTCTATGCCGGGAAGCTGGAAGATACGCGGCCGGATTAGGGGGAGGTCGCTTCACATTCTTGACGCTATCGGACATTTGAAGCGACGGGCAGGGTTCGGCCCTTTCAGGACAGTCGAAGGCGGCTTGTTGTGTGTCGACTTCCAAGCGCAATCCTGCCAATCGAAAATTTGCTTTTCGATTTCAATGCTGGATGCAATTGTCTCTCGTGTCAGAAAAAGTGTCCCTGCCAGAACCGTTGCGGATAGCGGCTCAAGAGCTTGCTCGATCCATCCGTGATGGCGTGGAAAATTCGACGGCACTCGACCGTTTTCACGAGGAAACACGGCGACTTCCGCAAAACAACATCGGGCAGTTTGAGCGGGCCATACAAAGGGCGACGTATGACTTGGGTCCTGAACCAAAGCGGCGACCATGGCAGCTCAAACCGGCGCCGCTCACGACCATTTATCCGTGGTTCGATTTGTTTCATGCTAGCGGATTTCGTCGAGAACGAGCGCTTCGAACGCTACACTCCGCACCACCGAGCGCCTTTCTCTTTTCAATTTTATTGAGACGCCTCAACGACTGGGTTCCGCAGGTTCGAAATGCTGCGAGTGAGGCGGTCGTTAGAGTTCTCCAAATTATGTCACCGGTCGATGTGGCAGACGCTCTCTGGATTGTTCTGCCTGTCGAGAAAAGCTGGAGGCGGATGGGTTCATCTCAAAAGCAAATTCTGGACAATGCCATAAATCTACCTGGCGTGATCGACTCCCTTGCGACGAAGCTTATTTCGGCGAACCATGGGCCTGCCGGCATGGTTCTGCGTCAGGCCAGTCGGCGATCAAGCCTGGACGAGTATCTTCCAGAAATGGCGAACCGTGCTGTCCAGCCCGCTATTCGCAGCCTGGCGTATCGGATGCTGTTAAACGGTAAAGCAGTTTGGGCCGACGGGTGGGATTGGAGATGGGTGGACAAGTCCATGGGATTGAGAACCAAAGAGCCGAGACTGGTTGAGCGACCCATTTCTAAATCGGTCAATGTTGTCGCTACGCTTCAGGCCGCTGCTCAAGATAAGGCGGCCGCAGTCCGACGTGTGGCGGGTGACTACTTAATCGCACATCGTTTTGAGATTGATGAAACTTGTCTTGAGCTTGCTCGGCTCCTAGCAGCAGACAAAGTGCCATCTGTCTCAAGCAGAGGAGCGTTTGCATTGAAAAATGCTCGGACAACCAAAAACTGACTATCGATACTTGAGCTGATGCGACGCTTCTCCGCCATTCACCAATGGCTGTTCTGAGCACTAAAGCTGCCTATAGCTCTCCAAGCTCGACAGACTTTTCTTGGCGATTAGTCGCCATGCAAAAAGCCCCCAGCCGGTATTAGGACTGGGGGCCTCCTCTTAGTTCCTGCCGCGCCGGATCAGCCCAGCTTGCAGACGCAGATCTTGTTGCCGTCCGGGTCGCGGAAGTAGGCGCCGTAGAAGGTGGGCATGCGGTTGCCTGGGGCACCTTCGTCTTTCGCGCCCAGTTCGATGGCCTTGTTGTAGACCTTGTCGACCGTTGCAGTGTCCGCACATGCCAGCGCTGGCATGACGCCATTGCCGCAGGAGGCAGCTTCCTTGTCAAAGGGATCGCCGATGGCAATCATCGGCTGGCCGGGGCCGACGCCGTAGAACTGGAGGCGGTCATTCGCGAAAAAGCGCTTGGCGCCCATTTCGCCGAGAACCGCGTCATAGAAGGCCAGCGCCTTCTCTTTATTGTTGGTGCCGAGCGTGACGTAAGCGAGCATGCTGTGTTCCTCCTCCATGCCTTTTGCGCGAACGCAAACATGGCGCGACAAGACGCGCAAGATATGACGCAGGGGACGCGCTTGACGTTTACGTGAGCGTCTGGTCTGACACCTGCAAACTTTACAGGAGAAAGCCTATGTCTGACATCCGGTTTGACGGTCGCGTCGCCATTGTGACGGGTGCAGGCGGCGGTCTTGGCCGCTGCCACGCCCTCGAACTCGCCCGCCGCGGCGCGAAAGTCGTGATCAACGATCTCGGCGCGTCGATGGATGGCTCCGGCGGCAATTCCGCAGCCGCAGAAGCTGTGGTCAAGGAAATCGAAGCACTGGGCGGCGAAGCCATCGCCAACGGCTCGTCTGTTTCCGACGAAGCCGGCGTGCAGAAAATGATCGATGACACGATGGCCAAATGGGGCCGCATCGACATCCTGATCGCCAATGCCGGTATCCTGCGCGACAAGTCGTTCTCGAAAATGACCATCCAGGACATCGACCTGGTGCTCGCCGTTCACCTGCGCGGCACGTTCCTGCCGGTTCACGCCGCCTGGGACATCATGAAGGCGCAGAATTTCGGCCGCATCGTGGTCACCACCTCCTCCACCGGCCTCTATGGCAACTTCGGCCAGGCCAACTATGGCGCCGGCAAGCTGGGCGTGGTCGGCATGATGAACACGCTGAAGATCGAAGGCGCGAAGAACGACATCAAGATCAACGCCGTCTGCCCGGTCGCCGCAACCCGCATGACCGAAGGCCTGATGCCGCCGGAAGCGCTGGAACAGCTGAAGCCGGAATATGTCACACCCGGCGTGATGAACCTGGTCAAAGACGACGCACCGACCGGCATGATCCTGTCGGCTGGCGCCGGTGCGTTCTCGATGTCCCGCATCGTGGAAACCCGCGGTGCATTCGTCGGCCAGGGTGAAGCGCTCACCGCTGAAGCCGTCGCCGCCAAGTGGGACGAGATCACCGACACGAGCAAGACACTGCCGGCCTTCACCTCCGGTGGCCAGCACGGCGCGAACATGTTCTCGCTGGTTGCCGAAGCCAAGAGCTAAGGCTTGCCAAAAACGCGAGCGGGGCGCAATTTGCTCTCCTGTAAGGAGATCCAGATGCGCCTCGCCGTTCTTGCTTTTTCCCTGACATTTCTGACCGGTTGCGCCTGGTTCCTCGAACCCGGCGTGGTGCCCGACAGGGTCGTGCCGCCAGACGAAGTGCAAGCACCGGTCGATGCCGGCCCCGCCCCCGTCGAGAAACCCATCGCGCTCGAAGGCAGCATGTGTGGTGGCATCGCCGCCATCCAGTGCGCCGAAGGCCTGACCTGCATCTATGAAGACGGCGCCTGCCACGCCATCGCGGATGCCGCAGGCACCTGCAAACTGGTCGGCCCGATGTGCACCAAGGAATATCGCCCGGTCTGCGGCTGTGACGGCAAGACCTATGGCAATCGCTGCGAAGCCTACGCGGCTGGCGTCAGCGTCGCCCTGATGGGTGAGTGCGAAGTCAAAGGGAGCTGAAGCCCCCCGCCTTTGCGACACGCTGAATGAAGAAAGGCCCGTACCCCCTTGGGATACGGGCCTTTTTTGGCTTTCCGGTCCGCTCGCGGACTATTCGGCTTCCTGCATCGCTCTCAGGTACATGGAGTTCTTCGGCTTCGAGAAGAGACGCTCCACCATCGGCTCGAAGAATTCCAGCGGCTCGCTTTCATAGTCCGGATCGAAGGCCGACTGGTCGTACTTGTGGCAGAACTCGGCGCAGCGCTGATAGTGCGGGCTGTCCTTGAACTGGTCGCGCATGTTCTTGTCGAGGCCGAGATATTCGAAGAAATAATAGCCCTGGAACGCGCCGTGATTGGCGACCATCCAGAGGTTTTCCTCCGAGACGAACGGCTTCAGGATCGCAGCAGCCACGTCCGGGTGGTTCATGCTGCCCAGCGTGTCGCCAATGTCGTGCAGCAGCGCACAGACGACATATTCCTCGTCCCGCCCGTCGCGGTGCGCGCGTGTGGCGGTCTGCAGGGAATGCTCCAGGCGATCGATGGGATAGCCACCAAAATCACCGTCCAGAAGGCGCAAATGGTCCAGCACCCGCTTTGCGAGGCCTTTGTTGAACACGCGCGCATTCTTCGCGATGATATCCCAGTCTTCCTGGGTGCCATCCAGCATTTGCGTGAATTTCGCGCTTGGTCCCGCGCCGTGTCCGTCCGCCATTTTGTTTCCTCCGGCTTTTTCTTGTCTGGCGGCAGGATAGCCCCGCCGCCGGAATATTCCAATGCTTTACCCGATCAGATCGGCGGCAGAGCAGTCGGCGGAACATCCGCGTCTTCCTCGTGCACCTCGATCAGGCCCCGGCCGACATGGCTGTGCCCGCGGCTATAGAAGAAGTAGATGAGCAGGCCGATGGCGCCCCAGACCGGCAGAACCATCTTCGCCACGAAGGGAAGGTTCAGGTAAAGGCCGAGACAGCCGATCGCCGCAACGGGCGCAATCACCCAGACCAGTGGCGTACGGAACGGACGGAACCGGCCGGGGTCTGTCCGGCGCAGCATCATCACCGCAATCGCCACCATGAAGAAGGCGAACAGGGTGCCGGAGTTGGAAATATCCGCCAGCTGGCCCACCGGGAAGAAGGCCCCGGCCACCGCGACACAGATGCCGGTAAAGATGGTCATCTTCCAGGGCGTCTTGTATTTCGGGTGAACGTCCGCCAGCCCTTCCGGCAGCAGGCCGTCGCGCGCCATGACGAAGAAGATGCGCGTCTGGCCATAGATCATCATCAGGATCACGGATGGCAGCGCGATGGAGGCGGCCAGCCCGACCAGGTCACCCACCAGCCCGAAATCGATGCGGCGCAGCGTTTCGGCGAGCGCTTCTTTGGAACAGACAATGGGGGCTTCGCCGGCCGCAGTCAGTGCAGCGCAGCGATTGGCGAAGTCGAGGCCATCAGGCGAGAGGACATTGCCAGCCAGGTCGCGCACCGGCTGGGCACCGACCGTGCCGATCACCCCTGCCGCGACGAGCAGGTAGAAAATCGTACAGATCGCGAGCGAGCCGATCAGGCCGATGGGCACGTTCCTCTGCGGGTTCTTGGTCTCCTCCGCCGCCGTGGAGACGGCGTCGAAACCGACATAGGCGAAGAAGATCGAGGCTGCTGCGCCGATGACGCCCAGCCCGTCATGCCCCATCAGACCGGTCGGCATGAAGGGGGTGAAGTTCTCGCCCTTGATGATGGGCAGGCTGATCACGATAAACGCGGTCAGCGCGATAATCTTCACCGCCACGAGGACGGCATTCACCTTGGCGCTCTCGCTGGTGCCGATGACCAGAAGCCAGGTCACGGCGGCGGCGACGATGATGGCGGGCAGGTTGATGATGCCGTGGGCGAAATCTACTGTCGGCATGAAGCCGTCGAGCCCCCATGCCGGCCCGCTACTTAAGAAGACAGGTAAGGAGAAGCCTGTCGTACTCTTGATGAGCCCCATGACATAGCCGGACCAACCGACACACACCGCCGAGGCGGCCACAGCGTACTCAAGCACAAGCGCCCAACCGACCATCCAGGCCAGCAGCTCGCCCATGACCGCATAAGTATAAGTGTAGGCAGAGCCTGACACTGGCACCATGGAGGCCAACTCTGAATAGCAAAGCGCCGCCACGGCGCAGACGAAGCCGGCCACCATGAAGGAGACCATCATGCCGGGTCCGGCCTTCTGGGCAGCGGCGGCGGTCAACACGAAAATCCCGGTGCCAATAATGGCACCAATGCCCAGCATGGTCAGCTGGAAGGCACCGAGGGATCTGTGCAGGGATTTCTTCTCAGCCGTCGCCAGGATGGCGTCGAGGGATTTCACACGGTCGAATATCATGGGGGGATGCTCCGAATAGCGTGCCGAAGCGTATCCGCAATTTCGGACTGTACAAGAGACTTCCATAAAGGAAACGCCTCCCCGTTTCCGGGAAGGCGTTCTTTCAGGCAAGCGCGGGTGGGACCGGTCAGTCCCAGAGCGAGCCCAATACCAGGCGGTCCCGCCAGCTTTCGCGAACCGGCGCACGGGCCGGGCCGCAGCTGGCGCAGACATGGTCGTGCAGCCGCCGGGACAATACCCAGCTGGACTCGCCTGTACGACCACCTGCCCGCTCGACAGCATCGACAATGAACCTCAGCGTATCGTCGCAGAGGTCGGTATTGTCCTTGCCCTTGGCTTCGGCGAGGCGCCAACCGGTCGGATCCAGGCGTAAGGCCAAAACCGCCCGTTCGATGCCATCGCGCAGGACGTAGACCGCCATGCGCCCGCCCGCGATGTCGCTGGTGAAATCGCGAAGGCAGTTGCGAAACTCCAGCGCGACATTTTCCAGCATCTTGCGGTCGTTGACCGGCACGAAGGCCGGCGAGAGCATCGGTGCCAGAATCGCCCCCCCGAAGTGGACCGGCTGCAGGTCTTCCGCCGCCATGTCGAACAGGCGGGCGGACGAACCGGCACGCTCCCATCGCTGAGCGATGGCCGGGGCCGACCTGCCACCCTGCATCAGGGTTGCCAGCCGGAAGGCCTCGGCCAGATCCTCCACAGCCCCGGGGCTGTCCGGAATATTGCCGAGGATCTTCGGAACCCGCAGCACAGCCGGAAGCCGACGGATCAGGTGCAGCTGGGCCGGACGGATTTCATCCGTATACCGCAGCACCTGAGCCGAGCCCTCATCCGAGAACAAGGACAGCAGCAGGTCATAGTCCGCCGCGTCCCACAGCGCTTCATCGAGCCGGCCAAGCGCCTTCAGCAAACCATGCGGCGCCTCCCCCTGCATGAGGCAGCGGGCGACCTCGCCATCCCGGGCACGTTCGACCGCGTGGACGATCTCACCCACGTCGCCCCCGCGACCGAGCAGGATCGCAGCGGCATGACGGCGCGCCGACGGCAGAGCCAGGAACGCCATGTGCGGCGCAGGCCAGGCCAGCGCGATGGATTCACCATGCGCCCCTGCCAGAAATCGCAGCAATGGCGTCACAGCCCCCGCGCGACCGTGCGGCCGCACGAGGCTCCGGGTCATGGGATTGCCCATGATCCACCTCCTTCCAGATCGCCGACAGCTGAACCTTCAGCTGTCGGACCGATTGAAATCATAAATTTGTGAGGTCAGACGCCCACCGGCAAACGCGCGGGGAACGCTGACTGCGCTCCCCATCGACTGAGGAGCAGGCATAGTGTTGCACTATCTTGCTTCTTCTGTGTGTTCCGGTTAATGGTCCAGACGCCCCTCTTTGTACGGAGTGGCGCCCGGGAAGAATGGCGCGTATAAGTCGAGGCGGGTCGGCCTGTCAAGGGGAAAGCGGGGCGGTGTTTTCCGGACCGTTCTTTCACTGATTGACGCGGACGCCCGTTCGAGGCTCGGATCGATCCGCCGCGCATTGCGCGGACGCCTCTCACCCCTTCACGCACACGACCTGCTTCAGGGTGTGGACGATCTCCACAAGGTCGGTCTGCGCGGCCATGACCCTGTCGATGTCCTTGTAGGCCATCGGCGTTTCGTCGATCACGCCGGAGTCTTTCCGGCATTCCACGCCTTCGGTTGCCGCCACGTGGTCCTCCAGCGAGAAGGTCCGCTTGGCTTCCGACCGGCTCATGGCCCGCCCTGCTCCGTGCGAGCACGAACAGAACGAGTCTGCATTGCCCTTCCCGCGCACGATGAAGGATTTCGCCCCCATCGACCCGGGAATAATCCCAAGTTCGCCCGCCCCGGCACGCACAGCGCCTTTACGGGTGACCCAGACATCTGCGCCGAAATGGTGTTCCCGCTCCACATAATTGTGGTGGCAGTTCACCGCTTCCTTCTCCAACGAGAAGCTGGGGAAGAACTCACGCAGAGCAAACAGGACACGGTCCATCATCACTTCGCGGTTGAGGCGCGCATAGTTCTGCGCCCAGCCGACGGCGGCCGTGTAGTCGTCGAACATGTCCTCCCCTTCCACGAAGAAGGCGAGGTCCTTGTCCGGCACATGGTAGCCGAGCACCCGCTTCTCCAGTGCCTCGCGGGCCTCCTGGATGAAGTAGGTGCCGAGAATGTTCCCCGTCCCGCGTGAGCCGGAATGCAGCATCACCCACACACGGTCCGCTTCGTCGAGGCAAAGCTCGATGAAGTGGTTTCCGCCGCCCAGTGTTCCCAGCTGTTTGGCAAATGCCGTACGCTGAATACGCTTGTGCTTGCGCAGGATCGCATCAAGCTGATCCGCAAGACCAGATGCCCGCAACGCCGTTGCAGACCGCGCAGGCGCTTCCTTGTGGTTGCCACCTTTGCCGTTGCCAACAGGCACCTTGCGTTCGATCTCGCTACGGATAGCCGACAGGCTGTCCGGCAGGTCGTTCGCCGTGAGGCTCGTACGGATGGCCATCATCCCGCAGCCGATGTCGACACCGACAGCAGCCGGAATGATCGCACCCTTCGTGGGGATGACAGATCCGACCGTCGCGCCGCGCCCATAATGGACGTCCGGCATCACGGCCAGGTGCGAGTGAATGAAGGGCAAACCCGCAACATTCTCAAGCTGACGCCGCGCACCGTCTTCAACCGGCACGCCTTTCACCCAGGCCTTGATGCGCCCACCGGCGCTGGTTTCGATCACTTCAAATTCGCTCATCGTTTCAAGCTTCTTTCTAAAAAGCTCCTCCTGACAAGCCCTCCGCGCGGTCCTTCGGGTTTTGGAAAGACAAAGAAAAACCCTCCGGGCGAGATCGCGCGGAGGGCGGCATAAGACCCTTTCGGGCCCCCGGGACTGACTGTCAGCCCCTATCCAGCTTCCTCCATGCGGAATCGTTCGCAACCCTCAAACCGGGCCGCGTCATTCCATGGCTGATTGGTGACTAGATACGACATCATGTCGCTCCGTTGCTGAATGGATGCGCCGTATGATGGAAGCGCGACGGTCCGTCAAGCAGTTTTCGAAAGAAAAACCCCGGACGCACTCGTCCGGGGTCTGTCTATTTCACAAGAAATCCATTTCCCGCCAAAGGCTTGTCTCTATTTTTGCACAGCCTGAATTTTTTCGAACCGTGCACGGAAATCTTCCAGCGGGATCGAATAATCGTCGGTGTCGTGGAAGGCCTCATCGGAGAGCTGTGGTTGCTCGTGCGCCTTGTACCAGTCGGCATATTCCACCGTGTCGCGGCTCGCCTTGCGGTAATAGGTCGAATAGGTGTTCACCGTCATGACTGGGACATCGGCGCCCATGTCGAAGCTCATCAGGCGCATCCAGCCATCGCCGATGCCCACGGGCCAGGCAGACTTCACGCCGGCATCAAGGGCCGTCTGGCCGCGATCCTGATAGTCGGCCAGCACCTGCCACACTTTGTGGCCAGCTGCATTTTCGTCCACGCGCCAGGCCTGGCCATGCTCATGCCCGCACAGGACCAGGAATATCTGGTCCTGCTGGCTGATCAGCTTCTCCCAGATCATTTCCGGATTGTTGTGGACCGGGTCGACCGCGTGGCCGTCGACAATCGGGTTCGGAAGGCGTTCGCCATCCTTCGTCATGTAGTCATGCGTCGAGACGATGGTCGGCAGTCCCTTGTGCTGCGCGATGACCGAGGCGGCCCATTCCAGCGACTCGTCCGGCGGATCGAATTGCAGACCGATATGCAGGAAGCGATAGCCGCCTGCCTCAAAGACCTGCGCGCTATCGGCCCCGCCGTCGTGGCTCGCCACATACCAGGGCTTGCCCTTGAAGAAAGCCGTATCGGCGCCGAAGACCGAGCGGAAATTGTCCAGACCAGCCGGGTGCACCACGCCGAGCGAGCCTTTGAGATCTGCCGGGTTCACTTCCTGCGGCACCTTGGCGCTCGGCGGGAATTTCGAGTCCGTGAACATGGAATCATAGTCGTGATTGCCCGGCACGACCGAGAACGGCGTCTTGCCTGCGATTAGCGAGAAGCCTTCATGCGCCTTGGGCATTTCGACCGTCTTGACCTTTTCAGTCGGCGCGAAAAATTTGTCCATCACCGGGTTCGGGACGGACTTGAAACCGCGGGCTTTGTGCGCCTCGTCCATCTCCAGCGTCTGGTGCTGCCAGACATCGCCAAGCGAACTTACGAAGGCGATGTCCCCGCCCGCGCTTTCGAGATTGTCGGCGACGTATTGTATCTGTTCGAGGAACATCTCGCTCGCCTCGATGGGAAAGCCTTCGGCCTTCTGGTGCGTATAGTCGAGATAGTTCTGGGTATCCGGCAGGACAGCGATGGTGAACTCCGTGTCTGCGACTTCAACCGGCGAAACGGGCGCCGCATGGGTGCAGGCAGCCATCAGGCCGAGCGCGGCGGCCAGGGCCGGGAGGCTGGCAAACCGGATGATGGAAGAGCGGAATGTCATGAACTGTCTCCTGCGGATATGCCTCAAGGGCCTGACAGCCGCCTAACGCGATTGGGTGACAGTTTCTTGCGCCCGGCGCGCCTTACAGCGAATTTCCTGCGCACAAAGCAAAAGCCCCGGAGCTGGGCTCCGGGGCTCTTTGAACTCCGTCAGGAGCGGGCGATTTATTCGCCGGCTTCCAGTTCGGCTTCGTGGCGGGCGCGGTCGGCAGCGCCTTTAGCCGATTCGTCACGGTCGACGAGTTCCAGAACAGCAACCGGTGCGTTGTCGCCATGGCGGAAGCCGGCTTTCAGCACGCGGGTGTAGCCGCCGTTACGGTCTTTGTAGCGCTCACCCATGATGTCGAACAGCTTGCGGACGGCGGTCTCGTTGCGGACTTTGGACAGAGCCTGGCGACGGGCAGCGAGGTCGCCCTTCTTGGCCAGGGTCACCAGCTTGTCCATCAGAGGCGCCATTTCCTTGGCTTTCGGCAGCGTCGTGACGATCTGCTCGTGCTCGATCAGGCTTGCGGCCATGTTGGCGAACATCGCCTTCCGGTGGGAAGTCGACTTGTTCAGAGTGCGGTGTGCAAGTTTATGGCGCATCTTGATTGTCCTTCAGGAGGTGGTCAGGCCCCCGTCTGTTTCGGGTCCTAGAGGTGGTCGTCGTATTTCTTGGCGAGGCCTTCGATGTCTTCCGGCGGCCAATCCGGCACTTCCATGCCGAGGTGGAGGCCAAGACCAGCGAGGACTTCCTTGATTTCGTTCAGCGACTTGCGGCCGAAGTTCGGGGTGCGAAGCATTTCCGCTTCCGACTTCTGGATCAGGTCACCGATGTAAACGATGTTGTCGTTCTTCAGGCAGTTTGCCGAACGCACGGACAGTTCCAGCTCGTCCACCTTCTTGAGGAGGACCGGGTTGAAGCCGAGATCAGTTTCTTCCGTGGCGGTGCCAGCTTCCAGCGTGGGCTCTTCGAAGTTGATGAAGAGCTGCAGCTGGTCCTGCAGGATGCGTGCGGCATAGGCCACCGAATCTTCCGGCGTGACAGAGCCATCGGTCTCGATGTCGAGCGTCAGCTTGTCAAAGTCGAGCTTCGTGCCTTCGCGGGTGTCTTCCACCTGGTAGCCAACGCGGCGGACCGGCGAATAGATCGCATCAATCGGAATATACCCGATAGGCGCATCTTCCGGACGGTGCGCATCAGCCGGGACATAGCCCTTGCCGGTGGCGACGGTGAATTCCATACGGACTTCGGCACCATCGTCGAGCGTACAGATGACAAGATCCGGATTGAGGATCTTCGAATCGCCTGTGGTTTCGATCTGGCCGGCTTTCACTTCGCCCGGGCCTTTGGCCTTCAGAACCATGCGCTTCTGCGCATCGCCTTCCATGAAGATGGCGACCTGCTTCAGGTTCAGAACGATCGTGGTGACGTCTTCACGCACGCCCGGAATGGCGGAGAATTCGTGCACGACATTGTCGATCTGGACGCCAATGATGGCAGCGCCCTGAAGCGAGGACAGAAGCACGCGGCGCAGGGCGTTGCCCAGCGTCGTGCCATAGCCACGCTCAAGCGGCTCAATGACGAGCTTCGCCTTGCGTTTCGGGTCGTATCCGGCCTGGACCACCGGACGGTTCGGGCGGATCAGTTCTTTCCAGTTACGGTCGTTGACGGCGGTATTCTCAGACATGAGCGGTCCTCAGAAGGCGGAAGGCGGCGCGAAGAGCGCGCCGCCGGGAGTATTTGTAGTCTATTAGACGCGGCGGCGCTTCGGCGGGCGGCATCCATTGTGCGGGATCGGCGTGGTGTCGGTGATCGCCGTGACCGTGAGGCCAGCAGCCTGAAGCGCACGCAGCGCGCTTTCACGGCCCGAACCCGGACCACGCACCAGAACCTCAACCGTCTGCAGACCATGATCCATGGCCTTCTTGGCGGCATCTTCAGCAGCCATCTGGGCAGCATAAGGGGTCGACTTGCGCGAACCCTTGAAGCCCATCGTGCCCGACGACGACCAGGAGATGGTGTTCCCCTGCGCGTCGGTGATGGTCACCATCGTGTTGTTGAAGCTGGAATTCACGTGAACCACACCGGAGGTGATGTTCTTGCGTTCCTTGCGGCGAACGCGGGTCGTCTCACGAGCCATGACGTACTACCCTTATTTCTTCTTGCCGGCGATCGGCTTGGCGGGGCCCTTGCGGGTCCGTGCGTTGGTGTGCGTACGCTGGCCGCGAACCGGCAGCTTCCGGCGATGGCGAAGACCGCGATAGCAGCCAAGATCCATCAGGCGCTTGATGTTCATCGACGTATCACGACGCAGGTCGCCTTCGACCATGTAGTCAGCGTCGATGGTTTCGCGAATCTTGATGACTTCAGCGTCGCTCAGCTCGTTCACGCGGCGTGATTCATCGACACCAACCTTATCGCAAATTTCCTTTGCGAAGGCCGGACCGATGCCGTGAATGTACCGCAGCGCAATAACGACGCGCTTATTGGTCGGGATGTTAACGCCTGCAATACGGGCCAAAGCCGGTTCTCCTCAAGCGGACTGTTCAAACATTATAAGCGCGCCGAGCCGGAAACGGTCCGCCTCGCGCGCCGGCGATTAAGCCTTAAGCTAAGAGTGGAGGCTTATAGCCGTGGAAATTAACGCGTCAACAGCGGAATCCCAGCTTTATGCCGTCTCTTTCAGGGCGGTGTCGATTTGTGTCGCAACCGCTTCGATCGAGGCCATTCCGTCGACTTCGGCAAGTATGCCACGCTCTGCATAAATAGGCACGAGCGGGGCGGTGTCTTCATAGTACTTTTCCAGGCGTTTGGAGAAGGTTTCAGGATTGTCGTCCTTGCGCCCCTGCTCCTCAAAACGCTTGGTCACGCGGGCCAGAAGCTGAGCATCGTCCACCACGAGGCGCACGACACGGTTAACTTCCGTACCACGGGATTTCAGCAGCTCGTCCAGTGCAGCGGACTGACCGACCGTCCGCGGGAAGCCATCAAAGATGAACCCCGGTGCGCCCTGGTTGGCGGTCAGCTGCTCGTCGATCAGAGCGATCACGATCTCGTCGGAGACAAGTCCGCCTTCGTCCATGATGATGGCCACGCGCTGGCCGAGGTCCGACCCGGATGCGCGCGCAGCGCGCAGCATGTCGCCGGTGGAGAGCTGGATGAAGCCCCGCTCCTCGACCAGACGCTTCGCCTGCGTCCCCTTCCCGGCCGCAGGCGGCCCGAACAGAATTAGGTTCATTTTTTACGGCCCCCGAGTTTCGACTTCTTGATCATGCCTTCGTATTGATGCGCAATCAAATGCGACTGTATCTGCGTCACGGTGTCCATGGTGACTGAAACCACGATCAGCAGCGACGTTCCCCCGATGTAGAATGGGATCTCCGGGAAATAGCGCCGCAGCAGCTCAGGCAGAACACAGACAAAGGTCAGGTAGAGCGCACCGATCACCGTAAGGCGAGTCAGCACATAGTCGAAATAGGCCGCCGTATTCGATCCGGGGCGGATGCCCGGGATGAATCCGCCATATTTGCGGAGATTGTCGGCCGTTTCCTCGGGATTGAACATGATCGAAGTGTAGAAGAACGTGAAGAAGATCACGAGCGTGCAGTAGGAGATGATGTGCGTCCAGGTGCCGGCAGAGAAGTTCGCTGCCAACCAGGCCAGAACGCCGTTTACCTGACCATCTGCCGCAGCTCCGGCCGCATTGCCGCCCATGAAGCCGACAACCGTCAGCGGCAGCATCAGGAGCGCCGAAGCGAAGATCGGTGGGATGACGCCTGCCGTGTTGATCTTGAGCGGCAGGAAGCTCTTCTGGCCCTGCGCAAAGCCATGGGCCTGCTGTCGCTTCGGATACTGGATCAGCAACCGGCGCTGCGAGCGCTCCATGAACACAATGAACACGACGAGTGCGATCACCATCGCGGCAATAGCAACAACGAAAACCACGTTCACCGAAGTCGCACGCGCCTGGCTGACAAGGTTTACGATGGCCTTCGGCAGCTCGGCCACGATGCCGGCAAAGATGATCAGCGACACACCATTACCGATGCCACGGGCCGTGATCTGCTCGCCCATCCACATCAGAAGCATGGTGCCCCCGGTCAGCGTGACCACACCGGTCAGGATGAAGAAAGGCCCTGAGATCCCATCGATCCGGACATGCGAGAGGCCGGATGCGATGGCAAAGGACTGCACCAGCGCGAAGGCCAGCGTCAGGTAGCGGGTGTACTGGTTGATCTGCTTGCGGCCCGCCTCGCCTTCCTTCTTGAGCTTCTCAAGGGTCGGAGATGCCTGGGTCATCATCTGGATGATGATCGAAGCGGTGATGTACGGCATCACGTTCAGGGCAAAGATGCCCATCCGCTCCACGGCGCCGCCGGCAAACATGTTCATGTTGCCCAGCAGGCCGCCAGACTGGCTTGCAAAGATCGAAGCGTAGGCGACCGGGTCGAGACCCGGGATCGGGACAAACGTGCCCAGGCGGAAGAGCAAGAGCATGCCCAGAGTGAAGAGGATGCGGTTCTGCAGGTCCTTCGCCTTGGCGAACGTCCCGAAATTCACATTGCGAGCCATCTGTTCTGCGGCATTGGCCATCGACGCTCGACCTCCCTGAAAATGCGTGCGCCGCCAAAATCGGCGGCGTCACGGTGTTTGTGAAGGGGTTCCGGTTAAAAACTGCTGCTTATTCTGCAGACGTGTCTTTTGTGGCACCCGTAACAGTGACCGAACCACCAGCCTTTTCAACGGCTTCGATGGCGGCTTTGGAAGCGCCGGTCACAGTGATGTTCAGCTTTTTCGGGGCATCGCCCTTGGCCAGCAGGCGCACGCCGTCACGGACGTTGCTCACCAGACCAGCAGCGACCAGCGTCTCTTCCGTCACATTGGACGGGTCCAGCTTGCCAGCTTCGACAGCCTTGGCCAGACGGCCGAGGTTGACCCAGGAAGTGGTCTTCTGGCCATACGGGGTGAAGCCACGCTTCGGCAGACGCATGTAGATCGGCATCTGGCCGCCTTCGAAGCCGTTCACGGCCACGCCCGAACGTGCCTTCTGGCCTTTTACGCCGCGGCCAGCCGTTTTGCCCTTACCCGAGCCAACGCCGCGACCAACGCGCATGCGGTTCTTGGTCGAGCCCTCTGCGGGGGACAGTTCGTTGAGTTTCATCGTTCTATCTTCCGATAAGTCTAGCGGTTCAGGGCGGCAGGCGAGCGGCACGAGGCCTTATTCGCCAACAACCTCAACCAAATGGGCTACTTTGCGGATCATGCCGCGCACAGCCGGAGTGTCTTCGAGTTCCTTGGTCCGGCCGATCTTGTTGAGGCCAAGGCCCATCAGCGTCTGGCGCTGCTCGGGCTTGCGGCCGATCGGGCTGCCGGTCTGACGGACGGTGAGTTTGGAATTTGCCATGTTGCTATCCTTCCCTCGCCTTACGCTTCAACGACGCCGGCTTCCGACGCACCATCGGTACGACGGCCAACCACGTCCTGAACTTTCAGGCCGCGCTTGGAAGCGACGGTGCGCGGGCTGGCCTGCTCTTTCAGAGCGTCGAACGTGGCGCGAACCATGTTGTACGGGTTCGAGGAGCCGAGCGACTTGCCAACGACGTCATGGACGCCGAGGACTTCCATCACAGCACGCATCGGACCACCCGCGATCACGCCGGTACCCGGAGGGGCAGCGCGCAGGACCACCTTGCCAGCGCCCCAACGGCCTTTGCCGTCATGGTGCAGCGTGCGGCCTTCGCGCAGCGGGATACGAACCATGTTGCGCTTGGCTTCTTCGGTTGCCTTGCGGATCGCTTCCGGAACTTCGCGGGCTTTGCCCTTGCCGAAGCCAGCGCGGCCCTTCTGATCACCAACCACGACGAGCGCGGCGAAGCCGAAGTTCTTACCGCCCTTCACCGTCTTGGCGACGCGGTTGATACCGACCAGCTTGTCGACGATTTCGGACTGCTCCTCCTCGCGATCGCGATTCCGGCGGCCTCTTCCTCTTTCTTCAGCCATAGGGCCTCTCCTTAGAATTTGAGACCGCCCTCACGGGCGGCGTCTGCCAGAGCTTTCACCCGGCCGTGGAACATGTAGCCGCCGCGGTCGAAGACAACGTCTTCCACTCCGGCCTTCTTGGCGCGCTCTGCCAAAACCTTGCCGACCAGCGCTGCTGCGGACGAGTCCGCACCGGTCTTGGCACCGCCGAGAACGTCTTTTTCCAGGGTCGAAGCCGAGGCGAGCGTGATGCCTTTCTCGTCGTCGATGATCTGGGCCGAGATGTTCTTGTGGCTGCGGGCAACCGACAAGCGTGGACGCCCTTCGGCGACCTTCCGGAGCTTGGTGCGGACGCGCTGGGCGCGGCGCTGCATCTTTTCGCGTGGACTTTTCATGGCGTTACTTCTTCTTGCCTTCCTTACGGCGGACGTATTCGCCCGCGTAACGGATGCCCTTGCCTTTATAAGGCTCCGGCGAACGATACTTGCGGATCTCGGCGGCAACCTGGCCAACGGCTTGCTTGTCCGCGCCCGAGACGATGATTTCCGTCGGCTTGGACGAAGCCAGCGTGATGCCTTCCGGCGCCACATAGACCACATCGTGCGAGAAGCCGAGAGCCAGCTTTACATCCTTGCCCTGCATCTGGGCACGATAACCGACGCCGACGAGTTCGAGCGTTTTCTCGTACCCCTTCGACACGCCGTCGATCATGTTCGCGGCGCGCGAGCGAGCCGTGCCCCATTGGGTGCGGGCAGACGCATCCATGGCCGCAGCCAGAGTCGGCGCGCGCTTGCCGCGTGCCGTCTCAGCTTCGATGCGAGCATGCGCAGCTTTAAGAACGTCGGCGCGCGGAGTGAGCGTGAGCTCATTGCCTTCGAGCTTCGGCGTGATGACTTCGGCAACCGTGAAGGACAGTTCGCCCTTCGGACCTTTTGCCTTGATCGTCTGTCCGTCGACGGACACGGTTGTGCCGGCGGGGAGTTCGATCGGGAGTTTTCCAATACGTGACATGGTATGCTCTCCTAGAAGACCCGACAGAGCACTTCGCCACCGACATTCTCTGTGCGGGCAACGTTATCGGACATCACACCTTTCGAAGTCGAAAGGATGGAGATGCCGAGGCCGTTACGCACCAGCGGAATATCAGAGACCGAAGAGTACACGCGGCGGCCGGGCTTGGAGACACGTTTGATCTCCGAGATGACCGGCTGGCCCTCGTAATACTTAAGCTCGATTTCAAGGTTCTTGTGACCGTCTTTCTCGATTTCCGCAAAACCGCGGATGTAGCCCTCCGACTGGAGAACCTCCAGCACGCGGCCACGGAGCTTGGAAGCCGGGGTTACGACTTTCGACATGCCGCGCATCTGAGCGTTACGGATGCGTGTGAGCATATCGCCGAGGGGATCAGAAATGTTCATGTGTACCCTCCTCTCTTACCAGCTGGACTTCACGAGGCCGGGGATCTGACCGCTTGAGCCAAGCTCACGCAGCGCGATCCGCGACATTTTAAGTTTGCGATAGTAGCCCCGCGGACGGCCGGACACTTCGCAGCGATTGCGCACACGGTTCGGTGCGGAGTTACGTGGCAGCTCTGCCAGCTTGAGACGCGCCTTGAAGCGCTCTTCCAGCGACAGGTTTTCATCCATCGCCGCCGCTTTCAGCTGTTCGCGCTTTGCAGCATAGCGATCCACCAGCTTCTGGCGTTTCGCGTTTTTCTCAATTGCGCTCTTCTTTGCCATATCAGCAGTCTCCTGGCGCTAGTTCCGGAACGGGAAGCCACACTCAGCGAGGAGTGCTTTGGCTTCTTCGTTCGTGGCGGCGGTGGTGCAGACGATAATGTCCATACCGCGGATATCATCGACTTCGTCGTAATTGATCTCCGGGAACACGATGTGTTCCTTGAGACCCATGGCATAGTTGCCACGGCCGTCGAAGCTCTTGCCGTTCAGACCACGGAAGTCTTTCACGCGCGGCAGGGCGATGTTGGTCAGACGGTCGAGGAACTCGAACATGCGGTCGCGGCGCAGGGTGACCTTACAACCGATCAGCATGCCTTCGCGAAGCTTGAAGCCAGCGATCGACTTGCGAGCTTTCGTAGCCACCGGCTTCTGGCCAGCGATCTTTTCAAGCTCAGCAAGCGCCGACTTGATCTTCTTGGAGTCAGAGACAGCTTCGCCGACACCCATGTTGATCACGACCTTGTCCAGTTTCGGAACCATCATAGGGTTCGAATAGTTGAACTGGTCCTGCAGCTTCTGCCGGATCTCTTCACGATACTTCGTCTTCAGACGGGGTTCGTATGCCTTAGACATCGATGGATTCCCCAGAGCGTTTGGCATAGCGCGTCTTGCGACCATGCTCATCGGTTTTGAAACCCACGCGGACAGCCTTGCCATCGCGCGGATCGGCGAGTGCCACGTTCGAGACGTGAAGCGGGGCTTCGAAGCTCTTCATGCCGCCGGCGTCAGTTTGCGACGGCTTCTGATGGCGCTTCGCCACGTTCACACCGCGCACAACGACGCGGTTCTCGTCCGGGATCACTTTCAGGACTTCGCCCTTGGTGCCCTTGTCGCGGCCGGCGATCACGATGACGGTGTCGCCCTTTTTGATCTTCGCAGCCATGTTACAGGACCTCCGGGGCCATGTTGGCGATCTTGACCTGGTTCTTGCCGCGCAATTCGCGCGGAACCGGGCCAAAGACACGCGTGCCGATCGGCTCGCCATTGTTGTTGATCAGAACGGCAGCGTTCGTGTCGAAACGAATGGTGGAGCCGTCTGCGCGGTTGATGTCCTTTGCCACGCGAACGACGACAGCCTTGCGGACATCCCCCTTCTTCACGCGGCCGGTCGGGATCGCTTCCTTGATGGAAACGACGATCACGTCGCCGACGGAGGCATAACGACGGCCTGCACCACCCAGCACTTTAATGCACTGGACGCGGCGCGCGCCGGAATTGTCAGCCACCCGCAGGTTGCTCTGCATCTGGATCATGCGTCACTCCCTTCACCTGGGACGAGTTCCCAACGCTTCAGTTTGGACTTCGGCGGGCACTCTTGGATCGTTACAATCTGACCCTCGACAGCGACGTTCGCTTCATCGTGGGCATGATATTTCTTCGAACGACGAACGATCTTCTTCAGCATCGGGTGCGTGAAGGTCCGTTCGACGCGGACAATTGCGGTCTTGTTCTGCTTGGCGGAGACCACGACGCCTTCCATGATACGCTTGGGCATGATCCCTCTCCTTACGCCTGACCAGCCTGAGCCTTCTCGCGCATCAAAGTCTTCACGCGAGCAATGTCGCGGCGGACTTCAGTGACACGGGAAGTTTTTTCCAGTTGGCCGGTGGCCGCCTGGAAGCGCAGGTTGAATTGTTCTTTTTTCAGCTTCACCAGATCATCTTTGAGCTGGTCAGCCGATTTTGCCTTCAGATCATCGAGGCGTGCTTTGGTCTTGCGAGCCATGATCAGATCCCCTCGATACGTTTGACGACTTTAGTTTTGATCGGAAGCTTGGCTGCGCCGAGGCGCAGGGCTTCACGAGCGATATCTTCCGGCACGCCGTCGATCTCGAACAGGATGCGGCCCGGGGCAACGCGGGAGACCCAACGGTCTACCGAGCCCTTACCTTTACCCATACGTACTTCGATCGGCTTGGCCGACACAGGCACGTCCGGGAAAACGCGGATCCACACTTTACCCTGACGTTTCATCTCGCGGGTGATGGCGCGGCGTGTTGCCTCGATCTGGCGCGCGGTGACGCGCTCCGGCTCGAGCGCCTTCAGGCCGAACTCGCCGAATGCCAGCGAGAAACCGCCCTTGGCGTTACCGCGGATCTGGCCTTTGAAGGCCTTGCGGAACTTGGTTCGTTTCGGTTGACGCATCTCTTATGCTCCGGCGGTCTGTGCGCCCGTTGCCGGGCCGCGCTGGTTTGCATTTGCACGTGCACGGGACTGGCCGGAAGTTTCCAGGCGTTTGTCCTGCGCCATCGGATCGTGCTCAAGGATCTCACCTTTGTAGACCCAGACCTTGATCCCGATGATGCCGTAAGTCGTTGAGGCTTCGGCAGTACCGTAGTCGATGTCGGCGCGCAGCGTGTGCAGCGGCACGGAACCTTCAGCATACTTCTCGGTACGGGCGATTTCTGCACCGCCAAGACGGCCAGCAACCATGATCTTCACGCCTTCAGCGCCAAGACGCATCGCGGACTGAATGGCGCGCTTCATCGTGCGGCGGAACGAAGCCCGGCGCTCGAGTTGGCGTGCAATGTCGTCAGCGATCAGCGTGGCATCGATTTCCGGCTTGCGGATCTCAACGAGGTTCACGCGAACGTCGTCAGACGTCATCTTCGCGAGGTCCTTGCGGAGCGTCTCGATGTCGCCGCCCTTCTTGCCGATCACGAGACCTGGACGAGCCGTGTGGATCGTGATGAGGCACTTCTTGTGCGGACGTTCGATGATGATCTTCGAAATACCGGCTTGCTTGAGGCGCTCGCGGATAGCCTTGCGGATCGCGATGTCCTCGTGCAGCAGACGACCGAAGTCGGCGCTGTCTGCGTACCAGCGGCTGTCAGACGTCCGGTTGATACCGAGACGCAGGCCGATCGGATTTACTTTCTGACCCATCAGGCAGCCTCCGCTTCCATGCTCATGTCACGCAGCACAATGGTGAGCTGCGCGAAGGGTTTCTGGACCGGTGCGGCGCGGCCACGGGCGCGGGCCCGGATGCGTTTCATCACCAGGTTCTTGCCAACGTGGGCCTCAGCGACGACCAGACTGTCGATGTCGAGGTTGTGGTTGTTCTCAGCGTTCGCGATGGCGCTTTGCAGCAGCTTGCGAACGTCCTTGGCCGGACGCTTCGGCGAGAACTGCAGCTCAGCCAGAGCCCGCTCGACCTTGAGGCCGCGGATCTGCTGTGCCAGCAGGTTCAGCTTCTGCGGGCTGGAACGGTACATGCGCAGAACAGCGCGGGACTCGTTCGGTGCCTGCTTCGGAGGATTTTTGGCCTTACCCATGGCTTACTTCCTCTTCGCTTTCTTGTCCGCGCCGTGGCCGTAGAACGTACGGGTCGGAGCGAATTCGCCGAATTTCTGACCGACCATTTCTTCCGAAACGGTCACGGGGATGAACTTGTTGCCATTGTGGACCTGGAAGTTCAGGCCAACGAATTGCGGCATAATCGTCGAGCGGCGCGACCAGGTCTTGATCACAACGCGCTTCTCAGCGGAACGGGCATCCTCTGCCTTCTTAAGCAGGTAGCCGTCGACGAATGGGCCTTTCCAGACAGAACGGGGCATGTCTCGTGGCTCCTGTTAGCGTTTCGCGTTACGGCGACGGATGATGAGACGATCCGTTGCCTTGTTTTTACGGGTTTTCGGACCGCGGGTTTTCTTACCCCACGGCGTAACCGGGTGACGGCCACCGGAGGACTTGCCCTCACCACCACCGTGCGGGTGGTCGACGGGGTTCATCACAACACCGCGGACAGACGGGCGTTTGCCCATGTGACGCTTGCGGCCGGCTTTCGAGAGAACCTGGTTCATATTGTCCGGGTTCGACACGGCACCGACAGTTGCCAGGCAGCTATCCATGACCATGCGCAGTTCACCGGAAGCCAGCTTGATCTGAGCATAGCCACCATCGCGGCCAACGAGCTGAGCATAGGTGCCGGCGGAGCGGACCATCTGCGCGCCCTTTTGGGGCTTCATCTCGATATTGTGGATGATCGTACCGACCGGGATGCTCTTCAGCGGCAGCGTGTTGCCCGGCTTGATGTCAGCCGTTGCCGAAGTGATCACCGTATCGCCGACTTCCAGGCGCTGCGGGGCGATGATGTAGGACAGCAAGCCGTCATCATACTTCACCAGCGCAATGAAAGCCGTACGGTTCGGGTCATATTCCAGGCGCTCGACGACAGCCGGAATGTCCCAGCGGTTACGCTTGAAGTCGACCTTGCGGTACAGCTTCTTCGCGCCACCACCGATACGGCGTGCCGTGATGCGGCCTCGGTTGTTGCGTCCGCCCTTTTTGCTCAGGCCCTCGGTGAGCGCCTTGACCGGCTTGCCCTTGTGGAGCTCCGAACGATCGACCAGAACGAGCTGGCGACGGCCGGGAGAGGTCGGATTGAATGTCTTAAGTGCCATAATGTTCGCCCTTCCCTCTTACAGGCCCGTCGTGATGTCGACAGACTGGCCTTCGGCAAGCGTCACGATGGCTTTCTTCATGTCGGAACGACGTCCGGCATAGCCACGGAAGCGCTTGGTTTTGCCCTTCTGAAGGATCGTGTTGACCTTGGTCACTTCGACCTTGAACAGGGTCTCGACCGCGTCCTTGATCATTTTCTTGTCCGCATCGATAGCGACTTCGAAAACGATCTTGTTGTGCTCGGCGACCAACGTCGACTTCTCGGTGATGAGAGGACGGCGCAGAACGTCGTAATGATGGGGTTTCACCTCAGCCATGACGATCAGGCCTCCTTCGATCCGTCGAAGCGAGCCTGAATGCCTTCGGCTGCTTCCTTGGTGATGACCAGCGTCTTGCGGCGCAGAATGTCGTAAACGTTCAGACCGGCAACCGGCAGGACGTCGATGTTCGGGATGTTGCGCGCGGCTTTGGCGAAGTTGTCATCAACTGCCGTGCCGGAAATGATCAGGGCGTTCTCGATGCCGAGACCCGCGAACTGACCCGCAAGTTCCTTCGTTTTCGCAGACGCCAGAACGGCCTCGTCGATAACCAGGATCGCCTGACCTTTTGCTTTGGCAGAAAGCGCGTGGGCCAGAGCCATCTTGCGGATTTTCTTCGGCAGGTCGTGGGCGTGGCTGCGAACGCGCGGGCCGTGGGCGATACCGCCACCGACGAAGATCGGTGCGTTACGCGAGCCGTGACGTGCGCCGCCGGAACCCTTCTGGCGGATGTATTTCTTGGTGGTGCGGTTCACTTCGCTGCGCGACTTGGTCTTGTGTGTACCAGCCTGACGGCGAGCGAGCTGCCAGCGCACGGTGCGCTGCAGGATGTCCTCACGGATGTCGTCGATGCCAAAGATCGCATCGTCGACCGTGATGTTGCCAGCAGCTTTGCCGGCCAGGGTTTTGACAGCGAGTTCCATTATTCGGCGCTCTCTTGCTTGGTGATGCCCTCAGGGGCCTTGAACGAGCCGGCGGCAGGTGCGTCAGCGTGCAGGGCCTTCTTCACGGCATCGCGGATTTCCACGAATGCGCCATCGTGACCGGGCACAGCGCCCCGCACGAGGATCAGGCCACGATCGACATCGGTACGGATGACTTCGAGGTTCTGCGTGGTCACGCGCTCGACGCCGTAGTGACCGGCCATCTTCTTGCCCTTCCAGACACGGCCTGGATCCTGGTTCGCGCCGGTCGAACCGTGCGAACGGTGGGACAGCGAAACACCGTGGGTGGCGCGAAGACCACCGAAGTTCCAGCGCTTCATGGCACCGGAGAAACCTTTACCGATCGTCAGGGCAGCGACATCGACTTTCTGGCCGACGGCGAAGTGATCCGCCAGGACGACCGAACCGACTTCCGGCAGGTCGCCGGAAACGCGGAATTCAACGAGCTTGGCTTTCGGCGCAACGCCTGCTTTCGCAAACTGGCCGCGCAGAGCTTTGGAAGTGCGTTTAGCTTTTTTGTCGCCGGCGCCCATCACAACAGCCTGGTAGCCGTCGGTGCGGGTGACCTGGCCACCTTTTTTGGTGGTGACAGTGCGCTCGTCTTCCGTGCGCAGGCCGACGACCTGACAGCCGTCGAGCGAGAGGACCGTCACTGGAACGTGACGACCTTCGTTATCGAATACACGTGTCATGCCGACTTTACGGACAAGCACGCCGGTACGGGCTGCTGGCAGAGCCATTAACGGCCTCCCTCAAGCTTGATTTCAATACCAACGCCGGAAGACAGGTCGAGCTTCATCAGAGCATCAACGGTCTGCGGGGTTGGATCCACGATGTCGAGAATGCGCTTGTGCGTGCGGATCTCGAACTGCTCGCGGGACTTTTTGTCGATGTGGGGCGACCGGTTCACGGTGAAGCGCTCGATACGTGTCGGCAGCGGGATCGGGCCTTTGACTTCAGCGCCGGTGCGCTTCGCCGTGTTCACGATCTCTTTCGCCGACATGTCGAGGGCGCGGTGATCAAAGGCTTTCAGCCTGATCCGGATATTTTGTCGTTCCATCGTCTCGGTCCGTCCGCACAAAACACTTTCGCCCCTGGGCAAAATCAGCTTGCCCGGGCGTCCGTGGGATTGAATTGTCTGTTTCGAGGGAGCGTTCGCTGTCTAAAAAGCGCTGCCTTCCCGGCGAAGTGCGGGGTCTATGGGATAGTCATCGCCACGTCAACTCCTGCTCGCGCGATTTCTGCTGTTGATCTGCAGTGTTCGCGGGCGTTTGCGGGGCCCCGTCACATCCCCCCGCCCGGCAGGCCCTGACATGCCTCATCCGGGCCCCGTGAACCAGCTTGCCGGCATGGTTAACCAATCCCGAGCAGAATCGCATGAATCCACGGCACAAGTCGCCCAATCTTCACGGAAATTTTCCCTAATCCTGAGACACTTGCCTCCGGAATTGGAAGAGAGGGCAGACGATGAACACGCTGAAACAGCACGAGATGGGTTGGCCGGAGCGCACCGAAACAGCCACCGATGGCGCCGGCGCCCTGGAATTGCTCAAGCGCCTCCAGACCGAAATGCAGGCTCCCAAGGCTGACGCGCTGGAACTCACCATCCTGATGCCGTGCCTGAATGAAGCCGAAACGCTGGCGATCTGCATCCGCAAGGCGCGCGCTTACCTCGAACAAGCGGGAATCAAAGGCGAAGTCCTGATCGCCGACAATGGCAGCACCGACGGCTCGCGCGAGATCGCTGAAGCCGAGGGCGCTCGGGTCGCGCCTGTTGCCGAGCGCGGCTATGGCGCAGCCCTGATCGGCGGCATCCGCGCGGCGCACGGCAAGTATATCATCATGGGCGATGCCGATGATTCCTACGACTTCTCCAACCTCGATGCCTTCGTGCAGGAATTGCGCGCAGGCGGGCAGCTCGTCATGGGCAACCGGTTCAAAGGCGGAATCGCGCCGGGCGCCATGCCGCTCCTTCACCGGGTCCTTGGCAACCCGGTTCTGTCCTTCATTGGCCGGCTGTTCTTCAAGATCCCCGTCGGCGATTTCCATTGCGGCCTGCGTGGCTTCAATCGCGATGCCATTCGCGATCTCGACCTGTCGAGTTCCGGCATGGAGTTCGCCAGCGAAATGGTCGTGAAGGCGTCCCTCAATGATCTCAACATGCGCGAAGTGCCGACGACGCTGTCGCCGGACGGCCGCACGCGAGCGCCGCACCTTCGCACCTGGCGCGATGGTTGGCGCCACCTCCGCTTCCTGCTGCTTCACAGCCCGAAATGGCTGTTCGCCGTGCCTGGCTCCACCCTGCTGGGCGCCGGTCTTGTCGGCGTCGCCTGCCTGATCGGCGGGCCGCTGGAAATCGCGGGGATCCGGCTCGACGTCCTCACACTCGTCGCCTCCTGCTTCTCCGTGATTGTTGGCGTGCAATTGCTGACCTTCTCACTGCTGACCCGGGTCTATGCCGGAGAGTTTGGCGTGCTGCCGAAATCGAAACACCTCGACCGGATCCTGCCTTTCCTGACGCTGGAGCGTCAGCTGCAGCTGGCGGCCGTTCTGTGCGTAGGTGGTCTCATCGGTACGGGCGCCGCCTTTTCGGGCTGGGCCTCGTCCGGCTTCGGCGACATTGTCGGCAATACGACGCTGCGCTGGTTCGCCCTGTCGCTGACCTCGGTCGCGATCAGCGTCCAGCTGGCGGCAGCCGCCTTCCTCGCCTCGTTCATCCGCCTGCCGCGGACGGGCCGGTAAGCCCTCCCCCGCACCAGCGAACCACACCCCAAACAAAAAGGCCGCCCCTTGGGGCGGCCTTTTCCAATTCAAGTGCCGTGAGGCGATCGTGGACTAGTCCTTGATCGCGGCGACGACGCCGGCGCCGACCGTGCGGCCACCTTCGCGGATCGCGAAGCGCAGGCCCTGGTCCATGGCGATCGGGGTGATCAGTTCCACGTCCATTTTCACGTTATCGCCTGGCAGCACCATTTCCTTGTCAGCCGGAAGCGACACGATACCGGTCACGTCCGTCGTACGGAAGTAGAACTGAGGACGGTAGTTCGTGAAGAACGGCGTGTGACGGCCGCCTTCTTCCTTGGTCAGGATGTAGGCTTCAGCCTCGAACTTGGCGTGCGGCTTGATCGAGCCCGGCTTGGCCAGAACCTGACCACGCTCAACACCTTCACGGTCCACACCGCGCAGAAGCGCACCAATGTTGTCGCCAGCCTGGCCCTGATCGAGCAGCTTGCGGAACATTTCAACGCCCGTGCAGGTCGTCTTGACGGTCGGACGCAGGCCAACGATCTCGATTTCCTCGCCAACTTTCACAACGCCCTGCTCAACGCGGCCGGTCACAACCGTACCACGGCCGGAGATCGAGAACACGTCTTCGACCGGCATCAGGAACGGCTTGTCCAGCGGACGCTCAGGCGTCGGGATGTAGGCATCAACAGCGGCCATCAGCTCGAGCACCTTGTCACGGCCGATTTCCGGGTTGCGGCCTTCAACAGCAGCAAGTGCCGAGCCGGCGATGATCGGAATGTCGTCGCCCGGGAAGTCGTAGGACGACAGAAGTTCGCGCACTTCCATCTCGACCAGTTCGAGCAGTTCAGCATCGTCAACCTGGTCAACCTTGTTCAGGAACACGACCAGAGCCGGCACGCCGACCTGACGGGCCAGAAGGATGTGCTCGCGGGTCTGCGGCATCGGGCCGTCAGCGGCGTTCACAACCAGGATCGCGCCGTCCATCTGCGCCGCACCGGTGATCATGTTCTTCACATAGTCAGCGTGGCCGGGGCAGTCGACGTGGGCGTAGTGACGGGCTTCCGTCTCATATTCCACGTGTGCCGTGTTGATCGTGATGCCACGGGCTTTCTCTTCCGGTGCAGAGTCGATCTCTGCATAGGATTTCGCCGTGCCGCCGCTGGCCTCGGCCAGCACCATCGTGATTGCTGCCGTCAGCGTCGTCTTGCCGTGGTCAACGTGACCGATCGTGCCGATGTTCACGTGCGGCTTGTTGCGTTCAAACTTTGCCTTGCCCATCGGGCCTCTCCTTCATTCCAAACTGTTGGCCGGTACTCCGGCCGGATTTTCTTTAAGAACCAGCGACTTCCGAGATGATCTTCTGAGCTTCCGCACGCGGAACCTCGTCATAGTGATCGAAGATCATCGTGAACTGGGCGCGGCCCTGGGACATGCCACGAAGATCGGACACGTAACCGAACATGTTCACCAGCGGCACGAACGCCTTGATGGCGACAGCATTGCCGCGAGGCTCGGAACCCTGGATCTGGCCACGACGAGAGTTCAGGTCGCCGATCACGTCACCCATATAGTCTTCCGGAGTCACGACTTCCACACTCATCAGCGGTTCCATCAGGCGCGGGTCGCCCTGGCCCTTGAGTTCGCGGAAAGCTGCACGGGCTGCGATTTCGAATGCCAGCACGGACGAGTCGACGTCGTGGTAGGCGCCGTCAACCAGCGTGGCTTTGAAGTCGGTGACCGGGTATCCGGCCAGAAGGCCGTTTTCCTTGGCCATTTCAAGGCCCTTCTCGACGCCTGGCACGTATTCCTTCGGAACGGCACCACCAACGATCGAGCTTTCGAAAACGAAGCCCGAACCGGCTTCAAGCGGCTCGAATTGCAGCTTGATGCGAGCGAACTGACCGGTACCACCGGACTGCTTCTTGTGCGTGTAGTCGATTTCAGCCGCGCGGCCGATCTTCTCGCGGTAGGCCACCATCGGCTGACCGATATTGGCTTCCACTTTGAATTCGCGCTTCAGACGGTCGATCAGGATGTCGAGGTGAAGCTCGCCCATGCCTTTCATGATCGTCTGACCGGATTCGAAGTTGGTCTCGACGCGGAACGACGGGTCTTCTGCAGCCAGACGCTGCAGGCCAACCGACATTTTTTCCTGGTCAGCCTTCGACTTCGGCTCGACGGCGATCTCGATCACCGGATCGGGGAACGTCATGGTTTCGAGCACGACCGGCTTGTTCGGATCACAGACCGTGTCACCCGTCGTGGTCTCTTTCAGACCTGCGAGCGCAACGATGTCACCGGCAAAGGCTTCCGTGATCTCGTCCTGCTTGTTGGAGTGCATCATGACCATACGGCCGACGCGCTCTTTCTTGCCCTTGGTCGAGTTCATGAAGCTGTCGCCCTTCGAAAGCGTACCGGAATAGATACGCGTGAAGGTGAGCGTGCCCATGTAAGGGTCGTTCATGATCTTGAATGCGAGGCCCGAGAACGGCTGGGAGTCGTCTGCGCGGCGCTCAATGTTACGAACTTCTTCTTCGTCGCCCGGTGCAAAGCCCAGATAGGCCGGCACGTCGAGCGGGCCCGGAAGAAAGTCGATCACGGCGTTCAGCATCGGCTGCACGCCTTTGTTCTTGAATGCGGAACCGCACAGGACCGGCACGAAGGACAGGCTGAGCGTGCCCTTGCGGATCAGCTTGCGCAGGGTGTCGACGTCTGGCTCGTTGCCTTCGAGGTAGGCTTCCATGGCCGCATCGTCCATCTCGACAGCTGTCTCGATGAGCTTGCCGCGCCATTCTTCAGCGAGGTCCTTCAGGCTGTCGCGGATCGGCTTGTGCACCCAGCTTGCGCCGAGGTCGTCACCTTCCCAAACCCATTCCTTCATGGTGATCAGGTCGACGTGGCCTTCGAGTTCCGTCTCGGAGCCGATCGGCAGCTGGATCGCAGCCGGGATCGCACCGGTACGGTCCTTGATCATGTGAACACAGTTGAAGAAATCAGCGCCAATCTTGTCCATCTTGTTGACGAACACGATCCGCGGAACCTTGTAGCGGTCAGCCTGGCGCCAAACGGTTTCGGTCTGCGGCTCAACGCCGGCGTTGGCGTCCAGAACGCAAACAGCGCCGTCAAGCACGGCCAGCGAACGCTCGACTTCGATGGTGAAGTCAACGTGTCCGGGCGTGTCGATGATGTTGAAACGGTATTTGTCGGACAGCGGCGTGGAGCCATCTTCCGTGCGTTCCCAGAAAGTGGTCGTCGCAGCGGAGGTGATCGTGATGCCACGCTCCTGCTCCTGCTCCATCCAGTCCATGGTCGCGGCGCCATCGTGCACTTCGCCGATCTTGTGCGACTTGCCGGTATAGTAAAGGATGCGCTCAGTGGTCGTGGTTTTGCCGGCATCAATGTGAGCCATGATGCCAAAGTTACGATAGCGCTCCAGCGTGTATTCGCGGGCCATGTGGGTAAACCTTCGTGTCTGCTTTCCGGGAGGAAAAGGGGGCGATTTGCGGGCGCGTTACCCGCTATCGCCCCGGAATTCCAGTGCTGATTACCAGCGGTAGTGCGAGAACGCTTTGTTGGCGTCGGCCATGCGGTGCGTGTCTTCCCGCTTTTTCACGGCGTTGCCGCGGCCTTGTGATGCATCCATCAGCTCGCCGGCGAGGCGTTCGCGCATGGTGTTCTCGTTGCGGCCCGCAGCAGCGGCAGCAAGCCAGCGGATGGCCAGGGCCTGACGGCGCTCGGTACGAACTTCGACCGGAACCTGGTAGGTGGCACCACCGACGCGGCGCGAGCGGACTTCGACCGAAGGCGCGACGGATTCAAGCGCCGTGTGGAAGACTTCCACCGGGTTTTTCTTGGCGCGGGTTTCGACCAGTTCGAAAGCACCATAGACGATGCGTTCCGCAACGGACTTTTTACCGTCGCGCATGATCTGGTTCATGAACTTGGTGACGACAATGTCCTTGAACTTCGGATCGGGAAGGACTTGACGTTTTTCGGCGCTGTGACGACGGGACATGAGCTGACCTCTTACTTCGGCTTCTTGGCGCCGTAATGCGAGCGGCGTTGCTTACGGTTCTTGACGGGCTGGGTATCGAGCGCGCCGCGGACGATGTGGTAACGGACACCGGGAAGGTCTTTCACGCGACCGCCGCGGATCAGGACAACAGAGTGTTCCTGAAGGTTGTGACCTTCGCCCGGGATGTAGCAGAGCGATTCGAACCCCGAGGTGAGGCGCACCTTGGCCACTTTCCGAAGTGCCGAGTTCGGCTTCTTCGGGGTCGTGGTGTAGACGCGCGTACACACGCCACGGCGTTGCGGGCAGGCCTTGAGGGCCGGGGTTTTGGTCCGCGTGCGCTTTGGCGACCGCGGCGAACGAATGAGCTGCTGGATTGTGGGCATTCGGGCCTTCTGTCTCTAAAACTCTCTGGCCCGATGGGCCGGTAACAAAATGATGTCCCGAATGCCCCAAAAGGGCTTCCGGAACGGACGAAAACTTGGGGGCCAGATTGGCCGGATCAATCAGGATCCGGTGCGGCGAAGGAACTTGCATCCCTAGGCCTCTCTGACGATTGGTGGCGTGTAAGCCTACCGGACGCTTGCGTCAAGGGTCGTAAGCTGTCGTGAAACACCTTGTTTTCCCGCACTGGCGGCTATTTCCGGCCTGCGTTCTCGCGCTTCAGGCACCTGGCCTGATCCAGCGACAGACCTGTCGCCTCCCCTGCCCCGCCAGAGGCGATGTATTCCTCGCACCGCGTGATCGCCCAACTGTCGAGGGAAAGCCAGGCGATCAGGCCCAGCGCGAGCGCTGCGCAAGCCGCGCCGATCAGGTCTGAACGTTCCAGGCGCATGCAGGAAACTCCGCCTCCACAAGCAGAAAAGCCCGCCAGAATTGGCAGGCTTTTCCAATTGGTTCAAGGGCTTGCGCCCGATTCTTCGAGCCTATTCCTCGACAGGCGCCGGATCCGGAGCCGGCAGGCTGGTGAGCACGGCAGCTTCTTCGGTCGCCTTCTGGACAGCCGCAGCACGCTTCGCCATCAGCTTCGTGTCGCGATCGGCAGCGATGCGGCGGTAGGCACGGATGCCCGAGCCGGTACCGGCCGGGATCAGGTTGCCGACAAGGATGTTCTCCTTGAGGCCTTCCAGCGTGTCGATCTTGCCCTGAATTGCGGCCTCGGTGAGGACGCGGGTCGTCTCCTGGAAGGAGGCGGCCGACAGGAAGCTGCGGGTCTGCAGCGAAGCCTTCGTGATGCCGAGCAGCAGCGGGATGCCTTTGGCTTCCTGCTGGTCCTTCTTGCGGGACTTGCGGACCAATTCGTTGGCTTCATCGAACTCGATCGTGTCGACATGCTCGCCGATGATCAGGCCCGTATCGCCGGCATCGGTGATCTCCACCTTCTGCAGCATCTGACGGACGATGACTTCGATATGCTTGTCGTTGATCGGCACGCCCTGCAGACGATAGACCTTCTGGACTTCGTCGATCAGGTAGTTGGCAAGTGCTTCGACGCCCAGTGTCAGCAGGATGTCCTGCGGAGCCGGGTTACCGTCCATCAGGTATTCACCGCGCTTGATGAAGTCCCCGTCCTGAACGGCAAGGTGCTTGCCCTTCGGAACCAGGTAGTCGATCTGCTCGCGACCTTCTTCAACCGGCACGATGGAGACGCGGCGCTTGTTCTTGTAGTCGCGGCCATAGACGACCTTGCCATCCATCTCGGCGATGATTGCGTGGTCCTTCGGACGACGGGCTTCGAAGAGTTCGGCAACACGCGGCAGACCACCGGTGATGTCCTTGGTCTTCGCTCCACCGGTCGTGACACGCGCGAGCGTGTCGCCAGCCGAGATGGAGTCGCCATCGGTGACCGACAGGATTGCGCCAACCGACAGGAGGTAGACCGCATCCGAACCGTTCGGCAGTTTGACGGGCTTGCCGTCCTTGCCGACGATCTGGACCGACGGCTTGATGTCCGCCGATTTCAGCGCGCTGCGCCAGTCGATAATGACGCGCGAGGAGATGCCCGTCGCTTCGTCCGTCTCTTCGCGAACCGAGACGCCGTCGATTGCGTCGACGAGTTTCACTTCACCGGCAACTTCCGAAACGATCGGCTGGGCAAACGGATCCCAGTCGGCCATCAGGACGCCCGGCGAGACCTTCTGCCCGTCCTTGACCATCAGGCGCGTACCATAGGCCGGACGGAAGGACTGACGGATACGACCGTCGCCGTCCACGAGTTCCACCTGCATACGGCGGCCAACGACGATGATCGTCTTGTCCTTGCGGGTGACGAACTCGCCATCCTTGAAGCGGATCGTACCTTCGAAGCTGGATTCGACCGACGACTGGTCAGCCACCTGCGCCGCACCACCGATGTGGAACGTACGCATGGTGAGCTGGGTCCCCGGCTCACCGATGGACTGGGCAGCGATAACGCCGACCGCTTCACCGCGGTTGACCGGCGTACCGCGAGCCAGGTCACGGCCGTAGCACTGGGCACAGATGCCGTTCTTGGTTTCGCAGGTCAGCGGCGAACGTGCTTTGATCACGTCGACGCCGGCCTTCTCGATGGCTTCGGCCAGATCTTCGTCGATATAGGTGTTCGACACAGCAACCAGTTTGCCGTCGATGCCTTTGACGTCCTCTGCCGTGACGCGGCCGAGGATGCGCTCGCTGATCGAGACAACGACATCGGCGCCTTCCATGACGGCCGAGATATCGATGCCCTTCTCCGTGCCGCAATCATCTTCGTTGATGATGCAGTCCTGCGCCACGTCGACGAGACGGCGGGTCAGGTAACCCGAGTTCGCCGTTTTCAGAGCGGTATCTGCCAGACCCTTACGGGCACCGTGCGTCGAGTTGAAGTATTCAAGAACGGTCAGACCTTCCTTGAAGTTCGAGATGATCGGCGTTTCGATGATCTCGCCCGACGGCTTGGCCATCAGGCCGCGCATACCGGCCAGCTGCTTCATCTGGTTCTTCGAACCACGCGCACCGGAATCGGCCATCATGAAGATCGAGTTGACCTGCGATTTCCGCACGCCTTTCGCAGCCTGGTTTTTCGAGGCCGAATCCATCATGGCGTCTGCAACCTTGTCGGTGCAGCTCGACCAGGCATCGACCACTTTGTTGTACTTTTCACCGCGGGTGATCAGACCGTCAGCATACTGACGCTCATACTCGGAGACCTGCTCCTTTGTCGCGGCGACCAGTTTCTGCTTCGCTTCCGGAATGACCATGTCATCCTTGCCGAAGGAAATACCGGCCTTGCAGGCTTCCCGGAAGCCGAGTTCCATCATCTTGTCACAGAAGATGACCGTCGCCTTCTGGCCGCACAGACGATAGACTTCGTCGATGATTTTGCCGATCGACTTCTTGGTCATGGTCTGATTGACGAGCGTCGGCTGGATGCCTTTGAAGCGCGGCAGGATGTTTGCCACCATGAAGCGGCCCGGCGTTGTATCGATGATCCAACGGCGCGGTTTGCCCTCTTCGTCGACACCTTCGTACATCGCGCGGATTTTCGAGTGCAGCGAGACGAAGCCGTTATCCAGCGCGTGCTCGATCTCAGCGAGATCGGAGAACACCATGCCTTCGCCCGGCTGCTTCTCGTCACGGTCGATGGACAGATAGTAGAGACCGAGGACAATATCCTGCGACGGAACGATGATCGGCTTGCCGTTTGCAGGCGAGAGGATGTTGTTCGTCGACATCATCAGCACGCGGCACTCCAGCTGGGCCTCAAGGCTCAGCGGAACGTGGACAGCCATCTGGTCGCCATCGAAGTCAGCGTTGAACGCGGCGCAGACCAGCGGGTGAAGCTGGATGGCCTTGCCCTCGATCAGTTTCGGTTCGAACGCCTGGATGCCGAGACGGTGAAGCGTCGGCGCACGGTTCAGAAGAATCGGATGCTCACGGATAACCTCGTCCAGAATGTCCCAGACTTCCGGCTTCTCTTTTTCCACCAGTTTCTTGGCAGCCTTCACCGTGCCGGCGAGGCCTTTGGCGTCGAGACGGGCATAGATGAACGGCTTGAACAGTTCGAGCGCCATCTTCTTCGGCAGGCCGCATTCGTGCAGCTTGAGGTTCGGGCCAACCACGATGACCGAACGGCCGGAATAGTCGACGCGCTTGCCGAGAAGGTTCTGACGGAAGCGACCCTGCTTGCCTTTCAGCATGTCGGACAGCGACTTCAGCGGGCGCTTGTTGGTGCCCGTGATCGTGCGGCCGCGACGGCCGTTATCGAACAGGGCGTCCACAGACTCCTGCAGCATCCGCTTTTCGTTGCGGATGATGATGTCCGGCGCACGAAGCTCCATCAGGCGCTTCAGGCGGTTGTTCCGGTTGATCACGCGGCGGTAGAGGTCGTTAAGGTCGGAGGTCGCAAAGCGGCCGCCATCCAGCGGAACCAGCGGGCGCAGGTCCGGCGGGATAACCGGGACAACCGTCAGGATCATCCATTCCGGCTTGGCGTGCGATTGCAGGAACGATTCGACCACTTTCAGACGCTTGGAATATTTCTTCGTCTTCAGTTCGGAGGTCGATTCCTTGAGGTCTTCGCGAAGCTGGTCGGCCAGGGCCGGCAGATCGAGAGACTTCAGGATTTCGCGGATTGCCTCAGCGCCGATCATGGCGGTGAAAGCGTCCTCACCCAGATTGTCCTGGGCGTCCATGTATTCTTCTTCGGTGAGAAGCTGCTTGTATTCCAGCTCGGTCAGGCCCGGCTCGAGCACGACATAGCTTTCGAAGTAGAGCACGCGCTCCACATCTTTCAGGGCCATATCGAGCAGCGCCGCGATCCGGGACGGAAGCGACTTCAGGAACCAGATGTGCGCAACCGGTGCAGCAAGGTCGATGTGACCCATGCGCTCACGGCGAACGCGCGCCAGAGTCACTTCAACGCCGCACTTCTCGCAGGTGATGCCGCGATACTTGATGCGCTTATACTTGCCGCAAAGGCACTCATAGTCCTTCTGCGGGCCGAAGATGCGCGAGCAGAACAGGCCGTCACGCTCCGGCTTGAAGGTCCGGTAGTTGATGGTTTCAGGCTTCTTGATTTCGCCCGAAGACCACGAACGGATCTTCTCTGGGCTCGCAATCGAGATGCGGATGGCCTCAAAAGTGGGGGCCGGGGTGTTCGGGTTGAAGATACTGGCGACGTCCTGGCGCATTCGTGTCTGCTCCTTGGGTGGGCTTTTATTCCGGGGACTGAAGGGCCCCTGCCCTGGGTAAAATCTCGTTCGGCTTGGAAGGACCCGCCAGGCCGGTGGCCCGGCGAGGTCTTCCAGTCAGGTCTTCACGCTACTCGGCGGGCACCGTTTCGCTGTCCGGGGCCGGGGCGGGATCGCTGGTTCCGCCATCTTCCTCGATCAGCTCGACGTTGAGGCCCAGCGAACGCATCTCCTTGACGAGCACGTTGAACGATTCCGGAATACCGGCCTCGAACGTGTCGTCGCCGCGGACGATGGACTCGTAGACCTTCGCGCGGCCTGCCGTGTCATCCGACTTCACAGTCAGCATTTCCTGCAGCGTATATGCGGCGCCATAGGCTTCGAGCGCCCAGACCTCCATCTCCCCGAAGCGCTGGCCACCGAACTGGGCCTTGCCGCCCAGCGGTTGCTGCGTAACGAGCGAGTACGGACCGGTCGAACGGGCGTGGATCTTCTCGTCCACCAGGTGGTGGAGCTTGAGGAGATACTTGTAGCCCACAGTGACCGGACGCGCGAACGCAACACCGGTACGACCATCGTACAGGAGAACCTGTCCGGAGGAGTCGAGACCGGCACGCTCTAGCAGATCGTTGATGTCGCTTTCGCGGGCACCATCGAACACCGGCGTCGCGATCGGCACACCATTGCGCAGGTTCCCGGCGAGCTCGATGATCTCGCTATCTTCCTGCGGCATTTCCTGGTCTGCACCATAAGCCGTTGTCAGCGCCGACTTCAGCGCCTTCATGTCATGATTCTGGTGGAACTCGTTCAGCGCGTTATCGATGATCCGGCCGAGACCACGGCAGGCCCAGCCTGTGTGAGTCTCAAGGATCTGACCGATGTTCATACGCGACGGAACGCCCAGCGGGTTCAGCACGATATCGACCGGCGTGCCGTCTTCCAGGAACGGCATGTCTTCGAGCGGGTTGATCTTGGAGATAACCCCTTTGTTGCCGTGACGGCCGGCCATCTTGTCGCCCGGTTGAAGCTTGCGCTTCACGGCGAGGAAGACTTTCACGATCTTCATCACGCCCGGAGGCAGATCGTCGCCGCGCTGGACCTTCTCGACCTTGTCGTTGAAGCGGGCATCAAGCTCGCGCATCGACGCGTCGAATTGTTCCTGCATGGCGTCGAGTTCGGATTGTGCCTTCTCGGACTTCAGCGCCACATCCCACCATTGCTTGTGGGTCAGCTCTGCAAGAGCAGCGGCGTCGATCCGGCCCGGCTTGAAGCCTTTCGGGCCAGCTGCCGCGTCCTTGCCGACCAGGAACTCCTCGAGGCGGCCATAGATGTTCCGCTCAAGGATTGCCTGTTCGTCTTCTTTGTCTTCTTGCAGCTTCTCGATCTGCTCACGTTCGATCTGAAGGGCACGCTGGTCCTTGTCGATGCCGTGGCGGTTGAAGATGCGGACATCCACAACCGTACCGGCGTCGCCCGGAGGCACGCGCAGCGAGGTGTCGCGAACGTCGGAGGCTTTCTCACCGAAGATGGCGCGGAGGAGTTTCTCTTCCGGCGTCATCGGGCTTTCGCCCTTCGGCGTGACCTTGCCGACGAGGATGTCGCCAGCCTTCACTTCGGCGCCCACAGCCACGATGCCGGCTTCGTCGAGGTTGCGCAGGGCTTCCTCACCGACGTTCGGAATGTCGCGGGTGATCTCTTCCGGGCCGAGCTTCGTGTCACGGGCGGCGACTTCGAATTCCTCGATGTGGATCGAGGTGAAGACGTCGTCACGCACGATGCGCTCGGAGATCAGGATGGAGTCTTCGAAGTTGTAGCCATTCCACGGCATGAACGCCACGAGCACGTTGCGGCCAAGCGCCAGCTCGCCCAGGTCCGTAGACGGACCGTCGGCGATGATGTCGTTCTTGACGACCACGTCGCCCACTTTGACGATCGGACGCTGGTTGATGCACGAGTTCTGGTTCGAGCGGCGGAACTTCGCGAGACGGTAGATGTCGACGCCGGAATTGCCCTGGTCGATCTCATCCGTTGCGCGGACCACGATGCGAAGTGCGTCGACCTGCTCGACCACCCCTGCCCGGCGGGCAACGATGGCGGCGCGGCTGTCGCGAGCCACAACCGCTTCCATGCCGGTGCCGACGAACGGCGCTTCCGACTTCACAAGCGGCACAGCCTGACGTTGCATGTTCGAACCCATGAGGGCGCGGTTAGCGTCGTCGTTTTCGAGGTACGGGATCAGCGCCGCAGCGACCGAGACGACCTGTTTCGGAGACACGTCCATGAACTGGATGTCGTCTTTCGAGACCATGGTCGCTTCGCCAGCCACACGGGCGTTGACGAACTCGTTCATCAGCTCGCCCTTGGCGTTCACTTCGGCATTGGCCTGAGCGATCGAGTAGATGCTTTCTTCCATCGCCGAGAGGTACACGACCTCATCGGTTTGCTTGCCCTGCACAACCTTGCGGTACGGGCTTTCGATGAAGCCGTACTTGTTGACGCGGGCATGGGTGGCCAGCGAGTTGATCAGACCGATGTTCGGGCCTTCCGGCGTTTCAATCGGGCAGATGCGGCCATAGTGGGTCGGGTGCACGTCGCGCACTTCGAAGCCGGCACGCTCGCGGGTCAGGCCACCCGGGCCAAGCGCCGAGAGACGACGCTTGTGGGTGATCTCGGACAGCGGGTTGGTCTGGTCCATGAACTGCGACAGCTGCGAGGAGCCGAAGAATTCACGCACGGCCGCCACAACCGGCTTCGCGTTGATCAGGTCATGCGGCATGACCGTGTCGATATCGACCGAGCCCATACGCTCCTTGATCGCGCGCTCCATGCGCACGAGGCCGATACGGTAGTTGTTTTCCATCAGCTCCCCGACGGAACGGACGCGGCGGTTGCCGAGGTTGTCGATGTCGTCGACTTCGCCCTTGCCGTCTTTCAGGTCGAGGATGACCTTCATGACGCCGATAATGTCGTCGTGACGCAGAACGCGCATGTCGTCGGCAGCGGACTCATAGCCCTTCACGGCCACGCCAAGGCGCATGTTCATCTTCACCCGGCCAACAGCCGAGAGGTCATAGCGCTCCGGATCGAAGAAGAGCTGGCCGAACAGGGCGTCAGCGGCGTCCTGGGTCGGCGGCTCGCCGGGGCGCATCACGCGGTAGATGTCGGACAGGGCTTCGAAACGGGTTTCGTTCTTGTCGGCTTTCAGCGTGTTGCGCAGCCACGGGCCACGGCCCGAAGCGTCGATGTCGAGCACTTCGATCGTCTTGATGCCGTATTCGCGCATCTCGGCGATGATTTCCTCTTCCAGCATGTCGCCGGCTTCGCCGAAGATTTCACCGGTTTCGAGGTTCACCACGTCGCGGGCAAGGAACTTGCCGACCAGGGCTTCCGACGGCACGAGGATCTCGTCCGTGCCGCCTTCAGCGACGCGTTTCGCCTTGAGGGCGGTGATCTTCTTGCCGGCTTCGGCGATGGATTTCTTCGACTTGGCGTCGATCAGGTCGAATTCCGGCTTCACGCCTTTCCAGGCGTCGGCACGGAAGCCGGTGATCCAGCCCTTCTTGTCCATCCGGTAGATGGAGTGGGAATAGAACAGGTCGAGGATCTGCTCGGTGTCATAGCCGAGTGCGTATAGCATCGTGGTCGCCGGCAGCTTGCGCTTGCGGTCGATCCGGATGTTCAGGACGTCCTTGGCATCGAACTCGAAATCGAGCCACGAGCCGCGGTACGGAATGATGCGGGCAGCGAACAGAAGCTTGCCGGACGTGTGGGTCTTGCCCTTGTCGTGGTCGAAGAACACACCGGGTGAGCGGTGCATCTGCGAGACGATCACGCGCTCGGTGCCGTTGACGACGAACGTGCCCTTCTCGGTCATCAGCGGGATGTCACCGAGATAGCATTCCTGCTCTTTCACTTCCTTGACCGAGCGTGCGCCAGTGTCTTCGTCGACATCAAAGACCACGAGCTGCAGACGGACCTTCAGGGGGGCCTGGAAGGTCAGGTCGCGCTGCATGCATTCTTCAACATCGAACTTCGGCTGTTCGAACTCGTAGGAGACATATTCGAGCGTTGCCCGCTCGGAGAAGTCGGTGATCGGGAACACGGATTTGAAAACACCGCCCAGGCCATCGTCCGTGCGCTTTTGCGCCGGCGTGTGCATCTGAAGGAAGTGCTCGTAGGACTCGCGCTGAACCTCGATCAGGTTGGGCATTTCAATGGCTTCGGGAATGCGCCCGAAGGATTTGCGGATACGTTTCTTTTCCGTGAAGGAGAGTGCCATCCCAGGATCCCAATTTTGTCGTCACAGCCACTCTGGCCGTGACCTTATCGCCAGAACGCGAGTACGCGGCAGCCCCAAATGGAACTGCCGCGCAAGTCTTTGAAAGGGCTGCGCCTCGCGCGAACGCCGCCCGAATGTAAAGCCGCCGAAGCTTACTTGAGTTCGACTTTTGCGCCGGCTGCTTCAAACTTCTTCTTGATCTCTTCGGCTTCAGCCTTCGGAGCACCTTCCTTGATCGGCTTCGGTGCGCCTTCAACGAGATCCTTGGCTTCTTTCAGACCAAGGGCCGGCACGATTTCGCGCACCAGTTTGATGACTTCGATTTTCTTCGCACCGGCTTCGGTCAGAATGACGTCGAATTCGGTTTTTTCTTCAGCGGCAGCGGCCGGAGCATCGCCACCGGCAGCAGCTGCGACAGCGACCGGAGCAGCAGCGGAGACGCCCCACTTCTCTTCGAGAAGTTTTGCGAGGTCAGCGGCTTCGAGAACGGTAAGCGCCGAAAGGTCTTCGACGAGTTTTTCGAGGTTTGCCATTTTGGTAATTCCTGTTGGGTTCGATTGATTTGGTATTCAGATTGCGGAAACGATGTCTCAGGCTGCGTCTTTGTTGGCGTAGGCCGAGACGACGCGAGCGAGCTGGCCAGCCGGGGCTTGCAGAACGCCGGCGATTTTCGTCGCAGGTGCCTGAATGAGGCCGATAAGCTTGCCACGAAGCTGGTCGAGAGAAGGCAGTTTTGCCAGAGCTTCGACACCTTTGGCATCGAGGACCTGGTCGCCCATCACGGCGCCGATGATTACGAGTTTCGCGTTGGTTTTTGCGAACTCGTCGGTCGCTTTCGCGGCCGCCACCGGGTCAGCCGAGAATGCGATTGCCACAGGACCCTGGAACAGGGCCTTGGCTTCATCGCCACCCGTACCCCCGAGCGCAATTTGCGCGAGGGTATTCTTGACCACCTTCAACTGCGCGCCGTCCTTACGGAGCATGCCACGCAGTTTCGTCATTTCCGCAACAGACAGACCGGTATAGTGGGTCACAACGACCGCACCGGACTCAGCGAAAACCCCTTTCAGGGATTCGAGAGCCACTGATTTTCCAGCTTTATCCATAGCGGGTCTCCAATAGAGGCGCCCGGACCATCCGGCCGCCCTGGTAATCGCCTTCCGGCCGAAGCCTTCCAGCGCCTGCCCAGGGATTGGCCGTTTATCCGGTTAGCCAAAAATAGGGAAAACCCTATTTTTTCGAACCAAATCAACGCCTCACCCCGTCTGCATAGGTGGCCAAAAAGCCGTTATCTCGTTCGAAAACGTGACCTATGGTCATGGACAGGAAAACGGGAGGCCCCCGATACACATCGGTGAACTCCCGTCAAGAGCGGGGTGTTAACGGTTTATCCCCAAGCTCGCAAGCCCCTTTGCTGAGAAAAAGTCAAGGCATGGGTCATTAAGGTGCCGTAAGCCCCTGCCCCACGTGCCCGGTCCTCCCGGACACCCTGCTCACCCCTTCATGCCCCATTGCCCATCCGGATGGAAGATACGCCAGCAAAAAGCCCGGCACCTTGCGGGGCCGGGCTTCCTGAATTTGTCTGCCGTGAAGCGCGAACGCTTACTGGCTGATCTGGGTCGTGTCGATCGTGACGCCAGCGCCCATGGTGGACGAGAGCGAGATCTTGCGCACGAACGTGCCCTTGGCGCCCGACGGACGGGACTTCACGAGGGCGTCGAGGAACGCGGAGATGTTCTTCGCGATGTCAGCTTCGGTGAACGAGGCCTTGCCGATGCCGGCGTGGATGATACCGGCTTTTTCGACGCGGAACTCGACCGAGCCGGACTTTGCGTCCTTGACGGCCTGAGCGACGTTCGGGGTCACGGTGCCAACTTTCGGGTTCGGCATCAGGCCACGCGGGCCGAGCACCTTACCGAGACGGCCGACGACGGCCATCATGTCCGGCGTTGCGATGACACGGTCGAAGTCCATGAAGCCGCCCTGGATTTTCTCCATGAGGTCTTCAGCGCCGACGATGTCAGCACCGGCAGCCGTGGCTTCTTCTGCCTTCTTGTCCTTCGCGAACACGGCGACGCGGACGTCTTTGCCCGTGCCAGCCGGCAGGTTGACCACACCGCGGACCATCTGGTCAGCGTATTTCGGGTCAACGCCGAGGTTCACGGCAATCTCGACGGTCTCGTCGAACTTTGCCTTGGCGTTGGACTTCACCAGCGCGACAGCGTCGGTGATGGTGTAGGATTTCGTCGTGTCGACGGTTTCTGCGATTGCGCGTGCGCGCTTACCTGCTTTTGCCATGGTGCTTACTCCACAACCGTGAGGCCCATCGCGCGGGCGGACCCGGCGATGATTTTGGCCGCTGCATCGAGGTCGTTGGCGTTCAGATCGACCATTTTCATTTCGGCGATCTCCCGCACCTGCGCCATGGTCACCTGGCCGACCGTGTCGTAGCCCGGTTTCTTGGAGCCCGAAGCCGGCTTTTTGCCGAGCTTCAGTTTAGCGGCCTTCTTCAGCAGCACAGTCGCCGGAGGCGTCTTGGTGACGAAGGTGAACGATTTGTCCTGGTAATAGTCGATGACGACCGGGGTCGGCAGACCGGGTTCCATGCTCTGCGTCTTGGCGTTAAACGCCTTGCAGAATTCCATGATGTTGATACCGCGCTGACCGAGTGCCGGGCCGACGGGCGGCGACGGGTTGGCTTGGCCGGCGGGAATCTGGAGCTTGAGCTGCCCCAGCAGTTTCTTAGCCATATTGTCCTCTCGAACGTTTCAGATGGGGCGGTGGTCTTTCGATCCGCCCGGTTGCTTAGTGAGGTTCCGTGGTCTGGCCTGACTAAAGGCCTCCCACAGAAGCGGCGCATATGGCGCAAAGCAAAGTCGCGGTCAAGCCGGACGGGCAGGCCCCTGCCCTACATCAGGGCATAGCCCTTGGCATTGATGTAGCGGACCAGTTCATCGGCGCGGCGGCCCGGGTCCGGGTGAGTGGACATGAATTCCGGCGGGCGCTGGCCCTTGGAATTGGAGTCCATCAGCTGCCACAGGCGCACCGACTGTTTCACGTCATAGCCAGCCTGGTGCATGTAATCGACGCCAAGCTTGTCGGCCTGCAGCTCATGCGCGCGACTGTAAGGCAGGATCACACCGAACTGCAGCGCCGCGCCGCCAAGCACGCCCAGCTGAGGGCCATACTTCGACAGGGTTTCGGACTGCGCCACCGCCACCTGGCCGACCGCTATGGCCATCTGGCCCACCATCTGCTGCGAATAGCGCGCTGCAGCGTGCTTGCCGACGACGTGGCCCGTTTCATGTCCGAGAACCGAAGACAGCTGATCGTCATTCTCGGTCAGTTCGGTAATACCACGATACACGCCGACCCGGTTGCCGGGCATCACGAACGCGTTCACGTCATCGGTGTCGAACACGGCCACGTCCCAGTTCTGCCCGGGCGCGATATGCCCCTGCTTCTCCGCCCCGTGCAGCGTCTTCTCCCACACGTTCAGGACGCGGCTCTTCAGCCGGGAGTTCGCCGTCACCGGCGTCTGCGCTTTCATATCGGTCCAGGCGGACGCGGCCATCGTGGCGATCTGGCTGTCACCGACCAGAAGCAACTGGGATTGCCCGGTCGCCGCGTTGGTTTCACAGCCGGTGACGAACGGAAACACCGTGCCGGCGGCGAGACCCGAGATAATCGCCCGGCGCGACAGGTTGATGCGTGGGGCACCGTCGAGAATCGCGCTGTCGAAATTGATCCGTTGGGTCATGGGGCTCTCCAAAAATCTGGCCAAAAATCGGGTGGGGCAAGGTTAAACCTGCGCTGGCAAAAAGCAATCGCACCCCGCCTTAATGCGCTCCACCCTCACCGGTTCCGGCTGAACCCTGCCTGAATGGTCAGACGCTTTCAGCGTCACCGACCAAAACAGCCGCCTGCTCCACCCAGCCTTCGCGGACGATGCGGCCGTTGAAATTGAGATGCTCATCGACCCAGGCGACATTCTCCGGCGACCAAGCTGCGATCTGGTCATAGTGCCAGACGCCCAGCTCGTTCAGCAGGACCTGGATCTTCGGACCGATGCCGCCAATCAGGGTCAGATCGTCCGGATGGCCCTCGACAGGCCCCGGCATGGACAGGGGGCGCTCAGACACGGCCTCTCCGGTCGGCTCGTAGGAGAGGTCCGCTTCGCCATCCTCATCTTCGTCCTCGACCTCGTCGTCAAACGCGTCGGCGTCATCTTCCGACTCGTCTTCATCCTCATCGGCCTCGTCCAGCTCATCGTCTTCGGCGTCAGCATCGATTTCGTCAGACTCGTCGTCGTCTTCGGAGTCATCCGCTTCGTCTGACTCCTCATCATCATCCTCGGCGTCGGCTTCATACTCGCCGTCGTCTTCGTCGTACTCGCCGTCCTCATCGTCCTCGGACTCTTCGAGGTCGTCCTCGTCTTCGTCCTCATCCTCGTCTTCAGACTCTTCGAGATCGACTTCATCATCCTCATCGGACTCGTCGTCATCTTCCTCGGATGCGTCATCATCCTCGTCGGCGTCGAAGTCATCGTCTTCGTCAGAAGCCTCTTCGTCTTCGTCGTCGGCTTCGTCTTCCTCATCACTCTCGTCGTCTTCGTCGGTCTCGGACTCATCGTCTTCGGAAGCCTCGTCTTCGAGGTCTTCTGCGTCGTCGTCCTCGTCTTCGACGTCGCCGTCCGCGTCTTCATCGTCTTCGACATCATCAAGGTCGTCTGACAGCTCTTCTTCGTCGTCTTCGACGAAATCTTGCTCGTCATATTCCTCGTCCGAGAGGACATCCTCGTCAGCGTGATCCGCCTCGTCGAGGGATTCCTCTTCGTCGTTCGACACGTCAGCGAACGGGTCTTCTTCAGCTTCCGCCTCGGCGAGGTCTTCCTCGACCAGAACAGCTTCGACCGCCTCAGCAATCTCTTCCTCGACCGCCTCGTCTTCTTCGGCAACGACGTGCGGGTCATCAAGCTCGTCCAGCGTCGCCTCAGCGCCGATCAGCACATCGTCCGCGAGAGGCTCAGCAGCTTCTTCGACAAACGCCTCAGCGTCGGACACTTCCACCGCATCCGCCTCTTCCATGCCGCCCTCGAAATAGGCCAGGCGCCCTTCAAGGAAGCGGTTCCGCCAGCGCAGGCGCGCCATTTCCTCATTGCTGTCGTCCGGCGCAGCAGGAGGGGCCTCTGCCGGCACCTTGGCCAGCTCGGCTTCCAGCGATTCCACGCGCTGTTTCAGATAGTCCGCTTGCCATTTCAGCTTGGACAGGCCTTCCTCGTCGACCGAAGGGATGGCTGCCATCACAGGCGCAGCCTCCGCCGCAACGGCGGGTGCAGCGCTGGCCTCTGCAAGCTGAGCTTCCAGACGCTGCACACGCGCTTCGAGATGGCGATTGCGCCAGATCAGTGAGGGGGTTTCTTCCTCGTCCCCTGCTCCGCCAGTAGATGCGGCGGCAACCGGCTGAACCTCATCCGCCGGCACGCAGGCCGGAGGCAGAACGATGGTTGGCATCTCGGTCTTGTCACCGGTTGGCGCGGTTGCGGGCGCACTTGCCGGAGTTCTGCCAGCGCTCGATTTCAGCGCATTCAGCTCGGCCTTTGCCTTCTGCAGTTCGGTTGTCAGGTCAGAGATCTTGCGCGCCGAGGCGTCCGCGACACTGCCGCCTTCGCCCCGCTGGGCCCGCTGGGCCGCAAACAGGCTTTCGATTTCCTCACGCGCCTGTTCCAGCTCCGTCAGCGCAATGTCCTTGTCGACAATGGACTTGCGCATTTTCCCGGTCAGCAGAATGCCGCGCACGGTCCAGCCGAGCATCAGGGCGAAAACTGCAGCCGCTGTCAGCGCCATCCACATATGCGTTACAAGCCAAGCCATTATTCGCTCCGTGTCAGAACCCTGAACTCAATAAACCGGTTCGCAGCCCGGTCTGCCTCTGCGTCAATAGACTGCGCAAGCTGGTCTGGGCCATAGCCAAGCGCAGACATCCGGGCCGGGTCAAACCCTGATGCCAATATAAACGTCACCACTGCTTCCGCGCGGGCCGTGCCGAGTGCAATATCTGCATCAGGATCCGTCTCCGCATCTCCATAACCCTGCACGCCCAGTATCAGGTCAGATGGGCAGAGATGTGACACTGCCAGCAATTTATCCAGCGCCGCGCCGCTGTCGCGGGAAAGCACCGCGCTGCCTGGGTCAAACCGGATCGGATTGGCCGTCAGCACCGCATCGAAAGCTGTCTGGCAGGATGCCGCCGGATCGGTGTCAAAGCGGATGCCATCCACTTCCGGAACCGGCACGTTGACGGGATAGGCCCAGACGGTTGCGGGCCAGTCGCCACCGGCGCTGTTCATGTCCTGCGTCAGGTAGTCCAGCGTGCTCGCCGGCGCTTCGCCCTCGACGGCAAGGCCGACATCGCCCTCCCCCGGATAGACGCCCATCTCGCCATTCCGGAAGCGCGCAAAATGCGGCAGGCCTGCCCGCACGCTGTCCAGCCAGCCAGCCGGCATGGCCGGGGCAAGCTCCATCTGATCAATGACTTCGCCGCCATAGTTGGCCTGCGCAATGCCCAGCAATTCGCGCCGCTCTTCGTCACTGTGCACCTTGCCGGACAGGACAAGCCCGTCGCCGGTATGCAGCGCCGACCAGACCGGCAGCCCATGGATCAGCGGCTCGCCGCGATACGGTGCCGTGAGGGTCGAAACTTTGGCAGACAGGCGGGCGCGCTCGGCCGGGTCCGGCGCCAGACCGCTCACCCGCAGTGTGTCGTCCATCAGATGCACCTCGCCGGAATCCAGTTCGCTCAGCAGGTCGAGTCCAAACCGGGCGACGCCCTGCCAGTTACCGCCCGGCGAACCTGCCGCGACCTGCATATGGCTTTCGGGGAGAATGCCGCCGGAATAGCGCGCCGCTTCCGCTTCGATCTGTTCCGCGATCCGCCGCGATGGCACATATCCAGACAGGACAATCCGGCCATCCGCCAGTTTCTCGGCGCGCCAGACATAAGGCGAAACAGGCCGGGCCGGATCGACGGCCACTTCCACAACCGTCACACCGCCAAGGACGACGCCCCCGCCCCAAGCGGCGTGCAGGACCGCTTCAGCCGCGTCCATAGCCGCGTCCTCCGAGGGCGCGGCCCCCAGAAGCACGGCGCGTTGGCCGTTCATGCGTACATGCGCCCAGTCAAAACCATTCTGGGCAAGGGCGGCGTTGGCATCCTGCTCAAGCTGCGCGGCCAGGTTTGCAGGCCGCTGCGGAGACTGATAGAGCCCCCACCATCCCGTTGCCAGAAGGCCTGCGAGCGCGATGAACGCAAACAGGTAATCAAGCATTTTCATTCGGGACCCCGCTAACCTCCTGTTAGGCATTCCCTTTGCTTTGGGATGCCCTATTCAGGGACCCGTCGCAAGAGTCCCGCCGCACGCTCAGGCCTACATGAAACGACCACCCGAAACCCTGACCTCGCCGTCCAATCCCCTGATCAAGACCCTGAAGGGCCTTGAAAGGAAGAAGGAACGCCAGGCGACCGGCCTGTTCCTGGCGGAGGGGGCGCGGCTGGTTGAGCAGGGTCTGGCCAATGGTTGGCAGCCGGACACGGTTGTGGTGGCCACGGCCGTCGCCGACCGTCCGCATATCGCGGCGCTGGCCGAGCGGGCCGAGGCGGCCGGGGCGCGGATCGTGCTGGTGCCGGACCGGCTGATGAGCAAGGTCACCCACAAGGACAATGCGCAGGCCGTTATCGCCACGTTCAGGCAGCGCAGGATCACACTGGATCACATCAGGATCACGGATAAGGCCCGCAAAGCCCTCTATATCGCGCTCTATGAAGTGCGCGATCCGGGCAATCTGGGCACCATCCTCAGGACCGCCGACTGCGCCGGGGCGGACGGGGTCATCCTGGTCGGAACCTGTTGTGACCCTTACAGTTTCGAGGCCGTGCGCGCGTCCATGGGATCGGTCTTCGACATCCCCTTTGCCGCCGCCTCCTACGAAGAATTCGAAGCCTGGCGCCGCGAGGCCGGCCTCACCTCCGTCGCCGCCTCCGTCAACGGCACCGCCCGCCACGATCTGGTGGATCTGCAACAGGATACAGTGATCCTGATGGGCAATGAACAGGCCGGCCTGCCGCCCGAAGTCGAGGCCGACTGCGACCAGCTGGTCCTCATCCCCATGCGCGGCGGCGCCGACAGCCTGAACCTTGCCCAGGCCACTGCGATCATGGTCTATGAGACCTGGCGGCAGCGGGATTTCCAATGAAAACAGAGACAAAGCTGCTGATCGCCGACGACTGGGACGACTATGCCCTGCTCGATTCCGGCCACCTGCAGAAGCTGGAGCGCTTCGGCAGCCAGACCGTCATCCGCCCCGACCCGCAAGCCTTCTGGGAGCCCGCCCGCCCGGTAGACACCTGGCGCGCCGATGCGCGTTTCTCCAGCAAAAACAATGATGAAGACGGCTCCGGCAACTGGGAAATACTCTCCCCCACGGCGCAGGACACCTGGCCGATGCGCTGGAACGGCCTGACCTTCAATGCCCGCCGCACCGCCTTCCGCCACATGGGCATTTTCCAGGAACATTCGGTCCACTGGCGCTTCGCACAGGACCAGATCCGGGCCGCCAAAGCCCCCGTCAAGGCATTGAATTTGTTCGGTTATACCGGAATGATGTCACTCGCCTGCGGCGCTGCCGGGGCGGATGTCGTCCATCTGGATGCCAGCCCGAAATCGAATGCCTATGGCAAGGAAAACCAGACCCTCAGCGGCCTCGACGACAAGCCCATCCGCTGGATCGCCGACGACGCGATGAAGTTCACCGCACGCGAAATCCGGCGCGGCAACCGCTATGACGCCATCATCCTGGACCCACCGAAATTCGGCCGCGGGCCCAAGAATGAGACCTGGCGATTTGAAGAAAATCTCCCGGAATTACTGGACACTGTGCGCGACCTCCTAAGTGAGCGCCCACGTTTCGTGATCCTCACGGCCTATGCCGTTCGCCTGTCCTATATCGCCCTGGCCCAGGCCCTGGCAGACCGATTGCGCCCCTTTGGCGGAACCATGGAAATGGGCGAAATGGCCCTGCCCCAGAAGGACTCTGACCGCCTCCTGCCGACGGCGATCTATGCCCGGTGGCGCGCCAGCGATTGATCCCGCCGGGTTGTTGGATAAGTCCGCCCCGGGACCACATAAAACACACTATAAACACCATATAAGGACCGTATAAACGGCCCCCCACGCCTGCACGCGTCTTTATTCCCCTGACATCCGGACAAAAGAAAACGGCGGTCCCGAAAGACCGCCGTTCCCAATTTTGCCGTTTGGCGAGCCGACTTAGAAGTCGAACGTCGCACCAACGAAGACGTAACGGCCCAGCGCGTCATAAGACTGCGGGTAGGTGTTGCCGTTACCCGTCGTACCGGTCGAAGCCGAAAGCGGCGGATCGGTATCCAGGACGTTGTTGACGCCGAAGCGGAACGACACCCAATCGCGTGCGGCCCACTGGCCGGCGAGGTCGAAGTAGTTCTGAGCGTCCAGCGTGGAGTCGACCCGGCCGGTTGCGCCGGTGTCGAGGTCCACTTCACCGAGGTAACGCCAAGTACCCGAGATATCGAGACCTTCAACCGGGGTTGCCCAGCTGACGCGGGCGCGGTGACGCCATTCCGGAGTCGGGGTACCGCAGTCGTTGCCGTACTTGCCAACGCAGCCGTACTCAGCAAACGCCTGACCGATTGGGTCATAGTCGAGTGCTTCGAGCCAGGTGCCATTCACCGAGAAGTTCAGCGAACCGTAAGTGCCGATATCCAGGCCATAAGCAGCAGAGAGGTCGACGCCCGAAGTCGTCACGCCACCGATGTTGATGTTCGTGTCGAGCACGTTGCCCGTACCAACCCAGAGCTGTCCATTGCCGTTACGCTGGATCCGGCCGCAGGCATCTGCGTCGTTTTCCAGGTAGCAGAGCTGCATGGTGACCGAGGCGCCAACCGTCGAAATCGCATCCGTGATTTCGATGTTGTAATAGTCAACCGATGCCGAGAGGCCCGGAATGAAGGACGGGGTCGCCACGAAGCCGATCGTGTAGGTCTTGGCTTCTTCAGGCTGAAGGTCGGGGTTACCGCCCTGCAGATAGTTGTACTGACCAGCCGGGGAATTCAGAGCACCACCGTCGGCCTGAGCCTGGGTGACCTGCCACGGGTTGGTACCGATACAAGCTGCACCACCGGTGCCGTCAGCGGCCGGGTCGGTGAAGTCGCAAAGGTCATCGTCCAGGTCGAACAGGTTGAAGCCCTGAGCCTGGAAGAGGTCGATCACGTTCGGAGCGCGAACGGCCTGCTGGTAGCTGGCGCGGAAGCGAATGTCCGACGTCGGGGCATAGTCGCCGCCGATTTTGTACGAGTCGGAGCTGATGCCCGTCGAGTAATCGGAGTAGCGGTAAGCACCTTCGATCGACAGAAGCTCAATACCAGGCTTGCCTTCGACCAGCGGCATCTGGAATTCGCCGAACACGTCATAGGTGTCGATTGCACCGGAAAGACCGATGGTCGGGCCACCCTGGCCAGCACCGTCACCCGTTGCGAACGAGTTGTCGGTGACCGATTCCAGAGAGTCGCGACGGTATTCAGCACCGAACGCGACCTGCAGACCGTTTTCAGCAGCGGCGCTCTTGAAGCCGTACTGACCGAGGTCGCCGGTGATCGAGCCCGTCACGACGTTTTGAGTCGTCGTACCGTTCTGAAGCAGCGGAACCTGCAGATAGGACAGAGCAGCGTCCGTCACGTTGCCAATGGTGAAGATATCCCACGGAACACAGTTCGGATCGGTGCCGTCCAGAACGCTTGCGCAAACTGCATTGCCGGAGCCGTCATCGACAACGTTCAGGGAGCGGTTCAGGCGCGTGACAGAGAACTCGTTCGTGTAAGCGCGGGTCAGAGAGACCTGAGCATACGAAGCCGAGACGTCATAAGACCAACCCGGAGCCTTGTAGAGCTCGCCGCGAAGACCGGCAACGCCACGATAGGTCTGGTAGCCGAGGTGGTCCTGACGACCGCCGCCTTCGACGTTGCGACGAGCGATGTACATGGCAATGGAGTCACCAGCGGTGACCATGGCCGGCGTACAGCCGATAGCCGTGAGCTGCGAAGCCGAGATCAGCGGGTTGTCGCAGTTCAGCGTGCTGGTTGCGAAGAAGTTACCCGTCGGGGCGATCTGCGAGTTCGACTCATAGTCCATGAACATGAACTGCGTGTAGGCGTCGACATTGTCGTTGATCTGATAGTGGCCGTTGAAGCCAACCGTGTAGCGCTGGTCAGGACGCTGGTAGAAGTTCAGCGGGCCGTAGTTGTACTGGTCGAGTGCCGAGTTGAAGTCCCGGAATTCGCCAGTCGTCTGGTCGATCGTGTAGTCAAACGTGTCGAAGTCAGTGAAACGGCCCGGGTACGACGTCGACGAACCACCGCAGGTGAACGCGGTCGCCGAAGCAGAACCGATAGCACAAGCGGAGTAGTCGCGATCAGCTTGCATGACTTCATCGTTGTTACGATAGCCAAGCCAGGCGGTCAGGTTGCCACGACCGTCATCAGTATTGATGCCCATGATGGCGGTGATCTCTTTCGAGTACCCATCCATCACATTGTCGTCAGGTAGAGCGAACTGAGCCGGGTTGGTCGTCGCGCGGTCTGCGATCACGTCACGCAGGTTGCCGTTCGTGTCGTAGTCGTTGTTGTGCTGGTAGAAACCGTACTGGGTGTCGATCTGCACGCCTTCGAAGTCGTCCTTCATGATGAAGTTGACGACGCCCGAGATCGCATCCGAACCGTAGACAGCCGAAGCGCCGCCCGTCAGCACGTCAACGCGCTCAACAAGTTGACCCGGGATCAGGTTAAGGTCAGCAGCGGCATCGTTCGGCGAACCGTAAGGCATGCGTTTGCCGTCGATCAGGACCAGCGTACGGGTCGAGCCGAGGTTCCGGAGTGAAACAGTTGCCGTACCGGATGCACCGTTGGAAACGGTCGAGTTCTGAGCCGCGAAGGCCTGCGGCAGCTGGGTCACGAGGTCTTCGACGCGCGTCACGCCCTGCAGCTTGATGTCTTCTGCGGACACCGAGGACACCGGGCTGGTGGTCGTCAGGTTCGGCGATGCGATGCGCGAGCCCGTCACGTAGACAGTCTGCTGGCGTGCCGTTGCATCTTCCGCTGCGGCAGGCGCAACGGTATCAACCGCGTCGTCTTCCTGAGCGATGGCGATCATGCTCGCCTGCGCCATGAATGCTGCACCCGCAAAGACGGATGAAGCAAGCAGGCGGGACTTCATTGATTTCCCGTTCACTATATTACCTCCAAAAATTGAACCGCGCCTATTCAAGACGCACGCCCGGACCCCTGAATCCGGGACTTGGCTATATCGATAAGGCGCCTGTCACGGCAGCGTCAACGTGCCGTTACCGTTCTGTCATCGAAACCGTCGGGGTGTGGTTTATTTGCCTCAGTTACAGGCGGAAGACATTGTCAGGTCAGCACGAAGCTGAGGACAACCAGCCCAAGCAACAGCATAAACAGCACGGTTGTGCCCATAAACAGCAATATGGCGGTACGAAGCGCCGCCATGAACATGCCCGTTCCATAGGTGACGCGGAGCTGCCGGTAGAGGTACCAGATGCCCCAGAGGGACCCGATTGTGATCAACCAGCCCGTCCCGATCCCCAGGCAGGCCTCGCACAGCAACAGCAACGTCGCCAGAAAATAAACGAAAGTCTGGAAGTGCAGCGCCGTGATCACATGGTCGTAGACATAGATACGCCGGTGCCATGCGTAGAGCACGGTCAGCATCAATGCCAACAGAGGCATGAACATCAGGCTGAAGCGCGGCGACCATTCGCGGAAACGGGCTGCAAACTTGCTCTGGTTCTCGAAAACACGGGCAAACTGGTTGCTCGCGGCCTTCATGGTCTCGATTTCCGCGTCTGAGGCCCCTTTTTCGGCGTTCTGTTCGATGGCGGCATTGAGCGCTTCGCGGTCGACCTTCCCTTCCCCATCCACGAACGGCAGAGCGAGGCCGGAATTCAGCTGCTTGATCGTGGATTCGATGGCAGCTTTCGCCTCAGGCGCGAGTTCCTCATCCTCCAGCTGGAGCTTAAGAGTTTCAACGGCGCTGGTACGATCCGCATCGGTGAGGACACTGTCTCCACGGGGATCCAGGTGCCAGTTCTCATACCAGCCAAGCCGGTCGCCGAGGCCGAATACGGTGAGAAAGAACAAGACCGACGCCAGCAGGAAGAGACGGAACGGCGGTACATAGCGGGCCCGTTTGCCGTCCAGATAGTTGCGGGTCATGCGGCCCGGCCGGAACAGGAGCATCGGCACCGAGCGCCACAGGCGGCTGTCCAGCGCGAACGTGTCGGCAAGGCTGGACATTACGAGCCCGAAGAAAGGCCGGTGGAAGTTCGAGGCGAGCTGGCCGCAGCGCGTGCAATAGCGCTCGACCACCTCCGCCCCGCAATTGCGGCATGGCTCGCCCGACTGGACCGGATGATGCTCGCCCGAGTTCAGAGCGCCGAGGGAGGCTGCCCCCATGGCTTCCATGTCATGGCTCATGCCGCCTCCCCTCTTATCGCGACTTTTATTCGCCCGTTTTCATACCATCCCGGCACATGAAGCGCGAGCGGTGCTGGTCCTTGGCGTTGTCCTCGTATCCGGTCAGCGTGGGATCGACCAGGTTCTTGGTGACCTGGAACCACATCGGCGTGATCGGATAATCGTTCAGCATCAGCTCTTCGGCCTCTGCAAAGGTCTCCGCCCGCTTTTTCAGGTCGAGTTCCGAATTCGAGCGGATCAGAAGCGAGTCATATTCCGGATTGTTATAGTCGCCATAGTTCTGCTGGCCGGTGTCGGATTTCAGCAGGTATAGGAAATTGATAGGATCGTCGAAGTCGGCGACCCAGGCGGCATCCGCAACCGAGAAGTCAGACTGGCGCAGGCGGGCGTACAGGACTTTCGTGTCCTGCTTCACAATGGTCGGCTTCACCCACGGGGCAATGTCAGACCAGTTGGCCTGGGCGACCGGGGCCACTTTCGGGTTGTCGTCGGTCGAGCGGTGGATGAATTCGAACTCGAGCGGTTTGTTCGGGCCGTAACCGGCCTCTTCCAGCAGGCGCTTGGCCTCGGCCAGCCGGTCGGCACGCGACTCGGTCTCCCAATCCACGTGCGGGCGCGCGACGTCGTAATTGTCGACCCCCGGCGGCACGAAGGAATAGGCTGGCACATAGCCCGGTGTCAGCACGCTTTTCACCATGAATTCCCGGTCGAGCGCCATGGCCAGCGCCTTGCGCACGCGGACATCGTCGAACGGCGGGGCCTTGGTGTTGAACGACCAATAGGTCGTGATCAGGGCCGGCGTGGTGCGCGGCCAACCGGGCAGCTTGGCTTCCACTTCGGACTGGCGGGCGCCGTCGAAGGCGTTGTTGATGTCGAGGCCGCCGGACAGGATCTTGTTCTCGACCGAGGTCAGGTCTTCCAGCTCGAAATAGACGACGCGGTCAAAGCATACATCATCCGCGCCGAAGCCGGTCGGGTTCTTGTCGGCCACGAGCTGATCGCCCGTGCGCCAGTAGACCAGCTTGTACGGTCCGTTCACCACGATGTTGTCAGGCTGGATCCAGGCATCGCCATAGGCCTCGATGGCTTTGCTCGGCACCGGATAGGTCGTGTAGTGCGACAGCAGGCCCGGCAGGTAAGGGGCCGGGTATTCCAGAGTCAGTTCCAGTGTCTTGTCGTCGATGGCACGGGCGCCAAGCTCTTCCGGCGGCAGCTTGCCCTCATTGATCGCGGCGGCGTTCTTGATCAGATAGAGCAGCGAGGAATATTGCGAGGCAACTTCCGGCGACTGGATGCGGCGCAGGCCATAGACGAAATCATCCGCGACAACCGGATTGCCGTCCGACCAGACATAGTCCCCGAGGTGGAAGGTCCAGACGAGGCCATCCGGGCTGGTTTCCCAGCTTGTGGCCATGCCGGGCTGCGGGCGGGCGTCCGGGCCATCGGTGGTCAGGCCGATGAACATGTCGCCGATGATGATGTTCTCCCATTGCGCCGAGGATTTGTGCGGGTCGAGCGTGTCGACCTTGGCCGAGATACCGCGGCGAAGCGTCGGGACGTCTCCGGCCTTTTCACCGCCCCCGCCGCCGCAGGCAGCAAGAACGAGGGCCATGGCACCGGCGGCCGCGAGGCGCGGCATACGGGAGAAAATCATTCACATACTCCAATTCGATTGGGACTTGGGTGTCTTGTTGGGCTGTTTGCTGCCAGATGGCGGAAGAAATGAAAAGACTTTGCTGAATTTCGGTGAACAGAAGCTGAGTTTGCCCGCAAACTGTAGCGTGCCCTTTCCGCACCGTCCCGGATTTGCCAGAAAAGACCGGAACAAGAGGCCGCGAAGGCCTGAACCCCCGAGGAACGCCGTCATGATCCGTCCGCTTGCTCTCATCGCCGTGCTCGGCCTGGCCACCCTGCCCGCGCTGGCCGAAGACGTGTCCACATCCGATGTCTATGCCTGCAAGGACATCGCGACCGACACCGAACGCCTCGCCTGCTACGACGCCGCCGTCGGGCGCCTGAAAGCGGCTGAAGAAGCCGGCGAGGTCAAAACCTTCACCCGCAAGGAAGTGGAAGAGGTAAGGCGCGACAGTTTCGGCTTCTCCATCCCGTCCCTCCCGAAACTCGCTTTTGGCGGCAAGGATGACAGCGGCAAGGACAAATCCGACGAGCTGAAGGAAGTGACCTTCCCGATCGCGTCCATCAGCGGCAAACGCGGCGCACTGAAGATCACTCTGGAAAACGGCCAGGTCTGGCAACAGACCGACACCAAAGGCGTGAACCCGCGCGGCCAGAAGGAAGCCCGGATCTATCAGGCGGCGCTTGGCAGCTACAAGATGAAGCTCGACGGCGGCCTCGCTTTCCGCGCTGAACGGGTAAAATAGCGCCCAACAAGCGGTCGCCTTAGGTCTTTCCTCCCGAATAGCCGCGCGGTCTGTTGATCGGGCGCAACCCTTTTCCTATCCGGACGTATAGAAGGCGAACCGGAAGGAACGACATCATCGCAGGCAAAACCGAGACGGCACAATCGAAACGGGACAGGCTGGCACATGCATTGCGCATCCGCTGGCTGAAGCGGGCGCGGCCACCCGTTCTGTTCGCGCTGATCGGGTTTGCCCTCCTCGCTGTGCCGCATACCGGTCTCGCGCCTGACTGGGACAAGCTGGGCAAATGGCCCGCCGTTGTTGCCTCGATCTTCTTCATTGCCGCAATCGGCTGGGGCATCGGCACACTGGTGGATGGACTGGTCAAGCGGCGCCTTGCAAGGCTGAACTTCAACGAACCGGACAATCTGGAAGCCCGGAAGTCTGCCACACGGCTGGATGTCATCCGCCGCATCTGGACGGTCGCCGTAGGTGTGATCACGGTCGCCGCCGCATTAACCGCGATCCCCGGTGTGAAACAGATCGGCGTCAGCCTGTTCGCCTCGGCCGGGATCGCCGGTATCGCGATCGGCATCGCGGCCCGCCCGATGCTGTCAAACCTGATCGCCGGCCTGCAGATCGCCTTCACGCAACCGATCCGCCTCGATGATGCGGTCGTGGTGGAAGATGAATGGGGCTGGATCGAGGAGATCGGCCTGTTCTATGTCGTGATCCGGATCTGGGACTGGCGCCGACTGATCGTGCCGCTCTCCTACTTCATTGAGCAGCCGTTCCAGAACTGGACCCGCAAATCCGCTTCGATCATCGGCAGCGTGTTCTGGTCGCTCGACTATCGCGCGCCGGTCGCGGACATGCGCGACAAGCTGGCCGAGATCTGCAAGTCGACCCCGCTCTGGGATGGCAATATCGTGAACCTTCAGGTCAGCGATACCGGCACGAACACCATTCAGGTGCGCGCGCTGGCGACGGCAAAGAACTCACCCGACGCCTGGGACCTGCGCTGCCTGATCCGTGAAAAGATGATTGTCTGGCTGCAGGAACAGCACCCTGAAGCCCTGCCCCGTTTTCGCGGCGAGTTCGAGGCTGCGCCGCAAGGGGGTTTCGGCAATCAGGGTATTCAGGCCGGGCGGATGGAATAGACCGCCGTCGCGCTCATCACGATCTTGCCGCCAACCGAAGCCGAGCCGCCTGCGAAGAGGATGGTCCGCGTCCGCCGGTCAATACGGGTGTCGAAGCTCGCCGGGCCCGCGCCGTCGATCCGGGCCGACACGTCCACGGTGACCGAAACCAGATCCACAGATGAGGGCGCGCACAGCGTCTCTGCGGCTGCGCGGATCGCCGCCATCAGGTCCAGCGCAAGTTTTTCGTCCGCCTGAAGCGTCGCTGTCTCGGTCATGTCTTGTGTATCCCCTGTTCCGGTCGCCCCTATCTAACAGGGCGTGCGGAATGGGAAAGGGCCAGGCTGCCCCTCGTCAGAGCCGGCTCAGGCGGCCTTGGTGTCGCTGTCATCCGCTGGAATGGCCGCGTCGAGATCAGAGCCGATCAGGTCACCCAGATGGCCGAAGCCCTCGAGGCCGTGAACTCTTTCCATATGGGTCGAGATCGCCGGCAACAGCGCGCCGATGTCTTTATGGTCCAGACCGATGGCCTGAAGGGAGGTGATCATTTCCCGCGCGACGAGACGCTTGCCGCCAGGGGTCTGTTCGATCATGCGGGCAATCTCACCAACCGGGGCGCCGAGGTCATTGCCCGTACGGGCAGACAGGGCGCGGGCGCCGGGGAGCGTGCGGAACATGGCACTGGCGAAAGGAGACGCCTGACGTTCGGCCGCGTTCAACACGATCCCGAGTGCCTGCTTTGCAAGAGGGTCCGCAAGGCCGTTAGTTTTAGCGATGTGCGCCGTGAGAGCATTTAGCATGGGCGTAGGCACTCCTAAGAATTAACGGCCTTGGGTGGTTCCATTAACTGCTCCCAGCCTTTCCGTTTCGTTACCGCGCCCCCGAAATTCACATGTTGATTGCAGGACAATCTTAGGAAATCGGCCCATTCCGTAAACAAACGCGCCCGGTTTGTTTACGAAGCGTGCTCCGGAGGCCACTATGAATGTCTCGAACAGGGGAAGCGAATGATCCGGATCGGTATCCTTGGTGCGGCGAAGATCGCGCCCAAAGCCATTCTCGAGCCCGCGCGCAAGCGAACCGACTGCCGCGTCGTTGCGGTCGCTGCCCGGGCTGTCGACCGCGCCACGGCCTTTGCCGCAGAGCACGGCATCCAGCATGTCGCCGACAGCTATGACGCGCTGATCGCGCGGGACGATATCGATCTCATCTACAATGCCCTGCCCCCGCACCGGCACGCTGACCTCTCCATCGCCGCCCTGAAGACCGGCAAGGCGGTGCTGTGCGAGAAGCCCTTCGCGATGAATGCAGACGAGGCCGGCAAGATGGCCGAAGCCGCGCGTCAGGCAGACCGGCCACTGATCGAGGCATTCCACTACCGCTTTCACCCGGCCTTCGAACGGGTGCTCAACATCGTTCGCAGCGGACATATTGGTGACATCGTCTCGATGGAATCGGACTTCTCGGTCTCCATCCCCTACCGGCCGGGAGAGCTGCGCCACACGCTGGAAACCGGCGGCGGCGCGCTGATGGATCTGGGCTGCTATTCCATCCACATGCTGCGCACCGTGGCGGGGACAGAGCCAAGCGTCGCCTCGGCGCAATGCCATTGCGACCGGCCAGGGGTAGACATCTCCACCCATGCGCGGCTGAACTTTGGCGGCGATGTCTCCGGCGCGGTGATGACCTCCATGTCTGAGACCGTGACCCGCCGCATCCTGCTGCATGTGGAAGGCAGCCACGGATCTGTCACCTTCACCAATCCGGTCCACCCCCATCGCGGCCATGAGATCATTGTTCAACGCTACGGCCAGACCACGACGGAAACCGTGCCGGGCGAGGTGACCTACGACCACCAGCTGGCACACGTGATCGACGTGCTGGCCGGACGGGCCAAACCGCTGACCGGAGGCGCGGATGCCGTGGCCAACATGCAGGTGATCGATGCGATCTATCGCGCCGCCGGCCTCTCCCCGCGCCCAAGCATGGCAGCATCTTGAAAAGCGGCGCCGCCTCGTGATATGCGGCAGGCATTGCAACAGGCGTTGAGCGCGGTCGCGTCACGAAGACGAGGCAACCGCAGCGCAGGATAAGTCCTGTGTGCGAGGCCGAACGGCACCCTCCAGGACGTATCAAAGCCAGGAGTGAGCCCTTTGAAAACCATTATCGAACCTTTCCGCATCAAATCGGTCGAACCGATCCGCATGACCACGCGCGAAGAGCGCCGGGAGCTGCTGAAGGCAGCCAGCTATAACCTGTTCAAGCTGCACTCGGACGATGTCATCATCGACCTACTGACAGATAGCGGCACCTCCGCCATGAGCGCGGCCCAATGGGGCGCCGTCATGACCGGCGACGAATCCTATGCCGGCGCGCCAAGCTTCTACCGTTTCGAAGCCGCCGTCCGTGACCTGATGGACTTCAAGCACATCATCCCGGCCCACCAAGGCCGCGCGGCAGAACATTTGCTGTTCTCTCTGATCGCGAAGCCGGGTCACGTGATCCCGTCGAACACCCACTTCGACACAACGCGCGGCAATATCGAAGCGATGGGCGCCGAAGCTGTCGACCTGCCGATCCCGGAAGGCAAAGTTCCCTCCCTCGACCATCCCTTCAAGGGCAACATGGACCTTGGCGCGCTCGAAGCGCTGCTGCAGGAAAAGGGTGATTCCGTTCCGGCGGTAATGATGACGATCACGAACAATGCAGGCGGCGGACAGCCGGTGAGCCTCGAAAACATTCACGGCGCGGCGGAGATCGCCCATGCCTACGACAAGGCCTTCTACATCGACGGCTGCCGCTTTGCCGAGAATGCCTGGTTCATCAAGCTGCGCGAGCCGGGCCAGGAAGGCCGTTCCATCAAGGAGATCGTGCGCGACACGTTTCGCGTTGCCGACGGCATGACGATGAGTGCCAAGAAGGACGCGTTCGCCAATATTGGCGGCTGGCTGGCGCTGAACGATGACGCTCTCGCCGAACGTGCACGCACCCGCCTGATCCAGACCGAAGGCTTCCCGACCTATGGCGGCCTTGCCGGACGCGACCTTGACGCGATCGCGCAAGGCCTGAAGGAAATCATCGACGAGGATTATCTGCGCTACCGGGTGCGGACGAATTCCTACATTGCCGACCGGCTGGACGCGATGGGCGTGCCGGTCGTGAAGCCTGCCGGTGGCCACGCCGTGTTCGTGGATGCGCGGGGCTTTCTTCCGCATATCCCGGCGCTGGAATATCCCGGCCAGGCCCTGGCTGTCGCGCTATATGAAGCGGGCGGCATCAGGGGCTGTGAGATCGGAACGGTGATGTTCGGGCGGAAGCCCGACGGCACCGAAGAACCAGCCAGGATGGACCTTGTCCGCCTCGCCATGCCCCGGCGCGTCTACACCCAGTCACATGCCGACTATATCGTTGAAGTGTTCGAGGAGCTTGCGGCCACGAAGGAAAGCCTCCGTGGCCTGAAGATCACCAAAGAACCGCCAATGATGCGGCACTTTACGGCGGAGTTCGCTCCGCTCTGAGGGACTAGGCCGCGTCCTGCGCGCGCTCGATCCACTCTTCGACCTCTTCTTCCATGAAGAGGTCGTCGCCGCGGCGGACCCGCTCGCCTTCCGGCGTCGCAAGGAATTCCGTGGCGAGCAGGAACAGCGTGCGCGCAGGCGCTTCGGCCAGTTCCTTCTTGGTACGGATGCCCGCGCCAACCATGATCTGCACGTCGTGCACGCGCAGGCCCGGAATATCCATCATCAGCCGCGTCTGGTCCTGCCAGTCGCGGATCGTCTCGCTGTCAATATAGTGGACGTCGAGCATGAAGGCGGTTTCCTCGATGTCGCAATCGAGCAGGTCGCCAATCGTGTAGATCTCGACCGCCTCAAGGCGCGCCGCTGTCTTCGGACCGATGGACGGGGCGTCGACAACCGGGTCCTCGCGGGTCAGGCCCGGCGTGTAAGCGCGGACAGGCTCGGGCGCCTCGTCTGATTCCTCATCGGCATCGACGACATCGACGGCATCCTCAGACTCTTCCTCAGCCGCGTCATCATATTCCTCGGCTTCGTCTTCGTCCTCATATTCGGACTCTTCGTCGTCCTCTTCCTCGTCATACTCGTCGGACTCGTCGTCTTCCTCATCGTCGGACTCTTCGTCTTCGTCGTATTCCTCGTCGTCCTCATCTTCGTCTTCGTCGAGTTCTTCTTCGTCGTCTTCGTCTTCGAACTCATCCTCGTCGTCGTCAGACTCGTACTCGTCGTCATCCTCGGACTCATCTTCGTCTTCTTCGAAGTCTTCTTCGTCCTCATCGTCGCTGGCGGACAGGTCGGCTTCCTCTTCCGAGAAATCGGTCTCTTCGAGTTTGGCCAGTTCGTCGGCGTCCAGAATGAGTTCTTCTTCGTCCTCGTCTTCGAAGTCCTCGTCAGCCGCGTCTTCGACCTCGTCGTCGACTTCGTCTTCAATCTCTTCTTCGGCGTCGATTTCCTCTTCGACGTCGGCCTCGGTCTCCTCGTCTTCGTCCGTCATGTCATCTTCGACAGGCGCGTCTTCCTGGGCGATTTCGGCTTCCGCCACCTCTTCGACAGCGGCCTCCTCGATGATGACCTCTTCGGCCACCACAGGCGCTTCTGCGACGATCTCTTCGAGAAGGACCTCGGCTTCCTCGACGTGTGGCGCCTCCCCTTCCGGAGGGACGTGCGCCGAACCAATCGGGCCGATTTCCTGCTTGTCGAGCTGCTTCAGCGGCACACGGAGCACCTGAGAGGCGTGCTGCTTGCGGATGAACTTGTCATCGTCCGGCAGGGTCTTGACGACTTTGCCGGTCTTCTGGAATTCCTTGTACATCCGTTCGACCTGCGCGCGGTCGCCTGCATCAGCCATCTTCGACGTGATCCAGCGCAGCGGGATGTCGAGCGTCTCGATATAGCCCTGCAGGGTGAGGCTTACCTTCGGCGGCGCCACGGCGGCTTCCTCAACGGCCTGCGTCACAATTGCGGCAAAGCCAGCAGTCGCATAGGCGACGAGTTCGGCAATTGCATCACGCATCGTGTCATCAAGACCCGACGGCGGGTCGGACACGCCTTTCTTCAGGTCGTAATGATCGATGAACGTGTTGTAGTAGGTGTTCGACAATGTGGCGCCTTCCAGCACCATGTCGGCAACAAAGCCGGGACCGTCCGGGACCTGAACGTCCGGATACCCGTTCGCATCGATCATCTCATCGATCACGTCGCGGCTCTTCGCGATGGACCATTCCACGGCGCGGTGGATGACGCCCTCTTCCTCGGTCTGGCCGGTATGGAAGGGCTGGATCGGATCAGCGTAATAGTGGCTCAGCACTCCGAGCGCATAGGCCGCCTTGCTCCACTTCTTCTCGCGCAGCAGCTCGACGGAGCGGGCATACCACTCCATCGCCTTGCCGGGCGCGCCGCCCCACTGGCCTTCATTCACATGGCAGACATGGTTCATGAAGTCCTTGAACGTCGAATCGGGGGCCTTGGCGCCCTCCAGCAAATGCTCGTGGTGAACGAGGAGGACGGCCTTCCAGGCCTCCCCCTGCTCTCCGCCGATCAGCGACAGCGCATCAAGGGCAATAAAGTGATGGGTAGAACGGCACCGGTGTGCACGAACGACGCGCTCGAGCAGAGACATGTGCAAGACTCCTAAGCCTGACTTGTTAATCCGGCTTAGGAGTGAGTTAACTTGGTTACCCGGTTGTTAACCCTTCGCGCCGTGCGCGAATAATTTTTGCATCCCTAGCGCACCGCGAAATCGGTCGGTTCGGCGCTTTTGCCCTTGGTGTCTTTTTCGCCCTTGTTCTGGCCGTGCTTGCCGGGGCCCATGAAGCCGAACAGGTGGCCGGCCACTTTGCGCATCTGGATCTCTTCCGACCCTTCCGTGATGCGATAGCGGCGGTGGTGGCGATAGATGTGCTCGAACGGTTTGTGGCGGGAATAACCGATGCCGCCATGCACCTGCATCGCCCGGTCGGCCGCCTCACAGCAGAGCCGGTTGGCGTAATAGTTACACATCGACACTTTGTCGGAGAGGCGGATGGCCACTTCCGGCTTGGACATCTGGTCCATTTCCCAGGCCGTCTTGAAGATCAGCAGCCGTAGCATTTCGGCCTGCGTGGCAAGCTCCACCAGCGGGAACTGGATGGCCTGATTGGTCGCCAGCGCCTTGCCGAAGGGCTTGCGCTCGCGGGCATATTTCACGCTTTCATTGATGCAGTAGATCGCCGCGCCGCAAGAGCTCGCGGCCTGGCGGATCCGGTTTTCGTGCACGAAATGCTGGGCGAGCGCGAGGCCTCCTTCCGGCGGGCCGAACACGGCATCTTCGGGCACCCAGACATCCTTGATGGTCAGACGCGGATGGTCCGTGGGCATGTTGAAGGTCCACATGTATTCTTCAATGATCACGCCGGGGTCACGCGCCGGGATGAGCAGGCAGGTAATGCCCTTCGCGTCGCCGTCTTCCCCGCTGGTCCGGCAGAACAGCATGATGTGGGTCGCGACATGCATGCCGGTGATCCACATTTTCTCGCCATTGATCAGCCAGCCATCCTTGCCGTCTTTCTTGTGGCGGACGGCGCGGGTTTCCATGTGAGTCGCATCCGAGCCGTGATCCGCCTCGGTGAGGCCGAAGCAGGCGAGGAACTTGCCCTCAAGGGCGGCGGTGGCGAGGTGCTTCTGATCCGGCCGGGCGAAATCGCGCAACATCAGGATCTGCGGGAAATTGCCGACAATGGAGTGCTCGTTCTGCAGGTCATTGTGCAGGCCGAGGCCCATCTTGGCGAAATGCTCGCGGATGATGGCCATGCCGAGATTGCTGCCATTCTGTCCGCCGAACTCTTCCGGCAGCGCGTAGCGTAGGTGACCGGCAGCGTCGGCGCGGCGCTTGGCTTCCCTCAGCAGGGCCTCCCATTCGGGACGCGGCAGGCCCTGATTGTCGAAATCCGTCCGGGCCCATTCGCGGCGATGGTCGAAGAAGCGGATATTGTCGTCCTGCTGCTCCAGCGGCTTGATCTCGTCCTCGATGAACTTGTCCAGCACGACCAGATAGTCGGCGATATCCTTGGGAATATTGAAGTCCATGGGTGTTTCCTCCTGCTTCGCCGCTTTTCGCGGCCTGCCTTACCATCAGCATATAGAGGCGCAGCCAGACGGCAATTTCTGCCGCCGGGGCAAGCGCGCGACTAAAGTGAGGGATTAGAAAAAATGTAATCATTGAATGATTGACTTTTTGTTCAATCTTCATATTCTTGGACCTGCGGCATCACCGAGCCGCTCAGATCCAACGCAAAAGGTTTCCTCCCATGACCTCCCGCTTCCTCTCCCTCGCCGCATCCGCAGCCTTTGTCGGCGCCACTCTTTTTGCTGCACCTGCGTCGGCTGAAATCCAGCGCGCTCTGCAACTGGATGTACAGTATGACAGCCAGAGCCTTGGCACCGCATCCGGCGCAGAAACTGTGCTGGAATCACTGCAGGACCAAGCCACCGCGGCCTGCCACTACACGCGTCCGGTTGTCGGCGCGCCCCGCGTTGACGATGCCTGCGCTTCAGAGATCGTGGCCAAGGCCGTCATGCAGATTGACGACGCAGACCTGACCCGCATCTACACTGCTCGCACCGGTCAGACGGCCCAGGCGCTGGCATCCCTGGACTAGCCGGACAGATTGTGAAGCGCTGAACACTTGACGAATTTTTCAGCGCTCTTTATTTGGATAGGGTCGGCGACACACCGTTTTGCCGGCCCCGTTCATGGATACAACCGAAAAGGCATCCTCCCATGTTCCGTTCCGCAATCCTCGGCGCCGCCCTGATGGGCCTGGCCGCACCTGCATTCGCCACCAGCTTCACCTTCGAGACCGCCAAGCCGGTCGACGATGCCCGCATCACCGTGATCGGCACCGTCTGGACCTGCGACGGCACGGTCTGCAAAGGCGACATGAACCGCAAGAAAGTCACCGTCAGCGACTGCAAGAAGCTCGCAAAGAAGGCCGGTGAAATCACCACCTTCAAGAACGACAAGTCCGAGCTGTCCGCTGAAGAAATCGAAGCCTGCAAGGCAGCCGCGCGCAGCAACTAAACTGCTGCGGCCCTGGCCGGCCTCCAACGAACCTCTCCTCGGGCCGCCACGGGATTGACCGGGCGGCCTATTTTTTGACCTAAGCCGCCGGATCAGGCTCCACCGGCTGCCAGAGTTCGATCTTGCGTCCGTCCGGGTCCATGACCCAGGCGAACTTGCCGTAGGATTCGACCATCGGCTCGCCCTCCAGCGGGACGCCCTCGGCTTTCAGGCGTTCCAGCATGCCGTCGAAATCGTCGATCATCAGATTGAACATGAAATCGGCATCGGACGGCTTGAAATAGTCGCTCTCCGCCTTGAACGGCGCCCAGATCGTGCGCGCGCCCGTTGGGAACAGCGCCGCGGAGTCGGCATGGCCGAAACTTGTGCCGCCATATTCGTCGATCTCAAGCCCCAGCGCCCGCTTGTACCAGCCTCTTGTGGCCTCAACATCCCTGCAGCGGAAGAACACGCCTCCGAGGCCAATCACTTTCGCCATATCAAGCTCCCTGCTGGCTTCCCGCATTCCGGGCGGGACATCTTCCGGATTTCGCGCAATGATCGCTATTATACGCCCTTCTGGCAGGCTAGCCGGATCGGGTCAGAAATCAAAGCTGGGAGGAATAACGCGTGACGATTGAAGCCCTGCGCACACCGGATGACCGTTTTGAAGGCCTGCCCGACTGGCCCTATGCGCCGCACTATGTCGATGATTTGCCAGGTTATGAGGGCCTGCGTGTGCACTATGTCGATGAAGGCCCGCAGAATGCCGTGCGCACCTATCTCTGCCTGCATGGCCAGCCCGACTGGGCTTACCTTTATCGCAAGATGATCCCGGTCTTTCTCGATTCCGGCGCCCGTGTGATCGCGCCGGACTGGCTGGGCTTCGGGCGCTCCGACAAGCCGGTGGCAGACGATGTCTACACCTTCCACTTCCACCGCAACATGATGATGGAGCTGATCAAGCGGCTGGACCTGCAGCAGGTCACGCTGGTCTGCCAGGATTGGGGTGGCCTGCTCGGCCTCACCATCCCGCCGGACATGCCGGAACGGTTCGAACGGCTGATCGTGATGAACACCACGATTGCGACGGGCGAGTCCCCGAGCCCGGGCTTTGATGCCTGGAAAGCCTTCAGTGCTTCCCAGCCGGATATGGACGTTGCCGCCCTGATGAAGCGTGGCACGCCGATCCTGACCGATGCGGAGGCCGCCGCCTATGGCGCCCCCTTCCCGGATGTGACCTACAAGGCCGGCGTTCGCCGCTTTCCCGAAATGGTCATGGTCTCCCCGTCCATGGAGGGCGTGAAGACGGCCCGCCGGGCGGCAGAATGGTGGTCCCGCGAGTGGCATGGCGACACGTTCATGGCGATCGGCGGCGCGGACCCCGTGCTTGGCCCGCCTGTCATGGAAAAGCTGCGCAAGCTGATCAAGGATTGCCCCGAACCGATGGTCATCGAGGAGGCTGGCCACTTCGTGCAGGAATGGGGCGCGCCAGTCGCCAAGGCTGCGCTGAAAGCTTTCGGGGAGCTCTGATCCATGCGGAACGTTTTGGCCATCTGCTCTGCCTATGGAGAGCGAACATGAGCGCGTCAGCCGCAAGCTTGTCCGAAGCTCTCGATCTCATCTTCGACCATGTAGAAAGCACGGATTGGTACTGGGGCGATGCTGCGGACGAGATTGAGCTGGCACTCCGTCCTAACGAACCGCAGAGTTTCAAAGTCATTGAAACCGCGTTGAATCAACTCCCTTCCCTTATGGCGCGCTACTCGGCCTGGCAGATCGCGACGGGGTTTGAGTTTCTGTTCAACAATGTTCTGTCCTCGTATCCTCTCCTGTTTCAGGATGAGCGGATTGAGGAGACCCGCAGGGTCCTTGCAGCAGAAAACCTGTTCGACCTTTTCAATGTTTTTTTCCGTGACGCCACGACATGGACAGCTCCGGTCCACCTTCAGCGAACGGCTGCCTCTGATCGGGACCAGGGATACATCAATACCGTCTGTTACATGTTCTGGGACAATTGCCCTCTGGTGGACTTTGGCATTCCGTCCCTGCGCACCGCATGCATCAAGGTCATGGAACGGTGCCTCAGCGTGCCGAGCAACGCAGTCATCGAAAGTGCATTGCATGGCCTCGGCCACCTTGCGCCTAAAGACCCTCGGGCTGTCGACCTTTCCTCCGGATTTGCCGCTCGCGGAATTGGTCATCCGGCATTGATTGCCTATGCAAAGGCTGCATCCGCAGGCCGGGTACCATAAGCTCACAGACATGACCGATTCTCCCCTTCGCCCCGAAGTCGGCTGCGGCGCCGCTATTACCGACGATCAGGGCCGCCTGCTCCTGATCCAGCGCCTGCGCGAGCCGGAGGCCGGGGCCTGGGGCCTGCCGGGCGGAAAAATCGACTTCGGCGAACCGTCGAAAGAAACCGCGCGCCGGGAAATCGAGGAAGAACTCGGCATCGTCATCGAAGTGACGCGGCTTGCGTGTATCTCTGAAATCATTGACGGCGGCGATGGTCGCCACTGGGTGTCGCCCATCTATGCGGCGCGCCTCGTTTCAGGAGCGCCGCGTATCATGGAGCCGGAGAAACATGGCGGCTGGGGCTGGTTCGCGCCGGACCAGATGCCCGAGCATCTCACCACGCCCGCGATCACATTCCTGGATGCGACTGCAAATGGGGCATGGCAGCGTGCGCTGAAGCAGTCTTTATAGGTTTCATATGCGCTGGCTTCGCAGATTCGTGTTCTGGCTGGTCCTTGTCGACCTGGTTGTCACCGCCCTTTTCTGGGGCGGCACGCGGTTTGTGGACCAATCCCGCAGTCTCAGCGGCGGCACGGGCGTCGTCTTCTACACTGACAATAACAAGGATGCTGCCGCGCGGATTGCGAAGGCGGTGAACCTGTTGAAAGCCGGAAAACTGGACAGGCTCTACATTGTCGGCGGACACCGCCCGCAGGAGGGCTGGCTGGGCAGCCAGGAAATGGCGCTGATCGCTGCGCGAGGCTCCGGCCTTGGCGGGCGGATCTCTGCCGATGTTGAAAGCCGCGACACGATTTCCGGCATCAAGAACCTTGCTCGCGATGCGAAAACCCGCGCGCCGGGAGAACTCGTGTTCGTCTCTAATTGCATGCAATTGCTACGGGCCGAGGCCATTTACAAGGCTCAGCCAGACCACCAGCCGAGTGTGCAGGGTGTCTGCCCGCCGGGTGACCTGAACCCGATCGATGTGTGGCGCCGCGCCCACTACGAGGCAGGCGCCTGGATTCTGTATGCGCTGCCCGAAAGCTGGCAGGATGCCATCCTCGACCGGTTGCGCGGGTCCGACGACACCGCAGAACAAAGCCCGGCGAACGAGTCCTAGAAGCGGGCTCGCAGCACATTTTTTCCACGCCCTGATGAAAATAAATGAAACGGACTGTTTCGTAGCGGGCATAAATATTGCAAATTTTGCACATGTAAGCCAAACGGGCGCACAAAGTTGCGCTGGGGGACACAGCAAATCATGGCAGGAACAGAGGCTATTATGAGCGACAACGTAGCAATCCTTGGAGAACTGGGGATCACGCCCAAATCCGTGCGCAAGAACTGGAACGAGGCGCTTCTTTATGAAACGTCCATTGCAGCGGGCGAAGCACGGGTCGCCGAAGGTGGCCCCCTCGTGGTCGAGACCGGACAGCACACTGGCCGCTCTGCCAAGGACAAGTTCACGGTTCGCGATGAAACCACCGAGAATACGGTCTGGTGGGACAATAACGCCTCCATGACGCCGGCTCATTTCGATACGCTGCTGGAGGACTTTGCGACCCACCTCGCCAGCCAGGACGTGTTCTCTCAGGACCTGTTCGGCGGCGCGGATCCGGCCCACCGTCTGCCAGTGACGGTGATCACAGAGTACGCCTGGCACTCACTTTTCATCCGTCATCTGCTGCGCATACCGACCGCATCTGAGTACGAGACTTTCGACTCGCAGTTCACGATCATCAACTGCCCGAGCTTCCGTGCCGACCCGGCCCGCCATGGCACGCGTTCCGAGACGGTCATCGCCGTGAACTTCGCCAAGCGCATGGTTCTGATCGGCGGCACGTCCTATGCCGGCGAGACCAAGAAATCGGTCTTCACCGCGCTCAACTATTACCTGCCGCCCAAGGGCGTCATGCCGATGCACTGCTCGGTCAACACCTCCCCGGCTGACGATGCCGCGATCTTCTTCGGCCTGTCCGGCACCGGCAAGACGACCCTGTCGGCCGATGCCAGCCGCATCCTGATCGGTGACGACGAGCATGGCTGGTCCGAGAACGGCCTCTTCAACTTCGAAGGCGGTTGCTACGCCAAGATGATCAAGCTTTCGGCCGAAGCCGAGCCGGAAATCTATGCAACGACAAAGCAATGGGGCACGGTCCTCGAAAACGTCGTGATGGATCCGGACACCCGCATCCTCGATCTCGACGATGCGACGCTGGCGGAAAACTCCCGCGGCGCTTACCCGATTTCGGCCATCCCGAACGCGTCCCTGTCGGGCCGTTGCGGCCAGCCGAAGAACCTCATCATGCTGACGGCGGATGCCTTCGGCGTCATGCCGCCGATTGCCAAGCTGACCCCGGCGCAGGCGATGTACCACTTCCTGTCAGGCTATACCGCAAAGGTCGCGGGCACGGAGAAAGGCGTCACCGAGCCGACGGCAACCTTCTCGACCTGCTTCGGCGGTCCGTTCATGCCGCGCCACCCGTCCGAATATGGCAACCTGCTGCGTGAGCTGATCGGCAAGTACAACGTCAATTGCTGGCTGGTCTCCACCGGCTGGACCGGCGGCCCGTATGGCACCGGCCACCGCATGCCGATCAAGGCGACCCGCGCCCTACTCAATGCCGCCCTCGACGGGTCGCTGAACAAGGTCGCGTTCCGCAAGGACGAAACCTTCGGCTTCCTCGTGCCGGAAGAGCTGCCGGGCGTCGACGCGAAGATCCTCAACCCACGCTCGACCTGGGCTGACGGCGCCGCCTATGACGCCCAGGCCGCGAAACTGGCCGACATGTTCGTCGCCAACTTCGCCAAGTTCGAAGCCTATGTGGACGACGCCGTGAAGGCCGCTGCGCCGAAGGCGACAACGCCGGCCTGATTGCAGTCCGAAATCCAGCCAAAAGAGCGCCGTCTGCCCTGCAGGCGGCGCTTTTTCGCATTCCTGTCCCACTCTGGAACGCCACGGCCCCGTGATTGGGGTAAAAATTACCGTGATTTCCTTCCGTTTACGCTAAGGGAAGGCTGGCCTTCCCCGCTTCTGCCGTCTAGTTTGCACCGCAACAAATCACTGCACTTATTGGAGGGAAATCCATGCGTGAAGCCGTAATCGTCTCCTACGCCCGTACGGGCATGGCCAAAGCCAACCGCGGGAGTCTGAACGACACCCACGGCATCACCATGGCTGGCCACGCCATCAAGAGCGCCATCGACCGCGCCGGCATCGAAGCAGGCCTGATCGAGGACGTGTTCCTCGGCACCGCCCAGCCCGAAGGCGCCACCGGCCACAACGTCGCCCGTAACGCCGCCCTCTGGGCCGGCTGCCCGTCGACCACGTCGGGTGCCACGGTCAACCGTTTCTGCTCGTCCGGTCTGCAGGCCATCGCCATGGCGGCCCATTCGGTCATCAACGAAGGCGCTCCAGCAGCCATCGGTGGCGGCGTCGAGTCACTCTCTCTCGTTTCCCGCTCGGGCCACATGAACACCTTCCGCTACACGGAAGAGGAACTCATGAAAAAATGGCCGGCGATCTGGATGACCATGATCGAGACCGCCGAAATCGTCGCCGAGCGCTATGGCGTCAGCCGCGAAGATCAGGACCGCTACTCTGCTGAATCCCAGAAGCGCACCGCCGCTTTCCAGGCTTCCGGCAAGATGGCTGAAGAGATCGTGCCGCTGAACACGCGCATGAAACTGTTCAACAAGGAAACCGGCGAAGAGTCCTACCAGGACGTCGTCTGCGACAAGGACGAGTGCAACCGTCCCGGCACGACCTATGAAACCCTCGCTGGTCTGAAGCCGGTCTTCTCGGGCGGCATGGTCGTCAAGGAAGGCAAGTACGTCACCGCTGGTAACGCATCGCAACTGTCCGATGGCTCGGCTGCCGTGGTCGTCATGGAAGCTGCTGAAGCTGCCAAGCGTGGCCTGACGCCGATGGGCCGTTTCGTCGGCTTCAACGTCGCCGGTTGCGACCCGGACGAAATGGGCATCGGCCCGGTCTTCGCTGTGCCGCGCCTGCTTGAGCGCCATGGCCTGAAAGTCGACGACATCGACCTCTGGGAACTCAACGAAGCCTTCGCTTCGCAGTGCCTCTACAGCCGCGACCGTCTCGGCATCGACCCTGAGAAATACAACGTCAATGGCGGCTCGATCTCCATCGGCCACCCGTTCGGCATGACCGGCGCACGCTGCACCGGCTCCATCCTGATGGAAGGCAAACGCCGCGGCGCCAAATGGGGTGTTGTCACCATGTGTATCGGTGGCGGCATGGGCGGCGCAGGCCTGTTCGAAATCTACAGCTAAGCCAGACTGGTTGCTGAATCAGAAAAGCCCCGGCAGAGATGCCGGGGCTTTTTTTGTCGAAAGCCTGACAGGCTCAGAGCGACGAAACTGTCGCCCCACCAGCCAGGGCCGCGCCCACTTCGGATTCGTCCAACATGGCTGCCGTTGCGCCGCTGGCCACAGTCGACTTGCGAGGAGCGGGAGTTTTGGCGGGCTCGCGCTTCACCAGGGTCGCCATCAACCAGCGGCGAACCGGGCGATCATAAAAACGGTCGAGGAATGCCGCCAGGAGGGCAGAGCCCACAGCCACCATCAGGACGGGCACCCAGTTGGGCAGGTCTTCCAGATGGAACTTCTGAAGGAGCAGTTCGATAATGTGCCAGACCGGCAGGTGCACCAGATAGATGCCATAGGACAGCATGCCGATCATGGCGCAGGTGCGCGCGGCAACTCCGGAGATCGGCGCGGTCGCGAAACACACCACCATCAGAGGCATCAGCACGGTCGTGCCAAAGGCGTCATAGGCATGGCTATCCGACACGGAAATGGCGGCGACATAGACCGCGACGCCGAGCCAGGCTGGCAGCTGGAGCAGCTTGCCTGCCTTGTAGAGGCGGTGCAGCAGAACGCCGCCGAAGAAGCCATAGGTGACCAGGTAAAGGCCGTACCAGAACCCGGCCCATTCCCATGAGCGGTCCGGCAGGAATGTCGTGGTCACGACGCCGATAAAGGAGAGCGCCACAATCGCGACCAGCCGCAGGTTGGTCAGGTACCGCGCCGCGAAAGCGTAAACGGTGCAAGCCATCACTTCGAAAACCAGCGACCAGGCAGGCGGGTTCAGGGGGTAAAGCGCAGGGTCGTAGAAAGGCGGCGCAGGCAGCATGAACGCATTGAACGCCGCCGTGAGGCCAATGTCAGTCGCAGAATGTCCCTGCCACCAGCCCTTGTAGATGTAGAGCACAGTCACCGTCAGTCCGAGCAGGAAGCCTGCAAGGTAAAGCGGATAAAGCCGGATCAGGCGGATCTTTGTCATGCGCCATGGCGAGAAGCCATTGGCCAGCCGGTCCCCATAGGCGTGGGACATCACGAAGCCACTTAGTAAGAAAAAGAAACACATGCCGATGTGCCGGCTTGGGATCATGCCGCCGATGAGTTCTGCCGGCATGTGCTCGCAGATCACTGTAAACGCGGCGATTCCCCGCAATCCATCCAGAAAGAGGAACCGGCTTTGCGCCTGCGGCTGTAGTGAAATGGACATTTTCTACCTCGTGCTGACGCCTGCACCCGCACGTTTCATGCCAAACGGCCCAGCCTTCTGCCCGGCATCCTCCAATACCCATTGCTGTTAGTACCGCTCACCGGTCACCTTACTTCCGGCATGGCGGGATTGCTGATAGGCAAGGCTGAAAGCTGAGAGGAGCTTCCCGAATGATCCGTTCCCTTGTCGCCACTGGCGCTCTGATCACGCTCGCATGCGCCTGCAGCCCTGCCCCGGCCCAGTCAGACGCACCGGCCGCACCCGCGAGCGAGCCTGCCGCGCAGACGGAAGATGTGGCCGAGGCTGCCCCGCTGCCGGAAGACGCGACCGGTTTCATCACCGCCAATCCCCCACCCCTCGCGGACGGCGCGGAAATCCGCCGCGACGATTATGGGCGCCCGTTCGAATATGCCCTGCTGGGACAGAAGCTGCCGCACCTGACGGGCACGATGATGGACGGCACAGCGTTCGATTCCGACAGCCTGGACAAATGGACCGTGATTGACGTGTGGGGCATCTGGTGCGGCGACTGCATGCGCGATGCGCCCTATGTCGCCGCGCTGTCCACGGCCATCGACCAGGATCCGGACCTCGATTTCCTGTCGATCCATGTCCCGGCAAGCGCCGCCCGCGTCTCGGCGGAGGAAATGTTCGGAAAATATGGCTCGCTGGACGCCTATTTCGCTGAAAAGGACTATTCCTATCCTGTGCTCGTGGACACGGATACGAGCCTTCGCAGCGCGCTCAAGATCGCCTGGACACCGTCCTACATTCTCGTGTCACCGGACGGTGTGGTGAAGGGCTATCGCAGCGAGTTCGCCGCCGCCAAGGGCGAGCCGATCAAGGATTTCCTCAAGGATATCGCCCAGGTGAAGGCCGCATCGAACTAGTCGATCCGGACGCCCTGAGGAAACCGGCAACGAGGCCGAAAGGCTTCCTGCTTTTCAGGGTCAACCGGCTGGCGCACGATCTCGTTTACCATACCACCTGCCAGAGAAGGCGTCAGGATCGCGCTTTCATGGCCGCAATCTACATGCAGCATTTGAACAATCCGTCGGCACGGGCTAACTGGTAAGCTTCGGACAGGGAAACGGGAGACTCCCCGGAATGCTGCATCCTTCGACCAAACGCCTGATCGACAAGCTCGATGAGATGACTCGCAAGCAGCGCGTGGCATGGGAAGAGAGCGAAAACGGCGCGGTGACACACGACACCGAAGGCTATCGCGTGACGCTGACTGCGCCGCCGCACACATTGCTGCTGACTGACACGCTGGGCCGCGAGATAGAGACCTGCACGCCGGACGACTTCTCCGGCGAAACGGACGCCTCCGGCCGGCCCTATATGGACTTCGTGGAAGACATGTACCGCGAAGCGCATCGTCATGCGCGCGGCGCGGAAAAGGCCATCTCGGCTCTGCTCAACGCTCTGGACCAGGCCGCTTCCGAAGACGCGCCTGACGAAGTGGAGACCGCACCCGAGACATTCGAGCATGTCGAAGACGAAGGCGACGACTCCCGTCCGCTGGAAGACCACGAGATGCCCGAATATGAGGGCCAGGCAGACATGCAGGCCGCCGTCGCCGCCATGGCGGATGAAGTAAACGGACCGCCTGAAACGAACGTTGCAGCGGTCGACGTCCCCGAACCGGAGCCAGAGCCGGAACCCCAGCCCGCCTTTGAATCTGCTGCTGCGCCCGTCTTCACACCCATGCCGGAGCCTGAAGCGCCGCTTCCAGAGCCTGACGTGCAGCTTGATCCGGCCGCCGCCGCGCCGGAACCTGAAGCGCCAGCTGACCCTTATGCGCCGTTTGCAGGCTCGGAAGAATCCGCACGCGTTTATGCGACCGCCGCCGAATTTGTTGCCCCAGCAGCGCCGGAGCCGTTCGCAGAGACCTCGCCCGCCGAGGCAGAGCCTGAACCCTTCAGCAGCGAGGAGACTGTCTGGGACACGATCCGTAACGCCGGTCACACGGCCCCGGAAGCTGCGCCGGAACCCGAGCCCCCCGAACTGGCTGAACCAGAAGCGATAGCCCAGCCCGCCGAAGACGCGTGGCACACGCCGGAGCCCGAACCGCAACCTCCGGAAGCGCCTGCCGAACCGGCGCCCCGGCCTGCCCCCGTATTCGGCAGCGGCATGTTCTCCGGAAGCATGGGCGATCTAAGCCGCTACCGCTCAGCGCCGCCCGCCGCGCCAGCAGAGCCTGAGCCGCAACCTGTCGCAGAACCCGCCGCATTGGCACCTGAGCCGACACCGGAACCGCCGCCTCTGCCAGACCCCGAACCTGCGCCCGAGCCGCCGCAGCACTTCAGCCTGTCGGGTATCACATCCGGCTTCGGCCTCGGTTCGACCCAGCAGCCGGCGCCCCGCACCCAACCGGCGGAGCCTGTCCCACCTTCCACGGCGCCAACAGAGGCGCGCAAGATGATCGACGGGACGATCGATCTGCCGGATGCTCTGCCCGAATACGCGTCAGAGCCTCTGCTTGAGCCCGCCCGGGAGATGGACCTGCGCATGGAGGAAGACGAGGAGTTCGGTTTCACCGAAGCTGACCTCATGCCCGGCATTCCGGCCCAACCACTGCCCGCTGCGTCCGAATCCTATGCAAGCGAACAACCTCAAGCGGAAACGGCAGAAACCCACAAAGCTGAACCGGAAGATGATCCACCGCCAAAACCCGCGCGTCGGTTCAATCCATGGAACTGATCTGACTTAGCAAGACTACAAGGTCTTGTCGGTTTTACTGACGACTTGTTGCGGCGCCGCAACAGGCAGCACCGTTTTGCTGTTCTTCAGCGCAAAGAGCGGCGTTCAGTGTTCCGCATCCGGATGCTTGTGTGCGAAGGAGCCTGCACTCCGCCGGTTCCCTTGCGGACGAAACCAGCAACAGTTCAGGGTAATCAGCTCATGACCACAAAATCCTCCGTTCGGGCCCTGCTCGGAACAAGCGCGCTTGCGCTCGCCGCCAGCCTGTTTCCTGCTGTTGCTCAGGTCGACGCTGACCAGGAAGCGCGTCTGACCACGGTGACCGTGACGGCCCAGAAGGTGGAGGAAAATCTGCAGGATGTGCCGATTTCCGTCACCACCGTTGCCGCCGAGAAGCTGGACGTGCTGAAATCCTCCGGCGCTGATGTGCGCTTCCTCTCGGCGCGCGTGCCGAGTGTGATCGCGGAAAGCTCTTTCGGACGCGCTTTCCCGCGCTTCTACATTCGCGGCATCGGCAACACGGATTTCGACCTCAACGCGTCTCAGCCTGTGTCGCTCGTCTATGATGATGTGCCGTATGAAAGCCCGATCCTGAAAGGTTTTCCGGTTTTCGACCTCGACAAAATCGAGGTGCTGCGCGGGCCGCAAGGCACGCTGTTCGGCCGCAACACACCCGGCGGCATCATCAAGTTTGACTCCGCCAAACCGACCTATGAACAGGAAGGCTATGTCCGCGCGGCTTATGGCAATTACAACACGCGCGACCTCGAAGGTGCGGTCAACCTCCCGGTCTTCAAGGACGAGCTGGCCGTCCGCCTGTCAGGTCTCTACCAGGAACGCGATCCGTATGTGGACAATGGCTATACCGGTGAGAAAGACCGCTATGAGGGCTTCAAGGAAATCGCCGGACGCGGACAGATCCTGTTCACGCCGCACGATACCGGCTTTTCCGCACTTCTCAATTTCCATGCCCGCTCAAACGATGGCGATGCGCGCCTCTTCCGCGCCAACATCATTGATGCGGGAAAACGCGGCCTTGGTTCGAACTTTGATCGCGACACCGTTTATTATGACGGTCAGAACTTCCTGACTCAGGACACACATGGTGTGACCGCGAAGCTGGAACAGCAGCTGACCGACAGCATCAAAGCAACCTATGTGTTCGGCAATGAGCAGGCCGAGATTGAAAGCCGCGGCGACATTGACGGCGGCTTCGGCGCAGCCTTCCTTGGCGCAGGAAACTATGGCCCCGGCAACATCCCCTTCCCGGTTGAGACCTCGGGCGCGGTGAATGCGCTTCATCAGACGACGCATGAACTGCGGTTCGCCTTCGACAATGGCGGCGCCCTGCGCGCACAAGCCGGGCTCTTCGCCTTTGACGAACAGGTCGCCATCGTGTCGAAGAATTTCAACTCCCTGACGCCCGGAAATCCGGAGACGAGCCGCGCTGCGCGCAGCCTCGACACGGACAGTCTCGGCCTCTTCGCTTCGCTCAGCTATGACATCACAGACCGCCTCACGGTTACCGGCGGCGCGCGCTGGACCGATGACAACAAGTCCTTCAAGGCGACGGGCGACCAGCGCGAACTGGGTGACGAGCAAGTCAGCTGGGATGTCTCCGCCACGTATGAAGTCAGCGACGACGTCAACACCTACGCTCGCATTGCCAAAGGCTTCCGGGGGCCGACGATCCAGCAGCGCTTCGGCGCCCCCTCACAAGCTGACAGCGAAACGCTGGTCTCCTACGAGGCGGGGGTAAAGTCGGAACTTTGGGACAATCGCGTGCGCCTGAATACGGCAGTCTATTTCCTGGACTTCAAAGGCCAGCAGCTGACAATTGTTGGCGGGCTCGACAATTCCGTGTCGCTGTTCAATGCCGACAAATCGGAAGGCTATGGCGTGGAATTCGACCTCGAAGCCGCACCAACCAAAAGCCTTCTGGTAACGGCGGGCCTCTCCTACAACAAGACCGAGTTCAAGGATGACGTGATTGTCGCGCCAGGCTGCGGCGGTGGCTGCACCGTGCTGGACCCGGCCGTGTACGACACAGATGGCACGACGCTGCTCGGCTACAATATCTCTGGCAACTCGTTCCCGAACGCGCCGGAATGGATTGCCAACATGACCGCCCGCTACGCCATTCCGGTTCAGGCTGGCGAGTTCTACGCCTTCACCGACTGGGCCTATAAAGGCGACACGAACTTCTTCCTCTATGAGAGCATCGAGTTCGGCCAGGACGGCTATTGGGAAGGCGGCCTGAAGGCGGGCTACAAGTCTGACCGTGGCTATGACGCCTCCCTCTTTGTCCGGAACATCCTGGACGAAGACGCGCTGACCGGCGGCATCGATTTCAACAACCTGACCGGCTTCATCAACGAGCCGCGCACCTATGGCGCGCAGCTACGCTGGGATTTCTGATCTCGTCAGAGATGATGTGAAACAGGAAGGCCGGGCTGCAGGGTCCGGCCTTTTTCGTTGGGCCTAGCCGCGCCAGAAGCGACGCGTCAGCACCACGAAGACAACGACGAATTCCAGCCGCCCCAGCAGCATGTTGATCGTGCAGATCCAGGTGGCAAAGTCCGAGAACCCCTGGAACGTGCCGGACGGGCCGTTGATCGGGCCAAGGCCGGGGCCAACGTTCGACAAGGTGGTTGCCGCGCCTGTGATGGCGGTCATCGCGTCCAGTCCATCGAGGCCCAGAAGCGCGGCCGAAATCAGGAAGGTTGCGAAATAGAGGAACATGAAAACCATGACCGACTGGAGCGTGTCTTCATCCACAGTCTTGCCGCCATACTTGATGGGCGCGCGACGGTGCGGCTGCACCATGCGCCGCGAATAGGCAAACAGCGCCTTGCCCGCGATTTCGAGGCGGAAGATTTTCAGACCGCAGGCGGCTGACCCGGCACATCCGCCCACAAAGGTAATGCCGAGAATGAGCGCCTGAACCGGGATGCCCCAGGTATCATAGGGCGCCGTGGCAAAGCCCGTGCCTGTCATCACGGCAACGGTATTGAAAATGCTGAGCTTCAGGCCTCCGATCACACCCTCATCCAGCAGGCCGGACGTGTTCGCGAAATAGAGGAATGAGATCAGCGCCGAAAAGATGATGGCCAGCGCGAAATAGAGGCGCGGCTGCGGATCATGCACGAACTGCATCACGCGTCCCTGCAGCACCAGCATGGCCATCAGGCTGAACGGCAGGCCAGCGATCAGCATGAATATGATCGCGGCCCAGGGCGCTGCCGTGTCGTTGTAGTATCCGAAGGAGGCATCGTGCGTCGAGAACCCGCCCGCCGACATGGTGGCCATCGCATGGCAGATCGCATCGAACCAGGTCATGCCGCAGACATAGTAGGACAAGGCGCAGGCGACCGAGACGATCAGGTAGGTGAGGCCCAGATAGGTCGCGATGTCGGTTACACGCGGCAGGAACTTGCCGGAACGATCAGAGTTCTCAAGCTGGAACAGCTGCATCCCGCCGACGCGCAGCTGAGGCAGAATGGCGATGGCCGTCACGATGATGCCGATGCCGCCGAACCAGTGAATGATGGCCCGCCAGAGCAGCAGCCCGCGCGGCAGGGAATCGAGCCCGGTCAGAACGGTAGACCCGGTTGTCGTCAGGCCTGACACGCTCTCGAACACAGCGTCGGTAAAGCTCATGCCAGACGCGATGAACGGGATGGCAGCTACCAGCGGCAGGATTGTCCAGACCATCACGGTGAGCAGGAAGCCTTCCCGCTGGCCCGTGCGCTCCACTTCCCCGCGCGATAGCACCCAGAGACAGGCGCCAATGAACACCGCGCCAAAGGAAGAGACCGCAAATACATGCGCTTCCGGGCGCTTGTCGGCCCAGTCGATCAGCGCGCACGGCAGCATCGCCACGCCCAGGAGCACGGTCATGATGCCGATGGCAAGGAGTAGCGGGCGCAACTGCATGTCAGGCGGTAACCATAACCGGGAAAAGCTGAGAAGACGTCAACGCGGCAGCCGGCCGGAGACCGGGCTGGCCGTCATCTGAGGCGTTTGCGGGATCGTGCGGGTCATCAGCAACATGTCCGATCTGCGGGCGGGAACCTACGTCGCCTGCATCATCTGCGCCAGTGGCGACTGCATCGGCACACCTGTTACCGCAACTGCGGTTGACCGGGGGTAAGCCCATCTCTAAAGCCGGGCGAATTGGTTTCATTTGTACCTAATTACAGGCCCCGAAGCTCCATGTTCGACCATCCTTCCTTTGACGCCCATGAGGGCGTGCACATGTTTCATGACGCTGCCAGCGGCCTGAAAGCGCTCATTGCGGTCCACTCCACGGCGCGCGGCCCGGCGGCAGGCGGGTGCCGGATGTGGAATTATGACAGCGGCGAAGCCATGCTGAAGGACGCCCTGCGTCTCAGCCAGGGCATGAGCTACAAGAACGCCATGGCGGACATCCCGCTCGGCGGCGGCAAGGCTGTGATCTGGGGCAATGCCCGCACCGACAAGTCGCCGGACCTGTTCCGCGCCTTCGGCCGCGCCGTTGAAAGCCTGCAAGGCCAGTACATCACTGCCGAGGATGTCGGCGTCAGCGTCAGCGACATGGAGATCGTGCGCGAGGAAACCGCCCATGTGGCGGGTCTCGACCAGGGCGCAGCCGCCTCAGGCGATCCCTCCCCGGTCACAGCGAAAGGCGTCTTCCTCGGCCTGCTGGAAACCGCGAAACGCGCCTTCGGGACAGCGGACCTGAACGGAAAGACTGTGGCGGTGCAGGGTATCGGTCATGTTGGCGGATACCTCTGCGACCACTTGGCCGAAGCGGGCGCGACCCTTGTCATCACCGATATCGACCAGGCTGCTCTGGCGGCGGTGGCAAAGCGGACCGGCGCGGCGATTGTTGCCCCGGACGAGATCTACGACGTGACGGCTGACATCTTCGCGCCCTGCGCACTGGGCGCGGTGGTGAATGAACAGACGCTGGACCGGTTCAAGGTGAAAGCCATTGCCGGTGGGGCCAATAACCAGCTGATCGTGCCTGAAATGGGCGAGCTGCTGCGCCGCAAGGGCATCCTCTATGCGCCGGATTACGTGATCAATGGCGGCGGGATCATCAATGTTGCTGCCGAAATCTCCGGCAATTATTCGCGTGACTGGGTCGAGACCAAGCTTGCGAAACTGGTGGCCACGCTGGGCGATGTGCTCGATGAGGCGCTGGCCACTGAAACGCCGACCAACGTGGTAGCCGACCGGATCGCGCGCGAACGGATTGCGGCAGCTAAGTAGAATCCCGTGCACACCTTGGCGTGCGGCGTGCTACATGTGAATTCATGTCAGCCCTTCGGGGCGAATTTACACGGGAGAAGCCCATGTCGGTTGTCGCCATGCTGGAAGGGTCGGAAACTGCCGACCGTGCCACGACCCAGACTGCTATCGGGATTGCAAAGCGCCTGAACGTGCCTGTTCAGGGCATCTGCGCCCTGCCGGACCCCATGGCCACACTGATCGTGATGTCTACGCCGGAAGCGACGGGCCTGGCCGCCAGCGCCACGAAAGACATCTCCGCCCTGCAGGAAAAGGTGATCGCCCGGTCGAAGGCGACCTTTGAGGCGGCAAGCGCCGGCGATCACGGGCTGACCTGCACCTTTGCGCACGTCGTGGACGTGGCCGAACGGGCCGGAGCGAATGCCGCAACCCTGGCCGACGCCGTCGTCTTCCCGCACAGCGTGCAGAAAGCGATCGACCCGCTCAGCCTGTCGTTCGAATATGTGCTGATGGACGCGCGCCTGCCGGTCGTGATGGCTGGTTCGCAGCCCATCACGGACGGCCCGGTGATCGTGGCGTGGGACGGCTCGAACGGCGCGGCCCGCGCAGTCCGGTTCCATCTGCCCATCATCAAAGCCTTCGGCGAAGTCATCATCGCCCAGAACACAAAGGATCTCGGCAAGGACGAACAGCGCGATGCGGCCAGCCCGGCCGCGCTGGAAGCCTGGCTGGGCGCCCATAATGTGAAACACAAACGTATGCCCATCGAAGGCGAGGTTGCCGGCGCCCTGCTCGCCCTCGCCAAAGGGAGCAATGCATCGATCATCGTCGCGGGGGCCTATGGCCACTCCCGCATCGGTGAGCGCCTCTTCGGTGGCACAACCCAGCGTCTTCTGGATGCCGCCGAGGCTCCAGCGCTCGCTTTGGCTCGCTAAATTGGAGACTATCATGACCCTGAAACGCATCGCCCTGCAGCTCGCCCGTAATCCCGGTGTCCACGAAGCCGACACGCGGATCGGCTATTTCATCACCGCCCCCCTGACCGCCGATGGCCATCTGGATCTCGACGCCTGGCGCGACCACAAGAAAGAGTGCCGCGTCGTGCGCTTCCATCCCGACATGGCAGAGCAAGCCACGGGCCTGCTGACCCATCGCGGCAATACGTGGAAATTCCACTATGACGAAGATGACGAAGGCGATGATGAAGCGGGCTATAAACTCGGCGATCACGTCTTCAAGGAAGGCGAATATGTTACCGTGGCCAGCCATGGTGAAACCCCGCTGACCTACAAGATCTCGGACATTTCTGACATCTGACCGGCTCACCCCCGCGTCAGGCTGGACAGACCTCTCAATCGCGCACAAACTGCAGTGGTAGTGCCACTAGAGGGCGCGCGAGGGAGGATATGATGTTGAAACAAGCAACGGCTCTGGCCGTGATCATGGCGCTCACCGCTTGCGGCGGCAGCGGCGACCAGACTGACAAAGCGGCAACAGACGGGAAGACGGCCAGCGAGACCGGCCAGGTCAACCGGACGGATGGTTACAATCCGGACCGCAACGCCTATTTCGGCGACCTGCACATACACACGCGCTCCAGTTTCGACGCCTATATTTTCAACGTCCGGCGCACGGCGGAAGACGCCTATCGTTTTGCACAGGGCGAGACGATCCAGCACCCGTCCGGCTTTGATATGACCATCGCGGGCGGCCCGCTCGATTTCTACACCGTGACCGACCATGCCGAATATCTCGGCATCCTGCCGGCCATGGACACGCCCGGAACGAAGCTGTCCGAACTGCCGCGCGCCAAGGAAATGTTCTCCACCGATCCGGCGAAGATCGTGGCCGCCTTCCAGGGCGTCGGCGCCTCCGTGCGCAGCGGCGAGCCCATAGAGGACATGTATGACCTCGACACGATGAACTCGGTCTGGATACAGAACGTCGCGGCGGCGGACAAATACTACCAGCCCGGCAAGTTCACGACCTTTGCGGCCTATGAGTTCACGTCCGTGACCTCGCCGGACGAGAATGGCGGCTTTGGCGGCGGCAACCTGCACCGCAACGTCTTCTTCAAGGGCAAGGCGCCGGTACGCGCCTTCTCAACGCTCGATTCCACCAATCCGGAAGACCTCTGGGACTGGATGGATGCTCAGCGCGAAGCCGGCATGGAAGTGATCTCGATCCCACACAATTCGAATGTATCCGATGGTCAGATGTTCCGCCTGGAAACATATGATGGCGAGCCGATGGACACAGCTTACGCGGAACAGCGCATGCGCAACGAACCGCTGGTGGAAGTCACGCAGGTGAAAGGTACCAGTGAAACCCACCCGGATCTGTCGCCGAATGATGAATGGGCCAATTTCGAAATTTACGACCAGCTGCTCGGCTCCTATGTCGTCGGCGCGACCAGCGGATCCTATGTCCGCGAAGCCTATCGGAATGGCCTGAAGCTGCAGGAAGAGAAGGGTTTTGACCCGTTCCACTTCGGCCTGGTCGCCGCTTCTGACAGCCATGTCGCGGGTGGGTCTTATTCCGAGGCGGACTATTGGTCCAAGATCGGCATTGTGGACGGCACGCCTGTCGCGCGCGGATCGGTCCCCTTCCCCGGGACAACCGGATGGGATGACCAGCCGGCGGACAATCCCGTCGTGATCAACGCCAAGAACTGGTTTTCCCGCTGGGCCGCCAGCGGCCTGACCGGCGTCTGGGCCGAAGAAAATACGCGCGAGGCGATCTTCGACGCCTTCCGCCGCAAGGAAACCTACGCCACCACAGGCCCGCGCATGAAGGTGCGCTTCTTCGGTGGCTTCGGCTATGACAAGGCCATGCTGAACTCCGCCAATCTGGCACATGAGGCCTATCAAGGCGGCGTACCGATGGGCGGCGATCTTGTCGGCACCGGTGATGCACCAGCCTTCATCGCCTGGGCCCAACGTGATCCGAATGGCGGCACGCTGCAGCGCCTGCAAGTGGTCAAGGTGACCAGCGAAGGCGAAGAGGTGATTGACGTGGCTTGTGACAATGGCGCACCCGATCCGTCCACGCGACGCTGCACCGACAATGGCGCCAGTGTCGACCTGACCAGCTGCACACCATCGAACCAGGGCGCGAGCGAGCTGAAAGTGCTGTGGCGAGATCCGGATTTCGACCCGGCCACCCGCGCGACCTATTATGTCCGCGTGCTGGAGAACCCTTCCTGCCGCTGGTCGACCTGGGAAGCCATGCGCAATGGCACCCCGCCCCGGCCTGATGTGCCGGAAACGATCCAGGAGCGGGCCTATACTTCGCCGATCTGGTACATTCCCGGCGGCTGACGGAACAGGACAACGCCTTGACTGAGAAGACGGAACCGGCGCGCCGCTTGCCCGTGCTGCTGCGCGAGCCTCTGGTGCATTTCATTCTGGCGGCGCTCGCCGTGTTCATCGCCTGGAACGCCGTGTCGGCCACGCGCGCGAGCGAGGCCCGCACGATCCGGGTGTCGACGGCAGACCTGGAGCGCCTCGCCTCGATCTATGCAGCCGAATCCGGCGCTCTGCCCTCCGGTGAGGACATGGTGGCCATGGTCAATGACTATGTGCGCGATGAAGCCCTCGCCCGGGAGGCCAAGCGGCTGGGCCTGGACGAGGGGGACACGATCATCACGCGGCGCCTTGCCCAGAAGATGACCTTCATGGTCGCCGACCTTGCCAGGGAGACCGAACCCGATGAGGCCGTGCTGCGGGACTGGTACGAAGCTCATGCCGACCGGTTCACCGATCCGCAAATGCTGACTTTCCAGCACGTCTTCTTCAGTCAGGACGTACGGGGCGCGGCGGCAACGACGGATGCAAAGGCCGCTCTGGCAAGCTTGAACACTGGCGGCGACTGGCGCGCGACAGGTGACCCGTTCATGCTGCAGCGCGCTTATGGTGACCTGCCAGTCCGGGAAGTCGTCCGCCTGTTCGGGGCAGACTTCGCCACGGTGCTGGCGGCGATGCCAGCGTCTGACCAATGGACCGGGCCGGTTACATCCGCCCTCGGCGTGCACCTCGTGAAAGTTACTGCGAACACACCGGCTCGCCTGCCGCCCTTCGAGCAGGTGCGCGATGCTGTCATGGCCGACCGGCAGGACGAGACCCGCCGCGAACAGAACGAACAGGCCATCCAGGACATCATCGCCCGCTACAAGGTCGAGGTCGAAGGCATCAATGCCGACTAACGCCGGCATGGTCCGCCTGCTGGCCCTGTCCCTGGCTGGCCTGTGCATGTGGCTTCTGCTGCCTGCACCGGCGGCTGCGCATGAAGTGCGCCCGGCCTATCTGGAAGTCATCGAGACAGCCCCCGGCGCTTATGACGTGACCTGGAAGCAACCCGTTCTGGACGGGCGGCGCCTGAAGCTGGACCCCGTCTTTCCCGAGACCTGCGAGCGCCAAGGTGAACACGTCGTCTCGGCTGGCGGAACCCTGGTGCAACGCTGGACCACCGCTTGCGATCTCAATCAGGGGGAAATCCGGATCGATGGTCTGAACCGCACCCTGACGGACGTGTTCGTTCGCATCGACCGGCTGGAAGGCGACGATATCGGCACGGTGCTGCGCCCGACAACGCCCTCGCTGGATCTCACGGTTCCCACCGGCGCACCTGTCGCGACCTATTTCCGGATCGGTGTCGAGCATATCCTGTTCGGCTGGGACCATCTTCTCTTCGTGCTGGGCATGGTCTTGCTGGTGCGTCCCCGCCAGCTCTTGCTGACTCTGACCGCCTTCACCGTGGCGCACTCGATCACGCTCGCCTCGGCCACGCTGGGCGGTATCACCCTGCCCGGCCCGCCGGTTGAGATCACCATCGCCATGAGCATCGCCCTTCTGGGCGCAGAGGCGATCCATCGGATCAAGGGCTGGAACACGCTCAGCCAGAAGATTCCGTGGGCCATCGCGTTCGGCTTCGGTCTGATCCACGGCTTTGGCTTTGCGGGGGCATTGTCAGAAATCGGCCTGCCCAAGGGGGCAGAGGCGCTGGCGCTGTTACTGTTCAATCTGGGCGTCGAGGCCGGGCAGGTCCTGTTCGTCGGCTGCGTGCTGGCGCTCGCCTTCGTGTTCCACAAGCTCGCCGCAAAGCGCATGGTGCTGGCACGCACGGTGCTCGCCTATTTCATCGGCTTCATGGGCAGCTATTGGGCCATCGAGCGCATCGCCGGGGCCTTCTTCTCCTAGAGAAGATCAGAGGCCCAGCGCCTTCCACAACATGCGCGCGGCCACGACTGCCAGCAGGATCGCGAACATCCGGCGCAGACGAGCCGCGTCCAGCTTGTGCGCCAGAGCCGCCCCAACCGGGGCCATGGTGACGGTAAACAGCGAGATCAGCGCGAACGCGGCCAGGTTCACATGGCCGAGCGAAAATGGTGGCAGCCCCTCCCGTCCCCAGCCGATGAAGATCGCCGCGATGGCGGACGGCAGTCCGATGGCCACGCCCCAACCCGCTGCTGTTGCGACCGCCTGGTGGATCGGGCGGCCATAGAGCGTCATCAGGCTGACGCCAAACGTGCCGCCACCGATCCCCATCAGCGCCGACAGCGCCCCGACCGTGCTGCCCAGAACGGCCCGCAGCGGCCCCTTCGGCATGTCGTCGGCCAGCCGCCAGCTGGGGCGGCCAAAGAAGAGCTGTGCCGACAGAATGAAGGCCAGAGAGCCGAAAATGCCGAGCAGTGCACGCTTTGACAGGAAGCCCGTCATCGACATGCCCGCAAGCGCCCCGATCACGATCCATGGCGCCCAGCCGCGAATGATCGACCAGTCGACCGCCCCATGTTTGTTGTGCGCCATCACACTGCGCGCCGAGGTGAGAATGATCGTGGCAAGCGACGTGGACACGGCCACATGCATCGCTGTTTCGCCATAGCCCATGGCATCGAACAGGAAGTACAGCACGGGCACGATGATCGCCCCGCCGCCTATGCCGAACAGGCCCGCCGCAAGGCCTGCCGCGATCCCCGCCAGCACCAGAGCCAGCAGCAAAGGGCCATACTGAACGACGAGTTCCATACTGCTACGCCTCCGCCTGGGCTGTGCGGTAACCGGATAAAGACTTGGCGGGAAGGTATTTTTTCATGCGCAATATGTGCCCGAACTCCGGGGCGCTGACCAGCGCCGAACGTCGTAACCTGCTGAACGCTCTACACAGCGCGCGCCTCCCCATAGGCGATCACACGGTCAGATATTACCAGAAGCTTGCGTTCGGTAAGGGAAATTTGCCCGCCATTTAGGGCGATAGAAACGATAATTCCCGATAGTCGCCCCAAATGCTCCAAGAGTGGGACAGGGCAATGCTGAACAAGCTGAACACATGGGCCGACAATCGCGAAGGCAACGTTGCGATCATCATGGGTATCGCGATCGTACCGATTCTTGTTCTGGTCGGGATCGCAATCGATCTTCAGAACACGAACACAAGCCGGTCGTTCATCCAATACTCGATCGACAATGCCGTGATCGCCGGGGCCCGGGAAATGCAGGCTGGCGCCTCCGAAAAGGAGATCACCGCCTATATCAACAAGTTCGTCGATGGCGTGGTGAAAGCGAAGAATTACGCCATCACCTGCAAACCCGTCGAGGTGACCTACACCAATGGCAAGCAGAATATCGATGCGACGATCAAGTGCGCGCAGGAAACCACGCTGACCGAATTGATCGGCTACCACTATCTGGATTTCACCGTCACTTCTGGCTCGACCTACGGGATCGGGAATGTCGACGTAGCCTTCGTGTTCGACATCTCGGGCTCGATGGGCACCACCAAAATGAACAACCTCAAGGACGCGGCCTATGATGCGGTCGATGTCCTTCTACCCAAGAATTCGAGTGAACAATTGGGGAAGGTCCGCCTCGGCATGACGTCCTATTCGACCATGGCCGATGCTGGCGACTATTTTACAAAAGTTACGAACGAAAATCCGACACGCACTTACTATGACACGGACACAGGTACAGAAAAGGTCTGTGTGAAGTACAACAAAAAGGGCAAGTGCAAGAAGTGGAGCTCTTCGAGCGGCACAGTCACCGTGAGCAAGACCGTGACCAACACTTGCGTTAAGGAACGACTCGACAAGGAAGCATTTACGGATGCAGACCCTGGCCCATTTGCCTGGATTGAACCTGCTGAAGCGTTTTACGACTCCAAATACAATAGTTGGAGCGTTGAATCCTGCAACCCGATTCCCCCCCTTCCGTTGACGGATGACCGGACCGATCTGAACCAATACATCAAGGACCTCAAAGCCAGTGGCAGCACGGCAGGCCATATTGGGATCGCGTGGGGCTGGTATCTGCTCGCACCAGACTGGAAGAGCGTCTGGCCGTCCGCTTCAAAGCCACTCGGTTACAAGGATCCTGATTCGGCCAAGGCCATGATCGTTATGACAGATGGCGAATTCAATGCCTGGTACAATGATGATGAGGGAGACGGCAACTCTTTCGACCAGGCAAAACTGCTGTGCGACAATATCAAGAAAGAGGGCGTGCGCATCTACACAGTCGCCTTTCAGGCGCCCAAGTCCGGTAAGGAAGTTCTCGAATACTGCGCTTCCGGAACGGAATACGCCTTCACGCCCGACAGCGCGGACGAACTGAAGGACGCCTATACGAAGATCGCGCAGTCAATTTCAGACCTGCGTATCCGTTACTAAGACCCGGATTGGCGGGGCCGCTCAGGTGAGCGACAGCCCCGCCAGTTCGCCCGCATCCCGCCAGCCTTTCAGAATGGCGAAATACGGATCCGGCCCGGCCCCGTAAGACGCATCCTGACGGCTCCGGTCTCCCGGCTTGCCCTCATTGTTGTAATAGCCCGGCGTACATTCCTGCAGGAATTTTTCGCGCAGCTGCGCCTTGTCGATGATCGTATCGACCCAGGCCTGCTCAGCCTCTTCGGTCAGTTCGAACCGGCCCGCCTGGCGCGCCTTCGTTTCCGCCAGCGTATACCCGATCTGCACGCCCTGCTCAGCCAGAAGGTGAGGATAGTTCGCCGTGAAGCCGGCCTGTCCCGGCCCCATGACGAAGAGGTTCGGGAAACCGTGCACGAACAGACCATGCTGGCTGCGCATGCCGTTACTCCACGCGTCCGCCAGTGATACGCCACCCCGCCCAACCGGATTATAGCCCGCTCTGCGCGTATAGTCGGTGCCGACTTCGAAGCCGGTGGCGTAGACGAGGCAGTCGATTTTGTGCGCCTTGCCGTTCACAATGATGCTGTCTTCGGTGATGGCTTCAACGCCTTGCCCTTCCGTATCGACCAGAGTGACATTCTCCCGATTGAAAGCGGCGAGATAGTCATCGTGGAAACAGGGGCGTTTACAGAACTGACGATACCAGGGCTTCAGCACGGCGGCTGTTTCCGGATCGGCCACGATCTCGTCCACTCGGGCACGCACCTGTTCCATCTTCTTGAAGTCGGCCAGTTCGGCCAGCTCTGCGAGTTTCTCCGGTGAGAGGTTCCGGTTACCTTCCTGCATCGCGATGAGAAGGATGTTGCGGATAATGTCTGTCCACCCGTCCTTGACCAGATCAACCGGCGCGAACCCACCCGAGACGAGCGTGTTGAAATTCTCCATACGCGCTTTCTGCCAGCCGGGTTTCAACGATTTCACCCAGGCATCATCGGTTAGCCGGTCGCCGCGATAGTCCACCGATGACGGCGTACGCTGGAAGACGAAAAGCTGCTTCGCGCCGCGCGCCAGGTGCGGCACGCATTGCACGGCTGTTGCGCCGGTGCCGATAATGCCGACCACTTTGTCGGACAGCTTGTCCAGCCCGCCCGCGCAATCGCCGCCTGTATAGGCATAGTCCCAGCGGCTTGTGTGGAAGGCATGCCCCTTGAAGCTTTCAACGCCCGGAATACCCGGCAGCTTCGGCCGGTTCAGCGGGCCATTGGACATGACCACATATTGCGCCGTGAAGGCATCGCCGCGATTGGTCTCCACCAGCCAGGCGTTCTTCTCTTCCTGCCAGGTGAGGCCGGTGATCTCCGTGCCCAGAAGGGCGTTCCGATAGAGATCAAAGTGACGTGCGATGCGGCGGGAATGTTCGAGGATTTCCGGCGCGCGGGAGTATTTCTCAACCGGCATGTAGCCGGTCTCCTCGAGCAACGGCAGGTAGATATAGCTCTCGATATCGCACGCTGCGCCGGGATAGCGGTTCCAGTACCAGGTACCGCCAAAGTCGCCGCCCTTCTCCACCATGCGGATATCGTCAAAGCCGGCCTCGCGCAGCTTCGCAGCTGCCAGCAGTCCGCCAAATCCGCCGCCGATGACGCACACTTCGACATGGTCGGTGACCGGGTCGCGCGGCTCGAATTCGCAATACGGATCATCGATGAAGTGGGCGAAGTCGCCCGCCATGTTCACGTACTGGTCGTTGCCTTCGGTGCGCACGCGCTTGTCCCGCTCGGCGCGATACTTGTCGCGCAGGACATCCGGGTCAAATGCCTCCGGCCTTGCATCATCTGCCATGCCCGTTTCCTCCTGAATATGCGTGCCTGGATCTGATGCCCGGCTGAGACCAGTTTACTGTACCGGGACGCCTGAAAACAGGCTGACCCAACGCCAACTTCGCGCAGAATCAGCGCGCCTCACTTCCTTGCTTGACGGAACGCGGCGAGGCAGCGAAGGGTCCGCGCCATGCGCCTGCCCCATCCCATCTTCATGGTCTGCCTTGCCGTCCTGTTTGGCTGCACACTTGATGCGACCATGAAAGCCACGACGCTGGGCGGCACGGGCGTGATCACCGCCACCGCCTGGCGCTATATTCTGGCAGCGCTGATCATGCTCGTGATCTTTGTTGCCATGCGCAAACCGATGCCCGGCTGGAAAGCGATCCGCTTCCATCTGCTTCGGGCCATCGCGCAAACTTCGTCATCCGTCACCTTCTTCTACGCCCTCACCCAGATCACCCTGGCCGAAGCCGTTGTGATGGGCTTTACCGCCGCCCTGATGATCGCCCCGATCGCCCGGGTCGTGTTGGGCGAGAAGATGAGCGCGATCACAGTCGGCGCGTCCGTGGTTGGCTTTCTCGGGGCGGCGCTGGCCATTTCCGGCGAGTCCACCGGCATGCCTGTGGACGGCAACCGCCTGTATGGCATCGGGGCCATGCTGTTTTCGGCCGTCGGCTATGCGCTGAACATCGTCCTGTTGCGGATGCGCACCCGGGAGGAAGACAGCCTGACGCTGGTGACGTTCATGAACGTGCTGCCGGCCCTGTTCCTGTTGCCTTTCCTGCCTTTCGTGGGGCCGCTGCCGGAATCAAACGGCTGGCCGCTTCTCGGCGGAGCCGCCTTCGCCGCCATCGGGATCTGGTGGTTCATGACGCTCGCCTATGCCCGCGCCAAGGCGCAGACCTTGGCCCCGTTCGAGTATACGGGCCTGATCTGGTCGTCGCTGCTGGGCTATGTCCTGTTCCATGAAATACCGAGCCTGCGCCTCTATGCGGGAGCCAGTATCATCATTCTCGCCTGCCTCGTCGTGGCCTTTGAGACCCATTTCACCGCTCGCCGCGAAGCCCGCGCTGCGGCTGCCGAGATTGCGCCCTGAGGTCTACCAGACACCGGCGTTCTTCAGGGCCATGTCGAGGTCAGCCGGAATATCCTGCGCCGCTTCACCGGATTTCAGGTCCCGCGGGGCCTCGCCCGGCTTGAGGTAGCGCCAGCCCTGGAATGGCCGTTTGGCCCGCGCATAGGTGCGGATGAGCTCCGGATCGAACACGATGGCGCACATGTCCCGGCCTGTTTCGTCCTTTTCCAGACGCAGGTCGATGATGCGCTGGCGCACCCGGATCGCACCCTTCACGACCCAATAGATCGAGCCGCCCAGCAGCATCTCTTCGGCGCGCTTGGGGAACATGCGGGTGTGGTGGACCGGGTTCGGCACAGACTTCATCTGGTGCGCCTGCCACCGGGCAATGTCGTCGACATCTTCGGAGCCAACGCTGAGTTTCACCATATGAATCGTCATGTCTGAGAGTGTAGCGCAAGCCGGCCCTCAGGCCAGAGCGGTTACTGCGTCAGGTTCGCAGACTCGAAGGCCTGCTGGGCTTCATTGCTGGCGAAGAAGAAGTCCGCCTTCACGATATTGGCCGAGTAGCGCCGCTCGATGGTACGAAAGGCGGCGCGGGCCTGCAGGTCGATCGAGAAGCCGGACACATAGCTCATGCCCCAGCGCGGCTCTGTCCGGATGAAGTAAGACTGATCGTACCGTGTCAGCGTGCCGCCCTCCGGCCCGGCGACGGGCTTGGGCAACGTGTAATCGATGCGCAGGAAGCGCTCACCCACCGGGTCCAACCAGGCCGTCGCAGCGAGGCGCTCGGCGGCCCAGACGTCAAATTCCCCATCATTATTATTGGGACGGTGGTGGAAAGAGATCTTCCAGGCGGCGCCCTTGTCGTCCACCAGCACTTCCGGGCCGAGACTGGCGCGCAGGTCGTCCGGGAACAGGCGCCCGTCTGGCGCGGCCTCTGCGGCCCATTCTGCGGCCACCGCGTCCAGTTCCTCGTCCTCGCCTTCCCAGACAATCGCTTTCCAGCGGTCACGCCCCTTCTCCCGGGGGTCAAAACGGTAGATGCGGCGGGCATTGGAAGACTGCAGTTCCACCGTGAAGGCAGCGCGCAGCGTGGTGGGGGCTTCGGTCGCCTGAAGCGCCGAATTCATGGGCCCTGATCCGGTCGCCAGGGTGAAAGTGAGCAGCCAGGCAAGAAACATGACGGTGACGCAATCCTCAGGGGCAGCGCTACGTCCGGAATGCGGCATCTCTACGGCGCATGGCCGAAAATGCGATCAATACAGGGCGTGGCGAGTTCCAGCCCCAGATTGCGCCCTGAAACATTTACGTGAGTTGAACAGGCCTGCCGTCAGTCGGCTTCGCCATCCTTGAGCGGGACGCCATAGAGTTCCAGACGGTGATCAACCAGCCGGAAGCCCAGCTTCTTGGCGATCAGGTCCTGCAATTCCTCGATTTCTTCGGAATGAAATTCGACGACTTCGCCGGTCCGGACATTGATCAGGTGATCATGGTGCTCGTCCGGCACTTCCTCGTAACGAGCGCGCCCGTCGCGGAAATCGTGCGCCTGAATAATCCCTGCATCTTCAAAGAGTTTCACCGTCCGGTAGACCGTCGCCAGCGAAATCGAGGCGTCTTGCGCGTTGGCGCGGCGGTGCAACTCCTCGGCGTCCGGGTGATCCGACGCGAGGGACAGAATGCGCGCAATCACGCGGCGCGGCTCCGTCATACGGAGGCCCTTCTCAACACAGAGTTTTTCAAGCTTGTCCATGCTACGTATCTGCCCTTAGCGCGACGGGAAGTCCAGCCGCAGTTGGTCCTTCCGGACAACGGTGTCAACTCCGGCAAGCCGTGCGAAACGCGCGAGTTCGCCCTGCAGGCGGGCCTCCCGAGCGCTGGTCCAGGCCACGCCGGGCTCGGCCCAGAGCTGTTCCACGGTCAGCGTGCCCGCCGCCCGGTCTGCCTTCACCTCGATCCGGCCGACCATCCGGTCCCCTTCCAGCAGCGGATAGACGTAATAGCCCCACAGCCGCTTGGCCGCCGGGACGAAAATCTCGATCCGGTAGTCGAAACCGAACAGGCGCTGAAGGCGGTTTCGGTCGCGGATCACGGGGTCGAATGGGCTCAGGATACGTAACCGTGAGGTCGGCGACGGGGCAGTTTCGAGCCTGTTTTCGATGTCTGATGTGGCAGTAGCGGTGATCCACGTGCCGTCAGCGCACTCGATCCTGACCGGTACGAGGCGTTTCTGGCGCGCCGCCCAGTCTTTCACCTCAGCCAGATCAACGGCGCCCCAGAAACGCTGGATGTCCCCTTCCGAGGCAAACGCGAGCCGGTCCATCGCCTCGCGGCAGAGCCAGTCGACCTGATCCGGCTCCGGTGGCTCATCGTCCCGGTGATGATCCGGAATGACGCGTTCGGTCAGGTCGTAGAATTTGGTGAAATTCTCGCGGTGCGAGGTCGAAAGGTCCCCGGCGTACCACATGTAATCGAGCGCCAGTTTGTGCGGCGGGCGGCGCCACATTTCGCGCGGGCCTTTGATCTTCGTATCGAAGGCCTTGGTGCTGAGCGGGCCTTCCTCGCGGATGCGCCGGACGATGTCGGCCCTTCCGTCTGCGTCCACCATGCCGCGATGCCATTCCCAGCCGCGGACTTTCTCTTCCAGCCGGCGGAACTGGCGGCGCCAATTGGGATAGAATTCCATCGGGATGACCGAGGCATCGTGGGTGAAATGCTCGAAGACGCCGCGTTCCTTGCGCATCAGCTGGTCGAGCATGGGCTCGCGATAGTTCTGGTTGCGGGACCAGATGATGTGGTCGTGGGCGCGGGCAACGACGCGGATCGAGTCGAGCTGGACGAAGCCAAGCCCCCGGATCAGGGCTGCAAGATCCAGCGGCCCGGTCGGCGTGGCGGAGAGGCCCTGCGCATGCAGCCATAGACGCCGCGCGTCCCGGTTGCGGATTTCCAGCGGCGCCTGTGTCATTCGAACAGGGCCATCTGGCCGCCATCCGGATAGACGCCTTCGCGCTCCAGAAGCGCCTTCTTGGTCACGATGCCGCCCGGCGCGGAGAACCCGCCGAGCCAGCCATTTGCGCCCAGCACGCGGTGGCACGGCACGATCACCGGCCAGGAATTGCGGCCCATGGCGAGGCCGATGGCCTGCGCGGCGCCCGGCTTGCCAATCGTCTCCGCCAGCGCGCCATAGGTGACTGTCTGACCCCAGCCTACCTTGCGCAGGGCACGATAGGCGGCCTGTTCGAAATCGGAATGTCGCTGCATGTCCAGCCGGACGGAGTCGAAGCTGGTTGGGGCGCCGGAGAGGAAGGCCCGCAGGGCCGCGATCACGGATGCGACTTCCGGCGGCGCGTCTGATTCCTCGGCAAGGCTGGCCCCGTGGCGGGTGATCCGCGCGGCGGTCTGCGCCGGGCTGGCTTCCGGCAGTTGCACGCCGGTCAGCCCCGCCTCGCTCCAGGCAAGGCCGCACGGGCCGATGGCCGTGTCAAAGGTGCAGGCAGACTCGAACATAGCGGGAACATCTTTCAGATTCCCGCCTGAGTCCAGCCCCCGTCAGGCGAGGTGCGCCCTGAAGAAGTCCAGCGTGCGGCTCCAGGCCAGTTTCGCCGCCGTCTCGTCGTAGCGGGAGGTCGTGTCATTGTGGAAGCCGTGGTTCACGCCGTCATAGATGTAGACCTCGTACGGCTTGCCCGCCGCATCGAGCGCCGCCTTGTAAGCAGGCCAACCGGCATTCACGCGCTCGTCGAGGCCTGCCAGATGCAGCTGCAGCGGCACTTCCAGCTGCGCGGCCTGCTCTGCCGTCGGCCAGCCGCCATAGAACGGCACGGAACAGGCGAGCCAGGGCTGTTTCACCGCCATCAGGTTCGTGATCGCCCCGCCGAAGCAGAAGCCGGTCGTGGCGACCTTGCCATTGCTCGTCTTGTGATCCCGCAGGAATTCGGCCCCGGCCATGAAGTCTGCCAGCATGGAGGCACTGTCGCGCTCGGCCTGCAGGGTGCGGCCATCATCGTCGTTGCCGGGATAGCCGCCCAGCGGATAGAGCGCGTCCGGCGCGAAGGCGGCATAGCCGGCCTTGGCTGCGCGGCGGGCAACATCCTTGATGTGCGGGTTGAGACCCCGGTTCTCATGCACGACCAGAACGCCCGGCAGCGGCGCCGTACCGGCAGGCCGCACTAGATAGCCAGCCATTTCCCCGGCGCCCTCTGGCGAGTCGTAGCGCACCATTTCGGCGACCAGCCCCTCTTCATCCTCGGCGGTCTGCTGTTTCGAATAGTCGGGCATGACGCAAGCCGCGAGCGAGGCGACGCTTAGTCCGCCCACCGCATACTTTCCGAGCCCTTCAAAAAAGCCCCGGCGCGAGAGGTGGCCATGGCAATAGGCGTCGTAGAGATCGAACACGCCCTGCGGAATGTCTGCCTGTCTGGTGTCCTGGGTCATGGGGGGCCTCCTTGCTCAGGAGGAAACTAGCGCGGTGAGCGGGTTTGGGTAGGCCCGGCAGATCAATTCTGCGTGGGAAGGCCCATATTCCGCGACATCAGCACCGCATCCACCGGCACATCGCGGCCGGACGTGTAGTAGCGCGGGCGGCGGCCATCCTCGGTGAAGCCATGGGCCGTATAGAGCGCACGGGCGGGCGCGTTGTCTTCGGCCACGTCCAGCGTGATGCGGGAGACGCCGCGCTCTCCCATCCGGTTCACCAGCGCCCGGATCAGGGTGGCAGCGAGCCCCTTGCGGCGATGATCCGGCTCGGTCGCAATGGTGAGGATGTCCGCTTCGCCCGCGACAGTCTGCACCATGACGAAGGCGGCAAGGTCGCCGTAAAGTTCAATACCGAGGGTCAGAACGGATGGATCCAGCAACAGGCCGCGAAACGACATCGCGCTCCACGGGTCGTCAAAACTGCGCGCGTGCAGCCGGCTCATGCGTCCTGCATCATCGGATGACAGGACCATGATCGGATAGGTCACGCGCGTGGCTCCGGCAGTGTGGCGTCCGGCTCGCGCGCATAGACCGGCGACGGAGGATGTGCCGCCGGATCGAACTGGCCGCCCTTGATGGCCGCCGTGATGGCAGACGGCAGCAGCGGGCGCAGGTCCAGCTTGTCCTTCGCCTCACCAAGCGCATCGGGATTGTCCATGAAGATCGGCGCGTGGAAGCCGTCCAGCATGGGCATCAGCTGTTCCAGCCGCAGCTCCAGCACGTCGGCAATCCCCTGCCCGGCGCTGACGCCCTGTACCCACCAGGTCTGGTCCGGCGGGCGTTTCTGCCCGGCGAGACAGCCCATGACCGTGCCTTCCATGCCGGCAGGAATGGAAGCTTCCAGACTGGTCACGCCAACGCAAGGCGCGCCGGTGACGAGCGCAAGGCCGCGCGCATAGGCCACGCCGATGCGGATGCCGGTAAAGCTGCCGGGGCCGGTGACAACAGCGATGCGGTCAAGGTCTTCGAAGGTGACGCCTTCCTCGTCCAGCAGACGCTGGACCAGAGCGGGAAGATGCTTGTCCTGGCCGCGCGCCATCACCTCGCGCGCATCGGCGAGGATTTCGCCGTCACGCACAAGGGCGACCTCCATGGCCGTAAACGCGGTGTTGAGCCCCAGAACCAGCATCGTATCGTCCGCCTAGAGAATGCGGCAGGCTTCGTCGAAGCTGAGGCGCGGCGAGCGGTCGAAGATCGTGGTGCGGTCGCCATGGCCGATATTGCAGATGAAGTTCGAACGCCAGTTCTTCATCTCGCCGTCCTGGCTGAGGAAGAATTCCTTGTCGACGGCGGCATTGTCGAAGCCCGACATCGGGCCGCAGTCCAGCCCCAGCGCGCGGGCCGCCAGCATCAGATAGGCGCCCTGCAGCGTGCCGTTCCGGACAGCGGTCTCTTCCTTGTTGTGATGGAACCAGTCCTTGGCGCCCGGATTGTGCGGGAAGAGTTGCGGGATCTTCTCGTGGAATTCCATGTCGTAGGCGATGATCACCGTCCACGGAGCTTTCAGCGTCTTCTCGCGGTTGGCTTCCATCATCAGCGGCAGAAGGCGCTCCTTGCCCTCGATCGTGTTGATGAACACGAACCGGGCCGGCGAATTGTTGGCGCTGGTCGCCCCCAGCTTGGCCAGGTCATAGACCGCCCGGATCAGGACTTCGGGCACATCCTCTTCACGCCAGCCATTGTAAGAGCGCGCATCGCGAAAAATGACGTCCAGTGCGTGATCATTCACAGGATGAGCCATGGAGTATTCCTTCTAGCTTTTGGGAGGATGCGGCCCGTCTGATGCAGGCCGTCAGATGTCTGGATGGACTGTCAGAGCACTGCTTCGACGGCGGTGACTTCCGGCACATAGGTCTTCAGCATGTTCTCGATGCCCTGCTTCAGGGTCATGGTCGAAGACGGGCAGCCGGCGCAGGCGCCGCGCATCGACAGATGCACGATCCCGGTCTCGGGCTCGAAGCTGTGGAAGATGATGTCGCCGCCATCCTGGGCCACAGCCGGACGCACGCGCGTCTCGATCAGCTCACGGATCTCCTCGACGATCTCGGCGGCCTCGCCCTCATAGGTGATTTCGGCTTCGCCGGCCGCAGACGGCTCTGCGCCATCCTCGATCACCGGAAGGCCGGCCATGTAATGGTCCATGATCGCGGCCAGAACCATCGGCTTCACATGCCGCCAGTCCTTGCTTTCGGCCTTGTTGATCGAGACAAAATCATTGCCGAGGAAGACGCGCTCGACGCCTTCCACCTGGAACAGGGCGCGGGCCAGAAGGCTGATGCGGGCGCTGGCGGCATCCGGGAAGTCGAACGGGCCGCGCTCGCCTGCGACTTCAAAGCCGGGCAGGAATTTGATCGTATCCGGGTTGGGAGTCGGTTCGGTCTGAATGAACATCGCCGGCAGCCCTTTCTGTGCAAAGCTTCATGTTCGTCACAGATGGCCCGCACCGGCGGGCGGATCAAGGCCTATTGCGCTGTCAGTGCGCGGCGTCGGCGACCTGGGTTTCCAGCTGTGCAACTTCGTCTTCGGCTGGTGCCAGCGGCTTTTCGAGCGTTTCGGCCAGTTCCAGGGAGGTGCGCTGGGCATCCCGCAGGAAGAAGCCGAGGCTGGCGAGATGGTTGGCCATGATGGCGCCATCACCCTTCTGGTTCGACACGATGAGCGGGCGGATGCGGGCGGCGCGGGTCCAGGCGGCTTCAGCCTTGTCATAGGCGGCCAGCGCCTCGGGGTCCTTGAGGCTGTCGCGGTCGGCCAGACGGGCCGCCTTCAGCATCTGCAGCGAGATATGGGCGCGGGCCTTGGCAGCGTAGAAGACGCGGATGTCCTGCTTGGAAGCCGGCCAGCCGGTCGATTCCTGATAGATCTGGGTCGAGAGGTCGTCCTGGTCCGCTTCGGCCCAGCCGGCGAACATGCGAACCTCGTCAGCGGCCAGTGTGCGACGGTCCGGCATGGTGATCAGGCTGCGGCTGGCGCGGGAGTCGAACCGGTTCAGCGCTTCGGCGGCGGCGGTCAGGCGCGGGCGCATGTCCTCGCCCGGCAGGCCCTTCAGCAGGCGCGACGCCGCCGTGAGGTCAGCGTCCGGTTCGCCATTTTCGTCAGGCACGGCTGCGGCGACCATGCGGGTGAATTCGGACAGGCCATCAGCGGTGGCTTCCTGCCAGGCCGGCATGGCGGTGAGGCGGGACTGGGGATGCCAGTTCGGCTTGTCAGCGGCCCAGCCCTTCCCTTCCAGCTCCCGGGCGATCTTGGTGATCGCGATACCGGATTCCGGGAAGGCCCATTTCTGGCCATTGGCGAAGGCAATGTCGGAATCGTCGATCTTGTGTGAGAGCATCACCGAGACCGGATAGGCGCCAATCAGAGCAAACAGCAGGCTGAGCTTGAACAGAAGGATGATGCGGCGCCACAGGCGCTGGAAGAAGTGCATGATCGGATGCGGCTCAGCATCATCAAGTTCACGGAGATGCTCTTCCGGCACCTCAAACAGATCAGGGCCTTCTTCAAGGTAGGCAGCATGCAGGCGGCTGTCGAAGGCCATACTCTACGATTCCCCGGCTCTAACGGTGATGTTGCGTGCAGATCACTATGCGTTCAATTGTGGCATTTTAACAGGTCATTAACAGTTAAATGTCCGCAATACATAGGGTCTGCACGCAAATGCTGCGCCAGTTAAGCAAGGGCTGCCAGATTTTGGGCCGGAGGTGGCTGTCCGCCGGCGGATGAAGCGCTTTAGTCGCCGAGTCCCTTGACGTCTGCGCTGGTCACCACGGTTTGCGAGGCGCCATCCGAATCGCGGAATTCCAGCGAGAGATCGACCTTGTCGCCTTCCTGAATCGCCGAATCGAAGCCGAACAGCATGAGGTGGTTGCCGCCGCGCTGAAGCACGACCGGCTCGCCCTCTGAAACGGTGAAACTGTCGACCTGGCGCATCTGCATGACGCCGTCTTCCATGGACATGGTGTGAAGCTCCACACGGTCTGCCGCGTCGGTGCTGACCCCGATCAGGTCCACCGGTGCGCCGGTGACATAGACCATCATGCCGCCAGAAGCGACGTCGCGCCCCGCAGCGGGCTTCACGACGAACGCGTCCTTCACCTCGATGACGGAGCCGGTCGCCGGCTTGTCTGCCGGGCCGGAACACGCGGCCAGCATCAGGGCGGCGGCGACGGGGATCAGGGCGCGAAACAGCATGGGATATGTCCTCTCAGAACCAATATCGCCTTTGGTAATACGCTGGGAGAACGGGTCAATGTGCCGGAATGGCACGGCTTGCCTACCAGGGCCGCTCAGGGGCGCCAGTAGCCGACGGCGCGGCGTACGTCTTCCATGATCGGGGCGGCGATGGCGTCTGCCCGCTCGGCACCGTCCTTGAGGATAGCGTCGATCTGCGACTGATCGGCGAGGATCTCACGATAGCGCGCCGTGATCGGGGCGAGGTGCTCCACCATGGCATCGGCCAGCGCCGGCTTGAACACGCCGAAGCCCTTGCCGCCATACTCGGCCAGCACCTGCTCCACGGTCTGCCCGGAGACGGCGGAAAAGATGCCGACAAGGTTCTCGACTTCCGGGCGGCCTTTCAGGCCTTCGGCCTCTGACGGCATGTCGCCTTCAAGGTCAGTCTTCGCCTTCTTGATCTTCTTCGCGATCTCGTCGGACGTATCGACCAGGTTGATGCGGCTGAGGTCTGACGGATCAGACTTCGACATCTTCTTGGTGCCGTCCTTGAGGCTCATGATGCGCGCGCCGGGGCCTTTGATCAGCGGTTCCGGCAGCGGGAAGAAGTTCGGCACATCGTATTCGCGGTTGAAGCGGTCAGCGATGTCGCGGCTGAGCTCCAGGTGCTGTTTCTGGTCCTCGCCCACCGGCACGTGGGTCGCCTTGTAAGCCAGGATGTCTGCGGCCTGCAGGACCGGATAGGTGAACAGGCCCACAGAGGCGCGCTCGGCATCCTTGCCGGCCTTGTCCTTGAACTGGGTCATCCGCTCAACCCAGCCCATCCGGGCGACGCAGTTGAACACCCAGGCGAGCTCTGCATGGGCCGGAACGGAGGACTGGGCGTAGACGATGGATTTCTTCGGGTCGATGCCGCACGCGATGAAGGCCGCAGCGATCTGGCGCGTCTGGTCGGCCAGCACGCCCTTCTCGACCGGCATGGTGATCGCGTGCATGTCGACCACGCTGTAGACGCATTCCCAGCCGTCATTCTGGAGATCGACGAACTTTTTCAGCGCACCGAGATAATTGCCGAGATGGAGATTTCCAGTCGGCTGGATACCAGAGAAGACCCGTTGCGGGCCGGCATAAGCGGGGGCGGTTGTATCTGTCATGCGCAGCGATCTAGCGGATTTGCCTAGCGGCGCAAGGCCCCCGTGATGTCGCGGGGCCGGATCGCACCGGTCAGCAGTGCCGCAACGGCATAGGTGACCCCGCCCACAAGGATCACAATTCCAGCCGCCAGCGCCCTGGAATCCACGATATTGTCCCGCACCCATTGGAAATTATGGACCATGAACCAGACCGCCCCAGCCATCAGGGCGCTCGCGATGACAGACCGCACACTGCGGGACACCAGCAATGCCCCCGGCCGGTACCAGCCCCGCGCCGCCAGCGTGGTGGCCAGCATGAACGTATTGACCCAGGCCGCAACGGATGTGGCGATGGCCAGCCCGATAAAGCCGACGCGTCCCTGAGAGCTCAGCCAGAAGAACAGCCCTGCCCCCAGCACGGTGTTGATCGCAACAGACACCAGCGCAAACTGCATCGGGGTCTTGGTGTCTTCCCGCGCGAAAAAGGCCGGGGCCAGAACCTTGATCAGCACGAAAGCCGGTACGCCCCAGGCGAAGTGGAACAGCGCGCCGCCGGAGGCCACAGCGTCAGATTCGAAAAAGTCGCCGCGCACGAAAAACGCATCAATCAGGAAGACCGGCGCGACCAGAAGTGCGGCAGCCGCAGGCAGCGTCAGCGCCAGAGCGAGGCCGATGCCTTCGTCCATGGTCGCCGTCGCGCGGGCCTGATCCTCGCTGCGGGCAGCGCCCGAAAGGCGCGGCAGGATCGCAACGCCGACGGCCACGCCGACCAGGCCCAGCGGCAGCTGGTAGAGACGGTCCGCCGCATAGAGCCAGCTTTTGGCGCCGACTTCAAAGCTCGCCAGCGACTGGCTGACCAGAATGTTGATCTGTGTGCCCGAGGCCGCAATCGTGCCCGGCACAGCCAGCGCCATCACCTTGCGCACGGCGGGCGTGAGGCGCGGCCAGCCAATCAGGCTGAGGCGCACTTTCTGGCGCGTCACGCCCCACCAGAGCAGCGCGACCTGAAGCACACCGGCCACCAGCACGGCGCCAGCGGCTGCCTTGGCGACAATTTCCGGCACGTTGGAAATCAGCGCCGCCGGGATCAGGCAGAGGTTCAGGAGGGTCGGCACACCGGACGACAGGATGAAACGCTGCCCGGAATTCAGCACGCCGGACAGCAAGGCGGCGAGCGCCATGCAGGTGAGGTAGGGCATCGTGATCCGTGTCAGGAGCACGGCCAGATTATAGTGCACATGGTCATCCGCCTGCCCGCCATGGATCAGCAGAAGAACCCACGGCATGAAGATCTGGGCGAGGAGGGTGAGGGCTGCGGTGAAGGCGAAGAGGACACGCATCGCCTCCTGCGCGACAGCTTCAGCGGCTTCAGGGCCTTCAGCCTCCAGCGTGCGCGCATAGGTCGGCACGAAGGCCGAAGCGAAGGCGCCTTCGGCAAAGACACGGCGGAACAGGTTCGGGAATTGCTGGGCCGTGACCCAGGCATCGTTGACCGGGCCGGCGCCCAGCTTGGCGACCAGCAGCACATCCCGCACAAAGCCGAGGATCCGGCTGCCCAGTGTCAGCGAAGATTGCACCAGGGTGTTGCGGGCGATGCTCATGGGCGATGTCGTGCAGGGGTTCTCAGAAACTGTCTACGGCGCGCGACCGCTTCAGCTTGCGGGCCGGCGTGTGCGGGGCCTCTGGTTCATGCCGCCCCAATACGTCCAGAAGCTGTTCGCGCAGGGACTCTTTGATGGCGGCCTGTTCCAGCTTTCGGCCATCATCGGTCTGCACGTAGAACGCATCGAACATGCGCTCACCATATGAGCCGACATGCGCCGAGTGGATCGAGACGCCGGCTTCGGCCAAGCACGTGGCCACATCATACAGCAGCGCCGGACGGTCACGCCCGGCAATGTCGATCACGGTATGGTCTGCCGAGAGGTCGTCACGGATCTGGACCGAAGGCTGCACCAGGAAGGCGGCCTGCCGCCGGCCAGTGCGCTCTTTCACGACGATGGGCGCAGGGTTGCCCGCCAGCACATCGCGCAGGGCCGCTTCCAGCTTCTGCAGCCGCGCCGCGTCGACCTCGCCGAAAGGCTTGTCCTGCACATCATGGATCATGAACACGTCGATGATGCGGCCTGCCCGGCTGGTATAGACCTGCGCCGCAATGATGTTGGCGCCATGATGGGCCATCGTGCCCGCAAGGTCTGCGAACAGGCCCGGACGGTCTGCGCCAGAGACGAACAGCGCCATGGCGCCGCCTTCCAGCGACAGGCGATGATGCACCTGGTCTCCGCCGCCATTCAGGGCTTTGGCATGCCAGGCCAGATCGTCGATGTCGAAGCCGGTCCAGTAGGCCGTTTCCATCTCCAGCATGAGCGCGGGCACGCTGCCAAGGCGGTCGATCAGTTCGGTCTGGCGGCGCTCGGCACGCGCTTCCAGCTCGGCCTGGACGCCCGCCTCATCCGTACGCCCGCCGCGCAGGGCGGCGGCGGTGTTGTGATAAAGGTCGGTCAGGAGTTGACCCTTCCAGGCGTTCCACACGCCGGGGCCGACGGCCTTGATGTCTGCAATCGTCAGGATGTAGAGCAAGCGCAGCCGTTCCAGCGAGCCGATCATTTCGGCGAATTTCGCCACGGTGCGCGGATCGGAAATGTCCCGCTTCTGCGCCGTCTCGCTCATCTCCAGATGGTGACCGACAAGCCAGCTGACGAGATCGGTGTCATCCTCAGACAGGCCGAGCCGTTCGCAGGCGCGCCGGGAGGTCTTGGTGCCAGCAATCTGCTGGTCGCCCTTCCCCTTGCCCGTATCGTGCAGAAGCATGGCGAGATAGAGCACGTTGCGCTTCTCGATCAGGCCGAACAATTCGCCGACCAGTTTGATCGGCTGTTCGTCGCGCCCGGCTTCCATGTCGGCAATCGCCTCGACAGCGCGGATCGTGTGCTCGTCCACCGTGTAGTGGTGGTACATGTTGAACTGGGTCTGGGCGACGATGCCGCCAAATTCGGGGATCGCCCGGCCCAGCACGCCGGCTTCGTTCATGCGGCGCAGCACCATGCCCGGATCATTACCGCCAAGAATGGCATCAAGGATCAGCGCCTGCGCTTCCGGCTTCTCGCGCACGCGCTCGTTCAGGGCACGGAGATTACGCGTCAGCAGGCTCAGCGCCTGCGGGTGGGTGTCTTTTCCCGCGTCCCGCGCGACAATAAACAGGCGCAACATGTTGAGCGGATCGTTCCGCATCGCCTTGTCGTCGTCCACATTCACCCGGCCATTGTCGAGGATGAAGCCCTTCTCGGCCAGCGCCACAGGGCCGCGAACCGGCAGGAACCGGCGCAGGCCTTCGGGCTTTTTCTTGTGGTCCGCTTCGAGCTTCGCCGCCAGGATGCGCGTCAGGCCGCCAACATCCTTGGTGACCAGGAAATAGCGCTTCATGAAGCGCTCAACGCCCTGCTGGCCGCGCCGGTCGCGATAGCCCATGCGGGCCGCGATCTCGGGCTGCAGGTCAAAACTGATGCGTTCTTCTGCCCGTCCGGTCAGGAAGTGAAGGTGACAGCGTACCGTCCACAGGAAACGCGCGGCGCGGATGAAGACGATATATTCATGGTCCGTGAACGGACCGGCCTTCATCACATCTTCCAGCGTGACGCCGCCATACATGTGCTTGACGATCCAGTAGAGCGTCTGCAGATCCCGCAGGCCGCCCTTGCCTTCTTTCAGGTTCGGCTCAACCACATAGCGCGCATCGCCCTGGCGCGCGTGGCGCTTGTCGCGTTCAGCCAGCTTGTCGGCGATAAACTGCGCGTCGCGGCCCTTCACGGCGCCCTCGTGGAAAGCCTCGATCATTTCCGTTGCCAAAGCTTCGTCGCCGCAGATATAGCGCGCATCCAGAAGGCTGGTCTTGATGGTCACGTCTTCCAGCGCCAGCTTGACGCAATCTGTCGGCGTACGGAACGCGTTGCCCACTTTGAGCCCCATGTCCCACAGGGCGTAGAGCATGTACTCCACCACGCTCTCTGTGTGCGGGCTCACCTTGTAGGCGCGCAGGAAGAGAAGGTCTGTGTCAGAGGACGGCCCCATCACGCCGCGACCATAGCCGCCGGTCGCCATGATGGCGATCCGCTCGGCCTCGGTCGGGTTGCGGGCGCGGTGAACGTGGGTCGTGGTGTAGTCGTAGAGCGCGCTGATCACCTCGTCCTGCACGGCAGACAGGAGCCGCGCGGTGTCCAGCCCGTCGGCGCCCTGTTGCAGGCGCTCCTGCGCAATCATGCGGCCGCGAAACATGGCCCCGTGCAGCAGGTCCAGCGCCGCCTTCCGGGCGGCCTGGGGGTTGCCGTAATTTTCCTGCGCCGCCGCCGTCAGCTTCACCCGCAGGGCGCGTCCGTCGATGATGTTGGAAATACGCCATTTGCCCGGCCGCCGGAGAAGCGGACTGCGGGTTTCGAGGAGCGTCGGGGCCTTGGGGGGCGTTAGGGTCATGGGGGCTGTCTATAGCAGGTTCCGGGACGGGTTCTATGCACCCTTTTCCGCCAGAACCGGCAGCACGCGCGACTTCTTCACCACGCCATAGGCAAAACTGGTCTCAATGGAGGCAATGCCGGGCAGTTTCTGGATCGTCTGGCGCACCAGCTGCTCATAATCATCGAGGCTGCGGGCAACGATTCGCAGCTCATAATCGGCCCCGCCGGTCATCAGGTAGCAGTCGAGAATGGCGTCGGTTTCGGCGATTTTCTTCTCAAAGGCCTGCACATTTTCCTGCGAGTGATTGGCGAGGCGGATGCGGACCAGGCAGGTGATGGGATAGCCGCAGGCTTTCTGGTCGACCAGCGCCGAATAGCCCTGGATGACCCCGGCGGCCTCAAGGTTGCGCACCCGGCGCAAGCAGGGGGATGGCGAGAGGCCCACAGCCTCGGCCAGTTCGAGATTGGTCAACCGCCCGTCCTGCTGAAGGGCCCTGACGATCTTGGCATCTATTGCGTCCATACTCGATAGTATTAGCATATCCTGCCAATACACAAGCTTAAAGTGACGCAGTTTGGCACCCAATATCGGGGCCGCCGTGTTAGACTTCCTTCAAATCCGGAGGTTCCCATGGCTTTTGACGCAACCCGTACCGCAGGCCCCGCCACCCGTGCCATTCATCATGGCTATGACCCGGCCAAGAATGACAATGCGCTGACCCCGCCGCTGCACCTCACCTCAACGTTTGCCTTCCCCGATGCCGAGACCGGCGGCGCGCTGTTCGCGGGCGAAGCCGAGGGCCACATCTATTCGCGCATCTCGAACCCGACCGTCGCCCTGCTGGAGGCTCGCATTGCCAGCCTCGAAGGCGCCGAAGCCGGCCTCGCCACGGCCAGCGGCATGGGCGCGATCAGTTCCCTCATGTGGACGCTGCTGAAGCCCGGCGACGAGATCATCACCGACCAGACACTGTATGGCTGCACCTTCGCCTTCATGCGCGACGGGCTTGCCCGCTTCGGCATCCAGATCACCCATGTCGACCTGCGCGACTTGGCCAACCTCTCTGCTGCGATCTCTGACAAGACGCGCGTTGTCTATTTCGAGACGCCAGCGAACCCGAACATGCGCCTGGTCGACATTCGCGAAGCCTCGCGCATCGCGCACACCAAGGGGGCGCTCGTGGTGGTGGACAACACCTACGCCTCTCCCCTCCTGACGCGGCCGATAGAGCTTGGCGCAGACTTCGTCGTCCACTCGGCCACCAAATATCTTGGCGGGCATGGAGACCTTGTCGCCGGCATGGTGGTCGGCCGTACCGAGGCCATCAAGGAAGTCCGCATGATCGGCGTGAAGGACATGACCGGCTCCGTCATGGCGCCGTTCAATGCCATGCTGGTGATGCGCGGCCTGAAGACCCTGCAGCTGCGCATGGCGCGCCATTGCGAGAGCGGGCAGACCGTCGCCGAATGGCTGGAAGCCCAGCCGGGCGTGGAAACCGTCTACTATCCGGGCCTCGCCAGCCACCCCCAGCATGAGCTGGCCAAGCGCCAGATGGACGGGTTCGGCGGCATGATCGCGTTCGAACTGAAAGGCGGTTATGAGGCCGGCATCGCCATGATGAACCGCCTGCAGATGATCCGCCGCGCCGTCAGCCTCGGCGACGCCGAAAGCCTGATCCAGCACCCGGCCAGCATGACCCATTCCACCTACTCCCCCGAAGAACGCCTCGACCATGGCATCAGTGATGGCCTGATCCGGCTATCAGTCGGATTGGAAGACGTTCAGGACATCCTGGCAGACCTCGCGGATGCGCTGGGGAGCAATGAAGGCTAGCGCGCCAGGAATTCTTCCAGCGAGATCCGGCCATCGTCGTCGGCGTCTAAATCCCGGAACACCTGGCCGAGGCGCGCGAGCACGGCCGGGGGCGTCTCGTCGGTCTGGCCCATCGACCAGCGGACACCGGCCTCCGTGTCGAATTCCTCCGGCGTCGAGCCCTGCCGGAACGCGGTTCCGGAGGCCATGCCGGATATGGAGGCCCGAACATTACCAACGCCGGACGGCCGGGTGAATTCCGCGAAGCTCACCCCCTCGTCGCCATCGGTGTCGAGGTCGTGGAACAGGCGCGTGTCTTCCGCGACATGGCTGGCATAGAATTCCGCCCAGGTCACGATGCCGTCGGTATCGGCGTCGAGCTCCCCGAAAAAGCCGACGAGCGCGTCATGGGCGCGGTCAACTGGGCCGTCCGACGGCACGTCGAGCAGGCCGAGATAGTCGTCGAGGTCGAACTGGCCGTCCCCGTCAGCGTCGATCCGGTTGAAGAATCTTTCAGTGCGGCTCGATTCGGCGTTGGACGGCAGGAACGCGACGCCCGCCGCAACCGCGCCGAGCCCGGCGACCAAGCCCCAACGCGCCCACCATGGCGTGCGCCGGATCGCCTCCATCGGCCGGGCGATCACCGGCTGGTGAAACCTGCGGACATATTCCTCGATCAGGCGGCGGATGACACCGGAGGCCGACTCGCCCTGCTGCTCACAGGTCTCGTGGAAGGCCTGCTTGGTCTCAGGCGCGAGGCGCACTTCGATCTTGTCGGTCTTCTTGGATCTGTCTCGCGCGACCATCGCGGCCTCCTGTTCACCTAGGCTACCTCAAACGAACAGGATGCCATCTGCCAACCCCCGATTGCGTCCGACACGCCAAATTTCGTGTCATGACATGATAAGCAGAGGGAATTCTGGGCGGATTCGAAGACGTTCAGGACATCCTGGCGGACCTTGAGGCGGCGCTGGGGAGTAACGAAGGCTAGCCCTTCGCCGCTCCGCTTCTGGCGGCGCAGTGCTTTTCCTCACCCGCCTGCATCCAAACGCACGCCTCGCGGCATCTTACCCCTGTTCGCCCATTTCCGGGTGAGGGCTAACCGGACAGGGACCTACCAGACATGAAGACGCATTCGAAGCGGGAGCGCATCACAGCGCTCGCGGAAGTCATCGCCGTGGTGGCCATAGCCTACCTCTCCAAGGCTGCGCTCGATCCGTTCTTCTGGCGGTTTTCCGGGCCTGTTTCTCTCATCGCGCTGCTGATCGTGCTGACCGTCTATCTACGAGGTCGCGGCATTTACTGGTCACAGATGGGCCTGCGCGCAGTTCCGGGAGCGAAGAGCAAATGGCTGATGCTGCCGCAGACCCTGCTGGCCATCGTCGCCATCATCGCGACTGGCATTGTCACCCAATTGGTCTTGCCAGCCATCGGAATTGAAATCACGCCAGAAGGACAGGACGCGGCAGCGGATCGGTTTGGCAATATTGCCGGAAACCTGCCGGTCTACCTGATGTGGCTCGGCATCGGCATTGTCAGCGGCGGACTGGCGGAGGAGATGTTTTTCCGCGGCTATCTGATTACCCGGTTGCAGACCGCCTTCGAAGGCTTGCGCCTGGCGCCGGTTCTGGCGGTCTTCATCCCTGCGCTGATCTTCGGATTTGGTCACTACTATTATCAGGGCCTGAGCGGGCTGATCGCGACGGGCATGATCGGGCTGGTCATTGGTTGCCTGTTCCTACTGTACAAGCGGAACCTCTGGCCCCTGATCATCGCCCATGCCTTTGTCGACTCGCTCGGCATCACCGGCCTGTTCATGCAATGGGACATTTAGAGTGCGGGCCTCCCCTACTCCACCGGGCTTTGCTCATCCAGCAGGTCTTGTTCGCCGCCCTGGGCGCGTTCGGCGGCGACTTTTTCGTTGATCGTGGTGTCGGCGGCGACGTCTGAAGCCTCGCGCGTATCGACCGGCTTTTTTGGCGGCGTAGCGGCGGCCGGCGGCGCGCTGTCTGCCGGGACGCTTTTCAGCGCGTCCTCGACCTTGCTGTCGAAGCGCAGCCTGTAGATCGGTTCCGGCAGGGTGAAGCCCGCCGACTCCAGCGCATCCTTGGTTGCACTGATGGCGAGGCCGCGGCCCTTGAAGAAATTCGTCTTGGTCTGGTTCACCCAGCCCATGAAGCGCAGCACGATATTCGAGTCGCCGACCGTCTGGATAAAAGCCTCCGGCTCCGGATCATTCAGCACGAAAGGCATCGCTTTCAGCCGGTCGAGGCCGAGCTGCATCGCCGCCACGGGATCGTCGGCCGCATCGACGCCGAGATCGAACTCAAAGCGCCGTTCCGGGTTGCGCGTATAATTCAGGATCACCGCCTTGAAGACGATCGTGTTGGGGATACGCAAATGGTTGCCATCCAGCGTCATCAGGATGGTGGAGCGCGAGGTGAGCCGGATGACCTTGCCCTCGTTGCCATCAATGACGACATGCTCGTTCGCGCGGAACGGCTGGCGCACGCTCAGCATGATGGACGAGATATAGTTCTCCAGCGTGTCACGTACCGAGAAGCCGATGGCGAGGCCGATCACGCCTGCGCCGCCGAGAATGGTGCCCAGCATCGTGGTGGCGCCAAGAATGTTCATCGCCATCACCAGGGCCACGAGCAGCGCAACAATGCGGAACGCGCCGGACACCAGCTCGACCAGGAACGGATTGGGCAGGAGCAGGCGCCAGAAGCCGCGCCACGAAGCGATCAGGTGCCCCAGCAGGGCGATGACCAGAAACACGGCCAGCGACACGCCATAGAGCGGCAAAGCGCGGTAGACTTTCTCCAACCGGCTGGACGAGTCCCCGAACAGACTGCCAGTGCTGTCATCCACTGCCAGCCTGCGCTCGATCTGATTCTCGACCGTGACGACGCCGTTGACGCGCAGGGCCAGTTCCTCGGCGCGCGTGTCGGCAGCGGTGCTGGACACATCCCCGGTCAGCGTCACCACGCCGTGGTTCACCTTGACGGTGACCCGGCGAAGGGAGTCGATCTCGGCGAAAATGTCGGTGATGCGCGTTGCGATCTCAGCGTCGCTGGCCTGTGGTGGCGGGGTCTGGATCGCAGGCGTCGGATCGGTCGGCTCTTCGATGCCCGGCAGTTGCGCCAGCGCGAGGGGCGCAGACAGGGCGAAGCATACGAGAAACAGCCCGGCGTGCAGCCAGCGCGCGGCTGCGGCGGGGAAGTCCGTCAGATTTGTTTTTGAGCTCATCCGTGCTCAACCCGCGAGGTGAAGCAAAGTTCCCTCAGCAGGAAGAATTAGCCCACCACCTTGAACTCATCCCCAAACCAGAGCGGCGAGTTGGCCAGATCGATGAATTTCTTCTCGTCCTCCAGCAGTTCGGCGCCGGCCTTGGCCGCTGCCTTGCTGGTATTGGCCGCCATGGCCTCCTCGCTTTCGAACCAGAGCTCGGCGACGCCGTCATAGGAGGGCGGCCCGCCGCGGCTGGCCTGCATGGCGGCGTTCAGCGGGTCGTGGCCGGTATGGTTCTGGACGTATCGGAGGATGCCCAGCACGCCAGCGTGTTTCGCCACCAGCGGGGCATGCTGCTCCCGCCAGTAGCGCTGGAATTCCTCGCGACTGAGATGCGGCAGGCGGCGCAGGCAGAAGGTGAGCTTGATCACAAGAGATCCCCGCCCGCTGCGGCCGCTGTCGTGCCGTCTTTCTTGAAGGCGCGGATGACGTTCTTGCCGGTGATCCATTTGTGCACTTCGTCCGGTCCATCGACCAGCCTCTGCGAACGGATGTGCGTGTACCAGGCCGCCAGCGGCGTATCGAGCGAATAGCCGAGCGCGCCGTGCAGCTGGATCGCAGTATCGACCACCTTGTGCACCATGTTCGCAAGGAACACTTTCGCGATGCCGTTCTCCTGCCGAATGTCCAGCCCGTTCTCGGCCTTGTAGGCAATGTGCATCAGCATCAGGCGCGCGATGTAGAGCTGGCTGGCGCATTCGGCCAACATGAACTGGACGCCCTGACGGTCTTCGAGCCCCTTGCCGAAGGTCGAGCGCTTGGTCACATGTTCCGTTGCCAGATCAAGCGCGCGCTGGGCCATCGAGACATTGTGCATGCCGTGGCGCAGGCGCCCATAGGCCAGCCGGTGCTGGCCCATGGCAAAGCCCTGCCCCTCCCCGCCGAGCAGGTTCTCTTCCGGCACGATGAGGTTCTCGATCTTCACCTCGGCATGGCCACCGCCCATTTCGGCATAGTGTTCGCCATGCACGGCCATGGTGGGGATGTCGCGGATGATGTTGTAGCCGGGGTTCGGCAGTTCCACGATGAAAGTGGAATATTGCTGGTGGCGCGGGGCGTCCGGATTGGTCTTGGCCATGACGACCGCGATGTCCGCGGCGGTGGCCGCGCTGGAGAACCATTTCTCTCCGTTCAGAACGTAATTGCCCTTGCCGTCTTTCACAGCCGCCGTCTGCATGCCGGTGGCGTCAGCGCCAGCGGCTTTCTCGGTCATCGAGTAGCAGATGCGCTTTTCGCCATTGATCAGGGGCTTCAGGTATTTCTCTTTCTGGAAGTCCGTGCCGTGCGCCAGAAGGGTCAGCATGGTCGCATCGTCCGGGCCCTGCGAATTCATCGACAGGGCACCCAGATGGCTGACGCCCAGTTCCATCTGGACCAGCGCATTGGCGAGCGGGCCGAGGCCCATGCCGCCATGCTCGACCGGGAAGAAGGGCAGCCACAGGCCCTGCGCCCGTGCCTTGGCGCGCAACTCCGTCAGCACGTCCTTGTAGGGCTTGCCGGCGGCCATTTCCTTCTCGGCGGGCAGGCATTCCTCCTGCACCCATTTGCGCACGCGCTCGCGAACTTCCTTCGCTTCTTCCGGTATCGTGAAATCAATCGCCATGGCTGTTTGCTCCCTGTTTTTCAGGCAGGCTAATGCCGAACGGCGCCCCCGCAAGGCTGACTTCGCGTCAGACCGGATCTGCCCCCCCATTTTGGTTTAAACTTGGGGCGCCCTATATTGCGGAACATGACCCACGATCATTCCATGCATCACGGGGATGACACCCCCGACGACAAAAGCTGCTGCCACCACGACCATGCGGCCGAGGCGAAACAGCCTGACAGCGCCTATGACCATGTTCCGGCTGGCTATTCCGGCACGGTGTGGACCTGTCCGATGCACCCGCAGGTGCGCGAAACCTCCAATACCGGCTGCCCGATCTGCGGCATGGCGCTGGAGCCTGAAACCGCCACGCTGGTAGAAGACACGCGCGAACTGGACGACATGACCCGCCGATTCTGGGTGGGCGTGGCGCTGTCTGTGCCGTTGCTGGTGATCACGATGGGCGAGATGGTGCCGGGCGTCAGCCTGCCCGGCATCGTGCATACGCCCGCCTTCAACTGGGTTCAGGCAGCGCTGGCGACGCCAGTTGTGGCCTGGTGCGGCTGGCCCTTCTTCGTGCGCGGCTGGCGTTCCATCGTGAACCGCAGCCCGAACATGTTCACCCTGATCGCCCTCGGCACGGGTGTCGCTTACCTCTATTCACTGGCAGCCACCGTGATCCCCGGTGCGTTTCCGGAGACGCTACGCGGGGCGGATGGGCGCGTGCCTGTGTATTTCGAGTCCGCCGCCGTGATCACGACGCTGGTCCTGCTGGGTCAGGTTCTGGAACTGCGCGCCCGGCAGGCAACCTCCGGCGCGATCCGCGCGCTGTTGCAGCTGACCCCGCCCACAGCCCGGATCGTGCGCGAGGACGGCACCGAAGAAGACATTCAGCTGGAAGCCATCACTTCCGGAGACCGTCTGCGCGTGCGCCCCGGCGAGAGCGTGCCGGTGGACGGTGAAATTCTGGAGGGCCATTCCAGCCTCGACGAATCCATGGTGACGGGCGAACCTTTGCCGGTGGAGAAATCCACTGGCGATGCGGTGACCGGTGGCACGGTGAACCAGACCGGCGCCTTCGTGATGAAGGCGACTCATGTTGGCGAGGACACGTTGCTGTCCCGCATCGTGAAGATGGTCTCGGAAGCCCAGCGCTCGCGCGCGCCAATTCAGGGTCTGGCCGACAAGGTGGCCGGCTGGTTCGTGCCGGCCGTGGTTCTGATTGCCGTGGTGACGTTCCTGATCTGGTTTCTGGCCGGGCCGGAGCCGCGCTTTGCGCATGCGCTCATCAATGCCGTCGCTGTGCTGATCATTGCCTGCCCCTGTGCGCTGGGTCTGGCGACACCGATGTCGATCATGGTTGCCACCGGCAAGGGCGCGCAGGCGGGCGTGCTGATCCGCAATGCCGACGCGCTGGAGACGCTGGAAAAGGTCGACACGCTGGTGATCGACAAGACCGGCACGCTGACCGAGGGCCATCCCGAACTGGTGACGGTGGAAGCAGCGGGTGACCTTTCCGAAGCGGATCTTCTGATCGCCGCCGCCGGGGTCGAAACCTCCAGCGAGCATCCACTGGCCGCCGCCATCGTACGCGGCACCAAAGGCCGGAACCTGACGCCCGGCAAGGCGAGCGGCTTCCAGTCCACCACCGGCGAAGGCGCCGAAGCGGACGTGGACGGCAAGCATGTCGCGGTCGGTAATGCCAAGCTGATGCACCGGCTGGACGCGTTCGATGAGACCCTCGCCCGTCATGCCGATGGGTTCCGCGCAAGAGGCCAGACGGTGATGTTCGTCGCTATCGACGGCAGACCCGCAGGCCTGATCGGGGTCGCTGACCCGATCAAGAAAACGACGCAACCCGCCATCGACCGTCTGCATGCAGAAGGCCTGCGCATCGTCATGCTGACCGGTGATAATGAGACCACGGCCCACGCCGTGGCGGAAGAACTCGGCATTGACGAGGTGCACGCGGATGTGTCGCCGGAAGACAAGAAGAACGTCGTGGCGAAACTTCAGGCCGATGGCGCTGTGGTCGCGATGGCCGGGGACGGCATCAATGACGCGCCCGCCCTCGCCCTCGCCAATGTCGGCATCGCCATGGGCACCGGCACCGATGTCGCCATGGAAAGCGCCGGGGTGACGCTGGTGAAGGGCGACCTGATGGGCGTTGCAAAGGCCCAGACGCTGAGCCGCGCGACGATGCGCAACATCCGCCAGAACCTGTTCTTTGCCTTCGTGTACAACTCGCTCGGCGTGCCGGTGGCCGCGGGGATTCTCTATCCGGTGTTCGGCTTGTTGCTGAGCCCGATGATTGCGGCGGCGGCGATGAGCCTGTCCTCTGTGTCGGTGATTTCCAATGCGTTGCGGTTGCGGACGCTGAATTTGTGAAGGCCCTCACCTCCCATTGCTGCGCAATGGGTCCCTCCTCTCCCAGAGGGAGAGGGGTTGCGACGCGGAGCACCGGTAAACCCCTCTCCCGCTTGCGGGAGAGGAGGGGCCCGCGCCTGAAAGGCGTGGGAGGTGAGGGCTACTCGTAATCGACCTTGGTGAGGTAAAGCCCATCCGGCGGCGCGATTGGTCCGCACACGGTCCGGTCGGCAGCTTCGAGGATGTCTTTCGCCCAGCTGACCGGCTGTTTGCCACGGCCAATTTCGATCAGGCTGCCCACGAGGGAGCGGACCTGGCGGTGCAGGAAGCTCTGTGCCCGGCAGGTCAGGATCACATGGTCGCCTTCGCGTGACACGCTGAATGCGTTCAGCGTCTTCACCGGCGTTGCGGCCTGACAGTCGGTGTCGCGGAACGTGGTGAAATCGTGCGTGCCGATCCAGCTCTGCGCCGCCTCGTGCATCTTCGCGGCATTCAGCTTTGCCGGAACCCGCAAGACGAGGCCGCGCTCAAGCGTCAGGTCGGCCCTACGGTTGCGGACCACGTAGCGGTAGTGACGCTCCTTCGCGCTGAAGCGGGCGTGGAAATCCTCGCTGACTTCCTCGGCCTTCAGCACGGCGATGGGGTGCGGGCGCAGATGGAAGTTCATCGCGTCGGCGACCTTGCGGCCCCGGTCGGTCGAGAGGTCCATATGCGCGACCTGCCCGGTCGCGTGAACGCCGCTATCGGTGCGGCCGGCGCCGAACACGTCAACGGGCGCGCCGTCCAGTTTGGCAGCCGCCTCTTCCAGCGCGCCCTGTATGGTGGGCAGTCCGGGAAGCTTCTGCCAGCCCTGGTAGGGGCCGCCATGATATTCAATGAGGAGACGATAACGGGGCATCAGGCCCCGCCCCTAGCCGAACGCAGCCGGATACGTCAATTCTCCCGATGCTGGCGCGCCGGGATTGATCGCGTTCGCCATGAAGGACGGGCCAGACCATGGCGCGCGGAAAGGCGCAGCCGCCTCTGCCGAGAAACCCGTCTTGCCGTAGAAATCCGGATCGCCCAGCACGAAGACGAGGCTCTCGCCGCGCCCGGCCATGATCAAGAGGCCCATGCGAACAAGGGCTTCGCCGATCCCCCGGCCCTGCACCTCTGGTTTGACGCACATCGGGCCGAGCCCGACACCGGACGGCTGCCCGTCAATCAGGATGCGGAAGAACTCGATATGGGCGACAAGCGCGTCATGGCGATTGGCGACAAGGGAGAGGAGCGTGTCCTCGTCTGCGTGCAGGCGCCTCGTAATTGCGGCCTCGTCCGGTCCGCCAAAGGCTTCCGTATTCAGCGCAGCAACAACGTCCAAATCTTCCGGTCGCAGGCGTCTGATCCAAGTCTCTTTCATTTCCCGGCCATTAAAAAAAATTACCCAAAGAAATATATACGTATATCTCCCCCATTTGGTTCATTCTTATGTTCACAATTGCATTCCATGGTTGCGGTGGCGCGTTTACGCCAGGGCTTTGACCGCCAATTTGGTGTGCCGGATGAGGAGGTTTACGCCCGGAACAGGACCGCTCCGCGCGCAGATCGCTGACGGCACCCGGCCATTCAGGGCGGGCATAAGCAGCATACTGCGACACGCCTTCAGCGTGTCAATTGTTCAGGACAGGATCGTATCCGGAGGAATTGGCTGGCCATTGAGGAATACCTCAGCGTCCAGCGGTTTGCCGCCGGGCTTTTGCAGGCGGGTGAGGCGCACCGCGCCGCCATCGCCGCACGCGACGAGCAGATTGTCATCCAGCACCATTCCGGCGGGGGCGGACGTTTCCCGGCCAGAGCGGCGGGCATGGAGCAGTTTCAGCCGCACGGGCAGGTCCGTGCCGGGCGGGGTCCACTCGCACCAGGCGCCGGGGAATGGTGACAGGCCGCGGATCTGGCAGTCGACTTCGCGGGCGGGACGGGTCCAGTCAACCTTCTGATCGTCCGGGCCGAGCTTGTGGGCGTAAGTGATCCCCTCCTCCGGCTGGGCGCGCGGGGTGAGGCTGCCATCTGCGAGGCCGGCGAGCGCAGTCGGGGCCAGCTCTGCGGCGAGGTTTGCCAGCCGGTCATGCACGGTGCCGGCCGTGTCGTCTGCGCCGATGGGCGTGCGGCGGGAGGCGAGCACCGGGCCGGTATCGAGCCCGGCATCCATCAGCATGGCGTCGACGCCGGTCTCGTCATCGCCCGCCATGATAGCGCGCTGGATCGGCGCGGCGCCCCGCCAGCGCGGCAGGATGGAGGCGTGCATGTTGAGGCAGCCAAGGCGCGGCGCGTCCAGCACCACCTGCGGCAGGATCAGGCCATAGGCGACGACCACGGCGGCATCGAGGCCGAGCGCGGCGAACGCCGCCTGCTCGGGCGCTTTCTTCAGGCTTTTCGGGGTGCGCACCTCAATGCCCTGCGCTTCGGCATAGGCGTGCACTGGCGTCGGGGTCAGCTTCTTGCCGCGACCTGCGGGGCGCGGCGGCTGGGAGTAGACGCAGGCGATCTCGTGCCCGGCCTCGATCAGGGCCTTCAGCACGCCGACGGCAATGTCGGGGCTTCCCATGAAGGCGATGCGGAGGCTCATGCTTTTGTGGACGCGATCAGGCGACGTCTTCGCGCAGGGCGCGCAGCTTCGCCTTCTTCACCTTGTCGACGGCGCGCTGGCGCTTCAGGCGGGAGAGGTAGTCAATGAACAGGGTGCCTTCGAGATGGTCCATCTCGTGCTGGACGCAGACGGCGTAGAGGCCCTCGGCCCATTCCTCGACCTTGAACCCGTCATAGTCGAGATAGCGGATCAGGCATTTCACCGGCCGTTCGACCTCGTCGAAAATGTCCGGCACCGAAAGGCAGCCCTCTTCATAGGGCTGGGTCTCTTCCACGGTTTCGAGGATTTCCGGGTTCACGAAATAGCGCGGCGCCGGCTCCTCGTCTTCCTTGGCGAGGTCCATGACGATGACGCGCAGGGGCACGCCGATCTGGATCGCGGCCAGGCCAATGCCCGGCGCGTCGTACATGGTTTCCAGCATGTCATCCATGAGCGCGCGGATATCGTCGGTGACGCCGCCCTCAACGGGCTTCGACACCTCTTTCAGGCGCGGATCGGGAACGGTGAGAATTTCGCGTATAGCCATGGATTTTCAGATAGGCGCGAGACCCGTTCCGGTCAACGGTGGCGGTTCATTCCGCTGCGGGCAGCTTGCGGGTCTCTCCGAGGTCGAGCTGACCGTTTTCCGGCGTCGAGGCGCGGGATTCGATTTGCTTTGGCTCCGCCAACGGCTTGTTGGGCGGGGCGATTTCCATGTCCTCGAACTTGCGCAAGGTGGGCAGCACGCGCTTGTCGAAGGAGCCCATGGCCGAATTGAAATGGTCGACCGATCCGTTCAGGGATTTGCCCAGCTTCTCGATATGGCCGAGCATCACGCCCATCCTTGTGTAGAGTTCGGAGCCGAGTTCCGCCGCCGCCATGGCATTCTCGTTCTGGTGATGCTGGCGCCAGAGATGGGCCACGGTCTTGGCCAGAGCGATCAGGGTCGTCGGCGTGGTGACAATCACCTGTTTTGCCATCGCGCGCTCGATCAGGTCGGGCGCCTCCTGCAGCGCCGCCGCGAAGAAATTCTCCCCCGGAATGAACATGGCAATATAATCAAACCGGTTGCCGAGATTGGACTGGTAGTCCTTCGACGCCAGCGTGTTCACGTGGCGCTGCACGCTGGTCGCATGGGCCTTCAGGTGCACGATTTTCTGGGCCGGGTCTTCGGCTTCCACCGCTGCCATGTAGGAGGCGAGCGAGACCTTGGAATCGATCACGATCTGGCGGTCGCCCGGCAGACGGATGATTGCATCCGGCCGCTGGCGGCCTGCCTCGGTGTCGTCATGCACCTGTTCGGAAAAGTCGCAATGGGCGGACAGGCCGGCCTGTTCCATCACGTTGCGGAGCGTCATCTCGCCCCAGCGCCCGCCGCCCTTCGGCGCGGTCAGGGCGTTGACCAGTTTGCCGGTTTCAGCCGTATTGCGGTGCAGGCTTTCGCCAATCGCCTTGACCTGTTCGGACAGAAGCGACTTGTCCTCGGTGCGGACCTTTTCAAGTTCGTCGACGCGTTTCTTGAAGCTCTCGAAATTGTCGCCGATGGGTTTCATCAGCTCTTTCAAATGGCCCTGCGCGCCTTCCTTGTGCTTCTCGAAGGTCTCGTTCGCCAGCTGCAGGAATTGCGCATTGGCCTGACGCAGAACGCCCTGCGCCATGTCGGCGAATTTCTTCTCGTCCTCGGCGCTGCGGGCGCGGGTTTCGGCCAGCGCAATCTCGGCCTCGCGCAGGTTCGCTTCGAGCGTGACGACGCGCTGGCGGGCGGCTTCGCGCTCGTCCGTGGCACGGTCGCGCTCGATCTCCAGGCGCTCCGTGTTCTGCTTCGCCGTGGCGATCTGCATATACGCGATCACGCCGCCGCCAAGGGCGAGGAAGAAGAGGATCAGATGGGCAAGGTCAAAGCCCTGGCCCGCGATGGTGACAATCGGTTCCATTCCGCCTCTCTGGCATGATTCTGAGGGAACATATATGGAACACGGGGGCGTGTCGAGTTAGAGTACGCAACGCGCCCCCCCCTCTCCCTTGGGCTACCAGATTCACACATTGGGTTTGAAGCCGAGGGTATGGAGTGATTTTTTGGCGGCTTGGATTTCGAGCCAACCTTGTAGCATGACGACGGGCCCCGGTTTTCCATAGTATCCTGTCCATCCGCC